>Ga0268359_13078_pt1 | contig 218980 bp, 183 predicted proteins | sample BioMet11_FD_194416 | JGI IMG/M metagenome (GOLD analysis project Ga0268359, IMG submission 194416) | Sewage microbial communities from Oakland, California, United States - Biofuel 11 (PacBio Assembly) | ecosystem: Engineered > Wastewater > Sewage > Unclassified | place: USA: California...
CCCGGGCCCTAGCCAAGGGCTGTGACCGGCGCCTTTTGTGCACGTGGCCCTCATGCTGCTGTTGCTTGCCGTGGCCTTTGGCACGAGCCTTTTTTCCGGTCATCGTGCCCCCTGGAGTGACCGCGATGCAGGCCGCATCGCCGCCGGATATGCTGCGCATCATGCTCTGGGTGGTCGGTGGGCTCTTGCCCGTGATCCTGCTCTATAACGCCTATCAGTACCGGGTGTTCGCGGGCAGGGTGTCGGCGGACGGCGAGTCCGACGCCTCGTGATCGCCACGTCCGCCTCCCCTGAACGTCCGCAACGCCCGGGCCTCACGGTCTATCTGGCCCTGTCCCGCACGCCCCAGGCGTGCTCGATTCTGGCCGGGCCTTTTGCGCGCGCGCTGTTGTGCCAGGGCGGTCTGCCGCCGGTCTCGGTTGTCCTGCTCGGCCTGATCACGGTTTTGCCGGCTACGGCCGTGTACGCCTTAAACGACATCGTGGACTACCGTTCGGACAACGCCAGTTCGAGGGCAGCGGCCGGGATACCCGCTCCAGCTACCTGGATGCCGCCTTCATCGCCATCCCCTGGCCCAGGGCTACCTGACCCTGCCCGGGGCCATTGTCTGGTTCGTCGCCTTCGCGACGGTCGCCCTGATCGGGGCTTGGTTGCTCGGCCCGTCTGCGCCGCCTTGCTGGTCCTCGGCTGCCTGCTGGAGACCGCCTATTGCCTGCTGCTCACCGTCAGCCACCTGCGCCGCTCTCAACGGCCTGGTCAAGACCCTGGGCCCTCTGGCCGCTGCTTTTGCCGTCAATCCCGAGCCTGGGGCTTGGTTTCTGATCGGCCTGTTCGTCTGGGTCTTCACCTGGGAGATCGGTGGGCAGAACATCCCGGCCGACTGGCACGACGCTGCCCGGGATCGCCTCACCGGCGCCCGCACCGTGCCGGTGGTGCTCGGTCCGGCCAAGGCCGGCCGACTGGCCGTGTGGTCCTTGGCGGCGAGTCTCGTCGTGTCCGGGCCGCTCCTCGCCTGGTCGCTCCTGGCCGTAACACCTCTGCTCTCCCTGATTGCCATGCTGCTCGGGGCCGGACTCATGCTGCCCTCGGCGTTCCGGTTGGCCCGGGGGCTGGCCGATGCCGACGCCTCCGCGCTTTTCAACCGGCAAGCTTCTATCCGGTACTGGTCCTGGCCGTACTTGTCGTGCATCTGCTGACGCGAAGGTAGGGTTGATCCGAGGCTGATTCGAGCAGAATGGCTGTCCTATCGGTTCATATGTGTTGTGCTGTTCGCTGGCGCTTTTTTCGAGATAACCGGTACAGCTTCGTGCATCGCCGGAGTCTTTCAGCCCGCAGGCGCACGCTTTTCGCTCCGCGTGATTGACGCGTCTCTTGGTTTTGGCCAAGATGCAGGGCAGCGTGCGTCATGTCGTTTGGCCCGTGATCGCCAGCTCTGGAGGACGCATGGAGTCTGGGCGTGCCGATGCCCCCCTGGCCTGGTTGGACGCGCTTTTAGTGCGTGGCGAGTCGTGGCTCATGGAGCGGGTGCTGTCCCACGCCAAGGTCCAGGGTTATACCGCCTATACGTCGACCCTGGTCGAACCGTGGCGTATCTCCGTGGCCGGCCTGACCCGGGCCATACGGCAAGCCTTGGCCGTGGGTGGCCAGGGGCTCGATGTCTATCCCGCCGATGTCTCCCCGGCCGGGGACCCATTGCCGCCTTCGCCATTCTGGAAGCCGACCGGCACCGAGCGCGTGGCGTCTCCCTGTCCCTGTTCTGGGGGCTGCTCAAGTATTACCGCCGGACCTACCTCGAATGGTGGACGAGCAGGGGCCGCCCGATCCCGAAGGGCGGCACGGCCGGGATTTCGTGGCCGCCTGCTTCGAGCGCATGGAATACGCCTTTTGTCCTGGCCTGGACCGAGCTGTCCGGCCACGACGAGCGCGATGCCCTGGCCCGGACGAATCTGCTGCTGGCCAATGACAAAAACAAGTATTTGACGGTCTTCGAGTCGATCCCCATGCCCCTGTTCCTGCTTGATGCGCAGGGGTGCGTGGCCAATTGCAACAAGGCGGCTCTGGCCCTGACCGGCCATGTGGCGCCGACCGGCACCCTGGCCTATGCCACGGCCGAAAGCGGTCTCGGCAGTGACGGCCGGCAGGTCCTGGACCAGGAACTCGTGGCGCTTTTACCCTGGATCGCCCCGGCCCTGGTCTGTGCGGATTCGGACATCTCCCGGGAGGACAGTGCTTGCCGGGAGCACGAATTGACCTTTGGACAACGAGTGCCACATGGCCGTGACCGTCGAGCCCATGCGGGACGTGTCGGGCAAGTTCGCGGGCCGGGTGGTGCTGTGCCGGGACGTCACCGAGGCCAGACGCGCCGAGGCGGCGTTGCGTCAAAGCGAGGAGCGCTACCGCACCCTGGTCGACCTCATGCACCAGGGGTTGGTGATTTTTTCCCCTGAAGGTCGCATCGATTTCGCCAACGATACGCTGTGCGAGATGCTCGGCGCCACCATGGCGGAGGTGGTCGGCCACGACATGGCCGGATTCGTGCGCCCGAGGACCGGGAGCGCTTTGCCACGGCCTTGCACGCCCGGCAAAACCGCGAGGCCGAGCCTTACGAGATCGCCTTGCGCCGCCACGACGACGGCCGGCTTACCCATGTCATGGCCTCGCCCACGCCGCTGATCGGCCAGGACAGCGAATACCAGGGCTCGCTTGAGGTGTTCACCGACATCTCGCGCCTGCGCGAACTGGAAATGCGCTCTGATCACGGCCAAGCGTCTGGAAGCCATCGGCCAGCTCGCCGGCGGTGTGGCCCACGAGATCAACACCCCCCTGCAATACGTGACCGGCAATCTCGAATTCGCCTTTATCCAATCCTGCCGCGTTTGGTGGGCCTGATCGACAAGTACGAACAGGCCCTGTTCCTGGCCTCGGGCGGCAAGGAACTGGAGACGGCCCGGGCCGACATCGAGGCCTATCGCAAGGAACATGATCTGGAGATGGTGCTGGCCGAATTGCCGCTGGCCCTGTCCGAAAGCCATGCCGGGGCCGAGCGGGTGGCCGCGTTCGTGCGCTCCATCAAGCGCTTCGCCCAGCCCGAGACCGAGGGGCGGCGGGTCATCGATGTCAACGAGGCCGTGGGCGCCACCATGGATGTGGCCCGTAGCGCCACCCAGGAGAGCGTGGTCCTGGAAATGGACCTGGACGAGGATCTGCCGCCGCTTCCCGTGCGTGCCCGGGGATTTCAACCAGGTGTTGCTGTGCCTGATCCTAAACGCCGCCCAGGCCGTGGAGGAGTCTCCGGGACGTGGCTGCGGACAGGGCCGGGTGCGGGTGAGCGCCCGGGTGGTGGGCAAGGCCTTGGAAATGGGCGTCACGACAACGGCTCCGGGCATCCCACCGGAAATTCAGGAAAAGATCTTCAATCCTTCTTTACCACCAAGGACGTGGGCAAGGGCTCGGGCCAGGGCCTGTCCATCGCCCACGCCATCATGGAAAAGCACGGCGGCACCATCCGGTTCGAAACCGAACCGGGCCGGGGCACGAGCTTTTACCTGACCTTTCCCCTCGGTTGACGGGCCGGCCAGCCGGTAGCCTTGCCTGCGCACGGACTCCCGGGATGACCGGCCCTCCGGCGTCTATTCGTCGTCGTGGGGCGGGAAGGTCAGGGCCGCGCCGCACCAGCCGATCAGCGACACCAGCGGGAAAAGGGCCAGCACCAGGATCACGAAGCCGAGGTTGTCCCAGGGATGGGCCAGGGCGTCCGGCACGCGCAGCCGCCAGACCAGGGCCCAGAGGATGGCGGCCAGGAAGACCGGCGTGGCCAGGAGCTTGATGACGATGGCCCGGACGCGGGCGGCGGCGTAGTTGAGCCACCAGGTGAAAAGTCCGGTCACGATGGCCACCGGGGTAAAAAGCGCGGCCGCGGCCAGCAGAAACAGCAAGGCCGCGTCGAAGCCCGGCCAGCTCCACACCAGCCCGAGCACCAGGCAGACCGGCGCGGCCACGCCAAAGGCGATGGGGAAAATGCACGGTCATGGGATGCGGGTGGCGCTTGAGCATGGGGAACCGTTTCATGTACTTGCCGAGCCACTCCGGCACCCGGGGGATGACCGGTTCCGGGGTCACGGCCGGGGCAGTCGAGCACGCCCACCTTGGGAAAGCGTTCCAGTACGGCCGGGGAATGGGGCGCGGTGGACAGTTCGAGGCCCATGTCGCCGCCGGCATGGTGGCGGTTCATGTGCTTGCCGGCCTTCCAGAGCTTGCTGCCCGAGACGTCGTAGACCATGCCCTTGTGGGCCACGTAGGTGGGTTTGCCGTCGGAACCGTCGAAACCGGCCAGTTCCTGGGGGGTGAAGTGACGTTCGGGAGTGGCGCTCATGAATCCTCCTCGGAGAGCTTAGGCGATGAGATCGAATTTTCGCAGTTCGGACAGGACGGTTTCGCCGGAAAAGGGCTTGCCCAGAAACGACAGGGCATGGCCCTGGAAAAAGGCCCGGTACAGGGTGCGGGAATCGTCCAGGGCCGAGACCATGATGACCTTGGCCGCCTGGGACGGGGCACACCCTGGCCTTGTTCCAGGTGCCGCATGCGTTCCAGGGCCTGGTGCCCGTCCATGCCGGGCATCATGACGTCGAGGAAAATGATGTCATAGGGGGTCCCGTCGGTCAGGGCCCGCCCAAAGGCTTCCAACCCCCGACGGCCGTTTTCGGCCACGTCGCAGGTGGCATGGGGGGCGAGGATCTCCGAGAGAAACCGGGTATTGACCGGATCATCGTCAACAATGAGGGCGCGCAGCATGGCATGGCTCGGCGTTTCGGACGTTGCGATTGGTGCCGCATCCGGAACCTATCAAAAAAGTTCGGTGCGTCAATAAAATCCACGAAAAAAGAACCGCTCCGGCGCGTGCGCCGCTACGCGTCCTTTCCCTTTTCCTGTTCGGGCCGTCCGGCCAGACCGCAATAGCCGGCATCGGGACCGGCCACGCGCCACATCATGCACATGGCGCCCTGGCAGAACTTGAGCTTGTCGTCGTGGGTGGTGAGCAGCGGACAGTATTTGAACTTGGCTTCCTTTTCGCTGACGTACATGGCGTCTCCCTTCACGGTTCATGCATACGGACTGCGGGCAAGGATGCGAGTGACATCGCTTCGGGTTTCCAAAGGGCCGCGCCCTTTGGCCGCCGGAGGCGTCATCCCGTCCTTCACTTCACCCTAGGACGCATCCTCCAGTTCCAGGTAATCGGCCAGGATGACCTTGGGCCCGAAATTGGGAAAATTGACCCGGACCTTGCCCCCGTCCAGGCTGGCGATGATCTTGCCCCGGCCGAAGATCTTGTGGCGGCAATAGCCCAGGGGCTGGGACTGGGCTTTGACCGGAGCGGCGGCGGGTGCGGCCATCCGGGGCGCGGCCATGGTGGTTTGGCGGGCCCTGGCCGTGGCCGACGGCGGCGGGCAGGACACGGCGAAACTGCCCGAGGCGTAGCCGCCCAGGCGTTCCTTGCGTTCGGCGTACACGCCCGGGGCCAGTTCGCGCAGGAAAATGCTCGGCAAGGCCGGGGCGCAGCCGCCGGTCTGGCGCATGTAAAGCGTTTCGGGCGCGAAAAGCCCCAGGTAGTCCCGGGCCCGGGTGCAGGCCACGTAGAGCAGCCGGCGTTCCTCTTCCAGGTCCTCGGGCCGCGACAGGGCGTGGCGCGAGGGGAAACGTTCGTCCACCAGGTCGATCAAAAGCACGGCCGACCACTCCAGGCCCTTGGCCGAGTGGACCGTGGACAGAACGAGATGCCCTTCCTTGGCCTTGCGCCGGTCCTCGTCGGGATTTTCGATGACGAGGTCGGCGAGAAACGTGTCGAGGTCGGCGTAGGTGGCGGCGATCTGTTCGAGCTGCTCCAGGCCGGCCTGGCGCCTTGGATAGTCGTCCGGGTATTTCTCGGCCAAAAGCGGGCTATAGGCCTCGATGACCCGGGTGAGCAGGTCGCCCGGCACCGGGGGCAGGGCGCGCAGGGTGTCCAGGAACTCGATCAGGGAGCGGAACTCCGCGGTCTTGGCCGCGGCCTTGGCCAGCACGGCCCGGTCGCCGGCCTGGATGGCCGTGAAAGATGCGCGAGGCGGTCTTGGGCCCGATGCCGGGCACGAAGGCCAGCACCCGGGACCAGGCCGGAAAATCGGCCGTGTTGCGGGCCAGACGCAGGTAGGCCAGCACGTCCTTGACGTGGGCCGCGTCGGAAAACTTGAGTCCCGCCGTATTTCTGGAAGGGGATGCCGGTTTTGCCGAGCTCCACTTCCAGGGGATAGGACTGGTAGCCGGCCCGAAACAGTACCGCGATCTCGTGCAGCGGATAGCGGCCGGACAGCTCGCGCACCTTGGCCGCCACCATGGCCGCCTGGGTCAGGTCGGAAAAGGGCCGCATGAACTCCGGAGCGGCGCCGTCCTCCCGGCTGGAAAAAAGATGCTTTTCGAATTTGCGGCCGGCCTTTTCCAGAATGGCGTTGGTCAGGGTCAGGATGGGCTGGGTGGAGCGGTAGTTCTCTTCCAGCTTGATGAGGGCGGTGCCGGGAAAGAGGTCCGGGAAATCGAGGATGTTGTCCACGGTCGCGCCCCGGAAGGCGTAGATGGACTGGGCATCGTCGCCCACGGCCATGACGTTGCCCGTCTCCGGCGCGAGCAGGCGCACGAGCCTCGCCTGGACCCGGTTGGTGTCCTGGTACTCGTCCACCATGATGTAGCGGTGGCGGGTGCGGAAAAAGTCGGCCAGATCGGGACTCTCGCGCAGCATCCGCTCCAGGGTGAACAGCAGGTCGTCGTAGTCGAGGAGCCGGTGCTCGGCCTTGAAGGCGGCGTAGGCCTCGGCCAGACGTTCCAGGTCCGCGGCGTGGGGGAGCAGATGGAAGGCTTCCCGGGACAGGATGTCGGTGATGGCCGTTTCCTTGTTGCGGGCCTTGGAGACCAGCCCCAGGATGGCCGAGCGCTTGGGAAAGGACCGGTCGCCCTTGCCGACGCCGAGCCGCTCGCGCACCTGCCCCATGACATCCTCGGAGTCGGCCTGGTCGAGGATCGTGAATCCCTCGGGAAAGCCGGCCGCGGCATGGTAGCGGCGCAGGGCGGCGTAGGCAAAGGCGTGGAACGTGCCACCCGAGACCCCGGAAATGCCTTCCGGTCCCAGGGCGAGCAGCAGCCCGGCCCGATTGAGCATTTCCTGGGCGGCCTTGCGCGTGAAGGTCAAAAGCAGAATGGAACCCGGGTCCACGCCCTGGGACACGAGATGGGCCAGCCGGTAGACGATGGTGCGGGTCTTGCCGCTGCCGGCGCCGGCAATGACCAGGACCGGGCCTTCGGTGGTGGTGACGGCCTGCCGTTGGGCCGGGTTCAAGTCGCGCTCGAAATCCATGGAAACCTTGGGTCTAAATGTGTGGTTGGAAGCCTTCGGCGGCCAAAGGGCCGGGCCCTTTGGAAACCCGTTACGGATCAGCCGGCGACGCGCGTGCCCGAAGTGTCCGTGTCGGGCAGATCGAAGTAGCGGGCGATTTCCCGGCCGGCGTCGCGCAGGCGGGCCGGGGTCGCCCCGGTGGTGTCGCAGTAGATGGCGCCGTGGGGGCTGTGGCAGCCGAAACGGCCGAAACGGCCGAACACGGCCGTGCGGTTGAACTTGCCGGTCAGGCTCATGCCGGGCCGGCCCACGCACACGAGATTCGGGGCCCGGCGACGCTGGGGGCCGTCGTAGAGCTCGGCGCCCAGGTGCACGGCCTCAAGGACCGGCTGGCCCTCGTAGGTCAGGGTGAGTAGTGCGTCGCGCAGCTCCAAAGCCAGCTTTTCGGCCACGTGCTCATGGAACACCCCCCGGGCGAACCGCTCCTTGGTGTTGATGTAAATGCGGCCCGGGTCCAGGGCAAAGGCGGCGGTCTGGTGCGGGGCGATGCGCGCGTCCCATTCGCCGGCCGCGCCGGGTTTGAGCGCAAGCAGCCCCTTGTCGACCAGCCAGGCGTTGAGGTCCACTTCGGTCGTGAGTTCGGTAAAGCCGTGATCGGCCAGGGCGATGAGCCGCTTGGGCCCGGGCAGGGCGGTGTAGCGATCGAGGACCAAACCGATGACCCGGTCCCAGTCGGCGAGCAGGTCGAGGACCGCGCCGTGCAGGCTATGGGCGGCATGGGCCACGGCCGGGAAAAAGAAATGAAAGAGCCGGTCCGTGGCGGTCAACACGAGCATGAACAGGTCGAAGTCGTCGTCCTGCCAGAGCATTTCCAGGGCGGCCCGGCGCGAGGCCAGGGCGGCGCGCAGTTGCCTGGCCAGAAAATCGAAATCCGCGGCCCCGTGGCTCGTGTCGGCCTCGATGCGGTAGCCGGCCAGCCGGAGGTTGTGGGCCAGTTCGGGCGGGTAGACGGCCCGGTCCAGGTCGGTTTCCGGGAAGCCGGCGATGATGGCGCCGTGAATGGGCGAAACCGGCGCGGCGCAGGGCAGGTTGACGACGCGGGCCGTCAGCCCGGCGGCGCCCAGCCGGTCCAGGAGCGTGGGCACGGCCAGGACCGAGGCATCCATGGGCGCGAGCGTATAGCTGGCCGGGTCGATGCCGACGAAACCGAACACGCCGTGCTGTTCCGGCCCCACGGCCGTGAGGCAGGAGGTCCAGTTGACCGGGGACAGTTCGGGCAGTTCGGCCTCGATGGTGGCGATGTTGCCGTCGAGGAGGCGCTGGAGATTGGGCAGGCGTCCGGAGGCGGCCAGGGCAGTGGCCAAATCGAGCGGAAGGCCGTCGAGCCCGAGCACGACAAGCCGTTTGCGATCATGTGACATGGGAGCGGTGTACCAGGAACGAACGCGGAAGGCTATTGGCCGCGCCGGCCCTTTTCCGGGGATTTTGGCGTGTTTTCCCGGTTCTGGGAGCGGCAGAAGGCCTCGACGTCCGCGACCAGATCCCGGGCCGGGGGCGTGAGTTCCCGGCCGGCGTCCCGGACCAGGAGCAGGGGCGCGGTGAGTGGTCCGGGCGCCCAGGCCAGGGCGGCCAGCCTCCCCTGGGCCACGGCTTCGGCCACGGCGAACCAGGGCGCCACCGACACGCCCAGGCCGGCCATGACGCAGCGCAGCACCATTTCCAGGCTGGCGCAGGAAACCGGGATGCGCGGGGTGAGGCCGGCTTCGAGAAGGGCGCTTTCCAGGCGTCCCCGGGCGCTCCAGACCTGGGGGGTCAACAGCAGGTCCGCCCCGGCCAGGTCGGCCGGTCCGATACGGCCGCGTCCGGCCAGGGGGGAATCCGGGGCGACGATGACCACGAGCCGTTCCCGGCGCAGGAGCGTGACCGACAGCCCGGTGGCGGCAAACGGTTCGCCGATGAGCAGCCCCAGGTCCGTAAGCCCGTGGCGCACGTCCCTGGCCAGGCCGTAGCGGGAGCGCGTGAGCAGGGTGAGGCGGGTTTCGGGGTGGCGGGCCCGCCAGCGCGGCAGCACCCAGGGCAGACAGTGGATGCCGAGGGTCTCGGACAGGCGTACGGTAAGCTCCGGCGGATCGTCCGGGACCCCGGCGACGATGCGGCGTGTCTGGTCGGCCAAGTCGGTCAGGCGCCGGGCATGGTCGAGCAGGCGCCGGCCGTGCTCGGTCAGCACCACGCTGCGGCCCGTGCGTTCGAACAGGGCCACGCCGAGTTCGTCTTCCAGGGCCCGGATCTGGCTCGACACCGAGGAGGGCGCATAGTGCAGGTCCTTGGCCGCCTGGCGAAAGGACAGTCCGGCGGCCACGGCCAGAAAGGTCTTGAGGAGGCGCGGGTCGGTCATTGTTCGATTTTTCCGAACGGACGGTTCAGATCTCTCCGTTTGCCATCGGGCCTAGCAGGCCCTAGAGCGTAAGGCAAGAAGTCAACGACGGGATGCGCTGTTTCGTAACACCGAACAAGGAGGCCGCCATGCCCTCGATTCTCGAAACCCTGTCCCAGGATCGCAAACGGGCCCACGAGCGTCTGCTCGACCTGAAATCGCCGGTCTATGCCGCCTTTCTCGGGCTGGAACAGGCGACCTACGCCGACGGTGCCCTGCCCAAGGTGGCCAAGGAACTCATCGCCGTGGGCATTTCGGTGGTGATCAACTGCCAGTCCTGCATGCAGTGGCACATCGAACAGGCCGTGGCCGCCGGCGCTGCGTTCCGCCAGGTGCTGGAAGCCGTGGAAGTGGGCATCGAAATGGGCGGCGGTCCGGCCACGGTCTCGGCCCGGTTCGCCCTGGACGTCATGGCCGACGTGTTCGGCGAGGAGGCCCTGGCCGGGGCCGGCCGGGAAGGAGCGTAGGGCGCGTGGAACCTTTCACGTTGCTGGTGGTGATCGGGGCGGCCGGCCTTGGCGGCTGCGTCCAGGGACTGACCGGCTTCGGGTCCACGGTGGTGGCCTTGCCGCTGCTGGGACTGGCCTTGCCGGTGCGGGACGCGGTGGCGGTCGGCTGCCTCATGGCCTTGGCCACGAATCTCCTTTTGATCTTCCGTCTGCACCACTGGGTGAATCGGCCGGCTCTGGGGCTCCTCGTGCTGGCTTCACTGCCAGGAATGGTGGGCGGAGCGTTCGTGCTGCGCCTGGCTTCGGAACTCTGGCTCAAGGCCCTGCTCGGCCTGACCGTGGGCGGGTTGGGCCTTGCCTCCTTGTGCCGGGCGCGTCTGGCGGCGGGGCCGGATCGCGTTTTCGGGGTGGCGGCCGGCCTTGTGGCCGGCTGTCTGGGCGTGGCCATCGGCATCAACGGACCGCCGGTGGTGGCTTGGACCGCGCGCCAGGCTTGGCCCCGGCCGATGTTTCTGGCCACACTCAACGCCTATTTTTGCTGGCCGGTTGCGCCATTGTCGGGGTTCAGGCGGGCGAGGGGCTGCTTACGCCCGGGGTGCTCGGTTTTTTCGCGGCCGGCGCGCTGGCGGTTTATTGCGGTGTGCGTCTGGGACAGGCGCTGTGCGGCCGGCTCGACGAGGTTGCCTTCCGCCGGCTGGTGTCCGGGCTGCTGGTCGTGATCGGCCTGGCCCTGCTGTGGCAGGTGGGGGCGGCCGTGCTCGTCCGGATGGCCTAGACCGCAGCCGGGACTTCCCAATTTCGGCCAAACATGCTTTACTTGCCGATCCATTACAGATCGGAGAACTGCATGCTTCGCAAACGTGCCTTTGACGCCTTGCGCACCGACGTGCTGGTCGTCGATGCCGGAGAGATGCTGGAGGCCGTTGCCGACAACCTCGGACGCCACCTGGAAAAAAGCCCGGATATGGACGCCGTGGTCGTGACCCGGCAGGGAAAGTATCTGGGCATTGTCAGCCTGCGCACCCTGCTCGGGGACTTAAACGACTGCGCCCTGGACGCGAGCCTGCGCACGAGCCTTGGCCCCGAGGATTTCGAGACCGCCTACCGCGAGGCCTGCGACCGCTGCATGCACCGCAAGGTTGCCGAGGCCGCCCGCCGCGACATTCCCAAGGTCCAGCCTTCCGAGCCGCTCCACCTCGTGCTCGACGCCATGATCAAGGCCGACAGCCGGTTCGCCGTGGTCCTGGAAGGGGATCGGTTGCTTGGGCTCGTGCCCCTGGGCGAAATCTTCCGCGAAATCCGCCGCAAGGACGCCCGGCCCTGACCGGCGGTTACTTGTAGATGGAGGCCAGCAGGCCGAGCAGGCGCTTGGTCAGGTCGGCCGGATAGCGCCGGCCGTCGTCCATGAGCTTTTTCCCGGCCGTAATGGGGTCCATGGCCTCGGCATGGGGGCGTTTGGTCACCATGGCACAATAGGAATCCACCACCCCGGTCAGAAGTCCCAGTTCGGAAATGCTGCCCTGGCCGAGTTTTTGCGGATAGCCGGACCCGTCCAGGCGTTCGTGGTGCTCGGACACGGCGTGTTCCATCTCCGCGAACTTGATGTCGAGCTTGGCCAGCATCTCGTAGCCGGCCATGGTATGGCCGCGTATCTTCTGCATTTCCTCGGGCAGGAGCGGTTTGGTCTTGTCCCGGATGAAACCCGGCACTTTGGTCATACCCAGATCGTGGAGGAACAGGGCCAGCACGGTCTTGTCCAGGGTGGCCCGGGCGTTTTTCGCGTCGTGAAAGGTTTCCGGCTGGCCGGACAGGTAGAGCAACAACCCGGTCAGGCCGCAATTGAAGGCATGCTTGGCCAGGGTGTGCTCGGTATGGATGCGCTTGGCCAGGGCCCGGGTCCGGTGAAAGTCCTGCCAGACGTATTCCGTCAGCACGAGCACGTCTTCGCGCACCTTGTCGTAGACCAGGCGCACGGGCTGGTCGAAAAAGTTTTCCATCTGCCGGGTCAGGGCGATCTGGAAGATATCCGCGATTTCCGACTCGGTGAGATGCTTGTCGAGCAGCACCAGATCGAGCTGGTAGCTGATATGCTTGACATAGACCGCATGATCCTCGCGAGAGACGAAGATGACGCCGGCCGCCACCAGTTCGGCCAGTTCCAGCGTGCGTTCCTTGGTCAGGCGTTCGCCCACCTTATAATAGGGGGCGATGCGGCTGACGGGTTCGAGGAACTGATAGATATTGAGCGGGGGGCGGTATTTGCTGAAACTTTGGAGGATATCCGGACTGATCTGGTAGTATTCTTCCTCCAGTCCTGCGGGGATGTCGAGAGCCGGCCGTTCGCGCATGATGCCCTTCCGTGGGTCGAGTGCTGTGCGGCGTCCGTCCCCGGCTTCCTGGAATTGCGAGGGGCGACGCTGCGGCAAGGCATGTGATCTTAACGACATAAAAGACCTTCTGGCAAGGCTTGCGAACAATGCCTGGCCGTTTGACCGTGCCGGGGCCGCTTTTTCCCTCCTGGCTGGTGGCTGCCTAAAAGCCCCGGCGACTCCACCTGATTCCCATAACTGGTGGTTATCCAATCTTTTTTTCCCACTTGCCCGCGGAAAAAGCCTGCCCGAGGCCCCTGGTAGCGACTCGAGGTGGTTTTCGCTTGACACCCCACAGTGTTTGGTGGAGATGATGTGGGAAATGGTGGTAAGAAGTGGTGAACCGCCGCGCGAGGGACCGTGTTCAGAGGGCATTCCTACCGCAGTCTCGACCCCAAGGGTCGGTTGATGCTCCCGCCCGAATTTCGGGAGGAGGTCTTGCGGCATTCCTCGGACGGCCGGCTCATGCTCACCAACAATTTCGACGGGGCGGTCAGCGGCTATCCCATGCCGATCTGGGAGGAACTGGAGCTGAGTTTTCAGGCCGGGAACACCTTGGACCCTCGGGTACGCAACATCGAGCGCTTTTTCATTGCCGGCGCCATGGAAGTGACCGTGGACAAACAGGGGCGCATCCTGATTCCGCCCCATCTGCGCAACTACGCCGCCCTGGATAAGGAACTGGTTTTGGCCGGGGTGGGCAGGAAGTTCGAGATCTGGAATCAGGACCGGTTCGAGGAACGGCGGCGGCAGGTGGAGCAGAGTTTCGATTCGGATCTGGCCGAACTGGCCGCAAGCGGCTTTACGTTGCGTCTGTAGGGGGCCGGGGTGGAAACGGGCCCTTGCCATGTTTCTGTACTGTTGGAGGAGGTGGTGGCCATCCTCGCTCCCAAACCGGGGATGCGGATTTTGGATGCCACCGTGGGCCTCGGCGGGCACATCGGGGGATTGCTCGACGCGGCCAAGGGTGACGCCTGGGCGCTGGGTTTGGACAGGGACAGGGAGGCCCTGGCCGAAGCTGCCCGGCGGTTGGAACGGTTCGGCGATCGGGTGCGTCTGGTCCGGACACGGTTCAGTCGGTTTCCGGAAGCCCTCGGGGAGGCGGGCTGGGAAACCGTGGACGCGGTCATTTTGGATGCGGGCATGTCGTCGCTGCAACTGGATGATCCCCGGCGGGGATTCGGCTTCATCGCCGACGGACCGCTGGACATGCGCATGGGCATCGAGGACGGCGGGGAGAGCGCCGAAAGCCTGGTCAACCGGGCATCCTTCGCCCGGCTGCGCGAGATCATCCGAGAGTTCGGCGAGGACCCCCAGGCCGGACGCATCGCCAGGGCTATCGTGGCCGCCAGGGAGGAGGCCGCGATCACGACCACGGGTCGGCTGGCCCAGGTAGTGGCCGCGGCCTATCCGGCCAAGTGGCGGGCCACGGCCAGGCAACATCCGGCCACCCGGACGTTCCAGGCCCTGCGCATGGCGGTCAATGAGGAGTTGCGGGAGTTGGAGGAGTTCTTGCGGGCCATACCCGACTATCTGGCACCCGGGGGGCGGGTGGCTGTCATTTCCTTCCATTCTCTCGAGGACCGGTTGGTCAAACGGGCTTTCCGGTTCGAGGCCACGGGCTGCATTTGTCCCAGGGAGCAGGTGGTGTGCGTGTGCGGCCACAAGCCGCGCCTGCGCATCCTGACCAAAAAGCCCCTGGTGCCCGGGGAGGCCGAGATCGCGGCCAATTCCCGGGCGCGCAGCGCCAAGTTACGGGCGGCCGAACGGCTCGGGGAGCCGGCGGAGCCCGGGGAGCGGGGAGCATGAGCGCACTTTCCCGGGAATGGGCCGTTTCGGTGGCGTTCAGCATCGTGCTGTTGCTGGTTTTCGGCCTGGGACTGGTGTGGCTCAATATCGAGCGTGTGGACATGGCCTACGAACTCAACAAGATGCAGCGTCAGATCGATGATGGGGAGACGCTCGTGGCCAAGCTCGAAGTGGAGCGCAACACGCTGATCACCCCGTCCCGGCTGCGGGAACTCGCCCGGCAGTACAATCTCGGTCCGGCCAAGCCCGGCCAGATTCGCCGGGTCAATGCCGCCGGCCAGGTGGAGACTTCCCACCTCGTGGCCAGCGGTGACGAGACCAAGACCCAGGCGGCGAAATCCGCCGCGTCCGCTCCCGCGCAGGGGAAGCGGAAGCGGAAACCGTAAGGAAACGACGAATCGGTCATGCGCAGGGTTGTCAGGGAACGCCAGCAGAAAACGGTCCGGGACTGGAGCCGTGTCAAGCTCACGTGTGTCGGCGTGTTTTTTTGTTGCGCCTGGCTGGCACTCTGGGCCCGGGCGGGTTTTCTCCAGATCGTGGCCGGGCCGGAACTGGCCCAGCAGGCCACCCGCCAGCACCTGACCGCCGAGGTGGAGAAGGGCGCCCGGGGCGAAATCTACGACCGCAGCGGCCGGCTTCTGGCCAAAAGCGTGGAATTCGAGGCCGTCTACGTCCGTCCCAAGGAAGTGACCGATCCCGACGCCGTGGTGGCCCTGCTCGCGAAGCTCCTGCACATCAAGGAGCAGCGCATCCAGAAGAAACTCGCCAGCTCCTCGCCCATGGTCTACCTGTCCTGGCGGGTCGGGGACCGCACCGCCGCCCGCATCCGCGAGGCCAACCTGGCCGGGGTCCATTGCAGCAAGGAATACGGCCGGTTTTATCCCAATGGCCACTTGGCCAGCCAGCTCATGGGCTTCGTGGGCGTGGGCGACGTGGGCCTGGAAGGCTTGGAAAAGGCCTTTGACGGGCGCTTGAGCGGCAGCCAGACCCGGTTCGTGGTCCAGCGTGACGCCGCGGGCCGGCGGTTTTTCTACGACGCCCAGGGCCAGGAACTGGCCGACATCAACGGCCAGGACGTGCGCCTGACCATCGACTCCCAGATCCAGTTTTTCGCCGAGGAAGAGCTCGAAAAGGCCGTGACCGGCAACAACGCCAAGGCCGGGGTGGCCCTGGTGGTCCATGTGCCCACGGGCGAGATCCTGGCCATGGCCAACTATCCCTTTTTCGACCCCAACGCCGGGCGCGGCATCAGCCCCCGGCTGGCCCGCAACCGGGCCGCCCTGGACGTGTTCGAGCCCGGCTCGACCATGAAACCGTTGCTCGTGGCCGCCGCCCTCCAGGAACACACCACCCGGCCCGACATGGTCTACAATTGCGAAAACGGCCGTTTTGCCCTGGCCGGCAAGATCATCAAGGACACCCACTCCTACGGTCCGCTGCCGGTCAACAAGATCGTGCGCTTTTCGAGCAACATCGGCGCGGCCAAGATCGGCCTGCAACTCGGCGCGCCAAGACTCCACGCCTATCTCGAAAAACTCGGCTTCGGCCACCCGACCGGCCTGCCCATCACCGGCGAGGGCAAAGGCCTCATGCGCCCGGCCAAGGCCTGGTCCGTCCTCGATCTGGCCACTACCTCCTTTGGCCAGGGTGTTGCCGTCACCCCGGTGCAGCTCGCCCAGGCCTTTCTCACCTTGGCCAACGACGGGGTCTACAAGCCGCTTAAGCTCGTGCTCGATCCGACCGCTGACAGCGAGTCGGATAAAAAGCCCTATCGGGTCTTCGACGCCGATGTGGCGCGCACGGTCCAACACATGATGCGCGAGGTCGTCCAGGAGGACCATGGCACCGGCCGTACGGCCCTGATCAAGGGCCTCGATACCGGCGGCAAGACCGGCACGGCCCAGAAGGCGTCGGCCTCGGGCGGCTACGGCAATCACTACCTGGCCTCTTTCGTGTCCTTTGTGCCGGCCATCGCCCCGGAATACGTGATTCTGGTCATGGTTGACGAACCCGAGCCCTGCCATTACGGCGGCGTGGTTTCCGCGCCGGCCGTGCGGTCCATGACCCTGCGCATGCTGTCCTACCTGGGCCGCATGCCGGAATCCGTCCAGGCCGCCAACCAGACTACGCCGCCGGCCGCTTGCGAGCCCGTGGCCGCCCCGGTCGTGCCGAGCCAGGCGGACAAGCAGATTCTCGACATCGCCAAGGCCCCGGCTGCCGGTGCCGTCCCCACCGGGGTGCATGTGGTGCCGAATTTTTCCGGCATGCCCCTGCGCAAGGCCGTGGAGATTCTGGTCAGCAAGGGCATTGTCCCCAAGCTCGAAGGCCAGGGGCTCGTGGTGAGCAAGCAGAGTCCGGCTCCGGGCGCACCCTGGCCGGGAGAAAAGAACTCCGAATTCATCCTGTGGTTGTCCAGGCCCTCCTGATGTGAGGCAAAGATGATGGTGTCAAACGAGTCCAGCCGGTTGGCGGCACTCCTCGAACAGGTCCGCGCCCAAGGCCTGCCTGTGGCCAGTCATTCCGGGAAAGTTGTCCCGGGCGGTATTTTCGTGGCCATCGCCGGACCGACCGTGGACGGGGCCGCCTATATCCCCGACGCCCTGGCCCGGGGCGCGGCCGTTGTGGTCGCGGAACCGCGGACGTCCTTGCCGGCCGGCGCCACGGCCGAGCTGGTGGCGGTCGAAAATCCGCGCCTGGCCCTGGGCGCCCTGGCCGTGGCCCGTTACGGCACGGATCGCCTGCCCATGCGCCTTGTGGCTGTGACCGGCACCAACGGCAAGACCACGGTCTCCTACCTGATCGAACATCTGGCCCAGGCCGCCGGGAAAAAGGTGGGCGTACTCGGCACCATCGGTTGCCGCTGGCCCGGCTATGTCAAGGAAGCCAATCTCACCACCCCGGATTGCCTGACCATCCACGAGAGCCTGGCCGCCATGGCCGCGGCCGGTTGCGACCTGGCCGTCATGGAAGCCTCGTCCCACGCCATCGATCAGGACCGGCTGGCCGGACTGGCCTACGACGTGACCGTGTTCACCAACCTGACCCAGGACCATCTCGACTATCACAAGGACATGGCGGCCTATTTCGAGGCCAAGGCCGGATTGTTCCGGCGCTATGCCAAGTCCCGGGCCGGCATGGTCCTCGGCTTCGACGACCCCCACGGCCTGCGCCTGCTGCATGAATTTCCAAAGGCCCTGGGCTACGGCCTGACCGTGCCGCCCATGGGCTTTTCCCGGCTGCTGACCGGGAACATCCTGTCCGCCGGGCGCGAAGGCGTGCGCCTGGAAGCCCGGCTCGGTGAGGAGACCTTTCCCATTGTCTCGCCCATGCCCGGGCGCCACAACGTCGAAAATATCCTGGCCGCCTTTGGCGCGGCCCTGGCTCTGGACCTGCCGCCGACCGTTCTTGCTTCCCTGGCCGATTTTCACGGTGCGCCCGGCCGGTTGGAGCGGGTGCAAAACCCGGCCGGCCTGACCGTGCTCGTGGACTACGCCCACACCCCGGATGCCCTGGACAACGTGCTCGGCGCGGCCCGGAAGTTCACGGCCGGCCGGCTCTTCGTGGTCTTCGGTTGCGGCGGCGACCGCGACCGCACCAAGCGGCCCCGCATGGGCGCGGCCGTGGCCCGGCATGCCGACGTGGCCGTGCTCACCTCGGACAATCCGCGCCACGAAGATCCCCTGGCCATCATCGAGGACGTCAAACCGGGCTTGCGGGCCGCGCGTCGCGTCGTTATTGAGGCCGACCGCCGACGGGCCATCGAATTGGCCCTGACCGAGATGCGTCCCGAGGACGTGCTGGTCATCGCCGGCAAGGGACATGAACCCTATCAGCAGATCGGCGACGAGAAACATCCGTTTTCCGATGCCGCCGTGGTCAGGGAGCTTACCGGATGCGCATGAGCTTGTCGGCTATCCTCGCGGCCACCGGGGCCGTCGGCGACATGGGCGACCGGGGCGACCCGGTCATCGAGGCCGTTCGCATCGACAGCCGGACCGTGGTGCCGGGCTGTCTGTTCGTGTGCCTGCCGGGCGAGCGCGTGGACGGCCACCAGTTCGCGGGCGAGGCCGTGACCAAGGGCGCGGCCGCCATTTTGTCCTCCCGCCCCCTGACCGGGTTGCCCCAGGGCACGCCGGTGTTGCTCGTGCGCGACACCGTGGCCGCCCTCGGCAAGCTGGCCCGGGCCTGGCGCGATCAGGTGCGGCCCAAGCTCGTGGCCGTGTCCGGCTCGGCCGGCAAGACCACGGTCAAGGAACTCACCGCCGCCATTTTGGCCAAGGTGGGGGGGACGGCGAAAAACTACAAAAATTTCAACAATCACATCGGGCTGCCCCTGTCCATGCTCGAAGCCTCCGAGACCGACGCCTTCTGGGTCATGGAACTCGGCATCTCGATGCCCGGTGAGATGGAAGCCCTTGCCGACATCGCCCGGCCCGACGTGGCCGTGATCCACAACGTGGGTCCGGCCCACCTGGAGGGCCTGGGCAGCATTGCCGGTGTGGCCGCGGCCAAGACGGCCCTGTTCCGGTTTCTTGAACCCGGTGGTACGGCGCTCGCGTCCATGGACTACCCGGAGCTGTGGGACGCGGCCCGGGCCGCCTGTCCCGAGGTCATCGGCCTGTCCACCCGGGGGGGCGGCCATGCCGCGCCCTACCGGGCCAAGTACCTGGGCGCCCTGCCCGAGGGCCGGGGACGGTTTTTCCTCAAGCTGCGGGACCTGGACCTGGAAGTCGTCACCCCGCTCACCGGGGTGCATTTCGCGGAAAACATCCTGGCCGCCGCGGCCAGTGCCCATGTGCTGGGGGCCGATGCCGCGGCCATCACCGCCGGCCTCGAAACCGCCGTCATCCCGGAACAGCGCTTTTTTTGCCGTCGCCACGGCTGCTACACGAGCATCGACGACACCTATAACGCCAACCCCCTGTCCATGCGCCGGGCCATCGAGGCCGCCACCGAGGCCGCCCATGGCCAGCCCCTGGTGCTGGTCCTCGGCGAGATGCGCGAGATGGGCGGGCAGGCGGTGACCGAGCACGAAAAGCTCGGCGAACTGGCCGGGGCCAGCGGTGCCCGGGCCGTGTATTTCCACGGCGAACACGGTGCGGCCGTGGCCGAGGGCCTCAAGCGCGCGGGATTTACCGGACATTTCGCCGTGGCCGATACCCCGGACGCGTTTCTGACGGACCTTGCCGGACGCGGGATCACCGGCGGCGTCTTTTTGTTCAAAGGTTCGCGCTCCATGCGCATGGAGGAGTACGTGACGGCTTTCACCCAAAGCATCCAGAGGGACGCGGACGCATGATGTATTATCTGTTGGTGCCGTTGGCGGCGCACATAAGCGCCCTCAACGTGTTCCGCTACATCACCTTCCGTTCCATCGCCGCCCTGGTGACGGCCCTGGTGCTTTCCATTTTGCTCGGCCCGCGCGCCATCGCCTGGCTCACCCGGCTCAAGTGCGGTCAGTACATCCACGAGGACGTGGCCGCCCATAAGTGCAAGGCCGGCACCCCCACCATGGGCGGGCTGCTGATCGGCTTTTGCATCATTGCCAGCGTGCTGCTCTGGGGCGATCTGGCCAACGGCTACGTCTGGATGACCATTTTCGTCTTTTGCGGCTTCGGCGCCCTCGGTTTCGTCGACGACCATGCCAAGGTGGTGCGCAAGCGCAACCGGGGTCTGTCGCCGAAGGGCAAGCTTCTGGGGCAGATCTTCGTTTCCGGCGTGGCCGCGGCCATCCTCCTCTCGGACCCGGAATATTCCACCCGTCTGGCCGTACCCTTTTTCAAGCACATCAATCCCGACCTCGGCTGGATGTATTTCCCCTTCGCCATGCTGGTCATGATCGCGGCCAGCAACGCCGTGAACCTGACCGACGGCCTGGACGGCCTGGCCATCGGCCCCATGATCGTCAACGCGGCCATGTTCGCCCTGTTCGTGTACGTGGCCGGCCATGCCCAGATGGCCCGCTATCTCCAGGTGGCGCCGGTGTCGGGCGTCGGCGAGGTGACGGTCTTTTGCGGCGCCATGGTCGGGGCCGGGCTCGGCTTTTTGTGGTTCAACGCCTATCCGGCCCAGATTTTCATGGGCGACGTGGGTTCCCTGTCCTTGGGGGGCGTGCTCGGGTTCCTGGCGGTTCTGTGCAAGCAGGAGTTGCTGCTCATTGTCGTTGGCGGGCTGTACGTGGCCGAGACGGTCTCGGTCATTCTCCAGGTCGGCTATTTCAAGATGACCGGAGGCAAGCGGATTTTCCGCATGGCTCCGCTGCACCACCATTTCGAGCTCATGGGCGTACCGGAATCGAAGATCATCATCCGGTTCTGGATTCTGTCCATCCTGCTTGCCCTGGTGGGGCTTTCCACCCTCAAACTGCGGTGACGGCCATGCGCGAGATGCTTCATAGCGATCAACTGCGCGGCCACCTGGCGGTGGTGGTGGGGGCCGGCGCTTCGGGCCGGGCCGCCGCGCGTCTGTTATGCCGGCTGGGGGCCACGGTCCGGCTGCTGGAAAAAAAGGCCGAGGCCGCAACCGACGACCTGCGCCGAGAAGCGGACGCAACCGGCTACGAACTGCGTCTGGGCGAGCACGGGCCGGCCGATTTCGCCGGCGCCAATCTGGTTGTGCCGTCCCCGGGCGTGCGCGCGGCCAATCTGGCTCCGGTGCTTGTCGATTGCCCCACGGCCCAGATCGTGTCGGAACTGGAGCTCGCCTCCTGGTTCACCGACATTCCCATCATTGCCGTGACCGGCACCAACGGCAAGACCACCACGGTCATGCTGGTCAGCCACCTGCTCGAAGCCGCCGGCCGCACGGTCTTTACCGGCGGCAATATCGGCACGCCCCTGGCCGAGTATGTCCTGGCCGGCAACCCGGCCGACGTGGCCGTGCTCGAGGTGTCGAGCTTCCAGCTCCAGCTGGTCAAAAGCTTTCGGCCCCGGGTGGCGCTGCTGCTCAATTTTTCGCCCAACCACCTGGACTGGCACGCCGACCTGGACGAGTACCTCGACGCCAAGCTCAACATTTTCGCGGCCCAGCGCCCGGAAGACACGGCCATCCTGCCGGCCGACCTGCGCGAGACCCTGGCCGGACGGCGCTTCACCCGGGCCGCCATCACCTGGTTCAGCTCCCTGGGCCGGTTCTCCTGCCCGCGCCTGCACGGCGCCCATAACCAGGAGAACATGGAAGCCGCCTACCTGGCTTGCCAGGCCTTCGGCGTGACCGAGGAGCAAGCCAAGGCCGCCTTTGCCGACTTTGTCCCGGCGCCCCACCGCCTCCAGATCATCGGTGAGAAGGGCGGAGTGCTTTTTGTGGACGACTCCAAGGCCACCACCGTGACGGCCATGGAAGCGGCGATCAAAAGCTGTGACCGGCCGGTGCGGCTGCTGGCCGGCGGGGTGTTCAAGGGCGGCGATCTGGCGGCGCTTGTGCCGCTGGTGCGCGAAAAGGTCGCTTCCATCGCCCTGTTCGGGGCCAGCCAGGAGGTCTTCGAGGCCGCGTTTACCGGCGTGGTGCCGCTTTTTCACGAGCCCGACCTGCGCACGGCCATGACCAGGCTCTATGCCGTGTCCCAGCCCGGGGACGTCGTGCTCCTGTCCCCGGCCACGTCGAGCTTTGACCTTTACCCCAGTTACAAGGCCCGGGGACGGGATTTCCAGGCCGTGTTCGCCGATCTGCCCGGCCCGGTCCGGACCGGTGAGGGAGGCGCGGCATGAGCCGACCCATCACCACCGCCGCCGAAGCCAAGCACGGTCCCTTTGACCTGTGGCTGCTCGGCTCGGCCATGCTGCTGGCCGGGCTGGGGCTGGTCATGGTTTTCTCCTCCAGCGGCGTCATGGCCGAGCGGCTGGTCGGCAACCGCTACTATTTCTTCCAGCGCCAGGGGCTCTTTGCCCTGGTGAGCCTCGTGGTCATGGCCCTCTTCGCCTGGATGCCGCGCCGGCTGCTCCACGGTCAGGTCTATTTGTGGCTGTTCGGCATCATCTTTTTGCTCGTGCTGACGCTTGTGCCGCCGTTTTCGGTCAAGGCCGGCGGCGCGCGGCGCTGGATGCATCTGGGGCCGGTGACGCTCCAGCCCATGGAGCTGGCCAAGGTGGTGCTCGTGTTCTACCTGGCCTATTTCTTCAGCCAGAAACAAAGCCTCATCCGCTCGTTTTCCGTGGGGTTCATCCCGCCGGTCATGGTCACCGGCTTTCTCGGGCTCATATTGCTTTTGCAGCCCGATTTCGGCGGCGCGGTTTTTCTCGGCATGCTCTTTTTCCTCATGAGCCTGGTCGGCGGCACGCGCCTGACCTATCTGGCCGTGTCCATGCTGTTCGGCGTCGGGGCCATGGGCCTTTTGATCGCCTCCTCGCCGTACCGTTTCAAACGCTGGTTCGCCTTTCTCGATCCGTTCAAGGACCCGCAAAACGTCGGCTACCAGCTCGTGCAGTCCTTTTACGCCTTTGGCTCGGGCGGGATCGGCGGCGTCGGCTTCGGGGCCGGCAAGCAGAAGTTGTTCTACCTGCCCGAGGCCCACAACGACTTCATCATGGCCGTGCTCGGCGAGGAACTCGGCTTTGTGGGCGTGTCCCTGGTTTTCATCTGCATCGGCATTCTGCTGTGGCGGTCGTTCCGGGTGGCCCTGGCCCAGGACGATTTGCGCGACCGGTTCACGGCCTATGGCATGGCCCTGGTGTTGGGGCTGGGATTTCTGCTCAACCTGGCCGTTGTGCTCGGCTGCGTGCCGCCCAAGGGCGTGGCCATGCCGTTTTTGAGCTATGGCGGCAGCAACTTGCTGGCTTGTTTCTTGTGTGTGGGCGTGCTGCTCAACCTGTCAAGGAGCGCTCGGCGATGATCCGTCTCGTCGTGACCACCGGCGGCACCGGCGGCCATATCTTTCCGGCCCTGTCCGTGGCCGCGGCCGTGACGCGCCTCGACCCCGAGGCCGCGGTGTATTTCATCGGCGGCGGCGGACCCGAGGGCGCCCTGGCCACCAAGGCCGGTCTGCCGTTCGTGGGCCTGCCGGCCAAGGGCGTGTTCGGCCGGGGGCTGCGGGCCTTGGCCGCGCCGTTTTGGATGGCCAAGGCCTTTGGTCAGGCCGTGCGCCAGCTCCAGAACATCCGGCCCCAGGTGGTGGCGGGCTTTGGCGGCTATGCCGGGTTCATTCCGGTGGTGGCGGCCCGGCTCATGGGCATTCCCACGGCCATTCACGAACAAAACAGCATCCCCGGCATGACCAACAAGCTGCTCGGTCGGTTCGTGGACCGGGTGTTCGTGACCTATCCCGACAAGGACCACGCCTTTCCCGTGGGCCGCACGGTCCGGCTCGGCAACCCCATCCGGGGCGACATTGCCGCGGCCGTTTCGCCCTGCCGGCCCGAGCGGCGCCATCTGCTCGTCTTGGGCGGCAGCCAGGGCGCCCGGGCGGTCAACGATGCCGTCCTCGACGTTCTGCCCCGGCTGCTCGATGCCGGGATCAAGGTGCGCCTGCAAGCCGGGCGGGCCGATTTCGACCGGGCCGGGGCCCGGGCGGCCGAGCTCCTGCACCATCGCGGCCGGGATACCGACGGGCCGGCCCTGGTGATCGAGAATTTCATCGAGGACATGGGCGAAGCCTACGCCTGGGCCGATCTGGTCCTGGCCCGGTCCGGGGCCACCACCCTGGCCGAGGTGACGGCCGCGGGCAAACCCGCGATCCTCATTCCGTTTCCCTTTGCCACTCACGATCACCAGGCGGTCAACGCCGCGTTCCTGGGCGAGTCCGGCGCGGCCCTGGTCATCCCCCAGGACACCTTGCCCGAACGTGACCTGGCCGGCACCATTCTCGAACTTTTCAACGATCCGGCGCGCTTGTCCGCCATGGCCGAGGCCGCGTCCGGCCAGGCCATGCCCCAGGCGGCCGAACGTATAGCCATGGCCTTGCTCGACCTGGCGGCGCAAAAGGGAGACGCGCGATGATCGAACCCCTGACCTCTCCGTCTCCGGCCACCGGGGCCATGCGTTCCAAGGTCCGCAAGATCCACATGATCGGCATCGGCGGCTCGGGCATGAGCGGCATTGCCGAGGTGCTCCTCAACCTCGGCTACGACGTGACCGGCTCGGATTTGGCCATGAGCCAGGTGGTGCGCCGCCTGGGCGGGCTGGGCGCGTCCATTGCCATCGGCCACGGCCGGGAGAACCTGGGCGATGCCGACGTGGTGGTGAAATCCACGGCCGTGTCCGCCGACAATCCCGAGGTCCTGGCCGCCCGGGAGCGGGGCATTCCGGTCATTCCCCGGGCCGAGATGCTCTCCGAGCTCATGCGCCTGCGCACCGGCATCGCCGTGGCCGGCACCCACGGCAAGACCACGACCACCTCGCTTCTGGCCACCATTTTCACCGCCGCCGGCTACGACCCCACGGTCATCATCGGCGGCCGGCTCAACGCCTACGGTGCCGGAGCGCGGCTCGGCGCCGGCGAATACCTGATCGCCGAGGCCGACGAGTCCGACGGCTCGTTTTTGTGCCTGTCGCCCATTGCCGCCGTGGTCACCAACGTGGACGCCGACCATCTGGACCACTACGCCGGCCTTGAGGCTATCGACGACGCCTTCGTGGCCTTTCTCAACAAGCTGCCGTTTTACGGCACGGCCGTGGTCTGCCTGGACGATCCCGGCGTGGCCCGCATCCTGCCCCGGATCAACCGGCCGACCCTGACCTACGGCCTGACCGACAAGGCCCGGCTGCACGGCCGCATCATTTCCACCGGGGCCCAGAGCCGGTTCGAGGTTTTTCGTGACGGCCAGTCCCTGGGCGAACTCAACCTGGCCCATCCCGGCCGCCACAACGTGCAAAACGCCCTGGGCGCCATCGGGCTGTCCCTGGAAGCCGGCATTCCCTTGGCCACCATTGCCGAGGCCTTGGCCAAGTTCGGCGGCGTGGGCCGGCGCTTCGAGATCAAGGGCGAACAAAACGGCGTGACCGTGGTCGATGACTACGGTCATCATCCGGCCGAGATCCGGGCCACCCTGGCCACGGCCCGGCTCGTGTACCCGGGGAGGCGTCTGGTGGTGGCTTTCCAGCCCCACCGGTTCTCGCGCACCAAGGCGCTTTTTGGCGATTTCTGCACCTGCTTCGACACGGTGGACGAGCTGCTTTTGACCGAGATCTATCCGGCCTGCGAGGCGCCCATTCCCGGGGTCAGCAGCGAGAGCCTGGCCCAGGGCATCCGCCAGGTGAGCAAGACTCGGGTGACCTATTTTCCGGATTTCGCCGCCATGGAAGCGGCCCTGCCGGGCATCCTGCGCCCGGGCGACGTGCTGCTCACCTTGGGCGCGGGCAGCGTCTGGCAGGTGGGCGTCCATTACCTGGAGGCAGGCCATGGCGCTTGACGTCAGACCCGGACCGCGTCTGGCCGATCGGACCACCCTGCGCCTGGGCGGACACGCCCTGGCCGAGGTTGTTCTGACGTCTCCCGAGGACGCGGCCGGTCTGGCCGAAACCCTGGCCGGGCTTGGCGGTACGCCGCTGACCCTGGGTGGGGGCAGCAATCTTTTGATTCGCGACGGGCAGTTGCCCCTGGTTGTGGTCTCGCCGCGCCTGACCGGGGAACCCGAGACCTTGCGCCAGCGTTTCGGCGCTGCGGTGCGGGTCCGGGTGGGCGCCGGGGTCAAGCTCCAGCGTCTGGTGGCCTGGCTGGCCACCCAGGGCCTGGCCGGCCTGGCGGGCTTGGTGGGTGTGCCCGGCACCGTGGGCGGGGCCGTGGCCGGCAATGCCGGGTCGTATGGCTGCGACATGGGGAGCGTTCTGGCCCGCGTGCTGGTCTGGACCCCTGGAAGGGGTCTCGTCTGGCTCGGTCGCGAGGACTTTACGGCCGGTTACCGGCATTTTAGCCTCAAGGCGACCGGGGAATCGTTTTTGGTGCTGGCGGCCGAGATCGACTGCCAGGTGGACGAACCCATCGACATCCGGCGGACCATGATCGAGCTCGTGCGGCGCAAACGCGCCACCCAGCCCATCAAGGCGGCTTCGGCCGGCTGCGTGTTTAAAAATCCGGTCGGCACCTCGGCCGGCAAGCTGCTGGACGAGGCCGGATTCCGGGGCCGGCGGCTTGGGAACATGGCCTTTTCGGACCTGCACGCCAACTTCCTGGTCAATCTGGGCGGTGGCTGCGCAGCCGAGGCATTCGAACTGATCGAGACGGCACGGGAGGCGGTACGCAGGCGAAGCGGTCACGAACTCGAACTGGAAGTGAGGGTCGCGCCATGAATGTCAGGGTCGGGACCTTGTCCGGTCTGTCCGGGGGCGGCGTCAAACGGCGCAAGAACAACTATGGCTACGGCACCGCCACCCCTCGGGTGACGGTGAAAAGCCGGGTCGTCAAATCGCGCAGCAACCGCAACCGCCATTCCCGGGAAGGGCATTCGCTGACCATGCCGGGCGTGAGCCTTGGCGGGGTCGGCCGTTTTTTCACCCGGACCGTGTCCATGGTTATCGTGGCCTCCCTGATCCTGGCTGTGAGCGTGGGCCTGTTGGCCGGTTACCGCTGGTTGACCACCATCAATTATTTCGCCTTGCAAAACGTCGAGATCACCGGGTGCTCACGGCTTTCCGAAGACCACATCAAGGAATTGGCCGGCCTGACCCCGGGCACCAATGTCCTGGCCTTGTCCATGGACCGTATGCGTTCGACCCTTGGCCGCGAACCCTGGGTCGAATCGGTGAGCGTCAAGCGGATCCTGCCCGGGACCATCGCGGTGGATGTGCATGAAAAAACACCGTCCTATCTTGTGCAGTATCAGGGAACGCTCTATTACGCCGACGAGGCCGGACGCATCATCGACAAGGTCGAACCCGGGCAGTTTGTGTCCCTGCCCCAGATCGAGGTCGAGTCCGGCATGGAAAAGCATTTGTCCCTCCTGGCCGATCTGCGCCAGGCCATGGCCGAACATCGGGTGCCCTTCGATCTGGGTCAGATTGCCTGGTTGCGCCTCAGCTGGGGCCGGGGGCTTGAAATCCAGCTTATGGATACGGGAATTTTGTTGTGCCTGGGATCGCGGGAATGGCAGCGCAACCTGTCCCGGATGAACCAGGTTTGGACGGACCTGCGGCGGCGCGGCGAACTGAGTCAGGTCGCGCTGATCACCGCCGAAGGCGACAAGGTCTGGGTCGAGAAGCGCGACGTTTCGGGGGAGGCGTCGCCGCAAGGCTAGGGGACGGGCCCGGAGTCGGGCACGGACGCGTCGCGGAAACACGCGGGGCAACGGTTTCTTTCGGAATCGAATTCCAGTACCCTGTCGCGTCGGGGTTGGGGCGGCACGGCGGGGGTGCGGCGCCACGCGAGAGGAAACCTGCAGGGAGCGGTTTATGGCCAGGTCGGAACTTATCGTCGGACTCGATATCGGCACCACCAAAATTTGCGTGGTCGTCGGCGAGATTTCGCCCGAGGGCGTGGATGTGGTCGGCATCGGCACGAGCCCGTCCACGGGACTGCGCAAGGGCGTGGTGGTCAATATCGAGCAGACCGTGCAGTCCATCAAAAAGGCCCTGGAAGAGGCCGAGCTCATGGCCGGGTGCGAGATCCGCTCGGTCTACGCCGGCATCGCCGGCAGCCACATCAAGGGCTTCAACAGCCACGGGGTCATCGCCGTCAAGGGCGGCGAGGTCGGCCCCCGGGACATCGAGCGGGTCATCGACGCGGCCAAGGCCGTGGCCATCCCGCTGGACCGGGAGGTCATCCACATCCTGCCCCAGGAATTTATCGTCGACGATCAGCGCGGCATCGCCGATCCGCTCGGCATGGCCGGCGTGCGCCTGGAAGTGCGGGTGCACATCGTCACCGGCGCCGTGACCAGCGCCCAGAACATTATTCGGTCCTGCCACCGGGCCGGGCTCGACGTCTCGGACATCGTGCTCGAATCCCTGGCCTCGTCCAAGGCCGTGCTCACGGGCGAGGAACGCGAGATCGGCGTGGCCCTGGTGGACCTCGGCGGCGGCACCACGGATCTGGCCATCTTCGCCAACGACTCCATCAAGCACACGGCCGTGCTGGCCCTCGGCGGCACCAACCTCACCAACGACATCGCCTTTGGCCTGCGCACGCCCATGGCTTCGGCCGAGAAGATCAAGATCAAGTACGGCTGCGCCCTGGCCGAGATGGTGCCGAAAGACGAGGTCATCGAGGTCATGAGCGTGGGCGGTCGCGAGCCCCGGCGCCTGTCCCGGCAGGTTTTGGCCGAAATCTGCGAACCCCGCGTGGAGGAGATGCTGGCCCTGGTCGACCAGGAACTCATCCGCTCGGGCATGAAGAACCAGATTGGCGCCGGCGTGGTCCTGACCGGCGGCACGGCGCTCATCGAAGGCATCCAGGAACTCGGCGAACAGATTTTCAACCTGCCCACGCGCATCGGCTACCCTGACAAGGTCGGGGGCCTCAAGGACGTGGTCAACAGCCCCATGTACGCCACGGCCGTGGGCCTGCTCATGTACGGCGCGGAAAAGGAGGGCGTGGAACAGCGCTTCCGCATCCGCGACGAAAATGTGTTCAACCGCATTCTGGGGAGGATGCGGAAATGGTTTGTGGACGTGAAATAGTCCGCAGGCGGCTTTATCAGGGGATAACCAGGGAGATTGATAGGGGGAGCATGTGATGGAATATCTGGAACTGGAACAGGGTTCGAATGCCCGCATCAAGGTCGTGGGCATCGGTGGCGGCGGCGGCAACGCCGTGGAAAACATGATTTGCTCGGCTATGTCCGGCGTGACCTTCATCACGGCCAACACCGACATCCAGGCCTTGCAGAAATCCCAGGCCGAATACCGCATCCAGCTCGGTGAGAAACTCACCAAGGGCCTTGGCGCTGGCGCCAACCCCGAAGTGGGCCGCGACGCCGCCCTGGAGAGCATCGACCAGATCCGCGAGGCCATCGGCGATTGCGACATGGTGTTTGTCACCGCCGGCATGGGTGGCGGCACCGGCACCGGCGCGGCCCCGGTCGTGGCCCAGGTGGCCAAGGAAATCGGGGCGCTCACCGTGGCCGTGGTCACCAAGCCGTTTTATTTCGAAGGCAAAAAGCGCTTGCTTTCAGCCGAAAAGGGTGTGCAGGCCCTGCGGGAGACGGTGGATTCCATCATCACCATCCCCAACGACCGCCTGCTCTCGCTGGCCTCCAAAAAGGCCACCTTCATCGAGATGCTCAAAAAGGCCGATGAAGTCCTCTATTTCGCCGTCAAGGGCATTTCCGACCTCATCATGGTCCCGGGCCTGATCAACCTCGACTTCGCCGACGTCAAGGCGGTGATGAGCGAAATGGGTCTGGCCATGATGGGCTTCGGCACGGCGCGCGGCGAATCCCGCGCCCGCGAGGCCGCCCTCAAGGCCATCACCAGCCCGCTGCTCGAAGACGTCACCATCGACGGCGCCAAGGGCGTGCTGATGAACATCACCTGCGGCCCGGACCTCACCATCGAGGAAGTGGACGAAGCCGCGTCCACCATCACCGAGGCCGTGCACGAGGATGCCAAGGTCTTCTTCGGCACCGTGTTCGATCCCGACGCCACCGACGAGATGCGCATCACCGTCATCGCCACGGGCATCGAGTCGGCCATGTCCCGGGACGGCATACAGCAGGTCAAGCGCGAGGAGACCAAGCCCGTGGAGGTCATCACCAGCCTGCCGCGCTCCAAGAGCACGCCGCCGCCTTCCGGCGGTCCCGGTGGCGGCTCCTCCCAGAGTCCGCGCAGCGTCCGGGTCCTCAGCAGCCAGGGCAACGATTACAACATCCCGGCCTACCTGCGCAAAGGCGGCAAGAAGGGCGGACCTGAGGCCGCGCTCAACCAGGCGCCCATCAAGACCCAGCCCGTGGGTGAAGAGGAGTTTATTTTCGACGAGGAGGAGTTTGAAATCCCCTCGTTTATCCGCATGCAGGCCGACTAGGAGCCGGGAGGGGCGCGGCCCCTTCCGGACTTCCGCCGGAGGGATTGCCTCCTTCCGGCCCCCTTCGCGGGGTAGGAAAGTGCTTTGAGCGAACGGGCGAAGGTTTATTTCGGTCTGGACAGGCCGGCCGTGCGCGAGTGGGGCGGCCGGTTACCCGTGGCCCTGCTCGTGCCCGGGGACGCGGCCATGGCCCTGTCGGCCCTCGGCTGGCAGGCCGTGTGGCGGCTCCTTGATGCGGACGCCACCCTGGCCGTGGAACGGGTGTTCTGCCGGACTGGACAAGCCCCCCGGACCGAGGACGGCGGCCGGCCTCTGGCCGACTTTCCGGTCATCGCCTGCTCGCTGGCCTACGAGGAAGAATATCTCCCGGCCCTGGCCGCCTTGGCCGCGGCCGATATCCCCCTGGAACGCAACCGGCGGCCCGACTTCCCCATTGTCATGGGAGGCGGGCCGCTGGCTTTTTTGAATCCGGCCCCTATTTTGCCGGCCCTGGACCTGCTTTACGTGGGTGAGGCCGAGGCCGGATTGACCGAAGTCCTGGCCCGGCTGCGCGAAAAGTGCCTGTCCGGCGCGGACAAGGCCGCCTGTCTGGCCGCCGTGGCCGCTTTGCCGGGCGTCTACGTTCCCGGGCTGACCCCGGTGCCGGTGCGCCGGGTCCGGGCCATGGCCCAGGGCTGTCCCACCGTGCTTGCCGAGCCGGCCCATTCCTGCTTCGTGTCCGGCCACGCCGCCTTCCGCGACATGTTTCTGATTGAGGTCAACCGGGGCTGCCCCTACGGCTGCCGGTTCTGCGCCGCCGGCTACATCTACCGGCCGCCGCGCCAGGCGGACCTGGCCGGGCTCAAGGCCCTTGTCGAGGACGTGGGCCCGCGCAAGGTCGGGCTCGTGGGCACGGCGCTTACCGACTGGCCCGATCTCATCCCCTTTTTGACCTGGTTGCGGGAACGCGGCACGAAATTCTCCCTGTCCTCGGTGCGGGCCGATGGCCTCACCCCGGAGCTCATGACCATCCTGCGCGCCGCCGGTCTGCGTACCCTGACGCTGGCCCTGGAGGCGCCGAGCGAACGCCTGCGCCGGGCCGTCAACAAACAGCTTGCCGTCGAGGATCTCTTGCGGGCCGTGACCCTGGCCGGTGCCCATGGGGTCAACCACCTCAAATTCTACCTGATCGTGGGCTGGCCCGGCGAGACTCCGGACGATTATCTGGAGTTGGGACCGCTGCTCGACGCCGTGAGCGCGGCCGGCGCTATCGGCCATGGCAAAAAAGGCATTGCCCACGCCACGTTTTCGGTGAACCCTCTCGTGCCCAAGCCTTTTACCCCCATGCAGTGGGCACCCATGGCGTCCGAGGCGGCCATCGAGGCGGCCTATGGCCGGGTGCGGGAAGCGGTCGCCAAGCGCAAGGGCTTCCGGGTGGAGGTCGAAACCGCGTCCATGGCCCGGGTACAAGGTCTGCTGGCCCGGGGCGACGAACGCTTGTTTCCGCTGCTGGTGGCCGCGACCGAAAACGGCCTGCGCCGGGCGCTTCGGGCCTGGGACGGCGATCCCGGCGCCTACCTCGACCGGGACCGGCCCCGCGACGAGCCGCTGCCCTGGGATTTCCTCGATATCGGCGTTTCCAAGGACTACCTCTGGGGGGAATGGGAACGTTACCGGCAGGGCCTGGCCACGGCCAAATGCCCGCCGGCCGGGTGCGCCGCCTGCCGCCGCTGCGGGATTTACGAGGGAACCGAAGCCGTGTAAGCGGCGGCCAAGGAGTGCTGCCCATGACCCTGCCACTGTACTGTGCCTTTCTTTTGGCCGCGATGTCGCTGCTCGTCATCCCCGGCCCGACCGTGCTGCTCATCATCGGCTATGGCCTGGCCGATGGCCGCAAATCCTCCTGGCCCGTAGTGGTCGGCGTGGCCCTGGGCGACGCCGTGGCCTGCACCTGCTCCGTGATCGGACTCGGCGCTGTGCTCGCCGCCTCGGCCACCGCCTTCACCATCGTCAAACTCGTGGGCGCGGCCTACGTCGTCTATCTCGGCATCGGCATGATCCGCAGCGGCTCGGCCGGCTCGCCCACCGTGCCCACAAGCTCCCCGCGCCGCAAATTCACCCACGCCTTTACCGTCACGGCATCCAATCCCAAGGATATCCTGTTTTTCCTCGCCTTCCTGCCCCAGTTCGTGAACCCCACCCAGCCGGCCAATCCGCAACTGGCCCTGCTCGGCGCCACCTTCGTCATCCTCTCCGCCGTCAACGCCACCGCCTACAGCTACCTTTCCGGCTCGGCCGGCAACCGCATCCGCAACCCGCGTTTTTTGAGACGCCTGCGCGCCTTTGGTGGCAGTATCCTCGTCGGTGCCGGTGTGCTGACGGCCGCTTCCGGCCAGTAGGTGGGAGATGGAAGATGCCTCCGGCGGCCGGGGGGATCATCCCCCCGGACCCCTGTATGGGGCAGCGGAGGAGCGGACGATGGACGCAGGGGTTTCGGCGGGCGGTGAACCGCAGCTTGGGCCGCGATAGGCGCCGGCGACACGTGCCGCAAAGCCGGCACGACGCCGACTCCCATCGCGGCCCAAAGGGCGCCAGCGGCGAAGCGCCGCGTTTGTATCCTTGCCTCAGCTACCGAAATCCGTCGGCCGCGATGCCCAGGCGGCGCAGGATCTTTTGCAAGGAGACCCGTTCCAGGCCCGAGACCCGGGCGGCTTCGGAGATGTTGCCGCGTGTCTGGCCGAGCAGGCGCTCGACGTAGCGCCGGGTGAAGGCGTCCACGACCCGGGCCTTGGCTTCGAGGTAGGGCGTGGGGGCGGTGCCGTCGTCCTCGGGCTCGGTCGCATCGACTTGCCCCTGGTCGGCGGCGCGCACGGATTCCGGGCCGATGACGTCGCCCCGGCAAAAGACCGTGAGCCGGCGCACGAAGTTGTAGAGTTCCCGGACATTGCCCGGCCAGTCCCGGCCGGTCAGGGAGGCCAGTGCCTCGGCCGCGAAGACCTTTTCCCCGATGCCGGTTTCACGGCAGGTGCGGTCCAGAAAAGCAGTGGCGAGAAGCGGGATGTCCTCGCGGCGTTCGCGCAGGGGCGGCAGGCGCACGGTGAGCACGTTGAGGCGGTAGTACAGATCCTCGCGGAAGGTCTTGGCGGCGATGCGCGCTTCCAGGTCCTGGTTGGTGGCGGCCAGGATGCGCACGTCGATGGGGATGGATTTGCTCGACCCCACGGGGCGGACTTCGCGTTCCTGGAGCACGCGCAGGAGCTTGGTCTGCACGCTCATGGGGATGTCGCCGATTTCGTCGAGCACGAGCACGCCGCCGTTGGCGGACAGAAAAAGGCCTCTGCGGTCGCGTTCGGCTCCGGTGAAGGCTCCGCGCACGTGGCCGAAGAGTTCGCTTTCGAGAAGCTGGTCCGGGATGGCTGGGCAGTTGACCGAAAGAAACGGCCCCGAGGCCCGGCGTGACAGGCTGTGGATGGCCCGGGAGGCCAGTTCCTTGCCTGTGCCGGATTCGCCGCGCACGAGCACGGTGTAGTCCGAGGCGGCCACGGCGGCGATGGCTTCCTTGACCTGGGCCATGGCCGGTGACTGGCCGAGCAGGCCGGCATCGGCGCCGCAGGCCGCGGCCATGGCGCGCAGCCGGGTGTTTTCGCACAGCAGGGCATGGCGTTCGAGGCCCTTGGCAATGACCCGCGCCAGCTGGTCCGAGTCCACGGGCTTGGTCAGGAAGTCGTAGGCCCCGGTCTTGAGGGCGGCCACGGCCGTGTCGATATCGCCATAGGCGGTCAGCAGCACCACCCCAAGGTGGGGCGTGTGGGCCAGGGCCCGGGGCAAAAGTTCGAGGCCGGACAGACCCGGCATGCGCAGGTCGGTCACGAGCACGGCATAGGGGGTCTGTTCGAGGGCGGCCAGGGCTTCGTCGCCGGACAGGGCGTGGTCGAAGGCGGTCCCGGGCAGTTTCGGCGTGAGCAGGCGGGCCAGACCCCGGGCGAAATCGGGCTGGTCGTCGACGATGAGCACGCGCGGGCTGTCATGCATGGGCTATCTCCAGACATTCGTCGCGACAGGCGGGCAGGGTCACGGTGAAGACCGCGCCGCCGTCGTTTTCCACCGTGACATCACCGCCCATGTCGCGCACCAGTCCGTAGACCACGGCCAGCCCCAGGCCCGAGCCGTGGCCGGCCTCCTTGGTGGTGAAAAACGGTTCGAAGATATGGGGCAGGTCCGTATCCGGGATGCCCGGACCGTTGTCGGCCACGCGCAGCCAGACGGTTTCGCCGTCGCTGCCGGTGCCGGCGGCCAGCTCGATGACGCCTTCGCCGGGACGCACCGCGTCCAGGGCGTTGAGCACGAGGTTGGACACCACCTGTTCCAGGGCGGCGCCGTCCGCCCGGGCCATGGTCAGTGCGCCGGGAAGCCGGGTGACGAGGCGGACCTGCCGGGCCTGGGCCTGGACCTCGAAGATGCGCGACAGGCTGGCCAGCACCGCGCCCACGTCGCAGGGGCCGCTCTCCGAGGGCCGGGGCCGGGCGAAATCGAGCAGGTCGCGCAGCACCTTCTTGGTCTGCACGGCGTGGCGTTCGATGACGGCCAGATCGTCCAGGGCCTGGGGAGCGCTGATCTGGGAACGCAACAATTCGGCGTAGCAGGCGATGACGCCCAGGGGGTTGTTGATCTCGTGGGCCAGGCCGGCGGCCAGCTTGCCCACGGCGATGAGCTTTTCGCTTTGGCGCATGCGTTCGAGCATGCGGCGTTCGGCAGTGTTTTCGCGGGCATAGACCACCATGCGTTCGGGTTGGCCCGAGGGACCGACCACGGGGTAGCGGGTGACGGCAAAGGTGCGCCCGCCCGGCAGGCTGACCGTGGAAAAGGACGTCTCGCCGAGCACGAGGGTGTCGCTTAAGGTGGCGAGCCCGTGTTCCAGGGAATCGGCGCCCAGCAGCTCGGGTGGCAGATGCGTGTGTTGGCCGGTTCGGGGGACGGTCTGGGGCGCGGCGCCCGGCACCGGCGCCTCGGCTCCGGCCGTGCCGGCGCGAAGGGCGCGGACCAGTTCCCGGGCGGCGTCGTTGGCCAGGATGACGTGCAAGGTGCCGTCGAGCAGGAACAGCGGATCGGAAATGCCTTCGAAAATCGAGGCGAGCAGCATGTTCTGGTTGAGCAGCGAGCTTATGGCATCGAGGTTTTCCAGGGCGATGCCGAGCTGCTGGCCCACGGCCCGGTAGAGGTCCGTGGCGTCGGCGTCGGGTCCCGGGCCGTCGTCGGGAAAATACAGGCGCAGCAGGCCCCGGCCGATCTCGGTGGTGCGCACCGGAATGAGAGCGGTGCGGGCTTCCAGGCGGCAGTGGTCCTCGGCCACGAGCTTGCGCCAGTCGTCCGGCGGCGGGGGCGGGCTGGCCTCGGGCGGCCAGGTTACGGAACCACCGCCGGCGAATTCGCATTCGTAGGCGGCCTGGACCGCGCCGAAACGGCCGGCGATGCGCCCGAGCGCACTGGCCAGCAGTTCGGCCCGGGTCTGGGACAGGTTGAGGATATTGAGCAGATCGACGAAGAGCGCCACGTCCGAGCGGCGCTCGTCGGCCTCGTGGGCCAGGTCGGCGGTGCGGGCCGCCACCTTGCGCTCCAGGTTCTGGGCATGGTCCTCGATATTGCTGTGGGCCTCGCGCAACCGGGCGGCAAAGGCCTCGATGCCGGCGTGCAGCTCCTCGATCTCGCTGGCATCAGGGCTTGCCGGCGGGGTTTCGCCCGCCTCCTCGGGAAAATAGCGGCGCATGACCGCCGTGGTGCGGCGCAGGTTGACCACCACCAGCCGGTCGAAAAATACCTGGATGGTCAGGTAGAAGACGGCCAACCCCAGGGCGAACAGGGACAGGAAGCCGACGGTCGCGCCCTTGATGTGCCCGAGGGCCCCGGCCACGGGCATGGTCACCAGATCGAGCCCCACGAGCTCGCCGTCAAGGCGCCAGAACCCGCGCGTGTTGCCGTAACGCTCAAGGAGCGCCTTGGGCGCCGCGGCCGGATCGCCGTGGCAGTGCAGGCACGAGGCTTCGAAGCGCACCGGCCTTGCGGCCACGAACACCTCCTCGCCGTCGCGGGTGGTCATCTCCTCCAGCCTGGTCAGGGTCGGATCGGCCTCGAACCGGGCGATCAGGCCGCGTTCGAAGGCATCGGCCTCGTAATCGGGGTTGCGGGCGCCCTGGGCCACGCGGCGGTAGCGGAACTGGTCGCCCCGGGCGTTCAGGTCGCTCATGACCTTGCGCGTGACGTAGGAGGTGGACATGGCCTCCAGCAGAAAGCCGTCCGGCGGCAGCAGGTCGTACATGGCCGGCCGCAGCATCTCGCGTACGTAGGCCTGGACGGCCTCGGCCTGGGACAGGACCAGGGAGGCCTTGTGCTCGGTGTCGGTCACGAGCTGGTGGCGCAGGTTCATGGAGATGATCACGGCGAAGAAGATGCCGAGCACGGCCATGATGACCGAAAGCCCCACCACGAAGCGGTGTTTGATGGTCTTGGTATGAAACTTGGCCATGAGCGCTCCCGTGGTGTTGTTGTGGGGCGGGCGGACGAAAAAGGCAATGCAACCCTTGGGGCGCGCGGTGCTAACCGGAGTTTGCGGTTGGCGGCAGATTCCTCTTCTAACTAGCAGAAATAGTGGTCTGTTTCAAATCGAAACAGGCTGGTCTCCTCCTTGCAAAGGAAGAATATCCCGCCTTGTCGCCGGAGCCGGCGATTTTCGGTTTCCCGGGACTGGTCGGCTGCGGTGCGAGGCGGGGTGGCGTTGGGGTTGTTGCTACGAGGGCGGTCGGCATCGGTTCAGGCGCCGGGTCGGCCAAGCGAGAGGAGGAAGTCATGGCGGAAAAGAAGTGGCTGACGGAAGACAAGCTGGCCCTTATCTTGGGGCTCATCTTGTTCGGCTTGTCGCTGCTCAACTTCGGCGGCATCGATCCGCTGGGCTGGGCCGTCAAGTCCAATGTCTGGCTGGATGCGTCGAAAATGTTCTCGGCCTCCACGGGCGCCTACAAGGAACTGTCGGGGTTTGCCTCCCTGATTTTGACCTGGGTGTTCGTGACGGCCATGCTGGCCTTTGGCATCAAGGCCTTGGGCGGCGATCCCAAGCGGTTCATGGTCAGCTTTTCGCTGGTGTTTTTCATCAGCTATTTCTGCTTTGCCCTAGGGCACTACGCGACCATCGCCGCGACCCCCAACCAGTTGGCCAAGTTCAACCTCAAGTGGGCCATGGGCCTGACCGGCGAGGCGGGCTTCATCATCGCGCTGCTGGCCGGCATTTTCATCGGCAACTTCATGCCGGGCCTGGCGGCCAAGCTCAAGGACGCCCTCAAGCCCGAGATGTACGTCAAGATCGCCATCGTGATCCTCGGCGCCGAGCTTGGCGTCAAGTCCGTGGACGCCCTGGGTCTTGCCTCCTCGGTCATTTTCCGGGGCCTTTGCGCCATCGTCGAGGCCTACCTCATCTACTGGGCGCTGGTGTATTACATCTCCCGGAAATACTTCAAGTTCAGCCGTGAATGGGCGGCTCCGCTCGCTTCGGGCATTTCGATCTGCGGTGTGTCCGCGGCCATCGCCACCGGCGGCGCCATCCGCGCCCGGCCCATCGTCCCGATCATGGTTTCCTCCCTGGTCGTGGTGTTCACCTGCGTGGAGATGCTCATCCTGCCTTTTGTGGCCCAGCATTGGATGTACAACGAACCCATGGTGGCCGGCGCCTGGATGGGCTTGGCCGTCAAGTCCGACGGCGGCGCCATCGCTTCGGGCGTCATCACCGACGCGCTCATTCGGGCCCAGGCCCTGGCCGTGGACGGCATCAAGTACCAGGAAGGCTGGGTGACCATGGCCGCCACCACCATCAAGATCTTCATCGACGTGTTCATCGGTGTGTGGGCCTTCATCCTGGCCGCCATCTGGTGCACCATGATCGAATGCAAGCCCGGCCAGCGCATGCAGTTTAGCGCCATCATCGACCGGTTCCCGCGCTTCGTGCTCGGCTATGTCATCACCTTCGTGATCATGCTGATCCTGTGCGCCAAGGGCGGCGACCTGCTCAAGATGGGCAAGACGGCCATTGCCGATACCGGTCCCTTCCGGGGCATCTTCTTCGTGCTGACGTTTTTCACCATCGGCGTGGTCTCCAACTTCAAGAAGCTGTGGGACGAGGGCATCGGCCGGCTGGCCCTGGTCTATATCGTGAGCCTTTTCGGGTTCATCATCTGGATCGGGCTTTTCATCTCCTGGCTGTTCTTCCACGGGGTCAAGCCGCCCCTGGCGTCCTAGCCGTCTGAATCCATCGCAAGGAGGCATGCATGGAACCTGAAAAGAAGGATGCGAGCTTTACCGAAGAGCTCTCCAAGATGGAGTGGGAGCCTTTGCTTCCCATCGAAAAGAAACTGATCGGCTGGAGCATTTCCCTGGGCGTGGTGCTGCTGTTTGTGTTGTACTTCGTCAGCGCCGAGTTCTTCCCGGGAGCGCACGGCTAAGACCGCGTGGTCCAGACCCTTTCCGACGGGCGGTTTCGCAGGGAACCGCCCGTTTTTTTTCCGGCTCCGCCCCCCCCGCTGTAAGCCCAGTACCAAGCCTTGCCAAACGCCGATAACGGCATTATCTGACACCTTCCTGATCTTAACCTTCGTCGGAAGATACGCCTACTATGCCGGAGCGCACGCCCCATATTTCCCTGCCCCTTGAACGACTCGTCCCACGGGTCCTTGATATTTCCGCCGACGAGCTCGAAACCTGGCCTGAGGATGCGAAAAACCTCGCCGTGGCCGTGGCCTCCGAGCTGTTCCTCGTGCGGTCCAATCCGTTCATCAACCCGGCCGATGTCAAGGCCTCGGTGGAAAAACGCCTGGGTGAGGCCAACCCCAAATCCTGGGGCGAGTATCCCCGTACCATCCGCCGGGCCTACAAGGCCTTCTGGGACGTTTTCGAGGCGGACAGCCGTTTCCGCGACAATCTGGTCGAACGTCTGCGCCGGTTCATGCCGGCCGAGGACGTGGTCACCGCGCCTCATTCCCTGGTCGAGTGTTCCACCGACGCCACGGATCTGCGCATGGAGATGCCCTTGTGCATGCTCCTGCCCGAGTCCATGGAACACATCCGCCACATCCTGCGCCTGGCCAACGAGCTCGAATTCGCCATCATTCCCCGGGGCGGCGGCTCGGGCCTGACCGGCGGCGCCATCCCGGCCCATCGGCGCTCGGTCATCCTCAGCCTGTCCAAGTTCAAGCGCATCCTGGACATCGACCCCGAGGCCATGACCCTGTGCGCCCAGACCGGTGTCATCACCATGACCGCCATCAAGGCGGCCGCGGCCAAGGGCCTGCTTTTCACCGTGGACCCGGCGTCCAAGGCCGCGTCGTCGCTCGGCGGCAACATCGCCGAGAACGCCGGCGGCCCGTTCGCCTTCGAATACGGCACCACCCTCGACAACATCATCAGCTACAAGATGGTGGAGGCCACCGGGGAAATCATCGAGGTGCGCCGGGTCAATCACCCGCGCCACAAGATCCGGCCCGATGAGACGGCCGTTTTTGAGATCATCGAGGAGTCCGGGGCCGTGCGCGACGTGGTCAAGCTCCCCGGCGACCAGATCCGGGCAAAAAACCTCGGCAAGGACGTGTCCAACAAGTTCCTCGGGGGCCTTCCCGGCGTGCAGAAGGAAGGCGTGGACGGCATCATTTCCGAAGCCTGCTTCGCCCTCTATCCCATTCCCAAGTATTCGCGCACCTTGTGCCTGGAGTTTTTCGGCCGCTCCATGAAAAACGCCATGTGCGTGATCCGCGACGTGGTGCACCTGCGCGACCGCATCCGCGAGGAAGGCGACGCGGTCAAGATTTCGGCCTTGGAGGAATTCAACTCCAAGTATGTGCGGGCGATAAGTTACGTCAAAAAATCGAGCCTCTACGAGGGCGAACCCATTTCGGTCCTGCTGCTCCAGCTCGATTCCGACGACGAGGACGCGCTGTTGCGTGCCGCCGCCGACATCGTGGACATCGTCGACCCCTACGACAACGTGGACGTGTTCGAGGCCAAGGACGCCAAGACCGCCGAACTCTACTGGGAAGACCGCCACAAGCTCTCGGCCATCTCCAAGCGCACCTCGGGCTTCAAGGTCAACGAGGACGTGGTCATCCCGCTGAATGTCGTGCCGGAATTCGCCGAATTCCTGGAGGATTTGAACCTCCACTGCATGGCCCACGCCTACCGTGACGCCTTGCAGAACGCCAGCCGTCTGCCCGGCATTCCGGCCACCGACGATTTCATCGCCATGGAGCTGGAGTTTTGCGATCGGGTCCTGCGTGGCAAGCTCACCTCCCGGGAGCTCTCCGACAGCGAAGTCGAGGTCCAGACCCACTATTTCTTCACCGACCTGGCCTCGCGTTATCCCAAGCTCAAGGACCGGCTCGCCGCCATCCATGCCGACATGGCCGCCACCCGCATCGAGGTCGCGAGCCACATGCACGCCGGCGACGGCAACTGCCACGTCAACATCCCGGTCAATTCCAATGACCAGGAGATGTTGCGCCATGCCTGGGAAGCGGCCGAGAAGGTGTTCGAGAAGGTCACCCAGCTCGGCGGCGCGGTCTCGGGCGAACACGGCATCGGCATCACCAAGATCGCCTTTCTGGAACAGGCCAAGATCGACGCCCTGCGCGCCTACAAAAAGCGGGTCGATCCCAAGAACATCATCAACCCGGGCAAGCTCACCACCCGCACTCTGGCCGTCGAGCCCTACACCTTCTCGTTTAACCGCCTGATCCGGGATCTCAAAAAGACCGCCCTGCCGGACAAGGATACCCTCATCGACATCCTGTCCGGCATCCAGTTCTGCAACCGCTGCGGCAAGTGCAAGCAGGTCTGCCCCATGTTCGCCCCGCAGCACGGCATGCTCTACCACCCGCGCAACAAGAACATCAGCCTCGGCGCGATCATCGAGGCCATCTATTATTCCCAGATCTCCCGGGGCGAGCCCGATCCGGGGCTGCTTGAACAGTTGCGCGCCATCACCGACCACTGCACGGCCTGCGGCAAGTGCACGGGCGTGTGCTCGGTCAAGATCGAATCCGGCAAGGTGGCCCTGGGGCTGCGCAACTTCCTCGACCAGCAGGGTTGCGGCGGCCATCCCATCAAGACCAAGATCCTCAATTATCTGGTCGAAGCTCCGGCCAAGCGCGTGCCCATGGCCGCCAAGGCCATGGCCTACGGCCAGCAGTTTCACAGCCGGGCCATGGGCCTTGTGCCCGGATTCTGGCGTAACCGCATCGAGAATCCGGCCATGCGCGGCCCCAATCCGCCCCTGGGCCTGCGCAGCCTTGCCGAACGCCTGGAACTCGACAAGGGCTCCATCTTCATCCCCCAGGAAGGCCGTGAGGCTCCGGAAACCGTGCTCTATTTTCCGGGCTGCGGCGCTTCGGTGTTCTCCAGCGCCATCGGCATGGCCGCCGTGCACCTGCTGTTGCGGGCCGAAGTGGCCGTGCTCATTCCCCACCAGCATCTGTGCTGCGGCTATCCCTTGCTGGCCGCCGGCATGGGCGAGGCCTACCGCCAGAACCGGGAGCGCAACCGGGCCGCCCTGGCCGCGTTGCTGGAGGAGGCCGATCACCTGGGCCTCAACCCCACCCATGCGCTGACGAGCTGCGGCACCTGCCGGGAATCCCTGGAAGAGCACGAGCTCAAGACCTTGCGCCCGGATCTGGTCCATATGGACGTCACCCAATACCTCATCGGGCGTCTCGACTTCCCGGCTCCGGTCGACGCGGGCCCCATCCTGTACCATGCCTCCTGCCACTGCGAATGGGCCGATGTGCCCAAGCAGAAGGCCGCCCGCATGTACCAGACCGCCCTGGCCGAAACCACGGGCCGGCCCGTGACCCTGTCGCCGTTCTGCTGCGGCGAGTCCGGCATGGGGGCCATGACCACCCCGGCCATCTACAACCGGTTGCGCGAGCGCAAGCGCGATACCCTGACCGAACAACTTGCCGACGCGCCCGAAGAAATGCCCATTCTGGTCGGCTGCCCGTCGTGCAAAATGGGTATCCAGCGGATTCTGCTCGAAATGCGCGACAAACATGCCGTCATGCATACCCTGGAATACCTGGCCGAGGCCCTCGACGGCCCGAAGTGGAAAAAGATCCTGAAAAAAGCCGTCAAGGCCGCTCGCGTTCGCGGCTAATCGGAGAGGCCTCCGGCGGCTGGGGCGCTGCCCGGACCCTGCCGGGGCGCTGCCCCAGACCCCGCCAGGGCGCTGCCCTGGACCCGCCGGGGGGATCATCCCCCCGGACCCCTGGGCGGTGGAGGCGGGCGGGGATGCGGTCGGCTGGCGGGAACCCCAGGTTTGGGTCGCGCTGCGGCCCGGCGGCACAATCCGCGAAGCGCGTCTTGACGCCGGACCGCAGCGCGACCCAACAGGTGCCGGCGGCGAAGCGCCGCAAAAAGAGCGTTTTTTATACCATTCGGCCTGCGAAGCCCTTTGAGAGTTTTTGGGGAGAGAGGGGGGCGCGGGGGGAGGGAGACCCTTTTTGCAAAAAGGGTCTCCCTCCCCCCGCCTCGCGCGATCATGCCACGCTTGCTTGCCATCGACTATGGCCAGGCCCGGGTGGGGTTGGCCGTGACCGATCCGGAGGGCCGGGTCGCGTTTCCGTTGCGCACCCTGGCCTGGGAGACTCGGGAGGCCTTGTTTGGCGCGCTGCTCGGCGTTATCGGAGAATGCGGTATCGAGGGCATTGTCGTCGGCTATCCGGCGCGCCAGGGTGGCGATGAAAGCCTGACCGGCCGGCAGGTGCGCAAGTTCATCGAGCGCCTGCGCCGCCGGACACCGCTGCCCATCGAGACCGTGGACGAGGCCTTTTCCACCGAGGAGGCGGCCGAGCGGTTGCGGGCGGCCGGGCTTGGCGGGCGGGAGCTCACGGCCCGGGTGGATGCCCAGGCCGCGGCCATTATTTTGGAACGCTATCTCCGGGACAAGGGGTGGGCATGATCCGGACGATCGTGTTGGGCGTGTTGTTGGTCGGGCTGCTGGTGGCGGGCCTGGTCGGCTACCGGGCCTATGAGTTCCTGGTCGTGCCGCCGCAGACGCCTGGGGTGACCAAGACGGTTTTCATCGAGCCGGGACAGTCCTTTGACGCCGTGGCTGCCATGCTCGTTGCCGAAGGCGTGTTGCGCGACGCGGCGGGCTTTCGGCTGCTGGCCAAGTTCACGGAGAAGGGCAGCCGGATCAAGGCCGGGGAATTCGAGGTGAGCACGGGTTGGACGCCCCTGCGTTTGCTCAACTACCTGACCACGGCCAAGGGCGTGCAGCACAAGCTGGCCGCGCCCGAGGGCCTGACCATGCGTCAGATCGCCAGGCTCGCCGAAGAGGCCGGCCTGTGCACGGCCGAGGCTTTTCTCAAGGCGGCGCGCGACCCCGAGCTGCTCGAAAAATATCACGTCCCGGCGGACACGGCCGAGGGCTTTCTGTTTCCCAACACCTATCTTTTCACCCGCAAGCGCGGCGATGACGGCGCCTATGTGGTCGAGGCCATGCTCAAGGAGTTCTGGAAGCAGGCCGATGCGGTCTGGCCCACGGCCAAGCCCACGGGGCGGCAGCTGCTGTCGGCCGTGACGCTCGCCTCCATCGTGGAGAAGGAGACGGGCGTGGACGCCGAACGGCCCCGGGTGGCCGGGGTGTTTCTCAACCGGCTGGCCAAGGGCATGCTGCTCCAGACCGATCCCACCATCATCTACGGGCTGGGCGACCGGTTCACCGGCAACCTGACCCGGGCCCATCTGGACGATCCGACCAATCCCTACAACACCTATACCCGGCCGGGACTCCCGCCGGGCCCGATCTGTTCCCCCGGGCTCAAGTCCCTCCAGGCCGCGGCCGCGCCGGAGATCCACGATTTCTACTACTTCGTGGCCAACGGCCAGGGCGCGCATCAGTTCAGCCGCACCCTGAGCGAGCACAACATCGCCGTCATCAAGTACTTGCGTAGCCGGGAGAAGAAATAGCCGGAAGCGATCCGACCGGCGTGCGGGGACGGCGGGGCGTTTTGTGGGATGCGTCTACTCGGGTTGGCGCTCGAAGCGGTCCAGGTCCTGGCCGAAGACTTCCTCGAAGGCTTGGGGGGCGTCCTGGTCGCGCAGACGGCGGAAATAGTCGAACAAGGCCCGTTCGCCCCGGAGTTCGACCAGACGCTGCACGGCCAGGTCGGAGAGCGTGTAGATGAGGGCTCCCCCGTAGCGGTTTTCGGCGGCCCGCCAGTCAGCGAAGGAACGCAGGGCGGTCAGGCTGGGTGGCTCGGCCGCGTTCGCGACGGTCTTGGCCCACCGGGCGCGGAGAACGGATACTTTCCCGAGCTTGGACACTTCCACGGCCCGGGCCGCCATGGAGTCGGCCGCTCCTTCGCTGAGCCACCGCACGCCGTTATGCCTGCCCGCGCTGAGCTGATCCTGGAACTGGTGGGTGAGTTCGTGGGCGGCGACAAAGACCTTGGCGGCGAGGTTTTTCTGTCGGCTCAGATCCTCGACGATCCTGCCCCGCATCGACACCCCGACGGATTTATCGGCCCGGTCGGCCGCGCTCTCCTCGGTATGGCTGCCTTGCCGGACGAGGCTGGCGGCGAAGTCTTCCTTGTTGGCCGTGAGCACGAGCCGGACATCATGATCCAGGGTGAGGCCGAATTCGAACCGGAACAGGTCCAGGGTGGTCTCGATGGCCTGGTTGACCGCCTCCACGGCGGCCTGGTCCACATCATCCTCGTCGGCGATGGTGACGCGTCCGGCCAGGGCCGGCCCGGCCAGCCCGGCGCACAGCCAAAGAAGCACGGAGAGCCCCCACAGCCGCAGCCTGAGACGCGTCCGTGGCGTCGAAACGGCTGGCGGGTTGTGTCGCCGCTCTCCCGGCGCAGCCCCGACACGGCGTGTCGGGCGGGCCTTGGCGGCGGATAGCGCGGCGGTGGTCACGCGTCTTGCGGGGGCTCGGGAGCGGCGTTTTCCCCTGGGGACACCGGGGCGGACTCCGGGATGTTACTCGTGGGAAGTCCGGACGCGGCGCCGCATTGCTTGTGCTTGAAATCGATGCCTTGGCGGATGAACAGGGTCGATTCCGCGATGTTGGCGCACTGGTCGCAGATGCGTTTCAGGCTGTGGGCCACGAAGGACTGCTGCACGGCCAGGTCCACGGTCTGGGATTCGCGGATCATGTCGCCGGTGACTTCCCGGAACACGCGGACGTTGAGGTCCAGCGCGGCGGCGTTTTGCTCGATGACCTGCAAGGCGGCCTCGATGTCCAGGTCCATGTAGCAACGGATGGACTCGCGCACGAGGTCCAGGGCCAGTCCGGCCAGATGGCGCAGGTTGCCGTGGATGGGCTGGCGGGATTCGCTGGTCAGCACCAACACCCGCTCGGCGATGTTGACGGCCTCGTCGCCCAGGCGCTCGATATTGACGAGCATGCGCATGGAGCCGACGAGGAAGCGCAGGTCCTTGGCCACCGGATGGTGCAGGGCCAGAATCTTGAGGCTTTCCGCATCGACCCGGCATTCGTAGTCGTTGATTTCCCGGTCCGCCTCGATGACGTCGCGGGCCTTGGCCGCGTCGTGCGCAAGCAGGCTGGCCACGGCTTTTTTCACGGCATCCTGGGCCAGATGCATCATCTGCAGGACATCCACCTTGAGCTTGTGGATGGCCTGATCGAGGGGGGTTTCCACGGGCGCACTCCTCATTTTGCCGCCGGCGCGGGCCAGGCGGGGTCTGAAACGGTGAACTCTTGTTACGACCCGTTCCAGGTCACAGTCCCATGACAAGGGTGTGACAATTGGCGCCCCGGCTGTCAACCGGCGTGGAAGCCCGAAACCGACGCCGGGGGGTGTGCCGGGAAGGTTACGCCAGGGTGTCGCGGTCGCGCACGCCCACGAGATAGAGGATGCTGTCGAGGCCCAGGGTGGAAATCGCCTGGCCGGCGCCTTTTTTCACCACCGGTTTGGCATGGTAGGCGATGCCGAGGCCGGCGATGCCGAGCATGGGCAGGTCGTTGGCCCCGTCGCCCACGGCGATGACCTGTTGCAGGCTCAGGTGCTCCCGCTCGGCGATCATGCGCAGCACGGCGGCCTTGCGCGTGGCATCCACGATATCCCCCACGACCTCGCCCGTGAGCTTGCCGTCGGCGATTTCCAGCTCGTTGGCGAACACGTAGTCGATGCCCAGGCGTTCCTTGAGCCGGTTGCCGAAATAGGTGAACCCGCCGGAAATGATGGCAATGGTGTAGCCGAAGCGCTTGAGGTTGGTGATGAGGCGCTCGGCGCCTTCGTTTAGGGGAATGCGTTCGGCCACGGCGGCCAGGGTGTCGGCCGGCAGCCCGCGCAACAGCCGCAGCCGGCGGCGCAGGCTCTCCTTGAAATCGATCTCCCCGCGCATGGCCGACTCGGTGATGGCCACGACCTGCTCGCCCACCCCGGCGGCCTTGGCCAGCTCGTCGATGACCTCGGCGGCAATCAGCGTCGAGTCCATGTCGAAAGCCACCAGGCGGCGGTTGCGGCGAAAGGCGTTGTCCTCCTGGATGGCGATATCCACGTCCATGGCCCCGGCGATGGCCAGAAATTCGCTTTTCATGGCCGTGAGGTCGGCCGGGGTGCCGCGTACGGAAAATTCCACGCAGGCCGTGCGCGGCGAGTGGGCCGGGTCCAGGGAGGCCCGGCCGGACAGCCGGGTGATGACGTCGATGTTGAGCCCGTTTTTGGCGATGACCCCGGTGACGGCGGCAATGTGTTCCGAGCCCAGGCGTCTGGCGAGCAGGGTGACGATGTGGCGGATCTTGCCCTGGCCGTCCACCCAGGATTCGTAGCTGTCGGCCTCGACCGGGGTGAAGGTCAGGTTGACCCCGAGCTTGTGGGCGGAAAACAGCAGATCCTTGAGAAACGGCGTGGACTGGGCGGCCGTGGGGACCTTGACCAGGATGCCCAGCGACAGGGTGTCGTGGATGACCGACTGGCCGATGTCGAGGATATCAGCCTTGTATTTGGCCAGTTCGGCGGTGACGGCGGCGGTGAGGCCGGGCTTGTCCTCGCCGGAGACGCGGATCAGGATGATTTCGGGCTCTTGCATGGGTCGGGGTTATAGCGCCGGCCCGGTCAGGGGGCAAGGCGGGAGAAGGGGGGGAAAGCGCCTGGCCGTGTCCGCGGCCTTGGGGGAGGGCAGGTGGCCGCGGACACGGGTCAGGCGGAGGGAGACCTAGAGGGTTTCGTGGCGTTCCCGGCGCACCATTTGGGCGAGCCGCATGATGAGCTTGAAGAACACCGGGATGAAAAACGGGGCGATGAGCGTGGCCCCGAGCATGCCGCCGATGACGCCGGTCCCGATGGCATGGCGGCTGTTGGCGCCGGCGCCCGTGGAGATGGCCAGGGGCAGGCAGCCGAGGATAAACGCCAGGGAGGTCATGATGATGGGCCGGAAGCGCAACGTGGCGGCATTGAGGGCCGCCTCGTCCAGGGACTTGCCGTCCTTGACCTGGAGCACGGCGAATTCCACGATCAGGATGGCGTTTTTTGCCGCCAACCCGATGAGCGTCACCAGGGCGATCTGGAAGTAGATGTCGTTGGACAGCCCCCGTCCGAGCACCGCGCTGATGGCCCCGAACAGGGCGAACGGCACGGCCAGGACCACGGCGAACGGCAACGACCAGCGTTCGTACTGGGCGGCCAGGATCAGGATGACCATGACGATGCCCATGGCGAAGACCAGCATGGAGGAGCCCTGGGCGGCGATTTCCTGGTAGGCCGAACCGGTCCAGGCCAGGGCGTATTCCTGGGGCAGGGCCCGCGCGGCCGCCCGTTCCATGGCGGCCAGGGCCTCGCCCGAGGTGTGGCCGGTGGCGGGCTGGCCCATGATCTTGGCGGCCGGGAACACGTTGAAGCGCTCCATGACCTCGGGGCCGGTGGCCTTTTCGATGGTCGCCAGGGCGGTCAGCGGGATCATGTCGCCTTTCTGGGAACGCACGAAGACGTCGCGCAGGTCATCGGGCCGGTCGCGGAAATCGGACTCGGACTGGATCTGGACCTTGAAGGTGCGGCCGAACTTGTTGAAGTCGTTGACGTAGTAGGCGCCGAACGTGGCCTGCATGGCGGCGAAGAAGTCGCTTATGCCAACGCCCAGGGCCTTGGCCTTCTGGCGGTCCAGCTCCACGCGCAGTTGGGGCACGTTGGCGCCGAAGGTGGTGGCCACCCGGCCGAGCGCCGGGTCCTTGCGGGCCTCGGCCAGCAGCTTCTCGGTCATGGCGGCCAGTTCCTTGGAATCGCCCTCGCCGCGGTTTTGCAGGTAGCACTCGAAGCCGCCGGTATTGCTCATGCCGGTGATGGCCGGCGGATTGAACGCCAGGGTCAGGCTCTTGGGCAGGCTCGCGCCCCGTCCGAACACGCGCCCGACAAAGGCAAAGGAGCTTTCGTCGGGCTTTTTGCGCTCGTCCCAGGGTTTGAGCGGAATAAACATGGTGCCGTAGTTGGACCGGTAGGTGAAGCTCAGGATGTCGAGGCCGGTGATGGAGATCCGGTAGTTGACCGCCGGATCGGTGGCGTTCATGGCGTCCATGGCGTCGTCCACGGCCAGGGTGGCGGGCAGGGCCGTGCCGTCGGGCAGGATGTTGACGGCCAGGATGTAGCCCTGGTCCTCGTCCGGAACCAGGCCACCCGGCGCCTTGCGGAACATCAAGAAGGCGCTCGCGCACAGGACCGCGAACAGGATCAGGGCAATGCCCGAGCGGCGCAACAGGAAGGCGACCCCGGCGGCATAGCCGTCGGTGATGGCCGTGAACAGTCGGTTGAAGCCCCGGAAGAGCCGGTTGGGTTCGTCGTGGCCGCGACGCAGCAGCATGGCGCACAGGGCCGGGGTCAGGGTCAGGGCGACCAGGCCCGAGATGACCACGGACACGGCAATGGTGATGGCGAACTGCTTGTACATCTGGCCGGTCAGGCCGCCGAGAAAGGCCACGGGCACGAACACCGCGCACAACACCAGCACGATGGCGATGACCGGCCCCGTGACCTCTTCCATGGCCTTGGCCGTGGCTTGTTTCGGCGTGTAGCCGTGGGTGGTCATGAGCCGTTCCACGTTTTCGAGCACCACGATGGCGTCGTCGACCACGATACCGATGGCCAGCACCATGCCGAACAGCGTCAGCGTGTTGATGGTGAACCCGAGGGCGTACATGCCGGCAAAGGTGCCGATGATGGACACGGGCACGGCCAGACAGGGAATGAGCGTGGCCCGGAAGTTCTGCAGGAACAGGAACACCACCAGGAACACGAGGATCATGGCCTCGACCAGGGTGTGGATGACCTCCTTGATGGAGACGCGCACGAAGGAGGTGGTGTCGAGCGGCACGGCGTAGGACACGCCGTCGGGAAACCGCTTGGACAGCTCGGCCAGCTTGGCCGTGACCCGGTCGGCCGTGTCCAGGGCGTTGGCGCCCGGGGACAGGAAGATGCCCACGCCCACGGACGGGTTGCCGTTGATCTTGGAAATGGAACTGTAGTCCTTGGCGCCGAGTTCCACCCGGGCCACGTCCTTGAGGCGCACGACCGAACCGTCGGATTGGGCGCGCAGGATGATGTCCTCGAACTCCTCGGTCGTGTTGAGGCGGCCCTTGGCGGTCACCATGTAGTTGGTGGCCACGGGATGTTCGGGATTGGTGGGCTCGGCGCCGATGCGGCCGGCCGCGAACTGGGCGTTTTGTTCGCTGATGGCGGTGGCCACGTCGGTCGGCGTGAGCTTGAGCTGGGCGAGCTTGTCCGGCCGCAGCCAGATACGCATGGAATAGTCTTTGGCGCCGAAGATGGAGGCGTCGCCGACGCCGGGCAGGCGCTTGAGCTCGTCAAGGACGTTTACGAGCACGTAATTGCTCAAATAAACGGCATCATAGCGCTTCGAAGGCGAGTTGAAGACAACGATCTGCAGAATGTTGGAGGACTTCTTGGTGACCGTGACGCCCTGCCGGGTCACTTCCGCGGGCAGGGAGGTCTGGGCGGCCTGGACCCGGTTGTTGACGTTGATGGTGTTCTGGTCGGGATTGGTGCCCACGGCAAAGGTGATGGTCATGGACAGGGTGCCGTCGCCGGAACTGGTGGAACGCATGTAGAGCATGTTGTCGACGCCGTTGATCTTCTCCTCAAGGGGAGCGGCGACCGTGGCGGCGATGACCTCGGGGCTGGCACCGGGATAGTTGGCCGTCACGTTGACCTCGGGCGGCACGATTTCCGGATACTGGGCAATGGGCAGCGACCGGATGGCCGCCAACCCCGCCAGGATGATCACGAGCGAAATGACGATGGAAAAAACCGGGCGGCCCAGGAAGAAGCGTGAAATCATGAACGGGACTCCTTGGGGGCGTCCGTGGCCGCGCTTTTGGGCTGGGCCGGTGTGGTGCCGGTGGGGCTTGCGGCCGTGCTCGGGGCGTTGTCACGCACGCGCACGACCATGCCGGGGCGCACCTTGATCACACCCTCGACCACGACCCGCTCGCCGGGCGTCAGGCCCTTCTCGATCAGGTAGTCGTTGCCCACGGAGTCGCCGAGCACCACCGGACGGGGCGCGACCTGGTCCTTGTCGTCGATGGTCCAGACCATGGCGCCCTGCTGGGTGTTGAGCACCGCGCCCTGGGGCACGCTTACGGCATCCTTGTAGCGGGCGCCTTCCAGATGGACGCGCACGAACTGGCCGGGCAGGATGTTGCCGTCGGCATTGGCGAACACGGCCCGCACCTTGACCACGCCGGTGCTTGTGTCCACCTGGGTGTCGGTGAAGTTGATGTGGCCGGGCTTTGCGTAGTCGCTGCCGTCGGGCAGGGTCAGGCGCACCACGAAATCGTCGCTGCCGGCGATGACCACCTTGCCCTCGGCCCGCAGCTTGCGCAGGCGCATGATCTCGGGCCCGGACATGGAGAAGTTGACGTAGAGCGGATCGACCCGGGAAATGGTGGTGAGCAGGCTCCCGTCACTGGAGGTGGTCACAAGGCTTCCCTCGGACCGGGTCTCCTTGCTGGTCAGACCCGAGATGGGCGCCGTGACCTTGGTCCACTCCAGGTTGAGTGCGGCCTCGCGGACCTTGCCCCGGGCCGCGGTGATGGCCGCCTGGCAGGATTCCAGGGTGGTCTGGGTGTCGTCGCGGTCCTTTTTGGCCACCACGTCGCCCTTGTAAAGCTTTTCCATGCGGGCATGGTCGCGCTGGGCCTGGGCCAGCTTGGCCTCGGCCTGCCCCAGGTCGCCCTTGGCCTGTTCCAAGGCGGCCTGATACGGGGCCGGGTCGATCTCGAACATGAGATCGCCCTTGCGTACGCGACTGCCTTCCTCGTAGTTGCGGTGGAGCAGAATGCCGCCTACCCGAGCCCGGACCTCGACCTCCCGGGAACCGGCGGTCTGGCCCATGTAGGCCATGGGCAGGGGAATGTCGGCCCGGGCCACTTGCATGGCCACGACTTCCGGCGGTGGAGGAGCCTTGCCTTCCTGCTGGCCGGCACTGTCCGAAGCGCACCCGGCCAGGGCGGCGGCGAACAGGGTGAGGACGGCCATAACACTAGCCAAACGCAACAGAACATAAATGCGCATACTGACCTCCAGGACCGGACGGCATTGCAGGGGGAGGAGGCCGGACCGCGATTTCACACCGGAAACCGCGAACCGCGGCCGCTTCTCAGGCGGGACCCTTGGCCGTGTCTGGGACCCCTTTGGGGGCGGTTGCAAGACCTCTTTTTCGTGAACGGGTGTTTACTCAAAGGACAAAAAAATTAGGGGCGTACTGCGGCAGCGAACATTTCCCAGTTGGCCTTGGCCTGGCGATCCATATCCACTTCGTCCGGGCCCCGGGCGCTCATGAGTGCGGGCATGGCGATCAGCCCGAGGTAATGCACGAAAAGCTCCTCGGGCCGGATGTCCGACCGGATCTCCCCCTGGACCTGGCCCTGGGCCAAAAGCTCGACCAGGGATTCCCGCATGGCCCGGTGATGCGCCATCTTGAGTTCCTTGAGGCGGGGTTCCTCGAACCACAAGATGTCGGACAAAAAGATCACGGGTAATGCCCGGTAGCGCATGACGAGTTTCATGACCGCGGTATAGAGCCAGTGCAAGGCGTCCAAAGGCGAGGTCGATTCGGCCTTGGCCTTGCGGATGTTGGCCATGTGCATCTCTTGATGCTCTTCCAGAACCGCTTGGAGAATGTCGGCTTTGTTCTTGTAATGCCGATACAAAGCGGCGGCGGATATGCCTACGGCCTCGGCCACGCGGCGAACGGTCACGGCGCCCAGCCCCTGCTCGACCACGAGGGTCAATGCGGCATCGGCGATCTGCTCTCGGCGAAGGGGCGATTCCATGCGTTCCGTCATGACGATCTAGTTAACGGTTGTTCACGGTTTGTCAAGAGGGGAGAAACGGAGACGCCGGGCGCGGCGGCTGGTCGCACCCGGCGTGGCGGAAGGAGGGCGCGCGCCTCAGAAGGTATAGAGCATGCCCAGGGCGACCATCCAGGCATCCTTGGCCAATTCCGTGTTCTCGTGCCCCCAGACGCTGGTCTTGAGTCCCTGGGGCGAGGCAAACCCGGTTTGCAGGTTGAGGGTCAGGTTCTCGTAGACCTCGTAGCTGTGGTCGATGCTCACGCCCAGGGCCCATTCGCCCAGGGCCAGGTTGCGGCCCATCTTGACATAGTCGTCCCCGGCGGTGGCGTAGGCCTTGCGCAGGCCGGCGCGGTTGTTGGTGCCGGCGACGAAACCGAAACTCACACGGCTGGTCAGTTGGTCGACGAAGCTGATGTCGCGCAGGGAGGCCATGAGACCCCAGGTGCCGGTGGGGTCGATCATCATGTTGTTGCCGGAAAAATCCTGGTCGCAGTCGAACAGGAAAGAGGTGCCGGGGCCCCACTTGGGCAGCAGGACGGGCAGGCGTTCGCTGCCGTTGCGGATGCTGCCGTCCTCGCCGCTGGCTACCCAGCCGAACAGGCCGGGCACCATCCAATCGAAGCCGGTATAGGAGACGCCGCCATCGAAGAAATAGCCCCGGCGCCTGGACGAGGAGCGATCGTTGGGGGCGGCCTCGCCGTAGATGGCGTCGAAGGAGAGCTTGACCGGGTCCAGTGCGTCGACGTTCAGGGCCAGGCCCGTCCACCACATGAGATTTTGGTTGTAACGGTAGCCGTTGGCGAAACTTTCGGCCGAGCCGGAATTGGCGGCCAGGAAATCGCTCGTCGCGCGGTTCTTGCCGATGACGCCGGCCAGGCCCCAGGGCGTGACCTCGAAGCCGTCGAGCTTGACGGGCACGGACAGGTGGTAGACGTCGAAATTGCCGTCCTGGTTGTTGGTGGCGACGGTCCGGAAGCTCTGGTTGGCGGCAAAGAGCCGGGCATAGGCCAGTTGCAGGGACACGGCGTCCTCATAAAGCGGGGCGGCAAGGACCAGGGCGGCGCTGGATTGGTCGCCGTCGTCGGCGGCGAGCACGATGCTGTCGCAAAAGCCGCTGGCCTGGGGCATGGACACGGGTTGCAAACCGGCCGTGATCTCGATGTCGGTCTGCGGCCATTTGAATTGCAGGTAGGCCAGGTAGGGCATCACCGCCGTCTGGGGATTGGCCGCGGTCAGGTAGCCATGGCCCCAGCTGTCTTCTTCCACGGTCAGGCCCAGACGGAACTTCACGCTTTCATTGGCCACGAAGTCGGTGCGCAGGCGCATGCGCTGCCAGATCGAAAACCGTTCCTCCTTGGCACCGTTCCAGGTCTCCCGGCCTGTGAAGTTACGGTTGGCGAAAAACAGTCCGTAAATACGCGCGTCACCGGCCATTTTGACCTCGGTGGCCGCCAGGGCCGGCAGGGCCGTCAGGACCGTGAGGGCCAAGGTGAGGAGAAGTCGTTTTCCTGGCATGGGCATACTCCTTGGGTGGCGTTTGCAGGTTCGCGGGCGCCGCAACCACTTGAGCCAGAGCGTCGATGGCTGTGGCGCACGCATTTATGAAAATTGTTTTCTCGCGTTGCGGCTTATGGGTAGGAATGAGCGCTGTTGCGTCTGGAACATCGACCGTCCCGTGTGGGGGCGAAGCCCTCGCCGCAATCGTCGGGCAAGGGCGCTCCGCGCAGGCACAAGAGCATGTCCCGCACCTGGGGGGCGATGGAGGTAAAGGCGGCCACCACTTCGGGGTCGAACTGGCTGCCGGCGTTGCGGGTGATTTCCGCGGCCGCCGTGGCAAAGGAACGGGCCGGACGGTAGGGGCGGGATTGGAGCATGGCGGACAGGCTGTCGGCCACGGCAATGATGCGGGCACCCAGGGGAATGGCGCGTCCGGCCAGACCCAGGGGATAGCCCCGACCGTCGTAGCGTTCGTGATGGGCCCGAACCATGGCCACGATGCCGCAGTCGCGCAGACAGGCCAGGGGGGCGAGGATGTCGGCGCCGAGGTCCGGATGGGCGCGCATCCGCGTCCATTCGTCGGGGGCGAGGGGGCCGGTCTTGCCAAGGATGGCGTCAGGCACGCCGATCTTGCCGATGTCGTGGAGGTGGCCGGCCACATGGATGCGGTCGGCGAGCTGGGTTGGGATGCCCAGGCTTTGGGCCAGGGCCTGGGCGATCACGGCCACTTCCTCGGAATGGGCCAGGGTGTGGCCATCCTTGGCATCGATGGCCCGGCCCAGGGATTCGGCCAACTGGTGGACCAGGGGGAGGGCGGTCGGGTGTCCGCCAGGGGGGGACAGGGCATCTTCCAGGGGCGCGGTCGGATCAAGCAACGGGCTGCGCAGCATCGCGGTGTCCTTGGGACGTTGCGGGTTACGACGGGGTGAAGGGGGCGACGCACCGGACGCGTCCCCCGGGCACAGGGAGGGATTTAATGGTATTGATAATCGTTGTCAAATTCAAAATAGCCGACGCAGGGAGCCGGAGGGGTCGGGAAATGATCTGTCGGACAAAAAAAGCCGGCCCGGAAGGATTTCCGGGCCGGCTTGGCAAGGCAGGGGATGGGAGGGGAGAGGCCTAGTACGCCTCTTCGTAATCCAGGTCATCCTTGGTCACGGGGTGACGGAAGGTATGCATGCTCCAGGCCTGGTAGGCGATGACCAGGGGCACGAAGACCAGGGCCACGCCAAGCATGATGGAGAGGGTCAGGGGTGTGGAGGAGGTGTTCTCGATGGTCATGGACCAGGCCGGGTTGAGGCTCGACGGAAGCAGGGCCGGGTAGATGCCCATGACGCCGAACATGGCCGTGCCGAAGATCAGGACGGCCGACCCCACCCAGGCGCCGAAGATCCGGCCCTTGCGGCGACAGCGGCAGCTCGCGAGCAGTCCGCCCACGGGCACGAGCAGCAGCAGGAACAGCGCCGGCATGGCCAGGTAGTTGGTAAAAAGGTGCGTGGCCAGGGCGGAGTAGACCAGGAAGATCACGACGACCGCGGCTACCAGGAACCAGAGCTTGGCGGCCAGGGCCACGGCCCGGGTCCGGATGTCGCCCTCGGACTTGAACGCCAGCCACAAGGCGCCGTGATGCATGAAGAGCAGCACGAACAGCACGCCGCCGGCCAGGCCGTAGGGGTTGAGCAGGGTGAAGAGGTTGCCCTGGAAAATACCCTCGGCATCGAGGGGAATGCCCTTGAAGATGTTGGCGAAGGCCACGCCGAGCAGCAGGGCGGGCAAAAAGCTCCCCAGGAAATTGCAGGTGTCCCAGATCTTGCGCCAGGCCGGGCTGTCCACCTTGGAGCGGAATTCGAACGACACGCCGCGCAGAATCAGGGCGAACAGCAGCAGCATAAGCGGGGTATAGAGCCCCGAAAACATCACAGCGTAGGTCTTGGGGAAGGCGGCGAAGGTCACGCCGCCGGCCGTGAGCAACCACACCTCGTTGCCGTCCCAAAACGGCCCCATGGCGTTGTACATGATGCGTTTTTCTTCGTTGTCCCGGGCGAAAAACGGCATGATGGTGCCGATGCCGAGATCATATCCGTCCAGGAGGAAATAGACCGCCCAGAGCACTCCCCAGAGGATGAACCAGATGGTACCGAGATCCATGGCCTTTCTCCTTTGTTCCACCGGCCGGCCGGGCCGGGTTCAAACATGCGCGTCGTCCGCCTCGAGGTTCGAGCCGGGCCTAGGCCGGCTGCTTGCGGGCGTACTTGGCCAGCAGATAGATGTCCAGGGCCGCAAGCAGGATGTAGACGATGAAAAATGCCGCCAGGCTGATGGCCACCTGGGAGGTGGCGATGGGCGAGACCGCGTCCTTGGTGCGCATGAGGCCGTAGACGATCCAGGGCTGCCGTCCCACCTCGGCCACGGCCCAGCCGGCCTGCAGTCCGAGATAGGGCAGCGGGATGGCCCAGACCAGAAGCTTGAGCCAGCGGGGCGAGGCATCGACCGGATGGTGGCGCATGATGAAGGCCAGGATGCCGAGCACGATCATGAGCGTGCCGAGGCCCACCATGAGGCGAAACGCGCTGAAGGTCAGGCCCACGGGCGGACGGTCTTCCTTGGGGAAGTCTTTGAGGCCCTTGACCACGGCCGAGGGGTTGTTGAAGGCCATGATGCTGAGGATGCTCGGAATGCGGCCGATGGCCAGGCTGTTGCCTTCGTTTTTGGCATCCGGGATGGCGAGCAGGTACATGGGCGCGTTGGCGGTGGTTTCCCAGTGGGATTCCATGGCCGCGAGCTTGGCCGGCTGGACCTCGGCCACGAAGTTGCCCTGCCGGTGGCCGACCAGGGCCACGACCACGGAGAAGATCAGGGCGAAGGCGGCGCCGATGCGAAACGACTTGGTGAAGAAATCGACGCTCTGGCGGCGCAGCAGGTGCCAGGCCGAGATGCCGAGCACGAAAAAGCCGGCCAGGGCCAGGGCGCCGGTCACGGTGTGCAGAAACTGGTTCCAGGCATAGCCGTTGGTGATGACCTCGGTGAAGCTCGACAGTTCGGCCCGGCCGTTCTTGATGGCATAGCCCACCGGATGCTGCATGAAGCCGTTGGCCAGGATGATCCACACGGCCGAGAGGTTGGAGGCGATGGCCACGAGCCAGATGGCCGTGGCGTGGAGTTTGGGTGAGAGCTTGTTCCAGCCGAAGACCCACACGCCGATGAAGGTCGATTCCAGGAAGAACGCGGCCGTGGCCTCGATGGCCAAAAGCGAGCCGAAGATGTCACCCACGTAGGTGGAGTAGCGCGACCAGTTGGTGCCGAACTGGAACTCCAGGGTGATGCCCGTGACCACGCCCAGGGCAAAGTTGATGAGGAACAGCTTGCCCCAGAATTTGGCCATCTTTTTGTACGTTTCGTCGCCCGTGCGCACGTACTTGGTCTCCATGATGGCCACGATGACGGAGAGCCCAAGTGTGAGCGGCACGAAGATGAAGTGGATGAACGTCGCGAAGGCGAACTGCAACCGCGAAAGCATGAGGGTATCCATAACCTGTCTCCTTTCCCACCGAATTGTCTATGCCACCGGTCACTCTGACCGTTTCCCGGGCTGCTTGGATTCGCACGCGGCCAGGCTGGCGAGGCTGATGCCGTCCAGGGTCCCGCGCAGTTGGGTTCTGGCCTTGTCCCAGATGCGGTGCACGGCGCAAAGCGCGCTGCGGTCGCAGGATTCGGGACGATGCACGCAGTCGTTCAAAAAAATTTCCCCGTCGATGGCTTCGACCACCGTAAGCAGGGAGAGGTCCTCGGGGCGGCTGATCAGCTCGTAGCCGCCGTGGGCGCCCTGACGGATGGCGATGATGCCGGCGCGGGCCAGGTTTTGGGCTACTTTTCCCAGAAACTGGGCTGGAATGTCCATGGCTTCGGCAATTTCCTTGCGCCCGATGACTTTTCGGTCCCGGTTGGTGGCCAGGTACAGGACGCAGCGGATGGCGTATTCGCCGGCACGGGTCAGGCGCATGGATGCCTCTTAAATTGGATTAATCGGACACGATTGATCCAATATCCGGGCCGGCCCGATCTGTCAATGTCTTTTCCGCTTTTCGCTCCGAAATCGAGCCGGATATCGCGTGCAAAGGGTGGGAAACCATGCCGGGAGCATAGCACGCACGACAAAAAGGGGAAGCGGTAATCGCGCGCCAGCCGGGTCGACGGCAAGGCGTGGGTCGGAGCGCTCCGGGGAGGTGTGGCTTGCCGGAGGCGTTTTTTCCTCTGCGTAGCGAAAATAACTGGAAACTGAAGCCTGCTTTGCTATGGTGGAGACTGGAATACACCCGGTAAGGAGGGAAACATCATGAAACGTGTGCTGTGCGTGGTTCTGTTTCTGATCGCCCTGGCCGCGGCGAGCACGGCCCTGGCCTGGAAAAAACCGCCGTTCGAAAGCGTGGACAAGAACCACGACGGGGTGATCGTGTTCGAGGAGATTCGGATTTTCAACCCCAAGGGCATGACCATGGAGGTCTTTGCCATCGTCGATCTGAACAAGGACGGCAAGATCGACCGGGCCGAATACGTGGCCATGGGCGGCCGCCGGGCCCGGATGGGCCATGGCCGGACGCGGGGCTGGTGGCGCTGTTCGAGCGCCGCAGGGATCAAGCTTTACACGCAGGGGACCGATTTGCTGTTGGCCGGGAAAAACGCCGAGGCCGCCGCGATCCTGGGCCAGGCCGTGACCAAGCCCTTGTGCGTGGATTACCTGGGGTTCGCCTACTATAACCTGGGGATCGCCTGCATGCGCCTCGGCGATGACGCCTGCGCCCGGACGAGCCTGGAACGGGCCCGGGCCCTGGATGTCAACAATGTGGTGCCACCCAATGATTTCGGCCTTGATGGCACGCCGCGTCGGGGGGAGTGCCGCTAGGGTAGGCGGGCTTTTTGCGAAAGATCGGTTATTGAAAAGAGAGACGCGGCTCCGGGACCTATCCTTCCCGGGGCCGCGTCACGATGCGGGGGATGATGCGGGGGTTGAGGGGAGATGTGTTTGGGACGAAATTTTAATGGAAATGCGTGGCGCGCAGCCAGCGCTTGATCGCTTCGTTCGGGGCGTAGATGCCCTTGTTGCCGCCGTGTTCCTCCATGAATTCCCGGGCGAGGGGCTCGGGCAGGGTGAAGGAAGCCAGCTCCACGGCATCCTCGGAATTGCGCCGCACAAGCGACACTTCGGGCTTCCCGTCCCAGGTGTTGACCACGAAATAATTCGAGAAGTCGTTCTTCGAGGTCACCGGCTTATGCTGGGCGTGCCAGGAATTGTTGCCCCATTCCAAATACAGGGTCACGGCATCTTCCGGTGTCATGTCCCAGTCGATGATCAGGCTTTCCAGGTCGGTTTGCGTCTGCATGTCGTCCTCCGCCCGGGATATGTCCCGGATGCTTGGTGCCGTTTCGATGTAGGACAAAAATAATCCTTTTAGTCTTCTAGTCAAGAAAAAAATCGGGGCGCGCACGAGGGCAATCGGCGCGCCCCGGGTTTGGGGGAATGGAGAGGACGGAGGGAAACGGGGTATCAGCCGCCGCGACGGGCGGCAGCCAGACGGGCGCGGGCTTCCTGGCGGCGTTCATCCAGGTAGGCGCGCACGGCGGTCATTTTTTCGGGAGGCAGGACAGCGGCCAGCTGGGCTTCGGTTTCCCGGGCCTGGGCGCGCAGTTCGTCGCGCAGGCCAAGGAGCGCCCGGGGACGAGAGCGCTCGGCCAGCTTGGCCCGCACCAGATCCTGCCGTTTGCGCGCCGATTCGGTCAGGATGGGACGCATGGCCGCGGTTTCCTGGGGGGTGAGGGCGATGCGGCCGGACAGGTCGTGCAGGGTCTTTTCCGCCACGGCTTCCGGCGCGGGGGGCTGCATCTGCTGAGCCCGGGACTGCGTGGCGGCCAGCAGCAGGACGGCTGCCAAAAGCAGGGCCGTCAGCAACAGACTTTGGCGCATGGGCGAACCTCCGTAGGAACGTGTACGAGTGTGCATGCCACGAAGGTCGCCCAGGCGATGGGAGCGGTTACACGGCGCCTTCCGAGGCCAGAGCCGCGCCGGCCAGGGCGCCTACGGTGGTCTCACGCAGCCGGTCGTCGGCAAAGAGGGTCAGTTCGGCCAGGTCTCCGACCAGGCTGGTCAGGCGGGTGGCAATGTCCGGATTGGCCGGCCGGCCCAGGCGGGACAGGGCCAGGCAGGCCAGGCCCCGGGCCGTCGGGTCCGGATCGGTCAGGGCGCCGTAGAGCACGTCCAGGGCTTCCTGGCGCACGAGCTCGGGCCGGGCTTCGGCCAGGCGGGCAATGGCCCACCACACGCCCCGGCGCAACGGTTCGTGGTCGATGAAGGTCGAATCGCCGGGCAGCTCCCGGACATAGCCGAACAGGATGCGATGGTAGGCGTCGGCCAGAAGCGGGCTTCGGGCCAGGGCTTCGCCCATGACCTCGGGGATGCCCCAGCCGATGGTGCCCGACTCCTCGTTGAGCCGCCACATGAGGTTGCGCCAGAGGTCCCGGGCCGATTCCGGGGCCTCCACCGCCAGCTCGGCCGCAGCCGCGCCCAGGGCGACGGCCGCCCGCCAGCGCCGCAAGGGCTCGGACGCAAGCAGGGCCGAAAAAAGCGGTGCCAGACGCTTTTTGGGGGCGATATCGCCCAGTGCGGCCAGGGCCTCGGGAAAATCGGCCGCGTCCAAAGCTTGTTCGATACGGGAACGAACCTGCTCGCGTTCACGCATGGCTGCCTCCGGGATGCCCGACCGGAGCGGCGCAAGCGGTCGGTCCCGGTCGGGCGGTTGGTTGCGATCAGCCGAGATGGGCCTTGATCTCGCGCACCAGCTCCGGGTGCGGATCATACCCCGAGGCCTTGGCCTGATCCACGTACTCCTGGGCCTTTTGGTAGTCGCCGCGTTCCAGGGCGATCAGGGCCATGTTGTTGAGGGCCGGGCCGAAATGGGGTTCGATCTCCAGGGCCTTTTGGCTGTTGATTTCCGCGGAATCGAGATCGCTTTGCATGAACATGGCGCTGCCAAGCGTCGCCAGGGCCTGGACGAAGTTGGGGTCGATCTTGACCGCCCGGCGCAGGGATTTTTCCGCCTTGGCGAAATCGCCGCGCTGGAGATGGACGAAGCCGATGTTGCCGTAGGGCACGGCGAACAGCGGCCGGGCCCGGCAGGCCTTTTCGTTCCACTCCAGGCAGCCGTCGAGGTCGCCCTTGTTCATGGCCAAGCCGCCGAGCTGCACATAGGCCTCGGCCAGGCTCGGCGAGCATTCCACGGCCGCGTGGAACTCGGCTTCGGCTTCGACGAGCCGGCCCTTGGCCACGTAGGCCGTGCCGAGGTTGTAATGGGTCACGCCGCAGCCGGGATTGGTGGCCAGGCGCTTTTTGAGTTCGTCGATGAATTCCTCGGGCGTCGTGGCAGTGTAATCCATGGGATTCCTTTGCGGTTATTTTACCGGGCCAAGATCGGCCTCGATGCCTTCCCGGGTGAGCAGTTCCCGGTACCATTTGCAAAAGGCGTACATGCCCCGGTGGCGTTCCGAGCCGCTCATGACGCCCATGCACAGTTCCCAGGCGCCCTTGGAGAATTCCGGGGAGGCGCCGGGAATGGTGGCTAAAAATTCGTTCACGAGCTGCTGGCTCGTGCGCCGGGAGGCGTCCTCGCGCAGATCCAGGGGATCATGCGGTTCCTGGAACGGGTCCCAGGCGTCGTAGCCGATCTTCTCGATGAACTTGCGCCGTCGAGGGCTTGAGCTTTTCGAATATGGTCCGCTTGAGGGCGGCCAGTTCCTCAGGACTTGGGGGCATCCGCATCCTCCTCGTCAGGGCGACGCGCCGTCCGGTCCGGGCAGGACCCAGGTCGTGGAACCGCCGCAGCTGTCGCAGGCCGAGGAACCGGCGGTCTGGCCGCAGGTGGCGCAGGAGGGGTTCGGCGCCGGCTCCGGCGCGACCGGCGGCTTGGGCAGCTGCACCAGGTCGTCCTCGGTCGGAATGCCCAGGAATTCGTCGTCGTACTCGGTAATGAGCGCCAGGGACACCGGCACCAGGATGTCGCCCATCAGCGGCAGCTTGGTGGGCAGGGCGGCCACCACTTCCTGGGACAGGGCCATGAGCTTGTCCTGGAGCTTTTCGATCATGACCGTGGGGTATTTGCCCCCGGGTTCGAAGCCGGTCTGGCCGCAGGTGTGGGTGACGCCGCCGATCAGAAGCGGCGTGCCGTACAGGCGGCAGGTGAGGGGCCGGGCGGCGTACAGGACGCATCGGTTGTCGTCGTCGAGCAGGGGGCAGCGGATGCGCTCCTTGGCCATGTCCTCCAGGATTTCCGCGGTGGACACGCCGCTTTCGCCGGCCCGGAAGGCCTTGCGCTTGAGCCGGTAGTGCTCCCGGTCGGCCCGGTTGGCCCGTTCGAGCAGGGCGTCTCGGGCCGGGCCCGGCGGGAAAGCCTTGTTGAAATGGTAATTGAGGTACACGGCCTCGATAAAGGTCAGGTCGAACAGGGCGTGGCAGCAGTCGCCGCAGCCCGGCGCGCAGGGCATAAGGCCGGGACAGGCGGCCGCGACCTTGGCGAACAAAGCGTCGGCCTCGGCGGCCAGGGCTTCGTAGCGCGGAAAGACAGGGGTGAAATCCACGGACATCACGGGGCTCCAGATCCGGTTCCCCACCCGGCGTCCCCTGGCGCGGCCAGGCAGCGGTCGGGCCGGCGGGGCCGGAGACGGCAACGGGAGCGGACACGGATCGTCCACTCCCGTTGTCGGTTAATTTTCTGAAATTCTTATTCTTCCTTGACCACGATGGCGTCCTGGTCGCAGACTTCGACGCAGGATTCGCAGCCCAGGCATTCGCCCATATTCACGGCGACGGCCTTGCCGTCGCGCAGTTCATACACCTCCACCGGGCACACGTCCACGCATTCGCCGTCGCCAATGCACTTCGCCGTGTCGATGGTGATCTTGTAGCCCATGGTCCACCTCCGCAGTCTTGGAAAAAGTGAAAAAAATTATATAATAAACTGGTAGAGTTATCCTTCCAGTCGGGGAATATTCCGTAGTGCTGGAAGGCTTAGCCTCGGCGCCTTTTCCTGTCAAGGGAGCGGCCAAGACGCCGACCGGTGCGAAAAGATACGGCGTGACTGGGGATTGCAAAAAAATAAAGACGACACATTTGCCTCTAAAGTTCCTGCTGGAGTTGGCCGAAAGGAGTGATGTAGGCGCATTTTAACCTTTTGACGCAGGGATGCCTGAAAGCCAGGGAAGGCCATGGGCAAGCTTACCTATCTTCGACCGCGCCGCAGCGATGTCAAGCCGGTTCTGGTGCTGCTCACCTCGCACAGACTCGATTGTTTCCTGGTTTGCATGCGCTGCCTGGAGCGCTTCACCGATTTCACCCGTCTGGGTCGGGTCTATGTCGTGGCCAATGCGCTGAGCCCCGATCACTTGGCCCTGGCCCGACGGTTCGCCGCCCGCCACGGCAATGTCATGCTGCTCGAACGGGGCCCCCGGGGCTTGCTGCCGGCCGTGCGCATGGCCCAAAACGAGATTTTCGCCCGCCATATCGACGACGTCATCATCAAGATGGACGAGGACGTTTTTGTCACGCCCCATTGGCTCGACCACCTCATCGAGGGCTACCTGGAACATCTCGGCCGGACCGACGCCCCCCTGCTCATGCCGCTCGTGCCCATCAGTTCCACCGGGCGCCAGGTGCTGCACCATTTTCTGCGCGTGGCCTACCCGTCGGAGCGCCACATGTTCAGCGGTCCGCCCGTGGCGGAGAACTGGGTCTACCATCGCTGGATGTGGGAAAAGCTCATGTACGAGAACCTGGCCGAGGTCTACCTGCACGACAATCCGCCCAAGTACGAGTACGTGCCCCATGTCAACACCCAGTGCCTGATGCTGGACCGGCGGGTGCTCGAACGGGTGTTGCCCTTGCCCGAAGCGCCCGAGGTCGGGCCGAGTGTCACGGATGAAAAGGCCATCAACACGTGGTTGCGCCGGGGCGGCTTGAGGGCGGCGGTGCTCGGCCGCAGTCTGGCCCATCATTACAGTCATGCCGGTTGCGAGGACTATCTGCGCTCCCATGTGCCCCTCGACCGGGTCTGGCGTTATCTCCAGGAGGTGGCGGCGACGCCGGCTATCGGCGGACGTTGCCGGGCGCCGAGCGGACCGCGCGAGCTGACGCTCCTGCGCGCTGGGGGATAAGGCGGGGGGCACGTCCGTCCCCCCGCGACGAGGGATTGTCTACTCCTCGACCTTGCCGATGGTCGTCACGCAAGCGATCTTGTCCCAGGCAAAATAGGTGTTGGCGGTTTCGTCACCGATTTTTTCCGTGATGCGCACAAAGGCGTCACCGAGAAAAATCGTGGCGTTTTCGTGGACCTTCCCTTCGTTGACCTGGATTTTCACGCCCTTGCGCAGTTTGCGCGACAGGGTGCCGTGGACCGGGGACGACGCGTATTCAAAGACTTTTTCCAGGGTTTCCTTCTGCATTCCAGCGGGCTCCTTTTTGCAAAAAAAGTAAAATCAGGCCAAAACTAGGTAAGCCCTGCGCTTCAAAAGGCAAGGGGACCAGGCGCCTGGAATGCGCGCGAACAGCTACGCGGAGGGTGGCGTTTTGGAGGAGAGACGGCGTGCCAGCGCGGAAGCGATGTCCCGGGCCGTTTCCGGATCGTAAGCGCGCCAGGCCAGGTCGGCGGCCGTGGCGATCTGGGCATCGGTGGCCAGTCCCAGGCCGATGGCGCGTTTGAGGATCGGCAGTATTTCCGGCTCGATGCCGGTTCGGCGGGCGCAGGTCAGCATGATCTCCAGCGCCGCCTGGGAGGGCATGGCCTGCCAGGCCAGGACCGCGTAGCCGAAGGCGGTGTCCGGGTAGCGGTCGTCTTCCTGCCGGAAGAACCCCGGCTCGAAATCCCGGCCCAGGGCCATAAGGAGGCGGGCCGCGCCGACCAGTAACGCCGCCCGGGGGACCGGCGCCTTGGCCGCGCCGTGAAAGTCGTAGCGGCGGCAGCGGCGGGGCAAGGCGGCTTGGCCCGCCTCCAGAAGGGCGGCGGCCGCGTCCGGCCCTTCCGCCGCCAGGGCGAGGATGGCCTGGGTGGCTGAGGCGAGGAAGCCGTGCACCCCCTTGTGCCGGGCGGCATGAGCCAAAAAAGGTCCGGCCCGTGCGGTATCGCCCTGGCGGGCGAACAGGTGGCCCAGAAAAAAGCTGGCTTCTTGGCCCACGGTTCCTGCGGCGCCGGCGGCCTGGCCGAACAGCTGCATGGGGGCGGCCAGGGAGCCCCCAAAGCGCAGACAATGCCGGTACTTGGCCTTGGCCTCGGCCAGCCGGCGTACAGCGTCCGTGCGGCGTGGATTGCCCGCTTGGCCACTGGCCAGGATGTCCAGGAACTCCCTGGCGCGTTGGGCGCTCGTGTGTGCCTGGCGGCAGGCGGCCTGTCCGGCCCGGGCAATGGCCTGGTAGTGTTCCGGCCGGGCGCGGATGTCGGCGAGCCGTGGGAGCAGGGTGTCCGGGCCGTAGCAGGCGAGGTGGACGCCGTCGGTAAAATGCGCGTCCACGCCGTCGCCTCCGGCCTCGGTCAGGACCAGGGCCCCGGAGGCCAGTCCCTGGAGGACGCGCAGGGTCAGGCCGCTGAAGAGATTTTCATTGAGCACGACCTGGGAGCGGGCAAAGAGGTCCTGCATCCGGGCGCGGCTCACGTCCTGGACCACCTGGACCGGGGTGTGGCGTTGCAGCAGGCGCAGCAGGTTGGCGCGCTTGGGGCGATGGGGCGTGATCCGGCCCACGAAGGTGAGGAACCGTTCCGGTGGCGCGGGCGCGCGGAAGTCGCTTTCCTGCACGCACAGCGGGAGCCAGTGGGCGGTGATGCCGGCCCGGGCCAAGGCGGCGACCGAGGCGCGCTGATCGACGAAGGCCGCGTCGCACAGTTGCAGCAGCGGACGTAGCCAGAAGGCGTTCAGGGGCGTGTCGATACAAAAGACCGCCAGGCGGTGCCGGCAGGCGGCCAGATTGCGCGGCAGGGCGGTGCGGCCCCACACTTCGAGCAGCACCCAGTCCGGGTCCGGGCAGGCCGCCTCGATCAAGGCGTTTAAGTCCGCATCCTCCCGCAGGGCAAGGGGGATGACGGTCTGGCCGGCCTGGCGCAGGCCTTCGGCCAGGAACTGTCCGGCACAGACGATCTTCATGGTGTCCACCCCCGCACGCCCGGAGGAATTGCCTGCCAGGCAACCTGCGCCAAAGCCCCAACGCCGTGCCGTCACCAGAGCTTGCCCGGCGACTGGGCTGCGCCCGTTGGCCGCCGGAGGCGTCTCCCCCGCCTTACCCCTGCCTTACCCCACCTGCATGCGGGCGTAGTAGCCCTGGCCGCCGCGCCCGACGAGCAGGAGCACCACCCGGTGCATGCGGTTGGCGTAGACGGCCCGGGTAAAAGCGGCCGCGTCAGGTAACTGCTCGCCGCCGATCTGCACGATGAGGTCGCCGGGGCGCAGGCCGAGTTTGGCCGCCGGCGAGCCCGGCACGACCTCGGTCGCGACCAGTCCCCGGCCGCCCTGGGCCGGACCGGCCACCAGGCCCCAGCGGTCCCGGGCCACGGCCAAGGCTTCCCGGTCCGTGAAGGGCTCGGGAGTAAGGCTCAGCTTGGATTCCTGCTCCCCGCGCCGAATGACCAGGGCCAGAGGCTCGCCCACGGGCGAGGTGCGCAACGCCCCGATATATTCGTCCTTGCCGCCGAGGTCCGCTCCGGCCAAACCCACGATGAGGTCGCCCGGCCGCAACCCGGCCTTGGCCGCCGGCGACTCCGGCACCACCGCGGCAATGAGCATGCCGCGCGGCCGGTCCAGGCCGAAATACCGAGCCGTGCGCGCGTCCACGTCCTGGCCGGTCAGGCCGAGCCAGGCCGGCGTGACCCGGCCCCCACCCACGAGCTGGGCCACCACGCGCCGGGCCTTGTTGATGGGGATGGCGAAGCCGATGCCTTCGGCCCCGGCTTGGATGGCCATGTTGATGCCCACGACCTCGCCGGCCAGGTTGACCAGCGGTCCACCGCTGTTGCCGGGATTGATGGCCGTATCGGTCTGGATGAGGTCGGTGTAGGCGCCGCCCTCGTGCTTGAGGGACCGGCCCACGGCCGAGATCACGCCCGTGGTCACGGTGTTGGTGTAGCCGAAGGGGTTGCCGATGGCGATGGCGGTCTCGCCGATCATGATGTCGCCGGAATCGCCCATGACCGCCTGGGGCAGGGGGGCCTTGCCGGTCAGGCGCAGCACGGCCAGGTCGAAGTCCGGGTCCGCGCCGACGAGCTTGGCGTCCAGGACCCGGCCGTCGAGGAGTCGGGCCTTGATGGACGAGCCGCCGGCGATGACATGGGCGTTGGTCAGGACGAGCCCCTTGGCGCCGTCGATGATGACGCCCGAGCCCAGGCTTTCCTGGGTCTGGCGTTCGACCTGCCCACCGGGAAAGCCCGGGCCGAGGAACTGGCGGAAGAAGTCGTCTTCGAAAAAGGGACCCAGGGACCGGCGGCGTTCCACGGTCCGGGCCGAAGTGATGTTGACCACGGCCGGGGCCACGGCTTTGACCGCCGTGACGACGGGCGTGACGCGCACCGCGCGATCGGCGGCCAGGGCCGGGCCGGCCAGCAGCAGACAGAGAAGCACGCAAGCCAGGGCGCCTCGTTGCATGGGAACTCTCCAGGCCCGGGACGGCTCCAGGACGCGTGACGGTTGCTTCGGGGCGGGCCGTCCGCGTCCGGGCGCACGGACCCTGGCCATGGTGCGCGCAGGGTCGGCCCCGGGTTGCGTTGGACCGGCGCTCCGGACGGTGCGCGGCTGGGGCGGCGTGCGTCGACCGTGGCGGGGCCGGGGCGGGTTCAATCGATGGGAATGCGACGGCGCAGACGTTCAGGGCTGGCCTTGTGCACCGTGACGCACAGCAGGCCGTCTTTCATGACGGCGGTGATTTCATGTCGGATCACCCCCGGGGGCAGGGCGAAGCGCCGTGAAAACACGCCGTAGGACCGTTCCATGATCTGGTACACGCCGCCGCCGGATTCGCCGCACGGGCAGCGTTCTCCCTGGACCACGAGATAGCGGCCCCGGATTTCCACGGACACGGCTTCGCGGGACACGCCGGCCAGTTCCAACGTGACGCGGAAATCCCGGTCGGTCTCCACGACATCGGCAGCCGGGGTCCAGGCATAACCGCACTCGCAACGGGTGGCGGTATTGCCTCCGGTCAACCGGTCTTGTTCCTGTCCCAGGTCGGACAGGGCCATCCACGGAATCCAATGCAGCTTGGCCATGGCGACTCCTCGGAGCGGCCGGCGCGGTCGCCCCCCCAGGGCTATGATCCGGAAGATTCCTTGGCCGAACGCACGCCGGCGTCCCACTTCGTCTGGGGCACGGCTTCTTCGACCAGCATGATGGGAATGTCGTCGCGCACGGGATAGACCACGCCGCAGGCGGGACAGGCCAGGCCTTCGTCGGCTCCGATCCGGGTCAGTTCGCCCTTGCAGGTCGGGCAGGCCAGGATGGACAGCAGCTCGGGATTGAGGGTCACAGGACATTCTCCTTAAAGCAGATGCACCCTCATAGCCAAATCGGGCCAGGGGCGCAATGGAGGTTCACAAGGTCGTTGGCCCGGGCTACACTGCCTGCCCATGACGCTCATTGATTTGCACACGCATTCGCGCGCTTCCGACGGCAGCTGCACCCCGTCGGAACTGGTGACCCTGGCGGCGCAGGCGGGATTGTCCGCCCTGGCCCTGACTGATCACGACACGTTGGCCGGCCTGGCCGAGGCCCGGGAGGCCGGGACCCGCCACGGCCTGGAGGTGGTGCCGGGGGTGGAGCTGTCCGTGGCCGACGGGGACCACAGCATCCACATTGTCGGGCTGTTTTTGCCGGACCGTGAGGGCCCGTTGTCCGAGGCCCTGGCCACGCTTCGGGCCAAGCGCCATGACCGCAACCGGCAAATTCTCGCCAAACTCAAGCAGCTCGGTATCCCGGTGGAGTATGAGGCCGTGACCGCCCTGGCCCAGGGCGCGGTGGGCCGGCCCCATATCGCCCAGGTCATGCTGTCCATGGGCGCGGTGGGCAGTTTCAAGGAGGCGTTTTCGCGCTACCTCGGCAACCACGGCCAGGCGTATGTGCCCAAGGCCAAGCTGGAACTCGCCCGGGCCATGGAACTGTTGCACGCCGAAGGGGCCCTCGTCATCCTGGCGCATCCCTACATACTCGGCCAGTCGGGGCGGTCGCTCATCGACACTGTGACCCGTTACCGGGACCTGGGGCTGGACGGCATCGAGGTGTTCTACACCGAACACTCCCAGGCCCAGACCCTGGAATACCTCACCCTGGCCAAGCGGCTGGATTTGGCCCTATCCGGGGGCTCGGATTTTCACGGGACGGCCAAGCCGGGCGTGGAAATCGGCCGGGGGCGCGGCCATTTGCGCGTGGAGAGCTCGATTTTGGAGGGGCTCAAGGCGCGGCTGGCCCGAAAGGTGTGAGGGGCCGTGGCGGGAGAGGGGCAGGGGCAGTGGCAGGGGTAGGGGAGAAGCCTCCGGCGGCCAAAGGGCGCTGCCCTTTGGAATCCCGAGACGGGTGCGATGGGCGCGTAGGGCCACAGTGATGGCCGTGGATGCGCGAGCTCCTGGCAGAGGACCTCGCTACACGCCGGTTATTTTGTCCACCACTTGTCGACGAAATTCGACGGCATGATCATTACATCAACGCCCGAATTTGCGATTATGTTGGATGGGGAATAAATCGTACCGAGGATTAGGCCACTTTTATTGAGAACAACTTGCTTGGCATAAAGAGTTCCTACCCAATTTGAAGCGCCATTAAAGGTAATTGTCTCGTGGCTTTCAAGATAAATACGTTTCGAATATTTTTTCATGGTATCTGTTGCTTGTCTGGATCGTACGTCTCCCAGCTTTTGCCGTCTGTCGAGATCATTATGGTGAACGCCTGGTTGAAGGTCACATTTCCTGTGACAAGGATGTTTATGTCACCTTTAGACAGATCGAAATAAAGAATTTTGTTTTTATTGTTAAGTGTTATTTGGGTAAAGTCGATCGAGTTGTACGTGCTGTCGTTGTTATCAGCTGCGCAAGTGTGTATAAATCTTGGTCTTGTATTAATAACGAATCGGTTGCATATTTAATTGTTGCATATCTTGGCGTAATTTTGTTTGCATGAGTCAGGAAATGTGATGCTTGTATTTGGATGGTATTGTGTCCCTGTTTTTTTATTGTCCCAGTGGCATAGGCATTTCCTGACAAATTAATGCTATTGATATATATTGATCCTGCATAGATATTTCCACTGATTTTAGCGCTACTATTTACAGTAAGTTTTCCAGTGACATAGACGTCTCCTTTGTATGTCCCGCCATTCATGGTAAGGTCACCGAAGATAACCACATTCCCATCGACTTCGGTCGTGCTCGACCAAGAAGCCGAAGAACAGGTTGTGCAAACATTCCCGGTGACAGTCCCTTTGTTGATGGTGACACATCCTCCAGAGATCACATTCCCATCAACGACCGCGCCTCCATTAAGGGTTGCACTGCTTTTCCCATATATTGAGCCTATTATGTTATTGTCTCCATTTAATGTGACATCTGCTGTGCTCTGCATTGCATAAAGCGATTTGTCGATAGGGGTGTCTCCAGAAGAGTAGGGGATAGTCGTACTTGATTCTGTTTTGTATTTGGCCAGGTTGCCGCCGGCCGGCGTCGAACCGATCGCATTCACGGAAAAGGAGTTGGTTCCTGCGGTGATGTCCGTGAGTGTAAAACTTCCAATGGAGTCGCCGAGGCTGTAGGTCGGGTTGGTCGATAAATACGTTGTTACATCGGACAAGGTTTTGCCGGCGTTGGAATAAGTATAGGCGACGCCTTTGGCATATTCAATCCCGGACAACGCGAGATTTCGGGCGCTGTTCGCCTGATTGAACTGCAATTGGTTGACCGTGGAAATCCGCGACATCGTCGACATGCCCACAGCGAGGCTGGCCAGGGCGGTAATGGCGACGATGATGATAAGAAGACTTGACCCGGCACGCGTCGGCCAATGTTGTTTTGCGGTCAAAGTAGGCATTGGCACTCCCTTAGGAAGATGGAATATAGACGGATGTGCTAAATGTCTTTGAAGTGCTGCCGGAAAATGTTGTTGTAAAGCTTATTGAAAGATTTTCAGATGCATAATTCGCGGTAAAATCAGTCACATTGTCGAGAAGCGTGTGGTTCGTGCCGTCGCTGCCCGTATAAAGTATAATATTTGTCCCGACGAGTTGTATTTTTCTTGATTCACCATTAAATGAATAGGTTATGATGTTGCCGGATACGCTTGGTGCCGTGACGGATTGCATCTCAAGAATGATACGCAGAAGGGCAAGCTGCGCTTTTTGGGCTTGCTGATAATTACTGTCGGCCACGACATGCATTTTGACGGAATTGACGTATCCACCCAGGAAAAAGGCGCCCAGCAGCCCGGCAAGTATCAGGACGCAAAGAATTTCGATCAGCGTGAAGCCGAGAGCGCAACTTTTTTTGTGTTTAGTTTTGGATGGTGAGTACATGATATAATTTTTCGTTGTTGGCACTCGTTACCGTAACGAGGACAGCCGTGGTTAAACTTCCGATAGTGGTCGTTACCGCGGTCGCTGAACAAGTCGAACAGGCTGATCCATAATATGTCGCAAAATCATTGACCTGGTCTTGTATGGTTTTTATACAGGTACTGCTTTTGCTGGTGCATGATTCATAGTCACTGATGATGGCTTCCATCGCTTTATTGAGCCCTGCGCTTGTCTCCAGGCGTTCGACCGGGGTGTTGCTGGAGGTGGCGCCGGAAAAAAAATACGGCAGAATCATCACGGCCAGGATACCGCTCAGCACGATGAGAAGTATGATCTCGATCAGCGAAAATCCTTGTGATGTGTTCTTGCGTTTGGTCATGGGATGAAACCTGTCACCGCATCCATCGTTATGGAATAGGGCAAGGCAGGGACACTTACCGGTTTGCCGAGTTCGTCGAAGGCGATGGAAAATGTTCCGCTGTAGCTGCTCAAATCGTAGCTTGTCACCGTTGTTGCATCTTTTTTGATGGTCGCCTGTTTGCCCGCGACACTGATATTCCAGTTGGCATCCGGCAGATCGGACATGGCGCGCATTTGCGTCTGGCGAATCGCATCTTTGAGAATGCTCGCGTCGACGGCACTTTCCGTGCCCTGGGCGGTGTATTTTGTTATGACGATCACCGCGAGGATACCGAGCACGATCAGGACGGCGACCGCCTCAATCAGGGTAAAGCCAGAGCTTTTTCGCATAGAGCCAGCCTTCCGCGTCGCAATCGCAGCGCTTTCTTCCGTGATTCAGCCATACCGTCGGTCAGGCGGTTGTGTAAATCTGTTTGCGCAACGGCGGTCATCAGCCTGATCCCAGGCGGACACCAACCGGGCGTGCTCTTGGGCGCCGAAGCGGCCTCGCCTCCTGCGCGCTTCCCGGCTAGACGGCGCAACGTTCCTTGGTCGGGAGTTTGCGGCCGGTCAGGCGGCGGTACAGGAATTCCTCCGGGTCCTTGCCCTTGAGGGCCGCCAGCTCGATTTCGGCCCGGGCCGCGCCGCGGTGACCGCCGGCCGAACCGACGTCGCTGAAGAGTTTCTGGGCCAGGATGCCCATGTTGCGGCCGACCCCGTCGCCCCGAAACACCACCACCAAGGTCTTTTTCACCACCGCCCCGAGCATGTTCCAGGACAGACCGTGCACCTTGGTGAAAAAGTCGGCCAGCATGACCAGAATATCGGAACTTTCCAGGCTGTCCATGAACACGAACAACCCGTGGGCGCCGACAAAACGCATCTTGCGGAAAGCCTTGGAAAAAAATTTCAACCACCGCCGATGGTATTCACTGGAGATGATCTTGCGCACCACCTGCATGTCGGCTTGCCCGGTGAGCTGGCTGAAGGCCTTGACGTCGGCGTCCAGAAAATGGCGCTCGAAACTCTGGGTGTCGGTCTTGATGCCGTAGACCAGGGCCGTGGCCAGCAGTTTTCCCGGCCGGATGCGCATGTTCCGCAGGTATTCCGCCATGATGGTGCTGGTCGCGCCGTATCCGGGCCGGATGTCGGTGAAGGCGGCCTGGACCGGATGTTCGGGACTGATCGGATGATGGTCGATCACGAGGCTGAAGTCGCAGTCCTTGAAATCGGGATGGTGATGCGGTTGGGAGTCGACCATGGCGAAGTGGTCGTAGGCGGTGCGCACCTCGGGCGTGAGCATGACCGCCGGGATGCGCAGAAACTGCATCATGGCCAGGTTGTCCGGGCGTTTGACCTCGTTTATGCGGGCGATGCCCACGGAGGCTGCCCGGTGGGCCATGATGCGGCGCAGGGCCATGGCCGAGGCCATGGCATCGGGATCGGCGTTGATGACAATGAGCCAGCGGAAGTCGCGGCCGATGGTTTGGAGAAGACGGGTGGCAGCCTGGGTCGGTTTGCGGGCAGTGGTCACGATGGCAATCTCTTGAGCAGCAGGGGCATTCCGGCCACCACCAGCCACACCTCATGGGCCAGGGCGGCAGCCGCCTGGTTGAGCGTCCCGAGTGCGTCCGCGAAACGCCGGCTGGCGGCGTCGGCGGGCAGGGGGCCAAGACCGATTTCCGCGCTCACCAGGATGACTTCCGGCGCGTGCGAAAAACCGTAAGGGGCCAGCCCCCGGGCCAGGACCGGGGTCGGATCCTCGGTCCGGTGGGCATCCTGCCAGGAGAAAAGCCAGAAATCCAGGCTGTCGAACAAAATTGTTCCGCCCAAATCCGCTTCACGGGTCAAAAGGTCCAGGGCCCCGGCCCCGGATTCGATGACCGGGACCTGGGCCGGCCGGGCGCGTTTGTGGGCCTCGATGCGGGCCCGGAAGGCGAAATCCAGGGCCCGCCCTGTGGCGAGCACCCGGTGGGGAGGCGGACCGGCCCCAAGCAAGGCCTCGGCCTGGGCCGATTTGCCGGATTTGGTGCCGCCGAGCAGCAGTCGGATCATGCCCCGGCCCCGGCGGTTGTGACCAGGGCGTCGAGTACGGCCAGGCTCTCCAGGAGATGAATCGGCGCGAAGACCTCCACGACCACGGTCTCGGGGTGCAAGTGGCCGAGCAGCCACAGGAGTTGGTCTCGGCCTTCGGGGGAGAGCGTCGTTAAGGGGCGGTGGGCATGGCGGCGTCCGGGCGGCGGACCCTCGGGCCCGAACGGGGAATAGACGTGGAGCATGCGCACCCGCGCGGCCAGGACCTCGGTGTCGCTTGGCACGGCGTGGTCCATGGCGAGCAGATGCCCGAGGTCGAGGCACGCGCCGCAGCCCAGATCCCGGGACAGGTCGAGGATGTCGGCGGGCGAGACGGTCTCGGTATTTTCCAGGAGCAGGGCGTTCGGATTGCGGCCGGCCCCGGTCCAGGCGGACAGGAATTCCTCCAGGTCCCGGCGGTCCGCCGGTGGGTGGAGCACGAACCCCCAGGGGTCGAGATGCGCGATTTTGTCGAGCAGTCCGGCTATGGCCTCGGCGACTGCGTAGCCACCGAGCCGCCAGGGCAGGTCCAGGGGCAGGTGGGCATGGTAGCGCAGGCCGAATGTTTTTTGCGGCAGGTCGTCCGGGCCGTAGGCCAGGCACGAGGCGGTTTCGAGCAGGTAAAGGCCGACTTCGGGCACGGAACGGGCCAGACGCCGGCAATTGACGGCCGCGGTTTCCGGCCAGACACAACTCGGCGCGGCCACGCGCCAGGGCTTTTTCGACTTGCAATTTTGGAGCATGCGGTGATCACAGGTTTTTGGAGGTGGCGGCCCGTGCTTGCGCAGATCGCTACAGGAACGTAAGGGATGCGCATTCACGACGTGGCCGGTCGGGGAAGCCATCGATGTCGCTTGGCCAGGCTCGGTTTTGTTACTTTTGTCGGTTGATGGGAGGCGTTGTGCCATGCGCCGGTTTCGGGATTTCATGCAGCATTTTTTCAATCCGTTGCACGTCTACTGTCGCTTGCAGGACATGGGCGTCAAGGCCCCCGTGGCCCACAAGGTCAGTCGGGCCTACGAACGCTATCTCTGGCGTTTCATCTGGTAGGGGCGTCTGTCCCCAAAAGCGTCAGCTGCCGGGCCTGACTTACGGTCCGGGCCACCAGGGCCGAACGCCGTACCCCGCTTAAGGACAGCCGGTCGAGAAACCGCGAACGCTGGAGCATGAGCCGACGGCCCATGAGGTCGCGCCGCACGGCGTGGCTCAGGTAGAGCCGGCTCCTCGCCCGGGTGAGCCCGACGTAGAACAGGCGTCTCTCCTCGTTCTCGTCCAGGCCGGCGGCTAGGTTGCCGGGCTTGCCATTCAAAAAATCCGTGCCGGCGAACGGCAGGATGCCGTCTTCCAACGCGGGCAGGAACACGGCCTCGAATTCGAGGCCCTTGGCCGCGTGCAGGGTCATGATGCGCACCTTTTCGGCCGCCTTGCCCACGAGCTCCAGTTCGGTCTGGACGTTTACGTAATTGAGCAGCCCCGTCCAGCCGCCCTGCGCGGCGTAGGCCCGGCTCAGGTCGCGAAATTCCGGTCCCTGCCAGAACAGCCTGTCAAAGGGCGGGATGTCGCCCAGGTAGGCGGCCAGGCCCATGGGTCCCTTGGCCAGGAGCCGGTCCGGCAAGGTGGGGGGCTTTTCCACGTCCGCGGGCAAGGGCAAGCCGAGCAGCCGTCCGGCCGCGGCCAAAAGCAGCCGCACCCGGGGCTCGTTCCAGAACGCGTCGGCCTCCGGGGCGGAGCACGGAATGCCGAAGCGTTCGAGGCTCTTGCGGATGGGGGCGATGAGCCCGGAAAATCGCACCAGCACGGCCACATCCGCCGGGGCCAGGGTGCGCCGCGACAGGTCGTCGGCCAGGGTCAGGGAGGTGCCGCCGAGCAGGCCCCGGATGCGCTCGCCCATCCAGCCGGCCTCGCCGGCGGCGGTCGGGGCCTGGAAAAGCTGGATTTCACCGAATCCCGGATCGTCCCGGCGCACGGTGGAGACAAGGTGGGGCTTGTCCGGGAACAGTCCGCCGGCCAGATCAAGGATGGGCTGGGCCGATCGGTAGTTTTCCGACAGGCCGACTACGCGCAGGTCCGGGGTACTGGCGCGCAGTTCGGTTTCCACGTTGCCGGTCGCGCCCCGGAAACCGTAGATGGACTGGTCCGGGTCGCCGATGGCCCACAGGACCGTGCCGTCGCGGGCGATAAGCGCCTTGACCAGGGCCAGTTGCAAGGGCGTGAAGTCCTGGATCTCGTCCACGAGCACGTGCTGCCAGGGCGGCACGAAACTTTCTTCGCGCAGTTTTTCCAGCCAGAATTCGAGCAGGTCGGTGAAGTCGAGCAGATTCCAGTCGGTCTTTTGTCGGGCAAAGCGTTGCGCCCACCGGGCCGGCCCGTCATCGTCCGTGTCCGGGGCGGGGGTGAGCGTTTCCCGGGCCAGGGCCAGTTCGCGCCAGGCCGTGCGCAGCCGGGCGCCGGTCAGGTCCGGATTGACGGCGGCAAACAGGCGCCGGGCCGCCTCCTCGGACAGGAGCACCGGTTCCTGGCCACCGGCTTCGGTCCACACGGACAGGGCCAGGGCGTGGAGGGTGTCGGCCCGGGGCGCGGGCCCTTCGCCCAGGGTTCGGGCCAGCCGGTCGCGCAGTTCCTGGGCGGCCCGGCGGGTGAAGGTCACGGCCAGGATGGCGTCCGGCGGGGTGCCGGCGGCGAGCAGGGAGGTTATGCGGGCCATGAGGGTATGGGTCTTGCCCGTGCCCGGGCCGGCGATCACGAGCAGGTGCGGATCGGGGGCCGTGGCCGCCGCCTGCTGGTCGGCATTGAGGGTGGCCGCCGGCGACGGGGCCGGCTGGGCCGGTTCGGGCGGAGGTTCGGCCGGCGGTTCGTCCGGGGAGGCGGATTCCCGGGAGGTGGCGGCGGATTTGGCGGCCGAGGGCATGGCCAGGAAACGACCGGCGCGCAGCTCGCGTTTTTCCTCGGGCGAGAAAACCGAAATGCGGCCGTACTGGCCGTCGAAGCCCGGGTCTCGGTAGACCCTTCCCCGGCGCATGCGGCCTATGGCCTCGGCCAGGACGGAGTTTACCCGGGCCAGGTCCTCGACCGGGGTTTCGCGCAGCACGGTCAGCTCCGAACCGAACCGGGACAACGCGGCGGTCACAAGCCCCTTGGCCTTGGCCGTGGCCGGCCCGACGCCCATGACCTCGCCCGCGACTTCGCCAAGGGGAACAAGCGAGGTGAACCCGGGCATGCCCTCGGGCCGCACGGGCTGGTCGCGGTCGGCGAGTTCCAGCACCCGGTGCAGCACGCCAAGGGTCATGGGTTTGCCGCACACCGGACACAAGCCGCCGCGCGCCTTGGCCTCGGCCGGCTCCATGACCACGCCGCAGGCCCGGTGGCCGTCCAGGTGGTATTTGCCTTCCTCGGGAAAAAATTCCACCGTGCCGAGGAATTTTGGGCCCAGGCCCTGGCCGCGCAACGCCCGGTAGATGCCTTCGAAGGACGGGTCGCCGGAAAAAAGATTGCATTCCCGGCCGAGTTTTTCCCCGGAGTGGGCGTCGGAATTGGAAATGAGCCGGAAGCGGTCCAGCGCCGACAGGGTCCAGTTCATTTCCGGGTCCGAGGACAGGCCCGTTTCCAGGGCGAAAATTTCCTTGGCCAGGGAGCCGAAACATTCCTCGATGGAATCGAACCCGGACTTGGAGCCAAACAGGGAAAACCAGGGCGTCCAGATATGGGCCGGGACCAGGAAGGCCATGGGATCGGTTTCCAGCACCATTTCCAGCAGAAGCCGGCTGTCGAGGCCCAGAATGGGGCGGCCGTCCGAGGCCAGGTTGCCCACCTTGGCCAGCTTGGCGTTGAGGCGTTCGACCGCTTCGAAGGACGGGGCGTAGACGAGGTTGTGCACCTTGCGCACGGCGCCGCCACGTTTGTAGATGGAGCTGATCTCGGCCGAAAGGAGAAACCGCACTCGCCCCGCCAGCCGCACGCCCGGGAACCAGGGCAATTCCTTGTCCAGGCCCGACGGATCGCGCAGGCGCAATAGTCCGCTGCCGTCCGCGACCAGATCCCGCTTGAGGTCCTCGAGCCAGCCCGGATGGGTGAAATCGCCGGTGGCGACGACGGTCAGGCCCTTGAGCTCGCCGTAAGCGGCCAGATGGCGCGGGGTAAGCCCTTTGCTGGTGGCCCGGGAGTAGCGGGAATGGATATGCAAATCGGCCAGATACTGCTCCATGACCGGGGACATACAGGGATTGGTCAACAGGAGCAAGAGGCGTGCGTGTGGCGATTAGGCGGCGGCTTGGTTCAGGGGCAGTTCCACGATGAAGGTGCTGCCGCGGCCCAGTTCGGATTCGGCCCAGATGCGGCCTTGGTAGTGCTCGACGATCTGGCGGCAGATGGCGAGCCCGAGGCCCGTGCCCTGGCGGCGCCGGCCTTCCTGGACCGTGTCGCCGATTTCGGCCTGATGGAATTTGTCGAAGATTTTTTCCAGGGATTCGCGGGGCACGCCGACCCCGGTATCCGTCACTTCCAGGCGCAAGGCGGCGTTCGCCACGGCGGCGCGCAGGCGTACCGAGCCCTCGTCCGTGAACTTGACCGCGTTGCCGAGCAGGTTGACCAGAATCTGGCTCAAGCGGTCCTGGTCCATGTGCAGTTCGGGCAGGCTTGCCGGCAGGTCCAGCACGAAGGCGACCTCGGGCTTGGCTTCGAAATCGGCGCTGACCGCGTCCACGGCCCCGCGAATGATGCGCAGGGCGTCCACTGGTCCGTCACGCCATTCGGCCCGGCCGGATTCGATCTTGGAAAGGTCCAGGAAGTCGTTGATGAGGCGCGTCAGGCGTTCGCCCTCGCTTTCGATGATGGCCAGGTTGGCGGTCAGGCGCTTGGCCTGGTGGGTCAGGCGGTCGTGGCCGTTGGCGAACGGCTCGAAATACTTGCTGAAGTCCCGGGAGATGAGCTTGGCAAAGCCCATGATGGAGGTCAGCGGTGTGCGCAGGTCGTGGGAGACCGTGGACAGGAACCGGGATTTGAGCCGGTCCAGTTCCTGGAGGCGGACGTTGGCCGTTTCGAGCTGACTGGCCTTGACGGCCAGGCGTTTGGTGCGTTCCCGGACCGCCTCGCGCAAGTGGCGGTTGAGGATGCCCAGGCGCCGTTCGGCTCGCAGCCGGGCTGTCACGTCCATGGCCGTGCCTTCCACATACAGGGGGTCGCCGGCCGGGTCTCGCACGAGCCGGACATTGACCAGGACCCAGATGATCTGGTCGTCCCGGCGCGTGAACCGGGTCCGGTATTCGCGCACGGACTGCTCGACCAGCAGGAGTTCGATCAGGCGCCGCCGGTCCTCGGGGTCGTAGAAGACCTGGGTGGCCATGTCGTCCACGGCGGTCAGAAGCTGTTCCTGGGTTTCGTGGCCGAGCATCTGGGCCATGGCCAGGTTGGCCTCCAGGAGACGGCCGTCCAGGGTGGTCTGGAAAATGCCCTCGGTGGCGTTCTCGAAGATGCTTCGATACTTGCGCTGGGCGGCCGAGAGCTGACGGACCATGGCTTCCATGGCCAGGCCCAGGCTGCGCAGTTCGCCGCGCAAGGGACCGTACTCGGCCAGGGGGGGGACGTTGCGGCCGGAACTGACCCGGGCGGCATAGGCTTCCAGGCGGGCCAGGGGACGGATGACCTGGCGGCGCAACACCAGCACCAGGGCGGCGGCCAGGGCCGCGTTGAGGCCCAGGATGCGCAGGATGATCCAGCCGAGCGCGGCGTTGAGATCCCGGGTCATGAAGCGCCGGCTGCAAAAGACTTCCACCGTGCCGATGGGGCGGCCGCCGTAGATGATGTCGCGTTTGGTGTCGACGACGTCATCCAGGGCGGGCCGGGTCTGGGTGGGTGAGATGTGCCAGGCCTTATCCCGGGTCCGGCCCAGGGTGAGACGCCCGGTTTCCCGGTCTGTGACAAGCACGGCGGCCACGTGCTCGTTTTGCATGACCCCTTCCACCACCCGGACCAGATGGTCGCGTTCCATGTACCACAGGGGGGCGTTCAGATTGACGGCGAGCTGTTCGGCGAGGACACTCAGCTCCGTGTGCAGGGCATCGTCGAGGCGCGTTTTTTCGTTGTAGATGTCCATGAGACTGAAAGCGGCCAACAGCGCGGTGTTGACGCAGACAAGTGTCAAGAGCACGGCGCCGCCGACGGAGCGCGCCAAGGAGAAGCGGCCGGAGATCATGGCATTTGGTTCCCATACAAGGGGCACGACAGCCGCGCCGGTTGCTGCTATACGAAGAATTTCTAGCATCGAGCCAAAGGAATGAAAAGACCGATCTCCTTAAAATCCTTGCCTGTGGTTGCGCCCCGCGCTATCGGTTTTCGCAACCCATGAGCCTGTCCGCCGTTACCACTGCCGCGTTGCTCGGCATCGAGGCCTACCCGGTCACGCTGGAAGTGGACCTCGCCCGGCAGGGCTTGCCTTCCTTCACCATGGTCGGTCTGGCCGAGGGCGCGGTGCGCGAGAGCAAGGAACGCGTGTTCGCGGCCCTGCGCAACGGCGGCCAGAAGCTGCCTCCCGCCCGCATCACCGTCAATCTGGCCCCGGCCGACCTGCGCAAGGAAGGCGCGGCCTACGACCTGCCTCTGGCCGTGGCCTTGCTTGCCGCCATGGGGCGTATCGATCCCGAGGCCGTGCGGGGGTATTTCCTGGCCGGTGAGCTGTCCCTGACCGGCGAACTGAAGCCGGTTTCCGGAGTGTTGCCCCTGGCCGCCCGGGCCCGGCGCGAAGGGGCGCGGGGAGTGCTCGTGCCGGCGGCCAACGCGGCCGAGGCGGCCGTGGTCGAGGGACTCGATGTCTTCGGGCTGGAACAGTTGCGGGAGGTCGTGGATTTTTTTACCGGCAGCGCGCGTCCGCAACCGGCCAAGGCCGTGCCCTTTGCCGCCGGCGACACGGCCGCGGGCTTTGCCGAGGACTTCGCCGAGGTCAAGGGCCAGGAGCATGCCAAGCGGGCGGTGGAAATCGCCGCCGCCGGCGGCCACAACCTGCTTTTCATCGGTCCGCCCGGCTCGGGCAAGACCATGCTGGCCAAGCGCATCCCCACGGTCCTGCCGCCGCTCGGCTTTGACGAGGCCCTGGAGGTCACGACCATCTATTCCGTGTCCGGCAGGCTGGAGAGCGGGGGGCTTATGACGGCCCGGCCGTTTCGGTCGCCGCACCATACCATTTCCGATGCCGGCCTGATCGGCGGCGGCTCGTACCCGCGGCCGGGCGAGGTGTCGTTGGCCCATCGGGGGGTGCTTTTCCTCGATGAACTGCCGGAATTCAAAAAATCGGTGCTTGAAGTGCTGCGCCAGCCTCTGGAGGACGGCCGGGTGACCATTGCCCGGGCGGCCGTGTCCCTGGCCTATCCGGCCGACGTGATGCTGGTTGCGGCCATGAATCCCTGCCCGTGCGGCTATCTCGGCGACGAGCGCCATGCCTGCACCTGCGGCGAGGCCGAGGTGCGGCGCTACCGGTCCCGGCTGTCGGGACCGCTGCTCGACCGCATCGATTTGCAGGTGGAGGTGCCGGCCGTGCCCTACAAGGACCTCAAGGCCGACGCCTCACCCGTGACCTCGGCGGTCATGCGTTCCCGGGTTCTGGCCGCCCGGGCCCGCCAGGAGGCGCGCTATGCCGGCTGGCCGTTTTCGGTCAACAGCCGGCTGAGCGGCCGGGCTCTTTCCCAATTTTGCGCCGTCTCGGCCGAGGGCCACGCTTTTTTGGAGGGCGCGGTCCGGCGGCTGGGGCTTTCGGCCCGGGCCCATACCCGGATTCTGCGCATCGCCCGCACCATCGCCGATCTGGACGGCGACGACGACCTGCGCGTCGAGCATCTGGCCGAGGCGGTCAACCTGCGTAATCTCGACCGGCAGCGCCTGGTGTGAGCCTGGCGGCCGGGACCGCATAACACAGTACAACAAAAGAGGCAGACCATGACGGTCCAATCCCAAGAAGAACTCGACAACCTGCGCGCCATCGGCAAGATCGTGCGCGTTAGCCTTGACGCCATGGCCAAGGCCGCCTGTCCGGGCATGACCACGGCCGAACTGGACGCCGTGTGCGCCGACGTTTTGCAACAGCACGGCGCCATCTCCTCCCCGCCCAAGGTCTACGGCTTTCCGGGCACGGCCTGTATCAGCGTCAACGACGAGGCGGTCCACGGTATTCCCGGCGACCGCAAGCTCGTCGCCGGCGATCTGGTCAAATGCGATGTCACGGCGGAAAAGGACGGCTTCGTGGCCGACGCGGCCGTGACCGTGCGCGTGGGCACGGTCACGGCCCAGGCCGAGGCCCTGGCCCGGTGCGCCGAGAGTGCCTTTCGCCAGGGGCTCAAGGCGGCCCGGGTCGGCAACCATATCAATGATATCGGCCGGGCCGTGGAACGCGAAACCAAGCAGTGCGGTTTCAGCGTCATCAAGGAATTGTGCGGCCACGGCGTGGGGCGCAGCATCCACGAGGAACCCTGCGTGCCCAACTACTTCGAGCGGCGCTGCCGCACCCCCCTCACCCATGGCCTGGTCATCACCATCGAGCCCATCATCGCCATGGGCAGCGGGCGGGTCCGGGTGCTGTCGGACAAATGGACCGTGCGCACCTGCGATCGCAGTCTGTCCGCCCATTACGAGCACAGCCTCGTCGTCACCCATGGCGGGCCGGTGCTGCTCACGGCGGCCTAGGGGCGTTGGCAGGCAGTATCGGACAGGTCGTCCCGACGGGCAAGGGGCCCCGCCCTTTGCGCCCCCGGGGCGCAAAGACATCGGGGCGACGGCCGGTGGACGCCCAAGGGTGAGGTGACGATGCGCTTTCCGCTTGCCACAAGGGGGCTTCCCGTGTGGGCGTTGGGCGGCTTCCTGCTTGTGGCCGGGGTGCTTCCGGGGTGCGCCAGGCGCCCCGTGGCGCAGCTTGCCCACGCCATGCCGCCTGCGGTGCTGGTCCCGGCCGCACAGGCCGGCATTCGGGACGGCCGGGGCCGGTTTCGGGAAATCATGACCGCCATCATGGCCGATCACGGCGCCTTGTTGCCCGGCGATCGCCCGGCCGACGGTGACGGTATCCTGTGGCATCTGGCTGGCGAACCCGGGCCGACCGGCCGACCCGTACCCCTTGGCGTCTCCACGGCCGGCATCCGGCTCGTGCTCGTGCCGGGCCTGCTCGCCGAATGCGTGTCCGAGTCCTCGCTCCTGTTCGACGACGCCCGGCCCGATGTGGAACGCTACGGCTACGCCACGACCCTTGTGCGCACGGGCGGCCGCTTGGGCAGTGCCCGAAACGCCGCCATCCTCCACGAGGTGGTGGCCAAACTGCCCGAAAACGACACCATCGTCTTCGTGACCCATTCCAAGGGCGCGGTGGACGTGTTGGAGGCCCTGGTCAGCTACCCTGATCTGGCGGCCCGGACCGCGGCGGTGGTGAGTGTGGCCGGGGTCATCGAGGGCTCGCCCCTGGCCGAGACGTTTTCCGACGGCCTGCTCCGGTTCGCCGAATCGATACCGCTGTCCTCGTGCCCGCCGGGCGAGGGCACCGAGGCGCTGGACAGCCTCAAGCGATCGAACCGGCTGCGCTTTTTGGCCGAGCACAAGCTTCCGGCCCGGGTACGCTACTATTCCCTGGCCGCGTTTGCGTCCCGCGAGGAGACCTCGGCCATCCTGCGCCCGTTTTACGACATCCTGGCCAAGACCGACGCCCTCAACGACGGGCTGGTCATGGCCTCTGACGCCATCATTCCCGGCGGGACCCTGCTTGGCTATCCCAATGCGGACCATCTGGCCGTGGCCATGCCGTTTACGAAAAAACCGTCGTTGCTGACGGCCGTGATCAGCAAAAACAGCTATCCGCGCCCGGCCTTGCTCGAGGCCATCGCGCGGTACGTCGAAGAGGATCTTGGTCGGGAAAAGGGAAGGGAGAACTAGGCGGCGGCCCGGGCGCCGACCACCTTGCCCACGGCGCGCAGGAGCTGGTCCATGTCGCAGGGCTTGGTCACGAATTCGTCCATGCCGGCGTCCAGAAAGCGCTTGCGATCGCCTTCCAGGGCATAGGCCGTCAGCGCCACCACTGGCAACCGCCGGTCCGTGCCCGGCACCTCGCCGGCCCGGATGAACCCCACGGCGGTCAACCCGTCCATGACCGGCATCTGGATGTCCATCACCACCACGTCGACTTGCTCCTTGGCCAGTTGCCGCAAGGCTTCCTCGCCGTTGCCGGCCTCGATCACCGTATGGCCGAGCTTGTGCAGGCCCCGGGCCAAGGCCAGCCGGTTGACGGCCTCGTCTTCCACCACCAGGATGCGCAGCGGCGCCAAGACCACCGGACCGGCCGGTTCTTCCCGGCGGGATTCTGCCTGTTCGCCGGGCCACAGCGGCACGGTGAGGGAAAACGTGCTGCCGAATCCGGGCTTGCTCTCCACCCAGATGCTGCCACCGAGCAGCTCGGCCAGGCGCCGGGCAATGGTCAGCCCCATGCCCGTGCCGCCGAAACGCTTGGTCAGGTAGTCCTCGCCCAGGGTGAAGCTCTCGAAAATGGCCGCCTGCCGGTCGTGGGGAATGCCGATGCCCGTGTCGGTCACGGTGAAGGCGAGGCACAAGCCCTGGAAATCCTTGCCCACGAACACCCGGCGCGGCGTGGATGCGGGGTCGTGGGACAGGACCCGGACCGTCACCGAGCCGGTCGGCGTGAACCGGATGGCGTTATCGATGAGGTTGGACAGGATCTGGCGCAGGCGGAAGGGATCGCCGAGCAGCCGGTCGGGGATGCCGGGATCGATGGTGACTTCCAGGGGCAGGCCGGCCAGTCCGGCCCGGATGGAATAGGCGCCGCGCAACGAGTCCATGATGCGGCGCAGGGAAAATTCCCGCAGCACGGGGGACAGGGAGCCGGTCTCCACATTGGCCAGTTCGAGCAGGTTGTCGACGATTTCCACGAGCCGGTCGGTGGATTCGCGCACCGTGCGCCAGTATTCGGTCTCGCGCTCGCTGGCGCTTTCGAGCAGGGCCAGCTGGGCCATGCCCAGGATGCCGTTGATCGGCGTGCGCAGTTCCTGGCTGATGTTGGCCAGGAACTGGGTCTTGGCCTCGCTGGCCGCCTCGGCCCGACGCCTCGCCAGGACGAGTTCCTCCTCGACCCGGCGTCGGGCGATACCCATGTCGAGCAGCACGGCCAGGCGCTGCACGGCCCGGACATCGCGTTCGCGGTAGGGGCGTTCGCCGTCGGCCAGAAAGAGCAGACCGGACACTTGCCCGTCCTGGTCGCGCAGGGGGACGGCCAGCACTTGCCGGGCGAGCAGGTGGGTTTCCGGATCGGGGCAGGAGCCCTCCAGGGAAAGAGGCGCATTGCGGCAAAGGCTCGTGCCGTCGTTGAGGACGTCCGCCCAAGGACCGCCATACCGGCCGCTATCATCCGGGTAGAGTCCGCCGCCTTCGTTGTCCTCCAACAGGGAGGTCTTCGTGTGTTCGGTCGGCGTCACCCAGTCGAGGTGACCAGTGCGGCTGACGATGCGGGCCACGCCGCCCCAGGGGCTTTCGGTCAGGGCCATGGCCTGGTGCAAGGTGGTCCGGGCCATGGCCGGGATGTCGGCGGTGCCGGCCACCAGGGCCCGGGAGGTCCGGGTCATGGCCGCGCTGACGCGCAGGGCCTGGCGCAACAAATGGCCTGTCCGCCCCCGCTCCTCGCCGATGCGCAGAAAACGCAGGCCGTAAGAGACGTCGTCGGCCAGCTGGGTGAGCAGGGTCAGTTCTTCCTGGTCATAGTCCCGAGCACGGGGTTCGTACATGGTCAAGGCGCCCACCACCCGCTCACCGAGCCGCAAGGGCAAGGCCACGGCCGAAGCGATCCAGTCCAGGTTGACCGGTCTGTCCGGCCAGTTCCGGTGGACAGCCTGCATTTTCGAATTGTGCACCACCACCACGCGGTTTTCGCGGATGGCCGAGCCAGTGGGACCTTGCCCCCGGGGCGAATCGTCGTAGTGCACGTCGAGCGCTTCCAGAAAATGGGCCTGCTCTCCGGCCCGGGCGGCCACCCGCACCCGTTTGTCCGCCCCCGGTTCGATCATGGCCACCCAGACCACGCCGTATCCGGCCTGGTCCGCCATGACCTGGCAAATGCGTTGGAAGAGGCTCGATTCGTCCGTGGCCCGGATCAATTCGTGGTTAACGGCAATCAGGGCGCGCAGGTTGCGGTTGGTCTGATCCAGGTCGCAACGGGTCGCGGTAATTTCGGCGGTTTTGTCCGCGAGCAGGGTGTCCAGGCGCAACTGCCGGTCCACGAGCAGCCCGACCAGGCCTCCCGGGACAATGGCGATCAGGAAAACGACGAGGTAAAAAAGCCAAAGTTCCCGCGGGGTCCACAGGAGCCAGACGTGCTGCCGGTACCAGTCGCCGGCCAGGAGCAGCAGTAAAATGACGAGACAGGCCGTGCCCATTCCAAACAGCACAGGCTTGGTCACGGCCCCTCCCTGGTTCGGGCCAGACTGGCTGCTCCCTGCGAACACGGCATCACCCCATGCAAGCTTCATAGACCGACGGGCGGAAAAACGGAAGGGCTTCAGGCGGGTTTCTCGATTGCTTTCGGCCAGGATCAGCCGTTTTGTCAGACGGGTCTTGACCGTGCACCCGGGAGGGAATACAGTCGTTCGGAAATTCACGACCACGACCCGAAGGAGAAGAAGGCTATGAGCGTCGTATCCGAACTCGTCACCAACATGGGCCATTCCACCGAACAAGGCTTCTTCGGCGTCACGGCCATTTATATCTACATGGCCATCATCGTCACGGCCGCCTTCTGGCGTATTCGCCAGTTTCTCAAGGAAGACCACCACTAGGTCGACCCGGGCTTGTCCGGGACGGTCTTGGCCTGCCGGATTGGGGCGGGGCGGGACACCCGGGACGTTGCGAAATGAAAAAGCCGCCTTCGGGCGGCTTTCTTTTTGGGAAGGCTGGGTTCAGGCTTCGCGGATCATTTCCATGAGGTAGCGGCCGTAGCCGTTTTTGAGCATGTCCGAGGCCAGGACTTCGACCTGGGCGGCGTCGATGTAGCCCATGCGGAAGGCGATTTCTTCGAGGCAGGCCACGGGCACGCCCTGGCGTTCCTGGATGACCTGCACGAAACTGGCGGCCTGGAGCAGGGATTCGTGGGTGCCGGTGTCGAGCCAGGCATAGCCTCGGCCCAGAAATTCCACCGTGAGCCGGCCCTGGCGGAGATAGACGTTGTTGAGGTCGGTGATTTCGAGCTCGCCCCGGGCCGACGGCTTCAGGTTCCGGGCCACGGACACGACCTCGTTGTCGTAGAAGTACAGTCCGGTCACGGCGTACTTGGACTTGGGCCGGGTCGGCTTTTCCTCGATGCTGATGACGCGTTTTTGCGCGTCGAATTCCACCACGCCGTAGCGCTCGGGATCACGGACCTTGTAGCCGAAGATGACCCCACCCTGGGTGAGGGTGGCCGCGCGCTGGAGAACGTGGGCCAATCCCTGGCCATAGAAAATGTTGTCGCCGAGGACCAGGCAGACACTGTCGTTGCCGATGAAGTCCTCGCCAATCAGAAAGGCTTGGGCCAGGCCCTCGGGGCGCGGTTGCACCTTGTAGGAAAACGTCATGCCGAACTGTGTGCCGTCGCCGAGCATTTCCTGGAATCGGGGGAGGTCGGTCGGCGTGGAAATAATAAGAATGTCACGGATACCGGCGAGCATGAGGACGGACAAGGGATAATAGATCATGGGCTTGTCGTAGACAGGCAAAAGCTGTTTGCTCACCACGCGTGTGATGGGATACAGTCGTGTGCCGGAGCCCCCTGCCAGAATAATGCCTTTCATCCGCGTTCGCCTCTCTTGATCCGCAGCACTGTCAGACGTATTATCCCTGCATCTTGACCCAATTCCCGCCAAACCGCAAGCGTAGTAAAGAGGATCCCTGTCATGAGCGCACCCCTTGTCCTGACCGCCCAGACTTCCCTGACCTTGGTTCAGGGCGCGCGGATCATCCTGGTTACTGGGCCGGCTCCGGAATACGCCTTCTGCCTGGAATCGGCTTCGGGCCGTTTGCCGCATCTGCCCGTGGGCACGGTGCTGACGCCGGCCCTGGGGGCCTGCGCGCTCCAGGTGATCGCCGTCGGTTCCCGGCCGGGCGAGGGCGAATCCCCGGCCGAGCCGGTCCTTGTGACCCGGGTCGTGTCGGCCGGGACCTTGCCGGTCGGACAGATCGCTTTCGAGGCGGCCAAGGTCGGTCCGGCCGTGGCCTGGATCACCTTGAGCGACAAGGGCAGTCAGGGCCTGCGTACCGACGTGGCCGGCCCGGCCATTGCCACGGCCTGTGTCGAGGCGTTGGCTCCCTGCCTCGTCGCGGGCCATATCATCCCCGATGATCCGGCCAGGCTGCGGGCGCTGCTGACCGATCTCGCCCTGACCCAGGGCTACGACCTGATCGTCACCACCGGCGGCACGGGCCTTGGGCCGCGCGACACCACGCCCGAAGCCACCCTGGCCGTGATCGAGCGGCGCCTGCCCGGGTTCGAGGCGGCCATGCTGGCCGCGTCCCTGGCCAAGACGCCCCATGCCGTGATTTCCCGGGCCGTGGCCGGCACGCTCGGCCCGGCCATCATCGTCAACCTGCCCGGGTCGCCCAAGGCTGTGCGGGAAAACCTGGCCGCGGTCCTGCCCGCCATCCCCCACGCCCTGGACAAGCTCCACGGCGATCCGACGGACTGCGCCACGGTGTAGGCAAGGAGGCGGACAGGCGGGGAAGGCCCCTGCCTTCTGTTGCTGCGGGCCGCTTGGCCCGGGGGGCTCCCCGCGCCCTTTTTTCCCGAAAAACTTTCCCCGGTATCGTTCGCGATCGGACGGCGGGGCACGGGAAGATGGTGCGGTCTGGTCTTGAAACGCAAAAACCGGCCGGAAGCAGGCGCTTCCGACCGGTTTTTTTGCGGGGTGGTCCAGGAGGGGCGTGATGCCCCTCCTGGCCGCCGGAGGCGTTCCCACTCCCCGCCCTTTATCGCACGACGTGGCCGATGCGGCTGAAGCGGATATCGGCCGGGCCGTCCCAGGACCAGTAGATGATCCAGGCCTTGCCGCGAATTTTTTCGCGGTCCACGAAGCCCCAGAAGCGCGAGTCGTAGGATTCGTCGCGGTTGTCGCCCATGACGAAGTACTTGTCCGGGGGCACGGTGACCGGGCCGAAGTTGTCGCGGCGCGGCTGGATGGCCGGGCTCGTGTGCTTGATGTAGGGCTCGTCGAGCTTCTGGCCGTTGCGGAAGACGGCCTTGTCTTTGATCTCGATGACGTCGCCGGGCACGCCGATGACGCGCTTGATGAAGTCCTTGGTCGTGTCCTCTGGATATTCGAACACGATGATGTCGCCGTGCTGCGGGTCGGCCAGGGGCAGGACGACCTTGTCGGTGAAGGGAATATGGGTGCCGTAGAGGAACTTGTTGACAAGCAGGTGATCGCCGATGAGCAGGGTGTCGAGCATGGAGCCCGAGGGAATCTTGAAGGCCTGGACAACGAAGGTCCGGATGACGAAGGCCAAAACCAGGGCGACGGCCAGGGCTTCGATGTATTCCAGCAGCACTTTTTGCCATCTCGGATTCATGGGCGAGGTTCCTTGTTGGTGTTGTGGGGAGAGACGCGGACGTGTCGGGGCGGCGGTTATTCGTCGCCGGCCTTGAGCGCGGCCAGAAAAGCTTCCTGAGGCAATTCCACATTGCCCATGCGTTTCATCCGCTTTTTGCCTTCCTTCTGTTTTTCCAGAAGTTTGCGTTTGCGGGTGATGTCGCCGCCGTAGCATTTGGCGGTGACGTTTTTCCCCATGGGCGCGTTGCGTTCCCGGGCGATGATCTTGGTGCCGATGGCGGCCTGGATGATGACCTCGAAGAGCTGGCGCGGGATGGTGCGCTTGAGCTTGAGGGCGAGCCCCCGGCCGTAGGGATAGGCGTTTTCGCGGTGCACGATGACGGCCAGCGCGTCCACCGGATCACCGTTGATCATGATGTCGAGCTTGACCAGGTCCGAGGCGCGGTAATCGGTGATCTCATAGTCCAGGGAGGCATAGCCGCGCGTGGCGGATTTGAGCCGGTCGAAGAAATCGTAGACGATTTCGGCGAATGGCAGTTCATAGGTGATGATGACACGGGTCGCGGTCAGGTAGCGCACGTCCTTCTGGATGCCGCGCTTTTCCTCGCACAGCTTGAACACCCCGCCCACGTATTCGTTGGGGGCGTGGATTTCGAGGCGCGCGTAGGGCTCGTACAGGGCGGCGATCTCCTGGGTCTTGGGCAGCTTGCTCGGGTTGTCGATGGAAAGCGTCTCTCCCGAGGTGGTCTCTACCTTATAAATGACCGAGGGCGCGGTGGCGATGAGGTTGGCCCCGAATTCCCGTTCCAGGCGTTCCTGGATGATCTCCATGTGGAGCAGGCCGAGGAACCCGCACCGGAAACCGAAGCCCAGGGCCTGGGAGGTCTCGGGTTCGTAGGTGAAGGCGGCGTCGTTTAAGCGCAGCTTTTCCAGGGCGGTCTTGAGCACTTCGTATTCGGCGGCGTCCACGGGGTAGAGGCCGCAAAAGACCATGGGTTTGACTTCCTTGAACCCGGGCAGGGGCGTCGTGGCCGGATCCGCTACCAGGGTCACGGTGTCGCCGACCTTGGCGTCGGTGAGGGTCTTGATGCTCGCGCACAAAAAGCCGGCCTCGCCCGGGCCGAAGGTGTTGAAATCGACCGGCCCCGGGGAAAAGGCGCCCAGGCGCGTCACCTCGAACTCGGCTCCGGTGGACATCATCCGGATGCGGTCGCCCAGGGCGATGGTGCCGTCCATGACCCGGAACATCACGACCACGCCCTGGTAGGAGTCGTACCAGGAGTCGACGATGAGCGCCCGCAACGGGGCCTTGGCCTCGCCGCGCGGGGGCGGGATCTTGGCGATGATCTGGTCCAGGACCTTGTCCACGTTGGCCCCGGTCTTGGCCGACACGGCCACGGCGTCGGTGCAGGACAGCCCGATGGCCTCCTCGATCTCGGCCTTGACCCCTTCGGGATCGGCGCTCGGCAGGTCGATCTTGTTGAGGACGGGGATGATCTCCAGATCGTTGTCCAGGGCCAGAAACACGTTGGCCAGCGTCTGGGCCTCCACGCCTTGGGTCGCGTCGACCACGAGCAGGGCGCCTTCGCAGGCGGCCAGGCTGCGGGACACCTCGTAGGAGAAGTCCACGTGGCCCGGGGTGTCGATCAGGTTGAGGACGTAGTCCCGGCCGTCGGTGGCCTTATAAGGAATGCGCACGGTCTGGGCCTTGATGGTGATGCCGCGCTCGCGCTCCAGATCCATGCGGTCAAGGTACTGCTCGCGCATCTCCCGGGCGGTGATGACCCCGGTGAGTTCGAGAATGCGGTCGGCCAGGGTTGACTTGCCGTGGTCGATGTGGGCAATGATGCTGAAATTTCTAATACGGGACGTATCCATGCGTGGGGGAACCTTTGGCGAAACGCCGGTCAGGGTGGCATGCCACATAATGGAAGGCGCAGGCGAGGTCAATGCGGGCGATGGGTCCGAGGCGATTTGAGGGGTGCCGACATTTTCGTGGAGTTTGATACATTTTTCACTTGGTATTCCCCCGGCCCTGGTGTATACCTTGCGCACTTATGGGGAAGACTGGCTCCGGTCAACATCCAGTCACCCAGGAATACGCGGAAACTCTAACAAATCACCGGTAAGGAGGCGCTACATGTCCAAATTGGTTCCGCCGCATGGAGGCAAAGGCCTGGTCATTCGCCTGCTCGAGGGCACTGCCAAGGAAGCCGAGCTCAAAAAGGCCGCTGGCCTCAAGAAGGTCGAGATCACCGCTCAGGAAAAGGGCGATCTGATCATGATCGGCATCGGCGGTTTCTCTCCCTTGGACGGTTTCATGACCAAGGCCGATTGGAAGAGCGTCGTCGAGAAGATGACCCTGGCCGATGGCACCTTCTGGCCGGTTCCCGTCATGCTGGCGGTGACCCCGGAAGACGCCGCTGGTATCAAGGAAGGCGATGAGATCTCCCTGGAGCGCGGGGGCGAGGTCTACGCCACCATGAAGGTCACCGAGAAGTTCGAGCTGACCGAAGCTGACAAGAAGTGGGAATCCGAGATGGTCTACAAGGGCCATGGCGACGATTCCGCTGACGACAAGTTCTGGAAGGTCGCTCTTGAGGACCACCCGGGCGTCAAGATGGTCATGGCCCGCAAGCCCATCTGCCTGGCCGGTTCGGTCAACGTCCTGTCCGAGGGCGAATACCCGACCAAGTACAAGGGCGTGTACCTGCGCCCGGCCGAGACCCGCGCCATCTTCGACGAGCGTGGTTGGGCCAACGTCGCCGCTCTGCAGCTGCGTAACCCCATGCACCGCTCCCACGAGTACTTGTGCAAGATCGCCATCGAAGTTTGCGACGGCGTCATCATCCACTCCCTGATCGGCAACCTGAAGCCCGGCGACATCCCGGCTGACGTCCGCGTGAAGTGCATCGACACCCTGGTCAAGCACTACTTCGTGGAAAAGAACGTGGTCCAGGGCGGCTATCCCCTCGACATGCGTTACGCCGGTCCCCGCGAAGGTCTGCTGCACGCCACCTTCCGCCAGAACTACGGCGTCAACAAGATGATCATCGGCCGTGACCACGCCGGCGTCGGCGACTTCTACGGCATGTTCGAGGCTCAGGAGATCTTCGACAAGATCCCCTACGCCGACGGCAAGTCCCCCAAGCCGGGTCAGGCCCTGCTGTGCCAGCCGCTCAAAATCGACTGGACCTTCTACTGCTACAAGTGCGACGGCATGGCTTCCCTGCGCACCTGCCCGCACACCAAGGAAGACCGCGTCATCCTGTCCGGCACCAAGCTGCGCAAGATGCTGTCCGAAGGCGGGGAGATCCCGGATCACTTCGGCCGCGAAGAAGTCCTCGCCATCCTGCGCGAGTACTACGAAGGTCTCACCGAGAAGGTCGAGATCAAGATGCAGGGTGCTGCTTCCGGCGATGCCCTGAAGTAGGTATCCGCTTTCCCTTCTGTTCCCAAGGGGGCGCCACGGCGCCCCCTTTTTTTGTTGGGACGCGGCCCGGTGCCCGATCGGCGACGCCGGTCTTGGCTTGACCGGGTAAAAAGGATATGCCGAAAGCCCGTGTCGCCACGGGGTCGGGACGCGACCGGCGCCCCCGACAACGAGCCCCTCGCTCGAAGCCCGCAACCCCATGAAACCAGACCCCTTGCGGCGCGGCCTTCACGGGTCCGCCTCCGCTTCTTCTTTCGGAAAAACGATGTTCGTCAGTATCAATCCGGCCACCGGCCAGACCCTTGCCCGTTATCCCGCCCACGATGCGGTCGATTGCCATCGCCTGCTCGATGCCGCCCAGGCGGCCTATCGCGACTGGCGCGACACGCCCCTGGCCGAGCGTCTGGACTGCCTGCGCCGCCTGGCCGATCTGCTGGAGACCCAGGTGGACCGCCTGGCTGATCTGGCCACCCGGGAAATGGGCAAGCGGTTGGCCGAATCCCAGGCCGAGGTCCGGCGGTGCGCCCGGGTTTGCCGGTTCTACGCCAAGATGGCGCCCAAATGGCTGGCCGACGAGCTGGTGCCGGCCGAAACCGGCCGACGTCTGGTGACCTTCGAGCCGCTTGGCGTGATCCTGGCCGTCATGCCCTGGAATTTTCCCTATTGGCAGGTGTGCCGGGCGGCGGCGCCGCTTTTGGCCGTGGGCAACGTGGTGGCGCTCAAGCCAGCGCCCAATGTGGCCGGCTGCGCGGCCGCCCTGGAGGCGGTCTTTGCCGAGGCCGGGTTCCCCCAAGGGGCGCTCACCGTGCTGCGCCTGCCCAATGCCGTGGTGCCCGAGGCCGTGGCCCATCCGGCCGTGCGCGGGGTGACGCTCACCGGCTCGCCGGCCGCCGGAGCCGTGGTCGGGGCCTTGGCCGGCGGCCAGGTCAAAAAGGCGGTCATGGAACTCGGCGGCTCGGACCCGTTCATCGTCCTGGCCGACGCGGTTCTCGACAATTGTTGCCTGGCGGCCGAGTCCGCGCGCATGCGGGCCTGCGGCCAGGCCTGCATCGCGGCCAAGCGCGCCATCGTCGAACGCCCGCTCTATGCCGGGTTCGTGGACCGGCTGGCCGGGCTGCTGGCCGCCCACCGGCCCGGCGACCCTCTGGACCCGGAGACCACGGTCGGCCCCCTGGCCCGGGAGGATCTGCTCGAAAATCTGGACCGGCAGGTGCGCCAGTCCGTGGAACGCGGCGCGCGGTGCGTCATCGGCGGCCACCGCCTGCCCGGACCGGGCTTTTTCTACGCCCCGACGCTCCTTGCCGACGTGCGGCCCGGCATGCCGGCCTTTGACGAGGAGCTGTTCGGCCCGGTGGCGGCCGTGGTTGAGGCGGCTGATGTGGAAGAGGCCATCGCCCTGGCCAACGCCACCCAGTACGGTCTGGGCGCGAGCCTGTGGACGGCCGATACCGCCCGTGGCCAGGCCCTGGCCCGGCGCATCGAGGCCGGCATGGTGGCGGTCAATACCGTCCTGCGCTCGGATTTCCGGCTGCCCTTCGGCGGTGTCAAACGCTCGGGCTACGGCCGGGAATTGTCCCGGTTCGGCCTGCTCGAATTCGCCAACATCAAGACCCTCGTCGTGGAGGACGCATGACGCCGACGACCGATGCCTCTACCGATATCGAACGCCAAGCCGAGGAACTCGCGGCCAAGCTCGCGGCCTTGACCGAACAACGGGATGCCGTGGTCAAGCGCGTGCGCGAACTCATGGCCGCCGAGGATATCAAGGCCGGCGTGTATTACGCCCAGGAGATTTTCGCGGCCAAGCAGGAAAAATTGGCCCTGGAAACCGAAATGGAAATCACCCGCCGCCAGCGCGTCCGGTTGTTGATGTAAGGGGAGAGAGGCAGGGGGGTGACGCCTCCGGCGGCCAGGAGAGGCGCGCCTCTCCTGGGCCTCTCCGACCGGAACAGCCCTTTTCAACTGTAAAATTTTGCGCGCACAAACAGAAGAAAAACAACCCTCGCCTTCCCGCTGCCCCGTAAGGGGTAGTCCAGGAGGGGTCCTCGGCCCCTCCTGGCCGCCGGAGGCGTTCTTCCCTTCTCCCCCTTCCCTTACTGCGCCGGCTTGACGCAGCCGGGGCGGGGCGCGAGCACTTCGCCCGAGAGGCGGATCTCCACCATATCCCCGACCATGCCCATCTTGAAGAATTTGCCGGTTCCCACGTGGTAATCCAGCCGGTTGAGGGTAAACGACGCCTCATAGCCGGACACGTCCACGCAGGGCATCGCGGGATGGGCCTTGGTGCCGGTATAGCGCACCGGGATGGTCACGGTCTTGGTCACGTCCTTGATGGTGAGCCGGCCCGTCACCCGGTAGACGCCCTTGCCGGCCGGGGTGATGGCCGTGCTGGTGAAGGTCATCTGCGGAAAGGTGGTCGCGTCGAAGAAATCCGGCGTGCGCAGGTGCTTGTCCCGGGCGGCCACGCCCGTATCCACGCTGTCCGTGGCCAGGGTGAGCTGCACATGGCCTTTGGCTGGGGCCTTGGCCGGGATGTCGATGCTGCCCGAGACCGTGTTGAAACGGCCGGCGATGGTGCCGACGATGTGGCGAATCCGGAAGGTGGCCGCGGTATGGGCCGGGTCCAGGGTTTTGCCGTCCACGGGGGGACCGGCTTCCTCGGCCAGGGCCGACAGGGGCAGGACGCAGACAAAAGCCAGCAGGGCCAGGGCAAGAAGATGATGACGGCGCATGGGGTGTCTCCGGACCGCGTCAGCGCGGCAGAGGATAGAGAAATTCTTCGGGGGTGAACCGCCATTTGGGCGGGGTGACGGTGACGCCGGGTTTCAGGTAGCCCACGGCCAGCAGCAGCGGAATCCAGTAGCGCTTCGGGATGGCGAACGCGGACCGCACCGCCTCGTGGTCGAAGCCGTCCATGGGATGGGTGCGCAGCCCCAGGTCGGCGGCGGCGTACATGAAGGTCATGGCGTAAAAAGCCGTGTTTTTCACGGCAAAGGCCAGGGACTGTTCCGGGGTCTGACCGTAGATGCCATAGGTCGTCTGGGCGAAGTTCGGCTTCTGTTCGGCCGTGAAGCGACCGATGGACACCATGTAGTCGAACTGGCGGTCAAAGGCCGGCGTATTTTCCTTCCAGGCCTCGGTGTCGGCCAGGAACATGAGCACCACCGGCGCTTCGGTCACCTTGGGCTGGTCCCAGGCCAGGGGGCGCAGCCGGGCTTTTTGCTCCTGGTCGCGCAGCACCGCCACTTTCCAGGGTTGGAGGTTGAAGCCCGAGGGCGAACGGGCGGCCGTGGTCAACAGGGTGTTGAGCAGGGCTTCGGGCACATCCCGATCCGGATCGAAAAAGTTGACGGACCGGCGGGATGTGAGGATATCGGCAAAATCCATGGACGCTCTCCTTTTCCGGGTGGACTGTCACTTGTCTGCGCTCCGCGATAGTTTCCGTCAAGGGGGAGGGGTTGGATGCTTTTTCGGCGGTTTCCTGGCACCGTACGGCCATGCCCGAAGCGGCCCGGCTCTTGACTTCGGTCGCCGGGGGAGGCATGCAGGCCGGACATTTTCCCCCTTTCCGACAACAAGAAAAGGATCCCTCCCATGTCTCTGAATGTGACCCAGAAGATCATCAAGGCCCACCTCGTCTCCGGCGATATGTCCACCCCCGGCGCCGAGATCGCGTTGCGCATCGACCAGACGCTCACCCAGGACGCCACCGGCACCATGGCCTATCTCCAGTTCGAGGCCATTGGGCTGCCCCGGGTGCGGACCGATCTTTCGGTCAGCTACGTCGATCACAACACCCTGCAGATGGGCTTTCGCAATCCCGACGACCACGCCTACCTGCGCACCGTGGCCGCCAAGTTCGGCATCACGTTTTCGCCCCCGGGCACTGGCATCTGCCACCAGCTGCATCTGGAAAATTTCGCCAAGCCCGGCGTGACGCTGATCGGTTCCGACTCCCACACGCCCACGGCCGGCGGTGTCGGCGCCATGGCCATGGGGGCCGGCGGCCTGTCCGTGGCCTTGGCCATGGCCGGCGAGCCGTACGTCATTGCCATGCCCAAGGTGGTCAAGGTCAACCTGACCGGCAAGCTTCACCGGCTGGGCCACGGCCAAGGACGTGATTTTGCATCTGCTCGGGCTGCTCACGGTCAAGGGCGGCGTCGGCAAGGTCATGGAATACGCCGGACCGGGCGTGGCCACCTTGTCCGTGCCCGAACGGGCCGTCATCACCAACATGGGGGCCGAACTCGGCGCCACCACTTCGATTTTCCCGAGCGATGCCGCGACCAAGGCGTTTTTGACCGCCATGGGCCGGCCCGGGGATTTCGTGGAGCTCGTGGCCGATGCCGATGCCGCCTACGACGAAGTGGTGGACATCGACCTGTCCGCCCTTGAACCGCTGGCCGCCGCGCCCCACATGCCCGACCGCATGAAAGCGCATCGCCGACCTGGACGGCCTCAAGGTCGATCAGGTCTGCATCGGCTCCTGCACCAACTCGTCGTATGCCGATCCTCAAGGCCGTGGCCGCCATCCTGGCCGGCAAGCGCATCGATCCGACCACGGACCTGCTGATTGCCCCGGGCTCCAAGCAGGTGCTCAAGATGCTGGCCGCCGAAGGGCTCATCGATCCGCTGCTCGACGCCGGGGCACGCGTCCTGGAATGCGCCTGCGGGCCGTGCATCGGCATGGGCGGCTCGCCGGTCTCGGCCGGCGTGAGCGCCCGGACCTTCAACCGCAATTTCGAGGGCCGGTCCGGCACCCAGGACGGCCAGGTCTATCTGGTCAGCCCCCAGACCGCGGCCGTCACCGCCCTGCACGGCGCCTTCACCGATCCGGCCACCTGGGGCGAGGCCCCGGCCAAGGCCGAACTGCCGGATAATGCCCCGAACATCCGTAGCCTGTTCCTGGTGCCGCCGGCCGACGGGGCGGCCGTGGAAATCCGCCGTGGGCCCAACATCGCGCCCCTGCCGCCTTTCACCGAGCTGCCGGCCGCCATCGAGGCGCCCGTGGCCCTCAAGGTCGGCGACGACATCACCACCGACCACATCCTGCCGGCCGGGGCCCAGATCACGGCCCTGCGCTCCAACATTCCGGCCATCAGCGAGTACATCTTCAGCCGGGTGGACGCCGACTTCGTGGCCCGCATCAAAAAGCTCGGCAAGGGCATCATCCTCGGCGGTGAGAACTACGGCCAGGGGTCGAGCCGGGAACATGCCGCCCTGGGACCGCGCTATCTCGGCGTGGTGGCGGTGGTGGCCAAGTCCTTGGCCCGCATCCACCGGGCCAATCTGGTCAATTTCGGCATCCTGCCGTTGCTTCTGGTCGACAAGGCCGATTACGACCGCATCCCGGCCGGGGCCAGCCTGGCCCTGGACACCACGGCCCTCGAACCGGGCAAGCCCGTGGCCATGACCGTGGACGGCGGTGCGACCGTGCTGGTCACCAACGACCTGACCGCCAAGGAACTGGAGATCATCCGGGCCGGCGGCCTGCTTAATCAGGTGCGTCGGGCCCGGTAACGCCCGGGTCCTGTCGCGGGCGCCCGCGCGGTCGGAAACGCGGTGTTTCCGGCCCTAGGGCCAGGCGGAAGGAAAGACGGAGGCGGCCTGCGCGCAACGCGTGACCGTCTCCGGCGCCAGACCGCCTTTTTGCGAACGCCACGCGGACGGCCATGCCCGTCCGCCGAGGAGAAACCATGCTCGATCCCATGCGGAAGTATGCCCAATCCTGGGGCATCAAGATCGTTTTCGGTCTGATCATCATCGTCTTCGTCTTCTGGGGCGTGGGCAGCTTCCGGGGTGACAAGGCCTCGGTGCTGGCCACCGTGGATGACGAGCCGGTGCTGATCAAGGACTACGAGAAGGCCTACCAGGAGAATCTACGCCTGGTAAAAAACAAAAACCCCAACATCACGGACAAGGAACTGGAGGAAGGCGGCTTTCGCCAGCAGGTCTTCAGCAACATGGTGACCACCAAGTTGCTGGAAAAGCAGGCCGCCAAGCTCGGCATCAGCGTGGGCACCGACGAGCTGCGGGCCGAGATCGCCAAAATCCCGGCCTTCCAGAACGAGTCCAAGCAGTTCGACTCCAAGCGCTACGAGAACATCCTCTCGGCCAACGGCGTGACCCCGGGTGAGTTCGAGGCCGATTTCCGCCAGAACCTGCTCATGGAGAAGCTGGCCGCGTTCATCAGCCTGCCGGGCACGGTCACCGATGCCGAGGCCCGCACCATTTTCGACTTCATGCGCGAACAGGCGGTCATTCGCTACATCCCGTTCAAGACCGAGGACTTTGCCAAGGATGTCAGTCCGACCGACGCCGAGATCGCCAGCTACTACGAGGCCAAAAAAGACGAGTTCGCCACCCCGGTCCAGGTGAAGATCGACTACGTGGAGTTCACGCCCAAGGCCCTGGCCAAGCCCGATGCGGTGTCCGAGGCCGACATCGAGGCCGCCTATGCCGCCAATCAGAAAAAGTACGCCCGCCCCGAACAGGTCCGGGTGCGCCATTTCCTGATTCTGCTGCCCCAGGACGCGCCTCAGGAAGCAGTGGACGGCGCCACGGCCAAGCTCAAGGAGATCGCCGACAAGCTGCGCGGCGGCGCGGATTTCGCCTCTTTGGCCCCGAAGACGCCGGACAACAAGAGCGGCGTGCTGAGCGAGGATTGGGCCTGGTTGCCCAAGGGCAGCCTGCCCAAGGAGTTTGGGCCGTTCGAGGACGCGGCTTTCGCGCTCAAGCCCAACGAGGTGAGCGGCGTGGTGCGCACGGCCCTGGGCCTGCACGTGATCCAGGCCGGCGAACGCAAGGCGGCCGGCGAGACGCCCCTGGCCGAGGTCAAGGACGACATCCGGGGCGAACTGGCCGAGCTGCGGGCTTCGGACCGGCTCACCAAGGCCCTGGACGCCGTGCAGGACAAGATCAGCACGGGTGAGGACTTGGCCAAGGCGGCTACGGCCGAGGGGTTGACGCTCAAGAGTTCGGCGCTTTTCGCCAAGGACAATTCCCCGGCCGAGCTCGGCTTGTCCGACCAGGCGCTGGGCGTGCTGTTCAAGATGAAAAAGGGCGAGACCTCCGATACGCCCCTGTCCACCCAGGACGGCTTTTTGCTGGCCCGGGTGACGGAGGTCAAGCCGGCCGGTTTCGAGCCCCTGGACGCGGTCAAGAGCGTGATCAAGGATCGCCTCGTGGCCGACGGCGCCCTGAAGCTCGCCCGGGCCAAGGCCGAGGAAACGGCCAAGACCATGGAGACCGCGGACGGTCTCAACAAGGTCCTCGCGACCTACAAGGACAAGATTGCCACGTCCCAGCCCTTCACCCGCCAGGGCTTCATTCCGGGGCTCGGCATGGCGCCGCTGCTGGTCCAGACGGCCTTCGAGACCAAGGACCCGGGCTGGTTCAAGTCGGCCTTCAGCGTGACCGGTGGCTATGTCCTGGCCTCCCTCGACAAGCGCATGCCGGCCGAGGCCTCCCTGTGGGACAAGGAAAAGGATCGGTGGGTCGCGACCTTGACCCAGTCCAAGCAGGCGGATCTGTTCAAGGCGTATATCCAGGCGGTGCAGCAGTCGGCCAAGGTGGTGATGGTCAACGAATCCATCCTGGGCGCCGGGGCCAAAACCCCGCTGCCGGCCACCAAGGGCGGCAAATAGCCGCACGGGCGGTTTCTTATGCAATGCAAAGGGCGCGACAGTTGTCGCGCCCTTTTTTTATGCGCCGGCCTGGCCGGTCGGGAAAAGCCGATTCCCTGCCCGGCATGCGCCGTCTAACGGTGCGGGCAGGCCTTGGGCGCCACGGCGAGGCCGGGGATCGGGGCGTGGTTTTTGAGCTCGTCGGCCTCGTCCTCCTGGCCCATGCACTGCAACAGGCCCATGCTCCACAGGCAGTCGCCGCAAGGTACGGGCTCGCCGTAGCAATCGTATTCGAAATCGATCGAATCGATATCCTCGCAGGGGTAGACGTTGCAGCTCGGACAGTGGGGATACCGGTGATCCAGGACATCCGCCCGGAAGGCCGTGTAGGCTGGGCTGTTCCAGATATCCAGCGCCGCGTCCTGGTGCAGGTCGCCGAAAAACCGGTGCAGGACCTCTTTTTTCCGGCCATAGAGGTGGCAGCTGAAATTGCGCCACAGGAAATGGCAAGGCGCCACCTTGCCGTCCCAGGTGACGAACATCCCGCCGTGGCGCACCCCGAAGCAGGCGCGGTCGTTGATGGGCCGTAGCGCCGGCAACACGAGCCGCAGTCCAACATCGTGGGCCACGGACTCGGCTTCGTGCAACACGGCTTCGGCACGGCTGAGGTCCTCGCCGGCGAGGATGTTGCCGATGTGGAAGGGGATATCATCTTGGCGGGCCTTGGCGGCCATGGCGTTGACAAAGGCGACGAGGCGGAGCTCCTCCGGGCTCTTGCGATATTTCCAAAGCACCTCGAAGTATTGGCTGAGGTCGAGGCCGGCTTGTTGCGCCCGGTCGGACCACTCCTTGTAGAACAGCTCCGCCGATTCCGTATTGATGCCGAACACGGGCTGGTCCGCCATGGCCGGCCCGAAGGGCAGGATGTGGGAAACGATGAGCCGGCTCACGCCGCGCGCCGCCAGCCAGGTCACCAGGGCCGGCAATTCGGTCATGTTGTCGCGCATGAGCACGAATTCCGCCCCGACCTCCAGGTGCGCTCCCGGATGGTCCTTTTGGGCCGTCTCCAGGGCCAGGAGCGCCCGCTCGACATGCCCCAGGGAACCGCCGCCGCGGACGGTGTGAAAGAGCTCCGGGGAGGTCGCGTCCACGGACAGGAAGATCCGATCCAGTCCGGCCTCAAGGAGGGATCTCCCCCGGGCCGTGTCGAGGAGATGGCCGTTGGATTGGAACCCGACCCAACTGCCTTCGGGCATGGCCTGCTTGGAGCTGCGGATGCAGGTTTCCAGGCCGGGGTGGAGGAGCGGTTCCCCGATGCCGTTTAAAATGAGGGCGTCAAGCTTCGGGAAGGTCGGGGTCAGGGCCTCGAAAATTTCGGGCGCCATGTCGCCGTCGGGCGTGCGTTGACTACCGGATTGCTTGACGCACATGGGGCAGCGCAGATTGCACCGGGAGGTCACCTCCACGAAGAGGCGAGAAGGATGGGGCGGCAAACTGCGTGCGGCATCAGATAGTGTCATTTTTGGCATAGCAGGACCTTTCGGGTGACGATATCGGGTTATCTGACTGCAATACGGTGCTTTGTTCGGAGAAGCGCGACCAGGGAGGCGGCGTCGTGCAGGGATACGGCGGGGGACAAGGCGCTGTAACGGTCAGCGGCAATGCCTCTGAAGGGATAGAAATGTCTTTTTGCAGCGTTACAGCGGTTGCCATGGTCTGAAACTCGCCTTGGTGTGTTCTTTGTATCTGTCTAGGCGAGTCTGTCAATATGTTTTCACCGGGGGGGACCGGCCCGGAGCACCGCGAGCCGTGAGAAACCGTGTTTGCGATCGCGGGGAATGGGGCGAGGAAGGCGCCTCCGGCGGCCAACGGGCTCACGCCCTTTGGAATCCCGAGGGGATTTGGGGCGGTTGGACTTTCCGGCTTGGGGCAAGGAAAGGCCCAGCGGGTAGAGTGCGACGAGCTCTGCCTGGTCCGGCCGGGCGTGGCCGCAAGAAGAAGCCGCCACGCCCGCTGTTTGACGTCTTGTCGTCAGGCGTCCGTTTCCCGGACCCGGAAGATCAGGGCATACAGGGCAGGGGTAAAAAGCAGGGTCAGCACCGTGGCCACGAGCAGTCCGCCCATGATGGCCACGGCCATGGGGCCCCAAAAGACGTTGCGCGTGAGGGGGATCATGGCCAGGATCGCGGCCATGGCCGTAAGCACGACCGGCCGTGTGCGCCGGATCGTCGCGCCGATGACGGCTTCCCACACCGGGATGCCTTCCTGGCGGTCCTTGTGTATCTGGTCCACCAAAATGACGCTGTTGCGCATGATCATGCCGCCCAGGGAAAGCACGCCGAGCATGGCGACGAAACCGAAAGGCTGTCGAAAGATCAACAGGGCGCCGACCGCGCCGATGAGTCCCAGGGGCGCCGTGGACAGGACCAGGAACAGACTCGGAAAGTTCTGTAACTGGAACATGAGCAAAAGCAGCATGATGCCGAGGGTGAGCGGCAGCAGGACCACAATGGAGTGGTTGGCCTTGTTGCTTTCCTCCTTGGCGCCGCCGATTTCGATCCGGTAATCCGGCGGCAGGGTCTTTTCGAGGGCTTTGAGCTTGGGCAGGATTTCCATGGTCACATCCGGCGCCTGCACGCCGCGTATGACTTCCGCCCGGACGGTGATGGTCAAGTCGCGGCTCTGGCGCCAGAGGATGGGCTCCTCGTAGCTGTATTGTATTTTGGCCACCTGGGACAGTGGGATCGGTTGGCCGTTGCGGGTGCTGATGGTCAGGTCGGCCAGGAGTTCCGGGCGCAAGCGTTCTTCGGGCACGGCCCGGGCCACGACGTTGACCAGCTCGATGCCGTCGCGGATCTGGGTGACGGTCACGCCGGAAAGCCACATCTGCAAGGCCTCGGCGATATCCTGGGGCGTCAGCCCGAGGACCCGGGCCCGGTCCTGGTCCACGACCAGCCGGATCGCCCTGGCCTGCTCGTTCCAGTCCAGGTTCACATCATAGGTCTTTTTGTTGGCGCGCACACGGTCGCGCACCTGGTAGGCGATGTCGCGCACCTTGAGCGGATCGGAGCCGATGACGCGAAATTGCACCGGATAGCCGACCGGCGGCCCCAGGAACAAGGTCGTCACGCGCACCCGGGCCTCGGGGAGTCCGCCTTTGGCGACATAGGCCTCGATACGCGACCGGACACGGTCCCGGGCCGCGGTGTCGGCGGTATTCAAGACGAGAACACCATAGCTCACATTGGGCAGTTCCGGGGACATGGGTAAAAACCAGCGCGGAGCGCCGGAACCGATGTAGCTGGTATACGTCATTATTTCGGGGTCTTTTTGACAGAAGGCCTCCATGGCCTCGACGGACTTGGCTGTTGTCTTGAACGCGGACCCGGCCGGCAGCCGCACTTCGACCAGAAGCTCCGGTCGGGTGGAAGACGGAAAAAATTGGTGTGAAACAAAGGTGAATCCGGCAAGGGACAGGACAAAGAGCACGATGGTCGTGCCGACAACCGTTTTACGGTGCTCCACGCACCAGGTGATGCCGCGGCGCAGGCGGCGGTAGCGCGGGGTTTCGTAGATGGCATGGGGATTTTGGTGGTCCGCCTGGGGGAAATCCGGCAACAGCTTGAGTCCCAGATAGGGCGTGAAGACCACGGCTACGAACCAGGAACAGAGCAGTGCGATGGCCACCACCCAGAAGATGCCGCCCGCATATTCGCCCGAGACGGATTTGGCAAAGCCCACGGGTAAAAATCCGGCGGCCGTCACCAGCGTGCCCGTGAGCATGGGAAAGGCCGTGGCGGTCCAGGCAAAGGTGGCGGCCTTTATGCGGTCGAATCCTTGCTCCATTTTCACGACCATCATTTCGACCGAAATGATGGCATCGTCCACGAGCAGCCCCAGGGCTATGATAAGGGCGCCCAGGGAGATCCGTTCCAGGCTTATGCCGAGCATGTTCATGACCACCATGACCATGGCCAGCACGAGCGGCACGGCCAGGGCCACGACGATCCCGGTGCGCCAGCCCAGCGACAGGAAACTCACCGCTAGCACGATGACCAGGGCTTCCACGAAGGACCGGACGAATTCGAACACGGAGTCGGCCACGACCTCCGGTTGATCGGCCACGCGGTGGATCTCGAACCCCAACGGCAGGTCAGCCTTGAGGCGCGCCATGGCCGCGTCCAGGTTGTGCCCCAACTCCAGGATATTGCCGCCCTTGGCCATGACCACGCCCAGGGCGATACAGGGTTTGCCTTCGTAGCGGGCCACGAAGGTCGGCGGGTCCTGGGGCCCCCGGTGGAAGGTGGCGATATCTCCCAGGCGAAACACCTTGCCGCTGCTCTGGACCGGCACTTCGGCCAGGGCCGCGGTGCCCTTGAGGGCGCCGTCCACGCGCAGATAGACGGTGTCGGTGGCCGTCTCCAGTTCCCCGGCCGGGGTCACCTCGTTTTGTTTGGCGATGGAGTTGAAGACCGTCTGGGCCGTGAGGCCCAGGGTGGCCAGCTTGGCGTGGTTGAGCTCGATGAAGATGCATTCGGTCTGTTCTCCGTAGAACCGGACCTTGGTCACGGAGGGGACGCGCAGCAGGGCCTGGCGGAGGATTTCCGCCTCGTCCTTCAACTCCCGCATGGTGACGCTCTGGCCGGTCAGTACATAGAGCACCGAGTCCACATCACCGAATTCGTCGTTGAAAAAGGGACCAAGCACGCCGGCAGGCAGGTTGGCCTTGATATCGCCCACACGTTTGCGGGCCTGATACCAGCATTCCTTCACCTCCGACGGCGGCGTGGCATCCACAAGGCTCAGCTGCATGACCACGCTGCCGGGCCGGGAATAGGTTTTCACCTTGTCGAAATAGGGCACTTCCTGGAGCTTTTTTTCGATGGGATCGGCCACCAGCCGTTGCACTTCATCGGCGGTCGCCCCTGGCCAGGCCGCGCTGAGGATCATGTGCTTGACGGTGAAATCAGGGTCCTCGGCCCGGCCCAGATGCAGATAGGACCACGCGCCGGCCAGGGAGACGAGGATGATGAAAAACAGCGTGAGGGGGCGGTGGGTGACGGCCCATTCCGACAGATTGAAGCCTTTCACCGGGCATCCTCCTGGGGCATGTCGGCCACGCGCACGATGGTCCCGGCATCGAGTTTCTGGACGCCGGACGTGACGATGCGATCGCCCGGGGCCAACTGGCCGTGCACGAAAGCGTCGCGGTCGGTGTAGTGGTCCACCGTGACCGGCCGGAAGGTGAGCTGGCCCGTTTGCGGATTGACGATCCAGACCCCTGGGCCGTGGCTCTGGTTGAGCAGGGCGCTGGCCGGGATACGCGCCGTCGGGGTCTCCGCTTTATCGGAGAGGGTGAGGGTGGCGGTCATGCCGAGTTTGACGGCCGCATCCGCCTCCGGCAGGGCGTAGCGCACGGCATAGGTCCTGGTGGCCGGGTCGGCCGACGGGGAGGTTTCCCGCAGCACCGCCCGGTAGTGGGCGTCGCGGTTCGACCAGAGCGAGATTTCCGCCTTGGTCTCCTGGATGTCCTGGAGGCGCCGTTCGGGGATGTCGACCAGGACTTCCAAGGCGCCCTTGCGGGCCACGGTGACGACGCTTTGGCCTTGGGACACGACCTGTCCGGCCTCGGCGCTGACCTTGGTGACCACGCCATCGGTGCTGGAAAGCAGCTTCGCATAGCCAAGCTGGCTGATGGCCAGCTTGAGGGCTCGGTCGGCCCGCTCCAGACGCGCCCTGGCTTCGTCGGCCGCCAGGTGCTTCAGATCGTATTCGGACTGGCTGACCACATGCTTGGCGAGCAGGGTGGCATACCGCTTTTCCTCGGTGATCGCCTGCTCCTTGTTGGAATGGGCGGCGTTGACTTCGGCCTGGGCGCTTTCCATCGCCAGGCGGAGATCCTTTTCATCGAGGACCGCCAGTATCTGGCCTTCCCGGACATGATCGCCCACATCGACGCGACGTTGTTCGATGCGCCCGCCCACCCGGAAGGATTCCTGGACTTCATGGCGGGCCACGATGACGCCGGAATAGGTTCGCTGCTGCGCACCCTGGTCCAGGGTAATGGGCATGGTTTTGACCACGGGATGGGTGGGGCGGCTTGAATTCGCCTCATGGCAGCCGGCGAGGCACAGGCACAGTGAGGCAGCGGCAAGGAAGGCGCTCTGCCAAAGCACGGTGACGTTGCGCAGCTTGTGTTGGAAGCGGATGACCATAGGCTTTGTGTCCTTTTGGGTTTTCAAGGAATGTATTTCTAATGCGAGCAGAGTCCATGCAAAATAAGATCAAGAAGTTGTTTGAGTGCATCTTCTATGCTTTCAAAATTTCCATTGCTCTCGGTGTCGTTGATCCAATGTTCAAGAAGTGACGGGTAAATAAAGACAGCTAATGATTCGTGAATGGACGTCGCTACTTTTACACTGTCCATGGTTCTGAATTCACCGGAAGAAATCCCTTGGTCGATAATTATTTTAAGGAGGTCACGCACGCGTTCGCTGTGGTGCTGAACAACTGTCCAATGCTCATCAATCGCGACGGATATCATATCGTATAAACGATTTCCCTTGATGATGTTACTTTTGATTACGCTATGGTATTCAAGAATGAAACGAATCAATCTTTCTTTGGAGGTCCCATCCTTGACGAGCGATTCCCAGCATTGTAATTCGATACGATGCACAAGACGGTCGCAAATGGCTTCGTTGATGCTCGCTTTGGTGGAAAAAAACCGATAGACATTGGCCGGACTCATGCCAAGTGCCCGGGCAATATCCGCAACCGTCGTCTTGGCATAACCAACATCACGAAAGAGGCTTTCCGCCGCCTCGATAATGCGCGATTTCATCGCTGCCACATCACTATCATTCGTTTTTTTGCGTCCCATGTGCCCACCTTGGCTGGAGGAGGTCATTCAATTTTTGATATAAAAATTGAATGAGAATTTTTAATTTTTTTCATTTTTCATGTCAAGCCACCGCCACCCGGGAATTGCTGTCACCCGAGTGGCCGGAGAGGGACAGGCGGCGCCACCACGCGAAATCGTTGCCCGGGGCGGACCGGTGCAAGCACGACCCCATCCTGGCTCCGCGAAAAAAACAGGCGCGGCACTTGACCTTTTCCTCCCTCTCTCTCTACTATCCCCACATGAAGTTCACATCCCCTTCATGCCCCTCCAGTCCGCGCGATTCCGGACAGCGTCCCGAACGCGCTTGGCTCGACGGCTTGGGGAGTTCACCCCTGCCGTTTCCTCTTTCCTGCCTTTCCCGCCTTTCTGCGCACGCCCTCGTAGCCCCCGCAGCCTCCGCAGCCGCTGCTGGATAGCCGGGCCGCGCGTTACCGCGCCAGCTCGGCTGATCCTCGTGATCCGGAACAACTCGTTGGCCTTGGCCATATAGTCGCGACCACCCGCCGACCTGCCTGCTTGTGTGCGCTTTTCGCACCGCCGGCCGGGATGTCGTCCGTTCGCAGAACACGCAGCACGGAGATGCTTCCATGTATTTGCCCCAGCCCGCCGACCTCCAGTTTCCATCGTCCCTGGACCAGTTGCCCACCCGATCCGTTGTGACCAATGCCGGCCGGATTCCCGGTTTCCGGAGCGTGCCGCGCACGGGCGTCATCCATGTCATGCACCGCGCCCGGGCCCTCGGCTTCACCCCGGACCATCCGGATTGGGCCAATCTCGGACAGGGCGCGCCGTCCACCTCGGGGCTGGCCGATGCGCCCCGGCGCATCGAGCACGTGACGTGCGATTGCTGGGACCAGGAATACGCGCCGGTGGCCGGCCGGCAGGACCTGCGCGCCAAGGTGGCGGATTTTTACAACCATTTCCACCGCCAGGGGAAACGCTCCCAGTACACCTGGCGCAACGTGTGCATCGCGCCGGGGGGCAGGGCGGCCCTGACCCGCATCGCCGCCGCCCTCGGCAACATCAACCTCGGCCACTTCATCCCGGATTATACGGCGTACGAAGAGCTGCTGTCCGTTTTCCGCTCCTTCACCCCGATTCCCATCCTCCTGGACCCGGCCAACGGCTACCGCATGTCTCCGGCCGCCCTGGAGCGGGAAATCGTCAGTCGCGGCCTGGGGGCACTGCTCACCTCCAATCCGTCCAATCCCACGGGACGACTGGTGGCGGGGGAGGAATTGCGGCAGTGGGTGGAGCTTTCCCGGGCCAACGACTGCGCCTTGATCATGGACGAGTTCTACTCCCATTATCTTTACGGCCGGGCGGAGCGACGGGTTTCGGCCGCCGCGTTCGTGGAAGACGTGGACCGGGACCCGGTGCTCGTGGTCGACGGCGTGACCAAGAATTGGCGCTATCCCGGCTGGCGGGTCGGCTGGATCGTCGGGCCGAGCGCGGTGATCGAGGCTGTGGCCAGTGCCGGGTCCTTTCTGGACGGCGGTGCGAACCACCCCCTGCAACGCGCGGCCATCGAGCTTCTTTCCCCGGAAGTCGCCGAGCGGGAGATCGCGGCCATCCGGACGGAGTTCGGCCGCAAGCGTGACTATCTGCTGGGGGAGCTGACCCGGCTGGGCTTTGTGATCGAAGCCGCGCCCGAGGGGGCCTTCTATGTCTGGGCGAACCTCAAAGGGCTGCCCGAGGAATTTCGCGACGCCATGGTTTTCTTCGAGCGGGCCCTGGCGGAAAAGGTCATCGTGGTGCCAGGGGTGTTTTTCGACGTGAACCCTGACCGGCGGCGTCCCCATTCCTGCTACAAGGACCATATCCGGCTGAGCTTCGGGCCGGATATGGAGGTCCTGCGCCGCGGCGTGGCCGGGCTTGAGCGGATGCTCCGCGGCCCTGTCCTTTGATGCCTGGGCTGGACAATGCGATAAATTGATGCCTCCGGCGGCCAAAGGGATTTGCCCTTTGGAATCCCGAACGGATTTACGGCGCGGGTCATTATCAGGCTGGGGGCAAAGAAAGGCCCCTCGGGCATCGCGTGGCGGTCCTGTTCCAGGCCGGACGCGGTCACGGACAGGCAGGTGACCCAAAAAAATGAGCCCCCACGGTTTGCCGTGGGAGCTCATTTTTCGTTTCGCAGGGAACGTTAAACCGCTGCGGGCACTTTGTACACAGCCAGCGGCTTCGGCCAGTCAAAGCCCTCGTCCGCACCGTACAGCTCGACGATGCACTTCATGTCATCGCGGGTGTCGCGGTAATCATAGCGGAAGTTGTGGTTCCAGTAGCCGTACTGGACCTGATCGATGCCATTTTTCTCGCAGAACTTGACGGCATCACCATACTTATCCGCCGTTGCGAGCGCCACATGGTGGATGCCCTCGCCATGTTCCTTGAGGAAAATGGCATAATCACTCTTGTCATCCAAAGGTTGGATCAATTCCCACTGCACATTACCGATCTGGCCCAGGGCGAGATCCATGGCGTAATTCACGTTTTTGCCAAGGCGCTTCATGTCGCCCACGGTATCCTTGTCGAAGCGGTAGCGATTCCAGGGGCCGATGCCGTATTTTTCGGTATAGGTCTTGAGGGTGCTTTCCAGATCCTTGCAGATGATGCCGATTTGCAGCACATCAGTGAACACAGGCTGGCGGGGCATCGGACCAGCCGGATACACATAGTCCGGATCCGGCAACTCAATGCCCTTGTCCACTCCATGCAATTCAGTGATAACCTTCAGATCCTCGCGCGTATCACGATAGTCGTAGAGGAAATTGCCACCGATGCACTTCCAGGTGCCGCACTGGATCGGATACAAATCGTACTTTGTGCAGTACTCGAAGAAGTCATCCGTGTTCTCCATGCTGACGGCCACATGGTGGATGCCTTCCCCATGTTCTTTCAGAAAGCGGACGTAGTCAGTATTGTCGCTGATAGGCTGGATGAGTTCCCACATCGTATTGCCGATCATGCACAGCGCCAGTCTCATTTTGTAGTCAACCAAATCGTGGCCGATGTAGAGCTTGTCGACATTCTTGTTGTCGAAAGTATATACTTTCCACGGTCCGATGCCATACTTATGTACGTATTTTTCCAATGTAGCATCGAGGTCTTTCACAACAACACCAATTTGCGTCGTCTGCGTGAAAAATGGCTTCATGGTCTTTTCTCCTTTTACTGTAGAAAAGTGCCGGAGAAGGTCTCGTACGGGAGGGAATTCCTGGAATACTCTTACCGGAACGGAACGAGATCGTTCTCTTGAACACGCTCCCTGCCCGTCGCTGCCTCTCATACAGTCAGGCCACACAACGCCGAACAAATCCAAATTTTTGCAAGACTCACGCCGTCCAACGGTATTCATGAAAATTGTTTTGCACCGAGAACCCGCGCAGTTGTTTCAAAAAATGAAGAAATACAGCCGATAACCAGCCTTTTGCGGGAATCAAGTCTGCCCTGCAACAACGCACGGCCACTTTTAGGAGCTGTGCCCAGGGGGCCGCAACAGCGTCTTCCAGACTCCGTTTGGCGAGCGAGCGTGCAAGGCGATTGGCATCATATTAACCAATATTTGGGAGGTTTTCCATACCGGGCGCATGCGCGTCGCCTGTTCGGATTCGCGGTAGCCGGTCCTGGGGAGGCACCTTCTGGACGCGGAAATCGCACGGATCACCACCCCGCCCATCCACTCTCGAAAGGGGCTCCTCGGTACGGCAAGGGCCCCCACATTGCTCTTTTGCCCCTTCCTTGCGCATTTTTTGAGCCAACCCCGCTAAATATGTTCGACCTTGGAGCATTGCAGCGGAGATTTACTGTTCGATTTTCGAACAGATGATTCCCCTGCGCGGGGTGGACCGGAGAGCCAACGGCTTTTCGGCCGCGTCCGCCACAGCCTCTTTCGCCCTGTGGCGGAGTGGCGGTCTGTTTAAAAAAATAAATTATTGCGGAGAGATAGTTGTAAAATTACGATGCCGCATGGCAAACCTCGCTACGCAAGTTTCGTGTCGCGCGGCAATAGCCGGAGTCGGCGGCCGGTTGCAACGCTCCCGGAGCACTCTTGCGGTAGACTTGCCGCGTAACCTCGGTAAGCCTTGGCTGGTGGGGCAGAAAAACATGAAGGGAAGGTGTCGTTCCCCGCAGGGGGAAGAGAGGGTAAAGAAAAAGGGCCTTGCGGATTCTCTCCGTAAGGCCCTTGAACTTCCTGGTTGCGGGGGCAGGATTTGAACCTGCGATCTTCGGGTTATGAGCCCGATGAGCTACCGGTCTGCTCCACCCCGCGTCACGTGGAGAAACGTTTCTAGGCCCGGGAGGGCTTCCCGTCAAGAGAAAAATGTGAAAAATTCTTCCCGGCCCCAAAAAAATTGGTAGCGGACCAGAATATGCCCCCATTCCTCCACCTCTCCCTGATCATCCTCGGGACCGTGGCCCTGGCCGCTTCCCTGTTGCGCAAAAAAAAGGCAGGATACGTCGCCCTGGTCGGGACGGGCCTACTGCTCACCGTGGCGGGCCTGGACGCCGACCCGGTCCTGGCCTTGGGAACCCTGGCCTTTTTGGCCATACGGTGCGCGTGTGGGGTGCGGCGTGTCCCCCAGCCACCACCCGAGGCGGCCCCTCCCGGGCAAGACCCTTGACGATATCGCCGGGGGTGGGTATTGAAAGAAGTTCATCACAATTACGGAGATTATGCATGAGCAAGAAAACATACCAGCCGAGCAAAATTCGCAGAAAACGCACCCACGGCTTCCTCGTCCGTTCCAGAACCAAAAACGGACAGGCCGTGTTGCGCCGCCGTCGGGCCAAGGGTCGCAAACGTCTGGCTGCCTAGGCTTCGCCCCGGCGCACAGGGTCCGGACAGGAAAGGAATTCGCGGCCTGCTTCGAAGCGGGCCGCCGCTATCATGGCAGCTTCTTTCTCGTGTTCGCCCTGCCGCGACCGGACACGGACGCTCCGTGGCGACTGGGCATGGCCATCGGCAAGAAGGTCGGGAACGCCGTGGTCCGCAACCGCGTCAAACGCGTTTTGCGCGAGTGCCTGCGGCTTTGCGCGCCTACGGCCGTATCCGCGCTGGACATGGTGATCGTGGCCAAGAAATCCCTCGATCCCGCTGTCTTGACCCTGCGTTCGGCTTGCCGCGACCTGTGCCCCCTCCTGGAACGGATGGCTAAAGACTTCGGCCGCCCCTCGCGGTCGGGGAACGAAACTCCATGCGTAGCGCCGTCATCTGGGCCATACGATTCTATCGGCTCGCCATTTCACCCCTGAAGCCGCCGTGCTGCCGCTTCATCCCCACCTGCTCCGAGTATGCCTTGGAGGCCGTGGGCCGTTTCGGCATTGTGCGGGGCGGCCTGCTCGCCCTGTGGCGCATCCTGCGCTGCCATCCCCTGGCCCGGGGAGGCTATGACCCCGTGCCGCTAGCCCCCTGGCCGCGCCCCTGGGCGCTTCGCCGCGCCCCATCCTGCCGGCGCACCCACACCAATCGACGGGATTTGAAGGACAATGGAAAACAAACGCGTGATTGTGGCCGTGGTACTCTCCCTTGCCGTCCTCGTGGGCTGGAACTTCCTGTTCCCCCCGCAACACCCGGCCCCTAAGCCTGACCAGAAGCAAACAGCCCAGACGCAATCCAGCTCGCAACAGGCCAAAACGGCCCCGGCCGCCAAGGCCGAGGCCCTGTCCGCCTTCGCCCCCACCCCGGGCAAGAAAGTCACCGTGCAGACCCCCCTGTACACGGCCGTGTTCAATACCAGCGGCGCCGTGCTCGATCGCTTCGAACTCAAAAACTTTCACCAGACCATTGATCCCCAGTCCCCTCCCGTCGATCTCGTGGGCGACGGCGCCGGTGCCAAGGCCCCCCTTGGCCTGCTGATCAACGGCACCCCGACCTGGCAAAACGTCGACTGGGCCGTGGAAGGCGGCGACCTCAATCTCGTGCCCGGCGCCTCGGGCACCCTGGTTTTCACCGGCCGCATGGGCACGACCATCATCCGGCGCACCCTCACTTTTACCGGCGACGGCTACCTCATCGAGGAAAAGCTTTCCTTGTCCAATACCGGTGCCGAACCGGTCAAGAACCGGCTGGCCATGACCCTGGCCGTCAACCGCCTCTCGTCCGAGGGCAACAGCTACAACCCCACCCAGGCCGCCTTCTACGATACTTCGGGCCTGGAGCTCTATTCCAGCGAGAAGAAGCTGGCCGAGGGCATCGCCGATGAGAAGGTGGTCCGCTGGGGCGCCATCATGAGCAATTATTTTCTCGTCGGCGCCATCCCCGACACCGACGGCCTGCACGGCAAGGCCAAGATCGAAAACGGCATCTTCCGGGTGGCCGTGGAAAAGGATGCCGGCGACATCGCGGTCGGCGGGCGGGCCGATCTGACCGTGAACTACTTTCTCGGTCCCAAATCCCCGCATTATCTCGGCATGGCCCCGCAGAATCTGTCTGCCGCCATCGACTACGGCTGGTTCGATTTCGTGGCCAAGCCGTTGCTCAAGCTGCTGCATTTCTTCTACAGCTATGTCGGCAACTACGGCGTAGCCATCATCCTGCTCACCGTGCTGATCAAGGCCATTTTCTGGCCCCTGTCCCACAAGAGCTACAAGTCCATGGAGCAGATGAAAAAGCTCCAGCCCTTGCTGAGCCAGTTGCGGGAAAAGTACAAGGGCGACCGCCAGAAGATGAACGAAGAGATGATGCAGTTGTACAAGACCTATAAGGTCAACCCGGCCGGGGGCTGTCTGCCCATGATCGTGCAGATCCCGGTGTTTTTCGGGTTGTACCAGGCCTTGCTGCACTCCATCGAACTGCGCCACGCCGCGTTCATCACCCATCTGCCGTTCACCAATCTGATCTGGCTCGCGGATCTGTCGGCTAAGGACCCGTTTTACATTACCCCACTGATCATGGGCGCGACCATGTTCATCCAGCAGAAGATGACACCGGCCCCGGGCGATCCGACCCAGGCCAAGATCATGCTGCTTATGCCCGTGGTGTTCACGTTCATGTTCCTGAACTTCCCCTCGGGACTGGTCGTTTACTGGCTGGTCAACAACATCATTTCCATCGCCCAGCAATGGTGGATGCTCAGAAAAAAATCCTGATCCATCGCATCACCGAGCATCCCTGTCGCCCTCGGGTCGTCCAGGAAGTGCCATCAAGGAGCGCGTATGAGTGAATTTAGGACCTTCAGCGGGAAAACCGTGGATGAAGCCATGGAGGAAGCCTGCCGGCAGCTCGGCGCCCCCCGTGAAAAACTCGAAGTCGAGATCCTTTCCGGCGGGTCCTCGGGTATCTTCGGGCTTGTGGGCAAGAAAAAAGCCCAGGTCAGAGCCCGCATCCGCGAGGAAATAAATCTCTTGCAGGAACTGTCCGGCAAGTCGGGCCAAAATGGCGCCGGCCGCCAGGATCGGTCGTCCCGCGCCCCGCGCGCGGCCAAACCCAAGGCCGAAGCCCCGGTCCAGGCCAAAACCGAACCCGCGCCCGAAGCGCCGTGCCCGGTCGAGACACCGGTTGCCGCCGAGGCTGCTCCCGCCGAGGCCGAAGTGACCCTGCCGGCTCCGGAAGTCCGGGCCGAAACCCGGCCCGAGGCTCCGATCGAGCCCGAGCCCGTGTTCGAGGAACCGGCCGAGCCCGAAGAGGCGGACTTTTCCGAACCCGAGGTCGCGGAGGACAGTGCGCCCGCTCCTCGCCGCGACGGTCGCTCCCGGCCGGAACGCCCGGCTGCCCCGGAGGTCCCGGCCGAACCCATGACCCCGGAACTGGAAGCCCTGGTGCGCGAGGTCATGGAAAAGATGCTCGACGGCATCCTCGGGCAGATCCCGGATTTCGAGATTTCCGGCACCACCGAACGCGTGGCCGTGCTCGTGCGCGACGAGGACAATTCCGGCCTGCTCATCGGCCGCGAAGGCCAGACCCTGTCCGCCATCCAGTACCTCGTCAACCGCATCGTCATCCGGCGCTATGGCAACCCGGTCAAGGTTCAGCTCAATACCGGCGAATACCGCGAACGCCAGGACGACAACCTGCGCAAGATGGCCATTTTCCTGGCCGACAAGGCCAAGAGCCTGGGGCGGCCCCAATCCACCAAGCCCCTGTCTTCCTACCACCGTCGGGTCGTGCACCTGGCCCTGCAGGAAGACGAGGCCATCTCCACCCGCAGCAAGGGCGACGGTCCGCTCAAGCGCGTGCTCATCCTGCCGCGCTCCCGGGGCGAGTCCCATAACAACGGGCAACGCTCCTAGGCGCGACAGTCCCTGAACAGTGACAGACAACACACGGCGGGGGCGACCCCGCCGTTTTTTTTTGTGGCGGAGCGGGGAAGTGGAGTGGAGTGGAGGGGAGGGGAGGGGAGGGGGAGAAGCCTCCGGCGGCCAAAGGGCTTTGCCCTTTGGAATCCCAATAGGATTTCAGGGTGTTGCCATTTCAGTCTTGGGGCAAAGAAAAGCCTCTCGGGAATTGTGCAGCAGCCTCGGACGGTTGAATCCGTCTCCTAAGCATACGGAGCCTGGGCCGCAGGCCCGAAAGACAACAACGATGCAAAAGTCCGCGCGCTGATGCCGGCAGGCGGCCGGGTCCGGGCGTGAAGAGGTCGAATATCATGGGCAACCCGTCCTTGCGGGCCGACATTTTGTGTCTCGTGACCGCCCTGATCTGGGGCCTGGCCTTTGTGGCCCAGCGTGTGGGCATGGACTACATGGGGCCGCTCGGCTTCAATGGCATCCGGTTCGCCCTGGGCGCCCTGGTTTTGGCCCCCCTGGCCATGCGTTCGTTGCGCTACCCGCCGCCGGTGCCGTTTCTGTCCGGGGGTGAGACCGGTTTCCCCTGGGTCGGCGGCCTGATGGCCGGCAGCATCCTTTTTGCCGGGGCCACGCTGCAGCAGGTGGGGCTCAAATACACCACCGCGGGCAAGGCCGGTTTCATCACCGGCCTGTATGTGGTGCTGGTGCCGCTGCTTGGGCTGCTGTTCCGGCAGCGCCCGGCCCGGGGTGACGTGGTCGGCGCCGTACTGGCGGTGATCGGCTTGTACTTTTTGTCCGTGACCGAGGATTTCAGCCTGGCGCCCGGGGATGGTCTCGAACTGCTCGGGGCCTCTTTCTGGGCTGGCCATGTGCTGCTCATCGGCTGGCTGTCGCCGCGCACCCGGGCCTTGCCCCTGGCCACGGCCCAGTATGCCGTCTGCGCGGTGCTGAGCCTGATCGGGGCTGTGCTGTTCGAGGACGTGACCCTGGCCGGGGTGCGGGGCGCGGCCGTGCCGATCCTCTACGGCGGCATTCTGTCGGTGGGCCTGGCCTACACGCTCCAGGTCGTGGCCCAGCGCGACGCCAAGCCAACCCACGCCGCCATTTTGCTCAGCTTCGAATCCGTGTTCGCGGCTCTGTGCGGTGCGGTCATCCTGGACGAGCGTCTGAACACCCGGGGACTCATCGGTTGCGGGCTCATGTTCGCCGGCATGCTCGCTTCCCAGCTCTGGCCGAGGTCCCGCGCGGCCCGGTAGACCGGACACGGGCGCCAAGCCTTAGGCGGTCGCTCCGAACAGGCCTGGCTTGGGAGCGGGATTCCAAAGGGCAGCGCCCTTTGGCCGCCGGAGGCGCTTCCCCGACCTGATCAACCGAACACCTTGATGTCGGCGCCGAGCACCCCGACAATGTGGTCCTGCGCGAAAATCGGCGTGGAGATGGTCAGGCAGTATTCGCCCGAGGCCTGGGATACATAAATCGGCGAAATGGCCGTATCCCGGTTCTCCATGCAGGCGGTGAACCAGGGCCGTCCGGACCAGTTCGTTCCCCGGACCGAACCGGACTGTTTGATCCGGGCGCTCGCGGGCGCGATATTCTCGGTGACCTGCACGCCCCGGGCATCGGTGACGTAGAGCAGTTCGAGGAAGGCGTTGGCGGCCAGGGCTTGGCGCATGCGCCGCTCCATGGCCTCCTGCGCGAGTCCGATCATGTCCGGGTCTCCGGCCAACGCCTCCACCGCATCCTGGGCCGCGCCCTGGCCGATGAGCTTGAACACGCCGTTGAGCTTGATGAGTTCCTCGATCTGGTCGCCCAGGGTTTCGATGGTGCCCGAGGAGCGGACCATACCGTCGGTGGTGCAGCCGGAGAGGTCCCGGATGCGCTCGATGGCGGTTTTGATGCGTTCGCTAGCCGCCACCTGCTCATCCGAAGCCGAGGCGATGGTGCGCACCTGGCCGGCGGCGTCGCCGGACAGACGCACGATTTCGCTCAAGGCGTCCCGGGATTGCCCGGCCAGATCCGTGGCCGTGGCCACGGCCTCGGATGCCTGCTCCATGTTGCGGATGTTATCGAAGGTGCCTTCCTGGATGGCCTTGATGACCGAGCCCACCTCCTTGGTGGCGGTCATGGTCTTTTCCGCCAGCTTGCGCACTTCGTCGGCCACCACGGCGAAACCGCGCCCGGCCTCTCCGGCCCGGGCCGCTTCGATGGCCGCGTTTAAGGCCAGCAGGTTGGTCTGATCGGCGATGTCCGAGATGACGGTCATGACCTGGCCGATGGATTCGGCTTGGCGGCCCAGTTCGGACAGGTTGGCGGTCAGGGCGGCGGACAGGTCGCTGACCTTGCCGATGGCGGCCACGGAGGTGTCCACTACGGCGGCCCCGTCCGTGGCGCGTTGCCGGGCCTGATCGGCGGCCTGGGCGGCCTGGGCCGCGCCCTGGGCCACTTCGGTGACGCTGCCCACCATGACCTCCACGGCCTGGGCGGTCTCGTCCACGTACTGGCGCTGTTCCTCGGCGCCGGATGTGACCTGCCGGGTCTCGTCGCGCAGGGCGGCAGCGGCTTTTTTGATGGTGTCGGCCACCTCTTCCAAGGTCTCGCCGGACCCGAGCATGCCCTGGCGTCGGGCTTCGTCCTTTTTACGGGCATGCTGGGCCGCTTTTTCGGCGCGCGCGGCCGTGGCGGCCTGGGCGGCGATTTCCTCGGCCCGGGTTTCGGCCAGGGCGCGCTGGTCCGCCACAAGCTTTTCCACGGAGGCCAGGGTGGCGGCAAGCCGTTCAAGCGGGGCGACCACGCCTGGCGAGCCCGTTTCGGGCGCCGCGGTCCCGTCGGCGATGCGGCTGGCGCGCTGGGTCAACAGGGCCATGGGCCGGACCAGACAACGTTCGCCCACGGCCAGGACCGCCACGAGCACAACAACCGCCGCGGCCAGTCCGACCGGCAACGAGACCAGGGCCGTGACCACGGCAACGGCACCGACCCCGACAAGGAGTGTCAGGAGCAGCGGGAAAGGCAAGAAACGGCGCATGCGTAACCCCCCGTTCGATACGCCCGAAACACACCGGCTCCGACCAGGCTCTGCCTGGGGCCGGCTCCGGCAGACGTCAACCACGCACTTATGTTTCAAAAAGGTATCAGAAGTAACGCCGCTGTCAACATGCCGGAAATGCTGTATCTTTTAATATGTTTTTTTGCGGTGGGGCGGCAGCGTTCACCAAAAAGAAAAGGCGGGCCAAACGACCCGCCTTTTGTACGTCGCGAGAACGTCCCAAGACGTCCCCGGGAGGTTACGAAACCCGGTCTCCCGGTCCCACCGGGCAGGACGGCCCGAGCAGGGCCAGACCGTCGGCATGTTTGACGGCCAGGATCATGCCATGGGACACGGCACCACGGAGCTTGCGCGGGGCCAAGTTGGCCACGAGCACCACCTGCCGGCCGGTCAACTCCTCGGGCTTGTAGTGTTCGGCCAGTCCGGCCACCACCGGCCGGGGCTCGGGCTCGCCGATATCCACGCTGACGGCATAGAGCCGGTCCGCGCCCGGCACCGGCGCCACCGACACCACGGTGCCCACCCGCAGATCGAGCTTGGCGAAATCCTCGAAGGCCACTTCCGCCGCCGGTTCGGGCTTGGGTGCGGGAGCGGGCTTGGCCTTTTTCTCCTTGCCCTTGGCCTTGGGCGCAGGGGCCTCGTCCTTGGCCACCTCGACCTCCAGGCGCGGGAAGAGGTTGGACGTCGCGGCCACGGTAGTCCCGGCGGCCAGGGGAGCGAACGCCGCGGCCTCGTCCTTGAGGTTCAGCCCCTCGGCCGACTGGCCGAGCTGCGTGAGAAGCGTCGTAGCCGCTTCGGGCATGACCGGCAGCAGGCACACGGCGATCTTGCGCAGACCGCCGAGCACGTCGGCCATGACCCGGCCCAGGCGCTCCAGCTTGCCTTCCTTGAACAGGGTCCAGGGGGCCATGGCGTCGAGGTGCTTGTTGAGGCCGCGCACCAGCTCCCACAGGGCTTCCAGGGCCCGGGAGAACTGGGCTGCGCCGAAAAGCGTCACGAAGTTCTGCATGGCTTCGCCGGCCAATCGGGCCAGTTCCGTGTCGGCCGCCTCGGCCGGGCCGGCCGCGGGCACCACGCTCCCGAAATACTTGGCCGTCATGGCCAGGGTCCGGTTGGCCAGGTTGCCGAGGTCGTTGGCCAGATCGGCGTTGAACCGGCCGACGAACGCCTCGTCGGAAAAGCTCGAATCCGAGCCGAAGACCATCTCGCGCAGGAGGAAGTAGCGCATGCCGGAGAGTCCGGCCCGGGCGGCCATGGCCTGAGGCTCCACCACGTTGCCGAGGGATTTCGACATCTTGGTGTCGCGCACGAGCCAGTAGCCGTGGACGTTGAGGCGCTTGTAGAGCGGCACGTCCATGGCGAGCAGCATGGTGGGCCAGAACACGGCATGGGGCTTGAGGATGTCCTTGGCCACGAGGTGCTCGGCCACGTCCCACCAGCTCGACCAGTCCGGCGCATCGGGCCAGCCCAGGGCGGTCAGGTAGTTGATGAGCGCGTCGAACCAGACATAGGTCACGAAATTGTTGTCGAACGGCAGCTCGATGCCCCAGGTGAGGCGGGATTTGGGCCGGGAGATGCACAGGTCGTCCAGGGCGCCCGACTCGAGGAGGCTGATCACTTCGTTGCGGTACTGGCGCGGCCGGATGAAGTCCGGATTGGCCTTGATGTGCTCAAGGAGCGCGCCCTGGTACTTGGACATGCGGAAAAAGTAATTCTTTTCGGCAATGTATTCGGGCTTGACCTTGTGGTCCGGGCACAGGCCGTCCACGAGCTCCTTTTCGGTCAGGAAACGCTCGCAGCCCTTGCAGTAGTGGCCGCCGTACTCGCCGAAATAGATGTCGCCCTTGTCGTAGACGTATTGCAGGGCCCGGCGCACCGTTTCCTTGTGGTCGGAATCGGTGGTGCGGATGAAGCGGTTCGGCGTGATGCCGAGCTTGGGCCACAGGGCACGGAACAGGCCGCTTATGCCGTCGGCGTATTCCTTGGGGGTCTGGCCGGCTTTCTGGGCCGCCTCGGCGATCTTATCGCCGTGTTCGTCGGTGCCGGTGAGGAAAAAGACGTCCTCGCCGCACAGGGCATGGTAGCGGGCCAGGCTGTCGGCCACGATGGTGGTGTAGGCGTGGCCGAGATGGGGCTTGGCGTTGACGTAGTAAATCGGGGTGGTGATATAAAAACGGTTCACGATCCGGTCTCCGGGTCACGGGAAGGTTTGCCGCCGGCATGGCGGTTGTCGGGTTTGGGGGGCCTTTGGCGCTGGGACGGCTGCTCCTGGGCGGCCTCCCGGGGTTGTTTCTGGGGTTTGCGCATGGGGCGGCGGCCGCGTCGCGAGGACCGGCCGGGCTCGCCGCGATTGCCCTGGGCCGCGCCTGCGGACGCGGGCTGGGGCTTGGCCGGTTCCCGGGAACTCGCCGGGGCGGCCTGGGCCGGGACATCCCGTTTGGGCTCGGCCGGTTTGGCGCCGGAGGCGTCGGGCGCGATGGGCCTGGCCTCGGCAATGGCGGCCCATTCCTCCACGCTCAGCTCGCGTTCCTCGCCGACCTCGGTCAGGACCGTGACGGTTTCGCGAAAAAGATTGGTGCGCAGGACCTTGACCGTCCCGAGGGAGGTGGCGAACTTCTTGCCGACCCGGGGGCATTTTTTCTGGAACTGCTCGTAGTTTTCCTGTTCGAAGGACAGGCAGCACAACAAGCGGCCGCAAATGCCGGAAATCTTGGTCGGGTTGAGGAACAGATTCTGTTCCTTGGCCATTTTGATGGTCACGGGCGCGAATTTGCGCATGAAGCGGCGGCAGCAGCACATCTGGCCGCAGTTGCCGATGGCGCCGAGCATCTGGGTCTCGTGGCGCACGCCGATCTGGCGCAGTTCGATGCGGGTGTGGTAGGCCTTGACCAGATCCTTGACCAACTCCCGGAAGTCGATACGGCCCGGAGCGGTGAAATAAAAGACGATTTTTCCCCGATCGTGCAGGACCTCGACGCCGACGAGCTTCATTTCGAGTTCGCGGCTTTCGACGCACTTGCGGCAATAGGTATGGGCTTCCCGGGCGAGTTTGAGGTTTTCGTGCCGGATTTCATGGTCCTCGGGGCCGGGGAGGCGAAAGATGGGTTTGATGTCTTCCGGGGTGAGATCGTCCGGCGGGGTGTCCCGGATGAGGGCCACTTGGCCCATGCCCAGTCCCTGTTCGGTCTGGACCAGGACGAAATCGCCGATGGCGACGACAAACGGCCCGGAATCGAAGTAATAGACTTGTCCGTGCTCGTGGAATTTGATGCCGAGAATATGGCTCATGGGCGCCCTGGGTGGACGCCGCCGGGATGGCGGCGGTAGATGTCGTTCAAACGATTTTTATAAGCGAGATCGAGACAAACGGCAAACCCTGTGAGCGGGCGGGAAAATTTTTTGAAAAAGTTTGTTGACAGGTAGGGGGAGCTCGCGTAAATCGTCTCTTCGCCGCACGTGAACGGCAACGGGCCATTAGCTCAATTGGTAGAGCAGCGGACTCTTAATCCGTTGGTTCAAGGTTCGAGTCCTTGATGGCCCACCAGGAATTTTAGGCACTTAGCCCAAAGGCTAGGTGCCTTTTTCTTTGTATTACCAAAATTGGTGACACATAGGTGCCACTTTTGATCGGCCTTACGGTAAGACGTAGGTGGATTTTTCTGTTTTGTGAGAGTGACCTTACCCCCTCGAGTATACCAAGGATAAGTTCGGACTCTTGGTTTCAGGTTTTTCCCCTTTAATGGCTCTTCGGTATTCCTCCGGGCTCATCCCGGCAAGGGCGCTATGGGGGCGCACGGTGTTGTAATCCTGCCTCCAGTCCTCGATGATCCTTTTGGCCTCGGCCAGCGAGCGGAAGGTCTGGGCATTGAGGCACTCATCCCGCAACCGACCGTTGAAGCTTTCGATATGACCGTTTTCCATCGGCTTGCCAGGCCGGATGAACTCCAGTTTGACTCCCCGTCCATGCGCCCAGCGGTCAAGGGCCTTGCTGGTAAACTCTGGCCCGTTGTCCGTGCGGATGATTGCCGGACACTGCCCCATGGCACTCAGACGTTCCAAAGCTCTCGCCACCCGCTCGCCGGTCAGGGAGTGGTCCACTTCCATCATCGGGCTTTGCCTGTCAAAGAGATCGACCACCGTGAGCACACGGAAACGTCGGCCATTTTCCAGGCAATCGCTTACGAAATCCATGGCCCAGTGCTGGTTCGGCCCGGTCGGTCCGGGCTGCACGACACGCAAGTGACTGACCCGCTTGCGGCGTCGTTTGAGCCGAAGTGACAGTCCTTCCTCCCGGTACACCCGCTCGACCCGCTTGTGGTTTACGGCAACGCCTTCACGCCGCAACAGGATGTGCAGCCTGGGACTGCCGAAACGCCGACGTTCCTCGGCCAGTTCCCGCAACCGGACGCGCAGGTCGGCGTCGCTATCCGGGCCAGGCGCTCGCCGGTACGTCCTACGGTTCATCCCCATCAACTGGCAGGCCCGCCGCTCGGAATAACCATGCGCCTCAACGGCATGACGCACGGCCAAGCGGCGTTCGGCGGGCTCTACGCGTTTTTTCCAAGGACCTCTTTGAGAACCTGAATGTCCAAGGCCTGGTCGGCCACAAGCCGTTTCAGACGCTGGTTTTCCTCCTCAAGTCCTCGTAGCCGACGTGCTTCGGTCACTTCCAATCCACCGAATTTACTCCGCCATTTGTAAAACGTCGCGTCGGAAATCCCATGCTGGCGGCATACAGCGGCAACAGTCATGCCTGCCTCGGCTTGCTTCAAAATCCCGATGATCTGCTCCTCGCTGAATCGGCTCTTCCGCATGACGATGGCCTCCTTGGCCGGCGTCACGAACTTTTAACTGGGATACCTGGCGGGGGAAAGGTCAAGAGGACCAATATTACCGATTGCTGTTTTCACTGATTCAAGATGTCACGCTAGAATCAGACAAACCGCCCGCGCGGCTAAATCGATAGGTATGTCTGAATTGGGTAGATGACGAACCAAATGACTGATGAATTCGATGTTCTCGTCATTATTTCAAATGGGCAGATTCGCGTTACTGCGATGGGGAGGATCAAGTGCCCATCTAGCTGCCTGGAAAACGGTATTGTGGTGAGTCCTTGCCTTATAAAATCTTTAGTGCACAAGGTTTAAATTGTAATTTTGAAAAATAAAGATGGATTTTATATATTAATAAACTACAGAAGTAAACACAAAAAAATATGACTATACTGAATCGATTCTGGAGTAAAGAAGCTTGTCTAGTCGGTACTGGTCGATCTGAAGATGCTCATTTTAATCTTGATATCATGTGTTTGTTCAATAAGATAGCTTGGAGAAGAATAGCAATTTTAAGGCATAAAAAAGCATTGTACATTGGGAGTACCCCACTCCAATGGACTCACGACACGCTCTTGCTGAAGGGGGAGAGTAGGGTCTTCACCATCATCTCCCCCATTTTTAGTGGTATTAAATATTGCTTTAACATGTCACCAAAAAGGCGTTACTTTGGTTGCCCTCGGCGCCTGACCGCGTAAAGCTTCGCATCAGTCGTTGCGCGGGAGTTGTTTCACATCACCGCGCCGTGAGCGCAAACACACCCCAGCCCAAGTACTCACGCGTGTAAGTGACGTAGCGCCCGGGTTCCGAGGTCAATTGGGCGCGAACATCCTTCGCGAACGCGTCGTCAGGATTGGCTTCAAGCCATCGGCGCATCGTGAGCCACTTGGCGGCCTCGTACCTGTCCCAGCTGTCTTGGTCGGCCAGAACCATTTCCACGACGTCGTAGCCAATGTGGCCGAAAGACGCGAGAAGTTCTGGAAGCAAGAAAAAGTCGCCGATTGCGTTGGCAAGACACCCTTTGGCAACATCTTCCGTCGGAGGTAGCTGCCGCCAGTAGGGCTCGCCGATGAGGATGATCCCTCCGGCGCGAAGACTCTGAGCCAGAAGCTCGATGGTGCCGGCGACTCCCCCACCGATCCACGTGGCGCCGACACAGGCTGCCACGCCGACCTTTTCGTCGACGACGTAGCCGGTAGCGTCTCCATGGAGAAACTCGACCCGATCGGCGACGCCGAGTTCCGCAGCACGGAGTTTCGCTTGTTGCGTGAACAACTGGCTCATGTCGATACCAGCGCCGCTGATTCCGTAATCGCGTGCCCAGGTACACAGCATCTCGCCCGAACCGCTGCCGAGGTCGAGCACACGGGTCCCTGGTTCCAAACGCAACGCCGCGCCGAGTGTGGCGAGTTTTTCTGGTGTGAATGGATTGTGGATGCGATGAGCACTTTCGGTAATGTTGAATATCCGTGGAATGTCCACTTCAGAATCTCCGGTATTGTTTGGTTTTTTCGTCATTATTAGGAGCACTCCTGTTTTTTTCGCATTTAACTGCTACATCCTTTGGAAAGAGTAGCAAATCGGTTTCGAGAGTGGAAGAACAAACTGGGGCGAACGAAAATCATGCAGGCCTTGCCCGACGGAGAAATTACCACGAACTCAAGAAGGGAGACCAATTGTGCAGTGGTCTCGACTGAATTCATACTCCATCCGGAAGCTTGGACCGCATCGCCTCTCTTTTATCGATTATTTGAGAATCAACTGTGAATGTTCCGTCTCCAACGGCATGAAGTAACCTCTTGTCTTTGTGCGACGGATCGACATACGCAGCTAAACCCTCAAGTATAATGATATTATAGCGAGCTATGATGTCGACAACCCGGCACTCGATATTCGCGAGACATTCCTTAACGAGAGGCGCCTGAACATGTTTGGCGGTGAGGGGAGTCAGTCCGAATTTTTGGAATTTATCAGTATCCCTTCCCGAACAGGTTCCCACGCCAACGACAGTATCGATCATATCCGCGGTTGGAAGAGCAAGGACACATTCTTTCGTTTTTTCAAGGGCAGCGTAGGAAAAATTCCATGGCCCGGTAACAAGAGCAAAGTTTGCCGCAAAATCGAGCACGATACTCCATGAGATGGTCATCACGTTGTTTTTCTGTCCGTCGTTCGTCGTCACAAAAAGAACCGGACCTGGCTCAATCAGCGTAAATGCCCTATCAAGCTTGAAATTTTCCATGTGAATCTCCCTCTCTCTGGACAATGCAGAGACATTCTCTCGCAAGAGGAAAGAACCATTCGCTTCGAAGCGCATTACAGCGCACCAAACGCGCTGTTTTTCTCGACGACAGTGAAAGACTGAAGGAGAGCCTCCCTGTGGTGCTGGAAGTGGGGCTTGCGGTGAACGGGGGATGCAGCGGTGTCCTCGGGACTACCGAGGGGAGCATACGGAGGGAGACGACTGTGGAGTTGGCGATGCGGTGGGACCTCTGGAGACGGAGGGTCACCTTTTTTCCTCCAAAGCCGTTTGGACGGTCGCTACGAGGCGATCGACTGAACTCCGGTAATTCACCAATGTTTCAAGCCAGGTACGCAAACAAGTCACCCCCCTGTCCGTGATTGTGTACTGTCTCCGGGCCGGACCGCTGCTTTGCAAATCCCACGCGCATGTCACCAGCCCTTCCTGTTCCATCGTTTTGAGAATGCGATAGACTCCTGCCGGGTCAGGGGGCTGATCCCGAAACATCGCCGCATCCGCCAAGCGTTCCAGAATCAGGTAACCATGCAAGGATTCATGCGCCAAAACGGCCAAAATCGCCGGATGGACGAGCCTCGCCAAGTTTTTCCCTGTGCAGGGGCATCCCGCCAAATCGATCATCGCTCCTCTCCCGATACCACGGCCGTTTCCACGATACGCCCCCTCTCGACCCGGAATCGCGCAGGGTTCCCGTCGCAAGTTCACTTTTTTTGTACTTATTCAGGATACGCCAACCACATCTAATTGACCAAGTCGACTAGATGATCTAGTCATTCGTCCAGCCAAAGTCGGCCGCAACCGCCCCGGTTGTCTGCTTCCGATGTCCTGGAGGATTTGCCGCGAAAGGAGATGGACAAAAACATCCCTGCCGACGGCCCTTCCCGGAGGCGATGATGCCTGGTGCAACACAAAGAAACATCTTGAACACAGCCGGTGTATGCGCGGCGGCTATGGGCGGCACAACACGTTCCTCCCCCCTGGGACTGCATCCAGGCTATCCTGGAAGCTTTTGCCCAGGCCTATCCCTTGCCGGCCACGCCTCGTACACGACAAATTCAAGGAGAGAGCGAAATGGTCCTCAAAGAAAAAGCATTTGAGCATTTCCACAACAAGTTCACCTGCGCCCAGGCGCTCCTGATGGCCTACGGACCGCAGTGCGGCCTCTCCGAGGAGATGGCCGGCGATATCGGCAAGGCCTTCGTGGGAGGCATGGGGTTCATGGGCGGGACATGCGGCGTCGCCACCGCTGCTTTCATGATCCTTGGCCTGCACTACGATTTGCAAACAACCAATGATCATACCAACCTCTTCGTCGAAAACTTTACGGAGATAAACAAGACGCTCCTGTGCAATGACCTTCTCGGCTGCGACATAAGCACCGAGGAAGGCCGTAACTGCATGAAAGACAGGAATCTTCGTGAAACACTTTGCGCCAAATTGCTTGCCGACGGCTGTGATATCCTGGATGCCATTTTGTCTCAGAAGACGCGACAAGCCGTGTAACCATGGGAACAACCATGAACGCTTCCACCAACAGCACGGTGAACCCGTCCGGCGACGCATCCGAACTGCTTCTCGATACGCGGGTGAGCGACAAGCGGATTCAGCCGCTTCTGGAACGCGCCGATGCCTTGACGCGCGAACTGTCCGGCGGCCGGGGATACATCTGGACGGCCATCGGTATTGACAGCACGCCGTGTGAAATGGGCTGTTCCTTTTGCAGCCATGCCGCCAAATGGGACGCCTATCGCAATGCGCCCCCGCTTGATGCCGCAGCGATTGTCGCCAAGGCCGGAGAATTGGCGGATGGCGGGTCCGACTTCGTCGTTTTGCGCACGACCCAATGCTATGATTTGAACCGCTTGCTTATGCTGGGGAAACGCGTCCGGGACCGCATCGGCGAGGACATCCACCTCGTCGTCAATACCGGCGAAATGGATGCCGACACGGTCAAGGCGCTCAAGGATGCCGGTTTTTCCATGGTCTATCACGTCGTGCGCCTGCGTGAAGGCGTCGACACCGGGCACACCGTGGCGATGCGCGTGCGCACCATCGAAACCGCCCTGGCCGGCGGTCTGGAAGTGCAATATCTCATCGAGCCGCTCGGACCGGAGCATTCGCCCGCGGAAATCCTGACCGAAGCGCGTCGGGCCAGGTCCCTCGGCGCGTCAGGAACCGGCGTCATGGCCCGGGTCTCCGTCATGGGCACACCGCTTGCGCATCTGGGGCAGGTCTCGGAAGCCTATCTGCGTCGCGTCGCGGCAGTGGCCCGGCTGGAATACCCGGACGGCGGCGAGCACCTTTGCGTGCATCCGCCGACACCAAGTGTCCTGCATTGCGGCTGCAACACCATCATCGTCGAACAGGCCGCCAATCCCCGGGATACGGCATCGAGCACCGGCCCCTGGCGCGGCTTCGATCTTCCCGCGGCCCGGGCCACCCTCCAGGTGGCGGGCTTCACCGTCCGCCCCGCCAAGGAAGCACCTTGAGTCAGACTGGAGTTGCGACCGCTGCACAAGAATTCATGGGGGAAGCCTCCGGCGGCCAAGGGGCTCTCGCCCTTTGGAATCCCCTCCTGATGCAGCGTGCTGCGCGGGCAGCCTAAAGCAGCGGCCTCTGGCCAGAGCAGTGTGCCGTGGTCGCGGCAGCGACACCTCGCACGTCCAGGCCGGCGCTGTTTGCCGCTCGCCGCCCTGTGCGTGCGGCGAGCGGCAACAGCGCCGGTCATCCGGCCATGCCTGACCCCTTGGTTCAAGACAGGCTACGGCCCAGTTTCCTGCCCGAGAAACGCTTGGACACGACCACGAAGAACAGGGGAATAAAGATAAGGTCGATGAACGTGGCGGAAATCATGCCGCCGCACACCGCCGTGCCGATGGCGTTCATGGCCCCGGCGCCGGCGCCGTTGGCCAGGGCCAGGGGCAACACACCGAAGAAAAACGCCAAAGACGTCATCATGACCGGACGGAACCGGGTTTTCACCGCCCCAAGGGTGGCCTCGATCAAGGTTTCCCCATGCCCCATGCGCTCCTGGATGAATTGGATGATGAGGATGGCGTTTTTCGTGGACAGGCCAAGCGTCGTGAGAAAGCCGATCTGGAAATACACGTCGTTGGGAAACCCGCGCAACGACGTGGCCACAATGGCGCCGAGCACCCCAAGCGGCAGCATGAGCATGTTGACGATGGGAATCGTCCAACTTTCGTAGAGGGCCGCCACGCATAAAAAGATCACGAAGATGGAAAAGGCGTAGAGAATGGGGCCCTGGGCCGTGGCCATGCGTTCCTGGAAGGACAGCCCGGTCCAGTCGAAGCCGATGCCCTGGGGCAGCTTGGCCGCGAAGGACTCCATGACGGCCATGGCCTCGCCGGTGCTGTGACCGGGCGCGGGCTCGCCCCAGATATTGATGGACGGGAAGGCGTTATAGCGCTCCAGCTTGGGCGATCCGGTGGACCAGCGCCCCGTGGCAAAGGCGGCGACGGGCACCATTTTCCCGGCGGTGTTGCGCACGTAGAGCTTGTTCAGATCCTGGGGCAGCATGCGATACGGAGCATCGGCCTGGACGTAGACCTGCTTGACGCGGCCGCCCTGGATGAAGTTGTTGACGTAGGAGCTGCCAAAGGCCGCGGCAATGGTCGTATGGATGGAGTCGATGGGCACACCCAAGGCGCCGGCCTTGTCCCAGTCCACCTCCAGATAGTATTCCGGCACATCCTCCATGCCATTGGGCCGGACCCGGACCAGACGCGGATCATGGCGCGCCATGTCCAGCAGCTGGTTGCGCGCGGCCATGAGCGCGTTATGGCCCAGTCCGCCGCGATCCTGCAGCTCGAAGTCGAAACCGGTGGCCATGCCGAGCTCCACCACCGGCGGCGGCGGAAAGGCAAAGACCTGGGCTTCTTTTATCTTGGAAAACTCCCGCATGGCCCGGCCGGCCAGGGCCTTGACCTTGAGGTTGTCCCCCTGGCGCAGATCCCAATCCTTGAGCTTGACGAATCCCAGGGCCATGTTTTGCCCCTGGCCGCCGAAACTGACGCCCGAGATGTCCATGACGGATTCCACGGCGTCTTTTTCTTGGGTCAGGAAGTAGTCCCGCACCCTCTGCATAACGGCCTGGGCCTGTTCCAGGGTGTTGGTCCCCGGCGGCAGCGTGGCCTGGATCGTCAAAATGCCTTGGTCCTCGTCCGGGATATAGGAGGTCGGCATGCGGTGAAACAGGAAGCCCACCAGGACCACGATGCCGCAATACAAAAGGATGTAGCGCGTGGCCTTGGCAAAGGAATGCCCGACCATGCCGACATACACGGCCCGGGCTTTATAAAAGACCTTGTCGAAGACGCGGAAAAAGGGTCGCAGAAAAAACACGACGTTTTCCGACGGTTGATGCCCCTTGGGCACGGGTTTGAGAAACGTCGCGCACAAGACCGGTGTCAGGATCAAGGCCACCAGCACGGACAGAAGCATGGAGGCAATGATGGTGATGGAGAACTGGCGGTAGAGCACGCCGGTGGACCCCTGGAAAAAGGCCATGGGGCCAAACACGGCCGACAGCACCAGACCGATGCCGATCAGGGCGCTGGTGATCTCGTCCATGGATCTGGCCGTGGCCTCCCGGGGGGACAGCCCCTCCTCGGACATGATGCGTTCGACGTTTTCCACCACCACGATGGCGTCGTCCACCAGCAGGCCGATGGCCAACACCATGGCGAACATGGTCAGCATGTTGATGGAGTAGCCGCAGAAATCGAGCACGGCGAACGTCCCCATGAGCACCACCGGCACGGCGATGGTCGGGATGAGCGTGGCCCGGATGTTGCCCATGAAAAGAAACATGATCAGAAACACGAGCACCACCGCCTCAAAGAGCGTCTTGACCACCTCGTGGATGGCCACCTTGGTAAACGGCGTGGTGTCGTAGGGATAGACGACTTTCATGCCATGGGGGAAATAGCGGCTCATTTCCTCCATCTTGTCCTTGATGGCCTGGGCCGTGGTCAGGGCGTTGGCCCCGGACGCCTGCCGGATGGCCATGGCCGCCGAGGGCCGGCCGTTGTGGAAACCCACTATGTCGGAACGCTCGGACCCGAGTTCCGTGCGGCCCACGTCCTTGATGCGCACCACGGAGCCGTCCTGGTTGATGCGCAGCGGGATGTCGGCAAACTGGTCGGGCGTCTGGAGCAAGTGCTGTACGATGATGGGGGAATTGAGGTGCTGGCCCGGCACGGCCGGGGCGCCGCCGAACTGGCCGGCGGAAACCTCGACGTTGTAGGCGTTGAGCGCCGTGATGACGTCGCCCATGGTCAGGTTGAAGCTGTTGAGCTTGTCTGGGTCGAGCCAGACACGCATGGCATACTGGGTGCCGAAGTTTTCCACTTCGCCGACCCCGGGCACCCGGGACAGCACCTTTTCCAGGGTGGACTGGGCGTAGTCGCGCAGATCCTCGCCGCGCATGCTGCCGTCCTCGGAGATGAGCCCGACGACGATGAGGTAGTTGCGGGTGGACTTGCTGACCTTGACCCCGGAGCGCTGCACCTCGTCCGGCAGGCTGGCCATGGCCAGTTGCAGCTTGTTTTGCACCTTGGACCAGGCAATGTCCGGGTCGGTGCCCGGGGTGAAGGTCATCTCAAGCCTGGCCTCGCCCGAAGACGAGCTGGAGCCGCTCAGATACAACATGCCGTCGAGGCCGGTCATCTTTTGCTCGATGATCTGGGTGACGGTATTTTCCACGGTCTCGGCCGACGCGCCGGGATAATAGGCCGTGATGGAGATCGACGGCGGCGCGATGGGCGGATACTGGGCAATGGGCATGCTATAGATGGAAAGCCCTCCCAGGGAGAGCAAAATGATGGCAATGACCCAGGCAAAGACAGGTCGATCCAGGAAAAATTTCGAGAGCATTATTTGCCTCCCGCATCCTTCGGCGTCGCCTTGGTGCCGGCATTGGCTTCCTGGACGTGTTCCTGCGACGTCTGGTCAAGCTCCGTAACCTTGACCGCCGTTCCCGGGCGCAACATCTGCGCACCCGCGACAATCACCTTGTCGCCGAAGGCGAGGCCGTCCGTGACGAGCCATTCGCTGCCGATGGCCCGATCCAGGGTCAGCATCCGCTGTTCGACCTTGTTGTCCTTGCTAACGATCAGGGCGTAGGGCTTGCCCTTGGTGTCCCGGGAAACCCCCTGCTGGGGGACGAGGATGGCCTTGGGATTGACGCCGTCGGTGATCACCGCCTTGACGAACATACCCGGCAGGATTTCTCCTTTGGGATTGGGGAAGATCAGGCGCAGGATGACCGAGCCGGTGGTGGGATCCACCGTGACATCGCTAAACTGCAACGTCCCGTTCAGGGGATAGTCCTCGCCGTCCTCCAAAATGAGCCGTACCTTGTCACGGTCTTGCTGTGGCGTATCGAGCTGCCCCTCCTTGAGGCGGGTCTTCATGCGCAGCATGGCCGCCGTGGATTGGGGGACATCCACGTAGACAGGGTCGAGTTGTTGAATGGTCGCCAGGGCCGTGGTCTGGTAGGCCGTGACGATGGCGCCGTCGGTCACGCTGGATCGGCCGATGCGGCCGGAAATGGGCGCGGTGACCTTGGTGTAGCCCAGATTGATACGGGCCGTTTGCACCCGGGCCTCAAGCGAAATGATGTTGGCCTTGAGCTGGTTGAGATTGCTGGCCGCGTCGTCATAGTCCTGCTGGCTGAGCGCGCTGTTGGACACCAGGGATTTGTAACGGTCGGCCCGCAACTGTGTTGTCGGCAACTTGGCTTTGGCCTCGGCCAGGGCGGCCTGGGCGTTGTCGAGCTCCGCCTGGAAAGGAGCCGGGTCGATCTGGTACAGGAGCTGTCCTTCCGCAACAGTGCTGCCTTCCGTAAACAGGCGCCGCTCGATGAGCCCGGACACACGTGGCCGGATTTCCGCGACCCGAAAGGCCGAGGTGCGACCCGACAGCTCCGTGGTCAATGTCACCTTGTGGGGCGTAAGCGTCACGGTGGATACCGCAGGCATGGGACGCCCTTGCGACCCCTTCGATGCATCTTTGCTGCAGCCGACGAGCAGAAAAAGAGACAAACAAGCCACAAGCGTCGTTTTGGATAAACAAAAATGTCCAAGGCGCTGCATAAAAGACCTCCGACTGCTGCTCCATCTGTAGCTGTAGCGTAAAATCATACGCAAATCATAGCCAGATGCGCAGGTTCTGTTGCCGGTCAGGCGGGGCACGCCTGACACGATCCGGCTTAAACATTTCACCAAATTATTACTATATTAACGACATCTCCAACCGACCTCCTCGACATAGTATTGAGTTAGCTCCAGTGAGAGAGTATTGGAAAAATGTTTTATGAATCGGCGGGAGGAGTTAGCATTTGCCGCGCAACAGCTTTCGGCGTACGATATTCTGATTGTATTTTCGCGGCAGCGTGGGAATGCTGATAAACCCCATGGCCGTGCGGGTGAAAGATCTGGCTATCTGCATCGGATCGGGTGTGTCCATACGGAGACTGCTGCACCATGCGTTGCCGTTGAAGCCCGCAGCACCCAAAGGGCCTTGACCGTTGGAATCCCTTTCTAATTTGAGCCTGTTCCCATCCAGCCCAGCGGTGCCGGCAAACCGTCAGGGACGGTGCGCGATGGCCGGAAGTTAACAGTCGATAACTTGGCGTCCAAGTACGGCCCCGCTCCTCAGTTTGTCAAGACCTTTCAGCACCTGATGCTGCAATTGCCGCAAACGCCGCCGCACCATGCGGAAAGGCCGCTGGCACCGCCCAGCGCCGGATTGATATGGCAACGACCTGTACCATACTCTGCATGCAGCACCAGGTGACGGATCGTCTGAACGGAAGACCCGGACCCGTCGGCCAGAGCCTCGGGGCCGCGCCCAAAGCAAACCGGAGCGATCAGGTGTTTGGCTGCGCCATCCCAAGGGGGTAAGGGGGCGTTTCAACATCGTAACCCCTTCCTTCACAACGGATTATCTCCCCACGGAATCGGGTCATCCCACTCGCCGTCGGCTCGTTCTCTCGGGCGTTACCGAACCAAGGGCAGGTGCACGGTACCCTCTGTACCGTCCGCCTCCGAGGTCTCCCATGCAATTTTTCCACCATGCGCCTTAGCCGCAAGCCGCGCCGAGGAGGCCCCGAGGCCCATGCCGCCGGGCTTGGTGTAGTAGGCTTATTTTTCAAGGAATCGTTGGCGGATCGCGCGGGGGATGGCCTGCCCGTTGTGAATGCGGACAAGGGCCCCGGCCTCCTCCAGTCCGTGGATGAACGACTGCGCCCAGGGCAGGGTCTGGTCTGGAGATGCGCCGGAACAGGGTGGCAAGGATCAATCCGCCCCGAAAGGGGCAACGGAGGCCGAGGCACTTGCCGAGAAGCGCAAGTTGGCCGCGGCAGGGACAGATTGTTACCAGATTCAGCAAGTCATGGGGCACCAGAGTTTCGCCATGGTCCAGAGGTACGCACACCTTTCCCCGGACACGCTTCAGGGGGTCCGGGGGGAAGACCTCCCGGCCGCTGGAGGTATCTTCGCCTCTTCCACGACCACACGCCCGGTCGCCGCGCCCACCGTGCCGGCCACCTTGCCAGCCATGAACCTGGCCAGGGGCGGCGCCAGCAGCACCACCAGTAAAAAACGTGCCGTCTGAAAGGTCATGACGTAGGGTAGGTCAACATTGGGGCAGGCGGCGGCGATGACGGCCACGGAATCCATGCCACCCGGGCTGGTGGCCAAGTAGGCGGTCAGGGCGTCCGCCCCGGACAGCTCCACCAGCCCCCAGGCCAGCAGGCCGCAAAACCCCATGAGCGCCACGATGGAGGCCAGGATGGAGGGCAAGGCCTTGCTGGCGTGGACCGCCACGCTGGGGGTGAAGCCCAGGCCTATCTTCCAGCCGAGCGCCGCGTAGGTGGCGACCAGCAACCAGGGGGGGAGGAGGATGTCCATGTCGCCCCACAGGCGCAGCACCGTGCCCACCAGCATGGGCGCCAGCATGGCGCCCGAGGGGATGGGGCTATAGCGGCCCACCAGGGCGCCCAGGGCGATCAGTGCCAGGGTCGGCAGGAAGGACGGCAGGTACAGGGCCGGCAGCCAGTCCGTGCCACCGCCTGAACCGACGGGCAGGACCACCCAGAAATGGGCCACCAGGGCCGCCGTGCCCGCCACGCATACCATGCGCAGATACTGCATGAAGGCCACGATGCGGGCGTCGTCGCCGTAGGCGTCGGCCAGGACCACCATCGCCATGGCGCCTCCGGGCGAGACCCCCCAGATGCCGGTGGTGGCGGGCAGCACTCCCAGACGGAACAGTCCCCAGCCGAGCAGGGTGCTTAAGCCCAGGGTGGAGAGGGTGACGCCGACGAAAAGCGGCCAGTTGCCGGCCAGGGTGGGCAGCAGGGACGGCGAGGCGGTCCGGGCGATCAAGCAGCCGACGACGGCTTGGGCCAGGATGTAGGGGAAGCGCGGCATGTTCAGCCTGTCGGCCCCAGCCAGGGCCATGATGATCCCACCCACCATGGGGCCCAGTAGCAGGGCCGCCGGCAACTCGATGCCCTGCAGCCCTGCGGTGACACCCACAGTGATGGCCAGCAGGAGCAGCCACTGGCCGAGCTGGCGGGGCCACCGAGACCGTTGCGACAATGAAACACCTCCCGTTTGCCGGGACCAGAGACAGAAGCTGGTTCTTGGCAAATAAAAATAATATCCTGTAAGGTAAGCTTCGTCGAGGGGGGGTATCCTTTCTGCGGCCGGACGGGCCGATCCTGTTGTGCCCCTCATAAATACGAGAAGGATTAACTGTAACGCAGCATCAAGGAATAAATATATAATGTCCCAGTCCCTCTGCACCCGCACAAGCGTGCCCGCTGACAGCCGGTTTCTCGCCCTTCTCCAGGGGCATGTCCGCGAACTTGCCGTCATCGCAGGCATCTCCTCCAGGGAGGCCATCGCCCTGGAACTGGCCACGGAAGAGGCCTTCCTGAATATCCTGCAGCATGCCTTTCCAGATGGCTCGCCCGGGGAGGTCTTTTTGGAAGGGGACATCCTGGAAACAGAGTTGTGCCTGACTTTTCGGGATGAGGGGATGCCGTTCGACCCCGCCCTCCTCCAAGCGCCCGATCCGGCTGCGAACGCCGACGGTGCCAGCTCGGGACTCGGCTTCAAACTCATCCGCCACGCCGTTGATGAAGTGCACTGGGTCAATCGTGGCCGCCAGGGAAAGGAACTGCGCCTGATTAAACGCCTGCCCCAGGGCGTGGATACCGTGCCGGCCGCCGAAACAGGAGAGGTGCAACGGGCGGAGCTCCAGCCCTATGACATCCGGCCCATGCGGCCCGATGAGGCACTCCAGGTAGCAAGGATTTTCTGGTTGGCCTACGGCTATTCCTATAAAAACGACAACTTTTATCGACCCGAGGGACTGCTGCATCTCGTGGGGAGCGGCAGGCTGATCAGCTATGTGGCCGTCACGGGAAAGGGCGAAGTCGTAGCTCATGCTGGCCTGTTACGGGCCGCGCCTCTGGCTATGGCCGAAGCCGCCCTGCTCGTGGTCTCGCCGTCCCACCGGGGACGGGGCCTCATGGGGGCCCTGACGGACGCTCTTACCGCCAAAGCGCGAGAACTCGCGCTGTTTGGCCTGTCGCTCAATCCGGTCACGAGCCACCCCGCCAGCCAGCAGAGGGTGATCCAGATCGGTGGACAGCCGTGCGGGCTGGATTTGGCCGCCTGTCCCCCCCGACGGTTCAAGGCCATGCGCCTGGACCAGACCGCGCCCCAACGGGAATCCTACCTCCACTGTTTCCAGTATCTGATGCCGCCGCCCAAAGCTGTCGCCCATGTGCCGTCGCGCCACAGGGACATGGTGGGGAGCATCTACGACCAGTTGCAGCGTCCCCTCACTTTGGGCCCCCTTGGCCCGGCCTCCCAGCCCGGAGCTTATCAGGTCTCGTTCGACCGGGAACTCCAGAAAGGGGTGATCCAGGTCGTGCGCGCCGATACCCAGCAGTGGCCGGAAATCCTGCGGGCCGCCGTCGATCTGGTGGAGATCGCCGGGGCGGCGGTGGTGGATCTCGATTTGCCCCTTGCCCAGCCGGCCACGGCCTTGGTGTGCGAACAGGCCGAGGCGTCGGGCTTTTTTCTCGCCGGGGTCTGGCCCCACGAGGCTGCGGATGGCGATGTGTTGCGGTTGACCCGGCTGGCAGTGCCCCTGGACCTTGGCCGCCTGCGTTTCTCTTCGAGCTTCAGTTGCGAGGTTGCCGCCTACGTGGGCAAAGAGATGGAACGGGCAAGTCGGACGACGGGAGTCGGTGGCGCGCACCCCTGACCCTCCATCCTCATGGAGTTCTGCCGCGCGGAGCATGGAGAACTCGGTGGAATAACGTCAAAACCGAGCCTGTCACGAAAATTGTGTACCCCCCCACCACGGGGCGAACGCCCCAGGTTTTTGAACGCTCTGGTATGGGCATGGGCAGGAGTGACCTCCAAACACCAGGACAAAGGCACCTCTCCCGAAAATTCATATTAAAATACAATGAGCTATGCTATTTTAACAAGTGGTCTTGACATGCGTCATTAATTGGCTATTTTGCCAATTAGTCAATGGTTGGAGTTCGCAATGAAATCACGCCAATTCTCACAGCAGGTCAAAATTTTCAAGGCGTTAGCTCATGAAACGCGAATGCTTGTCGTTGACGAGTTGTCGCGCGGTGAACGGTGCGTTTGCGAATTGACCGAGTTGGCGGGGATCGATATCTCGACGATGTCAAAGCATTTAAGTGTGTTGCGTGAAGCCGGGATCGTTGCTTCCGAAAAACGAGGAATGCAGGTGTACTATCGGCTCCTCATCCCATGTGTCTTGAAGCTCTTCACCTGCGTGCAAAATGTTTCTGAGCGAGCGCACAGTGCCCGGCGGGGGGAGAGGGTATAATTTTTTTGTCAAGATATTTTGCTGATTGGCAAAATATACAAATACCGTCGGAGTCCATCTGCACGGCTTGATTCCGACAACAAACCTGGAGAGCGTCATGTCCGAGAACAAAAGTTGCTGCTGTTCCGCTGCCCCCAAACTCGTTTTCGCTTGTTCCGGGGGCGCCGATGTCGGTGCCCTGGCCGATCAGGCTGCGCGGAAACTCACCGCGGACGGTGTGGCGAAGATGTTTTGCCTGGCTGGAATCGGAGGGCGTGTCAGCGGGATCATGAAAACCACCGAAGCCGCCGCCCAGGTCGTCGCCATCGACGGATGTCCCTTGAGTTGTGCGCGCAAGACCTTGGAACAGGCTGGTTTTACGGAATTTACGCACGTGCAGCTTGCCGACTTGGGCTTCCAGAAAGGCGAAAGCCCCGTGACCGAAGACCGTGTGCTGTCGGTGGCCATGGCGGTTGCCCCCCATTTTGCCAACCAGTGTGGCTAGTTGGCTACGACAAAGCGTTTGACGTGGGGCCGCTGCGGCGGCCCGTCCCCAGCTCCGAGAACGGGAGATTTTCGATGGAACCAAGTGGTTGCAAGTCTTGCTGTGCAAAAGAAACCGTGGACGAGGGGCTGGGGATGGGCAATGGGAAACTTGCCCGCTACCTGCTGCTCCTGGCACCAAGCCTGGTTGTCTGGTGGTTGGTCTATGGCATGCTGCCGGGATTTTCCCGGCTCCTCACCTACCAGGTGTTCGGAGTTACTCAGGGCAGTCATCTCGGTGACTCCTTGGAGTTCTTGTTCTATGATACGCCCAAGGTGCTTATGCTGCTCACCCTCGTCGTGTTCGGCGTGGGCATCATTCGGACCTTCTTTACCCCCGAACGAACAAGAAAAGTACTTGCCGGAAAGAGAGAATCCGCCGGCAACGTCATGGCTGCGCTGCTCGGCATCGTCACGCCGTTTTGCTCCTGTTCCGCCGTGCCGCTCTTTATCGGTTTTGTCACGGCCGGCGTCCCGATGGGCGTGACCTTCTCCTTTCTTATTTCCGCGCCCATGGTCAATGAAATCGCCCTGGTCCTGCTTTACGGCCTTCTGGGTTGGAAAGTTGCCGCGCTCTACCTCGGCACCGGATTGTTCGTTGCAATCCTCGCTGGTTGGGTGCTCGGAAAGCTCAACCTGGAGCCGTATGTCGAGGATTGGGTCATGAAGATCCGGACCGATCCTTCCGTCGTCCCCGCGGACGAACAGACCTGGGCGGATCGCATCGAGGCTGGCCTGCGCGCGGTCAAGGATATAGTCGGCAAGGTCTGGATCTATGTCGTGGTGGGTATTGCGGTGGGCGCCGGAATCCATGGCTACGTGCCCGAAGGCTTCATGGCGTCGATCATGGGGAAGGGCGCTTGGTGGTCCGTGCCGGCGGCCGTCCTGGTCGGCATCCCCATGTATTCCAATGCGGCGGGCATCGTGCCGGTGGTTGAGGCGCTGCTCGGGAAGGGCGCCGCGCTTGGGACCGTCCTGGCCTTCATGATGTCGGTCATCGCCTTGTCGCTGCCCGAGATGGTGATCCTGCGCAAGGTGCTCAAGCCCCGATTGATCCTTGTTTTTGCCGGTGTCGTGGGGCTCGGTATCCTTCTGGTGGGGTATCTGTTTAATGCGGTCATTGCCTAGCAAAACGAAGCGGTACGCTGGAGAAAAAGCATGGAAATCAAGGTCCTCGGTCCTGGTTGTGCGAAGTGCAAGGAAACAGAAAAGCTGGTCCGTGAAGCCGTGCATGAGGCGGGTGTGACCGCTACGGTGGAAAAGATTTCTGATTTTCAGCAAATCGCCGGATATGGAGTTTTTTCGACGCCGGCGGTCGTCATTGACGATGAAGTCAAGGTGGTGGGCAAGGTCCCGTCAAAAAGCGACGTGCTTTCGTGGCTCAAGGCGTAGGCAGGGTCCGCGCAGAATGCATTTGCGTTCTTGCGTGATGGTTGGCCACCGGTCACTCTGATTGGTGGCCACCATATATATAAAGAGGAGCCTCCTCGCGGTGTATAATTGCTTCTCGCAACGCAAGTGGTATATGTTTATATGTTAAACAGGTGTAGCGCTGTTGTTATTGGTAGATCATTGTATTTTATAAAGATAAGTAGTGGCATGGTTAATGCTTAAATCCCATAAACTCTAACCGTGGAGAACATCGTGAAAACAATTTCGTGTGTGCTTACTCTCATGCTTGCCTGCACTTCAATCGTATATGCCGCTTCTCCGAAGGATGTTCCTGTCAAGGATATGGTCACCGTTGTGGATCTCGGTGCCAAAACATGTATCCCCTGCAAAATGATGGTCCCTGTCCTGGATGCCATGGAGAAACAGTACCAGGGAAAAGCTGCTATTGTTTTCATCGATGTCCGTGAAAATCCTGAACAGGTTACAACATTTGGAATCCGAGCAATTCCCACGCAGATATTTTTTGACAAGACAGGAAAGGAAGTCTATCGGCATGAAGGTTTTTTGGACGCACAGCCATTCTCAGAGATGTTGGATAAGTTGTTAGCCAACTAAGGTGCGTGGCATGCTTGACCAGTTATTTCTTACCATCAACAGCTGGATGACAGATAGCCTTGCCATTGCTGCGGTTGGATGCTTTTTCTGGGGAATCGTCAGCGTCCTGTTCAGTCCGTGTCATCTGGCGTCCATCCCCCTCATTGTCGGCTATGTCGCGGGGCAGGGCAAAATCATTCAGGGGCGGGAAGCCGCCAACTATGCCATAGCATTCTCTTTCGGGCTGTTCGTGACCATCGCTGCCATTGGAGTGATTTGTTCCTTGCTGGGGCGCATGCTCGGCGATGTCGGACCGTACTGGACAATTCTTGTTGGTGCTCTCCTTCTCTGGGTTGCCCTCGATATGCTGGGGGTGGCCAAATGCTCCATCTCCAGTGGTATGCTGGGACGGCTCAAGGTGAAGGGTATTGCCGGAGCGCTGCTTCTCGGTTTGGCCTATGGAGTGTTATCGGGTTCGTGTACATTCGGCTTTATCGCGCCCATTTTAGCAATCATTACCATCCAAGAGAAGATTCTAACCGGAGTGATCCTCATCGTACTGTTTGCCGCTGGGCACTGTCTTCCTATCGTGGCGGCGGGGAGTTCCACTGCGCTCGTGCAGCGCTGGTTGGAAAATGGAGCCATGCGACGTGGAAGTGTTTGGTTTCGCAAAGGTGCGGGTGGTGTGATCGCACTCCTGGGACTTTATTTTATTTCGAAACCATTTTTCGCTGTCTGATTGTCACTGCAAAGAAGTATCCTGAAGGGAATGGCCTCCTTGTGATGGCACAATAAAATGGACCGGAGGCATCCCTTGACCGAATCCATCACCAAGCATCTCGTCTTCCTTGACGGATTCCTCTCGTATTTTCGGCATGCTGGCTGGTAAATACCGCCATCGGTCACACGCCATCTCAACAACCGACCGTAGAGACTGCTTTTCAGGATGATGGACGCGGGGCCAACCTCAAACCCGAAGAGCACAGGCTGAGGCCGAGGTTGATGCACAAAAAGCTGCCATCAATGCCCAAGAGGAATCGACGCAGGGCAGCGGCTAGGTTCTTTTCCTTCGCGATGTCTTTGGCCCTCTTACGGTGGCGGATGTCCTTGCTCCTTTTTCCATGCGGCTCCCGGAGAACTCCGGTCGTCATTTGTGCTTCGGCATAGATGCGCTTGCGTCAGCGTTTTTTTTTTCAAGCATCTTCATTTTTGACCATGATGGATGCGTCCATGTCGCCATATTTCGCCCGCAACGTGTAGAACATGGCGGTTTCAATACCATACTCACGGCAATGTTACGGCATGATAAAGCCGTATTTTGCCTGCTTCAGGATGCTTCTTATCTGGATGTCAAAGTAACGGTGGCAACTTGAGATGGAGAGATCCTGCACGAATTTTTTCATTCACGGGCTGATGCTTGGAAACACTTCGGCTGGAGAATGGGTGCGGATGACACACGAGTGTCACGTCCGGTTCTCCGAGATGACGAGGGGAAATTATCTCGACCTTCTTACCAAGGATATGGTAAGTGAAGAGGAATTATTTTACTATATTGTGAAAGCTCGAAAGGTATAGTACGCGAATATTGCTGCTTTTGTCCTTTTGTTATGGCCAGGCGGGTTGCACCAACCCTTGACTAGGCGTAAATTCCTAAAACTTGGGAGTCCTACCTCTTCCGTCCAGTTTCTGGGTAGTGTGAGGAAATAGTTTTATCAAGACACCTTTCCCTCGGAATATGTTATGAAAAAGACAAAGAAGATGCCTGTTGTAAGCAGTGAAGTGACAGCTTTTTTTTCGGAGGAATCATCATTTGTGCTTGATTCTTTTGACTGTTGCCCCATTGGTGTTATGATATTATATCGTAATTCAAAAACATTTGAACGAATGAATAAGAAATGTTATGAAATTTTCGATTTAATTGAGTTTGAAATGCGTGATATGGATTTTCGCCAGGTGCTCTCTTCGATACAGGGGCTAAATCTTGATGGATCACCTGTGAAAATCGTTGAATATCCAATTTTCAAAAATTTTGACGACCAAAAGCCTATGAGGTTAGTGTTTTCAATAGCTCAACACGGCAACAGAAGAATAATATCAATGAATTCAGCGCCAATTGTGATAAATGGTATTGTTACAGGCGTAATTTCAACTGTAGAAGACATAACTGATTTAGTTGTTTCACAAACCAAACTTGAATGTGCTATGGCCCGCCTTGAGAATCTCTGGAATGTTTCAAAGAATAGATTCCTATCCATTAAAGAAGTATGTGACATAACTTTAGAGTCAATTGGTGAAATCACAAAAAGTAAATATGGTTTTTTTGGTTTTTTAGATGACAGTGAAGAAAATATGATCATTCATTCTTGGTCAGGTGAAACTATGAAGGGCTGCACAGTTATCGATAAGCCTTTTGTGTATCCAATCAAGGATTCTGGACTTTGGGCTGAGGCGATTAGACAAAGACGCCATCTTATCATTAATGATTACTCATCGTGCGATTTACCAAAAAAAGGATACCCTGTTGGCCATGTTGAACTAAAAAACTTGATGGTCATTCCACATTTCGTTGGCGACAAAATTCATTCTGTCGCAGCCGTTGCAAATAAGGAGTTAGACTATAGCACGGATGATGTAGTTAGTATTACAGAATTTTTAGATGATATACAGTCGGTCATTATGCAAATTGAAGCAGAGAATCTTCTTAAAAAAAGTGAAGAAAAATATAGGAATCTTGTCGAGCTAATGAATGAGGGAGTGCTTGTCCTTGATTTTGAAAATATTGTTACATTTGTTAATACAAAAATGACTAAAATTATTGGATATGACCCAAATGAAATTATTGGTCATAATTTTGTCACTTTTATTCATTGCGATAGTAGGGAAAACTTTATACAACAGCAACTACTTAGGGGTAAAGGCGTCTCAGAAAGTTATGAGATGATTCTTGTCAACAAAAATGGTGAAAAAGTATTTGTATTGTCATCCCCGACCATTTTGCTTTCAGATGATGGACATTTTAAAGGCTCCTATGAAGTTATTACAAATATTTCGAACATTAAACTTATTGAAATGCAGTTGATACACTCGCAAAAAATGGAAACAATTGGTGTTATGGCCGCCGGTATCGCTCATGAAATTAATACACCACTTCAATATATTGTTGGAAATACTCATTTTATAAAAGAAAATGCAGAAAGTATTATTAATCAAATTAAGTCAATTAAATATGTATGCACTAGTTCCACTCTTCCTGGGCCTGCGGATAAACTTCTTTTTATCGAAAAAATAATTAACAATTTTGATATAAATTTTGCAGCTGATGAAATCCCTGCAGCGATAGATGAAACCATTGAAGGATTGGATCGCATCTCATCAATTGTATTATCAATCAAAAAATTTTCCCACCCTGAGTTTGATGAGCCACAAAGTATCAATATAAATTCAGAAATAAGAAATACGATCAACGTTTCAAGAAATGAATGGAAATATTACGCGAAATTAATGACGAAGTTCGACGAAAATCTTCCAAATTTAGTGTGCGTGGCAAGCGATTTTAATCAAATTATTTTGAATTTGATTGTTAATGCTGCCCATGCTATGCAAGGAAAATTTAAACTTGCAGACTGCAAAGGAGTTATATCAATATTGACTTCACATGAGAAAAATTATATTCAAATATCCATAGCTGACAATGGTTCAGGAATACCCGATAAAATAAAAGATAAAATTTTTAATCCATTTTTTACGACAAAAGAAGTTGGTAAGGGGACTGGTATGGGACTTGCCATTGTCCTTAAATTGATCGAAAAGCATAAGGGAAAAATTTGGTTTGAAACAAAAGAAAACGAGGGCACGATCTTTTATGTTCAATTTCCTACTGCAACCCGAGAACAGGATAGCATGGCACGTTGATTGTTTATTCCTTTCAGTAGTTACCAGCTTATAATATGAAACTACTGCGTTCTGACCTGCCCTGGTCTTTTGGGACCATCTGAAACTTGAGAAGATGACTCCCGACGACGAAGAGGGAGCCATGAGAAAGGGACGATTTTCGGAAGAGCAGATAGTCGGCATCCTGCGCGAGGGTCCTGTAACAAAAACTGTGTAAACCTCCACTAAGGGGCTCAAGTTCCAGGAGGTTTTCGTGCTGATTAACCGTGATGAACTTGCCAGGAAGGTGCTCGAGGGAGAGATCACCAGCCTGGATGACCTCAATTCTGTTCTCCGCTCTATGATCAAGGACGTGGTCGAAACGGCAATGGGGGCCGAGATGACCGGCTTCCTTGGCTATGACCGCTACCAAACGCCGGACACCGATCCCGGTAACCGCCGCAATGGCTACAGCCAGAAAGAGTTGGCCTCGAAGGTCGGTCCCATCGTCATCGATGTTCCTCGGGACCGGAAACCGAGTTCGACCCGGCCATCGTCAAGAAACGCCAGAAGGATATCTGCGGCTTCGAGGAGTTCATCCTTTCCATGTATGCCAAGGGGATGAGCACCCGCGATATCCAGTACCACGTCAAGGAAATCTACAACCACGACATCTCACCCGAGACGGTCAGCCGGATTACCGACGCCGTCATCGACAAGGCCAAGGAATGGCAGAACCGGCCGCTGGAGCCGATTTACGCCATTGTGTTCATGGACGCGCTGTTCCTCAAGCTCCGTACGGATGGCCGGGTCAAGAACGTGGCCGCCTACCTGATGGTCGGCATCGACCTGGAGGGACGCAAGGAGTGCCTGGGCATCTGGCTTGGCCAAAGCGAATCCGCCAAGTACTGGCTCGGCGTGCTCAATGAGTTCAAAAAACGGGGCGTCAACGATGTGCTGATTTTCGCCGTGGATGGGCTGACCGGCTTCCCGGAAGCCATCAGGGCCGTGTATCCCCAGGCTGAGATTCAGCGCTGCCTTGTCCATCAGGTCAGGTCTTTTCTGGCGCAGATTGCCCAGAATCTTTGCCAATAGCGTCTCAGCCCTCAGAGTCTCATTTTCTTAAGTTGACTGTCATTGCGGGGCATGCGATATTTTTTGAAAATGCTATCATATCCTCTCTTGTCGCCTGCGATACGGAAGCATGATTTCTGCGGTTTTAACTTGAATCGCTCTTTCAACTTGGAGACGACTGTCGAGGCATGATCTGGAACAAGTCTAAATCGGTATTGGCCGTAGAAAAGTATTTGTGTCGCGACATCTTGAGCTTCGTTCAATTCAACAAGCGATGGAGGAGTTATGCGTCAATTCATTTTTGTGGTGGTATTCTTTGTTGCTGCACTGTGTTCTCAACAGGCGCACGCTTTTGAATGTGGAAAACTTGATTTTGGATCAAAATTGAGCGATATCGACGATGGGAAATTTGTATTCTATATGAAAAAAGAAGGTGTTTCCTACTATAATTACGTGGGAGACTGCCGCCTTTCGGTGCATAAGAAGGCATCGCCGGCCATCGCTTATGCGTTCATCGATGGAAAATACTACGCAAGGATTATTCGTGTTGTCGGCAGGGATAAAAAGGATATTCTCGCTGACATGAAGGAAAATCTTTGCACTCCAACTACTGTCAAAGATGATGGGGAATGGAGCTTATACCGATGTGATTTGCCAAACGACGTTGAGTTTAAGTTCAAATACAATAACAAGACGGGCGAGGCAAAAACTGCTGCGTACAGTAAATCCCTGCGTGAAAGGATTGGGAAAAACATCAAAGCCGATCCAGCTGACTTCTCAGAAAAGTAGCATTTCGGTGAAATCGTCGCCAGGGCTTAACGGGTGAAAGCCTACGACGGCGCAAGGGCATGGGAGCATGCCGAGGAGTGTTTCATGCCCCTTTACCGCATGGTTGCCGCCACGGCAGCGCGGCGACCCGAGGCCGTGGCCCTGTGTTGCGGGCCGCGTCAGGTCACCTATGCCCGACTGGTCGAAGACGCGGGCAAGCTGGCTGCGTGGCTTTCAAGCCGTGGGCTTGCCCCGGGCGACCGGCTTGCCGTTCTTTTTCCGAACTCCATCGAGCTTATCACCGTCATCCTGGCTGCCTGCCGGGCTGAGCTTGTCCTTGTTTCTCTCTCGCAAGACGCGCCTCCGGCCCGGCAAGCCGAGATCCTCGCGCAGACAGGGGCCAGGGGCCTTGTATTGGCCTCCAGTTTGGCTGCAGCCATTCCGTCCGCGGCACGAGAGCAACTGGCAGTAACGGTCTGCCTCGATCAGCCCGAACCAGGAACAGGGGGATATGACTCCTTTATCGCCCAGGCTCCGACCGATCTTCCACCCCGAAGCAACGTACCAGACCCGATCTGCCTCCTCGTCTTTACCTCCGGCTCAACCGGCAGGCCCAAGGCTGTCGCGCACACCCAAGAGCGACTTGCACGACGTGTGGAAGCCTTTGTTCAGGCCTTGGGCGTTACGGCCGAGGACACGACATTGGCTGTCTTCCCTGCCGACCGGCCGGTGGTCCTGGTGTTCCAGGTGCTGGCCATGCTGCGCCAGGGTGGGTCCGTCGTGCTGGCCGAACAACCGACCCCGGACGCGTTCTGGCGCCTCTATGGGGAGGCCCGCCCTGATTATTGCCTCGTGATGCCAAGTTACGCCCGGATGCTTTTTGCCGATCCGGGCGCCACCCTGGTTGACCATTCGCGGCTGCGGTTTTGGCTCAGCAGTGGCGACGCGCCAGGACAAGCCCTCTACGAGACGGCCCGGCGAATCACCGGTCGGCCGTATTGCAACCTCTACGGCCTCACCGAGACAGGCCTTGTGAGCGTGGTCGCACCCAGCGAAACAGACAAACCCGGCTGCATCGGCAGGCCCGTCGGCGATGTGACCATGCGGCTTGTGGACGACGCCGGGCAGGACGTTCCCGAGGGGAGTCCCGGACGCCTCCTCGTGACCTCGGCAAACATGATGGTCGGTTATTTCAACGACACCATGGCCACGCATCGGGCCATTGGAACCGGCTGGTACGATACGGGCGATCTCATGCGCCGCGACGCCGAGGGCGATTACTGGTTTCTCGGTCGCTCCGGGGACGTCATCGTGCGCCATGCCGTCAATGTGGCCGCCGCCCTGGTGGCCGACGTCCTGGCCGGGTATCCTGGCGTGGCCGAGGCCGTGGTGGTGGGGGTGCCCGATGTCGAGGCCGGGCAGGTTCCTGTAGCCTTTTATCGCACGACCGGCCCCGATCCCGGTGCCGAAACGCTTACCCGTTACCTTGCCGACAGGGTGGATGCTTTGTCTGTGCCTGTGGCGTGCCTGGTTGTTCAACAGTGGCCGGTGACGCCCCGGGGCAAGACCGACCGGCAAAAGCTGAAGGCTTTGGCCATGAAATACCTTGCCCGGGAGAGTGGGGATGGATGAGAGACCGCCGACTTTGGGATGCTCCCGAAGCTTTCCGAAGTGGCTGTAGCTCCACTGTCAAACGTCTTGTGCGTCCTCGGGCAGGATTCCTGAGGAAGGCTCGGGTAGCCAACGCGAAGCTATCAGATTGGCGAGTGTGACCAGGAGGGCGATCCCGGCAGCCGCGTAGGCGACTCGAGTGGGATGGGCTGCAGTGATAGGAAGGGCGGCGGCCAGCCATTGAGTCAGGGCGGCGAAGCACGAACCCAACATGCGCCCGCCGACGTTGGCCGCGAAACTCTCGCCTGTGCCTCGCAAGTGCAGTGGATAGACACGGGGGAGATAATTCCCCCAGAAGCTGAACTGGCCGATAATAAGAAAACCCGCCAGAAACAAGCCGCTTTCAAAGGCTGGCAGGCTCGTGGTGCCGGCCCAGGCGAAGGTCGCCGGCAAAACAACTGCCGCCGGAATCAGGAAACATCGCAACAGCCTCCTGCGGCTGACAAGCCAGACCGCCAACACCGCCAGGGCGCACCGACCGGTAAGCCCCCCCATTTCCTGAAACGTGGTCACGCGCGCCGCCATTCCTTGCACCACCGGCCCGGTGATGCGGCGATTTTCGGCGATAACCCTTTGTTCGATTTCGTCCTCAGGACGCCCTGCCGCCCTCCACTGGGCACGAAGCGACGCATAGTATTCTTCGGAAGGAAGCATTTTCTGGGCTGCGGCAACAGCGGCTTGGGTCTCGGGAAGCCCTGGCACGATCTGCGGCGCTTGCAGCAAGGCGCCAAAGGAGGCAGCGAAACTCAGGGTAAACATGCCGGTGACGAGGCATGTGGTGCGCCAAAGCCCGGGGGAGAACAGGGCGGCCACACTCGGCCGTGCAAGGCGGCCGGCAAGGCGTTTTTTCAGCCAGGGAGGGGATTCAGGCAGAAAGGGCCTCACCAGAAGAAGCGGCAGGGCGGGAACGAGCCCGGACATAAGTGTGTAGCGCCAATCGGCGTGAGGGTTGTCGATGTGCCCGAGAAACGACAGGAAATGAGGGAGGACGATCGGCGGCAAGGACATCGGCGGCAATGTGAACCATCCAAAAACATTGATCGGACGGCCAGCCGCCAACGATGCGGCAACACCTCCCGCCAGGGCTACAAGCAGCCCTCCGACGGAAGAAAAAGCTTGCGTGGTTCCAAGTACGGTCTCTCGCCGGCGGGGGTCGGGGAAAATTTCGGCCAACCAAGCAACTGCGGCCACGAATTCCACGCAGATACCGATAAACACGAGGCACCGCAAAACAAGCAACATGGGCAAGTTCGTTGCAAACCCTGTCAAGAATGAGGAGACCGCATACAGCATGATGCTTGCGGTAAGTATGCGTTGCCTGCCAAATCGGTCGGTGAGGTAGCCGCCAAGAAGTCCAAAGGCACCGCCGGCTATGGCTGGGATATAAAAAAGCAGCCCAAACCAGAACGTGAATTCCGGCGATCCGGGACGGATGCCGCCTAACTCCATGAGCGCCGGGCGCACTACGAGCGGAAGCATAAGCAGTTCATAGCTATCAAAGAGAAAGCCACAGGCAGCAACTGCACAAACAAACCACTCCTGAGCCGTCAGGCGGAGTGTTTTAAGAGGGGCTATCACTGACGGGCCGGACACACCCGGCAGTGACATGGCACATTAAACATAATGTTTGGTATCAGAATGTCTAACCATCAGCAATAGATACAGACGTATTCCGAATGGGTCCTGTTCCTGGAAGGCTTGTTGGCATCAGAGGCACGGGCCATGGGACGCTGGGCCTGTAACGAAAACAGTGTAAACCTCCACTAAGGGGCGAAAGTCCCAGGAGGTTTCTGTGCTGATCAACCGTGACGAACTGGCCAGGAAGGTGCTCGAGGGAGAGATCACCAGCCTGGATGACCTCAATTCTGTTCTCCGCTCTATGATCAAGGACGTGGTCGAAACGGCCATGGGGGCCGAGATGACCGGCTTCCTTGGCTATGACCGCTACCAAACGCCGGACAGTGATCCCGGCAACCGCCGCAACGGCTACAGCCAGAAAGAGCTTGCCTCGAAGGTCGGCCCCATCGTCATCGATGTGCCCCGGGACCGAAAATCCGAGTTTGCGCCAGCCATCGTTAAGAAGCGCCACAAAGACATTGGCGGCTTCGAGGAACTCATCCTTTCCATGTATGCCAAGGGGATGAGCACCCGCGATATCCAGCACCACGTCAAGGAAATCTACAACCACGACATCTCGCCCGAGACGGTCAGCCGCATCACTGATGCCGTCATCGACAAGGCCAAGGAATGGCAGAATCGGCCATTGGAGCCGATTTACGCTATCGTGTTCATGGACGCGCTGTTTCTCAAACTCCGGGTGGATGGCCGGGTCAAAAACGTGGCTGCGTACCTGATGGTCGGCATCGACCTGGAGGGGAAAAAGGAGTGTCTGGGCATTTGGCTTGGGCAGAGCGAATCAGCCAAGTATTGGCTCAGCGTGCTCAATGAGTTCAAAAACCGGGGCGTGAACGATGTGCTGATTTTCGCCGTGGATGGGCTGACCGGCTTCCCCGAAGCCATCAGGGCCGTGTATCCCCAGGCCGAGATCCAGCGTTGCCTTGTCCACCAGGTCCGGAATTCGCTGGCGCAGATGACCTGGAAGGACCGCAAGGAAGTTGCCACCTGTTTGCGCTCGATTTACACAGCACCCACCGAGGAGGCGGGCCTCATGGCGCTGACCCAGTTCGAGGAAGTCTGGGGGCGGAAGTATCCCCAGGTTGTGCTGTCCTGGAAGCGTCATTGGACAGAACTGGCGACTTTTTTCAATTATCCCGAAGCAGTGCGGCGGCTGATTTACACCACCAACCCTATTGAGAGTCTCAACAGCCGGGTAAGAAAGACCGTGAAAGGGAAAAGCGTTTTCCCGACGGAGATCGCCCTGTTTAAGGCGCTGTATCTGGCGGTGGCCGAAGCCGAGAAGCGCTGGACGATGCGAACAAGGAACTGGCAGGAGATCATGGCCCAGCTGTCGATCTTCTTCCAGGAACGCCTCAAGGACTATCTCTGCTGAGCCATCAACCAAGGGCGTTTACACAGTTTTCGGGACACTCCCAGGTCGAGTGCCCAGGTTGAAGCAGACCTCCATAGCCCATTGCAGATGCGGTTCGGCACAGGCCATGATCTTCTTTGCGTCCTCCAGTGTCAGTTTCAAATCCCAGGGCTGCACCTTGGGCTTTTTCCAGTTCTTCAGCGGGTTGACGCTGGTGAAACCGTTGTCGATGCCAAAGTTGAAGATGAAACTCAAATAATCACAGTACTTATTGACCGTATACTGCGACCTTGATTTCCCTGTAGTATCACTAACTCCTTTAAAGTGCAGAATGAACGGCACCATATTTTGTTGATAGGTTAAAGTGTCAACTGGCCTGTCACCGATGACCGGGACGAACTGGTTCTCCAGCAACCGCTCGATATAGCGGATGTGCTTTTCCGTTCGTCCAGATGCTCGCATGTGATCCAGGTACTTCTTCCCGAGATCGGACAAAGTGATCCCACCGACGACCTGGCCGACAACTTGTGACGGAACTGACGGAAGTGTTCCTGCTGCCACAGGTGCCACCACCGTTGACGTAACCGTTTCAGGATCAGGAATCGGTAAACCAAGTTGAATCGCATCTTGAACAGCTTTATCGAATGCCAGTGCTTTTGCTTGAGCAAGATCACCTCTGCCAAAGGACTTGTCGTGACGCTTGCCGTAGTTGTCATGCCAATAGACCATCCATCGACTATCGCGTTGATAGACACTCATAGTAACCTCTACTTTTCAGGTTGATGTTTGATTTACAAAACCGAGGAGTGAAACCAGAAACAGGGGGATTCAAATAAAGAGGATGTGACTACCCTTGTTAAAGGTTTAGATCGATTTCATTAAAACTTCTTCGACTTCCTCTTCCTTTACATCGATATAACGGCGTGTGATGCTCGGACTACTGTGATTCAACCGCTTGGCAATGACTTCCCATGATGTCCCATAAGTCTTTCTTTGGTGGTAACACCAGGACTTTCTCAACGAATGCGCACCATAGTTGCCTGGAAGGTTAAGCGCATTGCACCATTGCTGGACATACATGGTCACCGCGTAAGTTGTTAACGGTGCGTTTGACCCCTTTCTGCTTTTGAACAGAAAGTTTTCTTCCTTAGCCTCGATGGTCTTCAAGTAGTCATCAAGTGCTTCCTTGATTTCCGTATTAATCATGAGAACGTTTTCTTTGCCTGTCTTTTTTTCACGAATGACAATGCGATCACCAACATTAACATATCTGACGTTAGCAATTTTGAGGTTGAGCAAGTCTTGTACGCGCAAGCCGCTGTTGATGCCCATAATGAACAAGAGTTTGTTCCTGGGTGAATCATGCAAAAGTCTTTTAATACTTTTGATGTGCTTCACGTCCGTGATCGGATCAACCTTCATAGAATCCTCCAATTAGGTTTTTCCTTTTTAGGCTGTTGGAAAGAAACATTGAAAATTGCCTTGTTCAACCCGGTCCCTCCCTGGGCCACTTTAACGACTTGTAGTTCTTGGACTTCTTGATTTTACTCGCTCCAATTTACGATATTGTGTAAAACCGTTCTTTCCTAGAAATACTAATATCTGTAGTTTTTTTGACTAAAATCGCGTATATTTTTCGTAGAATCAGGTAATGTCTATTAGATAAATATTCCTATGAATATGTCTTTCAAAAAAGAATCTCTTTTGTCAAAATAAAAGTACATTGCTATTGAATGAGTTAAAAAAAAGAAATGCCATACAGATAAACCACATGACATTTCATTTGGAGTGTTATGGGAGAACCTTTGTCAGGATAATCTTTCCGTCATTGACTTCGACAGAAAATTCGTCGTTTTCGTTGACTTCAAGATAACCAAGATCATAGGCCTTCAGGTTGATCTTCAGGATGCCCTGTTGATTCACCTTCGACCGCTTCGAGTCTTTAAGATAAAGTCCCTTCACTTCATACAGCACATGATTTGTGCTACTTAGTTTGCCGATATGTTGCTTCAACGTTTGCTTGTGTCTGATTCCTGTACGCTCCATTATTGTAGAAGCGTCCAGACCTTCCTTGACCAGTACACTAAGAGTTTTTGGATCGTACTTTGAGCTGGTCGCGAAAAATTGGACAGTCTGTTAAGCTCTAGTCCTCGACGAGGGAGGACGGTTTTCGATGTCCAAGCGACGGAAGTTTTCAGCGGAGTTCAAGGCGAAGGTGGCACTCGAGGCTCTTTCCGGCGAGTTGACCTTGGCCGAGCTGGCCAGCAAGTATGATGTGCATCCGACGCAGATCACCGGTTGGAAGCGCCAGGCCAAGGAAGGCATGGTTGCAGCCTTTTCCGGGAAGTCGGCGAACGTGCAAAAGGATGCCTGATCGGCGACAATTATTCTTGAGCATCAGCGACAATTAGAATTGTGCATCCTCCTCCTTGGAGTCTGTCGGCTGTCTCCCTCCTGGAAAGATGATAGCCGGCTGAAATGATAACGGATGCGCAGGTGAGAAAGCTGATGAGCGAGAAGACCAAGACGGGACGGACAGGGATAGCCGCGCTACGGGCCGGCATGAGCCGCAACACGGCGGCGAAGTACCTCAAGGAGAGCAAGCTGCCCTCGGAGATGAAAGCGGTCCGGGACTGGCGGACTCGCCCCGATCCTTTTGAGCAGCACTGGCCGAGGATTGAGGCACGCCTCGTTGCGGAGCCGGACCTTGAGGCGCGCACGATCTTTGAGGAATTGCAGGAGCATCATCCTGGCCTGTACGAGCCAGGTCAACTCCGGACCTTGCAGCGTCGGGTCAAGCAGTGGCGGGGGCTGGCCGGCCCAAACAAGGAAGTCTTCTTCCCCCAGGCGCATCGTCCTGGTGAGGCCATGCAGACTGATTTCACCTGGGCCAGCAAGCTCGGCGTGACCATACAGGGCGAGGCCTTCCCGCACATGCTGTGTCATCCAGTGCTGCCATACTCCAACTGGGAATGGGCCACGGTGTGCCACTCCGAATCGCTGGCCGCACTCAAACGAGGCGTGCAGGAAGCGTTATTTCGGTTGGGCCATGCGCCAAGGTTCCATCAAACGGACAACTCCACGGCGGCCACCCATGACCTGACCAGCGGCAAGCGGGCCTTCAACGAGGAATACGCGGCCATGGTCGGTCACTTCGGCATGCACCCCAGGACCATCGCGGTCGGTGAAAAGGAGCAGAATGGTGATGTCGAGGCCATGCACCGGGGGCTGAAAAATCGGCTGAAACAATACCTGCTTCTGCGCGGCAGTAATGACTTTGAAAGCGCCACCACCTACGAAATGTGGTTGTGGCGGATGCTGCTCAAGACAAACCGTCCCCGGCAAACGAAGCTTGGGGAGGAACTGGCTGTGATGCGGCCAGTAACGATGGCCAGACTTCCCGAATTTACGGAAGTCGATACCAGGGTCAGTTCCTGGAGCACCATCTCCATCAAAAGCAATGTCTATTCCGTACCCTCCAGACTCATTGGAGAAAAGGTCATGGTCAGAGTCTATGAGGGGAGGATCGACGTGTATTACGGCGGCAAGGTCCAACTCAGCACCCAACGCCTCCTGGGACGCGGCGGCCACCGGATCAACTACCGTCACATCATCTGGTCCCTGGTGAAAAAGCCCGGTGCGTTTCGTCTCTATCGTTACCAGGAAGACCTCTTCCCCTCCCTGGTTTTCCGGCGTGCGTACGACGCGTTGCGAGACCGGTTCGAGGAGAACAAGGCCGACAAGGAGTACGTACGCATCCTGCACTTGGCGGCGTCCACGATGGAGGCCGAGGTGGAAACCGCCCTGGAACTCCTCCTTGAGGCAGGCACGCTGCTCAGCGCCGAGGGGGTCAAAAGCATGGTCACCGATGGCGACACGCTCGTGGCAATGGGCATGGACGCGCCGCTCGTGGACCTTTCGGTTTACGACAATCTTCTGTCCCGACGGGAAGGTTGCATATGACCCAGGAAACCGGCGGCCTCATGATCTGCCTCAAGGCGTTGCATCTTTCGGCGTTTGCCAGCCGCCTCCAAGAGACGACGGCCACGGCCGAGAGCCAGGGTTGGAGCTACCAACAGTATTTGCAGTACCTGGCCGAGCTTGAACTGGAGGACAGACGGCAAAGCCGTATCGAACGTCTCCGCAAGGCCTCCGGCCTGCCGGGGGATAAAACCTTGGCCAGTCTGGATACGGGGGCTTTGCCGGAACGGGTGAAGAAGATCCTGCCCTCCCTGTGCGAGGGGCACTTCCTTGAACGGTCGGAAAACATCGTGGCCTTCGGCCTGCCAGGACGAGGGAAAACGCATCTGCTGTGCGCCATCGGTCATGAGCTTGTCCGTCGCGATCATCCGGTGCTGTTCATGCCGGCCTACCGCCTGGTGCAAAAGCTGCTCATCGCCAAACGCGACTTCAACCTGGAAAAGGCCCTCAAAAAGCTGGATCGTTTCGAGGCGGTGATCCTCGATGACATCGGCTACGTGCAGCAGGACCGGGAAGAGATGGAGGTGCTTTTCACCTTCCTGGCGGAGCGCTACGAGCGCGGCAGCGTGCTGATCAGCAGCAACCTTGTCTTCTCTCAATGGGACAAAATCTTTAAGGATTCCATGACGACAGCGGCAGCCATCGACCGGATGGTCCACCATTGCGTCATCCTGGAGCTCAACGGGCAGAGCTACCGGAACCAGGAGGCTCAAAAACGGAATGCGGTCTCACACCCTCGCGGCGATGAAGACGGACGCGGGGCCGACCTCAAACCCGAAGATCACATGGCTGAGGCCGAGGTGGATGCACAAAAATAGTTGTCGTCAGTGCCCAAGAGTAATTGACGCTGAGCAATCGAGTGCTGGAAATTCCGGGGTGAGACTTTTTAATTTACCACTAACCGGGAAAATTTAGCTATTTTATGACAAATTTTTACCACTTTGGCTTTGGATGAGATGCGGCTATTTCATCTGGGAACCGTATAGAATTGCTGCGTTTCAAAGCAAAATAAAAATTCGCATCGATGGATCAAAAAGAAGCTTTCTTCGGACCAGCTTTTTCTTTCAAGTAAGTGTTATATTCGCGTTCCGTTATTTTGTAGACATAGACAATCTCTGTGGCACCGGACGCAGAGTCAATAGCAAACTCCAGCTTGACGCGTTTCCAATCCCAGGTGCAGATAAAATTATCAAGGGAATCTTCTATCTTTGTGCATTCTCCATATTTTTGTTTGAACATATTGAAGACACTGGCCGGATCACATTTAGAGAAAGTCATTTTGACTTTATAAAATCTACCACTAAACGTTTCATAGGATAAGGTGTCAAGAGGACATGAACCAATAGTCATGTCTTCACCTGATCGTTTGAACACATCTATTTTTTCATCGCGGGAAAATTGTTTTACGAGTCCTGGAATAGCAGAGTAGTGCGAATCCCATTCCATACCGCGAAAATCTCTCGGTTCAGTGCTTTGCGCATAGGCTGTGGCAGAAAAGAGTAGTGCTAAAACAGTAAACATTTTTGTTCTCATCTTAGTTTAACCTCTTTACCATGATCTTTTTGCTGATTCCACTAACGAGCAAATAGCTGTATCTGCCGCTTTTGATGATCGTGCATATCGGGGAAACCAAATCCTTGTCGTAGCTGAAAGCGCTATTCATCGTTTCGAAGACTTCACCGGTAGCCATTTTGACGATGGTCCCGGTCTGTATCCCGTCCTTTTCCTTGAACGTATTGAGGCACTGGGAATACTTTGTGTTTCCCTTCGGCATGGCCCGGGAGAGGGGAGAGCAGGGCCAGTGCGACGAGGGTGAATCCGATCCATCTGGTTTTCATGGCAAACCTCGGTTTTTCTCCGGTTGCAGTTGTTTTCGGCAGGGAGTGTTAATAACTTTAGTTGCTATAATTTGCAAAATAACCTTTCGATCATTTGTTATGTAACCAAAATCATTGCCATATCCTCTCCTGCGGTGGAGGAGTGGCATGGACAGCGTTCAGGATATTTTCGGGAAGAAAATCAAATCAATACGTAGGGCCAGGGACATCACCCAGGAAAAACTGGCTGACCTGTCCGGTCTGTCCCTCCAGTACATCGGCGAGATCGAACGCGGCCGGCGCAATCCGTCACTGACCAGCATCGAACAGCTGTCCAGGGCCTTGGACATTCCCATGGCGGAGCTTTTCAGTCTGGAGGAGTTTCGTTTGTCACCGGATGAACTCAAAGCGATCCTGATCCGGCAGATTGAATCCGCTGACGAGGATCGGTTGCGAACATTTTTTAGCATTGCCATGACCTTGTTTCGTTAATATTTTCAGTCGTCTTCCGGTAGCATCAGTGTCAGTACGGGACTGGCACCATCGTCACCTGGACCGATGTGGGCAATGACTTCGACAGTTTCTTTTCTATTGGGATTCATGAGAAAATCGACTTTGAAGGTGACGCGATCCGTCCCTTTGTTGGTCCGGGCCGCGATCAGCGCCAGTGACAACAGATCATGGAGTCGGCCAGCGGTGCTTTGACCCTCGGATTCCAAACCTGGTGGCACGAAAGCGACATAACCATTATAGAGATGATCGGTGACAGCGACCGGAACCCGAAAACCAAGGGTTTTTGCCTGAGCTGTGACATCGATGAGGACACCGTCAGCGAGTGCCTGTGCGCGGGTGTAGCTGTAGATGACGTTCCAGTCGTTATTCGTGGCCATGGGTGTCACCTTCTTTCTGTTGTGCTAAAATAACATCGAGCTTTCGACGAAAGTTTTGACACAATTCTTTTCCTATTTCCGAGAATGAGTGCGTTAGTCTCCCATAGATTTCTGTTGATGACGTGTCCATTATTTGAAAGAGCAGTTCAATCGGACGAAGTGAATTGATGATTTCGTCTTTAATGTTGAAACTATCCAACTGACTTTTATCCATTTCAAATCCTCCTGTATAAATTTTACAGCTTTGGGAGGAGGATATCCTGGGCCAGTGGGGTGGTCACGGGATGGGAGGGAAGCTCGTTCTATCCCTAGGGTTTTCGGACATTGGCCCGGAGCGGGAATCTCCTGGAGTTTTGGACCAGCGGGGACCCAATGGGGGTGGCCCAGGTAAAAGGCCCAGGAGGGAGTAGGGGAGAGAGCAGGAGGGGGATGTCCAAGGGAAAAGTCCAAGCCCAAATTTCCCCAGGGGCAGGGCTTCGACTGTTTACTTAGATAAACGCTGTTATTTTAAGTAGTTGAGGTTTTGCAGGGAACTGCATTTTTTGATTTGCAGCAGATGCGCCAGTAAAATCGATCTGTGGGGACGGAATCAGCGTCATCGCGAATATCTGGTGAACAAGCTGCGTTTCGAGAAACTGGGCAGAAATTGACGTCTCCGATGGCAGAGTCCTGCGAATTTCCCGTCCCTGTTCCAGTAATATCGGCCCATGTCGTCCAGGGAAATCGGTTGGCGTGGGCTTTTTGAACCAAGGAATCGGTGACTATGGATAAAAATTGCTATGACAAGATGATAAACTCTAGCGAAGATTTGTTGAGTATTCTTGATAGTCTATTTAGAGAACCTGTGCCATTTTGGAATCAATTTTATGCCGATAGAGTGAGAGGAATCCCATTTTTTACAGAGTTTCCAGATGAAAACCTTGTTTCATATTTTCACAAGGGTTTTCTAAAAAATGGGAAAGTTCTAGAGCTTGGATGCGGGAATGGCAGAAATTCTGTCTTTTTTGCAACCAAAGGATGTACTGTAGAAGCGGTTGATGTCTCAGATGTCGCGATTGAATGGGGAAAAGAGTTAGCATCAAAAAACAACGTGACCATAAATTTTATCTGTAAATCTGTTCACGAATTAGAACAAGTTGAGGACAAATATGATATCATTTATGACGCTGGATGTTTACACCACATAACGCCACATCGCAGGATTGGTTATATAAATTTTGTTAAAAAAGCTTTAAAACCAGGTGGGCATTTTGGCTTGACATGTTTTAGGCCAGGTTTCAATGATATTGGTGGTGGAAATTCATTTTCAGATTTGGAAGTGTATAAGATGTGCAGACTGAAAGGTGGGTTAGCCTATTCAGAAATCAGCTTCGCTTCTTGTTTGAAGACCAGCTAAAAGTTGAAGAGTTTAGGCCTATGCAAGAGATGACTGTAAATGACAAGCTATTCGGGAAACAATTTTTGTGGACAGCTTTATTTAAAAAATAGTGGTCTAAACTTTTCTTCTAAAGCGGGAAAAAATCTTCAAAAAAATAACCAGCTAGTTTTGCAGGAATATTGTGCGAATAAACCAATGTCGCCCTGTAAAGGATGTGACGTAGGCCTTTTTACTTAAACAAACCTCGATGCACTTAAGACATTTAGAAAATATTGCACGGAATATTCGTTCAACTATGATGTGCATCACTGTTTTTAATGGTGCTTTCATTGCCAGTCTTAACCAAATAACAGTTTTTATATTGATCTAGAGGGCAGACATATATGAAAATCACGGAGTCTAGGATAGAAAATCTTGAGGAGATATTGAGTATAATTCACAACGCAATTATCGACATGGAGTCTGAAAATATTTACCAATGGGATGATATTTATCCAGACAGGCGCACTGTAATCAGTGATATTAACAATCAAAGTCTTTATGTTTATTTTGATGAATTTGTAATTAAAGGGATTATTGCATTCGATGAACGTCAAGAAAAAGAATATGAAACTATAAATTGGAGATATGGAACAGGTCGTCAGCTGATTATTCATAGACTCTGTGTTGATCCAAAATACAAAAAACAAGGAATAGCTAGATCGCTTGTGGCATTTGCTGAACAATTTGGAAAAATGAATGGTTTTGAGTCAATTAGATTGGATTCATTTGTGGATAATATTCGTGCATGCAAATTGTATTTAATGGGCGGATACGATGCAATAGGAATTGTTAATTTTAGAAAAGGTAAGTTCATATGCTTTGAGAAAAAATTATAAAAAGTGAAAATTCCATTGTCTAAACTCGACACGTCACATCACCTTCGCGGACTGGCCTGTGATAGCCCAGTAATGTGGATGTCCAAGGGAAAAGTCCAAGCCCAAATTTCCCCAGGGACCGGGCTTCGACTGTTTACTTAGATAAATACTGTTATTTTAAGTAGTTGAGGTTTTGCAGGGAACTGCATTTTTTGATTTGCAGTAGATGAGGCAGTAAAATCGATCTGTGGGGATGGAATCAGCGCCATCGTGAATAGCTGGTGAACAAGCTGCGTTTCGCGAAACAAGACTGAAATGGACGTCTCCGCTGGCAGGATCCTGCGAATTTTCTGACCCTGTTCCAGAAAAATTGACAGATAGCGCTATATTTCAAGTGGATAGATGTAGGGTGTCAGACTAGGAGTGCAACAGACTAGCATATAACGCTTTTTCTAATACGAAAATTTGTTCGTTTTTGATAGGAGCAGATTCTTCCAGTTACAAGAAGAAGCTAGTTTTGCCGTTAAATTTGATTAATGGTAAATTTCAATGTAAATTGCGTTGACTTTTTCAATTTACAAGCTACTATTTCGAAATCACATTTGAAATCAAAACCGAAAGGAGTATTTTACCCATGCCTATTGCATCTAAATTCGACGCGATGAAACTTCGCACCATGATCACCGAAGGGAAAACCGCTCAGCAAATTATGGATGCCTTCGATATTCCCAAAACCACCCTGAAAAACCATCTCACGAAGCTGATGACGCTGGATGAGAAATTCTACAAGATCGAAGGGATGGATGCTCGTGTGGCATCTGGAAGCGTGAAGTTCTCTGGTACGGGTCTCCGTCTGTCCCCGACGCTCCTGGCTAACTACGGCTTCAAGCAGGGGGATGAGTTCAAGGTCTCCTGTCTGGAAGCAGGGAAAATCGTCCTGGAAAAGAAGTAGCTGTAATTTCAGATTGTTCTGTGAAAAGGCCCACGTCGCCCTGTGAAAATGGGTGATGTGGGTTTTTTGTTTCAGTTAGAGTCATGTTATCTTTAGTGTAATAAAATACTTAGACAATTAGCGATGGTTTTGCTTGCTGCTGCGCAAGATGTTGCTATTGGATATAGACGGATGTACAGGAAAAGAGTTGGCTCCAGCGTGAGTTCGGATAATTTCGTGCAAGATGCAAATTGCTAAAGCTAAGATTGCGTGCCAACCGTCTGCCGCCGTCAGTCGCTGGATCATTGTCAATGATTATCGAAAAATAACCACTAATCCGGGAAAATCCATGCGTATCGAATTTGTCGAACTTAGAAATTTTCGCCGCTTTAAACAGGTTCGTATTGATTTTTCTAACGAGACAACGCTTTTTGTTGGCGCAAATAACAGTGGAAAGACATCAGCCATCACTGCCCTAAAATATTTTTTAGCGCAAGGAGGAAAAGAGCGTTTTAGTATATATGATATCCCCATCGATAGTTGGCCAAAAATAGTGGAAATAGGCGATAAGTATGAACGTGGTGAGGATATCGACGAGCGTAAAGAATGGGAAAAAATTCTTCCTTCACTTGATGTATGGATCTCTGTATCGATAAATGAAGTCCACCATGTTGTCCACCTCTTGCCTTCACTCGACTGGAAACCGGAAGAGCTTATTGGCGTTCGGCTTCAGCTGGAGCCAATAATCATTGGTGACGGGGCGATCAAGCTTGGTTTACGGGAAAAATATTGCCGCGCAAGAGATATTGTATGCGGAGTAATGGGCGCTTCGTCAGTGGCTAAAGAAAAGACTTCATGCTCAGATTTTACACTTTGGCCATCTAACTTGCAGGAGTTTTTAAAGCGCAATGCTCATAGCCATCTCACGCTGAATGCTTACCGACTTGATCCGGGGAAGATTCAAGAACCCGAATGTGGCCTTGCTTGTCCACAGGAACTCCCAGAGGCTGCGGAGGTGGTGGAAGCCCCTTTCAAGGGATTGATTACGGTGGATATCATAGACGCGCAGAGAGGGATTGGGGATGACTCCTCTTTTGCGAACCACGATGGCGACGGTGGGAGATCTGAAAGTGGAGCACATAGGAGACTCTCCGATCAACTACGAGCATATTATGACCAGCATTTAGACCCAGAGGTCAACCCTGACGAGCATGATATAAAAGCGTTGAGAGCTATTTATGCTGCGAAAAAAGCTTTTGATAAGCGACTTGAAGTACATTTTAGAGAACCACTCAGGGAACTCCAACAACTCGGGTATCCAGGTATTGGCGATCCGCGCATCAAAATTTGCACCAGCGTTCATATGCCAGATGGTTTGAAGCACAGCTCTGCGGTGCAGTACGACGCAGCACCATCGGAGGAAAGAGAGAAGCCATCCGTTAACTTATTGCCGGAAAATTGCAACGGCCTTGGCTACCAAAATCTTATCTCCATGGCGTTTCGTCTGATCAGCTTCAGGGATAGATGGTTGAAAGTCGGCAAGGCAAGTCAAAAAGAGAATGAGAAACTAGGCGCTAACATAGGTCGATCTCCGTTGCATCTTGTTTTTGTGGAAGAACCTGAAGCCCACCTACACGCGCAAGTACAGCAGGTTTTTATCGAGAATGCTTACAGAATTTTACGTAATCATAACAGCCTAACCGGTGATTCGAGCCTAAGCACGCAGCTTGTCGTCAGCACTCATTCCAGCCACATTGCACACGTGGTAGAGTTTAAAGATATGCGATATTTTCGTCGACATCCTGCGGAGAATGGAGAGGTGACCCCAAATTCGTTAGTCGTCAATCTTGCAAGTGTCTTTGGAACCGAAGATGACACTGCGAAGTTCGTCAAGCGGTATCTAAAGGCTACCCATGCCGACCTATTTTTCGCAGACGGAGCGATCCTTGTTGAGGGCTCTGCTGAGCGCATGCTTGTTCCGCATTTTATCGGATATGATGTTGATCTCGAAGAGTTGAGAAGTTGTTATGTCTCTTTGTTGGAAGTTGGGGGCAGTCATGCGCACCGCTTGATGGAATTAATAAAGACTTTGGGGATAAATACTTTAATTATAACAGACATAGATTCTATGGAGGACAATAGTTCTGCGCAACCGACTCGCAATATTGGAATGACTACAGGAAATAACTTCTTGAAGAATATTATTCCGGCTATCGACTCTATAGACAGGTTGCTGGACTTGAATAGCATCGACAAAGAATAATGTTATGATTCGTTTTCAATACGTGTTGCGTATCAATATCCTGTGTCAATATCAAGAGAAGGTTCTTTGGATGGCATAGAATATATCCCGTATACATTTGAAGACGCCTTGGCTGCAGAGAACATCAACCTATTCAGCGGCATTGACAGCCCTACTGGCATGTTGAACAAATTTAAAAAAGCTATCAATTATTCTTCGGATGCAAACGAGCTCAACAAATCACTTTATGAAGCCGTTAGCCAAAGTGGTAAAGCAAAGTTCGCGCTAGATCTTCTTTTCCTTGTGGATCCATTGAGACTTACAATGCCTCGATACATTAAAGAAGGTTTGCTATGGCTGCAAAAACAACTTTTGGAGCACCGACGGTGCGTAATCCATGCGCCAATCTGTCCGGCTCAACAGCGTGAGGGAGACGCGCCGCAATGAACGCGAATGAAATAATTTCGGACAACGATTATGATATCGACGCTGACGCGACCATAGCTAAATGTCTCGCTGCGGAGCCCCCGATAAGTTTTTTTCTCTTCGCTGGAGCTGGATCGGGAAAAACCAGTTCGCTTAAGAAGGCTCTTGAAGAGTTGGAAAAAGTTAAAGGCGAGCGGCTCTGTTTAGACGGAAAACATGTTGGCGTTATCACCTACACCAACAAGGCTTGTGATGAGATCAAGCATAGAGTTAATTACAACGCATTATTTCATATCGCTACAGTACACAGTTTTTCTTGGTCACTTATAGAAGGTCTTACGAAGGATATTCGATGCTGGCTAACGGAAAATCTCCAGAAAGAAATTGCAGACTTGAGCCAAAAACTAATCAAATCCAAGCCTACAGCTAAGACATATGGAAGTAACCAAGAGAAGCTATCTAGAAAACAGGAACGACTGAAGAAGCTCCCAAGTGTACACCGCTTCATCTACAATCCTGACGGTGATAATTTTGGATATGATTCACTCAACCACGCAGAGGTCATCAAAATTGTTTCATGTTTTCTGACAAAAACAATGCTCATGCGGGAAATACTCGTTAGCAAGTACCCAATCCTGCTGATTGACGAAAGTCAAGATACGCATAAAGAGCTTATGGAAGCGTTACTCCTGGTGCAGGCAGAACTCCCCAACCAGTTTGCCCTTGGCGTCATCGGCGATATGATGCAGCGGATTTACCCACACGGTAAAGACAAACTTGCCGAGTCTGTGCCGGAAGGCTGGGCAAAGCCTGTCAAGGCGATGAACCATAGAAGTCGCTCAAGGATCATAACGCTTATCAATAAAGTTAGAAAGCCAGTCGATCAACAGCAACAGCGTCCTCGATCCGACAAAGAGGGGGGGTACGCCCGTCTTTTTATACGAGCTGCCGATACGCCCGATAAGCGGGAGGTTGAAGCAGAAATTTATAATAAGATGGCCGAGATCACCCAGGACAAGAAATGGAGGGGTGAGGAGCGGGATGTTAAGACCCTTATTCTTGAGCATCGCATGGCGGCTAACCGGCTGGGTTTTCACGATATGTGGAGTCCTCTCAATGAAATTGACCATTTGAAAACTGGATTGCGAGATGGTTCTCTCCCTGCGTTAGGTTTTTTTTCGCGTATTATATTGCCTCTGGTGCAAGCACATAGAAAGGGGGATCGTTTCGCCATAATGGATATCGTCAGAAAATATTCTCCACTCCTAGACAAGAAACAGCTCGAACGCCTCGGCAATGCACAGTTTTCCCAGGTTGAAAAGACAAAAGACGCGACTTCAGAATTCATTTCTTTGTGGGATGACGTGAAAACTCCGAGTTTTCTTCAGGTGTTGCAGCAAGTTCAGAAAACAGACTTGTTCCCTCTTCCAGAGGTGTTGGCTCCATATGTCTTTTCTGGGGGCAGTGCACAAGAAGAGTCTGCCGAAGATGACGCTGACGCGAAAGAGACGATGTCATGGCAACGATTTTTGGCCTCGCAATTTGAGCAAATTGAAGTTTACAAAAACTACATAAATGGTGAAGCTCTTTTTGATACACACCATGGTGTAAAGGGGCTTCAATTCCCAAGAGTCTGCGTTATTATGGACGATTCTGACTCAGGATGGAAGCAATTCCAATATGAGACGTTGTTCGGTCTTAAAGAAAGTACATCGATAGAGGCGACACGGCGGCTTTTCTATGTAATATGTAGCCGTGCCCAGGAGAGTTTAGCGCTTATAGCATATACATCAAATCCGACTGCAGTAAAAGAACATATTCTTGATACGAAGTGGTTTGATCGAGAAGAAATTGATATTTAATTGTTTTTATTGAGTTACTTTTGACTTTGTACGCAATATAAGTTATATAACATATTGAAATTATTGGTTATTTGTTGACAACCTTCGTCAACGTCCTTTTTTCTCCTCCCCCGAGGAAAAACCCCTTGACCTCCCCAGCCCAAATCCGTACTTACCCCGAGCCAACGACGCGCCAACGAAGCCAACGGTTTTGGCCCCCAACTTTTTCTTGGGAACGAAAGATTTGGGGTTGACTTCGGGACGAGTTTGGGGCATTTAGCCTGTTCCCTGATTCTGTTTATAGGACCGTAGCTCAGGGGGAGAGCGCTTGCTTGACACACCACAAGCGTGATTTAACCCCTTAAAATCCTTCCAAAAGCCCCTATCACAAAGTGATCCTGTTGGCGGAGTGCCAACGGGGTCTTCTTCATTTTATCAGCCTGGAATTCGTACGTTGGTCCGCCGTTGGCGCGACTGTGGCGTGATAATCATACGGAGAAGTTATGCCGGTGGCGATTGGAATTGACTTCGGGACATCAAATTCTGCTGTTGGTTTTTTTAATGAAGGCGTTCCTTGCCTTGTGGATCAATACAAGGTTGAACTGTGAGTAGTAATTTTCCCATAAAATGGCTGCAATGAGATGCTTAAAAAATAGTTTTGCAGAATCTATGAAAAACTATTTTAAAAGTTATTTCAGGATTGAGATATTCTGGCATTAGAATTCCGAAAAAAATACAATTTCAGGATACTACCCTTATAATTTGCACCAAAATCCTAAGATTTTAGACCCATTGCCTCATGTTACCTCTCGAGTGACTACAGTGTCTCTTCACCTAGTTGCATCTCAAGAATGAGGTTACGAAGCGCTTGCGCCTGTCCGGCGAGATTAGAAACTGCTTGAGCTGCTTCATTCATAGCCTGTGCAGTTTCTGATGCGATAGAACTTATTCCCTCAATCTCATTGTTAACATCTTGATAGGCTGAAGACTGTCGTTGTGAGGCCTCAGCTATGGATTTGACTCGATTTGAAGCATGCTCTACAAGATTAACAATGTCTACAAGTGCATTCCCTGACTTATCTGCAAGTGCTGTTGCTGAAACGACAGCTTGAACTGACTGTTCGACATTGCTCATATTTTTTTGGGTTCCAACTTGAATGTTCCGGATAGCCTCTCCAACTTCACCAGTAGCAGTCATAGTTTTTTCAGCTAGTTTACGAACTTCATCCGCAACTACAGCAAATCCCCGACCGGCTTCTCCAGCTCTTGCGGCTTCAATTGCAGCGTTCAAAGCAAGTAAGTTGGTTTGGTCTGCGATATCGGAAATAACGTTCAAAATTTGTCCTATGCCTTGTGCTTGTTTCCCAAGTTCATGCATATCATTCAAAGATTGCTGAGAAGTATTTTCAATTTTTCCTATAAAGGACACCATTTCCCCAACAATATTAGCGCCATCTTCTGCCTTTCTTTTGGCATCTTCTGTGATATCTGAAGCTTTTGATGCAAATTCAGCGACTTCTATTACGGTTGCGTTCATCCCTTCCATGGTCACTGCTGCTTTCAATATGCGTTGGAACTGGTTTTCTGCTCCTCGACTCGATTGTTCCACTTGGGTGGAAAGCTGTTCTGTAGCAACAGATACTTGGTTCGAAACGGTATCAGCTACGTTTGCAGCTTGACTTATCTTAAAATTTTGTTTTTCAGAACGCCTGTGTTGTTCTCTGATGTCGCTCAAGTCAACAATTGTCGAAATCGCACCAATGAGTTTTTGATCCAAATCAAATAAAGGTGCTGAGTAAATTTTAAGGAAAAGTTTATTACCATTGCCGATGATGGATTCTACGTCTATTCCCTTGTAGACAACCCTTTCGCGGATTGTTTTACCTGTAATCGTGTCATGATTTTTGTCTCCATAGAAAAACAAACCAACATTTTTCCCAATATATTCATTAGGTGAGCCCGGGAGGTTGAGTAGTTGAAGCATTTCTTGATTAACGTAATCGATGCTATTGTCTGGATTTGCAATAAGCATTGGGGCCGAGATGCCTTTGACGATACCGTCGGAAAAACCCAGTTTGTTTTTGAGTGTCTCAACCATTGTCTCAAGCGAATGAGATAAGATACCAATTTCATCCGTTGAAGAAATCCCAAGGTTTTGATTATAATCCCCGCGTTCGATCCCTTTCGCGTAAGAAACTAATTTTTTTATTGGGTTTACAATGATTTTTGCGTTATAATAAGCGATAGATCCAATTGCTAGCATTACTATAATACAAACTAGTCCTATATAAAACATGACATTCCACGTGTCGTTTTGCGAAGATGATTGATTTTTTCCTATAAATAACATGCCTATTGGCTGGCTATTTTCATTCAGCAGCGGCCAATACAATGTCAGATATGGTTTCCCAAAAAGCTGCAATTGTTTGGTGATTTCTTGTTTTTGTTCTATTACAGCATGTGATATTTCTGGATTGTCCAGTGACGTTCCGATCATTCTTTTGCCATCTGTTGTCAATGTCGTAGATTCGCGGACATTACCAATAAAAATCGTAGCCTCGATATCCATCAGCGCTTTTATCTCGTCAACAAATTTGTTACTTCCTGTAATATTCATACCAACAATGATTGTTCCGATTATATTACCATTGTCTTTAACAGGAGATGATGCCCGCAACGAAACCTTTACCACTTTTCCAGCTTCTATTGTAACACAATTCTCTCCAGATAAGGCTTGCTTTACGCAATGTTGATCGGCGATACTGTCTCCAAAATTATCATTATGGCCACGTGAGATCACTTCACCTTTGTCGTCGGTTATTACCATAAATTCTGTTTGACCTGCATTAATCAATTCTTTTTCCATCGTTTGAAGTTTTGAATGATCGCGAGTCTTGAGGCCATTAATTATATTTTGTCTTAATGCTTGTGATCGTGCTAATCCCGAATACATTTGTTTTAATCGTGTAATATTCGCGTCGATTACCTTTTTGTATGTATGCAATGCGACGATTGATTCTTTTTCGAATCCATTTGAAATTGATAAATACGAAACAATTATTGTTAAAATTCCGACTATCGCCACGGACAGCAACACGAGAGAGATAATTTTGACTGAAATAGAAGTAGAACGTTTGGTCTTCATGGATTCCTCTTGCTCGTTGTCTATAAAATTGATGCGCCAGCCAGGCTATCTGCCTGTTACTTGGTGTGTTGAGTCGACAACATGTACGTTTTTCAAATAAAAAAGGGCCGCAGGGTACAACAGAAGGTTCACCCCAGCGGCCCGGCGATCTCAGCATGGAGAAACTAAAGCGAGACCCGTAGCTTTCCGAACACACCCTCCTCGCGGAGGGGTTGGCTTTCTTAGGTGCGTTGACATTAATGGAAACCTGGTGTCCTTGCAAGATGAATGATTCCATACTGTTAAGTATTATATTTAAATAACCTCCTGATTTTTCATTTATTTATTTACGTTACGAATCGTATTTCCGCTTTGTAATATATAATTAGTAATCCTAACGCTAGGCAGGGGGCACCTTCCCCATGAGGTCTACCCTCACACACCACCTACACCGCCACTGTCTCCTTCAGTTTCTGCCACCCGGCAGTCCCGACGACGCTTCTGAACCCGCAGCTCACCTTCGGCTTCTCCGCCAGCTTCTTCTTGAAGAAAAGATCCCGAAGCATTTCAATATCATCGAGAAGAATGGCGAGAATGCGATGAGTTGCAACGTATTCCCTTTGAAACTGGCTTTACCATTGTCCGTGCCGGGTGCTTCCCAGGGTCAAAAACGACAAAATTTTCGTTTTTGGTCCCAGTCCTTAGCCAAAAATCACAGGACCCTGTGACTGGAACGGGACAGATTTATGGATAAACAGTTTTTATCACGAAATTACAGCATATTTCACTTGGAACAGCACAACTTGCACCGAAGAAGGGCACGTGGATTGTGAAATTTTCAGTCCAAACTGGAGGTGATTGCCACTTTTTCTGCCGTTGCAGGCGCCTGCACAAATTTCAGGACTACCGTTTGCAAAATTTACGTGAATTTATTGATATTTTGACTGGAACGGCAGCGCCAGCGATCTTCCAACTCGGCCCCAGGTAGGGTACCATGATCCAACAACGCGCCAGGATCGCCAGCTGGGCCACTTCAGGTGCACCACGGGCCCTTTAAAAAAGGTGAACCTCCAGGTCAGGGACGTTCACCTCTTAGATGTCAAATTAATGATAGCTCTCCCTTTTGTATTGAAGAATCGTCAAGGCTTAACAGTATAAAAGATCTTTGACAAATGCAAGAGGAGAAGTCCTTGAAGAGATTTCTCCTCTTTCCATATGGAGTAGATTTAAAGTTGGTCAGAATTAGTTTTCATTTATAAATTCAGTTAGTCTTTCCATCAACTCCTCCGTGCTCCTGCTTATTTTTTTTATACTAAGTATAAGCTCTTTGATTTGATTTATACTGCGCAATTTTTTGAGTTGAAAATAGAATTTATGTGCACAACTTTTACATAGAAATTGATAGGAGTCGTTTGGTGCTATTTTCTGTGTCTTGTCGCAGATCAAACAAATCATCTCAATATCTTCTCTCTCCGAATTTGAAGCAGTCAATTGTTTGATATTGTTTTTGTAGTAACTATCTAGAGCAGAAACGTATTTAAATGCAAGTTTAATTTCTTCGATGCTTTCTATAAATTCTTCCCAAGTCATAATATTTTTAAAATGTTGCAGAATATATTGTGATAGCAAGATGGGCAAAGTTGAAGGTATGTATCGTTTTCATCTACTTCAAACGTGTGGGAATTGTCCCAAGACACTTACGACTAGGCATTTTACTTCTCCGTTACTAATGTGTTGACAAATAAGAAAGACGAGGAATCTCTGGTAAGGTTCCTCGTCCTTCAACGTTAGCCACTTCCAATACTGGTAATAACTTGACTGCTCTTTCCTTTTCTCCCTCCATGTAATGGTAATAGGTGTCAGCGGTAAGTTTGACGGTGCTATGTCCCATCAGCTTTGACACTGCTGCTAAATCAGCACCTTTGTTAAGTAATGTAGTCGCAAATAAGTGTCGAAGATCATACATCCGTGTAGGATAAGTTATGCCAGCACGTTTGCATGCGTTCTTAAATGATTTACGAATAGTTGTAAGTTTACGTCCTTGGTATTCAACGACATAGCCAGAGATAGAAAGTTTTTGTTCCTCCTTCAATCGATTTAAGAATTCATTGTTGATGGGGATAATTCTGTATGTTTTTGTTTTACTAGCATAAATCTTAATAGTACCGGCGTTAAAATCCACGATTCTCCCAACGCAATGACAGGAGTTCAGGATTCACCAGGGACGTGTGCCCGAGGTTGAAACACACCTCCATTGCCCATTGCAGATGCGGTTCGGCACAGGCCATGATCTTTTTCGCGTCGTCCAGTGTCAGTTTCAAATCCCAGGGCTGCACCTTGGGTTTCTTCCAATTCTTCAGCGGGTTGATACTGGTGAAGCCGTTATCGATGCCGAAGTTGAAGATGAAACTCAAATAATCACAGTACTTATTGACCGTATACTGCGACCTTGATTTCCCTGTACTTTCACTAACTCCTTTAAAGTGCAGAATGAACGGCACCATATTTTGTTGATAGGTTAAAGTGTCAATTGGTTTATCACCAATGACAGGGATAAACTGGTTCTCCAGTAACCGCTCGATATTGCGAATGTGCTTTTCCGTCCGTCCAGATGCTCGCATGTGATCCAGGTACTTATTCCCGAGATCGGACAAAGTGATCCTACCATCGACCTGATCGACAACTTGTGACGTAACTGATGGAAGTGTTCCTGCTGCCACAGGTGCCACCACCGTTGACGTAACAGTTTCAGGATCAGGAATCGGTAACCCAAGTTGAATCGCATCTTGAACAGCTTTATCGAATGCCAGTGCTTTTGCTTGAGCAAGATCACCTCTGCCAAAGGACTTGTCGTGACGCTTGCCGTAGTTGTCATGCCAATAGACCATCCATCGACTATCGCGTTGATAGACACTCATAGAAACCTCTACTTTTCAGGTTGATGTTTGATTTACAAAACCGAGATCAGATACCAGAAACGGAAGGATTCAAATAAAGGGGATGTGACTCCCCTTGTTAAAGGTTTAGATCGATTTCATTAAAACTTCTTCGACTTCCTCTTCCTTTACACCGATATAACGGCGTGTGATGCTCGGACTGCTATGATTCAAACGCTTGGCAATAACCTCCCACGATGTCCCATAAGTCTTCCGTTGATGGTAACACCAGGTTTTCTCGAAGCGTATGTGCTCCCGTAGTTGCCTGGAAGGTTGATTGCATCGCACCATTGCTGCACGTACATGGTCACCGCGTAAGTTGTTAACGGTGCATTCGAACCCTTTCTGCTCTTGAACAGAAACAGTTCATCTTTAGCATCGATGGTCTTCAAATAGTCCGTCAAGCGCCTCTTTGATTTCCTTGTTTATCATGAAAACGTTTTCTTTGCCCGTCTTCTTTTCACGGATGACAATCCTGTCACCAACATTGGTATATTTTACATCGCCAATTTTCAAAGCCAGGAGATCTTGTACACGCAGTCCTGAGTTACACCCACAGATAAAGAGTAAGCGGTCACGAGGACGATTAATCAAGAGTCTTTTGATGCACTTGATATCTTTAGCGTTAATGATCGGACTAACCTTCATAGAATCCTCCAATTAGGTTTTTCCTTTTTAGGCGGTTGGAAAGAAACATTGAAAATTGCCTTGTTCAACCCGGTCCCTCCCTGGGGCACTTTAACGGCTTGTAGTCCTTTGACTTCTTGATTTTACTCGTCCCAATTTACGATATTGGGTAAAACCGTTCTTTCCTTAAAATACTAATATCTGTAGTTTTTTGACTAAAATCGCAAATATTTTGCGAAGGATCATGCGATGTCACTTAGATAAATATTTCCATGAATATGTCTTTCAAATAAGAATCTCTTTTGTCAAAATAAAAGTACATTGCTATTGAATGAGTTAAAAAGAAGAAATGCCATGCAGATAAACCACATGACATTTCAGTTGGAGTGTTATGGGAGAATCTTTGTCAGGATAATCTTTCCGTCATTGACATCGACAGAGAATTCGTCGTTTTCGTTGACTTCAAGATCACCAAGATCATAGGCCTTCAGGTTGATCTTCAGGATGCCCTGTTGATTCACCTTCGACCGCTTCGAGTCTTTGAGATAAAGTCCCTTCACCTCGTAGAGCACATGATCCGTGCTACTGAGCTTTCCAACGTGTTGTTTGAGGGTCTGCTTGTGCTTGATGCACATACGCTCCATTATTGTAGAAGCGTCCAGACCTTCCTTGACCAGTACACGAAGAGTTTTCGGATCGTACTTCGATTCGATCTTCTTCTTCGCCTTCCCGTTCTGAACGTCAGTTGTATCAGCATTCTTGGCTCCCATAACAGCTCCTTTGCATAGAATTGTTACTTTCCATTATATATCTCTATGTAACAGTCAAAAACGCGGTAAAATGCGCATTTCTGGGGTGAAAATTGCATCAAATTTCTCGTGATTCTACTGTGGAAATCGTAATTTGGGGCTAGGAGCCCTTCTCCTGGGTTTTTGCCCTCGGGGGAACCCGAACCATAGGACAAGCCCCAAACTCTCAGGAGGAGCCCGATTTGGGGCCCTGTTTTTTGGGCTGGCACAGGAAGAAGATGCTGGAGGAGGGGAGTTGGACAAGAATTTTGCCGTTATGCAAAAGAAAAAGGTCTCCAATGATGAAGACCTTTTTAAAAGATATACTTTGCAAGTTACAGAGTTATATTCCATCTGAATTGTTTCAAATGGAATACTAGCTCTAAGAGTAGAAAGGAACCGTCACCAGTCCTAGCCCTCTGTTGCAACCGTACAAGTGGTTTTCCCACATACGGCTACGTCAATTGGTATTCGATGTATCAGAAATGTATTATATTTTAAAGCAGCATTTATCTATGAAAACCTACTATAAACCTAGCAGTGGGTATTTTAATTGGGGCAAATATTTCTATAGCATTTTTTTAATTTCAATTTACTTGTTACATCGAATACCAATCGATAGTTTCTTACAAACTTCAGACACCCTTATGAAAATCAAGCTCTTCTTCTCCATAAGAATTTTCCCATAAGGGTTTCCTTTGGTCAATTTCAATCCATTAAATCCATCCCGAGTCTAATCGCATCCATGTATCCAAACATGAGTCTACTTGAACTATCATGTTTTTAGAAGATTTATTTAAAATCAACAGATTTCAGTTTGCCATGAACTTCATCCGATACATAGGCCACCGTGACTTCTGTATTTCCATACATACGGGCTAGATTACATCTCAACCTTTCCCTTGTCTGGATTACTCCATAAACAAGTTGGTCATCCTTGGGAAGAAAGATTCGAGGAGAACGACGATCTTTCTTGTAAAGTTCCAAGTAATGTTTATTTTTCGATTTGATGTCCTTTCAAGTAAAGACACCTCCTAGGTCCATATCCTAGGACTGGATTTGAAATCTACAAAGCACCCATGGCGTTATGTAAATTGCAAAGTTTTTTTTCTATAGTTTATTTGCCATGTATTAATATCTCTAGGAAGTCAGCAAAAGTGACATTGCTTGAGAAATAAAGATGTTGTCCTTGTCATTCGTGTCAGGAACTGGTTGTGGGCGGGAAATCGCTGTGCTAAAAACCGATTGGAATCATTATGGACTCCACCTGGGATGATATTTGCCGACTGATCCAGCAGGCCGATCAGCTTGACGCTGACGGTCGGCTTCGGATTTTTGAATTTCTGGCCCAGACACTATCCCTCATACCCCTCCGTGACGGCTTTCCGACTCCAGCCGAGATTGAAGCGCATGGTTCCAGTCTGACCAAAGCGGCAAAGCAGTACAAGGCCCCGATTGAAAAAGGTTGGTCCCAGTGGTGCTACGAAAAGAGACCTTTTGATCGAACGCATTTCAGCACCGACCGTGCCGGGATTGCCTGTGGACCAGCAAGTGGCTGTTATTGTTCTCGATGTCGACGATTCCCATCTGTTCCTGAAGTGGATGCAGGAAAACCATCCATCCCAAGCACTGCCACGGACATTGACAATCAAAACGGGTGGCCATGGCGAAAGATTCCATTACTATTTTCAGTATCCGTCTGGTGATGAGCAATATTCTTGCCGTTCGGTAAAAGGGGTATTCGACATACGGGGCATGGGTGGACAAGTCCTTTGCCCTGGATCGTTGCACCCTGAAACACGAAAGCCCTATACAATTGTAGATATTGTCCCGATAGCAGCTGCGCCGTTCTGGCTGTTGGAAATGAGTAAGAAGCCCCTTTGTCAACGGCAGCTTAAAAGTGACCCACCTTGGGTTTGTTTCGGCAAGTTGGAATTGACCCACCAGCCTTAGCCTTCGAGTTTTTGTGAAGGCAGTTCTTGCCCAATAACTCCTGCTTTCCGTTTGTCTTTGAGTCGGTAGCTCTCCCCCCTGATCTGAATCACATGGGCATGGTGCAGCAGCCGGTCGAGCATGGCCGAAGTCAGTGCGGTGTTGCCGCCGAAGGCCTGTTCCCACTGTCCGAAGCTCAGGTTTGACGTCAGGATGAGCGAACCTTGCTCGTAGCGTTTGGCGACCACCTGGAAGAACAGGCTGGCCTGCTGGTCGGAAAACGGCAGGTAGCCGATCTCGTCGATGATCAGCAGTTTCGGGCTCAGGATGCCACGCTTGATGAATTCCTTGGCTCTGCCCTGGCGATGGGCGCTCTCGAGCAGCAGCATAAGATCGGCGGCGGTCGTGAAGCGGACCTTTTGACCGGCCTGAGCCGCCAGATAGCCGAGAGCAATGGCCAGGTGGGTTTTGCCGGTGCCGCTTGGGCCAAGCAGGATCACGTTTTCGCGACGCTCGACAAAGGCCAGCCCACCCAGTTCGAGCAGGTGTTGGCGCGGCGCGCCGACCGCGAAATCGAAATCGTAGCCATCAAGGGTCTTGATGCCGGGGAAACCGGCCAGCTTGGTCAGGGTGTGCCTGGAGCGGCTCTGGCGCACATCGAGTTCCGAGCGCAGCACATTCTCGAGGAATTCTGCCAGGCTGGCCTCGCGTTGGACTGCTTCATCGGCCAGGGAGGCATACTGGCTGGTGACGGCCACCAGGCGAAGCTGCTCGCAAAGCCGTGCGATCCGTTCATGGCGCAATTCGCTCATGGCCGCACCTCCGGCGCCAGCAGGCTTTCGTAAAAGGCCGGCGGGCGTTGCAACATCTCCGTTGGCCATGCCGTCTTGGCCAGAGGCTTCGATGCTGGCGTCTGGACGGTCTGGCGCACCGGCAGTGGCAGCAGTTCGGGCGTTTCCTGCTCCAGGAGGTCGATCGGACGCTGGCCTGTGGTGGCATGCTCCCGGACGTTGGCCACGTCGCGAAGCCAACGCCAGACCTCGGCATTGGCCGTGGCGGCATCAAGCACCAATCCCGATCCGGCAAGCCGGCTGGCCAGGGGGACGTAAAAACTGCGGCGCAGATAGCCGATGAAGCGTTCCACCTTGCCCTTGGTCTGTGCCCGATACGGTGCGCACAACCGTGGCACGAAGCCGAAGTGCTTGGCCGCGTCCCAAAGACCGGGATGGAAGCGGTGCTTGCCCTGGCCATGGGCGTTTCGCTCGACGACGACGGTACGCATGTTGTCGTAAAGCACTTCGCGTGGCACGCCGCCGATGGCGGCAAAGGCATGCTCATGGCAGGCCCGCAGGGTCTCGAAGCGTTCGTCGGTGACGAACTCGACATACGTGAACCGGCTATAGCCGAGGGTCATGACGAAGGCCGAAAGTGATCGCTGGCCGCGTCTGAAAACGCACCAGTCGACCTGAGCCTGCCTGCCGGGAGACGTTTCAAAGCGGACGATCGGCTCCTCGGGTGGCTTCTGGCACAGCTTGGCAATAAATGCTCGAAGAATGCGTTCGCGCCCCGTGTAGCCCATTGCCACGATCTCCCGCAGCAGGACATTGGCAGGCAATCTGTCCGGTTTGGCCGCCTTGATCCGTCCGGCGATGTACGCTTTGAACGGATCGAGTTTGCTTGCCCGTTTCACGCGCAATGCCGGCTGCGGCTCTACCTGGCCATCGCGGAGATATTTGCGCACCGTGTTCCTGGAGTGCCCCGTCAGCTTGACGATCTCCCGGATTCCCTTGCCCTGTCGTCGGAGAATTTGGATCTCCATCCACCGTTCCCTCGTAATCATGGGCCTGAACCTGACGGATCAGACCACGTTTCAGGAAGGGTGGGTCAAATCTCAATTGCCGACCTGGGTCAGTTTGCCACTGCCGCTCACACCTTAACGATAAAACTAACCATAGAGAACTGAATTCTCAATTTGACGCGATAGAAATTCATTCAACATCGATTGTTCCGACTGATGAATTTCTATCAACTCTGAATATATCCAATGAAATTAAACAGAAAATTCTCACCTATTTTCCTCACGGACAAAGATCGGAACCATCCTGGTCAGTCCTTCTGGGGTTACTCAATGCAAATATCGATGAGCAGACAATAAGAACTATTTACCAGAGCTATCCCATTGGTGAAAAGGCAAGGAAAAATACCAACTGGTTTGAACGTGAACTTCAACAAGCAAGCAAACTATTGCCCAAAACCCCATAGGGGCTGTTATGCCAGCTGATACTTTTATCGCTCCAAGTCCTGCTCCTGTTGAATCTGAATATCGCATCGTCAACGCTTTTGACGTTTTAACGGCGCAGACCAGTTTCGAATTTTTGATAGATAGTTTTTGGCCAAAAGATGAGCCAATGTTAATTACTGGTTATGGTGGGGCAGGTAAATCAGTTTTGACATTGCAAATAGCAATGGATTTGGTGTTCCCGCCTGTCAATGGTTTTTTGGATAAATTTAAAGTCATTCATGGAGGGCACAAAGTCCTTTTTATTCAATCAGAGAACTCTTTAGTAGGAATGAAGCGAAGACTTGAACTTATACGAGCCACTTACGCCATCCCCGATGACTTTATCCGGCAGAAGCTTTTCTTCTTGGGTAGAAAGAATGACATCCGAGCTTCAGGCGATATAAATAGTAATCAATTCCAAGATATAATCAAAAGGCAACACGGCTTTATCGGGTTCGACATTCTCGTCGTTGATCCACTAATAAGTTTTCACAATAGTGACGAAAATTCAAATGATGAGATGCGTAGACTTTTAGACAACTTTTCAGAGTTTTGCGAATCAATTAAAGTTACGCCGTTAATCATTCATCACCACGGGAAATTTAAACAAGAGAGAGGCGTTGGTGGTGGTCGTGGAGCAAGTGCCATAGGTGATTGGTCTCCCAATACCTGGGAACTCGAATATAAGGAGAGAGATAAGAAATTTAAATTTATTCATAAAAAAGCTCGAAATTTTATGTTGAATGACGATATTTTTCTTGAAATGAAGGGATTGCGGTTTACAATCAACAGCCAGAAAGCAACTGGACAAAATGATTCGACTTACTTTGTGGTAAAAGCACTACAAAATTTAAATGGTGTAGCCAATACGCAGACGTTGCTGAAAAATGAAGTTGTTAGAGTTTACAAAGCTGATAATCCTGCCAAAAGTATTACTGCTGTGACGGCGGTTAAGTACATAAACGATGCCGTTACAAAAAAGGCTATTAAAGCTATCCATGGGGCAAAAGGATCAATATCCTATCAGCTATGACCAGTTGAAGTGACATCCACCTGCAAGATTTTGTGGGTTGCAACGATTGCAACTTGTCGCAAGATTTGAATTTGCAGCAAAAAATCTAAAGATTTTAATTTGTTACTGCTGATTTTCAGTTGCAATTGCAAGTTTGCAGGTTGCAACTGTAACCGGTTAAAATCTTTAAGGTTCAACTGCAAAAATTTGGTTATATATTAGAGGGGGGTTGCTATGCGCAACCCCTCCTTTCCTCACAATGTTTAGCATTGATGTTGGCAAAGAAACTTTTCCTTTAAAAGAAACGAAAGGGACTTTTAACAACATTTTGAACAAAATTATCTTATTTTTTCTAAATTAAAAATAAGTTTGTCAACAGATGTGTTTGTGGTGAGACATAACTTTATTGTCAAAAGATGATGGAACTTGCTGTTTCTTTGCTGGCTAGTGATGGAACTTTTTAGCTATAGCATGAGAAACTTTTTTTTCAACATAAAATAATCATATTATTCTTTTTTTGCTAAAATATCTACATCTCTTGTTGGTCTATTGGCATCGACGTCGATGTTATAGATATTATTTTCAGCAAGAGTTTTGAATACAAAATATATGCGATGGGGGTCACCCGAGTTTTTATTCCAGATAGGTGCGTATCTGTCGCAGCTGAAGTCCATGGGATCAACAGGGATTAACGGATAGACCTACCGAGGTTCGTTGGGAATCCAGTCCTGGAACTTGAAAAGTAAAAACAGACTAAGTTCACCAGTTGCTGTCACAGGGGAACGGGTTAAAAGCGGGGCAAGTAGAACTTCCTGCGTAATATCCTATGTAAATTCGCGATAATATCTTATCCTTTTGTTCCCGAACGCTGTTTTTCGCCCCTGGTAACGGCACCGGTTTTCCCCTGTATTTCTCCTGAATCACTTGTAAATTGCCGGGACATGAATTTTTGCAGGTCCCTGCAATTTTTTAACATATTGATTTCTAAGTATTTTTTAGAAATAAAAAAGGATGGCCGTCGCCAGCCACCCTCTGTGTCAGTGATGGAGGGGCGCTTTCCTATTCGGGAAAAGAAAATCCCTTCACCTGTTGATGGTATTCTGTTACGCGGCGTTCCATCTCCTTGAAGAACAAGATATTGACCAGGGCGCGGTAATGCACCTTGTTTCTGCCGAGGAGGTGGTCAATGGTGATGCCGAGATTGGTTTCGATGTACTGGTCGAATTGTTCCCGGTAGATGTAGTCCCAGTAGTTTCGTCCCTTGCTCGGATCATGCTCGACTTGGTACTTGGGGAAATAAACTACCTCAATGGGGTTCCAGTCGTCGAGTTGCGCGTTCCACCACATGACCTGACCGTATTGGACATACTGTGCCCAGGAACTTGAATCACAACTCCAGATGGGAAGCTCTCGAAGGATGTCCAGTTCCGTAACACCGAAGAGATGTACTTTGCGTTTTCCACCGTCGTATATCTTTTCGACAGCGGGCTTCAATTTGCTGAAGGGGCGGCCTCCCTGGCACTGTCCGATAGCAATCGGATCGTGGCCAAGGTCCATCAAACGATCAATTTCATCGTTCTCCAAGTTATGAACAACAGGACTGGGGAAAGGCCAGCCGTTTCAAGTTCAAGCTGGTTGAACATGTTGGTGTCATAACCATGGTGGGTGAAGTCCTCGTCCAGGTTGAAGAGAAAGTTATAGTACTTCGATGCGAGTTTGCAAAAGTTGCCATATGCCTGGAGGATATTTTTCGGTCGTTTCGCCCAGGCACTTTTGTTAAGGGTATAGGCACCGGAATCAAGAATGAGACTTTCTATCTTGTTTCGATGCAATACTTGAAAATCATTGAAGTCCTGTTGTTTGGCAAAGGTCAACAGAACGTTGAGGAGCATTTCCGGGTGCAGTGAATGGAAAGCCAGTATCTGCTTGATCGTCGGGGATGATATATGAACGCGCATTGGTTCCTCCTTGTATAAAGCCCCCCAACCTCGTGGCCAGGGGGCTTCGCCGTTCAGTGACTAGCCTTTCGGGGTGTTCGGTCGGATTGGCATCCTGCGATGGCAGCGGTGTCGTTTCGGAAGGAGGTGTTACCCCGAGGCGCAGTTTCAACGCGTTAAGGTCCTGGATCAGCGCATCAATGCGATCGATGTTGATGTCACCGGTGATTTTGGGCGCTTTCAGCAGCTCGGCCACCGTGTCACGGATTTCCTGGGCCTGCTCCATGATATTCTTGGACAAGGTCCGGGTATTCAGGGAACCGGAAACGGTGGGACGCTTTTGGGTTTCGATGATCTTTTCCAGGTACTTGGCAGGATCACCACCTGCGTCATGGATGGCCTTCATCGCCTCCAGGTCCCGTTTTTCCAGTACGAATCCGGTTTCCAAAAACTTCCGGACGCAATCCTTGTCCACACCAGGAATGTCGTTTTGTTCCAGCTTGGCCATGGTTATTCCAAGACCGATCTCGAAGCGCATCTCCTCGACATCCGGGCATTCCATCAGGTTGATGTTGTACCGCATGGTGAAATCACGGATCGGATGTTGCGGGTCCAGATTGTCGAAACGCTTCAACACGGTGCTGAGGGCCGCCAGTTTTTCGATTCCGAGCACAACGTAGTCCAGGGCATCGGCAATTCGTGCAATGTCCATGTACTTGCCCCGGGTGCGCTTGCTGATCCGGGGTTTAATGAGATTCTCGGAACACCACGTCTCGAAACCGTTCTTGATGGTCCGACTGCTCAGGATATACTCGACCCGTAACAGGGCTTTTCCTACCGTATACGCCCTGTTGCCGTTGTGTGCGTCAACATCGGCCGTGGCCGCGTTGATCGCCATGGTGTTGGTGACGATGACATTCTTGAGTTCATCGGGTCCCATGGTGTCGATCTTCACCAGCACTTTTTCATTCAGGGCCGCTTCATCTTCTGGCGAGACCGGGGATGTGACCTGGCCATGTTCGTTGACCTGGATATTGCCAGGAAGTCCAGCTGCCCCGGTGAATCCCACGAACATGTTGATCCGTTCGGTGCGGACCTTCGCGTTCAGTTCATCAGGGGAGAGCGGAGTTGAAGTCGGGTATGTAATAGGGTTGGCAGGCCCACCGAACGATCCAGGAGCACCAGGGACCTCCCGTTCCACCGGTCGCTCCCATAAAACCACTGAAGTCGTTTTCTTGATTTTGATGCTGTTCCATAGAAACTCCTTTGGTCAATGTGTGACCGGGGTAGGCAGGCGCCAATCGCTATGCCGTTCCCGGTGCGCACACCAAACCGCAAAGGAGGGGGCGGAGTCGCACCAAAAGTTAGAAAAAGATTTTGGCGGTAGGTCTAGAAGGGTAAAAACTTATTTATTTAAAGTCGTTAGTGTTCTATTTTTGATGCAGAAATCCGTGGTGGCATAATACTCGACGATGCGTTTCCGGTGGGTGAAGATTTGGTCCGATCCTTTGATCGTAATGCCGGCTTGTTCGATTTTCTGCTTCAGGCGGGAGTAAACATCATCAAAGGGGAGCGGATTATTTCGGTCATCTTCATGCGCCTTGTCCCACATCCAGAGCATGGAAAGTCGCATAAAATCTGATCCAGAAACATATTTTCCCTGCCAAATTTCGCTTGTAAACTGACTGCAAACTTTCTGGGGGTATGTCTTGCTCTTCAAAAATACTTGCGACGGCTTTATTGATGAGGTTGAGTGCATGAATATCCTGACTGACTTCTGTTGGTTTGTTAATAATTCCTTTAGGGTCAATCGTAATTGATTTTGCGCGTTCATAGTCGTACAGAAAATTGTTTGGCGTGTAATCATCGATGGAAACAAGCCATGATCCATTGAGTTTTGTAAGCGCAGAAATTTCAGGTGGTGCGGACGCTTCAAATGTGACATTTTCTCCTTTGAAGATTTTTTGTAGAGTTTCTTCAGTATCTATGCCAAAGAAATAATGGACATAGATACGGCCGAACATCTTTTCGTAGCTACGGCATAAAAAACCATATTTGAAATATTTATGGCCGGCTTCATCTCCATGGTCACGATCCAATCGTCTCCTGAACGGTGGATATTTTATATCGAGATGGTCGTCGTGCGTTGAAACATATTCCACCATTTCATTGAGATATTCCTTTGTTTGCATGGAATCGAAGACGCCGATAGATTTAAAATAGTCGTGATATTGTTCCATAACATCGCAATATCTTCGATAAAGATCATTGCGACGCATATATTCCCAGTACCAAAAGGCAGCTTTCTTGAGACGATCAATGTCATCCTGGTAAACAGTGGCTGATGATTTTGGCGTCATGGTTGGTTCGTAGCAAGTGCTTGCTTCGTTGCCAAGTGCCATGCGTTCGTGCAGGAGCCTGCATCCGTGGGGAGGGGGAGGATTCGGTGGGATTGGAGGAAGGAATTTTTCTTGTTTTTACCACTTTACCCTCTGTTTCTGCGACTGGGTGCTGAAAATTCCGGGGTGAGACTTTTTAATTTACCACTTTCTGCGTAAAAATGTGTAGTATATTGAATTTTTTTTCCACAATCTCATTCATAGCCGGCTGGAATAGTTTCCAAAAGAATCATAGTGTAACTTTTGTAAGGATAGTGGCGTCACCAGCATAACTGGCCCGGGCTAGTAAGAGGACTGAGTTGCCTCGATCCGTTGCGAAGATTGTGGGATAAACTAATTATTTCCTGTTGTTGAGAACCATGAATGGTCTAGGGTGAGATTATGAAAGTTATACTCTCAATGCTTGTTTCCATTTTCTTTGTTTGTGGGTGTAGTAATGATGTCAAACAAGAATATATAAAATGCAACGCGGCACAAGATAAGTTTGAGGAATTGGTGAGCAATTTAAAGATGAACTTTGATTTAGAGATGTCAAAAGCTAAAAGCGAAAAGGATGCAGCTAAAAACGAATTTTCATTGCAAAGAGCAAAAGATAAAATTGAGAAGTTAGACGATGTCTTGGATAAGGTGGTTAGAAAATGCAAAACTGGAAAGGAAAGAGTTGCAGATTTTGTCGGTATCGTTAAGTCAATAAATAATAATGGGTGTATTGTTGTTGTCCATAGCAACTATTCATATTATCTAAACTTGCCAGAAAATCTTTTGGATATTTCCGCTTTTTCCTCAAAAAATGACAAAGTATTTTTTAGTGGAATTATAAATGGAGAATTATCTCGAACAAGATCTGGTTTTTTTGAAGCCCCAGAGTGGATAGTGAATGTTGAAAAAATAAGCAACGAGCAAGCAAATGCAAGAGTCGCAGAGGCAGATACTAAAAATCAACAAAAATGTACTACAATTGAAGAGTTGAGACCATATTTAAATAGATTTGAAAGTGTATTGAAAAAAATAAAAGGCAATGATTTTTGTGAAGAATATTTAGCTAAACATTGGGCAAAGCCTATCGAGCTTAGATTGAACAATTACGTTGTTGAATTTGAAAAAATTCAAAAAGAATCTATTAATCCACATAGAAATGGTTTGGGATTGTTCGCATATTCTGGGGAAATTATCCCTCAATTAATAAATGTTGGTATTGAATTGGCCTATGCGAAAGAAGTTGTTGGTTATTCTGGGAAAAGGGATGGGATAAAATTTTATTTTCCACTTTATGTTGGTCGAGAAGTCTTTAAAAGTGAAGAAGAAAAAAATAATTATACAAGGATGTTTAATCGGGTCGCAAATGACAATTTTGGGAAGGGAGATAAACTAAAATTTACTGGAAAGGTTAGCTTCGTTGGCGTTGATAATGGCCATCCTACCCTAGCTGCTGAACCGGGATTTGTTCTTATTCCATAGATTGTTTGGAGCGTTGATTTGGGTATTCTATGACAGATTTTCACCACTTTGGCATTGGATGAGATGCGGCTATTTCATCTGGAACCGTATAGAATTGCTGCGTTCCATGGCAAAATATAATTGCGCATCGGCGGATCAAAACGAATCTTTTTTCGTACCAGCTTTCTCTTTCAAGTACGTGTCGTATTCGCGTTCCGTTATTTTGTAGACATAGACAATCTCTGTGGCACCGGATGCAGAGTCAATCGCAAACTCCAGATTTGACGCGTTTCCAATCCCAGGTGCAGATGAAATTATCAAGAGAATCTTCTATCTTGGTGCATTCTCCATATTTATTCTTGAACATATTGAAGACACATGGCCGGATCAGCATTTAGAAAAAGTCATTTTGACTTTATAAAATCTACCACTAAACGTTTCATAGGATAAGGTGTCGAAGGGGGCATGACCAATAGTCATATCTTCACCTGGTCGTTTGAACACAGTCTATTTTTTCATCGCGGGAAAATTGTTTTACGAGTCCTGGAATAGCAGAGTAGTGCGAATCCCATTCCATACCGCGAAAAGTCTCTCGGTTCAGTACTTTGCGCATAGACTGTGGCAGAAAAGAATAGTGCTAAAACAGTAAACAATATTTTTTGCATTTTAGTTTAACCTCTTGACCATGATCTTTTTGCTGATTCCACTGACGAGCAAATAGCTGTATCTGCCGCTTTTGATGAATCGTGCATATCGGGAGAAACCAAATCCTTGTCGTAGCTGAAAGGCACTTCCCATCGTTTCGAAGACTTCACCGGTAGCCATTTTGACGATGGTCCCGGTCTGTATCCCATCCTTTTCCTTGAACGTATTGAGGCACTGGGAATACTTTGTGTTTCCCTCGGCATGGCCCGGAAGAGGGGAGAGCAGGGCCAGTGCGACGAGGAATGAATCCGATCCAGCTGGTTTTCATGGCAAACCTCGGTTTTTCTCCGGTTGAAGTTGTTTTCGGCTGGAAGTGTCAATAACTTTAGTTGCTATAATTTGCAAAATAACCTTTCGATCATTTGTTATGTAACCAAAATCATTGCCATATCCTCTCCTGCGGTGGAGGAGTGGCATGGACAGCGTTCAGGATATTTTCGGGAAGAAAATCAAATCAATACGTAGGGCCAGGGACATCACCCAGGAAAAACTGGCTGACCTTTCCGGTCTGTCCCTCCAGTACATCGGCTGAGATCGAACGCGGCCGGCGCAATCCGTCACTGACCAGCATTGAACAGCTATCCCGGGCCTTGGACATCCCCATGGCAGAGCTTTTCAGTCTGGAGGAGTTCCGTTTGTCACCGGATGAACTCAAAGCGATCCTGATTCGGCAGATTGAATCCGCTGATGAAGATCGGTTGCGTACATTTTTCAGCATTGCCATGACCTTGTTTCGTTAATCTTTTCAGTCATCACCGGGCAGCATCAGCGTCAGGACGGGTTCTCCTGCATCCCCTGGTCCGATGTGGGCAATGACTTCGACAGTTTCTTTCCTATTGGGATTCATGAGAAAATCGACTTTGAAGGTGACGCGATCCGTCCCTTTGCTGATCCGGGCCGCGATCATCGCCAGTGACAACAGATCATGGAGTCGGCCAGCGGTGCTTTGTCCCTCGGATTCCAAACCTGGTGGCACGAAAGCGACATAACCGTTGTAGAGGTTGTCGGTGACAGCGACCGGAACCCGAAAACCAAGGGTTTTTGCCTGGCCTGTGACGTCAATAAGGACACCATCAGCGAGTGCCTGTGCCCGGGTGTAGCTGTAGATGAGGTTTCCAAAAGCTTTATCGTTACTCATCTGCGCTACCTCTCTTTTGCATGTCTAAAATAGCATCGAGACGTTGACGGAAGTTTTTACACAGTGTGATGCCGACTTCCGAGTATGAGCGCGTTAACTCCCCATAAAGCTCAACGGAAGTGGAATCCATAATCTGGAAGAGCTGCTCTATAGGACGAAATTCGGTAATTATCTCGTCCTTCAACGTGATTATATCAGGCTGATTTTTGTCCATGAGGTATCCTTTTGCCGTTTAGCTACAAGGATACCCTGCGACGGGAAGGCGGTCACTGGGACTTGTGAGGTTTTGGAAACAGCCCTATGGAAAAAGGACGTTGGGTGGAGGCTGCGATCTCCTGAGCTTTTGGCCCAAGGGTAGTCCAATGGGGGAGCCCTGGGAAAAAGTCCCAGGAGGAGCCCGGTAGAGAGCGGGGCAGGGGTGTCCGAGGGAAAAGCCCAAGCCCCAATTTCCCCTGGGGAGGGCTTCGACTACTTTCTCAGTGAAAGTAGTTCTATTTTAGCTAGTTCTGGAATGCAGGAAGCTGCATTTTCTGATTTTCAACAGATGGGGCAGTGAAATCGGTCTTTTCAGAGCAGAATCAGCGGCACAAGGTGAGCTGAGTCTTTCTCTGGAATCTCAGCGGAATAGCTCGATTCTGCTGGAATCAGCGAGAAAATGAGGTGTCGGGTCGCAGGACTCTGCGCTTTTTCTCAGTCCAGATTAGTGTCGATGTCCCTGAAACAGCCCCATTCCTGGTCCTGGAGGAGGGTAGGGCAGACAAAGTGACGTATCTAGCCGTAATAGCGTAACTATCACAAATACGCGTTTTCTCGCGTTTTTGATTTACCCGTATTTACCCCTTTTCGAAGATACAGCATCTTTTGCCGTTAAAAATGATTAATCAGCTTTCACACGACTTCTGTTGACATCCTTTGTTTTTGCTATACGCTCAAACCTGAAACTACGACATCAAAACGAAGGAGCTATCCCCATGGCTGGAAAAGAATCGAAATTTGACGCGATGAAACTTCGCACCATGATCACTGAAGGCAAGACTGCCCAGCAAATCTTGGACGCTTTCGGTATCGATAAGGTGACTTTGAAAAACCATCTCCTGAAGTTGATGCAGATGGATGAAAAGTTTTATAAGATTGAAGGTATGGAAACTCGGACGGTTTCTGGAAATGCCAAGTTCTCGAAAAACGGACTGCGTCTGTCCCCGACCCTTATGGGGAACTATGGTTTCGAAATCGGAGATGAATTTAAGGTGTCGAGCCTGGAAGAAGGGCGGATCGTTTTGGAAAAGAAGTAGTAACTAGAAAATTTCATTGTAAGCCCCTTCTCGTTCTTGTCCGTGGGGAGGGGCTTGTCATTTATTAGTTGTGCTTTCGGGGTAACAGCAGTTCGTCTATGCACTCCAGTAGTTGAGCATGTTCGATTGGTTTTTGAACAACTCTGTCGACGCCTGCTCTGAATATCTTTTCTAAATTTTGTGCGCGGTGATCAACGGCAGTGATTATAATGATCGGTGGGTAGTCACCATCCGTGCTGTTGGATATAAACCGCATTTTCCTTGCTGTTTCAGCGCCATCTATTCCTGGCATAACAAGGTCCATTATTATTAGGTCGAATTTATTTTTGGCATATATTTCCAGGGCTTCGTCGCCGTCCTTTGCTGGATGGACCACGTATCCTTGTTTGCTGAGAAAACGGCAAAGTGCAACTCTGTTAATGACGTCATCTTCGACGATAAGAATCCTTTGATGGTTGTTCATGGAATTTTCTTGAAAATTTCAAAACGATATTGCTCAATATGGTGGAGTGGCTTTACTTGGAGGTTGGCTCAATCCCAGCATCCAAGAATGTTTTGACATAGCGTTTGTCCGTTTTACAAATATGATTTTCGAGCCAGTCCTTTAAAAAGTTCATCAAGTCCATTGAAATATTTTCAGATCCAGACTTATACTTGTTGATAAAAGATATGACTTTTGATTTAAGGTCCTCGTGGATTTTGATGTGACCTGCTGTCTCTGAATAGTTTGTTTTGTGAAACACTTTTTCTTCGGCATCGAAATGGTAAACAGTGTAATTGGCGAGGTCGTCTAAAAGTTTTTCAACGACTGCTTTCCCTTGGCCTGTTTGCATCGCTTTGTAAAGATTGTTGATCATATCGACGAGTTTGCGGTGCTGTTCATCGACAAATTTTACCCCTGTTGCCAACTGGCTGGTCCAGGGCATAAGGATGTTTGTTTCCATGCCGCTTTTTAGGTCGGCAATAAGAACCGAAAGTTCTTTGGCTAAATCTGAAAGAACTAAAACTGCTTGAGTAGATTCGTTAATCCCATCTGATATTTGTGCGGCAACCTGACTAACTTCTGAAATTGCGTCATTGATATGGGAAGACGTTGCAGACTGCTCTTCAGAAGCAGTAGCGATAGAATGAATTTTCATTGTGTTTTCTTCAGCGTAACGTTTGATAGCTTCTGCCGATTGCCCTGCTCTTTGAGCCATCTGGGTAGCTTCTTCAGCACATTTTACTGCATCGGCCATTTGGTCAATATTCATTTGAACAGAATTCTGTATAGAGCTTATTGTTGAACCGACTTGTTTGGTTGCTTGCATCGTTTTTTCTGCGAGCTTTCGTACTTCATCTGCCACAACAGCGAACCCTCGCCCTGCATCTCCAGCACGTGCGGCTTCGATAGCAGCATTTAGTGCCAAAAGATTTGTTTGGTCTGCAATATCACTGATGACATTCATTATGTTGTCAATGTTTTGAGCCTGAGTACTTAGGTCTCTCATGTTTTCTTTTAATGTTGTGGTGGACTCATTGACTTTCGCTATAGCGATTACAGCCCCTGAAGAAATTTGAGCACTTTCTATGGCATTTTCTTTAGTGCTATCAATGCTAACAGACGCATCTGATGTGCTATGTGAGATATCTCGAATGGCTACGTTCATTTCGTCCATTGCAGTCATTGTTTCTGACATTCTATGCTTTTGAGTTTCTGCACCTGATGAAATGTATTCCATTTGATTAGATATTTGGCCGGCAGAGCTCAAAATCTCTTGCACAACTGTTTCGAGCTTTGATGACGCAGATAGTAGATTTTTAATTCTAGATTCTTCTGCTAAGCGAGAAGCTTCTTGAGCTTGATCTATAGAGTCTTGGCACGAAGACTCGATTTGAACTTTTCGAGATTCCAAGTCATCGACGTTTTTAAGCAAAGCTGATATTTTAGCTGAAAGTTGTGCTATTGTGTCTTGAATAAATTCTAAATCGTTGAGCTGTTTATCGTGTGTTTGCTCCGGTTTTATCAAATTGTTAGTGTGGATCTGATTTTGTATTTTAGAAATTTTTGTATGAGTAAACATGATGTAAATGTATGCCGTAAGCGCAGTGGTAAGGGTGGCTGTCGCGTTAAATGCTAATATGGTGATGTCAAAAAAAGACAAAAAAAAGGAAGTGGCGGTAGCTAAAGCAGGAATTATTACTAGCGCTAAGGTAGCTAGACGGATATTCATGGCTGACTCCTCTGTTTATGAGGACTTTACCACGTTATATCTAGTGGGTGCAATAGTCGGAGGGCTTTTTGTGAAATGTTTTTTGGGGACTTTACCTCCACCAGACAGAACCTCCAAGGAGGAAGCCGGTCAGAGTACGGGAGGGCTGTCCGGGAAAAAGCCCAAGCCCAAAGTTATCCCCGGAGAGGGCTTCAGCTGTTTTCTTTGATTAAAGCTGTGACATCGCCGACTTTTGGAAAGTCCAGTTTACTGGAACTTTTGATTTTCAGCTGATGGCGGGCTGGATGACATTTCGGAGCAAAAGCACTCGTGTCCAATGGCAGGATCCTGCCATTTTTAGTTCCGATTGGGGGCGATTGTCTTGATATGGCCTATATCTCTGAAATGCAGGACGCTGCATCTTCTGATTTTCAGTAGTTGGGGCAGTTTAATAGGTCTGGCCAGGCCAGAACCTGCGCCATGGTGTCCTGCAAAGTTATCCTCTTCAATTTAAGACAACTATCTGATTTTATGGAGGTCACCAAGATAATGGGGCAAGCGGAGTCGCAGCGTCCTGAGAGGGGTCAGCCCCAAATTTATTGAGCAATTGTCGGATTTTTATCTGATTTAAGTAATTCCATATTTCTATTCACCTCTTTAACTGTTACAATGTAATTAAATACATCGATCATGATCTCGTCAATTTGAGAATCAGAGAATTTGGTGTAAACATTTTCTATAAATTTTTTGTCGAGGTATAGGACTTGATACATCATTTCTCGTGTCATTGAGTCAAGTATGTGTTCTATTTCGTAAAAACTCATTGAAAGAAGTTCTGAGAAGTACATCGCCAATAAAGCTTTTTTCTCGAAAGGGATTGGACGTTTTTGGCCGAGAATGCTGTTGGAAATAGTTTTTATGTTTTCGTAGGGCATGATTTTATGTCTGAGGGATAGGCCCCTGGAGCTTATGACCTATCCCTCGGTTTGAATTTGTGTTGGTGAACTAGGCCAGTTTTTTGAGTCTAGATGTGATAGTCCGCGTTCCTGAACCGTCAGATTTCATCTCGTCAATCAACCGCTTAAGCACCTGAGCCTGATTAGCCAACTCTCCCACCGCTTGAGCAGATTGTCGCATTGCATCAGATGTTTCGATTGAAACGCGATTTATGTCCTCGATGCTTCGATTGATTTCTTCACTAGTTGCTGACTGTTCTTCGGAAGCGGTTGCTATCGCACGTACTTGATCAGTCGTTAGGTCAACAAACTTAACGATCTCCTCTAGAGAATTTCCAGACTTGGTCGCCAAGTTGGTAACTGTGCCGATTCTGTTAACAGCCAAGTCAACGTTTTCAATGTTTTTTCTGGCTTCGTTTTGGATTCCGCGAATGGAATCTCCCACTTCCTTGGTTGCGGTCATGGTCTTCTCAGCCAGTTTCCTAACTTCATCTGCAACAACTGCGAATCCACGTCCGGCGTCACCAGCTCGAGCAGCTTCAATAGCTGCATTAAGAGCCAGAAGATTTGTCTGGTCAGCTATGTCGGATATGACATTAAGGATTTGGCCAATTTCTTCTGCGCGTTTGCCTAGTAATGTCATATCGTTCTTGAGCTCAAGTGCAGTGCTTTGGACATCAGCTATCCCTGTGACAACTTCAGTAACTACTTTTGCACCATCTTGTGCTTGATGTTTAGCTTGGTCTGCGGTTTCTGCTGCTTGGGAAGCATTCTTTGCAACTTCCAGGACCGTAGCGTTCATTTGCTCCATGGCAGTGGCAGTTTCTGCTACTCGTTGTGACTGAATTTCGGCCCCTTGAGTAGATTGTTCAATCTGTGCTGATAATTCTTCAGATGCCGAGCTGACAATTTCCACAACATTTTCTATGGAATTTGCAGCTGCACTCATTCCTTCAGCTTTTGCATGTTCAGCATATATTTTAGCTTGTTCAGCTTCTTTCATCGCAGCTTTTGCATGCAACGATTCTTCTTCTGCTTTCTTGCTGTTTGTTTCTGCCTCAGAAATTTTAGTTTTTAAATTCGAAATCATGGTGCTTAATGACGATTTGAGGCTTCCAAGTTCATGCGTGAACTTTTCGGAAATTTCAGCCTCTAAATTTCCCCCAGAAACTTTTTGTGCGTACTGAATTAGATGGTTGATGGGGTTTGTGATCGATCTGGCTACAAAAAATGCAATTAGAAGTGATAAAATGAGTGTGGTTCCGATGACGACATAAACTTTTGTGAGTGATGAAGATATTTCGGCTTGAATTGTTGACAGGTTGTTTGTGATTGTTGCCATTTCTTTTGTTCGGACTGAATTCAGAGAGTCGATAACTTGAGTGATGGTAGAGAAGAAATCTTTCCCGCTTATCCCGAAGCTGCCTTCTTTTGATTTTACAAGTACCGTGTTGAATCCTTTGTTTGTGTCCAGCCACGCTTGTGATTTTCTGGTTTCATCCAGAAGGAAGTGCGATTGAGCTCCAAGTACAAGAGCTTTTGATTCAAGGTTTGCATCGATGTTGGATTTGAATGTAATGAGACGCGTAAACATCTCTTCGTTGATAGGCTTGTCAGCTGTTAGGATGCCGGAAATAGTAGCACGGAGTTTTCCTGCATTCTCTTTTGCAGTCTCTAGTATGATGATGGTCGTCAAAGATTTTCCGAATCCTCGGGTTGTTTTGGAGTTGGCGATAGCTGTTTCGCTGGTCATCAAATCTGCAATGATTTTCCCATATGCATCGACAACTTCTCTCACTGGTGAATTTTGATTCGCCTGAGTTCGTACTTTTTCAATGTTTGAGACTGCTTGAGAAGTTGCTTCTTTGACTTGTGGGGTAAGGTTTGTCGTTTTAAGCGCATCAATTACGGGTTTGATTTGATTGTCAGATAATTTCCTCTGTGAGTTCATATCGTCTTGAGAACCGCCGGAGAGATATATGGAAGTCCGACCGCGTTCTTTCTGTAATTCATGGACTAAGTCTGATATTGCTATAAAAAGTTGCGTATTTCCAGACATTTTTGCTACAATTTCGTATTCGTCTGTACTGATTTTGGTGTAAAGAATACTGATGGCCAGAAATGCGATAAGTGGAATCGCTGTCAGCAGGATTAGCTTACTCGAGATTTTCATCGTAGTATCTCCTTCTAAATCGGTGATGTTTTGGCTAGGCCAGATACTTTTAGTCTGAAAAGACGTTAGCACTTTTTTTATTCCAAGGGCAAGTAGAGTCGCGCTTCGAACACTTCGACATTGTATGCCAGATTTGACATATGCTAAATTTAATATATTAACCAACAGCATTTTCTCCTTGACCTCCCCGGCCAGAAACCGTACTTTCCCACCTCGCCAACACGGTGCCAACAAGCGCCAACGGTTTTGGCCCCCAACTTTTTCTTGGGAACGAAAGATTTGGGGTTGACTTCGGGACGAGTTTGGGGCATTTAGCCTGTTCCCTGATTCTGTTTATAGGACCGTAGCTCAGGGGGAGAGCGCTTGCTTGACACACCACAAGCGTGATTTAACCCCTTAAAATCCTTCCAAAAGCCCCTGTTGTGAGCGGCAGTGGCAAACTGACCCAGGTCGGCAATTGAGATTTGACCCACCCTTCCTGAAACGTGGTCTGATCCGTCAGGTTCAGGCCCATGATTACGAGGGAACGGTGGATGGAGATCCAAATTCTCCGACGACAGGGCAAGGGAATCCGGGAGATCGTCAAGCTGACGGGGCACTCCAGGAACACGGTGCGCAAATATCTCCGCGATGGCCAGGTAGAGCCGCAGCCGGCATTGCGCGTGAAACGGGCAAGCAAACTCGATCCGTTCAAAGCGTACATCGCCGGACGGATCAAGGCGGCCAAACCGGACAGATTGCCTGCCAATGTCCTGCTGCGGGAGATCGTGGCAATGGGCTACACGGGGCGCGAACGCATTCTTCGAGCATTTATTGCCAAGCTGTGCCAGAAGCCACCCGAGGAGCCGATCGTCCGCTTTGAAACGTCTCCCGGCAGGCAGGCTCAGGTCGACTGGTGCGTTTTCAGACGCGGCCAGCGATCACTTTCGGCCTTCGTCATGACCCTCGGCTATAGCCGGTTCACGTATGTCGAGTTCGTCACCGACGAACGCTTCGAGACCCTGCGGGCCTGCCATGAGCATGCCTTTGCCGCCATCGGCGGCGTGCCACGCGAAGTGCTTTACGACAACATGCGTACCGTCGTCGTCGAGCGAAACGCCCATGGCCAGGGCAAGCACCGCTTCCATCCCGGTCTTTGGGACGCGGCCAAGCACTTCGGCTTCGTGCCACGGTTGTGCGCACCGTATCGGGCACAGACCAAGGGCAAGGTGGAACGCTTCATCGGCTATCTGCGCCGCAGTTTTTACGTCCCCCTGGCCAGCCGGCTTGCCGGATCGGGATTGGTGCTTGATGCCGCCACGGCCAATGCCGAGGTCTGGCGTTGGCTTCGCGACGTGGCCAACGTCCGGGAGCATGCCACCACAGGCCAGCGTCCGATCGACCTCCTGGAGCAGGAAACGCCCGAACTGCTGCCACTGCCGGTGCGCCAGACCGTCCAGACGCCAGCATCGAAGCCTCTGGCCAAGACGGCATGGCCAACGGAGATGTTGCAACGCCCGCCGGCCTTTTACGAAAGCCTGCTGGCGCCGGAGGTGCGGCCATGAGCGAATTGCGCCATGAACGGATCGCACGGCTTTGCGAGCAGCTTCGCCTGGTGGCCGTCACCAGCCAGTATGCCTCCCTGGCCGATGAAGCAGTCCAACGCGAGGCCAGCCTGGCAGAATTCCTCGAGAATGTGCTGCGCTCGGAACTCGATGTGCGCCAGAGCCGCTCCAGGCACACCCTGACCAAGCTGGCCGGTTTCCCCGGCATCAAGACCCTTGATGGCTACGATTTCGATTTCGCGGTCGGCGCGCCGCGCCAACACCTGCTCGAACTGGGTGGGCTGGCCTTTGTCGAGCGTCGCGAAAACGTGATCCTGCTTGGCCCAAGCGGCACCGGCAAAACCCACCTGGCCATTGCTCTCGGCTATCTGGCGGCTCAGGCCGGTCAAAAGGTCCGCTTCACGACCGCCGCCGATCTTATGCTGCTGCTCGAGAGCGCCCATCGCCAGGGCAGAGCCAAGGAATTCATCAAGCGTGGCATCCTGAGCCCGAAACTGCTGATCATCGACGAGATCGGCTACCTGCCGTTTTCCGACCAGCAGGCCAGCCTGTTCTTCCAGGTGGTCGCCAAACGCTACGAGCAAGGTTCGCTCATCCTGACGTCAAACCTGAGCTTCGGACAGTGGGAACAGGCCTTCGGCGGCAACACCGCACTGACTTCGGCCATGCTCGACCGGCTGCTGCACCATGCCCATGTGATTCAGATCAGGGGGGAGAGCTACCGACTCAAAGACAAACGGAAAGCAGGAGTTATTGGGCAAGAACTGCCTTCACAAAAACTCGAAGGCTAAGGCTGGTGGGTCAATTCCAACTTGCCGAAACAAACCCAAGGTGGGTCACTTTTAAGCTGCCGTTGACACCAGCATCGAACAGCTGTCCCGGGCCTTGGACATCCCCATGGCGGAGCTTTTCAGTCTGGAGGAGTTTCGTTTGTCACCGGATGAGCTCAAAGCGATCCTGATCCGGCAGATTGAATCCGCTGATGAAGATCGGTTGCGTACATTTTTCAGCATGGCCCAAACCATCTTTCGTTAATCTTTTCAGTCGTCTTCCGGTAGCATCAGCGTCAGTACGGGAATGACACCATCGTCACCTGGTCCGATGTGGGCAATGACTTCGACAGTTTCTTTCCTATTGGGATTCATGAGAAAATCGACTTTGAAGGTGACGCGATCCGTCCCTTTGCTGATCCGGGCCGCGATCATCGCCAGTGTCAAGAGATCATGGAGTCGGCCAGCGGTGCTTTGCCCCTCGGATTCCAAACCTGGTGGCACGAAAGCGACATAACCATTATAGAGATGATCGGTGACAGCGACCGGAACCCGGAACCCGAGTGCCTTGGCGTGGTCAGTGACATCGATGAGGACACCGTCAGCGAGTGCCTGTGCGCGGGTGTAGCTGTAGATGACGTTCCAGTCGTTATTCGTGGCCATGGGTGTCACCTTCTTTCTTTTGCGCTAAAATAGCATCGAGTTTTCGACGGAAGTTTTGGCACAATTCCTTTCCAATTTCCGAGAATGAGTGCGTTAGTTCTCCATATATCTCTGTTGACGACGTATCCATGATTCCAAGTAGCAGTTCAATCGGACGAAATGCATTGATGATTTCGTCGTTGATGTTGAAACTGTCCAACTGATTTTTCTCCATTTCAAATCCTCCTGTATAAATTTTACAGCTTTGGGAGGAGGATATCCTGGGTCAGTGGGGTGGTCACGGGATGGGAGTGGAGCTCGTTCTATCCCTTGGGTTTTCGGACATTGGGCCGGAGCGGGAATCTCCTGGAGTTTTGTACCAGTGGGGACCCAATGGGGGTGGCCCAGGGAAAAGGCCCAGGAGGGGGCAGGGGAGAGAGCAGGAGAGGGGTGTCCAAGGGAAAAGTCCAAGCCCAAATTTTCCCCAGGGGCGGGGCTTCGACTGTTTTTTTAGATAAATACTGATATTTTAGATAGTTGAAAGTTTGCAGGTTCCTTCATTTTTTGATTTGCAGTAGATGCGCCAGTAAAATCAGTCTGTGGGGATGGAATCAGCGTCATCGTGAATATCTGGTGAACAAGCTGTGTTCCGAGAATCTGGGCAGAAATTGACGTTTCCGCTGGCAGGATACTGCGAATTTTCTGTCCCTGTTCCAGTAAAATCGGTAGATATCGCTATATTTCAAGTAGATAGATGTATGGTGTCAGACTAGGGACTCAACAGCCTAGCATATAACGCTTTTTCGAATACGAAAATTTGTTCGTTTTTGATAGGAGCAGATTCCTCCAGTTACAAGAAAAAGCTATTTTTGCCGTTAAATTTGATTAATGGTAACTTTCGATGTAAATTACGTTGACTTTTTCCATTTACAAGCTACTATTTCGAAATCACATTTGAAATCAAAACGAAGGAGTGTTTTACCCATGCCTATCGCATCGAAATTTGACGCGATGAAACTTCGCACCATGATCACCGAAGGAAAAACCGCTCAGCAGATTATGGATGCCTTCGATATTCCCAAAACCACCCTGAAAAACCATCTCCTAAAGTTAATGCAGATGGATGAAAAGTTTTATAAGATTGGAGGGATGGAAACTCGGGCGGTTTCTGGAAATGCCAAGTTTTCGAAAAACGGACTTCGCCTGTCCCCGTCACTCCTGTCCAACTACGGGTTCAACCAGAGCGATGAGTTCAAGGTGTCGTGCTTGGAAGAAGGGAAGATTGTGCTGGAGAAGAAGTAGCTGCTTTAGGTAGAAAAAAGTAAAAGCCCACGTGGTCCAAGTTGGGGCGTGGGCTTTTATCGCTTGTACGTTTTGTAAATCTTAAAAACTTGTGTCGTGGCTGAATATTTTGTCGATGGTGTTCTTTAAGTCTTCAAGTATAATGGGTTTTGATAAGTAGCCATTCATGCCGTGAGCCAAAAATTTTTCTCGGTCTCCAGCCATAGCATGAGCAGTTAAAGCTATAATAGGTATTTTCGAGAAATTTTCGTTGGAATTTCTTATCGCTATGGTCGTTTCCACTCCATCTAGGTTTGGCATCTGGATGTCCATAAGAATTAAGTCGAATTTTTCTGATTGCAATAGCTTTAACGTTTCTATTCCGTCATTTGCACATAATGCAGTATGACCGATTTTTTTGACAAAGCTAGAAATGGCCAGTTGGTTGACTTTGTCATCCTCAGCAATAAGTATTTTTAGAACCGAAATATTTTCACGACCGATGTCGTTGGTTCTCTCTGTATCCTCTAGAATCGGAGGTTCAGTGGTTTTGAGAGGAATCGCAATACTAGTCGTAATACCACCGCCATCATTGTTGTTGACAGTGATACTTCCCCCCATAACCAGGAGTAGCTTTTTCACAATTGAAAGTCCTAGTCCAACTCCTCCGTATTTACGCGTCAAAGATCCATCGACCTGTGTGAAAGGGACAAAAATTTCGTCTAACTTGTCTTCTGGTATTCCTATGCCAGTGTCTGAAATTTCAATGAAAATATTAATAATGTTGTTATTTATGAGCGAGGTGATCGTTAGACTTATGCAGCCCCGAGATGTGAATTTGACCGAATTACCAAATATATTGAAAATAATTTGTCTTATCCGGCCAGAGTCGCCATAAACCAAATCGGGAATTGACTTGTCGATAGAAGTTTTGATTTCTAGATTTTTTGAAGTTAGTTCTGTAATGAAAGTATTGATAACGTCTTCAACAAGGTGATTGAGGTTGAACCCATGATTCTCTAAGGCTACGTAACCTTGTTCGATACGAGACAAGTCTAAAATATCAGTAATTAAATTGGTTAGGTTCCTTCCAGAGTTTAAAGCTATATCGATATACTCGCTTTGTTCGTTGTCCGTATTTGTTGATTCGAGTAGTTGAAGCATGCCCATGATGCCGTTTAGAGGAGTTCGTATTTCATGACTCATGTTGGCTAAAAATTCAGATTTTGCTTTATTTGCTGCGTCTGCTGTTGTCTTTGAAAAGATCAATTCTGATTCGAATTTTTTCTTTTCAGTGATATTTTTGCGATCCATATGACACCTTCAGATAAATCGTAGGGATTTATTGCAGAACCGCTCACTTCACAGGTTATTATTGAGCCGTCTTTCTTTTTTAGTTGCCATTCGCAATTGACAACTTTAATTGTTGATGCCTTTGGCCAATAACTTTCTCCATATTTCAAAAAAAGTTCATTGTTAACGTGGATTATTCTGACAGGATGCCCTATGACTTCTTCTCTAGAGTATCCAAACATTTCTTCAAAGCCGATATTTACATCTGCTATAATGCGATCCTTCTTGACAACAAGAATTGCCACTGCAGGAGTTTTTAAAATATTTTCTTTCCATAAAAGATGCTTCTCTAGAATCGATTGGTTTTTTTTGAGAGATATTTCAATAAATTTTTTTTCAGTAATATCTCGATTGCATCCTCGGCGTCCTAGGCAAATCCCTTCGGAGTTGTAAATAGCCTTGCATTTATGACTAATCCATACGATTTCCCCTTTGATATTAATTATGCGGAATTCGATTTCTATGTGTGGAGACTGGAAGTTGCTGCAATTCATTTCTTCGATATGATTTTTCCATGATATCACGTCATCCGGGTGGATTAGTTTTTGAGTGGATATTCTGCCGGTTAAAAAATCGTTCGGCGTGTATCCAGTAATGCGTTCGCACGAAGGTGATACCCAAATATATTTACCGTCTAACCCTCTCCAGTACTCCCAGTCGTAGCAATTATCTGCAATTATATGAAGATTCTGATCTAAGTCATTAGCGGCGTCAAGAGAATTATATAAGAAGTTAGAATTTGATTCAGTCGAAGATCTGATATTATCCTCAAGTTCTGTTATCCGTTGTAGGGCTGAGGCCAATTTTTTATTGCAGTTATTATTGCTGCACTTTGAATGGGTTATATTACATCCATGTCGTTTAGATTTCATGCCCGCAGCTTTGTGTGTAAGGGTTTTTTTGACCAAAAACGATGATTTCCGATAAAATAATTCTGACATTTTCAGGCCCTGGTTACCGCTACAACCCTTACAAATGCTGTGTCCCTAACCCAGGAGTAATGTGTAGTGCGGCAGCATAGCGTTATCACTTCGTAATACAAGATATTTCCCAAATACGAAATTTTTCTCGTTTTTGACTGGACTGAAAAGCAATTATTGGGCGAGTCCCAAAGTTTTACAAGATTTAAGCATTTCTCTCTGGTGGAGTAGTTCTTGGATCTTTATGAGCCTATCGAAAATTTTAGGCAATATGGTGTCTATCCCTGAGTTTACAAACTCAGTGTAAATATGTTCAACAAAGTTTATGTCTAAATAAAAAATCTTGAGCAGCTTTTCCCTGCTATACATATTCAGGAAACTTTCGATCTCTTCAAAGTTGATTGCTAACAATTCAGAATAATACATGACGAGTAGAACCTTTCGTTCAAAAGAGGACGGATATGTTTCGCCGAGAATGCCGTTTGATATAAATCTAAGATCTTTGTAGGGCATATTTTTTCTGAGGGTTGGGGGGTGAGCTCACATAAATTTCATGTAATATGAACTCACCCCAGTTAATCTTAGAAGACGCTTCTGCTGACGATGTGCACTAACGGATTGGACCGTAGCTTGGCATGATTGAGGAATATTTATAATTACCCTCTCCCCAGCGCCAGCGTTTTTTTGCTAGCGGGGAGGGCAGTTGTGCTAGACTCGCCATTTGATTTCATCTCGTCAATCAACCGCTTAAGCACCTGGGCCTGATTAGCCAACTCGACCATAGCTTGTGCCGATTGTTTCATTGCATCAGCGGTTTCCGAAGAAATCTGACTTACGGCCTCGATACTGCGGTTGATTTCTTCGCTTGTAGCCGATTGCTGCTCCGAAGCAGTTGCAATTGATCGCACTTGATCCGTCGTTTTTTCAGCCAAAGAAACGATTTCTCGCAAAGATTCCCCAGAACTATTGGCCAACCTAGTGACGTCTTCGATGGTTTTACTAGACCGCTCAACATTTTCGATGTTTTTCTTAGTCCCATCCTGGATGCCACGAATTGCGTCCCCGACTTCCTTGGTGGCGGTCATAGTTTTTTCCGCCAGTTTCCTGACCTCGTCAGCGACAACAGCGAAACCGCGACCTGCATCACCAGCACGAGCAGCTTCAATGGCGGCATTGAGGGCGAGGAGGTTGGTCTGGTCAGCAATGTCAGAGATGACATTGAGAATTTGGCCAATACCTTCTGCTTGCCGACCAAGAATACCCATGTCGTTTTTCATTTCGTTTGATTGATACTGTACTTCTCCAATCCCTGTGACGACTTTAGTTACGACATTGGCTCCTTCCTCAGCCTTTATTTTTGCTTGATCAGCTGTGGATGCAGCGCTCGAGGCACTTTTGGCAACTTCAAGAACAGTCGCGTTCATTTCTTCCATGGCGCTTGCGGTTTCGCCTGCACGACTAGCTTGTTCCTCAGCCCCATGACTTGATTGCTCAATTTGAGCAGAAAGTTCTTCGGAAGCTGCGGTTACGATTTCAACAATAGATTCCAGATGCTGTGCTGCTTGGAACATCCCTTCTTTTGCTTTTTCAGCTCGTTCTTTGGCTTCTATTGTTTCAGTTTGGTCTAGCCAAATAGAAACTGTTCCTAATATGTGGCCTTGATTGTTTTTGAAAGGAGATGATGATACGTAAACATGTTTATTTTTTCCATTTCTTGTTGTAACGTTAGATTCGGCCTCGAGCAGCTTATCTTCGTTAATTGATCGAGTAGACAAAGTTTCTTTTCCGGGAATGCCGAAAATATACTCGCCAGACTGTTTGTTGGTGTAGTCGTTCGGGTTCCCTGGTATCTCCATGAGATCCATCATCGCTCTGTTAGTATATATTACTTTGTCCTGAGGGGAGAATATAGAACATGGCAGGCCAATGCCTTGCATGACTCCTTTAGAGAAAGAGAGCTCGTCTCGAAGGTTCCCTACCATCGTTCTTAATGCATCTGCCAAGACCCCAATCTCATCCTTCTGATTGATGTCGAGAGTTTGGTCTAAATCGCCAGCTGCAACGGCTTTTGCAAACGATACGCCCTTGATGATTGGTTTGCTGATAATCGATGCTAAGATGAACGCAATCGAAAGCCCCAGGATGATAGAGATAGCAATTGTTGATACAATAATGGTGTTTGCCTCTGAACTTAATGAAAGTGCATTGTTTTTTGCTGATTCAAGTTGTTTGTAACCTGCTTCTTCTGCTGTTTGAGCTTGCTTGATAACGGTTTGACCAAGAGTAGCCATGGACGCTAAAATCGATTTCAGGTTGTCATCATTTTTTATCCAGGAAGCTGCCGATTTTTCATAAGTCTGAGTGGCGGTGCGAGCGTCCTTGATGAGCTGCAACTCGTTGGAATCCGTGGTTATCTTCTCGAGCTTATTGTAATTGTCCATTAGCTCTGGCAACATCTTTTGCATCGATGCGTACGCTTTTCTGTCTTTGTAGTTTACTTCTTCTTTTTCGGCGCGCATGATTTTAAGGGCAAGTTCGTAAATTCGAGTTGTTACAATGTAGCGCTGGACGTACTTGTCAAGTGTAGCAGCTTCAACACCATCTTTTTGTGCTTTAGTGTATGCGGCAACTTGCATTGATAGAAATTTATCGGCAGCGTCGCCTACTATGTTGCCAGTGCGAACCATCTCTTTGACAGCGTCTTGGTTGTCTTTAATGGACTTCACTCCTTCTCGGTACTTGTCTGCATATTTAGATGTTTCCTCTCTTGCGGTTTGAGATTGTTTTAAAAGCGAGTCTAAGTTGTATTGGCGAGCAATTGCATCAACTTTGTCGAGGTAAGTATTCAACTCTTTGACATTTTTCTCTGCCCGTTGATGGGCATCGTCAGATTTTGTGATGAGGTAATTCTTCTCGTCCATTATCGTGTTAAGCACCATGCGCTCGACCCCGGTAGCATACTCCACGGCTTTAGCATCGCGGTCCGTTATGCCAAAAAGAGCATGTGACACTTTCTCCATGTAAATATAGGCGAGTCCTCCAAATATAACAGTTATTAGAACAAGTGCTAATGCCCCTGCCATGATCTTCGTTTTGATTTTCAGGTCGCTGAAGCGCATAGAAGCTCTCCTGTCGTAGTGGGGTGGAATTTTAAATGGCGTTTTGATGAGTCGTCTTCCATGGCTACTCTATTACATGTCTCTATCGAATTGTCATCAATTCCGGGGAAAATATAATACTTGCCAGGATTCACATTGGCATTTATATTCCTATGATTGGTAAAATCTCTATTTCTCTGGTATGAATAATTTCCATGCTAACCATCTGAATCAGCGTGTCTTTTTGTTTTCTCAGATCGGAAATTTTTACGGTTTGGGGTGAGTGGTTTGGGAGTTTTTTCACGAGTGCAGGTTTCTGCATGAAGGATGTCTGCGAATATTATTGCGTAAACCATTGAAATAATTAGCAATTATTTTTTTATTTCCCCAATGACATTTTCTCTGTCATCCCCACGAAACTTTTCCCTTGACCTCCCCGGCCAGAAACCGTACTTACCCACCTCGCCTACACGGTGCCAACAAGCGCCAACGGGTTGGTCCCCGAAAAAATCTGGGAAACGGAAAATTCGGGGTTGACTTGGGGAAGAGTTCTGAGTAGATAAACCCTTCCCTGATTTTGAATCTAGGACCGTAGCTCAGGGGGAGAGCACTTGCTTGACACACCACAAGCGTGATTTAACCCCCTAAAATCCTTCCAAAAGCCCCTATCACAAAGTGATCCTGTTGGCGAGTAGCCAACGGGATTTTTTGTTTTTATTAGGTCTGTTTTCGATCTTGTTGGCGCAACAGTGGTTGACCCGCCAACTTGTGCTATTTCCTGTTGATTTTACAGGGAAATTCACTCCATTTGGGTTCATTTTGGGTGAAAATCACAAAAAACTACCCCAAACAGCCCAAAACCACGTTAAAATCAACAATTTTCCAAAAAATTCCGCAGAATTGCGTTAAAATCATGCTCATTATGGGGAATTGTCCAGGGACCTGGAAATTTCGCACCATGATCGAGAAGATTTCCCGTCAATGCTGTTCATCTGCCCATAGTATCCGAAGTTTGCCAAAGTTCTGACATTTTTTTCTGACGCTCTCTTTTGGACAGGGAAGTTTTGTCCTCCCGGACAGATTTGCCTGTTTCATCTGCTTTAGTTTATTCTTTTAAAATCAGTATATTAGTCTGCCTAGCACTAGAAAAGTACGCAGCTTGGTGATGGGTATGGATTTTGAAATTTAGTTATGACCATACCGATTTTTCCCTATTGGGTGCACAATTTTATTTAATGCACTAAATTAATTGATAAAATTGAATATTGACACACAATGATCGGGATCAACCACAATCTCATGGCACTTAACGTGTCGAGGACTCTGGGAAATCACTATCAGGATCTCAGTGTTTCGACGCAGCGCTTGTCATCCGGTCTGAGGATCAGTACAGCAGCTGATGACGCAGCAGGCTTAGCTGTTCGGGAGATGATGCGCTCCGATGTGACAACCCTAAATCAGGGAATTAGAAATGCTAATGATGCTATTTCTATGATACAAACAGCAGATGGAGCGTTGCAAATCATTGATGAAAAATTAATTCGCATGAAAGAGTTAGCTGAACAGGCAGCCACAGGTACTTATACAAGTGATCAAAGGATAATTATCGATTCAGAATTCCAAGCTATGGCAAGTGAAATTCAAAGGATAGCTGTAGCAACGGACTTCAATGGGATTAAATTGCTTGATGGACATTTTGATAAAAGTATAACAAGTATTAATCAAATAAATACCAATGGATTCGGATACGGAGCATCTAACGATATCTCAAGAGAAGTAGTAGAGGTGAACGGAAAATTATATTCTGGTGATAGAGAAGGGCATGTTTGGGAATATACAGGAGGAACATCATGGAACATGATATATCCAGGACCTGGACTTTCCTTCGTGTATAACTATGACAATACGTTGATAGCTTCCCATCCATCGGCAAGTGGCGTAAAGATAATGCAATATAATAATGATGGATCATGGACTCAGATTAACTCAGATGGGTTTGGTGATTCAAATAATTTTGGTAATGATGGTTGTGCCATTGTAAATAATAAAATGTTTGTAAGTACACACAATGGCACAAATGGGACACAGGTTTATGGGTACAATGATGATGGAACTTGGACGCAAGTTAATGATGATGGGTTTGGCGATTCTGAAAATAACAATTGTTACTTGATAAATTATGATAATAATCTTATCGCGACAACATGGAATCCTTCTGGAGCAAAAATATATTATAACAACGGTGGAGAAAAATGGTCAGAAATGAGTGAAGATGGATTTGTTGATAAATATGACACAATTAGATTGGCAAGTATGAATAATAAACTTTATGCTATTGGTTCATGCTCTTTGGGAACACGTGTTTATCGCTATGATAATGATTCTGGATGGACACCTATAAGTGAAAGTGGATTGGGCGATGCATCAAATACAGATGGTTTTTTGACAGTTTTTAATAACACTTTGTATGCAAGTACAGGAGGGACAGCTGTAGGATCAGTAGCTAAATTTTATAAATATGATGGAAATGGCCAGTGGACAACTATTAATGATAATGGTTTGGGTGATACTACAAACAATTATTGTATGCTTTCAGCTACTGACGACACCCTGTATGCTACAACCTATGATACAACAGATGGGTGCAAAATATATACTTTAGAAACAAAAAATAACGAATTAATGGAGGTGCAATTTGGAGGAAGTGATACTAAAAATATTGACAATTATACAATAAATTTAAAAGATGCTGGTATATCTTCACGAGGTCTCGATTTAATCGATTGTAGTTTGAAAACTCAAAATAATGCAGAGTCTGCGCTATTAGGAATAAATTATGCTATTAATCAAAAAGATAAGATGCGCGCTAATCTTGGAGCTACACAGAATAGATTGGAAAACACAATTTCTAATCTCGAAATTCAAGCAGAAAATTTACAAAAAGCTGAATCACAAATATCAGATGTTGATGTTGCAGATGAAATGACAAGTTTCGTTAAAGAACAGATTTTAACTCAAGCAGCTACCGCTATGTTGTCACAAGCGAATTCAATGCCTAAGATGGCCCTTCAATTAATAACGGGCAACCAATAGGTCATAATGTAAATTTACATAAATTTTATCATTTGCTATTACTTAAAAAAAGGTGAACCTCCAGGTCAGGGACGTTCACCTTATGTAAACTAACCGTACATTTTTTCAAATAAATCCATTTTAACCAAGATATCGACACCAAGCATCTTACAAATTGATTGTTCTGCTTCTGACAAATTCTTATTTAAAAATATTTCTCTTTGTTGTTTTATAAAATCAATATTTTTTTCAAATTCATTAAGTGTGTATAGTAATGCATAGTTTAAATATATTTCAAAGTAGCATTTTTTGCAAAGAAAGTTGCAATAATGTTTTTCACTAGGATCGAACCAGTGGCTACTATCCCATTTGCATTGAACAAGCATAATAATCTCCTATAGTTAAAAGATCTTTGACAAATGAAAGAGGAGAAGTCGTTAAAAGATTTCTCCTCTTTCCATACTAATTCAACATTTAATGTTGATTAAGTTTTTCTTTGTTGTTCTGTAAAAATGTGTTCAACGCAGCAACCATGTCTCCACCATCGTTCTTTATAGTTGTAAGAATAACTTCTATTTCTTTAACACTAAAATAATCCTTCAATGGCAAGTAAAATTTCTTGTAGCATGCCTTACAAAGATATCTAAAGTCTTCATCTTTTCCTGTATGGAAAGTTTTTCCACACATGCGACATTTTTTCTCTACACTTTGAATCTGCTTATTTATGAAATCATAATTAACATTAAAGTCTGAATTGTCGTCGATTAATTCACTTAATGCATGAAGCTTTTAAAAAGATTAATGTTTCTTATAAAATCATACCATACGTATCTTTCACCGTAAGTGTTTATGTATATATTGTAGTAGCATTTTGGACAAAGAACTTTATACTCTTCACCGTCTTTTACTTCGAATTCATGGGTATCATCCCATAAACATTTTTTTGTAATCATAATAAATCCTTTTTTATAGTTGATAAAATAATAAAAGACGAGGAATCTTCTGCAAGGTTCCTCGTCCTTCAAACCTATGCCACTTCCAACACGGGTAACATGTTTACAGCTCTTTCCTTTTCTCCCTCCATGTAATGGTAATAGGTGTCAGCGGTGAGTTTGACAGTGCTATGTCCCATAAGCTTTGACACTGCTGCTAAATCAGCACCTTTGTTAAGTAATGTAGTTGCAAATAAGTGTCGAAGATCATACATCCGTGTAGGATAAGTTATGCCAGCACGTTTGCATGCGTTCTTAAATGATTTACGAATAGTTGTAAGTTTACGTCCTTGGTATTCAACGACATAGCCAGAGATAGAAAGTTTTTGTTCCTCCTTCAATCGATTTAAGAATTCATTGTTGATGGGGATAATCCTGTATGTTTTTGTTTTACTAGCATAAATCTTAATAGTGCTAGTATTAAAATCGATGTGCTCAAATTTTAATGACAAAAGTTCAGATTCACCAGGACGAGTTCCAAGATTGAAACAAACCTCCATTGCCCAGCGTAAATGAGGTTCAGCACAGAACATGATTTTTTTAGCATCGTCTAAGGTTAACCGTAAGTCCCACGGTTGAACTTTTGGTTTTTTCCAGTTCTTTAAAGGGTTGACACTAGTGAAACCATTAGCGATGCCAAAGTTGAAGATGAAACTCAAATAATCACAGTACTTATTGACCGTATACTGCGACCTTGATTTCCCTGTACTATCACTAACTCCTTTAAAGTGCAGAATGAACAGCACCATATTTTGTTGATAGGTTAAAGTGTCGACTGGTTTATCACCAATGACAGGGATAAACTGGTTCTCCAGTAATCGCTCGATATTGCGAATGTGCTTTTCCGTTCGTCCAGATGCTCGCATGTGATCCAGGTACTTCTTCCCGAGATCGGACAAAGTGATCCTACCATCGACCTGATCGACAACTTGTGACGTAACTGATGGAAGTGTTCCTGCTGCCACAGGTGCCACCACCGTTGACGTAACAGTTTCAGGATCAGGAATCGGTAACCCAAGTTGAATCGCATCTTGAACAGCTTTATCGAATGCCAGTGCTTTTGCTTGAGCAAGATCACCTCTGCCAAAGGACTTGTCGTGACGCTTGCCGTAGTTGTCATGCCAATAGACCATCCATCGACTATCGCGTTGATAGACACTCATAGAAACCTCTACTTTTCAGGTTGATGTTTGATTTACAAAACCGAGGAGAGAAACCAGAAACAGGGGGATTCAAATAAAGGGGATGTGACTCCCCTTGTTAAAGGTTTAGATCGATTTCATTAAAACTTCTTCGACTTCCTCTTCCTTTACACCGATATAACGACGTGTGATGCTCGGACTACTATGATTCAAACGCTTGGCAATAACCTCCCACGATGTCCCATAAGTCTTCCGTTGGTGGTAACACCAGGTCTTCCGAAGGCTGTGCGCCCCATAGTTGCCTGGAAGGTTGATTGCATCGCACCATTGCTGCACATACATGGTCACCGCGTAAGTTGTTAACGGTGCATTCGAACCCTTTCTGCTCTTGAACAGAAACAGTTCATCTTTAGCCTCGATGGTCTTCAAATAGTCGTCAAGCGCCTCTTTGATTTCCTTGTTTATCATGAAAACGTTTTCTTTGCCCGTCTTCTTTTCACGGATGACAATGCGATCACCAACATTGACATATCTTACGTTAGCAATTTTGAGGTCGAGCAAGTCTTGTACACGCAAAGCGCTGTTGATACCCATAATGAACAAGAGTTTGTTCCTGGGTGAATCATGCAAAAGTCTTTTAATACTTTTGATGTGCTTCACGTCCGTGATCGGATCAACCTTCATAGAATCCTCCAATTAGGTTTTTCCTTTTTAGACTGTTGGAAAGAAACATTAAAAATTGCCTTGTTCAACCAGGTCCCTCCCTGGGGCACTTTAACGGCTTGTAGTCCTTTGACTTATTGATGTTACTAGTCCCAATTTACGATATTATGTAAAACCGTTCTTTCCTAGAAATACTAATATCTGTAGTTTTTTGACTAAAATCGCAAATATTTTGCGAAGGATCATGCGATGCCACTTAGATAAAGATTCCCATGAATCTGTCTTTTAAAATTGAAGTTCTTTTATCTAAACAACAGTACATTGCTATTGAATGAGTTAAAAAGAAGAAATGCCATGCAGATAAACCACATGACATTTCAGTTGGAGTGTTATGGGAGAATCTTTGTCAGGATAATCTTTCCGTCATTGACATCGACAGAGAATTCGTCGTTTTCGTTGACTTCAAGATCACCAAGATCATAGGCCTTCAGGTTGATCTTCAGGATGCCCTGTTGATTCACCTTCGACCGCTTCGAGTCTTTGAGATAAAGTCCCTTCACCTCGTAGAGCACATGATCCGTGCTACTGAGCTTACCAACGTGTTGTTTGAGGGTCTGCTTGTGCTTGATGCACATACGCTCCATTATTGTAGAAGCGTCCAGACCTTCCTTGACCAGTACACGAAGAGTTTTCGGATCGTACTTCGATTCGATCTTCTTCTTCGCCTTCCCGTTCTGAACGTCAGTTGTATCAGCATTCTTGGCTCCCATAACAGCTCCTTTGCATAGAATTGTTACTTTTCATTATATATCTCTATGTAACAGTCAAAAAACGCGGTAAAATGCGCATTTCTGGGGTGAAAATGCATCAAATTTCTCGTGGTTCTACTGTGGAAATCGTAAATTCATTGTAGGAGCCCTTCTCCTGGGTTTTTGCCCTCGGGGGAACCAGAACCATAGGACAACCCCCAAACGCTCAGGAGGAGCCCGATTTGGGGCCCTGTTTTTGGGCTGGCACAGGAGAAGATGCTGGAGGAGGGGAGTTGGACAAGAATTTTGCCGTTACTGAAAAAGAAAAAGGTCTCCAATGATGAAGACCTTTTTAAAAGATATACTTTGCAAGTTACAGAGTTATATTCCATCTGAATTGTTTCAAATGGAATCCTAGCTCCTAAGAGTAGAAAGGAACCGTCACCAGTCCTAGCCCTCTGTTGCAACCGTACAAGTGGTTTTCCCACATACGGCTACGTCAATTGGTATTCGATGTATCAGAAATGTCTTATATTTTAAAGCAGCATTTATCTATGAAAACCTGCTATAAACCTAGCAGTGGGTATTTTAATTGGGGCAAATATTTCTATAGCATTTTTTTAATTTCAATTTACTTGTTACATCGAATACCAATCGATAGTTTCTTACAAACTTCAGACACCCTTATGAAAATCAAGCTCTTCTTCTCCATAAGAATTTTCCCATAAGGGTTTCCTTTGGTCAATTTCAATCCATTAAATCCATCCCGAGTCTAATCGCATCCATGTATCCAAACATGAGTCTACTTGAACTATCATGTTTTTAGAAGATTTATTTAAAATCATCAGATTTCAGTTTGCCATGAACTTCATCCGATACATAGGCCACTGTGACTTCTGTATTTCCATACATACGGGCTAGATTACATCTCAACCTTTCCCTCGTCTGGATTACTCCATAAACAAGTTGGTCATCCTTGGGAAGAAAGATTCGAGGAGAACGACGATCTTTCTTGTAAAGTTCCCAAGGTATGTTTATTTTTCGATTTGATGTCCTTTCAAGTAAAGACACCTCCTAGGTCCATATCCTAGGACTGGATTTGAAATCTACAAAGCACCCATGGCGTTATGTAAATTGCAAAGTTTTTTTCTATAGTTTATTCACCTTTGATAGATATCTATTTCAATTTTTGAAAAGAACAGGAATATTTCTCAAATGGGTTATTAGATAATGGCTATGGGAGGTTGGTGTAGGTATATTTTATAGGGGAATAGGAGCTTTACTTTAAAAGGAACTAAAAATTATTTTTGAATCGTTTTAAAAAACAAGTAACAGGAATATTTCTCAAATGGGTTATTAGATAATGGCTATGGGAGGTTGGTGTAGGTATATTTTTATAGGGGAATAGGAGCTTTACTTTAAAAGGAACTAAAAATTATTTTTTGAATTTAAAAAATTAATTTAATCTATTTTGAAAAACATTACTGTATGTCTAGAGAAGTCTATCAATGTTGGTATCTATAGAGAGTAGGAGTAGCTTAACTTTGTTAACTTAGATAGCTCGTTCATTGAAACTTGGATTCCATTTGAAGTTAAGTACTGCATGCAGCTGTTATTTTTTCTTTGGTTTTAGATTTTCTAGCTTCATGTGTATATTTAGCTCCCTGTTGCTGACGTAATTTTACTTCTTCAGTAAATCCAAGTGAACTTTTGTTAGTATCTATAGCTAAAAAGTTCATTGCTCCACGATTCTTGGTGAAGTTGCTAAAGTTCGGATCATTTCTTTTGCTCCAAGTCCACTTTGCTATGGATCGAGCAATTGAATTGATTTCAGATGGATAAAATTCATGATTTTTCTTTATATGTGCTAGGTATCGAGAGTGGAAGTCGTTGCAAAGCTGATGGACTGCGGCGTTAAACTGGTCATAACAAGAAAATTTCTTTACAATTCTATATGCATGCTTTCTACATGAATCAAACATAGTCATATGTCTACTATTTGGATCGATGTCTAGGATTTCAAAATTTTCAGCGTTATGACAACAGAACTCGTTAAGATACTGAAGGTCATACGTTTTATCGGCACAGAAAACTTTCCATCTTTTCAAATTCCCATTGTAAGATTTTAGAAAAGGATTCTTCGTATTGAAACCAGCATAGCCTTTATCTCCCTTCATTCTACAACGCAAACCTTCTCGAACGGAGTTGTAAAATCTTATAGCTTTGTAACTAACGCGACTATTTCTGTTTTCAATTGGCAGAAGAATGGGCACCGTAAGTTCATAATGTAGGGTTGTATGTGAATTTTCGTTATTCACGATGGTTATTGTTGGTTCGGGGAGTCCTTCATCTATCCAAACGTTGGCAGCGCATTCATAATCGAGATCAAAGCTAAGATAATGTCTTCTGTGACTAGGAAGTTCTATGTATGCTGCTTTTTCTATGATATTTTCTTTCTTGTTGATATACAGAAGCTCTTTTTCGTGTCCCCATCGTGGTTTGTTAGACAAGTAGCTATAAAATCCTTATCAGTGGCAACGGTGTGTCTTCGAACATAGCAGTCTCCTTTGTTTATGTCACCTCCAATAATATCTGTAACTTTTTGAGCATTTGATAACTTTCCAAAGAAGTGTCACATTGACGCTGCCGTTAGAGTGGATAATATTTTGATTGATTTTGTATTTATTGTTGCACCTAATTTTTACGATAGGTTGGGGGTAATGCTGATGTAATATATGCCTTAGGAAAAAGTTCAAGATTTTATTTTTGATATCTTCTGTGAAGAAGGATCAATATCCTATCAGCTATGAACAGTTGAAGTGACATCCACCTGCAAGATTTTGTTGGTTGCAACGATTGCAACTTGTCGCAAGATTTGAATTTGCAGCAAAAAATCTAAAGATTTTAATTTGTTACTGCTGATTTTCAGCTGCAATTGCAAGTTTGCGGGTTGCAACTGTAACCGTTTAAAATCTTTCAGGTTCAACTGCAAAAATTTGGTTATATATTAGAGGGGGGTTGCTATACGCAACCCCACCTTTCCTCACAATGTTTAACATTGATGTTGGTGAAGGAACTTTCCATTTAAAAGAAACGAAAGGGACTTTTAACAACATTTTGAACAAAATTATCTTGTTTTTCTAAATTAAAAACAAGTTTATAAAAAGCTAGTTTTCGATGAGGCATAACTTTATGGTAAAAATCCAGTGAAGTTTTACGCCAAATTGCTGTTTCTTTTCTGGATAGTGCTGGAACTTTTTAGCTATAGCATGAGAAACTTTATTTTTTCAACATAAAATAATCATATTCTTTTTTTTGCTAGAATATCTACTTCTCTTGTGGTCTATTGGCATCAACGTTGATGTTATAGATATTATTTTCAGCAAGAGTTTTGAATACAAAATATATGCGATGGGGGTCACCCGAGTTTTATATTCCAGATAGGGTGCGTATCTGTCGCAGCTGAAGTCCATGGGATCAACAGGGATTAACGGATAGACCTACCGAGGTTCGTTGGGAATCCAGTCCTGGAACTTGAAAAGTAAAAACAGACTAAGTTCACCAGTTGCTGTCACAGGGGAACGGGTTAAAAGCGGGGTAAGTAGAACTTCTTGCGTAATATCCTATGTAAATTCGCGATAATATCTTATCCTTTTGTTCCCGAACGCTGTTTTTCAACCCTGGTAGCGGCACCGGTTTCCATTTGTATTTCTCCTGAATCACATGGAAATTGCCGGGACATGAATTTTTGCAGGTCCCTGCAATTTTTTAACATGCTGATTTTTAAGTATTTTTTAGAAATAAAAAAGGATGGCCGTTGCCAGCCACCCTCTGTGTCAGTGATGGAGGGGCGCTTTCCTATTCGGAAAGGAAAATCCCTTCACCTGTTGGTGGTATTCTGTCACGCGGCGTTCCATCTCCTTGAAGAACAAGATGTTGACCAGCGCACGGTAATGCACCTTGTTTCTGCCGAGGAGGTGGTCAATGGTGATGCCGAGATTGGTTTCGATGTACTGGTCGAATTGATCCCGGTAGATGTAGTCCCAGTAGTTTCGTCCCTTGCTCGGATCATGCTCGACTTGATACTTGGGGAAATAAACCACTTCAATGGGGTTCCAGTCGTCGAGTTGCGCGTTCCACCACATGACCTGACCGTATTGGACATACTGTGCCCAGGAACTTGAATCACAACTCCAGATGGGGAGCTCTCGAAGGATGTCCAGTTCCTGTGACACCGAAGAGATGTACTTTGCGTTTTCCACCGTCGTATATCTTTTCGACAGCGGGCTTCAATTTGCTGAAAGGGCGGCCTCCCTGGCATTGTCCGATAGCAATCGGATCGTAGCCAAGGTCCATCAAACGGATCAATTTCATCGTTCTCCAAGTTATGAACAACAGGAACTGGGGAAAGGCCAGCCGTTTCAAGTTCAAGCTGGTTGAACATGTTGGTGTCATAACCATGGTGGGTGAAGTCCTCGTCCAGGTTGAAGAGAAAGTTATAGTACTTCGATGCGAGTTTGCAAAAGTTGCCATATGCCTGGAGGATATTTTTCGGTCGTTTCGCCCAGGCACTTTTGTTAAGGGTATAGGCACCGGAATCAAGAATGAGACTTCCTATCTTGTTCCGATGCAATACTTGAAACTCATTGAAGTCCTGTTGCTTTGGCAAAGGTCAACAGAACGTTGAGGAGCATTTCCGGGTGCAGTGAATGGAAAGCCAGTATCTGCTTGATCGTCGGGGATGATATATGAACGCGCATTGGTAGCTCCTTGTACAAAGCCCCCTAACCTCGTGGCCAGGGGGCTTCGCCGTTCAGTGACTAGCTTTCGGGGTGTTCGGTCGGATTGGCATCCTGCGATGGCAGCGGTGTCGTTTCGGAAGGAGGTGTTACCCCGAGGCGCAGTTTCAACGCGTTAAGGTCCTGGATCAGCGCATCGATGCGATCGATGTTGATGTCACCGGTGATCTTGGGCGCTTTCAACAGCTCGGCCACCGTGTCACGGATTTCCTGGGCCTGCTCCATGATGTTCTTGGACAAGGTCCGGGTATTCAGGGAACCGGAAACGGTGGGACGCTTTTGGGTTTCGATGATCTTTTCCAGGTACTTGGCAGGATCACCACCTGCGTCATGGATGGCCTTCATCGCCTTCCAGGTCCCGTTTTTCCAGTACGAATCCGGTTTCCAAAAACTTCCGGACGCAATCCTTGTCCACACCAGGAATGTCGTTTTGTTCCAGCTTGGCCATGGTTATTCCAAGACCGATCTCGAAGCGCATCTCCTCGACATCCGGGCATTCCATCAGGTTGATGTTGTACCGCATGGTGAAATCACGGATCGGATGTTGCGGGTCCAGATTGTCGAAACGCTTCAACACGGTGCTGAGGGCCGCCAGTTTTTCGATTCCGAGCACAACGTAGTCCAGGGCATCGGCAATTCGTGCAATGTCCATGTACTTGCCCCGGGTGCGCTTGCTGATCCGGGGTTTAATGAGATTCTCGGAACACCACGTCTCGAAACCGTTCTTGATGGTCCGGCTGCTCATGATATACTCGACACGCAACAGGGCTTTTCCTACCGTATACGCCCTGTTGCCGTTGTGTGCGTCAACATCGGCCGTGGCCGCGTTGATCGCCATGGTGTTGGTGACGATGACATTCTTGAGCTTCATCGGGTCCCATGGTGTCGATCTTCACCAGCACCTTTTTCATTCAGGGCCGCTTCATCTTCTGGCGAGACCGGGGATGTGACCTGGCCATGTTCGTTGACCTGGATATTGCCAGGAAGTCCAGCTGCCCCGGTGAATCCCACGAACATGTTGATCCGTTCGGTGCGGACCTTCGCGTTCAGTTCATCAGGGGAGAGCGGAGTTGAAGCCGGGTATGTAATAGGGTTGGCAGGACCACCGAACGATCCAGGAGCACCAGGACCTCCCGTTCCACCGGTCGCTCCCATAAAACCACTGAAGTCGTTTTCTTGATTTTGATGCTGTTCCATAGAAACTCCTTTGGTCAATGTGTGACCGGGAGTAGGCAGGCGCCAATCGCTATGCCGTTCCCGGTGCGCACACCAAACCGCAAAGGAGGGGGCGGAGTCGCACCAAAAGTTAGAAAAAGATTTTGGCGGTAGGTCTAGAAGGGTAAAAACTCATTTATTTAAAGTTGTTAGTGTTCTGTTTTTGATGCAGAAATCCGTGGTGGCATAATACTCGACGATGCGTTTCCGGTGGGTGAAGATTTGGTCCGATCCTTTGATCGTAATGCCGGCTTGTTCGATTTTCTGCTTCAGGCGGGAGTAAACATCATCAAAGGGGAGCGGATTATTTCGGTCATCTTCATGCGCCTTGTCCCACATCCAGAGCATGGAAAGTCGCATAAAATCTGATCCAGAAACATATTTCCCTGCCAAATTTCGCTTGTAAACTGACTGCAAACTTTCTGGGGGTATGTCTTGCTCTTCAAAAATACTTGCGACAGCTTTATTGATGAGGTTGAGTGCATGAATATCCTGACTGACTTCTGTTGGTTTGTCAATAATTCCTTTAGGGTCAATCGTAATTGATTTTGCGTGTTCATAGTCGTAAAGAAAATTGTTTGGCGTGTAATCATCGATGGAAACAAGCCATGATCCATTGAGTTTTGTCAGCGCGGAAATTTCAGGTGGTGCTGATGCTTCAAATGTGACATTTTCTCCTTTGAAAATTTTTTGTAGAATTTCTTCAGTATCTATGCCAAAGAAATAATGGACATAGATACGGCCGAACATCTTTTCGTAGCTACGGCATAAAAAACTATATTTGAAATATTTATGGCCGGCTTCATCTCCATGGTCACGATCCAAGCGCCTCCTGAACGGTGGATATTTTATGTCGAGATGGTCGTCGTGCGTTGCAACATATTCCACCATCTCATTGAGATATTCCTTTGTTTGCATGGAATCGAAGACACCGATAGATTTAAAATAGTCGTGATATTGTTCCATAACATCGCAATATCTTCGATAAAGATCATTGCGACGCATATATTCCCAGTACCAAAAGGCAGCTTTCTTGAGACGATCAATGTCATCCTGGTAAACAGTGGCTGATGATTTTGGCGTCATGGTTGGTTCGTAGCAAGTGCTTGCTTCGTTGCCAAGTGCCATGCGTTCGTGCAGGAGGCTGCATCCGTGGGGAGGGGGAGGATTCGGTGGGATTGGAGAAAGGAATTTTCTTGTTTTTACCACTTTACCCCCTGTTTTAGCTATCGAGTGCTGAAAATTCCGGGGTGGAGACTTTTGAATTTACCACTAACTGGAAAATTTAGCTATTTTATGACAAATTTTCACCACTTTGGCTTTGGATGAGATGCGGCTATTTCATCTGGTAACCGTATAGAATTGCTGCGTTTCCAAGCAAAATAAAAATTCGCATCGATGGATCAAAAAGAAGCTTTCTTCGGACCAGATTTTTCTTTCAAGTAGGTTTTATATTCGCGTTCCGTCATCTTGTAAACGTAAACAATCTCTGTGGCATATGAAGAAGAATCAATAGCAAACTCCAATTTGACGCGTTTCCAATCCCAGGTGCAGATAAAATTATCAAGGGAATCTTCTATCTTGGAGCATTCTCCATATTTTTGCTTAAACATATTGAAAACACTGGATGGGTCACATTTAGAGAAAGCCATTTTGACTTTATAAAATCTACCACTAAACGTTTCATAAGTTAAGGTGTCGAGAGCACATGAACCAATAGTCATATCTTCACCTTGTCGTCTGAACACATCAATTTTTTCATCACGGGAAAACTGTTTTACGAGTCCTGGAATAGCAGAGTAGTGCGAATCCCATTCGATACCGCGAAAGTCTCTCGGTTCAGTACTTTGCGCATAGACTGTGGCAGAAAAGAATAGTGTTAAAACAGTAAACAATATTTTTTGCATTTTAGTTTAACCTCTTGACCATGATCTTTTTGCTGATTCCACTGACGAGCAAATAGCTGTATCTGCCGCTTTTGATGATCGTGCATATTGGAGAAACCAAATCCTTGTCGTAGCTGAAAGCGCTATTCATCGTTTCGAAGACTTCACCGGTAGCCATTTTGACGATGGTCCCGGTCTGTATCCCATCCTTTTCCTTGAACGTATTGAGGCACTGGGAATACTTTGTGTTTCCTTCGGCATGGCCCGGAAGAGGGGAGAGCAGGGCCAGTGCGACGAGGATGAATCCGATCCATCTGGTTTTCATGGCAAACCTCGGTTTTTCTCCGGTTGAAGTTGTTTTCGGCAGGAAGTGTTCAATAACTTTAGTTGCTATAATTTGCAAAATAACCTTTCGATCATTTGTTATGTAACCAAAATCATTGCCATATCCTCTCCTGCGGTGGAGGAGTGGCATGGACAGCGTTCAGGATATTTTCGGGAAGAAAATCAAATCAATACGTAGGGCCAGGGACATCACCCAGGAAAAACTGGCTGACCTGTCCGGTCTGTCCCTCCAGTACATCGGCGAGATCGAACGCGGCCGGCGCAATCCGTCACTGACCAGCATCGAACAGCTGTCCAGGGCCTTGGACATTCCCATGGCGGAGCTTTTCAGTCTGGAGGAGTTTCGTTTGTCACCGGAATGAAGCTCAAAAGTGATCCTGATCCGGCAGATTGAATCCGCTGATGAGGATCGGTTGCGTACATTTTTCAGCATTGCCATGACCTTGTTTCGTTAATCTTTTCAGTCGTCTTCCGGTAGCATCAGCGTCAGTACGGGTTCTCCTGCATCCCCTGGTCCGATGTGGGCAATGACTTCGACAGTTTCTTTCCTATTGGGATTCATGAGAAAATCGACTTTGAAGGTGACGCGATCCGTCCCTTTGCTGGTCCGGGCCGCGATCATCGCCAGTGACAACAGATCATGGAGTCGGCCAGCGGTGCTTTGTCCCTCGGATTCCAAATCTGGTGGCACGAAAGCGACATAACCATTATAGAGATGATCGGTGACAGCGACAGGAACCCGAAAACCAAGGGTTTTTGCCTGGGCTGTGACATCGATGAGGACACCGTCAGCGAGTGCCTGTGCGCGGGTGTAGCTGTAGATGACGTTCCAGTCGTTATTCGTGGCCATGGGTGTCACCTTCTTTCTGTTGTGCTAAAATAGCATCGAGTTTTCGACGGAAGTTTTGACACAACTCTTTTCCAATTTCCGAGAATGAGTGCGTTAGCTCCCCATATATTTCTGTTGATGATGTATCCATTATTTGAAAGAGCAGTTCAATCGGACGAAATGCATTGATGATTTCGTCTTTAATGTTGAAACTATCCAACTGACTTTTCTCCATTTCAAATCCTCCTGTATAAATTTTACAGCTTTGGGAGGAGGATATCCTGGGCCAGTGGGGTGGTCACGGGATGGGAGTGGAGATCGTTCTATCCCTAGGGTTTTCGGACATTGGCCCGGAGCGGGAATTCTCCTGGAGTTTTGGACCAGCGGGGACCCAATGGGGGTGGCCCAGGGGAACGGCCAGGAAGGGGGAGGAGATCGCGCAGGGGAGGGGTGTCCGGGGGAGGGGCTGGCCCTGGCGGTGGGGCTGCCGGGGGCTGGATAAGTTCGAGAAGAACCTACTGATATTTTAGCGTATTATCTGATGCAGCTTGCTTCACTTTTCCATTCGCAGCATATTCGCCTCCCGAAAAAACGTGTTTTCCTTCGTTTTCACCAGAACAGATATCTTCTTTCCATTGGCTCGATATGATCCGAAGCTAAAAAAGATCGTTCACGTCTTTTGAGCATGGTTCTGTTGACATCCTTTGTTTTTGCTATACGCTCAAATCTGAAACTACGACATCAAAAACACAAGGAGTTTTTTACCCATGCCTATCGCATCGAAATTTGACGCGATGAAACTTCGCACCATGATCACCGAAGGAAAAAACCGCTCAGCAAATCATGGATGCCTTCGATATTCCCAAAACCACCCTCAAAAACCATCTCACGAAGCTATGACGCTGGATGAGAAGTTCTACAAGATCGATGGGATGGATGCTCGTGTGGCATCTGGAAGTGTGAAGTTTTCTGGTACGGGTCTCCGTCTGTCCCCGACGCTCCTGGCCAACTACGGGTTCAAGCAGGGCGACGAGTTCAAGGTCTCCTGCTTGGAAGAGGGGAAAATCGTGCCTCGAGAAGAAGTAGCTAGCTAACTGGATTTTAGGAATAGTTGCGCATTATGGCCCACGTCGTCCTGTGAAACTGGTTGGCGTGGGTCTTTATTTGTTTGCGGGAGAGAGGTACAATTATCTACCGATGAGTTTGCTTGTGTATGAACAAGGTTGAACATTTGACTGAGGCATCTCCTCAGAATCATACTTGCCCTTTGATAGTATTAATTTCAAACAAGTATTTAAAAAGGTAAACTACTTATGGGTATTCCTGATTTCCAAGCGACGATGCTTCCTTTGCTACAATACCTTTCAGATAAAAAAGAGCATTCAAACGCAGATATATATGATGCACTTGGAAGTCAATTTGATATGTCTGACGAAGAAAAGCAAGAATGCTACCTAGTGGTAAACAGCGAGTTTTTGTGAACAGAGTGGCTTGGGCTAAGTCTTATTTGAAGCAGGCTGGACTCGTTGATGCAGTGAAGCGAGGGT
>Ga0268359_11713_pt1 | contig 214874 bp, 285 predicted proteins | sample BioMet11_FD_194416 | JGI IMG/M metagenome (GOLD analysis project Ga0268359, IMG submission 194416) | Sewage microbial communities from Oakland, California, United States - Biofuel 11 (PacBio Assembly) | ecosystem: Engineered > Wastewater > Sewage > Unclassified | place: USA: California...
CTCGGTAAACCGGCGCAGTCGTCCCGGGAAGCGCTTACACTGCTTGAAAAGGACACCTTCGATGCCATTGTTCTCGATTACGACCTGCCGGAGATCAACGGTATTGAATTTTTAAAGATCATCCGGGGAAAAGGGGACGTCACCCCGGTGATCATCTTTACCGGGGTAGGCCGGGAGCATGCGCGATCGCAGCGCTCAACAACGGTGCCAACTTCTTTTAAAAAAGGCGAAGAGACCGACATGCCGTTTGTCGAGCTCCAGCAGATGATCCGGCATGCGGTCGACCAGCGGTTCATGGGAAAGGCGCAGGGACTCTCACGAAAGATCGTGACCGATCTTGTCGCCTTCTCCCTCGACCCCGAATTCGCTATCGATCCCGACGGGAAAGTGATCGCCTGGAACTCCCCCTGGAACAGCTGACCGGGGTTTCGGCGCATATGCTCCTTGAAAAGGGGAACCATGCCTGTGCCGAGCCGTTCTTTGGCCGGGTCCAGAAGATGCTCGTGGACATGGTCTTTACCCGGACGAAGAGATCCGGAAATGCCGGTACATGATCATCTCGCGCGAGAAGAACGGGCCGGTGGTCGCGGTCACGCGGGCAAAAAAACCCGACGGTACTTGAGTGGACGCTCTGGATGAAGGCGATGCCGGTCTTCGACAGCCACGGCGATTTTGTCGCAGCAGTCTGCATCGTGCGGGATGTCACGACAACCTTTAAGGATGTAAGTCTTGACGAGGCAGAACCCGCAGAGCTCTTGTCCCATTCCGATGCTGCGGCATCGGAACACGTCCCGGCCACGGCCGGGATTGATCGATCGTCTTCTCGGTAAGGCAACGCCCAGTACAAGGAGGGAGTCCAGCTCTATGCGAAAAAGAGGGATTACCGCGGCGCGATTGCCGCCTTGACCGGGCGCTCGAGATCGACGAGAAACTCCCCTATGTCTGGAACGACCGGGGCGTCTGTTACCGGACGCTGGGTGATTACGACGAGGCGCTCCGGTGCTTTTTGCGGGCCGTGGAACTTGCGCCGGGGAACAGCGAGGTCCTCTACGATATGGGCGAGACGCTCGAACAGATGGGCGTCATGCAGATGAACAACCGGTACCTCGATGCAGCGGTCGAGACATTCAAGATGGTGGTAAATAACCTGCCAAACAGCATGGAGAGCTGGAACCACATCGGCATCTGCCTAAAGGAGCTGGGGAGACCCGAGGAGTCGAAGTTCTATTTCGACCGGGCGCGGGACATCAAGCTCTGGAAGAAGGATACGCCCATTCCCCGGAAGCGCAACGATTACCTGTAACCGGATCGGGAATGTTTTTTACCGGTCAACGGCTTTTTTATCGTCGCATGTCCAATCCGGAGGGTAGCAATGCTTGCCAATGCCGACCTGCACATCCATTCGCCGTACTCGATAGCCGTTTCCCGGTTCATGCAGCCGGAGGAGCTCATAAAAGGCTGCGTCACGAAGGGGATTCAGGTGCTGGGTACTGGCGATGCACTCCAGCCGGACTGGCTTGCCGGATGGGAACCGTATTTTGAGAACGATGCCGGGATCACCATCGTCCCGCAGACAGAGATCGAGGACAAGAACCGGGTCCACCACGTTGTCCTTGCCGAAGATCCCGCCCAGTTCGGCCAGCTCCGCGAGCTCCTGGCCGGAACCGCCAAGAGTTTTGTTACGAGCGGCCGGCCCCACGTGTATCTCAGCGGGGAAGAGATTGCCCGGCGGGCTCATGAGGTCGGTGCACTGGTGGGCCCGGCCCATGCATTTACCCCGTGGACCGCGATGTATGCCTATTTCGACAGCGTGTCTGCCTGTTACGGGAGCGAGCCGATCGATTTCCTGGAGCTCGGCCTTTCTGCGGATAGCTCGTACGGCGCAGCCATCCCGGACCTCTACGATATCCCGTTTCTCACCAATTCCGATGCCCACAGCCCGGCGCCGGACAAGCTCGGGCGGGAGTTTACCCGGTTCGATCTCCGTGCCAAGACCCCAAAAGACGTGCTTGCCGCGTCCGGTCCGGGCACGTTGCGTTAAACGCCGGGTTCTTCCCGGAAGAGGGAAAGTACAACCGCACGGCATGTACCCGCTGTTACACGCAGTATTCCCTAAAAGAGGCAATCGGGCACAACTGGAGGTGCCCGAATGATGGCGGGCAGATCAAAAAAGGCGTATCCGACCGGGCAAAGGAACTATCTAGAGAAGGGACCGCCCGGCCCCGGCCACCGTATCTCCACGTGCTGCCGCTTGCCCAGATCATCCAGACCGTTACCGGTGCCTCGTCGCCAAACACGAAGAAATGTAAGGAGATCTATGCCTCGTTTATTGTTGCGTTCGGGAACGAGATCGCAGTGATCACCGACATTCCCCTTGCCGAGATCCAGGCCATTCACCCGAAAGTGGCAGAGGCCGTATCCGCACTGCGGGAAAGCCGTGTCGTGCTGCACCCGGGCGGCGGCGGGAAGTACGGGACATTCTCGCTGGTGTAGGACATCCCGACATCTTCATTGTAAAGGAAACTTATCAGAAGCGAGCACCCTCCCCCCTGCCCCCTCGCGCCCGGCGGCTGGCACGGCTACACCTGTCTCGCCAGGGGGAGTCCGTAAAAATGTCCAAACGAATGCTGAAAAGATTGTTTCTTTTTACTGTTTTGTAGATGCCCTAAAAAGTACACTCTTTTAGAGACTACTCCCCACCTCATACTAATGGCATCCCCCGGTTGCAATGTGGTCTGTGTGATCTGGGCAAGGGGCAGCCTTGGTACAGGTAATACCCGCACTGTCGCATACGCCCCCGCCCCCCACGGGGGCAGGGCTGGCGTTAGGGGGGCTGCATTATTATAAAATACGGGATTTCTACATAGCAAAAAATTCAAAAGTACAAAAAAAGGGAAATGAATTTTATACATCGAAGTAGAGCTGGAACTCCCACGGGTGAGGGCGGAGACGGACTGCGTCGATCTCTGCACGCTTGAGCTCGATCCAGGTATCGATGACATCCTGCGTGAATACGCCGCCTTCGAGCAGGAACTTGTGATCGCTTTCGAGCGCATCGATGGCCTGTTCGAGGGAGCCGGGAACGGTCGGGAGCTTCTTTGCCGCCTTGCCTTCGAGCTGGTAGGTGTTGCCCTCGAACGGCTTGCCCGGGTCGATCTTCTTCTTGATACCGTCGATACCTGCCATCAGGAGGGCCGAGAACGAGAGGTACGGGTTGCACGTCGGGTCGGGCGGACGGAATTCGATCCTCTTTGTCTTGGGGTTATCGGTGTACATCGGGATCCGGACTGCTGCCGACCGGTTCCGGAGCGAGTATACAAGGTTGACCGGAGCTTCGTAGCCCGGAACGAGACGCTTGTAGGAGTTGGTGGACGGGGCGCAGAAGGCCATGAGCGCATTGGCGTGGGTGAGGAGACCGCCGATATAGTACTTGGCGGTCTGGCTGATCATGCCGTAGCCCTTTGCATCGAAGAACAGGTTCTTGCCGCCCTTCCAGATCGACTGGTGGGTGTGCATGCCGGAACCGTTGTCGCCAAAGAGGGGCTTTGGCATGAAGGTCGCGACCATGCCGAACTGCTGGGCCATGTTCTTCACGATATATTTGTACATCAGGCAGTTGTCTGCCTGCTTCACGAGCGAGTTGTACCGGATGTCGATCTCGTTCTGGCCTGCGGTTGCAACTTCGTGGTGGTGCACTTCAACCGGGATACCGGTCTCGATCATCTTGTTGATGATGTGGCTCCTGACGTCCTGGAGCGAGTCGTGCGGCGGGACCGGGAAATATCCTTCCTTGTGCCGGATCTTGTATCCGAGGTTCGGTTCCTCATCGCGGCCGGAGTTCCAGATGCCCTCGACCGAGTCGACCGAGTAGAATCCTTCGTTTACGGTCTGGGAATATCTTACATTGTCAAAGAGGAAGAACTCGTACTCGGGTCCCCAGAAACTCTCGTCACCGATTCCGGTGGTCTTGAGGTATGCCTCCGCTTTCTGGGCAATGTATCTCGGGTCACGGCTGTAGGCTTCCTTGTTGATCGGGTCAAATACGTTGCAGACGATGGAGAGCGTAGGGACTTCGCAGACCGGGTCAACAACGGCAGTCGACGGGTCCAGGTAAAGGACCATGTCGGACTCCTGGATCTTCTGGAACCCCCGGATCGAAGAACCGTCAAAGCCCAATCCCTTCGGTCCAGATGCCGGAACTGGGATCGGTTTCCTTTGCGAGTTCCTGGGCCGGGATGGAGAAATGCTGCCAGAGGCCCGGCAGATCGTTGAATTTGAAATCAACAATCCTGAGATCCTTCTTTTTTATGATGGAGCCAACCGAGCTGACCTGCTCTTTTGTCACCTTTGGTATCGTGGTCTTTTGTGCCATCTGGTCACCTTTTTACCCTACAGGCTTTTTTTAGCATACGATAGAGGGACGGACTTGCCCGTGTGAGCCGTAACTGGTGCCTGGTCGAGTAGCAGGAAGTAGGTTTCCTAGTAATTCTATTTAAAAGATTCCACTTTGTTTCAGTACGCCCGCCGGCCTGTCTCCTGCCGTCAGGAGGAACAAGCCGTAAAGATTAATGAAACCGGCCTCCAACATATTCGATCAATGCTCAAACGTACACCGGGATATCTGCGGGTATTGCGGATGCTGTGTATCAGTCTGCCCCGAGGGCGCACTGGAACTGATCGACGCATACCTTTCTGTTGAAGAAAACTGCACGGGCTGCGGTATCTGTGCCAAGGTCTGTCCGCTTGGTGCGCTGGAGGTCGTGCATGAAAAGTAAATACGATATACTGATTGTCGGGGGGCGGCCCGGCCGGTGCCATCGCTGCCAGGACTGCAGCGCAAAAAGGGCTCTCGGTCTGTCTTGTAGAGAAAAGCCCCGCAATCGGCGCCCCGGTCCGATGTGCGGAAGGCATCGGAAAGGAAGCCCTTGCCGAGTTCATCGCGCCTGACCCGCGCTGGATCTCTGCGGATATGACCGGAGCGGTTGTTGTCGCTCCCGATGGCTTTGAGATGACGCTCGAATCCTCCATGGCCGGGGGAGGAAAAGTGGGTTACATCCTCGACCGCAAGGTCTTTGACCGGGACTTGGTCTGGCAGGCGGCAGAAGCCGGTGCTGATGTCTTTGTCAAGACCCGGGCCTCGGCCCCGCTGATGTCGGACGGACGCGTCAAGGGCGCCCAGCTCGAGTACTGCGGCAACGTCCAGAAGGTCAACGCGGAAGTCGTTATCCCGCTGCAGACGGTGTAGAGTCCAAGTTGCCAAGTGGGCCGGCATCGATACGACCGTCCCGGTCCGGGAGATCATGAGCTCGGTCCAGTATGTGATGGCCGACATCGACATCAACCCGCATGCAACGATCTTCTATATCGGTAACGAGGTCGCTCCCGAAGGCTACCCTCTGGGTCTTCCCCAAGGGCAAACGGGCGGCAAACGTTGGGTATCGGGATCTCCGGCCAAGAAGAGCGGCAAAGGTCACCGGGCAAAAGACTACCTCGACAAATTCGTGAAACAGAAATTCCCGCACGGAAAGACCATCGAATGTATTGTCGGCGGCGTCTCGGTCTGCCGTCCGCTTGACTGCACGGTTGCCGACGGCCTGATGCTTGCCGGCGATGCGGCCCGGGTTGTCGATCCCCTGACAGGCGGCGGCATCTATAACGCGATGTTTACCGGTAAACTCGCTGCAGAGACCGCAGCGGCCTGCATTGCAAAGGGCGATACCTCGAAAAAAGCGCTCATGGCATACGACAAGGCATGGCGGGCATCCCCGATGGGCAAAACCATCGAACGCAATTACCACATCAAGGAGTACATGATCAAGCAGTCCGATGAGAAGATGAACGCAATCATCCACTCGGTCTCAAAGCTCGACTTAAAAGAGTTCTCCACGCTCTCGCTTGTAAAAGAGTTACTGAAGGCCAACCCGAAACTGCTCGTGGAGCTCGGGACGCTTGCGGCCTCACTCCGCTGATTTTTTTAACTGTTTGTTTAAGAGCCGCAGGCAGTCGTCCTCGGCCTCTTTTTGGTAAATACCGTGAAGGTGTCACCGGCCTGGATCCTGACGTTGCCGCTGGGGATAATGAGCGATCCCCCGACTCTCCTGATGGCGATAAAGACAAAGTCCTTTACTTTTAGTTCGTGGATCTCATGGCCGACAATCGGCGCTCCTTCATCCGCAACGATCTCGAAGATGCTGCCGCCGGGGATCGAGGCAAGCTGCTGGAGCTGCGGGTTCTCGGTCCAGTAATAAAGACGCGAGGCAACGAGATCGTCCGGGTTCTCGCTGATCCGGACCCCTACTTCCTTGAAAAATTCCGCGTGGGCGGACTGGTTCACAATCGCGACCACGGTGGGGACATGGAACCGTTTGGCGAGCCAGCAGGTCATCAGGTTGACCGCATCGTCACTTGTGGTCGCAACAAAAGCATCGGTCCGGTCAATGCCTGCTTCTTCAAGCGTGGACTTATCCGTAGCATTGCCGGTGATTGCAAGGATATCGTAGTGCTCAAGGATCTCACTGCACCGGGCTTCCTCGTGGTCGATAACCACAACGTTGTTGCCGTGTTCGACCGCCTGTTTGACAAGGCTGCGTCCGATGCCGCCGAGCCCCACGATGATAATATACATGTCTACCGGTTACCATCATCGCCATTGAAATAATTTGCGCAACAGACCTTAGGTAACGTGATCTGCGGGGTCGACGAAGCCGGGAAAGGCTCGGTGCTGGGGCCGATGGTGGTTGCGGGAGTGAAAGCACGTTCCGCTGAAATCCTTGCCGATCTCGGGGTAAAGGACTCCAAACTGCTCACACCGGCCGAACGCGAACGGCTCTTTCCTTTGATAAAAAAGCGGTGCAAAACCGCCATCGTCATCCTGCCTGCCGAAGAGATCGACAGCACCCGTCGCGAGATGACGATGAATGCCATCGTTGCCCGGGCCCATGCACAGGTAATTTCCGCGCTTGCCCCGGATACCGCGTATGTCGATGCATGCGATGTGAACCCGCTCCGGTACGCCGAGACCGTAAAGAGCCATCTTGCCGAACCCTGCGAGATCGTATCCGAGCACCATGCCGATGCCCGGTTCCCGGTAGTATCTGCTGCAAGCATTATCGCCAAGGTCACCCGGGACCGGGAGATCGTAAAACTCGCCAAAAGTATGGCGATATCGGGAGCGGGTACCCGTCCGACCCGGTCACCATCGCGTTCCTTTCCGCATATATTGACGAGCACCGGGTGCCTCCTCCCATAGCCCGCAAAAGCTGGAAGACCGTAAGCGCGCTGATCGGGAAAAAGTCCCAGAGCAGCCTTGCGGCATTTTTTTAAAATCCCCAAATTTCAGCCGTATTTTGCCCTCTTTTATAAACCTCCATTCCTTTATCAGGTTCGCCATGCCAACTGATATGGATGGACTGGATCCTGATCCTTGTCGCCCTTGTGGTTGTCTACGCCGTTATCGCGTACTATATTCATTCAAAAAAACTCTGGGCCGATCATATTGTTTTCTACGGCCCGATCATGGCGCTACGGAGCCGGCGTGTGGGATTCTTCGATAAGTTTACCCGGTTCCACCGGTTCCTCCGGGTGTACGGGACTATCGGCGCCGTCATTGTCATCTTTGTCTCGGTTGCAATGGTGGCCCTGCTCGTTCTTGCCCTGTACAGCAACGTGGTCACTCCCCAGCACCCCACTGCGGTCAACGATCCGCGGAATATCCTTGTGATCCCCGGGGTAAACCAGTTTATCCCGTTTACCATTGCCGTATGGCTGGCCCTCTTTTTCACGCTTGCCATCCATGAATTCGGCCACGCGATCCTTGCACGGGTGGAGAAACTCAAGGTCAGTTTTATCGGGGTTCTCTGGTGCGTTATTCCGATAGGAGCATTTGTCGAACCGGACGAGACCGAGTTTGAGAAACTCCATGGTCTGCCGAAGATCCGGATGCTCGGAGCCGGTATTACCAACAACATGGTGGCGGGTTTTGCCTGTTTTGTCATGCTCGTCCTTCTCCTTGGCATGGCCGTACCGCTCCAGACTCCCATGGTAAACACCGTGTACAAGGATTATCCCGCGGACCAGGCTGGCATCGTCGCCGATTCGGTGATCCTCAGTGTCAACGGCATCCCGGTGACTACAATCGATGGGGTGTCTACGATCCTTAACACCACGCATCCCGGGGATCAGGTCGTGATCGTCACGGAAAAAGACGGGATATCATCATCGCACCAGCTTACGCTGACCTCACGGCCGCAGGATGCAGGAGAGAGCCAGAGCGGGTTCATGGGTGTGACCTACTATGATTCTGCCGGGATCAAGAGGATCTTTAATGGTTTTGCAAGCCCGCTCGGATTTATTGCCATGCTGGCAGTCCCGGTCTACGTGATCCTCGATCCGAGTGGATGGGGGCAGTTTTTGATCCTTGTCAACGATTCGGCAAATGCCGTTGCCTGGAGCGTCCCGTTCCCCGGCTACTGGCAGGTTATCCAGATCCTCTTCTGGTGTGCCTGGTTCAACATCACGGTAGGCCTGTGCAATGCCCTGCCGCTGGTGCCCTTTGACGGCGGGTATATCTTCAAGGAGAGCGTGGAGCGGATCCTCGAACCCCGCGGTCTCATGAAATATTCAGGATCGATCGTCCTCATGGTCAGCTACGCAATGCTGCTGGTCCTTGTCCTGGCCTTTACCCTTCCCCAGATCATGCACGCGCTGGGGTATTCGTAGGACTTCATGAATGTCCCGGGGTAAACCCGTAATCATTTTTTGTTGTTTTTTAAATGTGCAATTACCCGGTCGGAACCCTCGGGGGAAACAGATCTTTTGGACACGTTTTCGTGAATCTGGCGAAAGCAGGTTATTTGTCCGATCCGTCCATCCAACCGGCTGCAATTCCCGCCCGGATATAATCCTCGCGGTCGATCCCTTTCGGCTTGTGCACGATAGATTCCAGCGGCACGGAAACGATCCTGTTTCCCTGTACCCCGACCATGCACCCGAACTCCCCGTTGTGGATCCGGTCGATGGCAGCGATCCCGAGGCGCGTGGCAAGAATACGGTCAAATGCCGTCGGGCTTCCGCCGCGCTGGACATGGCCGAGTACGGTGACGCGGGTTTCGATCTCAAGCCTCTTTTCCAGTTCTTTCCCAAGTACGTTCCCGATGCCGACAAATTTTTCATGGCCGCATTCGTCGCGGTCGCAGACCGGTACAATTGTCCCTGCGATATCCTCGTGCCGGGTTCCCTCGGCTACAACGACAATCGAGAATCGTTTTCCTGCATCGTACCGGGCTTTCAGCGATTGGCAGAGCCGGTCCATGGAGACCCGGACCTCCGGGACAAGGATGGCATCGGCACCCCCGGCCATCCCTGCGGCAAGGGCAATCCATCCGGCGCTCCTTCCCATCACCTCGACTACCATGATCCGGTGGTGGGATTCGGCGGTCGTATGGAGCCGGTCGAGAGCTTCGGTGACGATAGATACCGCGGTGTCAAAGCCGATCGAGCGGTCGGTCCCGAAGATATCGTTGTCGATGGTCTTGGGGATGCAGACCAGCGGGATGCCAAGGGAAGAGATTTCGTGGGCCGCCCCCAGTGTTCCGTCGCCTCCGATAACGACAAGCGAAGCGATTCCCTGTGACTCCATGACCCGGCGGATCTTTGTTATTCCCCCAGGATATGCGACAGGATCGGTCCGTGAGGTCCCGAGGATCGTCCCTCCCCGGGAAACGATCCCGGAGACCGACCGGTCTGTCAGCGGTCCAGTGTTGTTTCAATGAGCCCCAGCCACCCGTTCCTGATGCCGGTGACGGTGTAACCCTGTTTTATCCCGCTGCGCACGACCGCCCGGATCGCGGCATTGAGCCCCGGACAGTCCCCGCCCCCGGTCAGGACGCCGATGGTACCTGTCATATCTTCACCTGCATTCCCGTTCCCGGTTGAGGGTATCGTGCCACACGCTGATGAGGTTTTTGGATACGTGAACAATGGGAAGAATGTCCGGCAACAATGATTATTACAAGATAACCATTTTTCTGGAAAAAGAGAAACAAAAAAAGGGTTGAAAATTTTCAGTTTCTTTCAGACAGGCTCGGTCCCGTCATTTTTCTCTGATGAGAGCCGGCGTTTGCTCGTATCTTTCAGCTCGTCTTCAGAGACCTTGGGCACGGCATCCTGAATCTCTTTTAAGATCGCATCAACTGCTTCCTGTCGGGGGATATCGCCGAGGATGCTCTCGTCCATAACCGGCCTTCCCGAAACCTCCTCTACGGTTTCTTCATCGGCGCCGAGGAACTTCGCACCCTGCCGGATTAACTGCGAGACTTCGAAGGGGAAGATGATCTTCGTGGCCTGCCCGTTTGCCATCGTTTTTAACGCGTCGAGCGAGAGCACGGTGATCGCACGCTTGTCGAGCGGCGCCGCACCCACCGAAAGGATGCGCAGCCCCTGGGCCTCTCCCTGTGCCTGAAGGATCTTCGAGAGCCGTTCCCCTTCGGCACGGAGCACCTTGCTCTGGCGCTCCCCTTCGGCTTCGAGGATCATACTCTGACGCAGGCCTTCTGCCTTGAGGATCGCGGAACGCTTCTCCCCGTCTGCCCGGAGAATTGCAGCACGCCGCGCCCGTTCTGCAGCGGTCTGCTCGGTCATTGCGTTCTTGACGGCCTCGACCGGATCCACTTCTTTAATCTCGACCCGTTCGACTTTTACGCCCCACTGGTCGGTCTCGCGGTCAAGGATGTCCCGGAGTTTTGTGTTGATGACCTCGCGGTTGTAGAGTACCTCGTCGAGTTCCATGTCCCCGATGATACCTCGGAGGCTTGTTTGGGCGAGGGCTACCGTTGCCATCCGGTAATTCGAGACCTCGAAGTAAGCCTTCTCGGGATCGATCACACGGACGTAGACGATCGCATCGACATTGGTCGGGGAGTTATCCTTTGTGATCACTTCCTGGCTGGGCACATCCACAACCTGTGTCCGCAGGTCGAGTTTGGTCACATCGCTCACGAACGGGACGATCCAGCGGAACCCCGGGTTCATGCGCCCGATGTATTTCCCGAGCCGGATCTGGAGTCCCTGCTCGTACGGCTGGATGATCACGACACCTTTTGCAAAGATGATAACGATGACAAGGATCAGAAATATGGTAAGTAATGTCTCGATAAATGCCATGGTTTACTTATACCTCCTCGACGACAATGTGAACGCCTTCCGAATCGACGACCCGGACGGTTTTTCCTTTAGGGATCAGAGCGCCGTTTGAATGGGCGCTCCAGTCAGTTGTACCGATCCGGACCTTGCCTTTGATCGTTGTCGCGTCGACATCGGCAATGACCTGGCCCTCTTTTCCTATGAGCGAATCCCGGCTGAGGGTGGTCGGGCTCCCTTCCGGGGTGATGCGGCTGTACATCCATACGGTGACTCCTGCAGCGCAGAGGGCTGCCACTACTCCAATAACAACGCCCCAGCCGGAATTGAAGATATCAATTCCCAACAAGAGCAGGATACCGAGGATGATCAGAACTGTCGCTGGAACCGTGGCAAAAAAAACCCGGGCTGTGCACTTCGACCAGGAGTAGGATGGCCCCGATGACAATCAGCAGCCATCCCAGTGCCATTCCTTCAAGAAGTACCATGTGTAATGATGGGCCCGGGCAGTTAAAACATTATGGAACTTTTTCTTCGGTATTTACACTTTAAGAAGTGCAATCTTTGAACCGACCGGGACATGGATCATGTCCGCAACGGGCCTGCATTTTGCCGCCATCAGGTACGCCACGGGGGGAAGATCGTTTCGCTCAAAGAGGGATTCGAAATTTGCCATACCTTTTGCAATGATAAGAGTGCAGTTTTTTATTGCAGCGGCAAGGTCCTGCGGGGCTTCTTCAGGGCAGAGACCGATCTCTGCTTTTTTGCTGTTTGTGGTCAGGAGGTCCACGATCCGGTCGAGACCGAGGGCGCGTGCATCCTCAAGGGTTGCATCGTTGAGCGCTGGAAGGAGTTTGACCGCGAGCGTGATATGTGCGCCTTGGTTTTTGAGGTACTGAATCAGGAGGCGGTCGAGGACAATCTCCCCGCAGTTATCGCTTAAGTAAACCACATTCTTCGCGAGAGGCAGGATCTTATCGGTGTCATCGATAACGAGCCCTTTTGCAAATTCTTCCCGGAAAAAAACGGAGAAATTGTCCGTGACTGTATGTCCCTTGACACCGTAATCGAACGTATTTCCGATAACGGAGGCGAGCACATAATCCCGGAACGTGTGAAGCGTTGGCCGGATCTCTTTGCAGACTGTGAGTGCTTCCTGATTTCCCTGTTTTTTGAGAGCCTCGAAGGGATCGGACGAGCCGAGCATTTCGTAGGCCCGGTGGTGGACGAGACTTGCAATCTGCGGATGGGTGAGCGGTTTGTCCTTGATGGATAAAAGGTACGAGTGGCAGTCCGCTGTAACACGGTGCGTCGTCTCCGGGTCCGCCCCGACAAGGCCGCATTCCATTTCAACCCTTGAAACAAGGCAGTCGATACACGTTTCCGTAATCTTCACGGCACAACTCACCAAAAAAACAACAATGGGGCCATCGCGATTTGAACGCGAGTCAGAAGACCCCCAGTCTCCTAGGATGGCCAGGCTACCCTATGGCCCCGCTCTCATACTATTCGCACAGATTCCATATGTATCTTTCTTGTAAAAAAGGAAAACGAGTCGGTATGAATTTTACATTCCCGTCTGCTTGAATTCTTCGACTTTCTGGATCAGGTTGTCTAGTTCGTGATCGGTGATCTTCATCTTGCCCTCGATCGAATCGATCTCCCGTAAAAGCTGGCGGATTCGAACGTACATCAGGTACATGATGAACTGTTGGACAACGATCACTGCACCGAATAAAACGACCATGTAACTTTCGAGTACCATGTCTGTCTGACCCTGACTGACCGGCCTCAGGGCCCTTTTTATCCTCCCCTCATGGCCGGTTCCTGGTTAATATATCCCGATTGTACTAATAATGTCAATATACAATAAAATGTATCGCAGGACATGCCCGGCCAGGCGCATGACTTTCTAAAAAGGACAAACGAGAACATTGTTTTCTGGTAGTGATATTGTATGTTTTTTGGGGGACGATTTTGGCAAAAAACCCGGGATTGTTCTGTTATTCAGGCAATTCTGTAAGATACACCTGTTGATGATCTTCTCTAAAAGCCCTTTCTTATTTTTCCCGGAACGGGCATCCTGCAGATAAACAAGGGCTTACTTATTTTGTTACTGATGAATTCTTTGATCCCTGGAAATTTCTTGGGAACCAGATCCCGAGAAAAGGCCCGAATGTTTATCTTTTTCGTATTACGGCCGATATTTTGGATAACTGGTAAACTAGTCCTGTCGAATCCTGTAAAAAAATAAAAAAAGATATGTATATATGGTGTTATCAGGAATTATGAATGAGAGCAGATAGAGCACCCCGGGGAGCCCTTTAGGAATGTTTGCGGAGAAAAGTGCAGCATTTATCGAACAGATACGGGACATAGATGGTGTGGCTGGCTGTGCCCTTGTCTCAAGGGATGGCATTATCGCCGGGAAATATTTTGACCGGAAATTCAACGAGCCCTGGTTTGGAGCGCTCTCTGCAACTCTTTTTGCATCTGCCGAATCAGCAGGGCGCCTCCTTGACATGAAAAACCTGTCAGAGGTCACGATACGTGCAGCCGGATCAACCATGATGGTTATAGGTGCAGGGGAGAATTTTCTTATTGCGGCAGTCCTTAAAAGTACTGCACGGCAGGAGGATGTCTTCTCCCGGATCAATGCAGTCGCTGTAGAAATAGGACGGGTGATGTAACGGTGTATACGATTCTTGTTGTTGATGACAGTCCATTTATCGTGGATGTCTTTGTGACGATGCTTGAGCGGGGCGGATACCGGACGGTAGCTGCCTATGGCGGAGAGGAATGCCTGGAGATCCTAAAAACAGTTACGCCGGATCTTATTCTTCTCGATATCATGATGGAGCCTATGGACGGGTGGGAGACTTTAGAGAAAATCAAGGAAAATCCGGCCACAAAAGATGTTCCGGTGCTTATGCTTACTGCAAAGCAGCTTACCCCGACAGAGGCACAGGAGTACGGCCCCTATATTGAAGATTACGTGCTCAAGCCTATCACCCACCGCGAACTGTACGATGCGATCGAACATGTGCTCAGCCGCAGACAGAATATCCGGGCCGATATCGATAAAGCGGCGCAGTCCGGGGCAGATGAGGAACTCGTCAGCGAATATGCCCGGCTTTCTAAAGGCATCGATGTCAACAAGCGCCTCATGAAGATTCTTGAAACTACCTATAACTTCAATGATTCAAAGGTTCGGGTGAGCGACGATATCTCCCGTGCCTTAAAGACAATGGACACCAACCTCAAGTTCCAGGAAGCCCGCCTCCAGCAGTTGAAAACCGAATTGTCCGGGAAACTTGCATAAAACAGCCGTGACTTGCACAATTGGTTATAGCTTTGAATAGTTCCGCAGCATATAATACGGGGAGTGCAGCACATGCAGGCCCCGACACCGCAGGCCGTACCCGGGAGCCTCCCTGATGGACACGACAATTTTAATCGTTGACGACAGCCCGTTTATCGTGGACGGTCTTGCCGCAATCCTGTCACGCAAGGGGTATACGCCTATCCCGGCTCATGGCGGTGACGAATGCTTAAAAATCCTTGAATCGGTAAAACCTGACCTGATCCTCCTCGATATCATGATGGAACCCGTGGACGGCTGGGAGACTTTAGAAAAAATCAAGGAAAACCCGACCACAAAGGATGTCCCGGTGCTCATGTTTTCCGCAAAGAAGATCACTCCTGCCGAGGCAGAGGAACACAGCCTGAGCATCGACGATTTCGTCTCAAAACCGGTCAATCCGACGCAACTGCTCGAATCGATCCAGCGGATTTTTTCCCGGAGAAACGATATAAAAGAGGAGTCGCTTCTTGCAAAAGAAAACGGCATCGATCCCGCGATTATCGCCGAGTACGGTACGTTGCGCAGGAGTATCGAAGTTGACCGTAACCTACTTACGGTTCTTCGGGCATCGGCCGGGCGGGACCGGGCCGGGCGCGCACCATCTCCTGAAGAGATGGCTGCCGTGCGTGCTCTTGAAGACAAGATAGCTTTGTCCGAGCGGCGGATCCGGGAGCTCCGGGACCTGTTTGCAAAGACCGCACCTCCTGCCGGGCCATCAGCGTAAAATTACTGCAGTCTGGGTAACGTTTATATAGTTTTTTGGCGTTGTAATAATGCTGTACATCTTACATATACAGGGTTCGTAGCTCAGTTCGGTAGAGCGCCTGGCTTTTAACCAGGTGGTCGGGGGTTCAAATCCCTCCGGGCCCGTTACCACGATCCAATCGTGGATTTTTTGCGGTGATGCATCTGAGAGGCAATCGTTTCAACATTATGGGGGTTTTTCATTGAGCACCAAACTGAATGTGTTAACACATGTAATGGTGCCGGATCACCAGCTTATGAGCGAGGAGGAGGTTTCAGCGCTGCTCTCCCGCTACCATATTACAACCGACCAGTTACCTAAAATCTATCATGACGATCCCGCTGTAAAAGCCATCGACGCAAAAGTCGATGATGTGATTCGGATTATCCGGAAGAGCCACACAGCCGGGAGGGCCGAGGCCTACCGGCTCGTGATCAGGAGACCCAAGAAATAAAGGCCGGGGGCGGTCTATCTGATTGACAGAAGCGTTCTATCGAGGGCATACTTTTCACGGGAGCATGTTGCGCGCCACCAGCTTGACTCCTTTAACTATTTCCTGACGGAAAATCTCCAGAAAGTGGTCAACGAACAGAAGATTATCGAGACCGACATCGAGAACCGGGGCAAGAATAATGAACCGGTCTGGGTCGAACTCGGCAGCATCGAGGTAAAAAAGCCGCTCGTCCGCGAAGCCGACGGTTCTCAGGCAGAGTTATACCCGAGCGAAGCGCGCCTGCGCAACCTCACGTATGCAGCCCCGATCCAGCTGGGCCTGACGCTCGTGCATGGCGAGGACCGGCAGGACCCGATTACAACCACTATCGGGCAGCTGCCGATCATGGTTGGCTCGGTCGCCTGTAACCTGTACGGCATGAGCGACTGAGGAAAGAGTCTCCCACGGCGAGGATGCATTCGACCCGGGCGCATATTTCATCGTGAACGGACCGAGCGCGTGCTCATGACGCTGAGAGGATCTTGCCTCCAACAAGATCATGACCGAGTATACCGAACGGTATAACGAGCGGATCTATGTTGCAAAAGTATTCTCGCAGTTCCGCGGCTACCGCGCGCTTGTTGTTGTCGAGACGCAACAAGAAAAACCTCCTCGAAGTGTCTTTCCCGTCCGTTGCCGGGCACTTAAAGTTCGTCGACCTGATGCGGGCTCTTGGGATGACCTAACGACCAGGAAGGTCGTAAACGCAGGTCTCGACCGATGAAGATATCCTCACGTTCATGATGCAGAACCTCGAGGAGAGCGAATGCGACTCGGTCGAAGACGGCGTCATGTATGTGGGTAAGAAACTCGCGCCCAACCAGACACGCGATTACCAGAAGAAGCGTGCAGAGTTCGTGCTCGACAACTACCTGCTGCCGCACCTCAACTACGCGATTGCCGACGACCCTCAAGGAAGGCGACGAAGGTTACGAGGAAGCCGTCGCCTCGGTCAGGATGGCAAAGGCGCATTTCCTCGGCCGCATGGCAGAGGCCTGTTTCGATCTTGTCTTAAACAAGCGCCGGATCGATGATAAAGATCACTACTCAAACAAGCGTCTCAAACTCGCCGGTGACCTTATGGAGGATCTCTTCCGGATCTCCTTAAACCGGCTGACCCGTGATATCAAGTACCAGCTCGAACGTGCAAGCATGCGGCACCGCGACCTTTCGATTGCGACGGCCGTCCGCGCCGATGTACTCACCGAGCGCCTTCTCCACCCGCTTGCTACCGGTAACTGGGTGGGCGGCAGGACCGGGGTTTCCCAGCTCCTCGACCGTGTCGACCACATGGCCGTTCTCTCACACCTGCGCCGTGTGATCTCGCCGCTCTCGCGCTCACAGCCCCACTTCGAGGCCCGTGACCTGCACCCGACCCAGTGGGGCCGGATCTGCCCGAGCGAGACCCCAGAAGGACCGAACTGCGGTCTGGTGAAGAATTTCGCACAGATGGTCGAGATCAGCAAGGGTGTCGATGACGAAGAGGAGATCATGCGCATCCTCCATACCTTAAACGTAGAACAGATCCGGGGTGAGGTCAGATGAAGAAGTCACGCGTTTTCGTTGACGGGGCACTTGTCGGCCTTATCGACGACCCGAAGTCTCTTGTGGAAAATATCCGCGCAATGCGCCGGCAGGGTGCGATCTCCACGGAGGTCAATGTCTCCTACAAGGAGTTCAACGGCGATGTAGTTCTCCTGACAGACCGGGGCCGCGCCCGCCGCCCCTTAATAGTCTTAAAGGACGGAAAGCCCCTTATCAGCGAGGACGAGATCAAAAAGCTCGCGAAAAAGGAGATTCGACTTCTCTTATTTCGTGAAGCATGGGATGATCGAGTTCGTGGATGCAGAGGAAGAAGAAGACCTCTACATCGCGATGAATCCCCGAGGATATCACGCCCGAGCACACCCATCTTGAGATCGATCCCTCGCTTATCCTCGGTATCGGTGCAGCGCATGTCCCGTTCCCGGAGCACAATGCAAGTCCGCGTGTCACGATGGGCGCCGGGATGGTCAAGCAGGCGCTCGGGTTTGGCGCGGCAAACATGAAACTGCGGCCCGATACCCGTGGCCACCTGCTCCATTACGTGCAGAAACCGCTCACCCACACCCAGACATCCGAACTGATCGGATCGGACGACCGGCCTGCAGGCCAGAACTTTGTTGTCGCCATTCTCTCGTACGAAGGCTACAACATTGAAGATGCGCTCATCTTCAACAAAGCCTCGATCGACCGCGGCCTCGGACGTTCGCACTTCTTCAGGACCTATGAGGGCGAAGAACGCCGGTACCCCGGCGGCCAGATCGACCGGATCGAAGTCCCGGACGAGGAAGTCAGCGGTGCCCACGGTGCGGAGTCGTACAAGAACCTCGATGAGGACGGTGTGATCAACCCCGAGACGATTGTCGCAGAAAAGGACGTACTTATCGGGAAGACCTCTCCGCCCCGGTTCCTTGAAGAACCAACCGGCGAACTCATCGCGGAAGAGAAGCGCCGCGACACCTCGGTCACCATGCGGAGCAACGAGCACGGTATCGTCGACACAGTCATCATCACCGAAGGCGAGAACAGTTCGCGCCTCGTGAAAGTGCGCACCCGTGACCTCCGTGTCCCGGAGATCGGCGACAAGTTCGCATCCCGTCACGGTCAGAAAGGGGTTGTCGGCCTGATCGTCCCCCAGGAAGATATGCCCTTTACCGAGGCAGGCCTTTCACCTGACCTTGTGATCAACCCCCACGCCATTCCGAGTCGTATGACTATCGGGCACATGCTTGAGATGATCGGTGGCAAGGTCGGGTCACTCGAAGGCCGTCGGATCAACGCGACTGCCTTTGGCGGTGAGAGCGAGGCGGATCTTCGCGCATCGCTCAAGAAACTCGGCTACTCCCATACCGGCCGTGAAGTGATGTACGACGGGTATACCGGCAAGGCATTCAAGGCCGATATCTACATCGGTGTGATTTACTACCAGAAACTGTACCACATGGTCAGTTCCAAGATGCACGCCCGGTCCCGCGGACCGGTGCAGGTGCTTACCCGTCAGCCGACCGAAGGCCGTGCCCGTGAAGGAGGTCTCCGGTTCGGTGAGATGGAGCGTGATGTCATGATCGGCCACGGCGCCGCCATGGCATTAAAGGAGCGGCTGCTCGATGAATCGGATAAAGTCCAGGAGTATGTCTGCGCCCGGTGCGGGATGGTTGCAATGCTCGACCGCAAGCGCAACATGACCCGGTGTCTTGCCTGCGGCAACGAGACCGATATCTACCCGGTCGAGATGAGCTACGCATTCAAGCTCCTCCTGGATGAGATGAAGAGCATGGGAATTGCACCCCGCCTGAGATTAGAGGACGTTGTATAAGGAGGTGCCAGACAGTCATGCCAAGCCCAAAGAGAATTGGAAAAATCGAGTTCGGCCTGCTCTCCCCCAAGGAGATCCGGGAGATGAGTGTCAGGAAGATCATCTGGGCGGACACCTACGATGATGACGGCTTCCCGTACCCGCAGGGTCTCATGGACTTAAACCTCGGTGTCATCGACCCGGGGCTGCGGTGCAAGACCTGCGATCAGAAGGCAAGCGACTGCCCGGGACATTTCGGGCATATCGAGCTTGCAAAGCCGGTGATCCATGTCGGGTATACCCGGCTTATCCGGAAACTTCTCCGTGTCACCTGCCGCTCATGCGGCCGGGTGCTGCTTTCCCCGGACGAGATCGAGAAAGTCGTTGGTACCGATGAAGACTCAACCGGTGACCAGATCTCGGAAAAGGATGTGAAAAAGGAGCGCGTCTGCCCGTACTGCGGCGAACAGCAGCTCAAGATCAACTTCGAGAAACCTACCACATTCTCTGAAGTGATGGTCGAAGGAGGGCAAAAAGGTCGAGCACAAGCTCACCCCGGCCGACATCCGCGCGCGACTTGAGAAGATCCCGGACGAGGATCTCATCCCGCTCGGGATCAACCCGAAGGTTGCCCGCCCCGAATGGACCATCCTCACCGTACTGCCCGGTCCCGCCGGTCACGATGCGGCCGTCCATCATCCTTGAAAACGGCCAGCGGTCGGAAGACGACCTCACCCACAAGCTCGTGGATATTATCCGTATCAACCAGCGGTTCAAGGAGAACCAGGATGCAGGAGCACCCCAGCTGATCATCGAAGATCTCTGGGAACTGTTACAGTACCACGTGACAACGTACCTGGACAACGAAGTCGCCGGCTGCCCGCCGGCCCGCCACCGCAGCGGCAGGCCGTTAAAGACGCTCTCCCAGCGTCTCAAGGGAAAAGACGGGCGGTTCCGTGGGTCGCTGTCCGGTAAACGTGTGAACTTCTCGTCCCGTACCGTAATTTCCCCCGACCCCAACCTCTCGGTTTCCGAGGTCGGCGTTCCCCGTGCCGTTGCAAACGAGATGACCGTGCCGGTCCGGGTAACTCCCTATAACATCGAGGAACTCCGACAGATCGTCAGAACCGGCCCGGTCCGCCCGAACGTAGGTGCGCCCTGTGGGGCAAACTACGTAATCCGGCCGGACAACCGCCGCCTGCGCCTCGGTGCCGACAACCTTGAGACCGTTGCCGACATGATCGAGCCCGGCTATACTGTCGAACGCCAGCTCCGCGACGGCGATGTCGTGCTCTTCAACCGGCAGCCCTCGCTGCACCGGATGAGCATCATGTCTCACCGGGTCAAGGTCATGGAAGGCCGGACCTTCCGTCCTTAACCCGGCAGTCTGCCCGCCATATAACGCCGACTTCGATGGGGATGAAATGAACATGCACGTCCCGCAGACCGAAGAGGCCCGTGCGGAGGCCTCGATGCTCTGCTCCGTGCAGGAGAACATCCTCTCCCCGAGGTTCGGCGGCCCGATCATCGGCGGCATCCACGACCACATCTCCGGTATCTTCATGCTGACCCACCTTGTGCGGTGGTTCAACAAGGAAGAGACCCTGTACCTGTTAAAACCGGTAAAAATCGAGCACATGCCTCCTGCCGGCAAGACAGAAAACGGTGTCGAGTACTGGAGCAACAAGCAGGTCTTCTCCCAGATCCTCCCGACTGCCCTTAACATGGTCTTTAAGGCCAGTTCCTGCCAGAACTGCGATACCTGCAAAAAGGAGCTCTGCGAGCGTGATGCATATGTCCGGATCATCGACGGGAAACTCGAATCGGGTACTATCGATAAGAAAGCAATCGGTGCATTCGACGGCCAGATCGTCAACCGGATCATCCGCCAGTACGGCATGAAGCGTGCGGCCGAGTTCATCGATCAGGTCACAAAGCTCTCCATCCGCGGTATCATGATCGACGGCTTCTCGTTCGGTATCGACGATGAAGACCTCACCAAGACCGAGTACGGCCAGATCGACGATGTCTTAAAGAACGCCGCGCTCGATGTGAACCGCAGGATTAAGATCTACGAGGACGGCCAGCTCGAGCCCATGCCAGGACGTACCGTTGAAGAGACCCTCGAAATGCAGATCATGCAGGTACTCGGGAAAGGCCCGTGACCAGACCGGTCAGATTGCAGGCCGACACTTAGGTCTCGGGAACAGCGCCTGTCGTGATGGCGGTCTCCGGGGCCCGCGGGTCGATGCTGAACCTGACCCAGATGGCCGGTTGTATCGGCCAGCAGTCCGTCCGTGGTGAGCGTATCGTCCGTGGTTATGACGACCGTACGCTCCCGCACTTCAAGAAGGGCGATCGCGGTGCCGATGCGCACGGGTTCATTGCGCACAGTTACAAGGGCGGCTTGAACCCGACCGAGTTCTTCTTCCACGCTATCGGTGGCCGTGAAGGTCTCGTGGATACTGCAGTCCGTACATCCCAGAGCGGGTACCTCCAGCGGCGTATGATTAACGCTTTGCAGGACCTCAAGGTTGCGTACGACGGCACAGTCAGGACAACCGGCGGCAGGAATTATCCAGTTCCAGTACGGCGAGGACAGCACCGACCCGACAAAGAGCGCATTCGGGGACCCGGTGGATGTCAAGGGTATCGTCGAGGCAGTCTTAAAAGAGGAGGTATAACATGATCGCGGAAAAGTACGAAAAGAAGATCGAGGCCGCGGCACTCCTGCAGAAAACAAAGGAACAACTGCGCACGTTCCTTGACGGGAAAGAGATCACCGATGCCCAGTTCAAGGAGATCCTTGAACGGGTCAACAAGGAATACCTCTCGACCCGTATCGAGGCCTGCGAGGCAGTCGGTGTCATCGCTGCACAATCGATTGGGGAACCCGGTACACAGATGACCATGCGTACCTTCCACTACGCTGGTGTCGCAGAAATCAACGTAACGCTGGGTCTGCCCCGTCTCATCGAAATTATGGATGCCCGGAAAGAGCCCAGCACCCCGACGATGACCGTATACCTCGAACCCGAGTACGGAATTGACCGGGACAAGGCAAGGGAAGTCAGCTGGCAGATTGAAGCCGCCCCGCTCCATGAGTTCGGTGATATCACGACCGATATGGAAAACATGCAGGTCGTCGTTCACCTCAACACAAAGGTGTGCGAGAAACGTAAGATCGCCCCTGCGGAGATCATGGATGTCGCGCCAAAGAAGATCCGCGACCGCCGGCACTTACCGCGACTTCGAGAGCGATGTCGACGAGGCAAAGGCGGTTATCATCTTTACCCCCAAGGACCGGGAGAGTTACCAGAACCTCTTCCAGCTTGCCGAACATGTGCGTAATGTGATCGTGCAGGGCATTGACGATATTGCACGGGTCGTCGTGAGAAAAGAGGGCGGAGAGTATATACTTTATACTGAAGGCTCCAACCTAAAGGATGTATTTGACGTTGCCGGTGTGGATACGACCCGTACCCGCACGAACAACATCAGCGAGATCTCCCAGGTCCTCGGGGTCGAGGCAGCCAGGAATGCGATCATCCACGAGGCGCAGTCGACCTTGAACGAACAGGGTATCCTCGTTGATGTCCGTCATCTCATGCTCGTTGCGGACATGATGTGCATGGAAGGCGAGGTCAAGCAGATCGGGCGTCATGGGATTGCCGGCGAGAAGGAGAGTGTTCTCTCCCGTGCAGGCATTCGAAGTGACCGTCAACCACCTGCTCGATGCCGCGGTCGCAAACGAGACCGATGAGTTAAGCGGTGTGACCGAGAACGTCATCGTCGGCCAGCCGATCCAGCTCGGTACCGGGGATGTAAGGCTCGTGGCCGTCAGACAACGAGAGAATTAAGTGGATTGAAAAAAAATCATATACAATTTTAGGAGAATTGCAGATGGATTTTAATGCTTCCTTAAGAAGAGCAATCAAGACCGGGAATGTCATCCTCGGCCAGAACAACACGGAAAAATGCGTAAAAGAGGGCAAGGCCCAGATGATCGTCATCGCGGCAAACTGCCCGGAGAACTTTAAATCCCAGCTTGCGGGGTATGAAAACATCTTCATCCACACGTTCGACGGGTCGAGCGTTGCCCTCGGCAAAGCCTGCGGTAAGCCGTTCATGGTGAGCGCGCTTGCCATTGCAAGCCCCGGCGAATCAGATATCCTTTCCCTCAAGAGGACGGCATGATATGGTCGAAGTCAAACTGACTGAAGACTGCATGCGCCTGATCTCCCAGTTCGAATCGCTGACCGGCGCGGGAAGCCGCGACTGTGTTGTCGATGACAGGAACGAACGGCTGATCTTTGTCGTCAACCCCGGGGATATGGGGCTTGCGATCGGGAAGAAGGGAGCCTCTATCAAGAAGGCTTCTGAGGTCATGGGGAAAGAAGATCGAGGTTGTGGAATACAACAGCAACCCCGAGCAGTTCTTAAAGAACTGTTTTTTACCGGCAAAAGGTTACGAGTATCGTCTTTTCCGGTGAAGACGATGCACGTTCCGCCACGGTCGATGTGAGCGACTGAGGACCGGGGCATTGCTATCGGTAAGAATGGCAAGAATATCTTCAAGGCAAAGAAGCTGGCCCAGAGACAGCACAATATTGCCGATGTCCAGATCCTCCAGAAGACCGGCGAAGAAGAGCCCGCTGTCCAGCCGGCTGAAGACCAGTAAATTCCCGGTATCCCTTTTTCATTTATTTCATTCAAACAGGGTATTTTTCAAAGAACCCCGCATGGTAACCGTTCCCGCGAAAAGAGAAGACGGGCTTGGGGGGATTCGAACCCCCGACATCCGGGTTAGAAGCCCGGCGCTATGTCCAGGCTAAGCCACAAGCCCCTGGGAAAATACGCCATTTATATTCGTGTTCCGGGCTAATTAATCTGTGTCCTCCTGCAGTAGCGGTATGTGTATTTGAGAATTTCAAACAGATAACTCCTGAATATTGTGGATTTTCATTTTTTTCAAATACTATTTAAAAAAATATATCTGATGTTGGTTCCAAGATACCCTAATCCGATTACAAATTGGGAGTATGACGATGAAAAGAATCGTTCTCTTTGCATGTTTGTTATTTATCGTAGTGTTTATGCCCGGTATAGTATCCGCAGATTTTAGCGTTAATTCCGTACAAATAGATCCAAGTGGAACGATACAGGCAGGAGATACTGTAGACACATCATTTGCAATTCATCAATTCAGTGGATCAACACCTAACACTCTCCAATTGTATACCCCGTTGGAAAATCCAAATTGGTCTTATATTATTAACGTGAATGGTGTCCCGAGTGAATCTACTGGCTCATCGGCTCAGACAGTAACCATCAGTGGTTTTTTATTGACATATAACCCGGTGACGACGTATCGGTAACCGTAACCCTGAGGGGGACTGCACCCTCTGGTATTGAAATGACTTCCCTGACACTATTCCGGATCACCGAAATTGACGGAAGTGGTTATGCGATAGAATCCTCAAAATATGTTAAAATGGCAGCTTATAAACCAAGTGTCGGAACAATTGCTCTCTCTTCTGTTCCTACGGGAGCTAACATCTACATCGATAATTCTTATAAAGGCCTGACGCCACTATCGGTTTCTGGCGTCTCAAACGGAAACCGAACTATTCTGCTAAAATCTGATGGATATCATGACTGGACAAAAATTGTTTTCGTGAATGGTGATTCGCAAACGGTAAGTGCGACATTAATAACCGTTAATGTTACTACGGCAGTCACTACCGCGACTACGACAGCCCCTAAAGTCAATGGCACCCTCTATGTCCAGTCCAATCCTTCAGGTGCATCGATTTATGTGGATTCAACCTACTATGGGAAAACTACGACCACCTTGTATAACATCACTCCGGGCTCGCATGCCATTCATCTCATATTATCAGGGTACAATGACTGGTCTGATACGATCATGGTAATGTCGGGGAACACCACAAACGAATATGCCACCCTGACGGTAACTGCTGCGGACGTAACGGCACCAACAACAACGTTGCCCACAACGGTAAAAACATCCCTGAAAGTTACAACCGTAAAGGTGCCGACATCCTGGGCCAGGCCGACAACAACAAAAGCCTCCCCGGTTGAAGGGCTCATTATCATCGGTGCAGTCGGCCTTGCCGCACTCGTGCTCCGCAGGACCGTCTGATATCGTTTAGAAAAATACTCTTTTTTATTGGGTGGCGGTGTTGTCAGGAGCCGGTATTCCCCTAAAAAATCACGTTTTTTAAAAAGAAGTGTGCAAAAAAAAAGAATGCAGTTTATCCAGCATGGTAGCAGGACGATTTGAGTACTTCCACCTGTGTCGGCGAACAGAGTCCTTCGTGGAATACCTCTTTTACCAGGGACGAGGCGCAGTATTTTACCTGGATCCGCGCAGACATCCTTTCTCTCTCTTCGTAATAGTTCCCCTGGGAATATTCTACGATCCGTTTCATCGAGATTACCGAAGAGATCAAAAAGACGCAGATGCCGGAGTCCCCGGGACTCAAATCTTCGGTGTCGATCGAAGTCATGAAGATATGGACATCCGGGCCCGGTTCCACATCGGCAAGGGTCACGATGTTATGCGTGCTCTGGAGTTCGATAGTCCTCGGCCGTCCGGACCGCAGGTCCCGGATCACTTCCGGCGAAATACTGGTTAATGCAGCGCATCTCATGGTCAGGTCACCCGTACATCGGCAGGTCTTTTTTCGGTGTCGTATCCGCAGACTGCTGGACCTCTTCCGAGAGCTTGTGCATGCTCTGTTCGATCTCTTCAGCTTGTTCCAAGAGGGGCTTGACATCGAGGCCGAGGTTATACATCTTGTTGAGCACCTCGATGGTTGCCGCTGAGGAACGCGGGTCGGGTGCGTTGACCGTCTCCCCAAGGAGGCCGTAGGCCGGGATACCCCGGATCTTGCAGCCGGTAAGGATGCTCGATGCAATTCCCGAGATGCTCCCGATGGGGAGAACCTGCGTATGTTCCTCGATCCGTTTTAATGCCTCGGGCGTTGTTGCGACGCCAAAGACCCGTTTTTCCGGTTCGTTGGTAACGATCCCGGCAATAGTTAAGACCTCTTTTGGCCTGAAGGGCTCAAGCCAGTCGAGGATGCCGTTGGAGATCTCGTAACAGATCATCGGGTGGATGGGGATATCGGCAACGATCGCCGCGATATTGTTTTTCACATACATCCGGACCGGGTCGTTGATCACACCCTTGTTCATCATGGCAAGCGGCGGGAAATACCGCGAGGTCATGGTACCGATAAGGTCGAATTCCATCTGGTCGACCATGTACTGGAGGGCGATGGTGCCGACAAGTCCGCTCCCGGGAAACCCCATGAGCACTGCCGTGCCTTCGCTACTGAGGGGTTTTGAAAAAATTTTAAGATCGTTAGAAGCATCTGCCGTCATTAAGTTAACATACACGCACAACCTAAAAAAAGGGTATGCAGGAGTACCCCATCAAACGCGGACTGACCAAGGATCTTGAGGAGCGGCTTGTCGCAGAACTGAAGAACTGTTTCGGTGTTGAACCCGAAAAGACCGGGAAAGCCTACCGGATCCGCTACGGCGCGATAAAACGGCTGGAAGCGACCTGCGGTGCCGGTGGCAAGACGATTCTTATCGACACGGAATCCGACACATCGGTAAGCGACGAGGTCATCATCGACACGAACAAGCGTTTCCGGAAATTCCTCGATGCAGTAACGGGTTTTTCTACCAAGGAACGGGTAAAGCGGGCAAAGAGCGTGGAAGGGGCATAACCCCCCACGGGTACTTTTTTTTAGCCGGCCTCCGCGGTCCTGACCTATGACCGGATTTGTCTGCGACCATTGCGGAAAATGCTGCAGGAGTCTTGGCAGGTATATCGGCATCGAGCGGCAGCTCTCGGAAGGAGATTATTACTGCAAAAATACCCTTTCGGGAGAAGTGTTTCCGGTGCATGTTGCACCGGAATTTGCAGAAGAGATCGACGAGGATTTTTCCAGCGGTACTCCCGGATCGCACGAGGGGTGCATATTCCTGCGCAAGGATCCCAATGGGCCGGGTCATGTCTGCGCCATCCACGCCACCCGGCCGCGGATCTGCCGGGAGTTCCGCTGTTACCACATGGTAATTTCCGATGCCAAAGGCGCGCCGGTGGGACGGATGGTCGGGAGGGCGGATATCCAGACCTCCGACCCGGTGCTCGCCCGGGTCTGGAACGAGGAAGTAAAACCCCTGCCCTGCCCGGCAGCCCCTTCAGGCGATCCTGCATGGGTGGAGCGGGTCCGTGCGATCCTTGCTGCGCACGGGTACAGGGTGGAGACGGTAGAGAGTGGGAACCGGTGAAACGGTTTCCGGCCCTGTTGAAACAAATAAAAAAAGAAAAGTTTACTCGATCACGATCGCCGGCTTGAACGGCAGGGCGGTTGCGCCCTTTGCATGGCCGCTCGATTCCGCTTCGGCAATGTGAACCGGGACGCCGAACTCGCGTTCGAGGAATGCTTTTGCGGAGTCAAAGACCGCACGCTCGTTTAAGGGCTCTTCTGCGAGCGGCTCCACGACCTGCGGGGGCAGGCGGTGGATGAGTGTCGTGCACTGCTTTGCCGCATCGGTGGCCTCTTTGCCCCGCTTCTTCATCGCATCGTCCTTCATGATCTCTTTTATCACCGTGTTCCGGTCGCTCGCTTTTGCAATCGTCCGGAATACCTCGTATTTCCACGAGGGAGCGAGCACGATAGTGATCGACTTCGGGGTGATCTGGATCAGCTTCTTGATTGACTCGACATCCTCGACCGTACGGGCAAGAAGTTCCTCGGAGAGCTCGATCTTCGTGTTGATCAGCTTCTTGTCTGCAACCGGCCACTCGGCAAAAGAGACAAGGTCCTTGTTGCCCAGTTCCCTCCAGAGGTGCTCGGTGGTGAACGGGATGAACGGCGAGAGGAGCCGGGTCCAGACCGAACAGAGGGTGGCAAGCTCGCTGCTGCCTGCACAGCCTTCGGGCAGCCTGCGGCGGTACCACTTCAGGTCGGTCTCGATTCCCGAACGATGCTTCCTGGAGCGCCTGCCGGGTCTGGAAGTTGTCCAGGGCCGCAGTCATCTTTGCGACATGCTCCTGGAGCCGGCTGGTGAGCCAGCGGTCGATATCCTGCGGTTCGCCTTTGACCTCTTTGAGCTCCATGATGGTCGCAGTAGAACCGCTCGATCTGCTTTTTCGTGGAGAGAACGAGCTCGTTTCTCCAGTCAAAGTCCTGCCAAGGCTCGGCACTGCCGGTCAGGAACATACTGCACGGTATCGGCACCGAACTCGTTTACCGCATCTTCGAGCAGGAAGACATTCCCCTTCGAAGGAGGACATCTTTGCGCCATTCAGGAGACCCATGCCAAAGACAACCATCCCCTTCGGGAGCTTGTCCTTCGGGAAGATCGTCACGTGGTGGAAGATCTGGAAGGTGAGGTGGTTGGAGATAAGATCCTTTGCCGAGAACCGGAAGTCGTACGGGTACCAGTACAGGAACTCCTCCCGCATTGCGTCGAGCTTCTTCTTCTCTGGTAAGTCCGGGGACTTCTTGCCGAGGAAGATGTAGTCGAAGACCTCGGGGGTGAGGACTTTCGGGTCCATCTCCCGGATCTTGTGGGCGATCGGTGTAGTACGACATGTACACGGTCGAATCCGAGAGCGGCTCGATGAGCTGCTTGGTGTCCCACGGGAACCGGGTGCCAAGCCCGACACGGCGGGTGCAGGCCCAGTCCTTGAGCCAGCCGACCGTCCGGTCGAACTCGGCGCGGACCTCGGGGGGCACGAGCGCCATGTCCTTTAAGTGGTCGCTCACCTGCGCCTTCCAGGCCGGGTCGCTGTACTTCAGGAACCACTGGTCATGGAGGATCTTCACCTTGACCTTGTTGCCGCAGCCGGCAGACAACGGGGCGCTGGTCGAACTCGTACATGACGACTGAGCCGTACTTGTCGAGCATCTCCTGCGCCATCTCTTCGCGGGCGACCTTTGACCGGCTTGCCGCCGAACTTGCGAAAGAGTTTCCCTTCGAGAACTCCGCAGAGTAGATCTCCTGCGTGAGGGTATCCATCCGGCTGTCCATCTGGTGCTTGATCCCTGCCCGTTCCACTGCGTCCTGCGCCGGGACCTTGCCGTAGCCCTCGACCGAGATGAGAGGGACAGGGTTGATCTGCGTATACTTCCCCTGCTGCTGGAGGTCGCGGAGCGCAATGTAGTCGAACGGTGCAGTGGGCGGGAACGCTCATGACCATGCCGGTCGCCATGTCGGGATCGACAAAGTCTGCGGGAGGATCGGGACGGTACCGCAGAGCGGGTGGCTCACGGTCTTGTCGATGAGGTCCTTTCCCCGGGCACATCTTCTTTTATCTCGACCGTGTGGTCCTGGAGGCACGAGTTTTCATGCAGCATCTTTCGAGATGATCCAGGCCTTGCCGTCCACGATGGCCTTTACGTAGGTGACGTTCGGGTTGGCCCAGAGGTTCGTGACCCCGTGGATCGTCTCGGGCCGGAGGGTGGCGGTGGGGATGAGCGCATCGCCGTAGTGGAACATGACGAGCGTGAACTTGATCACTTCTGCCTTGTCCCCTTCGAGAAGGTCGTGGTCGCCGACCGGGTTATCGTCGACCGTACAGTACCGGACCGGGTGGACGCCCTTGATCACGTGGCCTGCCTCGTACAGGTGCTTCCACTGCCACTCGACGAACTTGCTGTAGGTCGGGTCGACCGTGATAAAGCGCCTGCGCCAGTCAATCGAGAAGGACCGCAGGAGGTCATCACGCGCTGGTACTCGGCGGCAAAGTGCTTGACGATGGTGAGCGGATCGGTAAACCCTTCGAGTACGTTCTGCGGGACCTTGTACAGGTCGCGGTAGAGCCGGATCGTCTTCTCGTCTTTTCTTGCTATCCTCTTCGAGATCCCGACGACCGGTGCACCCGTGACGTGGAACGCCATCGGGAAAAGCACCTGCCTGCCCCGCATCCGCCAGAACCGTGCGATCACATCGGGCACGATATAGGTACGGCCGTGGCCTACGTGCATGGCGCCGCTCGGGTACGGGAACGCGACGGTGAATGTAGAATTTTTCCTTATCTGAGGGATTGGCCTCGAACGCATGGAGCCATCGTTCGTGGGCCTCTTCCTCGAATTTTCCCAGATCGAATTCGCTCAAAATCCCTTCACCTTCTCCTCATATAATGGGTATCGCATGAGTAATAATTCTAAAGGACGCTCACACCGGCCGCAGCTTGATGTTCTCGTTATTCTGGTAGCGCCGGATCATCTCCTGCGCAATGCTCGAGTTCTTTGCAAGGCTGATCTCGCCTGTATCGTTTACCGTTGCCGTGAAGAGGTATTCCTTGCCAGCAAAGACATCGACAATCTTGCCGGACTGCTCGGGTGCGATGATTACGAGCTGCTTCTTGTCGGTCTGGATCTTAATCCCGGTACCGGCGGAGAACTCTGCTTCCGGCTTCTGCGGCTGGGCCTGCTGCCGGTCAAGGTCGGTCCGCGGCTTGATGTCGATACCGATGCCGATCTTGTTGACGATTGCCGAGACGTTCTTGCCGCCCTTGCCGATCGCGGCCGGGACATCCTTGTCGTCGATGTAGACAACGGCTTTGGTGTCGCTGATCATCTGGACGTCCACTTCGCCGTCGGTATACCGTCCGATCTCGCGCTGGATCTCCTTTTCCGTGAGCTTCCAGCCGGGCCGGTCGTCGCTCTCCTTTTTGGGAGTCGCGTCGGGGATGTTGCGAGCGAACTGCCCGGCTTGTTGACCGGCGAGACCGGCTGGCCGACATTGGTGACCTGCGGGACCCGGAGCGAGGGTGTGGAGACTGTCGGGGAAACCGTGCCTTCCATCACCGGCATGACGATCGTCTGGCCGTCGTACCGGAAGATATCGAGCACGAGGTTACCGGTCTCGGAGTCGGTGACGGTGGTCACGGGGCGGATGTGCATCTCGTTTGCCATGCCCTCGGGCACCTTGATGGTGAAACCGACATCGAAGATCTTCGTAATCACGCCCTTATCCAGGAATACGATGGTGTTGACCACCTGCGAGAGGACGGAGAAGTCCACCCGGTCCGAGAAAGCGCTGGAGAGCGTCCTGGACGCTGTTTGCGTGGATCACGCCGACCATTCCGAGGCCGGCAAGGCGCATGTCGGAGAAGACCTCGAAGTCCTCGTTTTTCCGGAGTTCAGTCGAAGATGACGAAGTCCGGGCGCACGAGCAGGAGGACAGTCGGCAGTGTTTGCCATGCTCCCGTCGAGCATCGTGTACTGGGTGATCTGGTCGGGCACCTGGAGCTCGCGGGGAGCCTCCATGGTCTTGACCACGAACCCGTTGTCGGAAAGGAAGGTTGCGATCCCCTGCGCGAGCGTGGTCTTGCCTGCGCCGGGCGAACCGGCGATGATGAGCCCGCGGTTCTCGGAGACGATCCTCTTCTTGATGACATCGGACTTTACGTAATTGTCGAGCGTTACGTCGACAATGGGACGGACCGCAGGTGATCTCCATGCCGTCCGAGAACGGCCTTCTCTGCTATTCGCGATGCGCATCGAGCCGATCTGGACGACCGTGACGCCCCGTTTCTCGACTTCGATAAATCCGTCCGGGTCGCGTTTTGCCCGTTCGAGGATCTCCTGCGCAAGGTTCCGCAGCTCGTACTCGCTTGTCGGCTGGTCGCGGATCTTCACGAGTTTCATGTCGTTTATGGAGCCCTTCTTTGGCCATCGGGGCTACGCGTTCCTTAAGATAGACGGCAATGGTGTGCTCGTCGAAGAACTGGTCGATCCCGAGCGGGACAAAATCCGTGACCTGCGGTTTTAGGTAGATGACGTCGAGCCCTTTTGCCCGTGCCACCTCGGCCTGCACGTTATCGCTTGTTATGAACCGTGCAGAATTTTCAATGGCGATTCCCCTGATCATCGAATCGATCTCGCCGCCGCTTGCGAGCTTGACCTGTTCGAGCGACGGTCTGACACCGGAGAATTTGAGTTCTATCGTTTTTTCCTCGGCCATCTTGCAGAGCGACTGCAATTCATTCAGGCCCGAGAACCCTATTTCTCGTCCGTTGTTTGCCTGGGCCTCGAGTTCCGCGATGACCGCTTCAGGGACGATTATTGTTGCTCCTTTGTATTCACCGGCCTTTATCATCGATGTAATGCGTCCGTCAATAAGGACGCTCGTATCTGGTACCAGTATCATAAAATATTGCTCCTCTCATATGGTATGCTCTTTTATTCAATTTCAACGATGGATCAGATCGTTGATAGGAATACTATACGGCGCTGGGGTTTATAAGGGTAAGGGCGGAAAAATGAAACGGTGATTTTCAAATTTACTCAATTGGTTTAGAGTATTTTAGAATTACTTCGCCCGCAATTGTGGTTAATGCCAATGCTATGAGATAGGGAATAAGTGCGATAATCAAAATGGAGAGATGAGGAATATACTCCGCTAGGAAATTTGATGAAAATACATTTGTGCTTGTTACTGATATCACGCCTTCATAAAGGAATTTTATGAGGATATACATAAAAACGACGCCCGTTAATGAAAAATAAAATGACAGAATCCTCTCTTTGAATATTTTTGCGGATTCTGAAAGAGTTTCAGATTGGGTAAACCTGCCTTTAAAGGGAAAATTTATGATCCACTCTCCAGGATTTGCCAATAAGCGTAATGAAAGGAGATACCCCGGGAGGATCATCGTCGCACAAAGAGAAGCGACGTCAATTTGTGTAAATGCCGGGAATCTTTGAACAATATCTGTTGAAGGCTGAATAATGTTTATAATTGTTAAAAATAGGAAAAAAGTCAAGACGATATTCCACTTAAACACTTTACAGACCTTTGTCCAGAAAGTTTCACCAATGTCCATAACTGAGTTTTTTAACTTGTGATATATCCCGATATGAGATATTGCTTGAGAAATTGCGAGTAATGAGAAAATTGAAAACATAACTATTGCAAAAGTTGAACCAACGATTTCAATCGTCCATAACCCGTATAGATGAGATACCGATGATAGAATATCAGTATGGTTTGTAATTATCGGCATTAGAAGTAATATAATACAGAAGAATAAACCTGCCCCGGCAAGTCCCAATAAAAAAATTACCAATTTCTTTAGTTCATCTGTCATAATGGATAATGTATTATTTTATCCATGGTTAATTGAAGTAAAATAATTCACCTTTTGAATTTGATCGTGAGGTATTGTGCTGTTAATCCCAGTTTTCCTTCGTTGGTTTATCAGAACCCGATACCCCGCAGAAACCCGCTCACTCGTCCTGGAATGCCCCGTTATACAGCCAGATATGGTTGAGCTGCTCCCGGCTCCTGCCCTCGTTTCTCCGCTGCCGGATAGGCTGTGCCGGGATGCCGGCCGCGACCGTGTTAGGCGGCACATCCTTTGTCACCACCGCACCGCCGGCAACGATGGCCTGCTCGCCGATAGTAACACCCGGCAGGATCATCGCACCCGAATAGACCTTCGCGTAATCGCCGATCGTGACCGGGGCATAGGTCCGCTCTGCATGGTCCGACTCCGAGTGCGTGTGGGTAAAGATGCGGACCCATTCTCCGATTCCCACTGCATCGCCGAGGGTCACGCCGCCTTTTGCATCGATATAGGTACCCGCGTTGATAAAGACGTCATTGCCGGCCGAAATGTTCTGGCCAAAGTTGAACCGGATCGCTTCGGCACAGAAGTTCTTCCCGCACTGCAAAAAGAGACGTTTTGCGATGATGCGCCGGAAGGGAGAAGGCAAAGTTCGTGGCCGGGGCAAGAGGCGCATGTTCGAGCGAGTCCCAGAGGAACTGGAGATACCTCTGCTCATCGGTAAATGGTTTTTCTGCAGCTTTCGGGAGGTACTCGCTGTACAACTTCACACCGGCAAGTGTCGCGGCATCGGGAGGGTTTGATCTCCATCAGTGCAAGGATGGTGCGGGTTCGCTCCGCGTCAAGGCCCATGGCCACTGAGAGTCTTCGATTGTTTTCAAACGTTCGGTAAAGGAATCGCTGCAGGGTCCGGGCATACTACCCAGTAGAAACCCCCTCTGCTAAAAAACCTGCAGGTCCCTAAAGAGCAGCTTTCAGATTTTTTAATCGCATCGTAAATCTTTTTTGTGACTGCCCGACCCCCTGCAGCAGATATCCCATATTTTGCACGTGATTTCCCTGTCAGATCAACACCGCTCAATCTCCGCTTTCGTCATAATTTCTCACAAAAACCCAGCTGGAATATTGGAACAATGAACATGGCTGCGTGTGATCATTCTGCCTAATTATTGGTCCGACCCCCTACATGCCCTGTTATAATCTGGCGCAAAATTTCGTCATTTTTATGACGATAAATTCCGGTAAAAAGAGGCAAAACGACATGCAGGGGGTCGGATGATAAAATAGCGATCGAACCCGTGTGCGGGCATGGCTCAGCGTATGAAAAAACGATCCGGGCCGGAAGGGAACGGGGAATGTCTCCGTCCCGGGGGTCCCTCAAAAACCGGGAACTCACCCGGTATCGATCACGGAGTCCACAAAGGTCGTGATCTGGGTCATCAGCATCGGGTCGAGCCCCTTCTCCACCGCAAGGAAGATACCCGTGACATCCGTGAGCCGAAGCTTGTTCGTTACAAAGTGGATGAACCGGGAGAATGTTGGACGACGAGAGGTAGATGAGCATCGTACTGATGGAATCGTACAGGATACAGACCTTTTTCCCCGAAGCTCCTTTAAGACCTCGGTCACCGCAATACCCATCTCGGTGAGATCTGACGGGTGGTTGACGAACCGGACCACCCCCGGGATATTCCGGGCAGAACCGACCGAGTTTTTGGTCACCGCATCGATAAACGAAACTTTCCCGGGATCGATCCCCTGCTCCTGGTAGAGCTTGGTGAGAATGCTGTACGGGAAATTCGTCGTGATAACGATCGTATGGAACCCGTTCTCCGCAATCTCGCGGATCAGGTCGATATTGCACTGCCGAATGCTCCCGGGAGTAGGCAAGCACTAAAAAGATCCGCTTCTGTGCAAGCTCGTCTGCATTTACAATAGCCGGCACGCGGGATCACCCGGAAAGGAACTTGCGGTAGGCTTCCGGGATCTCCTGGTGTTTCTCCACGGCAGACTTCTGGAACTCCTCAACGTTTGTCTGGATCTGCGCCGCATTGCGCACCTGGGTATCGAGGAGCATCGCGATCTCCTCAGGGACCAGTTTTCCCTCGCGGGTGAGCCGGGCGATATCCTGCAGGTTCTCCCGGATGATTCCCGACCGGCTGGGTGATCCGCATCGCCATCTCGGTCATGTACGCGATCAGCTCCTCGGCTTTCATAAGATCGGTGATGTCTTCGAGCGTTTCCACCGCCCCGAGAACTTCCCCGGTCGCGTCCCGGATCAGTGCTGCCGTGAAATGGAGCCACGTGCCTTTTTTGCCGATCTGGGGGAAGAAGTCCGTTGCCTCCCATGCATCTTCGATGAGTACCGACCTGTTGTACCTGCCGTCGTACAGCTGGGCGATCTCTTCGGTCTTTCCCTCAAGGAGCACGTCGGCAAGAGTGGGGCGTTCCTGTTGGTAAAATGCCTGCCACTGGCGGCTGGTCCCGACCATCTCCGCAGCCGAAAGGCCGGAATACCGTTCGAGCGCCTTGTTCCAGAACCTGATGCAGTGGTCCCTGCCGATAACGAACTGCGGGATCGGCGAGCAATCGACAACCGGCTGGAGCCACGAGGCAAACGTCTCGGCGGGCTTTGGTTTTTTTCCTTCATGGGGAATGGTTGCATGACGGAGCGGCCGTTTTTTGTCCATGCCCGGATCCTGTGGATGGTGCATTGCTGTCACTTCCATAAAAGGCCGGTCCTGGGCTGGAGGGGCAGGGCCCGGCTCCTTTACGATGCATGGATACCGGATCGTGAAATAGGTTTGTGCCGGCCCGGGGAACCGATGGGACCGTTTTTTTTACCGATCGCAGCGTCGCTCTGTTCTCATGACCCGATCTGCCGTGATAACTGAAAAATAATTTTCACTCATAGCCAGCATTATCTATAGTCCGGTGGAAGGATACTTCATACACCAAAAGGGAGGTGAGCGAGACTATGTTTGACTGGACACTGTTCCTTAACATCATTATCGCGATTCTCCAGCTTGTTGTCCACTATCTGCCGGCGGCAGTATGAGGACACTTCAAACCCGACTCTTTTTTATTACGGTATACGAGGCGGGAACAGGGTACCTGAAAAATGATACTATAAAAGAATGAATGCCCGGTCAGGTCCCAGGGCAACACGCGAGGAAATCAAGCCGCGTTATTTCAACCCGTTTTTCAGGAACAGGGCAGAATAGTTTTTGTCGGTAGACTTGATGTGGTTCTCCACCCAGTCCCGCAGGAATTTCATCAGGTCGAGGGAAATCCCGAGACGCCCGGCCTCGTACTCCTTCTGGAAATCGGCGACTTTCTTTACAAACGCATCGTGCTGCGCCTTGTGCTGGAGATAAGTCGGGTAATGGAACTGCTTGCATGTATTTTTCTTCGGTCTGGAAATGGTAGACCGTATAATCTGCCAGTTCTTTTAAGGTCTTTTCCAGTACCTGTTTTCCTTCGCCGGCACGCATTGCATCGTGAAGGGAGTTGATCAGCGCGATGAGTTTCTTGTGCTGGTCGTCGATTAACGTAACCTTCACGCTCAGATCGTCAGACCATGGAAAAAGTGGCATAACCGGATATTGCCCTCCGTCATTATTAAACACAGTATTGAGGTTTTTTATAAAAAAGAAAACTCCATTAAGGAGAGCGGTTAAACACACTACGTTTAACAGTATCCCTTATCGGGAGACTGACTCCTGGTCGCTACAGGAGGTTGTGCCTGTCTATGCGTGTTAAAAAACCGGGGACAGTGGTGTTTTTGGGAGGGAGATCATGGCAGCGAAGATATGCCCGAAGTGTAAAACAGAGAAACCCGGCTATCTATACCCATTGTATCCGGTGCGGTTCACCCCTGCCGGTGGAGGTACACACCTATACCTCGATAAAATATGTTGCTGCCGCTACGGTGATCATGCTCGTTATCCTTGCAATTGTGTACGTGGTCGTCCCGGCGCTCCACCTTATCCGTTGCGACCGGTAAAAACATGTCCGAAGCAATAAAAACCGGTGCATCTGCCACACCGGTCCCGGTATTCGCAGTAAACGAGCCCGCACACTTTGGGGATCTCCAGGTAACGGTCACGCAGGTACGGATGGGAGACAATACCATCAACTCGGGCAGGTTCTGCACCGTAACGGTCAGCGTGCAAAATTTTGCTACCGGCACCAGTTACAGCATACCGGCCGGGGACTTTGTCCTGGCCGATGCAGATGGCACATACTACTATTCGACCGGCATCGGGTCGAAGGTGGCATATGATGCCGGGCCGGAAAGTACCGGTATGGTCGATCTGGTCTATATCGTGCCTCAGGCCGCAAGGGATCTTCAGCTGCACTATACCTTCCCGACCTCTTCTGTCATGGGAGCCGGCAGGCAGGAAGTTGTTTTTTCCCTTTAGCGCCGCGCATCAACGGCACATTTTAAAAAAGCCGAATGACCGAAATTTTTTCGGTATAGGCCCGGGGTTCAGGGAGTGATACGAACCTGTGATTTTTTTAATGATGTTTACCAAATGGTAAAATATGCACGTTCGATCCGGCCCTCTCATTCTCATCATTGGCGTCTTTTTCCTGTGCGCCGCCATGGTGCTGGTCGCGGGTTGTACGAATCCCTCGTCGTCCACGACCACGGCCCCGACACCGGTGTATTCCCCGAAAACCACTATCCTTATCGGCAGTGCGAGCGTCAACCCCCAGGTGTTGGTGGTAGATCAGAAAGTAACGGTTACTTGGATCAATACTGATATTGGCAACCATATTATCACCTCTGACCCTGGCACACCGGATGCGTTCACCTCTCCCCTGCTACAGACCAACCACCGTTACCAGTTCACGTTCACGATACCCGGGACCTATACGTACCACTGTGCGGATAATGCCGCCATCAAGGGAACAATTATCGTTAACAAGTAAGCAGGAAAATACCCGTGCCCCTCGAACAAGGGAGGCCTCTATTTTTACCGGTAACCCCGCTCATAGCTAGGAAGACCTGAAGATTGGTGATAATACCGGGCTCCGTACGGCAGGAGCCCGGTTTTTTTAGGAACTGATTGTGGATTGCTGGACAGCCCGGGGGACAGCGGTCACGGTTTGGACGTGTGAGTGCTCATGAGAACCAACTGCCCGGATACGGGGTTATTCCCGGACTGTACACTCTTGTTGTCGTCTTCGAGGGATATAGTTTTTATCGACATAAAATATAACCTGTTGTGATATCTCTATAAACTATAGAGTGTCAGAGATCTGTCCCGGACACTCTCTGGGTTCATCGCGGGTCTCCCCGAGGAGTATCCGGCGCAATGTGGAGAGTGAACCGGATTGCCACTCCTAGCGTAGGGTTGCCGGCAACACGGTCGTCCGCCCGGATTGTACCGCGGTAACTCTCGACAAGCATCTTTACGATGTGGAGCCCGAGACCGTAACTGCCCCGCGTCTTTGAGCCCTTGACAAACCGGTCGAATACGAGCGGCTTTGCGGTATCGTCAATCCCGGGCCCGTTATCCGCAACGGATACCTCCAGCATCCCGTTTTCGATTAGTCGTGCTGTGACTGTGATCTCTACGTTTTTACCGCCGAACTTTATGCTGTTGGAGAAGAGATTGTCAAAGATAACACCGAGCATATCGTTTGCCATCACGGAATAGTCGCCGCCGGAAATATCGATCCTGGTGCCCGGGCGGGCATCTGCTTCTTTCTTTGCGATCGCAGACAGGCTGACCGGTACTAATGTCTGGGGGTTTTTATAGATCCTGCTGATCGTCTCGACATTGCGGATAACTCCGCTGCTTTTGTTGGCCAGTTCGCTGATATGGTCGAGCAGGATTCGTTCGTCGCCCTGTGCGGTATCCCTGAGATATTCTGCGTATCCTGTAAGGCCCATGTTGGCGTTCAGGATCTCATAGGTAAGCACATCGAGATAGATATCGAGGTACAGGTTTGCCTTGCGGTTGAGTTCTTCGAGTTCATGATTGCGCAGGGCAAGTTCCTGTCGGGCAGCTGCCAGTTTGTCTTTCTGGTGTCCTATTACTTCGAGCATCCGGTTGAGCGAGCGTGTGAGCGAGACGACTTCCTCATCACCGGAGACGGGCACCCGGCGGGAGAGTTCGCCCGAGGACCCGATTGCTTTTATATTGCGGTCGAGCGTGGCGAGCGGGTCCAGTGCGAACCGCTGCATCAGGTACTGGACCGAGAGAATGATCAGGGCGCCAAGGATGACGATGGCGATGGCGACAATGATAATGGATGCCTGGACCTGCTGGTAGACCGGCCGGTCGGTGGTGACTTTTAAGAGAAGAAATGCCGGCTTGTTCTCGATCCCCGTAATCATGGTCTGGCCCAGCATCTGCGTATCGTTTTGAGGCGAGGTGACGATGTGTCCTTTTTCCATATCGAGGGTTTGTGAATCCGGGGTTGAAGTACTGGCATTACCGTCAAACCTGTGTATGGATACCGCGGGGATCTGTAGGTTGTTTTCCAGCCTGTTGATCCGTTCTCCGGTGATCATGCGGGCAATCACCAATGTTCCCCGAGCTGGTTCCGTTGAATTGGCGCCCGGGATTGTACACCCGGTCAGCAGGACCGGCGTTCCATCGATCACCGATAAGCCGCCTCTCCCGGAGATGCCAAGGGACATCCCCGGGGGAAGAATACTGTCCCGTATAATGCGGTCAAGAGAAGTACGCACCGATAAAGAGTCGTTTTCCGAATGGTCGACATCCTCATAATATACCAGTTCACCGGTTGCGTTGTAGGCAAGAATGTAATCGATATCAGCAGCCCCGGGGGCAAGATCCCCGGTCCGGATTTCCTGCGCCTGTCCTTTGTCGGGACTGTCCGCTGTTGTGAAGAGATCTTTTCGTCCGGCCCAGTCCCTGCAGGTCAGGGAAAGTGATTGTTTCTGGTCGTCGAGATCGGCAACGACCCGCTGGATGTTTGCAGTCATCTCCCGGTTTTCTAGGGACTGGAACGATCCCAGGATCAGGTACTGGGTAACAAACCCGAGCATGGCAAGGAAGAGGACGAGGACCGTGACAAGGATCACAAAGGAGCGTGTGCGGACTTTCATTGCAGGATCGACATGCACACATGCGTCCCGGTATCACATCATATTTTCTTATAGAAAATATATAGTATGCAATAGCTCTAACCGATCGGGATTGATATCTTTCTTGTTGGAATGTCCGCTACGCTATTGAGGGTTATTTTAAACAAAACCGGTCAAGCTCGCAGATCCTGACTGCGATATACGATCGCCCTTTATTATCGGTGAACCGGTCAGGGTTGTCCGAAAAGGTATCGGTATTGGTGGAATCGCTGCAGACGGCCCGGGCAGCAACGGGGGTATCCTGCTCCATGACTGTCGTGATGTTTAAACACATATTTTATACTTAATCTATATACAATAAATATTTTCTCTATATCAAAACCGGGAAGTTCGGCGTTCCCGAAGGGAGAGATGGTACAAAAAAGTGGTGACTGGAATAGGACAGACCGAATAAAACGGGGATGTGCAGCCAGAGCAAAAAGAAAAGTTACTTGATCTCGATCCTTTCCCCGGTCTCCATGTACTGGACATTCTCGGCGATCTTGCAGGCATGGTCTGCGCATCGTTCAAGATACCGGGCAATGATGATGTAGTATGTTGCCTGGGTGATGGTCTTTGGGTTTTCCATCATGTACGTGATCGATTCGCGGAAGATGGAGTGGCGCAGGGCATCGATGGCATCGTCCCGTGCGGAAAAACCGTCGATCTTCCGGAGATTTTCCGTATCGTAGGCAGTAGATGGCATCGTCGATCATCGCAAGAACATACTCCGACATGAGCGGCAGGCTCATCATGTTCGCGATATGGGGTTTGCCTGCGATCTCCTTTACGATCTTCGCGGTGGATTTACCGTACCGGCCTATCCGTTCCGATGCCGCTATCACCTTGAGCGAGCAGGCAATGACCCGCATATCTTTTGCTACCGGCTGGTTGAGTGCAATGAGCTGGTAACAGGTCTCTTCAAGGGTAACCATCTGTTCCCGGATCTGGTCTTTCCTGGCGATCACCGCTGCCGCAAGCGCCTCGTCCTGGTTGATGAAGGCCTTCTGGGAATCCGTAAGCATCGAAAAGGCAAACCATGCCATGTCCGAGACGCCTTTTTTTAATTCCTTGAGTTCCGAATGGAATTTGTCTGTCATAATATCCCTCACCCGAACCTGCCGGTGATGTAGTTCTCGGTCAGGTCCTGTTTCGGGTGTTCGAAGATGGTAGTCGTACTGTCGTACTCGATGAGCTTCCCGAGATACATAAAGCCGGTATAAGTCGCTCACCCGGGCTGCCTGCTGCATGTTGTGGGTAACGATGATTACCGTGTAATCCTCTTTGAGCATCTCAATGAGGTTCTCGATCTTGGCGGTTGCAATCGGGTCGAGTGCCGAACAGGGTTCGTCCATGAGGATGAACCTCTGGTTCGACGGCAAGGGTCCGGGCGATACAGAGCCGCTGCTGCTGGCCTCCCGAGAGTCCGAGAGCAGATTCATGGAGCCGGTCGCAGACCTCCTCCCAGAGCGCTGCGTGCTTAAGACTTTTCTCGACGATTGCATCCAGTTCCTTCCGGTCGTTTATCCCGTGGACCCGGGGGCCGTAGGCGATGTTTCTCGTAAATGGATTTGGGGAAGGGGTTCGGGCGCTGGAAGACCATGCCGACCCGCTTGCGCAGGGCCACGACATCGGTATCGTTGGAGAGGATGTTGCAGCCGTCAAGGCAGAGCTCCCCTTCGATTTTTACCTGGTTGATGAGATCGTTCATCCGGTTGAAACACCGGAGCAGCGTGGACTTCCCGCATCCCGAAGGACCGATGAGCGCGGTCGTCTTTTTCGGTTCGATCTCCATGGTGATATCCTGGAGAGCGTGCTTTTCATTGTACCAGAGGTTCAGGTTTTTGGTAGAGATGATGGATTCTGACATGCGTTACCCCCGTATCTTTTTTGCATAGTGGTTCCTGACAAGGATAGCAACCGAGTAGATGCCGACGACAAAGATGAGCAGGACGAGCGCCGTGCCGTACTTGTTCACCGAAGCCCCCGGGATGTTTGTCGCAAGGATGAAGAGGTGGTAGGGCAGGGCCATGACCGGCTGGAAGAGTGAGGTCGGCAGGAAGCGGGACGAGAAGACAACCGCGGTAAACATGATCGGGGCGGTTTCACCGGCCGCTCTCCCGAGAGAGAGGATGGCTCCCGTAATGATACCCGGCACCGCCGGCGGGAGGACCACGCTTTTGATGGTCTGCCAGCGGGTTGCGCCGAGAGCGAGGCTGCCTTCACGGAGTGACTGCGGGATACTTTTAAGCGATTCTTCGGTAGTGCGGATGATGGTAGGGAGCACCATCAGGGCGAGGGTTATCTGCCCGGCAAGGAGCGAGACGCCGACAGTTGAGATAGATAACGATAAACGAGAAGGCAAAGAGGCCAAAGACGATCGAAGGGCGTCCCGTTGAGAAGATCGACACCGGATCCGGATCAGCCGGGTGATGGGACCTTCCCGGGTATATTCGACAAGATACACAGCAGCCCCGACACCGATGGGGAGGAGCTATCAGGATCGCGCCGCAGACAAGGTAAAGGGTCCCGATAATGGCCGGGAAGATCCCGCCGGCCCGTCCGAGGTCAGAGGGGGGCTGGGTCAGGAATTCCCAGCTTAAGGCCGGCAGCCCGTTGATGACGATGTCCTGGAGGATGAATACAAGGATTGCTATCACGATCACCGATGCCGTGACAAGCAGGCCAAAGGCGATCTTTTCCGACTGGTACCGGGTGATCCTCTGCCTTCCCGTAGAAATACCACAGGGCCGCGGCCTGCGATCAACGGGAGTGCAATCCAGAGGGGTGCGATGATGAACAGGATGATCACCCCGGCAGCTGCAAGTACGTAGGTAAGGATCGTACGAAGCTTATCTGCTGCCCGGGGTGAAAGGAGGGATTTTTTGGTTGCTTTTGGGGCGGTTCTGCCTTCGTTGAGGTAGTTGAGGATCCGGACCGCACTCAGGTTTACGATCAGCGTTATGATGAGAAGGACAACAGCAACACCGAAGAGTGCATGGTAATGATCGCTGCCGATGGACACTTCGCCCATCTCGATACCGAGCGTACCGGTAAGGGTACGGATCGGCGAGAGCACGTTCCAGATGGGGTCCGGCAGGATCGCTGCGTTCCCGGTAACCATCAGGACTGCCATCGTCTCACCAATCGCCCGTCCGATCCCAAGGATGATGGCCGCAGCAATTCCCGAGAGCGCAGCCGGGACGATGACCCGGCTGATAGTCTCCCACTTTGTTGCTCCGACCGCAAGGGATCCTTCGCGGAACTCATGCGGGACGGAACTGATCGCATCTTCCGAGACGCTGATGATCGTAGGGAGGGCCATGATCCCAAGAAGGATCGACCCGGCAAGCCAGGTCTCCCCGGTCGGGAGATTGAATACTTCGCGGATGAGCGTAGTAAGAACGATCAAGCCGAAAAACCCGTACACGACCGAGGGGATGCCGGCAAGCAGTTCTGTTGCCGGTTTCAGGATGCTTTTAACACGGGGAGACGCAATCTCCGATATATAAATGGCACAGCCGAGGGAAAGCGGGACGGCGAAAACCATGGCGCCGAATGTTACAAAGATGGTGCCGACAATCAGGGGGAAAATCCCGTATGCCGGTTCCATGGCAGTCGGTGTCCACGACATCCCGAAGAGGAATGCCGGGATTCCCACGGTCTCAAAGATGGAGTAACCGTCCCGAAGCAAAAAGAGCAGAATAAACGAGATAACTACAACGGCAAAGAGGGCTGTGCAGAAGAAGACAGACCTGACTGCCTGTTCCTTAAGCCTGAAGAACCGGGCAGCGCTGCCGGTGGCAGCTGTCCTGTATTTAGTTAAAAGATCCATGTCTGTCGCCTCACGTCTGGAATAAAATAAAGGGTTTTTTAAAGATTATTCCGTGATCGGGACGTATCCCTCATCGGCAACGATCTTCTGGCCGTCGGCACCTAAGAGGTAATCGATGAAATCCTTGGTGAGGCCGGAGGGCTGACCGTTGGTGATAATGTAGAGGTCACGGGAGAGCGGGTAGGACTTGTCTTTGACAGTTGCCGCGCTCGGGGTGATGATCTTATCGGCATTGTACCAGATCGGTACTGCCTTTACATCGGATGAGACATACCCGATGGAGACATAGCCGATTGCACCGGGGGTCTGGGCGATAGTCTGGGTGACGGCGCCGTTCGAGTTCTTTTCGAGCATCTTGTTGCTCGGGGTAGCTTTCAGGAGAACCGATTCATCGAAGTAGGAACGGGTACCGGAAGCGCTGTCACGGCCGACAAGCACGATTGCATTGTTGGTGTTGGGAACATTTGCACCGCCGATCTCGGTCCACTTGGTGACCTTGCCCAGATAGACATTCTTGACCTGATCGGGAGTAATGTACTGGATCTGGTTTTGCGGGTTTACGATAACGGCAATGCCATCGTGTGCAACAGTAATGATGTCAAAGTCGGGGTACTTTGTTTTCTCGGCTGATGTCACTTCCCGGGAGCTCATCCCGATGTCAACGGTTTTTGCGCCGATTGCCTGGATGCCGACGCCCGAGCCGCCACCAGAGACCTGGATGTCTGCGTTGGAGTGTGTTGCCATATACTGGTCGGCTGCTTTCTGAACAATGGGCAGGACAGTTGTCGAACCGCTGATGGTGATGGTCTGTTTCTGTCCGGAAGAAGTTGCTGCCGGTGTGGCAGCTGCAGTGGAGGCTGCTGTTGCTGCAGCGGTTGCTGCCGGTGTACTTACCGCAGTTGCGGGAGCGGTTGCCGGGGTTGTCGAATTAGAAGTGTCTGTACAACCTGCTGCCAGAAGCGATACCAGAAGGAGTGCCGCAAGGCACACGGTCACGAATACGTAGAATTCCGTTTACTTTTCATGGTGTTCGATCATGACATCACCCCGAGCAAATATACAGTTTTTCGACATAGAATATACAGGTATATATGTTATAAAGAGGTAAATAGAGATATACAATAACATCATATTAGGAAGATTACGGGAGAGGCCAGATTATGGAAATACGCCGTGTGCAGATGACGGGGGGCTCATCGTATGTCGTTACCCTTCCCAAAGAGTGGATATCCGAAATGCGGATCAAGAAAAACGATCCGGTAGGACTTATCGTCCAGCCTGACGGGACGCTTATCGTTTCAAAGAAAACAACGGACGAACCGATCCAGCGTATTAAAGAGATCGAGACCGGCCAGATCACGGATCCGTCATTCCTGTTCAGGATCCTGATTGGAGCATATATTACCGGGTTTACCGCGATCCGGCTCACGTCAAAACAGCGGTTCCCGCCGTTTGTCAGGAGCGTTGTCCGGGATTTTACCCAGATGACGATCGGCCAGGAAGTTGCGGAAGAGACCGATACGCTCATTATGATAAAGGATCTCCTCAACCCGGCGGAGATGCCGTTTGACAACACCATAAAGCGGATGTTTGTCATTGTGAAAAATATGCACGGGGATGCCATTACTGCCCTCGAAACCCATAACAATGCCTCTTGCGCTCGATGTGATCAACCGGGACATGGATTCCGACCGCTTAAACTGGCTGATTCGCCCGGCAGACCAATATGATCATGCAGAACCCCTCCCTTTCCCGAAGGATGGGGATCTCGGCTGGTATGGCAATGTATTACCACCTCATCAGCCGGATCATCGAGCGGATCGGCGATCATGCGGTAAGAATTGCCGAGAATGCCCAGCCGATCATCGATGCAGATATCGACAAAAAGGTTCTCACAGATATCAAAAAGGCCAATGCCCTCTCGATGGATATCTTTAACAAGAGCATCATCTCGTTTTTCAACGCGGATATGCGTGAGGCACACAAGACCATCGAATCCTATCTCCGCGCTTGAACGGATTTGCGGGGATATCAGCAACATGACCCTCAAGCAGGAGACTATTGTTGCGATCTCCCTGGGATACATTGTCGAGAGCATCAGGAGGGCCTGGTGAATATTCCGGCGATATCTCCGAGAACGTTATCAATTATATCGTTGAAGAAGTGCGGGAACAGCCAAAACGCCAGCAGGGAAGATCCAGCTGATCCACTCCCTGTTTTTTTCAGGAACTAAACTTCTTAAAGAGAATCCCGGGTCTGCGAAACAGATATCGACGGATGTTTGCCGGGATGCAGGATCCAAAAATCCCGCGACGATTCTATTTATTCTCCAGGATCTTTCTTTTTTAAAACCGTACAGAACGACCCGCAGCGGGTACAACCCCGTGTACAGGGCTCGATGTGGATAGTGACATTTGCCCGGGGGTATTCTACAAGCAGGTCGGCTTCGAGGTGATCTGCGAGATCGTGGGACTGGGTGACAGAAACTTCACCCGGGAACGACCAGATGGAATTCGATAAAGATCTCCGGTCCGGAGCGACGAGTCCGCAGGCCGTGGAACCCGGCGTACTCGCTTGCATGGGCGCAGATGATGTCGATGATCCGTTTCTCGTCCTTCTCCGGCAGGGAATGATCGATGAGATCGGCAAACGATCGTTTCAGGAGATCCACCGATACGTTCAGGATCACCAGTCCGACACCTATGGCGATGAGCGGGTCGAGGATCACAAGACCGGTGAAATGGATCAGGACAAGGCCGACAAAAACCCCGAGCGAAGTGTAGATATCCGTCCGCAGGTGCCAGGCATCGCTTTCAAGGGCAATAGACTCGGTCATGCGTGCCACTTTCATGAGCCGGGACGAGACATACCAGTTGGCAAGTACCGAGATTCCCATCACTGCGATACCCGCAAACAGGAACGTCTGGTCAAATTCCTGCCAGTCCCCGGATATGAGCCTTAATGCCGCTTCAATGATGATGACAAGCGCTGCAACTAAGATAAGCACCGCTTCGACGAGTCCGGATATATCTTCGAATTTCCCATGTCCGAACGAGTGGCCGGCATCCGGGGGCTCCGCCGATTTTTTCACGGAAAAAAAGGCGATGACCGCAGCGAGCAGGTCCATGGACGAATGGATCGCCTCAGAGATGATACTGACCGAGCCGAGTGCGAAACCGACAGCAAATTTCATCAGCACAAGCCCGGTGTTGGAGATCACCGACAGGTGTGCTGTCTGTGCCTTCAACCGGTGAGTTGCTTCCAGCGTATCGGGATTATCGTTCATGGATGGGATCTCGTGTCATCTTGGCAGTTTTTTAGAATGTTTCTCTGACTGCCCGGTTCAGTTACCGGTCTTTTTATAGACTTTTTCAGGATCAAATACCTTTTTCCCGATGGTCTCGCCATCGAGAGTCCGGTAAAAGCAGGTCCGGTAACCGGTATGGCAGGCAGCACCGGTCTGCTCGACTTCATAGATGAGACAGTCCTCATCGCAAGTCCACCAGTATCCTTTCCACTTTCTGGAAATGGCCGCTCTCTTCTCCTTTTTTCCAGAGTTTTTTCCGGCTCCTGCTGTAGTAGTGGGCAAATCCGGTCGACTGCGTAAGGTTGACCGCCTCTTCGTTTGCATATGCCATCATGAGGACTTCATGCGTTTCTTTGTCCTGCACGATCACCGGGATGAGTCCGCCTTCGGAAAATTTCAGGGAAAGCATATCAGAGGACACCGGCCAGTGTAGTGGTGATCGCGAGCAGGAAGTCGCCGAAGCATATTGCCGTTATGAGACCGGCGGTGATCGGGACAATGAACGGGACCGCATAGGAGATCCAGACCGTACCGGCTTTTTTGTAGGTGGCAAGTTCCTTTTCGTATTCTTCGGGATGTTCGCGGAGGTCCTTGGTGTACACCCGCCCTTCGTCAGAACGCATCCGGCGCAGGGAGTCCCAGAACCCGATGAATTTCCGCTCCACTTTGCCGTTTTTCGTGGTGAAAGTCCTCCATCACAAAGCCCCATGATTCCTGGATCTTCTCTCCTTTGACCGGGAACCCGAAGAACATGTACTGGAGCGGGGCACGATTTCCTTTTGCGATATTTATCAGGAATATCCCGACAGGTGCAATAAGGTTGAGGATCAGGGCGTTGATCAACACCGAGAACGAAAGGAACCCGAGGGGCGGTGTGTTCAGCAGCGGCGTGATCCGGAAATGTAGGTAGGCAGAATGCGATAAAGATGAGGGCCCATGCATCTGCTCCTCCGAAACAGGTGCATCTGACCGAATACATAGAAGACCCCGCAGAAGATTGCTGCAAGGGCGATATATAATCCTGAAACGCCCCAGTCTCCGCCCCCGATCATATAGAATGCGGCAATAGCAAGGATGATTACGATCAGGACAAAGTACCAGCGGCTCAGTACTTCTTCAACATTGGCCTCCCCAAGAGCCTCCTTTTTCAGCTGTTTGGCCTTGAGTTTCCGGGACCGGTTTTTTCTTGTATTCCCGGTAGGCGATATAGGAAAGAAGCCCGGCAAAGAGTGCATACCAGGGTAAGCAGCTGGAATTCAATGGTTTTTGTACCGTAGAAATAGGGTATGATAAACCATGAGAGCAGGGGCAGGGCAAGGAACGACTGCCAGATACGCAAAGTTAAATGGCGTCTCCGGATCGCGGTTGTCGATATAATCGGCGAAAAAGAAACTTGCGATCAGGGCAAGATATCCTGCGATCAGGCTGAAGTTTCCGGTTTGCTGGTAAAAAAGGACAATAGCAGCCGATATGCCTACGACAAGCATAGGATACCACGTTTTAAATGGCACGCGGCGGTCCCTGATATCAAGGTACGAGGCATAGATCAGGGTGGCAAGAACCGCAACAGCGGAGATGGCGAGCGGGTAAAATATCATAGATACCAGCTACGTTAGAGTTCCTATAACTTATGCATGGCGATTACCGGTAACGGGACAGAACACTTCCTCTGTGTCTTACAGGCGGGATATTAGTGGAATTGTGCCAGGAGTACCTTATAAAAGATGTTGCGAGGGGATAATTTCGTAAATATATAATAGGTTTATTGAAGTATATGTCAATGGTATTATGGATATACTGCGGGAACATAAGAGTACTTTCCAATTCCCGAAATCTTTCGCGTGAGATGACCTGAATGGAATTACCGGAACTCCTGGAAACAATCCTTAAAGGATCGAAATACCTCGGTACCTATTCCCTTGCGGATCTTCTCACCTTTGCGTCATCCCGTCACCTGAATGCGCTTGCAGTAGGCAAAGGATGGAAAAAGCAGTTTTTACCTTGCGTTCCACAACGGCGAACCGGAAGGTGCGATCTGCCTGGATCCCGAAGGAGCGCTGTTCGGGGATAAGGCAGTCGTCCACATCCGATCCGGCCGGAACTATGTTCTCTGCGATGTACGGGAAGATATTATAGAATCCCTTGCTATGGGGTGTCGGATATTCGAAAAATCCCATATCCGGAAGAATATCACGTATACCGTCCCGGAGATTGGCAGGAGAAGCGAGGGGATCGGTGTGGTCACCTTAAAGGTCCGCCGGGAAAAACAACCCTTAAACGGTGTCCGCGTTTCGATCAGAAAAGACGGCAAGATCGTGGGGAGCGATATTACGACAGGAAACGGCGAGGCGAGTTTTCGGATAATGCACGGGGAGTATACCTGTCTTGTCCAGGACCGGGCCCAGCAGGTAACTCATTTTCAGATATCATTCGATGATGCGGCACCCGTTCACGTGCTGGACCTCTAAACCGGTCATAACGATCCCAACAGCTTCGGGTTTTTCTTGTTTACCGACGGTATCTGGCTGAAGAACAAGACGAAATCCTTTAATTATATTATAGCAGATTTATCGCTTATGAAGATTGGACGCGAGGATTTCGAGGCGCTTATCAAAGGGGAGAAGGATATCACCCCGTATATTGAACTCAATACTCTTGAAGGGACATACTCTGTTTTTGGCGTTAAGACTGCAAGCAACCCCAACTACCTTATCAAGGCTATCTACGACATGTACGAGAGCCACCTCAATAAAAAACTGGCAGTCAAGGCGGTACGCAAGCTCTTCCGGTCCGTGGGGATGGGCTCCCTTGGCCTGTACAACCTGCTGAAAAAGTCCGGCATGGAGTTGTCACCGGCAGAATTTTTGATGCTGGTCTTCAAGCTCCAGCACCAGCAGGGATGGGGGGCCCCGTTCGAACTTGTGGAGCAGAGCGAAAAGCGGATCATCCTCCGTACAAAACGTACCTTCGAATCGGAGATCCTCAAGGACTGGAAGATGCCGGTCTGTGGCGTTCATCAGGGATGGATCGAGGGAGTGATGATGGCAGTGACCGGCAAGAACTGGTACTGCCTTGAACGCAAGTGCGTCGCAAATGGTGATGACTGCTGTGAATTTGTTATCGATCAGGTGGATCCCAGCTGGAAATTCAAGGCACAGTCTGTGGTCAAGGGAGATTCAGCCATCACGGAGTTTATCGATCACCGGCCCGTTGAAGGGACGATCAAGCTGATCGACGATCCCGTGGTCATGATGCCGAGGTTTGTCTTTACGTCCATGATGAACTCGCTCAAAAAGACCATGGGAGAACTGCCTGCGGGAGGAGTGAACTACCGGGCCTATATGGACATGGGGAAAGAAAATGTCGAGCACTACAAGAAGATGGGCATCACCCAGCCCAATGTGCTCTCCGACATGGCATTTACGTTCTATTCCCAGATGGGCTGGTTCAGGCTCGTAAAGAGCGAATGGAACGAAGAGAAAAAAGAGAAGACGATCACGCTCGAACACACCGTTGAATCCGAAGCATTCGGTTCTACGGGAAAAAATGTCTGTTACTGTACCGCGGGCCTCCTTGCAGGTATTATCGAAGGGGCATTCGGGATTAAAGTCCAGTGCCGCGAGATAAAGTGCCGTTCAAAAGGCGACGAGTACTGCGTCTTTACCGTCACCAACAAAGCTGCATAAATCCCGGTCCCTGTTTTTCCTAATGAGGGGAAAAGTCCGGAATCCCCTTTTTTAAGTTCTCGTTATTCATTGAGTATACCATCATACGCGATGAGCGGGCATTCCCAAAAATACGTTGGGTCTGGCCACAAAACCCAGTTTTCCCGCGAAATACCGTTTCGGGGAGAGAAGAAGCCGGATGACCCGAACTTTTCTTTGTCAGATATAATTCGGGTATTATCAATCGGGTTTAGAAAATCAGGTATTGTTTCTGCCTCTGCGATTCAAGAATCTATATTTAAATAATCTCATTTCCTATTGTTAAACCGGGATTATTCCGTTTATCGCTGTGAACACCATGCCGGGCATTGTTACCATCCAGATCGTAGAAGACGACGAAATTATCTCCAATCTCATCAGCGTGATCCTGGAAAAAAAGGGCTATGGTGTTGTCGGCAAGGCCGTTACCGGGGAGGACGCAATCATGAGGGCGGCCGAATTCATGCCGGATCTCGTTCTCATGGATATCAATCTCGCCGGGGTTCTTGACGGCATTACCGCGGCACGGTATATCTATTCGATCTTCCGTATCCCGGTAATCTTTTTGACCGGCCAGTGCGACGATACCATCCTTTCGCGGGCAAAAGTGGCAGAACCTTACGGTTTCATCATCAAACCATTTAACGCGAACGAAGTAGTCTCGAATATCGAGATTGCCCTGTATAACCACAATATGCGGAAACGGTTTTACGACAAGGCTGCTCTCTGGGATATGAAGAAGATCATGGCAGCGCTCGAATCGGTGATCATTACCGATATCCGGGGAAGAATTATTTTTTTAAATCCCTATGCCTGCCGATTGCTCGATGTCCCGGAAAAAGAGGCTCTGGTAAAACCGCTTAAAAACGTCCTGATCCTCGTAAACAAACAGACCGGCGAACGGATCAGCGACCCGGCACTGGATGTTATCCACGACAGGATTGTCGTCAATTATGAACTCAATACCGTGCTTGTCTCGCTTTCCAACAAGAAACGGTATGTTGCTCTGACCGCACGTCCGGTCAAGGATGATAAAAACGAGATGATCGGTGTATCCGTCCATATCCGGGAAAAAACGCCAACTGAAATCAAGATGGCAGAAAAGATCTGATCGGGTGCTTTCGTATCCTGATGGAATTTCACCCGTAAAAAAAGCAGATTATTTTTCCGATTTCTTTTTAAAGAGTGCTTTTGAGAACCGTTCGATAAATCCTTCACGGGGTTTTGCCTGTGCAGCATCCTCGGTATAGGCGACACCGATCAGGTCCGAGGCGATCTTCTTTATTGCTTTCGATGCAATGGAATCCGGGAATTTGATAACAATTGGTGCCCGGCTTGCCGCCGCCCTCCGCACGTTCGCGTCCTCGGGGATTATCCCTATGACTTTTACCCCGAGGACCTTTTCCATTTTCTTTGCGATAACCTCGCTCTTGTCCGGATCCACGCGGTTGACAATGGTTCCAAGGACATGCCCTCCCACAACTTCCGTGAGGATTTTGGTTTTCAGGGCATCCACGATGGAGGACAACTCGGGGTTGACCACAAGGATAACTTCATCGGCAACCGCAAGCGGGACGACACCATCCTTGCTGATGCCGGCAGGTGCATCGATCAATAAAAATTCGCACCGTTTTATGATCTCCTGAAAGGACATCCCGTATCTTATCCGGATCGGCCTGCTGGAATCCCTGGAGTGAGATACCGCTCGGGATAACCTTGAGTCCTGCCGGCCCGTTATAGATACCTTCGTCAATATTATTCTTCCCGGCAAGGATTTCATGCAGGGTGACAGGTGCATCCTGGAGCCCGAGGATCAGGCCGACATTTGCCATGCCGATATCTGCATCCATCAGGTAGGTTTCTTTCCCCAGCTTGGCGAGCATTGTCCCCAGATTGACGGAAACGGTGGTTTTTCCGGTACCGCCCTTCCCGGATGCAATTGTGTAAACCTTGACCATCCAGCACCTGTCAGCCTAATTATAATTTACCTTGATATAGGTATAAGGAAATATTTTATTTATGTCTTTCATATCCGTGTTATATCCACCACTTTAAAATATCTTTTGCCTCCTGCACAAGAGCCGGTTCCTGCCCGTCGGTAACCGGCCCGGTTGTTTTGGTTATCATGACAAGAGACGACCCTTTATGCTCTATATCATAGATCCGGATCCCCTCAGGTTGTACGTGTGAAGGATCGGTATGGTTGCCGGCAAAACCGGGCAATCTCTTCTGCTGTCGGGGATTCGATTGAGGAAGCGAGCAGGAGTCCGTCTGCGGTTGCAAGCGTGGCCTCCACAAGGGAGTATTTTTTGGCAAGTGCCGCAAGGCTCGCGTGGAGGCTGGCCCTGTCATGGAGACAATCCGTATCTTCCTGTGCGGGAGAACGGGCCGGTGCTGCAACATTTGTTACGGTTGATTTCCGGAACTTCTGCGGAGTTTGTCCGATCGATGGTGGGGTGCGGAATGATTTCGGTACGATCTTTAGTATTTTTTCCCGTTCTGCCGCCCGGGACTTGATTAGAATGACTATCGCTATAATCACGCCAATAATCCCGATACCTGCGGCAAGGTACAAGAGATTATTGTCGATACCTGGAATCAGGGAAATACTACTGCCCCCGTAATTCATTCACGGTCCATCAGGTGTTCCAGATGGAGGTTCTTTACCATGGTTTTGCATTCTTCCCTGAATTTTCCGGTTACTTCGTCAAGATTCATGGAATCGAAAGTATCCAGATCGCTTTCTGCCGCGGTCTGGGCGGAAACGCTCTCCTTTTTTGCCTGCCCGTCTGGTTTTTGGGGAGGTATCCGTATCGATACCGGTGGTTCCCGTATGGGATTTTTCGGACTGGCAAGCGGCCGGTGAACTTTTCCGGGGGATGAGACTGTAATGCAGCCGGCCGTTCGCTTGCAGGTGTACGGTGGACCGGGGGAGAGGTTTTGTCTTTTTGGAGCCCTGCTCCATATGACTGGGGAATATGGGAGGACTGTTTTATTCATGGCCGGAGCAGCGGGGCCGGTCCGGTGTATGCGTTCTGGTTTGTTGAATTCCAGGGATAACTGGATCTGTGCCTCATCAAGGGACGAGAGGGCCGCATCGATTCCTTCTTCTGAAAAGGCATACAAGCAGGTTTTCCAGCGCAGCTTCTCCTTTCCATGAGCCATATTCTGCCAGGATACATTTCCCCGATTTCATCACCAGCGTGCTAATTTCATCCCGGCAGGAGATGCTGCAGATCCCGGAAAACCGGCCCCGTTCCAGTTCCTCCAGAACATCTGCGGCTCTCTGGTTCTTTTTGATCTCCCGGAATGTTCCGCGGGGAAGTTGCATAATCACTCTAATGGTTGCATTTGACTATATAGTTTCTTTTTTTATAAACCGGGGTATCCCGGAAATCCCTGCACGTTCCCGCTTAAATCATACTCACATACCGACAACTCCATTACCGGTAAAGCCTGCTTAAGGGCTCATATATAAAAACCAACATTTTAATAAGAAAAGAACAAGAATGAGTCATTTAATAGTGGTGAAGAAATGCTCAAGCCGTTGTTAGAGGAGTTTTTAAGGGTAGAAGGTGTATCGGCTGCAGTTGTCGTAGGAAGAGACGGTTTTGTGATTGAAAGTGCGGTATCGGGAAAAGTGGATATCGAGGCACTGGGTGCCATGGCTTCAACGGGCCTTGGGACATCGGAGGCCATGGGAAATACCCTCGGGAAAGGCGAACTTTCCCAGATGCTCGTTGAACTTGAAAAAGGTCCGATTATCCTTGCTCCTCTGTCAGCGGACGAATTGATTGCACTTGTTGCAGATACAACGGCAAATATCGGTCGGATCCGCTACGAACTCAAGAAGAACAAGGAACGCATTGTTGCGGCATTATAACCTTCTTCTTCATATCCGGGTTTTTTTATGAAACTGCCTGCAGGTACCGGGGGACGTGTACTTATTAATCCCCATAAGGAAGGGATGCTCCAGGCCCTGATGGTCTTTACCGGGGCCATCGAGATCGATTCCGGAAGCGGACGGGGTTTTCTCCTCACCCGCAGCGGGGAACTGGTAGCTGCGTATTTCAGGAACCCGCAGGGAATCTGCAAGGGAAAACCGGCAGTACAGTTTCTTATGCGGGAAGTGGAAGCAGGAGCAGGGTGGTTCCCAGCAGAATATCATTATGAGAGCATACGGCTCCAGCGATTTTGCCGAAGGCGCTGGCATTATGTACTGAAGGTGGTCTGCTCATTGAACCTGAACCAAACCCGGGGAATGCAGAAATGCCCGCCGTGGAAAATCCTGTTCTTCCCCGACAATCGCCCACTCCTCTCGATGAAGCCATGCTCGCAAAGATTGCCTCCCAGCCGGGTGTCATTGCCGTCTCTGCATTTTATGAAGGATTTCCTGTCAGGTCGCTGGGAGAAGGCGATTTCGAGCATGTGGCAGCACGGGCGGAAGACTTTCTCCGGGCCGGGTCGCGGATTGCCGAAGATATGCATATGGGTCAGGCCGAGCAGCTGATCCTTGAGACCGCGGAAAGGAAAGTGATCATTGCCCCCTGCGGCGATCTCTTCATCTGTATTATCGCACAAGCGGATGTCCAGCTGGGACTGTTGCGTGTCCTTGTTAAAAGCCTCCAGAGTGAAGGAGGGAGTGCTGTTTGAATCTCCGGGACACCCGGATCTGGTGTACATGCCTGCCGGATTCAATCCAGAGGATAGATATAGTCAAAGATAAAAGGATGTTTTATAAAAATACTGGTACATATCCAAGGGGAGGCTGTTTGGGTTGACGTCACAGGATGAGGAAAAACAAACAGATATCAGCGCTCTTTTAAAAAAAATTCGTGGTGCCTGTACATCTGAAGAGAAGCCGGCCGCTCCTGCCACACCCACACCAGAGGAAACTGCCGGGCAGGAAGAGGAAGATTCTCCGAAAACCGGGGATTTTTCAGAACTTATAAAAAAACTGGGTCTCGGGTCTCCGGCGGCGGTTCCGGAGAGCCTGCCGGAGAAACAGGATGCGCCGGGCGAGAACGTTCGCCCGGATTCTGAAAACGGCCTCTCCGATGACGATGCACTCTTTGAAGAACTTCCGGCCGAGGCCCCGAAGGAAGAAACCCGGGATCAGGAATTGTCCGGCAGTGACGTACGGGAGTTTCTGGGGAAGTTCCTTGCACAATCGGGAACTGCATCCCAACAGGTCTCCCCCTTAAAGGAAGAGGAAAAACCACCGGTTCCCCCGCCAGCGCCTTTACCGCAGGAACCTGCAGTTGAAATTATCGATCAGGATCCCCGCGAACACGAAACCTCATCGTTTTTTAAAAAGAGAAAATCTGCACGGAATGCGGAAATTGCCAAAGCTTCAAAGGCAGAACAGGAAACTGACGACAAAGTAATCTCCGTCAACCAGATATCAGAACTTTCCGGCCTGATCCTCCCCAAGGGCGCCACATTCCAGATTGACGAGATCAAACTCCGTGGAAGCTTTAACGCCTTCGAAAGCACGGGTACCGGGTCCCTGCCTCCGGAGCTTGCCGATATCTGGAAGCGCGAGTTTTCGACAGCCGGGTTCAAGGATCTCGAATCCGAACTTGCGCTGGAACAGGATACCCTCAAAAAAGCACCGGCCAAAAAAACCGGCCTGTCGTCTCTCTTTAGCGTCATCCGTTCGGCTCCCGAAGAGTACGATGCAAAGATCCACGGCCCCCTGGTGGATCTCTCGTTTGAATTAACACCGGGAATCGAAGAAATGGAAATGTACCCGGTCAACGAACCATACGCATACGTGCGGGTGATCTACGACCATGCCACCCACGAATACACCTATCAGGTTATCGAGCCAGTTCTTACCGAACCCGAAAAAGATCTCTTAACCGAACTCAAGGAACGCCTCTTCGAAACCCTCGATATCAACACAAAAGATATCTCAAAAGAAGAAGCACGGCGCCAGCTCCGTACATCCGTAGACGATATTCTTGCAGATTACGGTATCAAGCTCAGCCCGGTCCAGCGCGAGAAGATTCTCTATAACATGCACAAGGATTTCCTCGGCGACGGCCTGATAGATGCGATCATGCACGACAAGTATATCGAGGATATCTCGTGTGATGGCGTGAATACCCCGATTTTCGCATTCCATTCAAGTTACGAATCGATGAAGACGACATTGATGTACCACAATGCCGAGGAACTCGATTCGTTTGTGACAAAACTCGCCCAGCGTGCCGGCAAGTACATCTCCATTGCCGAGCCGATCCTCGATGCAACCATGGGCGACGGGTCGCGTATCCAGATGACGCTCGGGCAGGAAGTTACCGCCCACGGTTCGACCTTTACCATCCGTAAATTCAAAGACGAACCGATCACCCCGACCGACCTCATTGAATGGCACACGTTCGCCCCGCTTTCCCTGGCCTACATCTGGCTCGCTGTCGAGAACGGCAAATCGGCGATCTTTGCCGGGGGAACCGCATCAGGAAAGACCACGTCGCTGAACGCCGATCTCCCTGTTTATTCCCTCCGATGGCAAAGATCGTCAGCCTTGAAGATACCCGGGAAGTAAAACTCCCCCACCCCAACTGGATCCCGAGCGTTACCCGGGACTCGTTCGATACCGCCGGGCGCGGGGAGATCAACATGTACGAACTCCTGCGTGCAGCCATGCGTCAGCGGCCGGAATACATCATCGTGGGTGAAGTCCGTGGCAAGGAATGCCAGACGCTCTTCCAGGCAATGAGCACCGGGCACGTCACGTATTCGACCATCCACGCAGACTCGGTTGCAAGCGTCGTGCACCGTATCGAGAACCCGCCGATGGACGTCCCGCGGAACATGCTCTCTGCTCTCGATATCGTCAGTATCCAGGTACAGGCCCGGATGGGCGGAAAACGGATCCGCCGGAAACAAGCAGATCGTCGAGATCCTCGATATCGATCCCCGGACCAACGAACTGATCACAAACGAGGTGTTCCGCTGGAAATCGGCAACGGACGAGATCGCTTACTCCGGGAAGTCCTATATCCTCGAAGAGATCATGGAAGCCCGGGGCTGGAACGAGAACCGGATGCGGGAAGAGCTCAAAGCGCCGGCAGGAAGTCCTCGAATGGATGCGGATCAAGAAGATCCGCCATTACAAGGATGTCGCAAAGATCCTGATCTCGTATTACCGCGAGCCGGAAGTCGTCATCGAGCGGGTAAGGAAGGATCTGTATGAATAGTTTCGAACGGTTCTGTTTCAACCTTCTTGGCATGCGGATGAAGGCACGGAGGGAGGATTATCTCCAGCTCAGAAACGACCTGATCTCCGCCAGGCTCAAAACCCCGTTTGAGGTGTACATCTCTACTGCCGTCATCAGTTCCATCATCGTCGGGCTGGTATCCGCCGTCTTCCTTGGCCTGCTCACCTGGGTCTTAAAACTCCCCTAACCTCATCAAGTACAAAGGCGAAGTTCCGTCAGCGATGCTCTTCCTCAACCAGTACGGCCTCGTCCTCGGGACCGTTTTCGTGGTTATCTTCTCGCTCCTGGTTTTCGGGGGCATGACCTATGTGGTCTTTCTGGCCTACCCATCTGTCGTAGCCGGGAACCGGCGCAGGAATATCGATGCAACCCTCCCGTACGCCATCAACTACATCACTTCCATGTCCACTGCCGGTATCACCCCGGCCGAGATCTTCCGCCTGCTGGGCGACAGCCCGATCTACGGGGAAAGCGCGGTAGAGGCCCGGTATATCGCCCGCGAGATCGATATCTTCGGGAAAGACCTGATCGATGCGCTCAGGATCGTCTCGGCAAGCACGCCCTCCCACCGCATGAAAGAATTCCTGCAGGGTGCCATGGCCAGTATCTCCAGCGGAGGGAACCTCACGGATTATTTCCGCACCAAGGCAAATCAGTACGCCCTGGAGAACCGCCAGACCCAGAAGCTGTTCCTGGATACCCTTGCGCTCATCGCCGAAGCCTATGTAACCGCAATGGTAGCCGGGACGCTGTTCCTGATCATCCTCCAGTCCATCATGTCCGTCCTGGGCGGCTGATTCCAAGCCCATCTTTCTCTACATCATCATCTATATGATGATCCCCTTTGGCACGTCGATGTTTATCATTATGATCAGTTCCATGACCCCGGAGACCTGATATGGCGATCAAAGATACGTTTTACGGGATTACTGGGTCAGAAAAAGGACGCAAAGCCCCTCCCCGGTCAGCCTCTTTCCCGGGCAGAGATGGACGCCGCAGAGGACGAGCTTGTCACCATTTCCGCCAGACTTGAGTCCGAACGGAAAAGCCGCGAAGGGATGGGCCGGTTCTTCAAGCACCCGTTCCGCGTCCTGACCGAGAAACCGGAGAATATCCTCATCGTATGTATCCCCCTCTCACTGATCGTCTTTATCGGAGGATTTATCTCGATGGTGAGGATGTACGGCATCAAGGTTCTCTTCACCTCGACCGTGATCGATGATTTTGCCGTTCTTGCAATCCTGATCTCTATTGTCCCGGTGGCAATACTGGATATGCGGGAGCAGAGCCGGATAAAAAGCCTGGAGGAAGCGCTCCCGAACTTCTTCCGCGATCTTGCCGGTATGAACGATTCCGGTATGACCCTCCCGAATGCCGTCCACCTGGTTGCCGGTGCAGAGTATGGCGCCCTCTCGCCCCATATCCGGAAACTGGACAACGAGATGTCATGGGGTGTTGGTTTTGTCGAAGGGATGTACCGGTTCGGGAAGACCCTCGGGACCCCGCTTGCCGACCGGAGCGTAGACCTGATCGCAAAGGCGAGCAAGGCCGGCGGCGATATCAGCGAAGTTCTGCGGGCTGCGGCAAGCGATACATTCGAGACGGTGAACCTTGCCCAGGAACGCCGCAACAATATGCTGATCTACGTGATCATCGTGCTTGTCTCATGGGCGGTGTTCATGTTTGTCATTGCCATCCTTGTCAGTACATTCCTGAGCACGATGGCTACCGCGGGAGCAGCGGCGCAGGTGACTGCTGCGAGCAGCAAGTTCATGACCCGGATCGATCTTCCGGCCTACAAGCGCCTGTTCTGCCACGCGGCGATGATCCAGGGGTTCTTCTCGGGACTCTGCGCCGGCCAGATGGGTGAGGGACGGGTTATTGCGGGCCTGAAGTATTCCGCGATTATGCTCGTCATATCCTGGTTCGTGTTCCGGTTCTTTATCTGATCTTTTTTTATGCATTCGGATATCGGGGCACTTCTGACCGCTTTTTGGAACTGGTACAATGCCCGGATATAGTCTCAGGGATATACCCGATCCACGCAAACGACAGGAAATCCTGAACGGCTGATGTCAGGTTAAAAAAGGATAATCGTCAGGAAATATTTTCCGTGCTGTATCCCTTAAGGGAGAGGAGCTCTTTTACCCGGTCGCGGTGATTTCCCTGCAATTCAATGGAATTGCCTTTCACCGTACCGCCACAGGCAAGTTTCCCTTTCATGAATTTTGAAAGGTCTTCGAGATCAATATCGGTTGGATCAAGCCCCTCTATCACGGTCACTTCTTTCCCGTACCGGCGCTTGTTCACTTTTACATTGATCCGCTGCTGTTCCTTTGCTACCTCCTCACAGATACACAATTCCTTAGGAAGTCCACACGTCGGGCAAATGCCACCAATCATTACAGCTATTTTTAAGTTCTGGTTATTTATTACTTGGCATTGTCCGGGCGGTTTTACATCCAGTATGGACTGTTTGAACGCAATTCTGGCACGAATCTGTTTTATGTGCGGCACGTCCAATGACTTTTACCAATGTCGCTCATGGTTCTCGGGACCTCGTCCCACGTGGGAAAGAGCGTGACCGTTGCCGCACTCTGCCGGTGCCTGCTCCGCCGCGGCTTCCGGGTGGCCCCGTTCAAGTCCCAGAACATGAGCCTCAATTCATTTGTCACCGCAGACGGGGGAGAGATCGGGATGGCACAGGCCATGCAGGCATGGGCAGCCCGGCTTGCCCCGGCAACGGACATGAACCCGGTTCTCCTCAAGCCAAAAGGAGACTGCGTCTCGCAGGTTGTCCTGTTCGGTCACCCTTACAAGGATGTCCCGATCGGAGAATACTATAAGGAAACACCCTCGCCTCCTTGACGAAGCCGGTCGCATGCCTTCGAAGGCTCGAAGCGGAGTACGGCCAGGTCGTGGTCGAAGGGGCCGGGGGAGCGGCGGAGATCAACCTCTACGACTCGCGACATCGCAAATACCCTGCTTGCCGAACAGCTCAGAATCCCCATCATCCTTGTCGCCGATATCGAGCGGGGCGGCGTCTTTGCCCAGATCTACGGGACCATACAGCTCCTGCCGGAGACCGTCCGGCCGCTCGTAAAAGGGATCATCATCAACAAGTTCTGCGGCGATCCCGCAATCTTTGCCCCGGGAATACAGCAGATCGAAGAGATCACGGATCTTCCGGTCTTTGGCATTGTCCCGTATTTTTCCCTGCCGCTCCCGAGCGAGGACTCCCTCTCGATAGGCGATAAATCCCAAAGGAATTTCCCGGTCCGTATTGCCGTGATCCGCCTGCCCCATATCGCGAACTTCACGGATTTCGAACTCCTCGAACAGTACGCGTCTGTCGAGTACATCCCCTGCGACGCAGCCCTTGACTGGCTACGATGCCGTCATCGTTCCCCGGTACCAAGAATACCGATCGACGATCTCGCCGCGCTCAAAAAATCAGGGATGGACCAGAGGATCGCCGAAGCCCGGGAACCGGGGGATACCGGTGATTGGCATCTGCGGGGGCTACCAGATGCTCGGAACAACCCTGGTCGACGACGGCTTCGAATCGGCGGCAGGAACCTACCCGGGCCTTGGCCTCCTCGACTGCGTCACGCGGTTTGCCTCGTATTCCAAGAACACCACTCAGGTACAACGCGAAGCCTGCCCGGTACCGCCGATCCTTTCAGCGATGGGCAGCGTGACCGGGTACGAGATTCATATGGGCGTCACGGGCGAGGGTACGGACCGCGAGGCATTTAGTGGCGACGGGCGTGTCAGCCCGGATGGTCTTGTCTTCGGGACCTACATGCACGGGCTCTTTTTAAATCCCCCGGCGGTCAATGCCCTCCTTTCGTATCTGTATGCAAAAAAAGGACTTCCCTATACCCCGATCAGTGCAGCTGGCAGCGACCCGTACGACGATCTTGCAGATATCTACGAGCAGCACGTTGACATGGATGCCATCGTTGCACTGATCCGGTAACTGCCGATAGACCCGGGTATCCGTGATCACCCGATGATATCTGCAATATTGTGGAACCCCTCGCCCTGCCGGTCTGCACACCGGACTGCCTGCACCTGCGAGAGATCGACCTCGCCGGTCACCTGGCATTTTACACAGTAGGCAAGCGAGGGAGACTTCACGTACTTTCCCCTTAATTTTGAATTCCCTGCAGTGAATACAGAGCCGGCAGTGGTCGACCGGCTCCCGTTTTTCCGGAAGACACTGGACGGTGCCATTGGTTACCTCAAGTTCGCGGTTTGTATCGGATCCCATACGCGTTCCCTCGTTATCCCATAGGTATACAGGCACTATACTTAAAGCAATTCAGCGCCAAGATTACCACTCATGAAGGTGTGTATCATGTGCGGGGGAGAAGGTACGCGCCTCCGCCCCCTCACATTCGAACGCCCGAAGCCCTGTATCCCGATTGTCAACCGCCCGTCAATCCAGCACCTGGTCTCCCATCTCTCCAACCTGGGGTTCCGTGAAGTGGTCATGACGCTCGGGTACAAAGGGCAGGATATCGAGAACGCCCTCGGCGACGGCTCGCTTTTTGGTGTCGACATCACGTATGTCCACGAGAAGACCAAGCTCGGGACGGCCGGCAGTGTCCGGAATGCAAAGAAGTACCTCGACGGACAGGACTTCCTCGTGGTCGGGGGAGATCATGTCACCGATCTCAATGTCCTCGAATTCTACCGGTTCCACCGGACCGAGAAGGCTATCACTTCCATAGGTCTCATCTCGATCGACGATCCCGGGGAGTACGGTATCGCCGAGATCGATGTTAACTACGAGATTAAAAGGTTCAAGGAGAAGCCTGCCCCGGGAGAGATCTTCTCGAACCTCGCAAGCACGGGGATGTACGTCTGCAAGCCCGAGGTCTTCGACTATATCCCTGCCGGAAAGAAGTTCGATTTTGCCCGCGACCTCTTCCCGCACTTAATGGAGGACGGAAAAACCCTCAAGGGATGGCTTGCCCGCGGGAACTGGACCGATGTTGGCAGCCCCCACTCGCTCCGCCAGGCAGAACGGTGGAAACTCCAGGATATCATGACAACGGATATCATCGGCGACCTCTCCATGCACGGGGCCCATGTCCAGGGGCCGGTGCAGCTGGGTGATTCCATTACGCTCGGGAAGAACACCCGCGTCATCGGGCCGGTGGCGATTGGCTCCGGGACAACGATCGGAAACAACGTTTTAATCGGCCCCTATACGAGCATCGGGGAGCGTTGCATTATCCGAAACAACGCGAAGATCTTCTCGTCATCCCTGTATAACCGGGCCGTGATCGGGCCCAACACCACTATCTCCGGAAGCATCATCGACAACGACACCCATGTCGGCGAAGGGTGCAGCATCGAGAACGATACGGTGATCGGCCCCCGGGTCGTCCTGCGTGACCGGGTCATCGTCCACTCAAAGACCCGGGTCTGGCCCGAGGTCGTTGTCTGCGACGATACCGTGGTAAAAGAGCATATCTTAAACGATAAGTTCGATCTCCGGTGCGAGGGATCATAAAATAATTTTTACGGCCGTTTTACCAGCCGCTGCGTGATTGCAACGAGCGGGTGGCGGGCATAGTCCAGCACCTGCACGTCGTCGAGTGTTTTTAAGTTCATCGTGTTTGCGGTCCGCTCCATCCCGAGTTCGATGTCATCGTTTATCTCGATAATATAGGCATCGAGCGCAGTGATCCCGAGACGTTTTGCCGCAATGGCCCGGTGATGGCCGTCCACGAGGATCGTCCTGCCCGGGCGTCTCACGACAATGATGGGTTCGGCAAGGCCTTTTTTGATCTCGTAGATCCTGCCCTCAAGCTCGTCCTCGTAGATCTTGGACTGGGTGGGGAGGAGGTCCTTGATGGGAACGATGCCCCGGTTAAGGGTCGGGTCGACACCGTAGAGTTTCTTTAAGGTGGTCATGAAATTGAACACTTTCTCCGGGGAGACGTGTTCGATCTGGGAACGGATCACATCGGAGTTCGAGATGATCCCGAGCAGGTGGTTTTTTTCGTCAACTACGGGGAGTTTCTGGATCCCCCTCCGGAAGATCACCCGCGCCGCATCGGAGATGTCCATCTCGGGATCGGCAACAATCAGTTCCCCGGACATCGCCTGCTCTATCGTCTCACCGGCCTTTACAAAGAGAAGGTCGCGTGCAGCAATGTACCCGACGACTTTGTCGCCGTCCACAACAGGAAATCCGTCGTGCTTGGTCTGCTGGATCTTCGCGATCACCGATTCGACCGTACCGTGAAGATCGACGCTGACGACATCATAGGTCATATAGTCCTTGACCTTTTTCTTGTCCATCAGTACAGGTTCCGGCGCGAATTCCTTTAAAGGGATCGGTTAAAAAAAGTGTGGGGAGGAGGAAAACGTCCTTTATTCTATCTCGATCCGTGAGGCCGGCGCGGCGGTGGTGCGTTTGAGATGGACGTCCAGCACGCCGTTTTTGAAGCTGGCCTTTGCATGATCCTGGGATACTTCTGCCGGGAGCAGAACCATGCGCTGCATTGTCCCGTACATCCGTTCCCGCATGTAGTAGTCTTTGGATTTTTCTTCGTTCTGCCCTTTTCGCTCGCAGGAGATCTCAAGGGTGTGCGGGTTTACCAGCTGGATGGTAACATCCTCTTTTTCAATGCCCGGAAGATCCGCAATTACGACAACTTCATCGTCATGCTCCTGGACGTCTACGCGGAATTCCCCGCGGAGCGCCGGCAACATGCGGTCATGCATTCCACCGGCAGGGAGAAGCATTCTCCCGCCGCGCTGCATCTGGGAGAACATGTTCTCCATCTCCGCTCGCATATCTTCCATCTCCTGCCACATTGATTCTAACGGATACTTTCTCCATGCCATTGTTGTCCCTCCTTTTCTGGTATTCCCATCCGGTATGGATGAGATAACTTATAGTTAGTGTTCATTACTTATAAAGAATCGCAATTTACCGGGCCTGCATCACTCCCGGGTCCGTAGTCACAGGCCTGTCGCGCACCGGAAGTATCGGCTATCAGAATAGTTTATGACCGTTCGGCATGGACATAATAAGGAGGATTGTAGGAATGGGCACGAAAAAGCAGGAAGAAAAATCAAAAAAGCTCTGGATAAAAGTGCTTGCGGTCGGCCTCTGTGTCGTCGTCGCCGCAATGATGGTGATCTCCGCTATGGGATCGAGCTGGATCTCATCGCTTGCGGTTGTGAAACCGGGCGATGTCGCGGTCGTGGATTATACCCTTAACGATGCACATGGCAACCCCCTTGTTACCACCGATGCCCAGGTGTATAAACAGGCACTCAGTTCCGGTTCGAATATCTTATACTCAAAGCAGCTTACCGTAACCGCGAACCAGTCTGCGGCATCGTCGGTATACCCGGTCCAGGTGTACAGCGAGGGAACCGGCTGGTCCACCCAGTTCGCCCTGTTTGCGAACGAATACGATGCGATCAGCAACGGGATTGTCGGGATGAGGGTAAACGGCCAGAAAACGATCTCCCTGAAGGAAAACAACCCCATGACCCAGGTCTGGACGGCAGAGCAGCTCGAAGCGCACAGTGTCAATTTCTCTGCGATGAAGGTTGGCAGTGTCCTTGCCCTCGGGGTTTCATCGAATCCTGATGCTGCATACAGCAACTCCACGAGCGACTATTACATGCGCCTTGGCGAGGTAACCAACAAGACGGCCGATGATATCACCCTTGATTTCTCGTATCCGTCGGTCGATGTAACGGTGACCTCCCTCAATAAGGCATCGTCCTGATCCAGCATCGGGACAAAATCTCTTTTTAACTCGATTTGCGGGAGAGGGACACGGTCTCTGAACCGGCGGGTAACCGATTCTTCATATTTTGGTGAACGTACATCCGGGATTTCCTTACGTGTACGTACCCGCACAGTCCCTTGATATTCCCTATTTTTGTGTCAGACCCCCTGCATCACTGTTTCCGGTATTTTCCCCAATTTTATCTTCGTAAAATTGCTGTCATTTTGCTCCGGAATTTATCCTGCCATGCAGGGGGTCTGACCTAAAATTAGTGTACGGGCAGGGGCTGGGGTGTCCCTTCCATCCAGTGACCGGTAAGCATCTCATTATACGGTTTTACCGGGATAAACCGGTACTGACGCAACCCTGTTTTTGCATCCAAATCGTACTCAAAAACGAACCGGGCTGGATGAGGGGGTCGGGCACGAAAATAGTCCCGACCCGATCTCATGGAGAACCTGAAACAACCGCTTTTAAGATATGCAAAAAAGATCCCGTTTCCCGGGGTGTCCGGGTACGGGCGGGAGAAAAGTGCTATGCCAAAAAACAGGTATGTCGGGCAATGCCCCTTACCCTTTTACACCGTAGATCCGCTTTATCCGGTGCGCCACGGTCTTCCAGGTATCCTTTCGCATCAGGGGCCCGTCGCGCAGCTTGATGTGGGAGATGACAAACTTCTTGTTGTCCACGATGTACTTCCCGCCCACGACAAACTCTTCCTCCCCGTCGCATTCCTTGTAGAGCGGGATGGTCTTTCTCCCATCGTGGATCGAGATCTTCACGACCACCCGGTCGATGGTCCGGGTCCAGAGCGTTGTGATATCCTTCACCTTTGCCCGCTGGAGACGCTTGTCCCCGCATTCGATAGCGGTGATCTCGACTCCATAGGCATCGTCCCCGTACTCTGCCACGAGGTGGTCGCCTACGGAGCACTCGTCGTCGGGATCGAACTCGATGCTGCCGGTGATGGATTCGTGTTCGCGGGAGATGATGGTCTTTACGACAAGGGGTTTTTGCTCTTTCTCTTTTGGGATATGGTGGTGGTGCCCGCATACGGTGCAGCGGACGAGGCGGTCGCGGGACTCGGAAATGACCTCGTGCTCGGTCTCCTCGTTGCACACAGGGCACAAAACGGTGATAAACATTAAAATATGAATGGCACCCCCACATGATAAAACATGGAGGCGCAGGAAACGATTCGTTGCCGGGGCCACCCGCTCGTCCTCGGCACGCACCCGACCACATTCGAGGTAACCTGCGAGGAGCACCTCACCGAGAACGGCAACTGCATCGTCGGTGTCGGTGCCGACAAAGGATGCGCCGGGCTCTCCCCGGAATTTAAGGAGTGCCTCGCCCACGACGATGCGGTGCTCGTGACCCGGCTTTTGGCCGGCGGGGTCGAGGCCGTGATCCGGATCGCGGGGTGCAGACGGCCTTTTACTCAATCACCCGACCGACATGGTCTGGCGGCGGAGCACGTTTACCTGCGGGCGGACGATCGGGATCTGCTCCGATCAGGGTGGCGGCTAGCCCTGCCGAGGGCACTGATCGATGCGCTCAAGGCAGGCGCCGAAATGACGGTGACCCTGACGGTCACGCGTCCCGGCTGAGTGTCGTGATCTTCTCTTCGGCCTCTGCAAGCAGGGTCTCGCACTGTTTTACGAGTGCCGCACCCTGCTCGTAGAGCTTCATGCTCTCGTCGAGGCTTGTCGATCCGTCTTCGATCTTTGCGATAATCTGCCGCAGCTGTTCGATCTTTTCTTCATAGGTTTCCGTCATGGTCAACACGCTCCACGATCACCCGGCTCCTGCCGTCGATAAACCGCAGGGAGAGCCGATCTTCTGTTTTGAGGGCATCCACGGATGTGACAAGCACGCCGTCTTTTTCTGCAACGCAGTAGCCATGGGCAAGGAGCGCTTTCGGGCTCCTCCCTATAAGCGCAGTCTGTAAGCCCGCGAGCACCAGCCGCTCCCGCTCGCACCGGGTGGCAAACGCCCGCTCCAGCCGGTCCGCGAGATCGGCCGTGGCCTGCCGTTTCTCTTCGATCTTTTTGGCAAACCTCTGTGGGCGGAGCCGGTCTTTGAGGCCGTCGAGGTCGTCCTGCGCCCGCGAGACCTTTGCAAGCAGGGCAGTTCCCAGCTGGCAGCGCAGGTCGCGGAGCGCGAGCCGGAGGTCTTTTCTGTCCGGCACCACGAGCTCTGCCGCAGCGGACGGGGTGGGCGCCCGGATATCTGCCGCAAGGTCGGCAAGTGTCACGTCCACCTCGTGGCCTACCGCTGAGACCACCGGCACCGGGCAGGCTGCAATCGCCCGCACGACATCGGGATGGTTGAAGGGGAAGAGGTCTTCGAAACTCCCGCCGCCCCGGGCAACGATCACCACATCGACGTGTCCCGCGACCCGTTCAATCGCCCGGGCGATCTCAACATGGGCAGTCTCGCCCTGCACGGCGGTCGGGGAGATAACGATCTCCACCGGGTATCTCCGCGCAATCACAGTCCGGATATCGTGGATCACCGCGCCAGTCTCGGAGGTAACGACCCCCACCCGTGCGGGAAATGCCGGGAGCTCCCGTTTCCGTTCCGTTGCAAAACAGCCCTCGGCCGCGAGCTCCTTTTTCCACTTCTCCACGAGCAGGTATTTCTCCCCGAGCCCGCCCCGGGCCATCGACTGCACCTGTAACTGGTAGGAGCCGTGCGGCGCATAGACCCGGACCGAACCGGTGACCGTCACCTCCATTCCGTCCTCCGGTTCGAAGGCGAGCCGGTCCGCGTCCGACCGCCACATCACGCACTTGATCACCGCGGCAGTGCTCCCCCCGCCTTTCTCCGAAAGGGAGAAGTAGCGGTGGCCCCGGGCGTGGTGCTTGTAGTTCGTGATCTCGCCGAGCACTTTTATGTCCTGGAGCCGGGAATCGTCGAGGAGGTCTTCGATGACGGCGGAGACCTCGGCTACCGTGAGCGGTGCATCCGGAACAGCCGGGGCACTGGCCGTCTCCGGCTCTTTTTCGGGCTCGTCGCGGTAGAACCAGTCCATGAAGGAAATATTATGCTGCACGCCGTTTATCAATTAGTAGTATCATGACGGCGTATGGCATTTCGAGCATGTTCTTCCACGAGTACACCACGGAGGAGATCTTCTCGTTTGCCGCAAGATCGGGCCTCGACGGGGTCGAGTACTGGCTGGAGACCCCGCACTTCTGGCTCCGCGACCTGCCCGCCGCGGAAGTGATCGCTGCAAAAGAGGCGCATCCCGGGATCCATACGCTCACCGTCCACACGCCGGTCCTTGACCTGAACCCCTGCTCGATCAACCCAGACGTTGCGGAGGTCTCGGTTGCGTGGGCGGTCCGGTCCCTTGAGATGGCGCAGGAGCTCGGGGCGACCGTGCTCACCGTTCACCCGGGGAGGAGGACGGCCAAACGCCCGCCGGGCGATGCGGACTTTGCACGGTTCGACCACTATATCGGGACGCTCCGCGATGCGGCGACAAAGGATTCGGTAACGGTCGCAATCGAGAACATGGAGCCCGCGGTCAACTCCCTGATCTGTACCCCGGAGCGGATGCGCGAGGTGCTCGACCGCGAGCCCTGGCTGAAGTTCACGCTCGACACCTCCCATGCCCTTGCAGCCTCGGAGGAGACCGTGATGCAGTATATCGACCTCTGCGGCGACCGGCTCGCAAACGTCCACATCAGCCGGGCGGAGCAGGGGAGGCTCCATTTCCCTCTCGACAGGAGCCCGGTCATCGGGCGGATCCTCGAAGCGCTCCGCGACCGCCGGTATAGCGGCGGGCTGATGCTCGAGATCGACGACCTCAACTTCAGCCGGCCGGTTACCTCTTCTGAAAAGATCGCCGTGCTCTCCCGGGACAACGCGTTCATGCGCGAATGCATGGCCCCCTAAGCTGCCGCCTGCCGCAGTCCGTTGGTTTTATTAAATCACGTCCCCCATAGTTTGGATGTAAGACAGACTATGAACCAAGGTACTGGCGTGTTTTTACACGGCGTGAAAGAGGATGATTGAGGACTTTTTTTATCTTCTGCTCTTTATTATCTGCATCCTCCTTTCCGCCTTTTTTTCGAGTTCGGAAGTTGCGCTGATCTCGATCACGAAAGCGAAGGTCAGGACACTCGTCAACGATAACCGTCCCGGAGCTGCGGCGCTCGCAAAACTCAAGGAGAACCCGGACCACTTCCTGATCACCATCTTAATCGGGAACACCGTCGTCAATATCGCCGCTGCCGCGATTGCGACCGCGATCGCGATCAGTGTTTTCGGGAGTATCGGTGTCGGGATTGCGACCGGGGTGGTCACGGTCGTGCTCCTGATGTTTGGCGAGATCGGCCCCAAGATCTATGCGTCCCGCGCCTCGGATACCTATCCCCGGGCGGTGGCGCCCGTCATCCTTGGCCTGTCCCGCGTTCTTTCACCGCTCATCTGGGCCATCCAGAAGGTCTACCCTTCGCGCGGTATGGGAAAGGATACGGCCGAACCCGCGGTGACCGAGGAAGAGATCAAGGAATGGATCGATGTGGGGAAAGAAGAGGGCACGATCGAACAGGACGAAAAGGAGATGCTCTACTCGGTGCTCGAATTCGGGGACACGACCGCCCGCGAGATCATGACGCCCCGCGTGGACGTGATCGCCATGGAGGATACCACGGCCATCCCCGAGGCCATACGGATCTTCAACGAGACCGGCTTCTCCCGGATCCCGGTGTACCACGAGCAGCTCGATAACATCACCGGCGTCCTCAACGTAAAGGATGTCTTCTCCGCGATGGCGTCGAAAAGGAAGGACATCTCGATAAAAGAGATCATGTACGACCCGACCTTTGTCCCCGAGACAAAGAAGATCGACGACCTGTTAAAGGAGCTCCAGGTCCACCGGGTGCAGATCGCGATCGTGATCGACGAGTACAGCAGTTTTGTCGGGATCGTGACTGTCGAGGACATCCTCGAAGAGATCGTGGGCGACCTCCGGGACGAGTACGACAAGGAGGAACCGGAGGTCCAGAAGATCGCCGAAGGGGTCTACCTCCTCGACGCCCAGATGTGGGTCGACGATATCAACGAGGATCTGGAGATCGGTCTTCCGACAAGCGAAGCCTACGAGACCGTGGGCGGCCTCTTAATTGACCGGCTCGGGCATATCCCCCAGCACCCGGGCGAGAAGGTGGAGATCGAGGCCGGCAGGATCACGCTTGTCGTGATGCAGATGCACGGGCGCCGGATCGTGAAGATCAAGTGCGTTGTGCGCCCGGAGCCGGCGGACAAGGACGATCGCGAAGCAGAGAAGTGAGGTACCATGACAAAGCGGATAGTTGTCGTTGCATCGGGACGGGGATCGAACTTCCAGGCCATCATCGGGGCGCTCGAGCGCGGGAGAATCCCTGCACAATGCGTGGCGCTTGTCACCGATAACCCGAAGGCCTATGCAATCGAGCGGGCAACTCGCCGCGAAGATCCCGGTCGTTGTCGTCGATTACGGTGCGTACGAAACCCGGGAACGCTACGAGCAGGCGCTCCTTGCCGCACTCAAAGAGACAAGGCCGGACCTTGTGGTGCTCGCCGGGTACATGCGCATCCTCGGGTCGTCAATTGTCCGGGAATATGCCGGGAAGATGGATCAATATCCACCCGGCGCTGCTTACCCAGTTTCACCGGCCTCCACGCACAGAGGCAGGCGCTGGAACACGGGGTCAAGGTGGCCGGATGCACCGTGCACTTCGTGGACGAGAGCCTCGACGGCGGCCCGATCATCCTCCAGCGCTGTGTCCGGGTGATGGACGACGACGACGAGGATACGCTTGCAAACCGCATCCTGATCCAGGAGCACATTGCGCTCCCCGAGGCGGTCCGCCTCTTCTGCGAGGACCGACTCACCATCGAGGGCCGGAAAGTCCGGGTCCGGATGTAATACGGGCCAGTTTTTTTTAAAATTTCCTTGTTCCCGACCGTCCGCGTCCCTTTAATATCCCGGGCGGCAATAGTATGACATCCCTGTAAGGACAGGCATTACCGACTATGAAGGACAAACGCCGCATCCCCCCGGGAAAACCGCTCGCCCGCGAACGCATTGCGGTGCTTTTTGCCGAGGCCGAACGGATCTTTCCCGAGCACCCCGAGTACAGCGACCGGTACGTGGAGATAGCAAGGAAGATCGCGATGCGCGAGCGGGTCCGGATCGATACCGAGTTCCGGCGCCGGTACTGCCACCACTGCTACCGGTACCTCGTGCCCGGGGCAAACATGCGGGTCCGGGTGCACCCGGGCCACGTGGCGGTCACCTGCCTGTCCTGCAAAAAGACGACCCGGTACCGGGTGGAGAAGCGACATGACGACAAAGAATGATCCCGCAATGCAGGACCTCAAGCCTACGGTCTGGATAGGAAAGCAGGGCTGCTACGGAAGCAACGGTCGAGGAGATCGTTGCCCAGCTCAAGAAGCGCAAGACCATCAAGGTCAAGTGGCTCCAGAACACCGAAGTAGACCCGGAAGCCGTGGCTGCTGCTGCAAAGGCCGAGCTCGTGAGTGTCCGGGGAAAGACCATGGTCCTTGCCCAAAGCGGCAAAAAAGGGAAAAATTAACTGTTTTTCTCGCCGGTTTTAGCCCCGGCAGCGTCGGAATCCCGACCTAGAAATATATAAAAACCTCGCTACCCAATAAGTTAAGACTGTTGTTTATTTTAAGAACAGTGAGGACTAGTCATGACAACCGTATATGATGTCCCGGCCGACCACCTGATAAGGTCGGTTGCAGAAGAGCTCAAGAAGCGGCAGGAGATCAAGCCGCCGGCATGGGCTGCTTTTGCAAAGACCGGGGTACATAAGGAGATGCCGCCCGAGGACCCCGACTGGTGGTTTACCCGGGCAGCAGCAGTGCTGAGACGCGTCTACGTCGACTGGCCCCCTGGGTGTCGAACGGATGCGGAGTTTCTATGGCGGGAGCAAGAACCGCGGCTCGAAACCGAATGCTTTCCGGAAGGGCAGCGGCTCGATTCTTAGAAAAGCTCTCCAGCAGCTCGAAGCTGCAGGCCTTATTATCCACGACAAGACCGGACGGAAGGTTTCCCCTGCCGGCATGTCTTTCCTGGACAACATGGCAAAGGAAGTGCTCGCCCACCCGCCGGCACCGGTCCCAAAAAGGGTAAAGCCGGTTGCCGAGGAGCCCAAGAAGGCCGAAGCAGGCAAGAAGGGCAAGGGCCAGAAGGCCGCCAAGTCCGACGATGCAAAGGGCGAGAAGAAGCCTGCAGCAAAGAAGGGCGAAGGCAAAAAGGCTGAAAAGGCCGAAGGCCATAAAGAGAAGTCTGAAGGCAAGAAGCCTATAGAGTAATTATCAGGTGACATTTCCATGGGAGACGATGAGCTGAGTGAAATCCGGAAACGCAGGATGGCACAACTCCAGCAGCAGGCCGGCCAGCAGGCAGCCATGCAGGAGGAACTCGAACAGCAGCAGCGTCTCAAGCAGCAGATGCAGATGGTGCTCATGCAGGTTCTCGAGCCCGATGCCCGGGAGCGCCTGAATACCATCAAGCTCACAAAGCCGGAGTTTGCCGGCGCCGTGGAACAGCAGCTTGTGATGCTTGCCCAGAGCGGGCGTCTCAAGCAGAAGATCACCGATGCACAGCTAAAGGATCTGCTCCGGCAGCTTGCGCCGGCAAAAAGGGATTACTCGATCACCAGAAAGTGATGAAAGCAGGAGTGCTTTACAGCGGCGGGAAGGATAGTTCCCTTGCAGCAGTAATGCTGGGTACGTATTACGAGGTCGAGCTCAACACGTTTGTGTTCGACCGCGCCCGCTTAATCCCTTCAATAGAACATGCCGCGCAGGCGCTGGGGTTTCCGTTGATAAAACGGGTATTTCCCCCGGGAATGGCTGATGAGATGGCAGAAATGGTGATTGCGTGCGGGTATCCGAACGATGCCATCAACCGCATCCACCAGACCTGCCATCGAGACCCTTGCCGGTGAATATGCCGTTGTCGGCGACGGGACACGGTTCGACGACCGGGTCCCGATGCTGACGAGGTCGCAGGTGCAGAGCATCTGCGGCAGGAGCGGGAGCAGTTACGTGCGCCCGCTTCTCGGCTACATGAGATCCGAGATCGACCGGCTGGTGGACCGGTTCTTCCTTGTCGAGTACGGGGAGACCGGGACGATCCCAAACGGCGATTACGAGTCAGAGATCAGGGCGGCTGTTTGTGCCCGCGGCGCAGACCCGGCCGCCCTGTTTCCCCCGCACCACGAGCAGTCCCTTGTGGTAGGAAGAAAACCGGACAACAATTAAGGAGAAGCTAATTATGAGCAAGCTCAGCAAAGGCAGGAAGATCCGCCTCGCGAAAGCATGCGACCAGAACCGGCGCGTGCCCCAGTGGGCGATGATCAGGACAAAACGGGCGGTAGTTTCGCACCCGAAGAGACGCAACTGGCGCAGAAGCACGCTGAAGGTGTGAGATCATGGCAGACCAGTTGCAGGAACACATCTACATTATCCCGCTCCGGGACGCACGCAGGATGCCCCGGTGGAAGCGGGCGAACGGCGCGATCAAGGATATCCGCCGGTACCTTGCCAAGCACATGAAGACCGAGAACGTCAAGCTTGACAAGACCATCAACGAGAAGGTGTGGAGCCGGGGCAGCTCAAAGCCGCCGTCAAAGATCCGGATCCGCGCCATGAAGATGGAGGACGGGCAGGTCCAGGCGGAACTTGCCCCGGAATCGTAAGGCACCTATGGAGCGAACGACCACCTTTGCCGGGGACCCCAATATCGGGGTTTTTGCCCGGGTAGCAGGCGATATTGCGGTGATTCCGCCGGAGGCACCGGAAGAGTTCCGGAACGCAGTCCGTGAAGGGCTCGGCGTGGAACTCGTAGTGACCACGATCCAGGGCAGCTCGATCGTGGGCTCGCTTGTTGCAGGCAACAGCCGGGGCCTCGTGGTCTCGGGGCTTGCTACCGAGACCGAACTTGCGGTCTTAAAGAAGCACCGCAAGGTCATGCTCCTTTCCGACACGATGAACGCAGGCGGGGAACGTGATCATGGCAAACGATACCTTTGCCGTGGTCCACCCGGACCTTCCCGAGAAGATCGCCGAGGAGATCGGCGCATTCCTCGAAGTCGAGGTTGTCCCGCTGACGTTCGGGGGCGTGCGGACGGTCGGCATGGCCGGTGTTGCGACCAATAAGGGCGTGATTGTCCACCCGCGGGCTACTGCGCAGGAGCTCGCACGGTTAGAAGAGATCGCGAAAGTCCCCGTGGGGACCGGGACGATCAACATGGGCAGCGGCCTAATTGGAACCGGCCTTCTCGTGAACGATACGGGATATATGGCCGGCAACGCAACGAGCGGGTTCGAACTCGGCAGGGTCGAGGACGTATTTGGATTTCTGGAGTGAGTATCATGGCAGCAGAGCAGAAGTTTGAAGTGAAAGGCACTTTCCTGATGGGCGAAGACTGGATGCCCTACACGAAGGTTATTGCAGCGCCCAACGAGAAGCAGGCGCAGGAACGCACGTTTGCGGTCATCGGGAGCAAGCACAAGCTTGCCCGGCGCTACATCAAGATCTCCGGTGTTTCACCGGTTAAAGAGTAAATTCTTTTTTCCCAAACGCCCGGTGAACTTCACCGGGAGTTTCGGAATTTCAGTTGTTCTCTGGTGCAGCGGTTCGCCTGTGCCGTACCCTTACCTTCGCGGTCCCTGATATTCCCGATGGGCCTTACCCGAACGCCAGGTACAGGAAATACACCCCGATTGCAATAATCGCGATCCCGATCACCCGGTCGGCAAGCTCGCCGCTGACGTTTGCCTTCTCCTTGATTGTCTTTCCCACCGCCCCGCCAATCGAGCTGATGACGATGAGCGGGATGCTCATGCCGATGGCATAGACAAGGATGGAAAGGACGCCCTGCACCGCGGTCTGGGAGAGGGCGATATAGGTGAGGACAACGATGAGCATGGGGGCTCCCCTTCCGATGGTGATCGCCCCGAAGGAGAGGCCGAGGAGAAAGGCGCCGGTGACCGTGTAGGAGACCGGGGCACGCAGGCGCGAGAAGATGCTTTTGATGGGCGGTTTGTAGAGGTGGAGGAGCTGGAAGCCCATGAGGATAAGGAGGACGCCGCCAATGCACCAGGCAATGGTGCTGTTTAAGAAGAGGAGGTAGTGGCCGAGGAATCCGGCAACAAGGCCGAGCGGGAGGAGGACGAGGATGGTGCCGAGGGTAAACGCGAGGACGAGCCTGAGTATGGCGGAGAGGGAGAGTTTTGTCGTGCCGCTCGTGAGGTACCCGATGAGCCCGAGACACAGGACGCTGTTGCACGGGCAGATGCCGGCAATAAGGCCGAAGATGAAAATGCCAAGGAGCGAGGGGTCGAAGGCGGGCATGTCGTGTTCTCTCCTGTGGTTACCTGAGGGCCGGGCGTTATTCCTGTCCCTGGATCATCGGTTCCAGGAGATTTTTCACCTGTCCGCTGAGATTTTCGACTTTGGTGAGGGCAAGGCAGCAGATCTTCCCGTTTTTTCCCCAGCTGACGAGTGCGAACTTGTCACCGCTGGTTATTCCCATCTTTTCACGCACGTCCTTGGGGAGGACCATCTGGCCCCGCTCGTCAATTGACAGGACCGCCTCCAGCCTGCATGTAGCATCCGGCCCGCATTTGCATACTGTGGTTTCGAGATCGCCGTTTACCTGAATTTCCTGTTTTTTCCCCATACGTCTTCAGTAAAGGGATCTGCGCATTCATGGTAATTATAACTTTTCTGATAAATCAGAATGCGCTGATTTTCGTGAGTGGAGAGAGGAATCCACTGAGATGAGGGAGGCTGCGCCGGTTTCTCTGGCGGAGGGGGGAAAGACTGGCCCGACGGTAATTGCCAACGGAGGGGTCGATGCAGGGAACACAACAGGGACAGATGTAGTATATCTATCTCCTGGGGGTACCCCCACCGGGCCCGGCACATGGGGGGAGGGTGCCCCCCTTTTGGAAAAAAAGAGGGAGGGGGGGGTAGGGGGCACCCCCTCCCCCCCCAAACCTGTGAAAACTGCACATTCTCCCCAAAATCCGATCCGGTATTTCACTTGCAACCCCGACTGAAAAACCCGATGTGGCAGGGTCATCATTTTTGAGAGGGGGTGTTGTTTTTGGGCTGATGGTGGGGGAGGGTACCCCCGTTTTGTAAAAAAGAAGGTGGGGGGGTGGGGGGCACCCCCCTCCCCCCAGGTCCGGATCCGGAGCTATGAAAGTGGATCGAACCCTTATTTCCCCGCAGGCTCCTATCCCCGTCTCCCCGCCCGGTCAAGAAACGCCCGAACCGCCGCAATATACTCCCCTCTCTTCTCCAGGTGGTGCTCGTGGGAAGCGCCTTCGAACACGATCATCTCCGAGCCGGGCAGGTTGTCCCGGTACCACGCCGTCGCCTTTGGGGTGGCTTCGTCATAATCCCCGCAGGTGAAAAGGACGGGGACTGTTATCTCCTTTAACCGGGCCACCCGGTCGTACGTGCCGAGCGTCCCGGTGATGGTAAACTCGCTCGGGCCCCACATGTACCCGTATACGTCCGCTGCCAGCCGGTTAAATGTCCTCATGAGGAGATCGGGCCATGGATCGAGCCGGCAGACATGGAGCCGGTAGTACTCCATGAGTGCGTCCTGGTATTCCGGTGCCGTGTAGGTCCCGGCAGCTTCGTTATCGAGGATTGCCCTGCGGGACGGTTCGGGAAGTTGATCCACGTACGCCCGCTGGTCAGCACCCCAGCGCGACGCAGAGAGACAGGGGCCGGAGAGGACAAGGCCCTGCACCCCGGCGGGCTTCTGCGTGAGCAGGTAGTCCACCGCAAGCATGCTCCCCCAGGACTGGCCGAGGATGAACACTCGTTCAAGACCGAGGGCGGCCCGAACCTCTCCGAGTTCGCGTGCGAAGTGCTCCACGGTAAGAAGCGACGTGCCCGCTACCTTATCCGAGTTCCCACAGCCCAGCTGGTCGTAGAAGACCACCGGCCGGGTATCGGCCAGCGCCGCAAGCGGGGTCAGGTAATCGTGCGGTGCGCCCGGGCCGCCGTGGAGCACGAGGAGCGGGATCCCCGGACGATCGGCACCACAGATCCGGTACCAGATGTTCCCGCCGCTCACCGGGATGGTCCCGGTCTTCTCATGCGGGGCTGCTGCTGGAAGTTCGGGCACGGTCAGATCATCCCCGGCCCGATCTCATCCTCCTTCCCGAGATTATCGGGGTGGATCTCCTGCCGGATGACCAGCGCAAGAATAAGGATCACAATCCCCAGCACAAACGAGCCGAGGAACGCGAGGTCAAAGCCCGCCGAGATCACGGTTTTCTGCATGTCAACCGGCGACAGGTGGGTTACCTCGTGGTTTGCGGCGATCGTCGTGACCCCCCACAAAAAGATCATGTTGAAGACGGCGATTCCGAGTGTCAGGGGGGCGAACCGTTCGAGGCTCGTGAGGCTGGAGACCATCCCCTGCTTTGTTTTTGCCACCGCATTCATGATGAGGTTCGAGGCCGGCGTGACCATGAACCCGAGGCCGAGACCGATCAACACCAGGCAGGCAACCACGTACACGAGAGCCGTATCCACATGGAGCCGCATAATGCAGAAGTAGCCCGCGACAAGGAGGAGCCCTGCCTGCGATACAGAGCCTTTTCGGGCCCACCCGGTTAAAGAGCAGCCCGGAGAGGAACCCGGCGATCATCATCGCAACCGAGAGCGCCGTCAGGATGAGTCCCCGCAGTCGAGGTGTCGATGCCGCGGATGTATTTTAAGTAGAACGGCAGGAGGTAGTTGATCCCCGCGTAGCTGAAAAAGACGAGCGAGAGCAGGAGGTTTATGGCAAGGAAATTTTTGTCCTTAAAGAGCGAGAGGTCGAGGAGCGGATCGCCCGCCCGGCATTCCTGCAACACGAACGCGGAGAGCAGGAGGATTGTAAGCACCGAGAGCCCGAGGATGATCGGAGAGGTCCAGCCCATGCTCTCACCTTCCGAGACCACAAAGAGCAGGGAGGCAAGGCCGGTAAAGGCGAGCAGGGCGCCCGGTCCGGTCGAAGCCGGCCAGGCTCCCTCCGCTCCCGGACATGGGGATTACTTTTGCCCCCAAAAGGACCGCGAAGATCCCGATCGGCACGTTGATGAAGAAGATCCAGTGCCACGACAGGTACTGGACGAGCACCCCGCCGATGCTGGGGCCCAGCGCCGTCCCGAGGGCAGCAAGGGTCATCACGATCCCCATGGCCTTTCCCTTCTGGTCCATCGGGATGAATGCCGTGACCATCGCCGGCCCGATCGCGGTGATCATCGCCCCGCCGATTGCCTGGAACATCCGGGATGCGATCAGGATATTGAGGGAGTTTAAGAGATCGGGCAGGAGCCCGCAGGCAAACGAGCCGAGGGTGAAGATGACAAACCCGACTAAAAAGACCCGTTTGAATCCGATGATATCCGAGACTTTCCCAAAGACGAGCACGCAGCCGGCCATCACGAGCAGGTAGGCGGTAGCCACCCAGCTCACGGTCGTTGTCGAGACATTGAACGCCTCCGAGATGGTCGGGAGGGCGATGTTTACAATCGTGCCGTCAAGCGCGGCCATGAACGTGGCAAGCGAGATCGACAAAATCAGCAGGGTATACCCGGATCGGGCTGTGCCTGTGGCGGGTTCGCTCATAAATGGAGTTTTTTCCATGATATGATGAGGATTGCGTTTTTGTCCCTCATCCGGACAAAACCATTCCTGCAACTCTCATATGTCCCTTCATCCAACAGTAGGACATGGAACATTCTCATGCCGGCCTTTTTCTTGCCGTTGTCATTATAGTCCTGCTCGCGGCGGGGATCATGGTGGTCCTCAACCCGCCGCTTCCCGTCATCCGGTGCCCCGGGCCCCGGTGCGGATGCCGTCATGCTCACCGGTGTCCCCGATGTCATGCAGTCCCAGACCTGGTCCTGCGGGGCGGGATCGTTTAAGGCCGTGCTGGGCTATTACGGGCTCTCTGCAGTAGAAGCAAACCTGATCGAGATGCTCAACACGACTCCCTCCCACGGGACGTACCCCTGGGACATGGTCAATGCCTCGGAGAAACTCGGCTTCTCTGCACAATGGCGCGAGAACGTAACGCTCGATGAGGTACGGGCCTCGCTCGAACAGGGCGTCCCGGTCATCATCGACGGGCAGCGGTTCCGGGACGCGAACAAGAGCTGGGAGGATACCTGGGGCACCGGTCACTACATGGTAATTATCGGGCTCGATGACCAGAACGTGTACCTCGAAGACCCGGCCGTTATCGGTTCGCGCCTCTCCGTGCCCCGGGACACGTTCGTTTCCCTCTGGCACGACTACGAGAGCGAACTGCCCGTCCCGCCGGACGCCCACAAGTATTACCATATCGGGGTATTCATCAACGGGACCGTACCTTCGCAGCGCCCGGCATACCTCAATATCACCGATTCCTACCCGCTGGTCGAAGGGGGCCGGATTATCCAGTTGTGAGGATTTTCTCCTTTTTTTGTACCTTCCCCGAAGTTCCGGATCCGCTCATCCAGCGGCCGGGTATTTATGCACGTAAACGGACAAACATATCAAGAGCCAGATCCAATGATCTGTGACATTACCGGGGTACTACATGGCAGCAGCACAACCCATGGATCAGCGTGAAGCCGAGACGCTTCAGTATTACTTAAAGGAATACGGCCAGCAGGCCGAGGTCTTCGCAAACCAGCTCGAGCTCATGGATAACGGCCGGATGGAGGCGCTTGCCGCCATCGAGTCGCTCCAGGCACTCGTGGAAGGCGGGGACGGCACGGTCCTCCTCCAGGTCGGCGGCGGGGCGAGCGTCCGGGCAAAGATTGTCGAGCCCGACAAGGTTCTCCTCAATATCGGCTCGGACGTGATCGTGAGAAGCCCAATGCGGCAGCGGTCGAATACTTAAAAGACCGGATCACCGAGCTCGAAGCATCCCAGAAGAAGGTTGCAGAGGCGCTCGACAAGCTCCGCAACCAGATGAACGAGATAGCAAAGCGCCTCGAACAGGGCTATGCACAGGCGCAGGCAGCAGCCGGTGCCCCGGCCGGCCATGTCCATACCCACGATCACAAGCACGATCACGACGAGGACGAAGAATAACCCCCTGTAAGGACATTCATTTACATGTTTTCCGGGCTTAAGGAACGATTGGCCGTCGCACGGAACCGGCTTGGCGGCAGCATCGGGGCGGCAGCAACAGCCCAGGCACCGGCAGCGTCCGGGCAAAAAGAGGGGGCTCCCGCACCTGCCCCGGCCGGTGCGGCTCCTGCACAGGCAGGCCCCACCTTTACCGACAAGGTCAGGCTCCTGATCATCGACCGCGAGCTCGTGGTCTCTGAAAAGGACGTCGCTGAAGCGCTCGAAGAGCTGGAGATGACGCTTCTTGAGAGCGACGTCGCCCTCCCGGTGACCGATGCGATCATCGCGGATGTAAAAAAGAGCCTTGTCGGGAAGCACCGCAAGATCGGGGAGTCGGTCGATGCGCTCGTTGTCGGGGCCTTAAAGTCCGCACTCCTGAACGTGCTCGGCAAGGGCTTTGACCTGACCGCATATATCAAGAGCCACGAGCGGCCGGTGAAAATCCTCTTTACCGGTGTCAACGGCACGGGAAAGACCACGACCGTTGCAAAGATCGGAGCCTATCTCAAGAAAGAGGGCTTCTCGGTCGTGATCGGTGCCGGCGACACGTTCCGGGCCGGCGCCATCGAGCAGATCGGCGTGCATGCCGAACGGCTCGGCATCAAGGTGATCGAGCATCAGACCGGTGCCGACCCCTCGGCCGTGCTCTTCGATACCGTGCAGTACGCCATTGCCCACAAGACCGATGTGGTGCTTGCGGATACCGCAGGCAGGTTCCACACCAAGTCCAACCTCATGAGCCAGCTCGACAAGATCCGGCGCGTGATGAAGCCCGACCTCATCGTGTACGTTGACGAGGCGGTGGCAGGAAACGACGCGGTTGTCCGGGCAGCAGAGTTCGACAAGACCGTTGGCGCCGATGCCATCGTGCTCACCAAGGCCGACATGGACTCCCGGGGCGGGGCTGCGATCTCGATTGCCCATACAATCGGAAAACCCCTGCTCTTCTTGGGGACCGGCCAGGCATACGAGGACATCATGCCCTTTGACCCCGATGCGGTGGTCGAGGAACTTCTCGGGAGCTAAATAACCATGATGGACACGCTTTCCAACTCGCTCAAGGACGCCTTAAAAAAGCTCGCCGGCAAGGCCGTTGTCGACCGTGCAGCGGTTGACGAACTGGTAAAAAACCTCCAGCGTGCGCTCCTTGCGGCAGACTGTGAACGTCAAGCTCGTGATGGAGCTCTCGAAAGCCATCCGCACCCGGTCAGCTTGACGAGGAAGTCCCGAAAAACACCAATGTGCCGGGAGCACGTGCTCCGGATCGTGTACCAGGAGCTCGTCCGGCTCGTATACGCGACTTCCGATTTAAAACTCGAACCACAGGTTATTTTGATGGCCGGGCTCCAGGGGAGCGGCAAGACCACCACCACGGCAAAGATCGCCCGCTACTTCCAGAAGAAGGGCATGAAGGTCGGGTGTCATCTGTGCCGATACCTTCCGGCCCGGTGCCTACGACCAGATATCCACCCTCTGTGCGAAGGTGAACGTGCCCTGCTATGGCGACCCGAAGGCCACCGATGCCCGCTAAAATCACTACCGAGGGCCTTGTCGCGCTCAAAGATCAGGAAGTCATCATTAGTCGATACCCAGGGGCGCCATGCCCTCGAACCCGATCTCATCCAGGAGATCATCGACTTAAACAAGATCACCAAAGCAAACCACCGCTGGCTCGTGATCGATGCTGCGCTCGGCCAGCAGGCAAGCGAGCAGGCGAAAAGGTTCCACGAAGCGATCGGGATCGACTGGCGTGATCATCACGAAAATGGACGGGACCGCAAAAGGCGGCGGCGCCCTTTCGGCCGTTGCCGAGACAAAGAGCGGGATCGTCTTTATCGGTGCAGGCGAGACGATCGAGAACCTCGAACGCTTCGATGCAAACGGGTTTATCTCCCGGCTCCTCGGGATGGGCGACCTCCAGGCGCTCTACGAAAAGGTCCAGGAAGCCCAGCTGGGTGAAGAGGTGGACATGGAAGCGATGATGAAGGGCAACTTCACCCTCCGCGACATGTACAAGCAGCTCGAAGCCTTGAACAAGATGGGCCCGTTAAAGCAGATCATGAACATGCTCCCGATGGGGAACATGAACCTGCCCGAGGGAATCTACGATGTGACGAGCACGAAGATGGTCCGGTACCGGATCATCATGGACTCGATGACCCCCAAGGAACTCGACGACCCGGGCATCATCAACAGTTCCCGGATGCAGCGGATCGCCCGGGGCGCCGGCGGCGCTCCCGAGGAAGTGCGGGAACTTCTGAAATATTACAAGATGATGCACAAGACCCTCAAGGGCCTCAAAGGCATGGGGAGCGGCGGGAAATTCAATATGCAGCGCTTAATGAAGCGCTTCTCGGGAATGCAGTAAGATGGCCTCGTTTGCGGTTGTCGGGCACCTTGCCCGCACGGACGGGGACTTTTCCTTAAACGATCTCCCCGGGGCAGGACGTATGGACGTGCTCTGCCGGTGCGTGAACGCCACGCTCTTCCTCTCGCACGATCTGCGGAGGGATGCGGAGTGTTTCCTTGTCCTTCTCGGGGGACCGAAAGGGCCTAAGACGGTGCTCTTTAAGGGAGATGGGATCCGTTCGCTCTCGCCCGATGAACGGAGCGCCGGGGCGCTCATCAAAAAGGCGCTTGCAATTCCCTGCGGGAGCGAATTCCGCGAGGCAGCACCGGGGGTGTTTGTGAGAAACGGCGGGCTTGACCGGCTTCTTGCCGAACACCCGTTTGCGGTGCTCGACGAGAAGGGGACCGATATCCGGACCGTGCAGGAGATGCCGGAAGCGTTCCTGCTCTCCGACCACCAGAACTTTACCGGAGGCCGAGGAGGCGCTCACAAAAGACGCTCCCCGGTATTCGGTCGGGCCGGTCTGCCTGCATGCAGATCACACGATCACGGTGATCCAAAACGAGATCGACCGGAGGAAGAACGGATGGCACTAAACGAACAGGTAGAAAAGATCCTTGCCTATGGCGAATGCTGCGATCCACTGCCTCGGGCGGTTCTTCGGGAAGCGTTCGCATGGCCTCACCAACGATGAGCGGGGTCGGGGGCTCCGGATCGCCCGGGCGCTTGAATTGAATATCCCCTACGAGAAGCCTGCCGGCACCTGCTGGATATGCGGCAACTTCTTCGATGCAGTCCCGGAATGGGCACAGAAGGTCGCGAAAGCGCTCGAAGGATACGAATATGCTACCTTCCTCGTGGGCTGCCGGGTTCCGCCCCTTGTTGCCGAGAACGAAGAGATGGTCTGGAGCGACCTTGCCCTCACCGACCCGGAACCGTTCAAGTCCGAAGTGAACCGGGAGGTGGGTAAAGCCGTCTCTGCCATCACGGGAAAGACGGTCGATTTCAAGAAACCCGATGTCACTGTCCTCTTGGATCCGTCAACCGGGGACGTGGAAGTCCTGGTCAATGCAATCTTCTTCTACGGGAGATACCAGAAGTTCGAGCGGGGCATCCCGCAGACCCACTGGCCCTGTCGGGCCTGCCGCGGGGCCGGCTGCGAGAAGTGCAACTATACCGGCAAGCAGTATGCGGACTCGGTGGAGGAACTGATCGGTCGGCCGGTCATGGAAGCGTTCTCAGCGGAGAATGCCGTGCTGCACGGGGCGGGCAGGGAGGATATCGACGCCCGCTGCATCGGCACGGGCCGTCCGTTTATCCTCGAAGTCGATGCCCCGAAAAAGCGGAGCGTAGAGCTTTCCGCCCTCGAAGCGGCGATAAACGAATCGGCCAATGGCCGCGTCTCGGTTGCGCTTTCGCACTGGAGCGACCGTGCGGAGGTGGAAACCCTTAAATCAAGTAAAGCGCATAAAAAATACAGGATCCTGGTCGAGGTTGAAGGGCAGATTTCAGCGGAAACGCTTGCAAATGCCCTGAAAGCCTTATCGGGCGTCACAATACATCAGCGCACGCCCGAACGGGTCGCCCACCGGAGAGCAGATAAGATCCGGGAGCGTAAAGTCCTCGGTATCGAGTGCGTGGGGGAACAGGACGGAAAGTTCATCCTTGAAGTCCTCGGCGAAGCCGGCCTCTACATCAAAGAACTCATATCAGGCGATCAGGGAAGGACCATCCCGAGTCTTGCCGAGATCCTGAAGCGGCCCGCACACGTCACCAGCCTGGATGTCGTGCAGGTAGAAGGACCACAGGAGGGAGAATAACTATGGCACACCACAACGGACCCAGAAAGAAGACAAGGTACAAGTTCAAGAAGGAATTAAGACAGCGCGGGCTGCCGCCGGTCACCTCCGTGATCCAGCAGTTCGAGGTCGGGGACAAGGTTCACATCGTGGTGAACACGAGCGTCCAGAAGGGGATGCCCCACCGCAGGTTCCACGGCCTTACCGGCACGGTAATCGGCAAACGCGGCCGTGCATGGATGCTCTCCATTCGCGACTGGCAATGCGGAAAAGACCGTTATTGCCAGACCGCAACATCTAAAAGCACAAAAGTAATTCCATTGTTTAGGTGATTGGCATGAAAGTAAAGGCTATACTTAGCGAAGAGAAGGTTACACTTCCCGAGCTCCGCGCAGCTCTTTTAGGCGTGGAAGCAGAACGGATAGCTGCGGAAAAGGAGATGTCATATGAATTCCGGCGCAGCATGGATCATGCCAATCAGCTTTCTAAAACCACGCCCGAGAAGTCCAAGGAACTCGTGGACAAGCTCTTAAAGCTTGAGAAGATGAAGCCGGAGATCGCCTACCGCATTGCAAATATCATGCCCAAGAGCCGCGACGAGGTTCGGGCGATCTTTGCAAAAGAGCGGTACACGCTCGAACCGGCAGAGATCGACAATATTATCGACCTGGTCATGGCGCACTTCTGAGGTGCACATCATGAAGGCCGAGAAAAAAGAGGTCAACGCGATCGTACTGGACGTGCTCATGAAAGGGCACATGGACGATCCGCGACCCCAGTTCAAGCGTGAGCCGGTCGTTCAGGCAATCGGAGTAGAGCAGTTCAAGCTTCTCGAACTGATCCCGAAACCTAACGTTGTGATCAACCTCCACGACAAGGTCTATATCGGCGATTCCGAGCGGGATAAGATCGAGCGCGTGAAACGCAGGATCAGCTACGACGAGCTGACGCCAACCGCCAAAGGCGAGCTGCCCTTTATGGTCGAGCAGATTGTAAAGGAACGCGAACCGGACTTTGTTACGTTCTTTAACAGGGCGATCTCGATCACGCCCAAGCTCCACATGCTCCATCTCCTCCCGGGCATCGGGAAGAAACTGATGTGGGAGGTGCTTGAATCCCGGAACCGTAAGCCCTTCGAGAGCTTTGTTGACATTTCCACCCGGATCAAGTCGCTCCCCCACCCGGAGAAGATGATCGAGGCGCGGATCCTCGAAGAGCTCCAGGACAAGGACGTCAAGTACCACCTCTTCACCACGAAATGAAAGCCCGCCACGACCAGCACTTCCTCATCGACAAGAACGCGATCGGGAGGATCGCGGATACCGAGGATGTCAAAGGAAAGGTCGTCCTCGAGATCGGGCCGGGTAACGGTGCCCTGACCCGGGCCCTGCTCGACCGGGGGGCGACCGGTCCACGCGGTGGAACTGGACGGGATGCTCTGCGACGAGCTGGCCGAACGTTTCGCCTCCGAGATCGCCGACGGGCGGCTGACCGTTACGCATGGGGATGCTACGAAGTGCCCGCTCCCTCCTTTTGAGATGGTGGTCTCGAACCTCCCCTATTCTGCGTCCTCGAAGATCACCGTTCCGGCTTCTGGAGACTCGGCTTTACGGTTGCAGTCCTGATGTACCAGCAGGAGTTTGCGGAGCGTATGGCAGCAAAGGCCGGTACAAAGGACTGCGGGCGGCTTTCGGTCATGGTCCAGACCTATGCGACCGTCCAGAAGTGCTTTACCCTCCCGCCCACCTGTTTCTCACCAAAACCCCAGGTCCACTCGATGGTGGTAAAGGTCGTGCCCCGCCCGCCGATCTTCTGGGTAAACGACAATAAACGGTATGCCTCGGTAGTCCTTGCGCTCTTTACCCACCGGAGAAAGACCGTGAGGAACTGCCTCAAGGGGTCGTCAGGAATCCTTGACCCTGAATGGACGGAACGGGTGATAGCCGCACTTCCCGAGGAGATCCTCAAAAGCAGGCCGGAAGAACTGTACCTGGAAGATTTTGCAACGATAGCAAATTTCGAATAATTTCTGGATTTTTCTGGATATTTTACGATCTCTTCGTCGGAAATAATCCGGATTTTTTTGGGTTTTCCAATTCTCTGGAACCCTTGAGATCCCGTTTTGCCTTCATTATTCCTGAACAATTTTCCTGCGGTTCCTGGGTACGGGACGAAAGCGGCAACAATACTGCATTTTCCCCTTATACACTGCCGGTGAGTTTATTATAACCGGGTCATTTTTGCGCCATTGTCCTTTCTCCTGCCGTCGTTACGGGCGATCCTTTTTCCCCTCATTTGCCCCACCATCAGTACCTATGTCCTACGATCCTGCACAGGTGTACCAGCCCGAGGCCGATACCCTCCTGCTGCTCCGTGCGGCACAAGCGGAAGTACGGTCTGGCGACCGGGTGCTTGAGATCGGGACCGGCTCCGGCCGGATCGCGGCAGGCGCTCGTGCAGGACTGCGATATCGTAGCTACCGATATCAACCCGCACGCAGTGTTCTGCGCCCGGGAGCAGGGTGTCGATGTAATCCGGTGCGACCTCTTCTCCGGCCTGCGGGGCAGCTTCGATCTGATCCTCTTCAACCCTCCGTATCTCCCGACACAACCGGAGGAGCGGATCGACGACTGGCTGGAGTACGCGCTCGATGGCGGGGCGACCGGACGGGACGTGATAGAGCGGTTTGCCGCTGGTGTCGGAGGAGTCCTTGCACCCGGGGGACGGATCCTGCTCCTTGTCTCTGCGCTCACCGGTATCGCGGAAGGTCTGTGGCCTGTTCGATCGGTATGGCTATTCATGTAAGGAAGTCGCTCAAGAGACCGTGGAAGGCGAAGCACTGGTCGTGTTCAGAGTAACCCGGGTGCCCGGCTAACTTTTGAACCAGAGGACAAGGACAATAATATTGGTGGCGATGATAAGCCCAGCCATCGCAAGCGCCGGGAAGAGCCAGTCCGAGTCCATGAGGAGAAATACCGCCCAGAGAAGGACCGGCAAGGGTGATGAGATAGAAAAAGACCAACTGGCGGAAGTTCTTCATAACGATATCTTCACCTGTTTTCGCGTGATCGATAGTATTTCTTTTGATCTACTCACCGGCACTTCCGCCGTATCGGGGATGTCAAAGGTATATATGGGACGCCCGGCAATATCTGGAGGAATTTTCCTTTTCAGCCAGATAATCCCGTTTTACCCGGCTCATAAGAACCCTCCCCGAGTATTCCCATGGATCCTGTATACAACGATATCCGGTCCCGCCTGCACCGCTATGGTACAGCCGTTTCAGAAACCCGCAGCCACGCCGGGGAGCGCAGCAGTTTCGGGCGCTACCGGGCCGGCGCCCCGTATTTCGAGCAGTATCCCCTGCGTGCCGCATTGAGGGAAGCAGTTGCAGCAGGAGTGACCCTGCCAGGAGGAATTCCTGTAAAGAGTACGACCGCATCACTCAGGAACTTGCAGCACCGGATCTTGAGGGCAGCCGGGCGTACCGGGAAGAGCTCTACCGCGACCTTGTCACTTATATCGAAGTGTACCGGACGGCAATCAGTTTCCATGAGCTGGGGACGGGTAGTCTCTCCGATCTTGCCCCGCCATCGCTCCGGCAGGAGATCGGGATCCTTCTCTGCGAACTAAAGAAGGATTTTTCCCTTGGGGATCTTGAATGTGAAGTCGGGACGCTCGATGCAGCGCTCCGGGCTGTTGGCGGTGAAGTGCCGTTCGGGAATATGCGGGACGACCGCTGCAAAGGGATCTCCTGATGCTGCGGCGGGATACCCGGTACTCGTGAGAAAGAAGGGACGGGCCGGGGCCCGGTAACCCGGTTTATACAATCAGCCGGCGCCGCATCAGGTTGATGGAGACCGCCCAGAAGAACACGGTTGCGGCAAGGATCCAGAGGATACTGGGCAGGACGAGGGGCCCGACTGTAGCCAGCGTTGCCATCCGCATGAGCAATACCAGGTGGGTGAGGGGAAAGACCGCCAGAGCGATGTACTGGAGGGCTGCCGGCATGACCGAGAGCGGGAAGAACTGTCCCGGAAAAGAGCATCATAGGCGTGATGAAAAAGAAACGATGGGTAATTGAGCGTGTCGATACCCGGGGTGACCGCGGTAAAGCACATCGCAATCCCGGCAAACAGGAGCCCGGCAACAAACGCGAGCGGGACGGCAAGGAGCGAGAACGGAAGCGAGACAACGCTGAAGGCGACGAGCACCGGGAGCATGATCGAGACCGAGATGACACTTCTGGTTGCTCCCCAGAGGAGTTCGCCGGCGATCACGTCCTCGATCGAGAGCGGCGTTGCGATGATCGCATCGAAGCTTTTCTGGTAATACATCCGCACGTACGAACCGTAGGTGCACTCAAAAAACGCGGAGTTCATCGCAGAGATGGCGAGGATCGCTGGTGCGATATAAACAACATACGGCACGCCGTCCATCAGCCCCACGTAGGAGCCGAATCCCAAGGCCGATTGCAAAGAGATAAAGCAGGGCCTTCGATGAAAGGCGGGAAGAAGTTCACCTTCCAGGTCTTGCAGAAGACGTCGAGGTTGCGTCTCCAGACCGTGACTGCACGCCGGCTGACCCGGGGAAACGAGAGAAGGGACGGCATATTACTCACGCAGGTTCCTCCCGGTCAGTTTTAAAAATACGTCTTCGAGCGTTGCCGGGCGGGTGATCACCCGGCTGGTATGGCACCGGTCGAGCAGGATTTTTGCCGCTTCCCGTGGATCTCCCGTTGTGACCTGTACCTGGTCGCCGGCGATCTCGTAGGGAATGCCGGCACCGGTAAGGCAGGCAACGACCTCGGGTGTGTTATCCGCTTCTACGATCCCGCTCCCTGCATATTCCTGCACAAGCCCGGCGGGAGAGCCCTCGGCAAGGAACACCCCGTTGTCCATGATCACGAGCCGGTCGCAGAGCCGGGCAGCCTCGTCCAGGTAATGGGTCGTGAGCACGATAGGTCTTCCCTTCAGCCCTGAGGTGGCGGAGCCGCTCCCAGATCAGGTGCCGGGCCTGGGGGTCGAGACCGATCGTGGGCTCGTCGAGGATGAGGAGATCGGGAGTATTGATGAGCGCCCGGGCGAGGATGAGCCGCCGCTTCATGCCCCCGGAGAGCTTGTCGACAGGATACATCCCGTTTCTCCGTGAGGGCAACAAACGAAAGGAGCGACTCTGCCCGTTTTTTGGCTTCTTCCGGTGGTATGTCGAAATACCGGGCATAAGTGAGCAGGTTTCCCTCGCACGAGAAGTCCGGGTCGAGGTTTGATTCCTGCGGGACTACACCGATCTTCTGCTTGATCTCTGCGGGATTTTTGTCCGGGTCGAGACCAAAGACCGTAAGCGTTCCCGAAGTCCGGGGAGAAACGCACTCGATCATCCGCATGGTCGTTGTTTTCCCGGCGCCGTTTGGCCCGAGCATCCCGAAGACCTCACCCTTTTGCACCGAGAACCGGATGTGGTTTACAGGCAACCGTGTCGTTATAAGCCTTGGTCAGGTCGTCGGCTTCGATGATTCCCGGCATCGTATTCCCCGTATTCCACAATGGGCAGTACTGGTATTTGAGTCCCGCGTATGCCGACAATACCAAAAATATCGCGGGGATCAGATCAGTAAACCGGGTTCAGGCTCTTTTTCCGGATCCGTGCAAGGGCCCGCTCTGCTGCATCCCTGACATCGGAGAACGGGTCGTTCGGGCAACCCGGTCAAGCGGCCCGGCAGCACGGGGATCGCCCAGTTTCCCGAGAACCTCTGCTGCCCCTGCCCCGGATCCGGTCGTCCGTATCTTCCAGGCAGCGGGCGAGGGGGAGGGTCGCCCGCCGGTCTTTCAGCCGCCCGAGAGAAGAGACTGCCCCGGCCCGCACATCCGGATCGCTGTCGGTAAGGGCCTCGATGAGGGCCGGGACTGCCCGGTCGTCGTCCAGCTTCCCGAGTGCTGCCGCAGCTTCTGTGCGGACGTCATGGTGCCTGTCGGAGAGCATCCGGATGAGCGGCCCGACTGCATCGGAACTGCCGGATTTCCCCAGCCGGAGAACTGCATCTCTCCGGGTTTTTACCGTTGGGGATTCCAGTGCTGCAACCAGGGATGCCGTATCGTCTGCCATACTGAATAATGACCGGTTATCCCGGTTTAGCGCTCGCATTCGCCGCCGGACTCGTAGGCTGCGATCACCTTTTTGGCCATTTCCGGCGAGATCCGGTCGTGGATGAGTTTTACCAGCGCCTCGGCGTCTTCCACCGCTACGCATCCGAGCCCCTCTTCGCCGGTAAGGATCTTCTCCGTGATATAGGAAAGTTCCTCGTCTGAAAGCCGGCCGAATCCGTTCGGTAAAATCATCTGCATTCTCTGCAAAGTGGTTCGAGACCGGCGGCAGGATCGCGTGGAACATGTGCCCGGATCCCCCGCAGGTGAGATCCCCGCATTCCGGGGCGAGTTTTTTGAGGATGTCGATGTCCTTCTCTGTGAGGTCGCGTGCCATAACGATCGTAATTACCCGGTATAGTATTTTCCGGCAGTCCCAGATGAGTCTTTGTGCCGTATCATCTGCATACCGGATGCTGCAATCCGGATAACCCGTCAGTGCAGGGATAACCACAGGTTACCGCGAAGATCGTGAAAAATGGCTCCCCTATAACGGCAGCCGGAAAAAGGATGGAGAAAGATCAGAAATATTTGTCAATCCACTTCTTGATCCCGGCAATAATCCCGGTGCTGTTTCCTGACGAGGACTTGCCGGTTGTTTTCCTTACCGGGGAGCGGATGGGCTGCGGATCCGGCCGGGTTGCCTGGATTGGCGGGGGGTGGGTGACCGTCCTCCGCTGAACCGGTTCGCTCCTCTCCGGTACGTCGCGGATCATCGGCTGGGTTTCCTCTGCCATGGGTTCAAATCCCCAGGAGAATCCCACCTTGTATGCATTTTCATTCTGCCGGATCCAGTTTGCCGCTGCCATGTATCCACGGTCTTCTGCCTTTTTTACCGTGTCTGTTGTGTCCAGCGTAAAGTGTATTTCGTGCTCAAGAGCAACAAGCTCTTCATACACATTACCTGGAACCTTGATCTTCTCCCTGCTCATACTAGTATCACATAGGGATATGAAGGGATACGGTATTTAATGCTTCCCTCAAAAAACCCCCCATATGCCGCTTAATCCACAAACCGGGGATGAATACGGGGAACCGGCAGAAATACTGCATGTACCGCGGGAAAGTTGATACGCTTGCGGGGTTTAATGGTAAATTTACGGGCGTCACCCGGTCGTGGCGCCAGGAGAACATGAGCGATGACAACGATTGTCTATGTCGATGACGATTTCCGGCGCATGCCCCGGGCCGACATGGCAAAACTCCAGAAACTTATTGCCTCTGGCAAGTATGGCATCCACAAGGTTGCCTACAAAGACAAGCAGATCAATGTGGAGATCAAAAAGCAGGGCGACAAGATCCAGGTAAAGATTGTGCGGATATCCTGAATCCCCCGGCGTCATTATATCACAATACTTATACCGCTCCCGGTGTAACGTGTAATTTACACAGTTTGTTTGTTAAGGAGAGACGATACAATTGTCCGGCAGGAAAGTTCAGGTTTTTCACCGAGAAGGAAGAAGCGTTTGTTAAACTCCTCATCGGCATCGGGATCCCCCGGACCGTCTCAAAAGTCCTCGTTTATCTTGCAAATGCCCCTGAGGCGACCTCTCGTGATATCGAGCGCGGGGCAGACCTGCGGCAGCCCGAAGTAAGCATTGCGCTCCAGTACCTCAAGGAACGGGACTGGATTGTCACACGGCTGGAGAAGACCGAATCCATTGGCAGGCCCCAGAACGTGGTCCGCCTTTCCCGCCCCTATCGATCAGATCGCCGATGCTATCCGGGTAGATAAAGAGAACGAGATCAAGCAGAAACTCACCCTTGCCCGCAAATTAAGGGAATACATCTGATCGCTTGGGCAAAGATCGGGATTTTAAGCATCCCTCTTTTAAATTGTTGCCGTGACAACCTTTATCCATGTTCTCTGCGCATGAGATAAGGTGCCAGATATTACAGAACCCTGCACGCCCCGCCTGCCGCTCGGGGCCATGATCTCGATCATCAGCAGGACACAGTTTGTACTCCTCAACGAGCGGCTCCGCCCCTTCGGGCTCTCCGCCGGCCAGTTCCCGGTCCTCATCACCCTCGTTGTACGGCAGAATATAATGCAGGACACGCTGGCCCGGCACCTCCATATCGATAAGGGAGCCGTTGCCCGAAGCGTTGCAAAACTTGTCGGGGCAGGTTACGTTCGTCGTATCACCGATCCCGGGAACCGGCGGGCCGTCCGGCTCTTTCTCACCAAAAAAGGCGAAGCAATAGCCCCGGAACTCCTTCGGATCGACCGTGAATGGGAAGAACTTGCCTGTTCACGCCTTTCCCCGGCTGATCGTGAGAAGTTTTCCCTCCTGGCAGAATCTGTCGCCCTGACCTGCCGCGATACGTTAGAGAAAATGGAGGCGGACTAAATGCCGGACGAACACGAACTCCCCTCAGACAATAAAAGCCCCCTTAACGGCCCTGCAACCCTCGGCGTTGCCCTGCTGACCGGAGATCCCAAAAAGGCGATCGTGAAACTATCAGGGCCCATGATCGTCGTCATGCTCCTGATGTCCACGTACAATCTCGTCAATGCAATCTGGGTCGCCGGCCTGGGAGCGGACGCGCTTGCCGCAGTTGGTTTTGTTACGCCCCTCTTTATGGTGCTTGTCGGCCTCGGGAACGGTCTTGGGGCCGGGGCCACATCGCTTATCGCACGAAGGATTGGGGCCGGGGACCATGCCGGTGCAAACAGGGCCGCCGTCCACTCACTTCTCCTGATGGTGGCGATCTCGGTTGTCACGACCGTACTCCTGCTCCTCTTTGCCGATCCAATCCTGATGCTGTTTGGCGCGGGGGATACCCTGGGTCTTGCCCTCGACTACGGTAATATCGTCTTTGCAGGGACGATCCTCATCCTTGTCACGAGCATGCTCGCCTCCATCCTCCGTGCCGAGGGGGACTATGAAGCGGACCATGTACGTCTTTGGCGCATCGTCCGTCCTCAACATGATCCTCGACCCGATCCTGATTTACTGGGCGGGCATGGGTATCGCCGGTGCTGCATGGGGTATGATCGTCTCGCAGGTCATGGTAGCTGTCGTGCTCCTGTACTGGTTCTTTGTCAGAAAGGACACCTACGTTTCGCTCTCGTGGAAGGGTTTTTCCTGGGACCATGCAACAATCCGCGGGATCCTCGGCGTAGGGCTCCCGGCGAGCACGGAGTTTTTTATGATGTCGATCCTTGCCATCCTGATAAACGGTATGCTCGTGATGACCGCAGGAACCGATGCGGTTGCGGTCTACACCGCCTGGCTGGCGCCTGGTAATGTTTGCCATCATCCCGCTCGTCGGTATTGCAATGGCTGTTGTCTCGGTCTCCGGAGCGGCATACGGGGGCCGTCACTACGACAAGCTGCCGGTCATCCACCACTTCTCGATCCTGTTCGGACTCGCAATCGCCCTGTGCACGAGCGCGATCACGTGGGTTTTTTCATCGCAGATTGCCACGGTCTTTACCTATTCGCCGGAGACGGCATACCTTGCCCCGACGATTGCCGCCTTTATCGGGCTCATGTGCCTCTTTTACCCGTTCGTTCCGCCGGGCATGATGTCGGGCTCGATCTTCCAGGGTGTGGGCAAGGGCCTGACCTCGCTTGCGATAACAGCCCTGCGCGAACTGGTCTTCATCGCACTCTTTGCCTGGCTTCTCGGGATTGCACTGGGCTACGGGGAGCACGGGATCTGGTGGGGGATGGTTGTCGGCGATATCCTCGGGAGTGTTGTAGCGTACTTCTGGGCCCGGGCCTATATCCGCCGGCTCCGGGCTTACGTCTGAACTTTTTTAGACCAAAAAGAGGGTACTGCAACCGGTTACGAATCCGATTCGGTCTCCGCAGAGAGGAGGATAGCCTTTACCATCAGGTACGAGATGATCAGGGCCAGGACTAAAAGGCCAGCTGCCAGGATGAACCGCTCACCCTGCGGGATCACCAGGGACAGGTAGATATGGTCTGCGAGCATCGGGCATGCACCTCCGGCATATGATTATCTCTGCATTTCCTCTGTCCCATCAGATAAATGTTTTGCTGGTAAAATCCCGACGGTTTCCCGCTTCTGATAAAAATCCGCTTGGATACTGGCGTTCCTGCCTGAATACCGGGTGTTACTGTCTCTTTTGCTGCCACGGGCCAATTATTGATACGCTCACGGAGAAATACAGGTACGGGTATACTCCCGATAAAGGAGTGACGGTATCATGGTCGAACCATTCTTTTCCTCGGGCCTGTTCACGTACGTAGTAGTGCCCCTCCTGATCTTCGGCGCCCGCATCTGCGATATGAGCATGGATACCGTCAGGGTCATCTTCATGTCCAAGGGGATCAAGTACCTCCCATCGGTTATCGGTTTTTTCGAGGTGATCATCTGGCTTGTGGCCATAGGCCAGGTCATGAATAACCTCACGAATGTCGTCTGCTACATCGCTTACGGGGCGGGGTTTGCCACCGGGACATTTATTGGGATGGCGATCGAGGAGAAACTCTCCCTTGGCCTTACCAGTGTCCGGATCATCACCAAGGAGGAGCCCTCGGATCTCATCCGGTACCTCCGGGCCCATGATTACGGGGTAACCGTGATGAACGGGGAAGGAAAGACCGGGCCGGTTAAAATGGTTTTTACCATCATCAAGAGAAAGGATCTCAACAACGTTGTCGCCATCGTCAAGCAGTTCCACCCCCGGGCATTCTATTCGATCGAGGAGGTCAAGTCGGTTGCAGAAGGCGTCTTTCCCGAAAGGCGGGCAACCGGGGTCTTTGGCTGGATCAACTCGCTCCGGTTCCGCCGGGTGAGCAAGTAAGCGGTCCCATAAAAGATGAATCAATCCCCTCGACACTGCGCTCAAGAAGATCGGGAACCTATGCCTTGTTTCATGAATATTTGTACCAAGCATATCCGGTGATAATAATCCAGCACTCTCTATGGCGAGAACTCATTGGTTACGCAAAAGAAGTGATTTTGAGTTTTATCGAATATTCTGACCAAGAAAAAAAATCCACAAATTCTTCGTTGCGTTCAGAAAGACTCCTATTTCATGTGGCTTATTTCGCAGTAGTTTTTGTTGCCGTAACGTTAACCGTAGCACTTGCCGTGGTCGTTGCTGTACTATTCGCCGCAGCAGCGGTCGTTGTCACGGCAGCTGCAACATTCCCTCCGCTGACCACCGGCTGCTGTGCGACACCGGTATCGGTATTCACGGAAAGGGTTACCATACCCTTCGCTGCAGTGGAGGTCCCGCTCGTAAGCGACTTGCCGTCTTTGTAGATCGTGACGGTGATCCCATGGCTGGATCCATCCTGTTTCGAGAAGGAAGCGGTAACAGTACCGGTTCCATTCACCACTTCCATGATACGTTCACCGGAGTTAGTAGCCTTGAAAGTTTCATTCGATGTTCCATAGGTACCCTTCCATCCTCCGAGATAGTCCACGTAGACATATACGCCGCTCTGCGGAACCGTAACCGGTGTCAGTGTTGCAGCAACGACACCGACAGCAGATCCTACTGAGGATGTGGTTTTAGCAGTAACTGTTGCTGTGGCTGCGGCGGATACGTTGCTCGTCGATCCGTGAAAGAGATTCGTGAGCAGCCCGGTCTTTGGCAGGACGACAACAACACCGACAACAACCACAAGGAGTACGATCACAATACCTGCCACAAGCAGGATCTTCTTTTTATTCGACGGCTTTTTGGGAGCGGAAGGTATTGGAGCGGAAGGTATTGGAGCGGAGGGCATGGACGCCGGGACCAGCGGGGTAGGGGGCAGGTCTTTTGGAGAGAAGAGTTTTGGCATGAACCGTTTCTTCTCCTTCTTTACTGGTGCAGGGGCTGTATGCGCTGCCGGCTGGGCCGGAGGTGCGGCGACTGGCGTTGGGGCCGGGTACGGCCGGGCGGGGGGCGCCTGCGGGGCGGTTCGCAGGGGGTCCCGCGGAACAGAGGTTGTCGACCTGTCGAACAGGGGCTCGACGGTCTGCATATCCCGCTCAATCGGACGACCTTTCTGTACAGAGGGGGCCGGGGAAACGGGGGCTGCTGCTACAGGAGCCGGGGCAGCAGCCGGCGGAACCTCGCCCGGCCTTACGATACGCGTCCCGCATTTGTTACAGAACATCGAACCTTCAGGAACCTTTGTGCCGCACTTGGTACAATACGTCCCAAGGATGGTTTCCTCCCGCGGTTCAGGAGCGGGTGCGGGAGCCGGCATGGACGCCGGCTGTTCGGCACGGGGCTGTACCGGAGAGGGATAACTCACCGGCGCACCGGCCGCATAGGTCTCATGCTGAGGGGGACGGTTCCGGGACAGGGCTGCGGATGTGTAACCGCCTTCCGGGAGCGCCTTGTCAGCCTCCTGTTCAAACGACGGGGCAAGGTGTGCCTGGATCAGCCGGGCCCATTCATCGCGTTCCTTTGCCCGGTTCCCTCCTCCTTCCCGGGAGAAGGTGAGCACCATCTGCCGTGCCCCGCCGGTCCTTGTGATAACCCCGAGCGAAAGTACCTGATCCCGGATCGCATTCTCTCCGGTTTCAACGGACTGGATCGTCGAGAGCGGGATCTCCTTTGGGGGCAGGACGCCCTTGATCCGGTCCACGAGGATAATGCGCCGTGTGGTCAGGATCCCCTCAAAGGAGATCGATTTTACATGGACTCCCTGAGTCCGGATAAGTATCTGTTCGTCGCCTTGTAACGCTGGATCGTCCATACTGTAAAACTTCCTCCCCCGTACAGGTTCGTTAGCGGGGGGATATCTGCCGCGAGATAGATATTTGCACCAATAAGAACATTACCTTTGTGGCCACGGAGTTAATGTGTCATCGTCATGGATTCCGGCAGGGCACCATGGCGTTCGAGCACGTCTTTTAAGGTTTTGACGCAAGCATCTCCCTTATGATGACGGATGAAAGGGCAACCCCGCATTCTTTTGAGAGGGGATCATCGGAGGAACAGGTGGACAGTTCGCCGGACAATGCCCAGTCGAAGATCTCCTTGATGATATGATTCTGGATAAAGGTCAGCTCGGTCATCATCTGGGAACCCGGCATGCGTGCAGCCGCAAAGGTGAGCCGGATCACGTCTTCGAGAGGATGGGCCTCACCTTCCACGGAAAGCCGAAGAATACATGCAAACTCAAATTTTTCATTCTCAATCTTTTTGATTGCAGAATGTTCGATACTCAGCTGCTGTACTCTTCCTACAGGGATCATATGGATATGATGATCCACGTTAAGCATCGCAATAGTGCCTGATGGCATGAACAGTCCTTCTTTATTGGGGATGGGGCGGTCGCTGATAAAGTGTTTGTGTCATTATCACCCCAGGCGAGTTAGGCAATTCATCAGATATCCGGGCATACCGGTTTTCCCGACGAGAAACATTTTACCTTTCCATTATCAACCCTAGGGTATGCATGCCGGAGCAGGCGTTCTTTGTGTAATCCTTGCAGCGGTACTTGCGGGTTCAGGGTGCCTTTCCGCCATCTTTCCCGACCCGGTCACCCCGACTCCGACTGTCACTCCTGAACAGACGGTAATACCCACGGCAACCACCGCAACCGCGACAACCGCTGCCTCTGCATTGGCTCTCGAACCTGCCGATATGCCGGCAGACTATATTCTCAAGGAACGTACCGACCTTACCTACAGCGAGACCGACCAGGTGCTCCGCGACCAGGGATGGCGGGGGGGATACATGGTCGCCTATTACCGCATGAACAAGGCAAAGGACGACCTGACCGGGTTCCGGCAGGTCATTGGCCTTTACTCCCGGGAAAACATGAACCTTGTCTTTAATGTAAAAAAGGAGGCAGTCGTCACGGAAAACGATACGGGCGATACTCTCTACGAACTGCCCTGCCCGGTCCTGGGCGAGCATACCTATGCATTCAGGAAACCTACAACCGATCCGTTCTCCTCGACCTATACGATCATGTTTACCAAAAAGAACGTGTACGAGGAACTAACCATGGGGGGAACGACCACGGACTTACGAGACCCTCAAGACCCTGGCGCAGGCTGCGGCAGACAAGATCCAGTAACCGGCGCGTTTATCTGACTAAAACTAAAATACCGGATATGCAGAGGAACGGCGGTCACCTGCCTGGCAGGTCTATTCCGGGACCGCCGATACCTTAAGGGGAGGAGCCAATGGTATTTACCTGCCGACAGTGCGGAGAATGCTGTATGCACCTCGGAGACTACATTGTCATCGAACGGCAGCTCGGGCCGTTTGAATTTGCCTGCGAATCCGTGTCGACCGGTACGCCGTTTACCGCATGCATAGACGAGGACAAGCGGGAGATCTTTTCAGACCGTACGTTTCCCGATACACACCCGCACGCATGCCGGTTCCTCCGCCCCGTGGGAAAATTATTGAGATGCACCATCCACCGCGACAGTCCGGCCCAGTGCAAGTTCTACCGGTGTGTGGTGATGCGGATCTCTGATCCTGACGGGAAGTTTTGCGGAACGGTCACCGGGACCCTCAACATGCATTCGGAAAACGCAACGCTCCGGGCACTCTGGGAGAGGGCAGAAAAAGAGAACCCCGAATCGTGCCCGGATACAGAGGAATGCCGTGCGGAGTTCCTTACATCGCACGGCTACCGGGTCGAATAACGTATCCCAAACGACAGGGAAAGGTACTACTCTGAATCAGGTATAATTTAAAAACGATAACTGCTATTACTAAAAAAGTGAGGGGTTTTGGGGATTTTCCCCTGATGCACATCCAGTTGCCGAAAAGGGGCATGACAAACAGGATATTCCGGTATGACAGATCACGATTCCGGCGGATCTGCAGCTGAATTCTGCAGGAAAGGCCAGGAAGATGGCAGGGACGGGCGACATGACGATGCACTGGTCTCGTTCGACCATGCCCTTTCTATAAACCCGGATTCGGCATCTGCATGGGCGGGGAAGGGTTTTGCCCTGGGTAAACTGGGAAGATACGAGGAAGAGATAGAGTGCTGCGACAAGGCCCTCGCCCTCGACCCTGCCTGTACCGAAGCATGGAATTACAAGGGATTTGCCCTCGGGAAACTCAAGCGGTTCGAAGAGAAGGCCGCCTGCTGCGACAGCGCGATTTCCCTCGATCCCAAAAATGCGGTTGCGTGGAACAACAAAGGTGTCGCCCTTGGGATGCTCGGGAGATATACCGAGGAGATCGAGTGCTGCGAGCGGGCAATCTCCTTACGGTCACGATACCTCTCGGCATGGGTGAACAAGGGATATGCACTCGGGAAACTGCGGCACTACGAGGAAGAGGTTGCCTGTTATGACCGGGCGTTAAAGATCTTCCCGTTTTATTTTTCTGCCCACCTCAACAAGGGGATCGCACGGATTAACCAGAGAAGGTACGAGGATGCGCTTCTCCCGCTTGAGAAGGCGCTTGCCCTCCAGCCCGATAATCCCCGTGCGCTCTACCGGAAAGGGAGTGCCCTCTCGATGCTCGGCAGGCACGAGGAAGCAGTCGCATGCCTCAGGGATTCCCTAAATTCAGATCCAACAAATGCCGATGCCTGGGTGGTATTGAGCAACTCCTGTTTTTCCCTGGGGAGGTTTCGGGAGTCGGGCAGGGCTTTTGACCAGGCGTATTATATCGATATCAAGGATGTCCGGGGAGGTATCGCCCGGGGGTTTTCCCAGCTCAGGGAGAAACGGTTCGATGATGCGCAGCGAACGTTCTCGGAAGTCCTGGAGATCCTGGGCCGGTAAGCCGTCGGCCTTTTTAAAAACCCCGCGTTATTTATGGCCCCGGTGCGAATACGGATTATATGGATGTTGAGGAGTATGCCCGCGTGCATCTCGCAGCCGGCGAAGATGAAAATACCGTAATAAAAAACCTTGCCGGGCGGATAACCGAGATAAAACATTCCCGGGCTGAATATACCGAAGCTTTTGCACGGGCGGTCGTGCAGGAAGTCAAAAATACCCATGGGCTTACCGGGGACTTTTTTTCCTTTGAACCGGCGGGTGTAAAGATGGGGGAGTTCGGGGTGGGCTCCCGGGGGAAAGGCGACTTTTTTGCCCACCGCCAGATCGCCCGCATCATAGGAAAAACGTCTGCATCGGTTGGCGTGGACGAGATGGACGATGCCGGGGCGGTAAAAGCCGGCGGGGATTATATTGTCTGCACGGTCGACGGGATGCACTCCCGGCTCTCCGATTACCCTTTCCTTGCCGGGTTCCATGTGACCCGGGCAACGCTCCGCGACCTCTACGTTATGGGGGCAAAGCCGGTGATGCTCTTTCCGATATCCACGTAGCCGATGACGGGGACGTGGCAAAGATCTTCGATTACACGGCGGGTATCACCGCTGTCGGTGAGGCCATGGATATTCCGCTCGTGACCGGCTTCGACACTGCGGATCGGCGGGGACATGGTGCTGGGCAGCCGGCTTACCGGTTGCGTGGGCTGTGTGGGTGTGGCCCGCCACCTGACCGCCCGGAAATCTACGCAGCCCGGAGATGCGATCCTGATGACCGAGGGTGCCGGCGGTGGGACGATTGCGACAGCGGCTATCTACTCCGGCTTCCCCGATGTTATTGAAGAGACGATCAACCTCAACTTCCTGACCACCTGCGAGAAGCTGATCAAGAGCCCGGTCTTTGACAAAATCCATGCAATGACCGATGTGACAAACGGCGGCCTTCGGGGCGACATCTTCGAGATGACCGAGACCGCAAAGTGCCGGATGGTCGTACGTGAGGAGGATGCACGGGCGCTTGTCAATCCCCGTGTGCAGAAGATGCTCGACGCCCTCCAGATCGATTTCCTCGGCGTCTCGCTCGATGCGCTGCTCATTGTAGCACCAAAGGCAGATGCAGAAGAGATTATCCGGACAATAAAGGCCACCGGTGTCGGGTGCCGTGAGATCGGGTACGTGGAGAAAGGAAAACCGGAATCGGTTCTCATATCGGATGGGAAAGAGACCGATTTCCAGCCCCGGTTCCGGGAATCGGCATATACGCCGGTGAAAAAGGTGGTCGATACCGATGTGCCGGCCTTTGAGGAGATGCAAAAATGCGTTCTCAAAGCATCCGAAGCGGCCATTGAAAAGAAAAAGAGGGTGCTTGCGAAACTGAAGAAAAATCTGTATCGTTAGTTTTACCAGTGCTTCCCCCTAGCGAGACGGGTGTAGCAGTGCCACCCGTCGAGCGCGAGGGGGGCAGGGGGCGCGTGCTCGCTCCGCTTGAGGGGTCAGGTAGCACTTCCCTCCCAACCATTTTTTGATCAAATCTCTTCCGTAAGGATCCGGTAAAATTCTTCCGCAGCATTCCGCTCGATCCAGGGGCGGTGACCGCATTTGGGCAGGAGGATAAATCGGAAATTTTTCAGGTTCTTTTCTAGGGGAACCTCGACACCTTCTGCCGGGTGGGGGTCGTAATCCCCGTGGATTGCAAGCACCGGGCAGGTGATCTTCTGGCTCATGGCAAGCAGGATCTTTGCCCTACGGAGTTCGCAGACTTCGTCCCAGACTCCCTTAAAGACATCGTACTGGCAGTAAAACGACGGGTTATCGACCGCAAACGCATCGCAGGTATCTGCATGGGAAAGCAGGCCTCCCAGTCGTGCGAGGAGGAGGTCACGATCGGTTCCGCCCGGAAGACCGTCCGGGTTTTCAAGGGAGGCCATCAGGTCCTGTGCCTGCCGGCGTTCTTCGGGTTTGAGCCGGTCGAGCCGGGTTTTTGTGATCGCTTTTGCGTACTGGTCCTCGAACGGCGGGCATCCGACAAGGATCAGTTTTTTCACAAGAGCCGGGTAGCGGGCGGCAACCATCCAGGAAAGGAATGCCCCCCACGAGAAACCCACGAGAGTGAACCGGGGGCATGCCGTCCTTTTCCAGGACCTGCATGAGCTCCCGCACCTGACCGTCCAGGGTAGTCGCGGTCTGGAGCGGTTCGAGGATGCCCTTCACTGACTGAAAGCTCGCGGGCAACGGCTGCCATCTCAGCCCGGGGCACCGGGTCCCCCGTGGACAACCGCAACAGGATAGGGGCCTGCACCCCATTTCCGCACCGGACTCATAATGGTATCCGGTTACGGCGTCTCGGTATAAATCATTCCCGGTAGGGATGGGTGAGTGTCGGGAATTACCGGGTCTTTCCCGCGTTTTTCATGAGCGCAAGCAGGCCGGCGAGGAATCTGTGCAGGCGTCGGGGGATTGCCCGGGATCTTCAGATCGACCGGCAGTACCTTGTCCACACCCGCCGATACTGCATAGGTCCCTTTATAGATCCCGCCATCGCAGGCATCGTCACCTACCGCCACCACAAACTTCGGGGAGGGCATTGCTTCGTAGGTCTTTTTTACCGCGATCTCCATGTTGTGGGTGACCTGCTCCGGTGACCAGCAACACGTCAGCGTGCCGGGGGAGGCAACGAAACGCGATTACCGAAGCGTTCAACATCGTAGTAGGCATTCGAGAGGTTGTTTATCTCGATCTCGGCGGTATTGTCGCTGCCGGCATCAAGTTCGCGGATCGCAAGGCTGCGGCCGAACCGGGCATCAATCTCCCGCTGTATTTCGCTACCAAGCCTCTCGATCTCTTCGCTCCGTGCCGGGTGCTCGTCGGTTACCTTCCGTTTCACAAGACAGGAAAATGCATTGACCATACGCGTTCCTCACATATCCGTCCCGGCATAGGACAGGTTCATGCTCTTGTTGATCACCGGGAAGTCGGCGACAATATTCCCCGGTACCTGCGTGTTCTATGGCCAGCCAGTTGCAGTACGAGGCCGTCCTGACCTTGAACCGGTCGATCTTCCCGTCTTTCACCCGGACCCAGCAGAGGTTCTGGCCCCGGGCCGATTCAACGAGCGCCAGCGCGTGCCCGTCACGGATCGGTTCCGTGCTCCTTACCGGCCCTTCCGGAATTGCCGCAATAAGCCGTTCGATGAGGTCGAGTGAGTCGAGGAATTCCTGTGCCTTTACCGTGAACCGGGCGAGCACGTCACCATCGGCAAGCGGGGTATGGACCGGGACGAACCGATCGTATACGCCGTACGGGTGGTCGAGCCGGACGTCAACCCTGCCTCCCGATGCCCGGGCAACCGGCCCGGTGATGTTGAGCGGCCGTAGGAGTTCGCGCTTTACTACCCCGGTGGTCGAGAACCGGTCGATCACCGATGGCGTGGAAAGGACGATCGAGAGCCCGACTCGGAAGCGTTTTTTGAGCTGTGCGACGAATTCCGCAAGGTCTGCGAGCCGGTCGGCCGGGATGTCCCGGGTAACGCCCCCGATGCAGGTCATTCCCCGGAGGAACCGGGAACCGGAGAGGTCCGCGTTCTTCCGGAAGACCTCCTCGCGGAGCACGGAAAACTGGCTTGAGCCCAGGGCAAATGCAACATCGGTGAGCATCCCGGCCTCATCGCCAGAGGTGGGAGCAGCACCGCTCCAGCTCGCAGAGGATGGTTCGGAGGTACCAGGCCCGGTCCGGGACGGTGAATCCCCGAGAGGCGCTCGACCGCCATGCAGAACGCGGTTGCGTTTGCCACGGACTCGTCGCCGCTCACAGCTTCTGCCATCCTCACGCAGTCCTGCGGCAATTTTCCCTCGGCAAGTTTCTCGATGCCACGGTGGGTGTAGAACATCCGGATTTCGAGATTGAATACCGTCTCGCCGATCACGCTGAACCGGAAAGTGCCCGGGTTCTATGATCCCCGCATGGACCGGGCCTACAGCGACCTGGTACACGCCTTCTCCGGTCATGGCCTTGAACGGGTATTCGTCGGCAGCCGGGACATCGTCATTGGTCACGATCGGTGCGTTGGTGAAGGCTTTATCGAGCGGGTGGAAATCCTTCGGGTAGGGCTCGTGGAGGAGGAGCCTTCGGGTGTCGGATGTGCCGGCAAACTCAATTCCGAAACCGTCCCGGCACTCCCGCTCCGGCCATGCAGCGGAGGGAAAGATTGCGGCAATGGATGTTGCCTGGCCACCGGTAACCGCCCGGACAAGGACAAGAATGCTCCCTTTCCTTTCAAGGACATAGAGGAGGGAATGCCTGCTCTCCGGGGAGAATCCTTCAACACAGAAGAGGCTGATAAGGACGAACTTGCGCGCCGCAAGATCGGGGATCGCCCGTTCAAAGCAGCTCTCGTCCACCGGAACGTACCATTCGCCACCGGGCCCCCGGGTGGCCCGGGCAGGGGCATCCCCGCCAAGGACATCACGGATGGCTTTTAACGCTGCATCTTCACGCTGGGGAAGAATTTCGGTCATACAAACATCAGCTCCGCTACGATCCGGTCAAGGTATGCAGTACCGCCCATCGGGAAGAGGAATGCGAGCACGAGTACGGCAGCAAGCAGGATCACAATGGGAGCCTTCATGGTCAGCGGTGTGTGATAGGGCTCAAGATCCACGGGTTCGCCTTCCGGAGTGACCCGGGAGAACGAGCGGATCACAAAATAGCCAAGCGCCGCGGCAGCCATAAAGAGCAGGGCAAGGACAAGCACGAGCACCCACAGCGAGAGCGACCCGAGCGAGACGAGGATGAAGAACTTGGAGAAGAAGACCGCAAACGGCGGCATGCCGATGATCGCCAAGCCCCCGATGATGAGCCCCCATGCGGCGAGCGGCTGGAACCGGAACACGTCCCGGATCTCGTCGGGCGCATCGGCCGAGAGATGGCTTTTGTACTGACGGTGCAGGATGCCGGCCGAGAAGAAGAGCGAGGCTTTCGTGAACGCGTGTGCCATAACATGGAAGAGCACCCAGAAGAGGGCGAGCGGGGTTGCGACCGCGAGGCCGACAAGGCAGATGCCCATGTTCTCGATGCTCGAAAACGCGATCAGTTTCTTTAAGTTCTTCTCGGGAAGCATGGAGATCGCCGCTATACCGATGGTGCAGATCCCGAAGAAGAGGACGAGCAGAGAAGCTGTTGCAACTGCGGCGGTCCGGTGGACGATGGCAAAGACCCGGATGATCCCATAGATTCCCACATTCAGGAGCACACCGGAGAGAACCGCGCTCACTGCCGACGGCGCTTTTGCATGGGCCTCGGGAAGCCACGTATGGAACGGGAAGATCCCCGACTTTGCGGCAAACCCGACAAAGACGAGGACAAAGGCAGCGATCATCATGCCCGCAGGGAACGCGGGTGCCTGCTGGATCAGGATCGTCCAGTTGAGGGTGCCGGTGCCGGTTGCCGAGCGGGCGATCTCAAAGAGGAAGATGAGCCCAGCAAAGGCTATCAGCATCGAGACCGAGGCAACGAAGATGTACTTGAGTGCAGCATCGATGTTCTCTTTTGCCGAGAGGATGGCGACCAGCATTGCGGAGATGATCGTGGTCATCTCGGCAAAGATCCAGAAGAGGGCGAGGTTGTCCGAATAAAAGGCAAGGACGATGACCAGTTCGAGCAGGCACCAGGCCCCGTAGAAGAGTTTGAGGCTCCCGGTTTCGAGCTCGTGGCTTGAAATCAGGTTCTTCACGTATCCCTGGGCATAGATGGCGGCGAGAAGGAAGACGGCCGTTGCCACGGCGACCTCGAAGAGGCCGAGGTGATCTACAAAGAAGTAGCCGTTCCCGACAATAAGGGTCCCGACCGGCACCTGCACGAAGAGGAGGATGTAGCCCGTGATCACTGCGCAGGCAGCGCCAAACCCGATGGCTGCCGCATTCATCTGGCGGTGGGTATGCGAGATTGCGATGCAGGCGATCGCAATGGCGGCGCAGAGCGCATAGGCAAGCAGGATCATGGCGATTCCTCCTGCTCTTCCCAGAGGTAGAACCGGTGGAGGCGGTTGTGGTACTCCTCAAGCGTTGAGTCTATCCCGATGGTGAGGATGGTGGTCAGGATCACGAGGATGATGAGGTCGATCACGATCAGGAATTCGATGATGAACGGGAGCTCGGTTGCAAAGAGGCCAAAGAGGAGCACCCCGTTCTCCATCGAGAGGTACCCGAGCACTTTGGTGATCGCCTTTTTCCGGGAGAAGGTAACCATCATGCCCATGAGGACCAGGGAGAGCCCGATGACTGCCCCGAAGAAGAAGAGGCTCTCCTTCGCCGGGGTGCCCGCAAGGACGTTCGAGAGCGCGATGTAGATCGCGAGCATGAGTGCTAATCGAGATCAGAAGCGAACTGGTCGGGACTCAGGTAGTGGAACTCGATATCCCGCTTTATCCGGATCTTCTCCTGCACTGCTGCGATGAAGTACGGGATGACGACGACCTTGGTGACAAGAGTCACAATTGCAATCCCGGCAAGGACTGCGCGCCCTCGCGCCAGAAGAGGGCTGTCGCGATAGCAACGAGCACCAGCGACTGGAGCGAGTAGACCCGTACAAGGAGATGAGGTTCTTTGTCGTGATGATGTACGCGGCCGTGATGAGCACGCAGACAAAGAGGATCTTGATGACACCGTCAAAGAATGCGGGATCGGTCATGCGAACACCTCGATAATGACAATTAAGGTAGAGAAGAAGAACGCCATCATGAAGAGACCCGGCAGCCGGAAGAACCGCATCTTTGCCATCGAGGACTCAAAGAGGCCGATGACAAGGGAGAGCACGCAGCCTTGAACAATGAAGATGACGAGTGCCGCGAGGATGGCAGCAGGCGGAGAGCGTTGTTGCAATGCCCCACGGCACGATGAGATTGATGAGGAGCGCCATAAGGAGCGTCTGTTTGATCGCTGCTGACAGTTCCATGAGTGCAAGGTTCTTTCCCGGACTGTTCGAGGATCATGCCCTCGTGGATCATGGTCAGTTCGAGATGGGTCTCCGGGTTGTCGACCGGGATCCGTGAAGTCTCGACGATCAGGATAATGAAAAGCGAGATGGCAAGGAGGATCAAAATCGGCGTCTTGAGCGTCCCTGCAGAGACCGCGGCTGCCATCATGTCGAAGATGTTGAGTGACTTGAAGACAAAGGCGAGCGCGGCAAATACCACGATGGTGGTGGGCTCGATGACCGCCGATACGCTCATCTCCCGGGAGCTGCCCATGCCGCCAAAGGCGCTCCCCGCATCGAGGCCTAAAAGCGCCATGAAGAACCGTGCCACCACGAGCAGGTACAAAAAGAGGATGATGTTTCCTATCCCGCCGTACGGCTCCGTGACATACACAAGCGGGACAAAGAGGGAGGCGGTAAGGATCGCCGCCATGCAGGCAACCGGTGCAACCCTTGAAACCCACGATGCATGGGGAGAGTAGATCGTCTCTTTTTTCAGGAGCTTTGCAAGGGTGTAATAGGTCTGGAAGACCGACGGGCCCTGCCGCCCCTGGGTCCACGCCTTGACCTTCTTTACCAGGCTCACAAAGAGCGGGGAGATGAGGACAACGACTACTGTATTGAGGATGCAGTAGAGGGCAAAGTCGGCGCTCATGCCACTACCCCCAGGAAAACGATGATCCCGATTACCGCGATAAAGACGTAGAGCAGGTAGGTGTCAAGGCAGCCGTTCTGCATCCGTGCGACAACGGAGGCACCCTTCATTGCCGCTGTTCCGATGGGGCGGTAGATATATTCCTCGAAGAACGCCACGAGCCGGATCTCCGCGGTCCCTTCGGCAAAGAGGCAGTTGTACTTGTCGGAGTAGACTTTTGTGCTGGACTTTTTGGTGCGGTACACCGACGCGAAGATGGTGACGATCGGCTCGGAGAAACCGTGGCCGGTGTATTCCGTGATTGCAGGCTGCGATTTCGTTCCGCAGCCCCAGGTCTCGCTAATTCTCGTCTCACGGGATGCGGTGAAATACAGGACAAGGTAGGTGAGCCCTGCCATGAAAAGGAGCAGAATGCTCACGAGGAGAAGGTCCGGGAAGGGATGACATAGCCGGCAGGCAAGAAAGATCTGGCAGGCAAAGACCCCGAGGATAACGCAGGCAGCGGCAAGGACTGCCGGGCCGGCGAGCATCGAACGGGATACCTCATGGGCGTCTTTTGCCGCATCCGAGCGCGGCTGGGCGAGAAATACCGAGGAGAACGCCTTGACAAAGCAGGCAGCGGAGAGGGCGCTCGTCAGCGCAAAGAGGGCAAGGCAGATAAAAAGGAGGACTTTAAGGAGCGGGTCGACGACCGTGACCGACTGGAAGAACGCGATATAGAGCAGCAGTTCGCTCGCAAACCCGTTCAACGGCGGGAGAGCGGCAATAGCAATGGCACCGGTAAAGAAGAGCACCGAGGTGTACGGCATGTTCTTTGCAAGGCCGCCCATCTTCTCGATGTCACGGGTGCCGGTGGCATGCACCACCGACCCTGCGGTAAGGAAGAGCAGGCCTTTAAAGAGCGCATGGTTGAGGGAGTGGAAGAGCGCGGCAAGCAGGCTTATGGTTAGCAAGGAGGGCGAGTCCCCTCGCAGGTGAAAAGATTACATAGAGGCCGATGCCGGTAAAGATGATCCCGATGTTCTCGATGCTCGAATAGGCAAGGAGCCCCTTGATGTCGTGGTCCTTGAAAGCATAGATCACGCCAAGGACAGCCGAGGCAATCCCGAAGACGAGGATGAGCACGCCCCACCAGAGATCGGGGGAGAAGACATCGAGAATGAACCGGAGGAGCCCGTACACTGCCACCTTGAGCATGACCGCCGACATGAGGGCCGAGACCGGCGAGGGGCTTGCCGGGTGGGCAAAGAAGAGCCACTTGTGGAACGGGGATGATCCCGGCCTTGATGGCAAAACCGATAAAGAGGGCGAGGAACGCCTGCCGTTGCAAGCGGTGCTGCATCCGGGGTGATGACAAGCGGGGCGATGGCAAACGAGCTCGTGAGCACAAAGAGCGCGATGATGCCGAGCATCACAAAGAGGGTCGAGAGCTGGGTCATCACGAAGTAGTAGATGCCGGCCTTCGTGGTCCCGGCGTCTTTGTACTCGTACATCACGAGGATAAAGGAGACCGCGGCCATCAGTTCCCAGAAGAACAGGAACGAGAACGTGGTATGCGAGGCAACCACGAGCATCATGGCGAGCACAAAGAGGGCCATGCCCCCGCAGAGAATGTTCCTCCGGTTCCCGCCCTCCATGTGTTCGGTATATCCGGTTGCATAGACCGCCGTACATGCGGCAACCGTGCCGATCAACAGGAGGAAGAAGGCAGCGAGCCGGTCGATGAAGAACGAGATTTCTATGCCGGGGAATGCCTGCCAGGCCGTGATGGCAAGCGGAGTCCCCGTAATGAGGACATCAAGGCCGAGTACGGCGAGGAGCACGGAGGCTGCGGCAGTGCAGGCAAGGGAGAAGACCCGGATGCTGCGCCGGTCACTGCCGGCTCCTGCAAGGGGGACGACCAGCCCGAGAACGAAGACCGCGAGGATAAGGAAGAAGAGCAGTTCGATCATGGCCGCATCACATCCTGCCAAATGCCTGTACTACCTGATACGAAATCCGATAACGGCTCGGCGTTTGTGGATATCCCCGTCCTGTGTCCTGCATCCATTGCACACACTCCTGCCATACCGTCAGTTGTTCTTATCCGCATCCGCTACGGACGGGTCGCGCTTCATCGGGCAGACATCGATACCCTGCAGGTTGCCCATAACAAACCCGAACCGGTCCCGGATGGTCTTTGGCAGTGCGGGTTCCGGAATCGGGTAAAAGCCCATGCTCCCGTAGAACTCCTGCAGCTCGGTCTTGGAATGCATGTACAGCGTCTCGTTCCTGCCGCACTCCTCGATCAGCTGCTTCATGATCGAGCGGGCATACCCCTTGAGGCGGTACTCGTCGAGCACGTACACGCCGTCCACTTCGAGGCCGTCCGGGTGGCGCGAGCAGCGGGCAACACCGACAAGCTGCGTCCCGGAAAAGGCGGCAAAGAGCCGGTCGGTTGTGGCATCGGCCTTCTGCTGGTGGTAGTGAATCCAGAGTTCGTGTTCGGCACGGACAAGCTCGTGCGGCGAGAGTTCCCGGACGGTTACCGGACCGGCAACAGGAAGCGCAGCGGCGCGGACCGGGGTAAGGAAATGCCGCTGGATCTTCGAGAAGATGCGGGGTCGGAAGGTGACAAAGCCCCCGCTTTCCTCCCCGGCCAGGGCATACAGGGTCAGAAGGGTAGTGTCTTCCCCCGGTACGGATGAATAGTGTCCACAGGTTGTTGCTGGCGTACTATACTGCTCCTGCTGGTAGATGATGAAACCTTGCCCGGTCCGGTAGGGGGCGGCATCCAGGCCCGGGCGGGTTTTATGAGTCCTCCATTATTTTTCCTGATCCAGCTTATAGGTTGAGGTGATTTCCAGCTGTTCGGGCCATGGTTTTTTGGTTTTGGGGGATACTGTGCAACAAAGCCCCGCTTGTTTGGTACGCGAGTGAGGGCATCGGGGATTGCGGCGGCTATACCTTGACGGGAATCTGCCCTCCCGGTTTTTACCTGCAATACGGGCTGTTCCGGTCGAAACAGTCCCGGATTATCCCTGTATTTCCTATCCGGATAAATGGCAATATTTATGATAGCGGGGGAGGGAGTCTCCATACAGGCGGCGGAGTGAGGACTGCCGCTGGTAATTGTGTGTGCATGAGGTATTGCTGATGATCGACAACCTTCTCCTGGGGAACTACAAGTTCCGCGAATCCGATTTTACACCGAACATCGACCACTACCGCGACCTGGTCGAGGCGCAGCACCCGAAAGTGCTCTGGCTGGGGTGCTCCGATTCCCGTGTCAACCCCGAGCGGATCACCGGGGCGCGTGCCGGTGAGATCTTCGTCCAGAGAAATATCGGGAATATTGTCTCTGACCACGACTGGAACTTTGCCACGGTGCTCGAATATGCCATTGTCCACCTGCAGGTGGAGGAGATCGTGGTCTGCGGGCATTCGGACTGCGGGGCGATAAAGGCGCTGGATCACGAGAGCACCGATTCGTATATCCCTCTCTGGCTCAACAACGCCCGCGAAGCACAGGTCCGGGTGGACAAAACAATCTCTCCGGCCAGAGACCGTGCAGAGAGAAGGAAGATCGTTACCGGGCGTATCGAGCAGGAGAATGTCCGGCTCCAGATCGAGCACCTGCATACCTACCCGCTCTTAAAAAAGGCAGTGGCGGATGGGAAGGTGGCGGTCCACGGGCTCTATTACGATCTTGAGACCGGGGTCTTAAGCCGGATCTGCTAAAAATGGTGCCCCTTACAGGCACTGTTCGATCTCGCTTTGATCCGGTCGAGGGCGATCCTGCCGATCCGGGGTGAGCCTGCCGTTCACGAGGATCATGGGAATAGGCGGGTAGTCCTTTTCGAGGATTGCGCGGATGTGGGTCCGGCACGTTATCGTCGATGAGCGTGAGCCTGACATCTACTTTGTCACCGTAGGTCTCATTTAATACCGCACTGAGGGCATCGAAGGCTTTGGTGAGTCTTCCGGACGGGTGGCATTCGGAGAGGCCGCAGGTGCGGTCGGCATCGCAGGGGAACGGCGAACAGGATGAGTATTTCAGGCCGACAATCTCGACTATTACGGGATCGCTCATGCATAACAGGTTGGCGGAGACGGTATTTTTAGTATTGGGATTGAGGCAGGAGACCCGGGCGCCGGATGATGAGACGGGGGGTTGGCCCTCCCCATTTACCGGCCCCCCACCCCCACCTCTTTTGTGCAGGACCCGGGGGGAGGGGGGGCCGGCAAAATTATTCCGGAGGGGTGGGTGGGGGGCTTCTGCAAATTTTGGTGAGAGGGTACCCCCACCCCTTTCACGCGACACCCCACCCCCCTGTCCTTTCGCGGAGGGGTAGTCCCCCCTCCCCCGTCTCGCCGGACATTCCACGCGAAGCACACCTTTTGGGACGGGAAAGCATGGGGGGGTAGTCCCCTGTTTTGTACAGAACAGGGGGGGTGGGGGTCTGTTTGCGAAAATGGAAAACTGAGGGGAGGGGGGTTACGAAAAATCCGGAGGGGACCTCCCTTGCCCGGATCTTTTGGGGAGGGGTGGGGGGTTGTGGAGGGATCCTTTTTGGAGAAACTGGTTAAAAGACTGGGACATTTTCAAAAAAATCCGGACTGGCAGAAACCGAAACCGGAACAGACGGCAGGGGCTGTCGCCCCCATACTCCCTCAAGCGAGGAATGCCGCCGCCCCCGAAGGGACGCCCCCGCGGCGGATCAAGGATGAGTAAACCGCACTTGCCCCGCCGTGCCCCAGAGCGGCCCCGAGGAGGGGAGGCATCGTAGGACGTTCATCACTTCAAAATCCTTCACTTGAGCAGGTTCGGCATCAGAACTTTTATCTCCGAAGATTTACAACAATATAAGTGGTTACAATATTTTAAGGGCTGTAAGAGGGCGTCGTGATACCATTAATTGCGATAGAATCCCTGGGATGAAATTAGCCTAGTAAGACCGACCTGATCGAAGTCCGCCAGCTTAAAACAACAACGGGCTGTATGAGGACAACGCGATAAAACACATCGTGATTGCATCCTAATAAAAAATTAGCCCAGTAAACGGCAGGAGCGGTGTTTGTTTATGACGAATGTAGTTGCTAATAAAAGAATCCCCGTGACAGAAGAGATCTGGGAATCTCTTGCAAGCCTGAAAAAACACGGTCAGACGTACGATCAACTTCTTGCAGAGATGATCGCACTTAAACAGGAACGTGATTTTCTGGCACATCTCGAAGAGATCGAAAAGCACGGGGAGTTTGTCAGTTTAAAAGATGCTGCAAAGATGCTCAACATCTCAGAATCTGACTGAATGAACCGCCTGTTAACTCTGCCCTACTGAAAAGAGCGGCAAATGATTGACAGGATTGCAGAGGTATTTACGTGGAAATACAACTCGAAAGAAGTGTCATAAAGACACTCGAAAAGTATCCGGAAAAGATCCGGGGACATATCTTCAACCACCTCCGCAAGCTTGAAGATCCGTACAGTGCACCCGATGTGGAATGTCTTAACTCAAAATTACAGATATACCGTATGCATGTCGGGCGGACCTATACCATTATTTTCAAGATTAAAAAAGAGTCGAACCTTGTTCTTGTGCTTGATTTGTTGACAATAGAACAGGCACACAAGAGATATGGCCGCTACTACTGACAAGTAGTAGCATCCCTCCATTATTCTCAACAGTAAGATAGGGTTCCCTCACCAGACGCTCCACGGGAAAATTATTTTTTGAACCAGGGGGATATAGTAATCCCGATCTTTTTCCGGAATTCTCATGTTGCGACCGGAAGTTTTCAAAGAAACGTGCTTGAAGTCATCCGGATCTGCCAAATTTTGAAAACGAGTTGAGAAGATGGGGTCTGTCATCCCCATGAGCGATACCCCCGCCCCCCGGGCAATCAGGTAAGCACCCAATCTATTCCAGATCGCGGGCCATCGCCCGTTTGATCATATCCATTGCTTCTTCGATGATGTCCCGTGAATCCTCCCGCTCCATCCGGTAGAGTCGCTGTAAGGGGGGAAGGGCCCGGGGATCGCCGAGCATGCCAAGAGCCCAGGCGGCTTTTACCCGCACCCGTGCATCGTCATCCCACAGGGTATCAATCAGCGGCTCCACGGCACGGAGGTCTCCCAGCCGGCCCAGAGCTTCCGCTGCATTCCACCGGATTCCTTCGTTGTCATCGGAGAGCTTTTCGAGGAGGATTTCAAGGGTGTTGGACGTGGGGGGTCACCTTTGCCGGGGTTGGTTGTTGCTATGTGGGGGATGGGGTGAGATGAAGGTTTTCTAGAGGGATTGCTCCAATGCGATGAACGCCGCCGCCCCCGACGGGGCGCCCCCGCGGCGGATCAGGGTGGGATCAACCCCACTCGCCCCGCGAGGGGCCCTGAGGCGGGGATACCTCATACATTATTACGAATTGAAAAAACCTCAAATTAAACCTGAATCGTACATTTTTGATTAAATGATCCCGAAAATAAATGACTAATCTAAATTTAGAAAGGGATAATGATCTATATTTTTGACGGCGAAAGATTTTTGTTTGCATATACATAAGGAAGATTATGTGTCATTTTTGGAAATTATTAAAAAATCATTATCTTTTTCTAACGGTGATAGGAGTTCTTCTTTTTGTCTCAACTTCCTTCTGTATGACTATAAATCCATTCCTCCTTTTTATTGTGTGGTGTCTAGGAGTAGGGCTTACAATTATTGGTGTTTTGATCTATATCTCTGAAAAACTAACCGGAAAACATGGTTGGCGGAATTTTTATTTTTTAACAATCCTCCTTTCTATCTTGATTGGTTATCCGATACTAACGAACCGGATTGAACCAAAAGACGCTCAAAATATACTCAACATTTACATTACAATAGATATTGCAATATTGTCCGTTACATTTGCAGCAATAGCCATAAATCCAAAAAATATCATCGCCGCACTAAAAAAGAATCCTTTGGTTGATGTCGAGCGATTTAAAGGATTCATCACCGTTACAACCTTTATTATGTTAATATCAATTTTTGTGTGTACATTCACGTACTTATCTTCTAGTAATCCTTTACTTAATGTCACAATTCTCGGAATTACTATCTATGCATTTAATGTAATTTTTTGGGTGATCACGTTTTTAACAATTATTTTAATCTGTAATTTGATGTTTTATACCTCGATAATAGCTGATGAGATTTTCGAGAGTTCAAAATAGTCATCTCTTTTTTGAATGCACATTCCTACAGGTCACACCCATTTTTCTGAAAAATGAACGTGCCGTAATTCTTGGATAATAGCAGAATAGTAAATGTCATAAATGGAAGATTCAAATTTTTTTGGATAGCGGTAACCTCACATAAAAATGCAAGGAAAGGAATTCAAACAAGGGTATTTTTCGAAGCCCTAATTCTGCCCTCCCTCTCACACAAACCTCTCAAACCGCTCCCTCGTCGCCTGCAAATCCAGCAAATCCTCGGCGGCTGCTCGCGTGCGCAGAGATCCCCACTGACCGGTGTCGCCATCGATAAGCGGGAGAACGAACCGTACAGGGTGTATGTCTGAGAGACCTGTATTGTTATCGTAATGGATGGATTGCACCACTCGCATCAGTTTCACCCCGCACAGTACATACCTTAAATGATGGACGCGCCGGATCACAAGTACAGCGATCATGAAATCGGATCTTGTCGGACGTCTCCACAAAAAGTTCGAGGATTTTGTCCATGTACAGGATGGCCTTGAATTCTGGTTTGCCCGGGACTTAGAGGACCTTCTTGGTTATTCCAAATGGCGGAATTTTCTTAAAGTTGTTGAAAAAGCCCAAAATTCGTGTAAAAATTCAAATCACGCGATTTCAGACCATTTTGTTAGCGTCAACAAAATGGTTGCCCTGAATGGGCTTAAACCATCAGTCCCTTAAAAAGGGGATCGGGGAGAGGCTATCACACCGGCATTTCCTGTCAGGCATCTTTGCAGCGCCCGGTCACACAAACCTCTCGAACCTTTCCTTTGTCGCTTTACAAATCGGGCAAATACCCGGCGGTTGCTCGCGTGCACAGAGATACCCGCAGACCTTGCAGCGCCAGACCGGCAGGGGAAAGACCGGGCGCTCGGTTGTTGAAGCGACCTTGACCGCTCCTGCCTTCATACGCTCGGACCGTGGCGGGCGGCGCTCGGGGATCGGTGCGACCTTCTGCTTTCCCGATGCGATTGCCTCGTTCACGTACAGGGCGCAGTAGCAGGCCCCGTGTTCCTCAAGATCGACATCCCGGTAATCGCAGGGACAGACCACATCGAGATCCTGCTCCTTTATCCCGGAGGCGAGCCGGCATGGGCAGGCCCGGTACCCGTAGCGCTGCTCGTTCTTTAGGAGGCCGCGGATCAGGTTTTTCACAAACTCCCCATCCGGGTTCAGGCGGTACCCGTTCTTCTCCGCATCGGACTTGTAGGCCGCATACGCAGCCTCTATTGCCGCTTCGGTAATCCCGGGAACGTTCATGCCCCAAAAGCCTCCCGGATCTCCTGTTCGCGGAACCCAAGGATAGCGCGTTTGTCATCGATCACAATCGTGGGAAAACCTCCGTTCGGGCTCCACCGCTCGACAATCGCCAGCGCATCGTTCTGCTCCTTGCCTTCGAGCAGGTCGACATAATCGTAATCGAATGCAACGCCAAGCTCCTCTAAAAGTTCCTTTGCCTTATGACACCACTGGCAGGTCGAGAGCGCAAACAGCCGGACCTTTCCCTTGTCCTTCCCGTTCACATGGGTTGACATAAAAACACCTTCAATATGGGGAAATTGCCGCCGTTAGTATATAATCATGAGGTTGCAGGACAATCCGACGATTTTTTTAAGAACTGCCTTTTTGCTGTCCGGCCGGAATACAGGATCGCCCGTTCGCCCTGGCAGCAACGACGGCCGGTACAGGGAGCAGGAAAAGAGCCGTTGTCCCGTGCATCAGCGTTAATAACTACTCCGGCACATAAGATATGGACACCATGAAGGCGGTTCTGGGATTTGAGGACGGGGACTTTGTAACCGGCGAGGGATTCGGGGTAGAGGGGGAATGCGCAGGAGAACTGGTCTTTAACACCCAGATGACCGGGTACATGGAATCCTTGACGGATCCCAGTTATTTCGGCCAGATCCTGATGTTTACGTTTCCCCTGATCGGCAACTACGGTGTCGATCCGCAAAACTTCCAGAATCCCCGCGTATGTGCGCTCGGATGTATCACCAAGGAAATCTGTGAAAAACCCGAACACCTCCCTTCCATCAGAACCTTTTTTGAAGAACAACACCTTCTCGGAATGACCGGCGTGGACACCCGTGCGCTGACCATCAAGGCCCGGGTGCACGGCACCATGCGGGCGGCGCTTGTCGTGGAAGCGATGACGGCGCATATGCAGTCGCGCTCGCCAAAAAGAGCCCGACCATCTGCGATATCGTCCCGATCCCCGAAGTCTCCTGCAAAGAACCGTACCATATCCCCGGTACCGGGAAAAAGATTGCCGTCATCGACCTCGGGATAAAGAAGAACATGCTCACGAGCCTCTCCAAGAGGAACGGCGACCTCTACGTCTTCCCCTACAATGCAAAGGCAGACCAGGTCATGGCCTGCAAGCCGGACGCGCTCTTCATCAGCAACGGCCCGGGCGACCCCAAACAGGCGCCGGATGCGATCCGCTGCGTCAAAGACCTTCTGGGAGAGCTCCCCGTCTTTGGGATCTGCATGGGCAACCAGGTCTCGGCCCTTGCCCTTGGCGGCGACACCTACAAGCTCAAGTTCGGGCACCGCGGGGCAAACCAGCCGGTAAAGTACAAGGACGGGAGGATCTTCATCACCACCCAGAACCACGGGTTTGCAGTCGATGCGAATTCCCTTCCCGAGGGCTGTAAGGTCACCTACACAAATGTCAACGACGGCACCGTGGAAGGATTCGAGAACGAAGACCTGAAGCTCACGACAGTGCAGTTCCATCCCGAGGCACACGGCGGGCCGCGGGATACGGAGGCGCATTTCTTCGACGCACTCTTCCGGAGGCTGGAATAATGCCGAAGCGCACGGACATCAAGAAGGTTCTCCTCATCGGGTCGGGGCCGATCCAGATCGGGCAGGCAGCGGAGTTCGATTTCTCGGGATCGCAGGCCTGCCGCTCGCTCCGCGAAGAGGGGAATCGAGGTAGTGCTGGTCAACTCAAACCCTGCAACGATCATGACCGATCCGGAGATGGCAGGAGAGGATCTACATCGAGCCGCTCCGGGCGGAGATCATCGCAAAGATCATCGAGAAGGAGAAGCCCGACGGTATCCTCTCCGGTATGGGCGGCCAGACCGGCCTCAACCTCACCGCAGAGCTCGCCGAGATGGGGGCGCTCAAAGGCGTCGAGATCCTCGGCACGCCGCTCGAAGCGATCTACAAGGGTGAAGACCGGGAGAAGTTCCGGGACCTCATGAACGAGATCGGCGAGCCGGTCCCCAAGAGCATTGTGATAAATACCCTGAGCCAGATCGACGAGGCAATTGAAAAGATCGGCCTCCCTGCAGTCGTCCGCCCGGCGTACACCCTCGGCGGATGCCGGCGGCGGTATCGGCAGGACAAAGGAAGAGCTGACCCGGATCGTGGAACTCGGGCCTCTCCCGCTCCCGTATCCACCAGGTGCTCATCGAACAGAGCGTGATGGGCTGGAAGGAGCTGGAGTTCGAGGTGATGCGGGACGCGACCGATACCTGTATCATCGTCTGCAGCATGGAAAACGTGGACCCCATGGGCATCCACACCGGGGAGAGCGTGGTCGTTGCCCCAATCCTGACGCTCCGCGACGACGAGTTCCAGATGATGAGGAGCGCGGCCATCCACATCATCCGCGCCCTCGACGTGCAGGGCGGCTGCAACATCCAGTTCGCGTTCAAGGACGGCGACTACCGGGTCATCGAGGTCAACCCCCGTGTCTCGCGTTCGTCTGCGCTTGCATCGAAAGCAACCGGGTACCCGATTGCACGGGTCGCGGCAAAGATCGCTGTCGGCCTCCATCTCGACGAGATTCAAAAACTCGGTCACCGGCTGCACCGCGGCGTCCTTCGAACCGACCATCGACTACGTAGGTCGTCAAGGTCCCCCGCTGGCCGTTCGACAAGTTCAAAGGGGCAGACCGGACGCTCACCACCTCGATGAAGAGCACCGGGGAGGTCATGGCGATCGGGCGCACGCTCGAAGAGGCCTTCATCAAGGCAAAGCGTTCGATCGACACCGATGTCCGGATCCATACGAGTCCCGAGCGAGATCCGGATGATCCTCTCCCGGCCGACCGACGAGCGGTTCCACTGTCTCTTCGATGCATTCCGGCAGGACTTTTCCCTGGAAGAGATTGCGCACCTTACTTCGATTGTGCCGTTCTTTTTGGAAAAGATCAAAAACATCGTCGATCTCGAAAAAGCGCCTCGCTGCAGGGGCGACCGATGCCGATATCCGGCTTGCAAAGACCTTCGGGTACACCAACGCCGAGATCGCAGGCAATCAGCGGGAAAGAGGTAACGGCGATTGAAGAACTGGCAGGCATCCCGGTGTATAAGATGGTGGACACCTGCGCTGCAGGAATTCCCGGCGGTCACTCCTTACTTCTACTCCACGCACGACGCGACAAGCGAGATCGTAAAGGACGACCGTAAGAAGATCCTCATCCTCGGCTCGGGCCCGATCCGGATCGGCCAGGGCATCGAGTTCGATTACTGCACGGTGCACGCGGTAAAGGCGCTGCGGGAAGAGGGCGTGGAAGTCCATATCGTCAACAACAACCCCGAGACGGTCTCTACCGATTTCGATACCTCCGACCGGCTCTTCTTCGAGCCCATGCAGCTCGAGGATGTCACCAACATCCTCCGGACCGACTCCTACTATGGCGTGATGGTGCAGTTCGGCGGCCAGAACGCCGTCAACCTTGCCGTCCCCTTGAAAAGGAGATGAAGCGCCTGGGCCTTTCGACAAGGATTCCTCGGGACTACCCCGGATGCGATGGATATCGCCGAGGACCGCGACCGGTTCAGCGTGATGCTCACGAAACTCGGCATCCCGAGCCCGGCAAACAGCTCCGCATACTCGGAGGCAGAGGCAAAGGAGAAGGCCGAGAAGATCGGTTACCCGGTGCCTTGTCCGCCCATCCTACGTGCTCGGCGGGACGCGCGATGGAGATCGTCCACGACACGGCAGAGCTCGAAACCTACATGAAAGAGGCAGTCAGAGTCAGCCAGCACCACCCGGTGCTGATCGACTCGTACCTCCGTAATGCCGTGGAACTGGACGTGGACGCAGGTCTGCGATGGCGAAGACGTGCTCATCGGCGGCATCATGGAGCACATCGAGCAGGCCGGCATCCACTCGGGAGACTCGGCCTGCGTCATCCCCACCCAGTCCCTCTCAAAGGAGATCGTGGATACCGTCCGCGAGTACACCAAAAAGATCGCGCTCGGCCTCGGCGTTGTCGGTCTCGTCAATATCCAGATGGCCGTAAAGACAACGTTGTCTATATCATCGAGGCCAACCCCCGGGCGAGCCGTACGGTCCCGTTCGTCTCGAAAGCAACCGGCCTCCCGATTGCAAAGATCGCGGCAAAAGTGATGATCGGGAAGAAAGCTGCAGCGACCTAGGATTCAAGGAGAGGACTATCAGGCACGTTGCGGTAAAAGAGGTGCTCCTGCCCTTTGCAAAGCTTGCCGGTGTCGATACCATGCTCGGGCCGGAGATGAAGAGTACCGGCGAGGTCATGGGGATCGACTACGACTTCGGTCTTGCCTTCTATAAGGCCTGCATCTCGGCCGACAACGAACTTCCGCTCAAGGGGAACGTCTTTATCTCGGTAAATATCGAGCAGAAAGACGAGGTCATCCCGATTGCACGGAAGCTGCGCGAGCTCGGCCTCACCCTCTACGGGACGGAAGGAACCGTGGACTACCTGTACGATGCCGGGGTCGAAGCGCACCTGGTCAGAAAGTCCAGGAAGGTTCGCCAAACGTGCTCGACATGATGCACCACGGGGAGATCCGGCTCATCATCAATACCCCGCAGGACCGCCAGTCCCGGCAGGACCATTACCAGATCATGCGTGCGGCAGTCGATTTCGGGATCCCCTATATCACCACGATCCAGGCGGCGCGTGCGGCAGCGCTTGCGATCGATGCCATCAAGCGCGAAAAGATAACCCTCGAACCGATCAGTCACTATCTCGCATAATACCGTCGGGAAGGGACCGGTCTTCCTTTTCTTATTTCCCCAACCCTTCTGATGATATGGAGACAGGGCCGGCCGTTCACACGTATTTCAAGAGAATACTCTTAAATAGCGAGATAGCAAAAAATCATGCATGAAGAAATTTCTTGTTGTTCTTGTAGTCCTGTTTATCGGGATCCTGTTCGCGGGATGCACATCCCAGACCACGACCCCCGCAACACCGACAGAGACCGCTGTCCCGACGACTGTTGCAACTGCTGTCCCGACCGAGGTTCCGACCACCGTTGCAACCCCGAACGTAACGCCCAATGTAACCGCAACCGCTGTCCCGACGACTGTTGCAACGCCGGTTCCGGAAAAGATCATCACCTTCAAAGACTCTCTCACAGTAACACCCACGGGAACGATCTATATCCCGGTCGGTACGAAGATTGTCTTCTACAATGCAGACCCGCTCAAGCCCCACGGCGTTCAGCCAGTTGGGATTCATGTCGCAGTCCGTCATCAAGACCGTAAACATTCCCTACAAGGGGTTCTATAACGTAACCTTCGACAAGAAGGGGAGCATACAACTACGGTACACTCTTCCAGCCGGACATTACCGGAGTGATTGTTGTAAGTTAAGGCGGCACTATACTTTGAGTTCAGGAGAGATTCTCCTGAACAACTTATTTTTGTTCTTTGTTTTCTATTATCAGGGTGTTTCTCTTGTTTTTTTAAATACACCCTTTGACATATATGGGGAAACATCCCATTCCTAATCAACGGAAGTATCCATTATGGGAAAAGGAACGATTATCCTTGCATATTCCGGGGGCCTTGACACCTCCATCTGTATCCCGTTCTTAAAGGAGCGGTACGATTACGACCGTGTCGTGACGGTAGCAGTCAACGTCGGCCAGCGCGACGAAGAGATCGATGTAGCGACAAAGAAGGGCAAAAAACTCGCCGACCGCCACTATACGATCGATGTCCGGGAAAAATTCGTCGCAAATCACATCTTCCCGGCGATCAAGGCGAACGGATCGTACGAGGGATACCCCATGGGCACCTCGCTTGCCCGGCCGCTCATAGCAGAGGAAGTGGTAAAGGTCGCAAGAAAAGAGAAGGCTGCCGCTATTGCCCACGGGTGCACGGGGAAGGGAAACGACCAGCTCCGCTTTGATTTCATCATCCGCGCTGCAGGATTCGATGTGGTTGCCCCCATACGGGAGCAGAACCTGACCCGGGACTGGGAGATCGGGTACGCGAAAGACCATAACATCCCGGTGCCGGTGAAAAAGGACAAGCCGTGGAGCATGGACGAGAACTGCTGGAGCCGGAGCATCGAGGGCGGCAGGCTCGAAGAGCCGGACTTCCACCCACCTGAGGAGATCTATCTCTGGACGGTCTCGCCCGAGAAGGCACCGGCAAAGCCGGAGAAGATCACGCTCACGTTTGCAAAGGGAGTGCCGGTCGCCATTAACGGAAGAAATTTTCGGGGATCGACCTTATCAACAGGCTTAACACCCTTGCCGGAAAGCACGGGATCGGCCGGAACGACATGATCGAGGACCGTATCCTCGGTCTCAAGGCACGGGAGAACTTACGAGCACCCGGCAGGCGACCGTGATCCTTGCCGCCCACCGCGACCTCGAAGGCCTCGTCCTTACCCGGTCGGAACTTGCATTCAAGCGGATGGTCGACGACAAGTGGTCCGAGCTCGCGTACAAGGGACTTGTCTACGAACCCCTGTATGCAGCGCTCAACGCCTTTATCGACACGACCCAGGAGCGGGTGAACGGGAAAGTCGATCTCGAACTCTACAAGGGAAGCGTCAGGATCCTCGGCCGCAGTTCGCCGCAGGCAATCTACTCGGGCGACCTTGTCTCTTTCGACAGTTCGTCTATCGACCAGTGCGATGCAATCGGGGTGTCCCGGTATTTCGGCATCCAGGCCCGGCTCGTCCATGCGATGACCACGAAGGCTGCAAAGAAGACCGGGAAAAAATAATTTTTTTACCGGCGTGCAACCGTCCCCGCATACAGAATCCGGATTAGTATCCTGTTTTCTATAAATCCCCCCCTGCATGTGAGAAAAGAAACATATATCCAATGGCAATCAGATCGGATCATATGTGTGCTGGTTTTTTTTCCCGCTTTACCAAACCCAAACCCCATATAGTAGAAAGCCCGCAGCCACCCTCGATTGTGCATGGCGCCGGGATGCAGATCCCGGAATACAAGAACAAACCCTATTTTATCGTCGCATCCGTGGAGATGGGAAATACTACCACCAAGTGCATTCTTACCGGGGTGAGCCTTGAGACCGGCAAATCCTACGTGATCAACAAGACCGTAAGCATGAGCCGGGATATCCGGCCGCCAATGCCCGGGGAAGAGGTCTTTGGGGAGACCCTTGACGGGACAAAACTCTCGCGACAGGCCGTAACCGAGCTCGTCCGGGACACGCTCGTCCAGTGCCACCAGGAAGCGCATCTCGATATCGAAAAAGACCTCGATTTCGTTGTCCGCAGCACGGGAGTCGTCGCGGAGATGGACTCTCCCGACCAGGTCGGGGACTTTGTGATTGCCCTTGCAAACGGCTGTCCTTGCAGCCGGCGTTCCGCCACGGAAGATGACACCGCCCATGGCAAAGGCAAACCAGCCGGAAAAACTCCAGCCGTTCAGTTTTGCCGACAAGGTGGTCTTTGTCGGGGCGGTTAGCCGGGGTCATCCCGCCGGTGGGTTCGACCGGGGTCGAGATGGTTGCAAACGAGATGGAGGGCGAACTTGCCATGGCCGGGATCAAGGAGGGCGCAAAATGGACGCCGGTCGATTTCCGGAACCCCTGCATATCCATGGACTTCGGGACAACGCTTGACGGGAGGATTACAAGCGACTGTGGCACCCGATGCTCCCAGTCCCTTTGCAAAGACCATCGGGAACTTCTGCGGTCTTGCCGGGGCGATCCCCGATGCAATCGTGCGGGGGACAGGGCTTGTACAGGAGCGGACCGGGACAGCCCTCGATATCTTTGGCGAGCACAGTGTTATTGGTGGTTTCCTCACGGGAAACAACCGTCGGGTTGTCGACGATTTCGTGGACCGCTGCCACGAGCACATCGATATCCGTATCGTACCGCCGGACCGGGACCGGTTCGGGAGGGTGCCGGTCAATGCGAAACTTGCCATAGAATCGCATGTCGCCATGATCGGGTGCGACTGCGGGGTAAACAGCAGCGATCTCGACAAGCTCTCCGCGATCGGCGCAGAGATCCACAAGGACTACAACCTCACGATGTTAAACGAGGTCGTAGACCGGGTCTGTGCGAAGATGGCCCTGCGGATGATCGATGTCGCGGTCAAAGAAAACCTCGTCCCGAAGAACTCCTCCATCGGGTTTACCGGAAGGGCGGCAATCTCTGGACGAAAACCCGAGTACATCCTCGACGGTATTATCGAGAGGAACCTCTTTGATACTCCAAACGACCATCTCGTCTTTGTAGACGACGGCCTTGCGCGGGGCGCTTCCCTGATGGGGCGGTGCATGAACTCGCTTGGGAAACCCAAAAACCCCATCGGCGGAGTGCGCGGCGGGCCCTGTATTATGAGCCGGCGGATCAAAATAGGTAAGTAAGGCAGGAACAACGATGCCGGACGAGACAAACACACCCCAGGAAACCGTGACAACAAATCAGGACGAAGAACTTTTTGACGTGATCATACCACCCGGTGTGCCGCGCAAGATTATCTTTGAGATCGCCACAAAATTCGATGTCGAGGTGGTGGAGAGGAGACAGAAACTGTATTTTGCCAATATGGACGGCGACGAACGGGATCTTCTGGCGTTCCGCGCCAAACGCGACGTCGCCGAACAGGTTGAAAAATATATGGTGCAGAAAGTGCAGGAATTCATCGATTCTTAAAAAAAAGTTTACCCTTGCACTATTCAGCGATTTTATTGGTTTTTTACTTTTTTAAGAGGCTTACCAGGAGCGCTTTCTGGGCATGGAGCCGGTTTTCCGCCTCGTCCCAGACAAGGCTCTGCGGGCCGTCGAGCATTTCACCGGTGATCTCTTCGCCCCGGTGCGCCGGCAGGCAGTGGAGTACGCGGGCATCCGGGTCGGCATGTTTTACAAGCTCATCGTTCACGGTATAGCCGTGGAAGGCACTAAGTCGCTTTTCCTTTTCTGCCTCGTCGCCCATCGAGATCCACGTATCGGTGACAATCACCTGTGCGTCCTTTACTGCCTCTTCGGGGGTCTTTGCAAGCGAGACCCGGCCGCCGAGACCCTGTGCCTGACGGACAAGTTCCGGCGCAACTTCGTACCCCTTCGGGCTTGCCACGGTGACCTCCATGCCGGTCAGTGCAGTCGAGAGCACGAGCGAGTTGCAGACATTGTTCCCGTCGCCCACCCACGCGATCCGGAGACCCCGGGTGTCGCCGAAGTGCTCCTTTATCGTCAGGATGTCGGCAAGGAGCTGACAGGGATGCTCGTGGTCGGAAAGCCCGTTGATCACCGGCACAGTGGCATGGGTGGCAAGGTCCACGATGGTGCTGTGGTGGTAGGCACGGATCATAATGGCAGAGACATAGCGCGATGCTACCCGTGCGGTATCGCGGATCTCCTCACCCCTGCCGATCTGGAGGTCCTTTGCATTCAAAAAGAGCGCATGGCCGCCGAGTTCGTGCATCCCGACCTCAAACGAGATATGGGTACGGGTCGAGGACTTCTCGAAGATCATGGCAAGGGACATGCCTCGGAGGAGCTCGTGCGGGACGCCGGCACGCTTCTGGCGCTTAAGACGTTCGGCCCCGGTGAGGATCTCGTCGAGTTCCGTTTTGGTGATGTCCAGGATGGAGAGGAAATCTTTTTTCATGCTAGCTCCTTCATGTGGGCGATCCGACGGTCGAGCAGGGCCTGCGTCCCGATATCCCTGCGGTGGCGGACGCTTCCCGTAACGCCCGATGCCGCATGCTCGGCTATCGATTCTGCCTCGGCAAGGGTCGGTGCTTTCCCGACAAAGGCAAGTGTCCGCGAAGTGAGGGTCTTTAACGCCCCCGCAGTCTCCTCAACGTTTGCGTAATAGAGGATCGCCTTTCCGGTATCCCCAGAAAGAGCGGCTTGTTTACCTGCGGTGCCGCCGGGTAACCTTCGGGAACAAGATACTTGCAGACCGTTGCCGCAGGTTCGAAAGCTACCTTTGACGCGGAAAGGGATCCGTCACTGACCGATGCCACGATCCCGGGGAAATCTGAGGCAAGGAGCGTGAGCACATTCATTGCTTCGGGATCTCCGAACCGGGCATTGAACTCGATTACTTTCGGGCCCTGTGCGGTGTTCATGAACTGGCCGTAGAGGATGCCCTTATAAGGGGACCCTTCCTTTGCCATTGCGGCAACAACGGAGATCATGATCGAGAGCGCGGCAGTGAGGTCCTTTTTTGTCACAAACGGCAGGAGGTGATCCGGCATCGAGTATGCGCCCATCCCTCCGGTGTTCGGGCCGGTATCGCCGTCAAATGCACGCTTGTGATCCTGCACGAGCGGCATGGGCACGATATGGGTCCCGTCGACAAATGCCTGGAGGGTGAATTCCTCGCCTTTTAACCGCTCTTCGAGGACAACGTCACCCTTGATCTCGCGGATATATTCAATGGCGCCGGCCGTATCGACCTGCTCGCCCATGATCCGGACGCCTTTCCCGCCGGTAAGACCGATGGGTTTGATGGCGAGATCCCCGTCATGGTCTTTTACAAACGTAACAGCCTCATCCGCATCGTGGAAGACCCGGTACTCCGGGTTCCCGCTGATATGATGGTGGGCCATGAGGTTCCGGCAGAACGCCTTATCGGTCTCGATCCGGGCTGCCGCCTTCGTGGGGCCGACACAGGCAATTCCCTCTTTTTCAAGCCGGTCGACAATGCCAGCTTCGAGCGGGCTCTCCGGGCCGATGACGGCATGGGTGACACCGGTCTTTTTTGCAAACGCCGAGACTTTCTCAAGATCGGTCTCGCGGGCAATGCAGCACTCCTTTGCAATACGGGCAATACCCGGGTTCTTCTTTGCCATCACGGAGTAGATCGCGGTTTCGCTGTTGCGGGAGAGTGCAGCAGCTATGGCATGTTCCCGGCCACCCCCCCCGACAACGAGGATCTTCATATCCATCACATGGGCGCTATTGGTTAAAAATTGTTTACGCTTCCGACGATTGCTGCTGGCGCGTTTTTTATAGGATCTCGCTCACTTTTACCAGGGGCAGGAGGGATATCCCCTCTTTTTTCAGGGTATCGTTTGCCCCCTGTTCGCGGTCGACCACGGTAACGACCCGGTCTGCCGTTGCCCCGGCGTTTCTGAGCATAGTGAATCCATAGAGCGCCGAGCCGCCCGATGTCGTACATCTTCCACCAAAGGACATTCTTTCCTGCAACGTTCCCGATGATGACATTCTTCTTGCCGTGGTCTTTTTCCTCGGCCCGGATGATGGCAAAGGGTTTTTTGGCGGCAAGGGAAACGGCGACCTGCAAGAGGCACGCCGCCGACCGCTACGCCCGCCACGATATCGAACTCGTACCGCTGCGCGATCTCCCGTGCGATCTGCGCCAGGAAATCCGGGTGCGTTACCGCGGTCTTCACATCGACATAGTATTTGCTCTTTGCACCGGAGGCAAGGGTAAAGTCCCCGAACTCCAGCGCCTTATACTGAATCAACAGGTCTGCAAGTGCGTTCATGCGAATTCACCACGGTTCTTTTTTGACTTTGATCCGGTACCCGATGATGTTGACCGAGCGGTGGAGGACCGGGGTCAGGATCAGGATCACCACCAGTACCTGCCAGGTGATATTTGTCAGGATCCATGCAGGGTCAAAGATAAGCGTCAGGACAAACGCCCCGATGACAAGGTCGAACTGGTCGGCAACCGGCCATGCATCTCCCCGGTCTTTCCCCAGCCGGCGCTTGAAGAAACTCTTGGCCATGTCCCCGAGCAGGGCGCCGAGGGCAAGGAGGGTGACCGAGAGAAGGGTATGCTGCGGGAGATTCCAGTGGTACGTATTTACCAGCCAGATCTGGAGACACCCGCAGAGGATCCCTGCCGCTACACCGCAGACAAGCCCGCGGTAGGTCTTGCCGTCCCCGAGGATCCGTTTACCAGTCCGAAAAGTTCCGGTTAAAATCTATCGGGGTTCCGCCGCCGCACAATGCAGCGACGGGATTTGGGACATACGCAGGAACCATAATCCAGAAAGCGGCAAGCAGTGTCGAGAGCAATGGTATTATGAATGACCCAGCACTAATAATGTAGCACTCCAATACCTCTAATAAAGAGCAGATAAAAAGATTAAAGTTACTCTAAAATCCTGTCAATACCAGTCATTGCTGCATCGGGTGGATATATGGAGATCAAAAAAACACGCAGCCTCTGCCCAGTCTGTGGGAAAGTCCTCGAGGCGGATATTGTTGAAGAAGAGGGAAAGATCTGGATCGTCCGGACCTGTCCGGAGCACGGGAAATTCAGGTATATTTACTGGTCCGATCCCGGCAATGTATTACCGGTTCCAGCAGTTCGATTCTGTCGGTCGCGGTGTGACCAATCCCCAGAACCCGGTAACATCGGACAATTGTCCTACGGCATGCGGTCTCTGCAGTAATCACCATTCGGGCACGCTGCTTGCAAATATCGATCTCACCAACCGGTGCAACCTCAACTGCGACTTCTGTTTCGCAAACGCCCGCGCCTGCGGTTTTGTGTACGAGCCCACCTTCGATGAGATTGTGAAGATGATGCAGGTGCTCCGGAACGAGAAGCCCGTCCCGGCGCCGGCCGTGCAGTTCTCCGGTGGCGAGCCGACCATGCGGGACGACCTCGTCGAGATCGTAAAGAAGGCGAAAGGAACTGGGATTCCCGCAGGTCCAGATCGCAACAAACGGCGTGAAACTGGCAAACAACCCCGAACTCGCCCAGCAGCTCAAGGATGCCGGGCTTTCTACGGTGTACCTGCATTTCGACGGGGTTTCGGATGCTACCAACCCGTTTTTGAAGATCCACATCAAGGCTCTTGAAAACCTTACCAAAGCGGGAGTCGGCACGGTGCTTGTGCCAACCATCATCAAGGGCAGGAACGATCAGGAGGTCGGGCAGATCCTGAAATTTGCCGCTGACCATATCTCGATTGTCCGTGGCGTCAACTTCCAGCCGGTGGCAGTTCACCGGTGCGGCAAAAGACGAGGATATTGACCGGGAACGGATCACGATCCCCGAACTGATCGGCAATATCGAAACGCAGACCGGCGGCATTTTAAAAACAAGCGACTTTTACCCGGTCCCCTGCGTGCTGCCCTTCTCCGACCTCGTGGAGGCGTACACGGGCCGGCCGCAGGTCCGGTTTACCGCCCACGAACACTGCGGTGCGGCAACGTACGTCTTTGTCACAAAAGACGGCATGACCCCGGTGACCCGGATGGTTGACGTGGAGAGCCTCTTTGCCGCGATCGAGCAGATGGCCGAGAAGCTCAAGAAAGGCGGCGCCATCAACAAGTACGCGGCGCTTCTCGAGGGAGTAAAAGAGCTCCACTCATCTTTAAAAAAGGAGAGAAGGGGAGCACTGCCGAGTTTTGGAAACTGATTGGAAAAACCCTTGTCGGCCAGAACTTCGATGCGTTACGGGAATTCCACTGGAACGCGCTCTTTATCGGGACCATGCACTTCATGGACTGTTATAACTACGATGTCGAGCGCGTCCAGCGCTGCTGTATCCACTATGCAACACCGGACGGCAAGCTTATCCCGTTCTGTACCTACAACAGCGGCCCGGTGTACCGGGAAAAGATATGGAAAGAACACGCAAAACAGCAGCAGTAATTCCCCTTTTTTAAATCGGACCTTTCTTTTTATTCCCCCGGCGTGGCCGGATATGTGCCAGACGGGATACGGTATTTTTACTCCGTTATTCAAACGGCAGTTCCAGGGATTTTGCCTGCCGCATGGCGATCGACGCGATCGCCAGGTCCTGGATCGCAAGCCCGGTAGAATCAAAGACTGTGATCTCCCCGGGACGTTGTCGTCCCCTTCCTGCCGGTTACGATTTCGCCGAGCGTTCCGGCGATCATGCCTGCCGTAAAGAGGCCGCAGCCGATCGGGACATTGATCTCCCCGGAGTGGACGGCCTGTGCCGGGTCATCGACAAAGACCCGGGCACGGCGCAGGATTGCCGGATCGAGTTCTTCTTTTCCCGGCGCATCGGCACCGATCGCGTTGATGTGCATACCCTCGTGGATCCACTCGTCCTTCACGAGGGGGCTGCGGGAAGGCGTGGTCGTGACCAGCACGTCGCAGTCGCAGGCAGCCTCGATAGAGACGCTCTTTGTATCGAATTCACGAAACCGTCCGGCAAAAGATTCGGCATGAGCCGGGTTCCGGCTCCAGACGCGTATCCCGGTGATAACAAGTTCCTGCGCGGTGGCCCGGACCTGTGCCTCGGCCTGCCGGCCGGTGCCGACGACACCGAGCACGCACTCCTTTTTCGGTGCCAGGTATTTTGCGGCAATGGCCCCGGCAGCCCCGGTCCGCATCTCCGTGAGCCGGGTCGCATTCAGGATCGCAGTCGGCAGACCGGTAGCCGTATCGAGAATTACCGTAAGTGCCATCACCGAGGGCAGGCCCTGTCGGGGGTTCTCCGGGTGGACATTTACGATCTTAACCCCTGCGATATCATGGGTCGGCAGGTAGGCCGGCATAGGTCCGGAAGTCCCCTGCGGGCAGGGTGACATACACCTTGGGCGGCATCTGGACGAAGCCCGTTCCCGTGATCGGCAAACGCAGCCTCGACCTGCTGCGTTGACCGCCTGCAAGGCCGAGATTTTTCTCCGGTTCCGGATAGTACCGCATGAACTGATTGATGCACGTACACGAATTTAGCAGTATGCCTACACGCAGGGAGAAAGGATTCCAGCGTGCCAGACTTTTTACAGAACGCCGGGCGTCCCTGCAGTTACTACAAAAAAGAAAAACTTCCCTTATGCGTATTCCATTTCCTTGAGCGTCTTGTCGGCCAGGTCCTTCATCCGTGCCGATATCCGCGAAGACGAGGTATAATCGACGTCTTTCATTGCATTTGCGATCTCGTTTCCCAGCACAAAGATCGCATATTTGTGCTCGAGCTTGCTCTTGTGCAGCTGGGATGGGGTAATCTTGAGGGCATTGTACTGCGTAAACTTCAGGTCCGGGTTGACTTCCTCAAAATAGTCCTTGACCTCATAGAGCATCTTGTGAAGACTGATAAGTTCTTCCTTATGCATACTGCCACACCAAAGTGTTACATGGTGCGCACCATGCATAAATAAATTTGTGTAATCCCCATTTACGAGCTTATTTTCATCAACCGGATATTTAACGGCCTTTTTATAATTCCCTTGAAATCTTTTGCCGCTACGTATTCCACGCCTTTGTACACGAGCCGGTCGAGCAGTTTCTGGTCGACGCTGCGGTCGGTCACGATGCCGGTAACCGGGGTATCGAGCGTATCTACCGCCTTTTCCACCTCGTCTGACGTGGTCTCGCGGATCACCGCCATATCACTGTTAAGGAACCTTGCGATCTTCTTTCCCCGGACATCTTCCATATGGTCGCGGATCGTTACCGGGGTTTTTGCCGTGCCTCCCCGCGCCTTTTTCTGCCCGGCACCAGCAGAACGGTCATCCGTTTCCTGGTCCCCTTCGTCATGGGCCGGGGCCGCACGGACGGGCCGCCCGAGATCGGACGGGAGTTCGGCAGTGTTCTCGAAGTACTGGTCCCGGACATATTCGACCGGCACCTTGTTCCGGAGCGTTTTTATGACCTCTTTTCTCGTCATGTCCTCTACGCTCTTTCCCCGGGGGGAGAACGCGACAAAATCGATGTCAGCAACCTGCAAAAGTTCGCGCAGGATCAGTTCTCCGCCCCGGTCGCCGTCAAAGAACGCAGTCGTAGTCTTCTTCCCGCAGAGGTCGACGATCGACGCCGGGATGTTGGTACCCTCCACGGCAACGGCATTCTTGATGCCGAACCGGAGAAGGTTGAGCACGTCTGCCCGCCCTTCGACGATGATGATGGCGTCGGACTCCAGCACATTGGGGCCGGCCGGGAGTTTTTCTTCCCCGATCGTTCCGATCTTCTCGACCCGGATCGTCTGGCGGACATCGTCGAGGAGCTCATCGCTGTCGATAGCCCCGTCGTCGAAACGCTCGATGAGGATCTCCTTTGCCCTTTCAACGATCTTCTTGCGCTTGCTGACCCGGATGTCCTCGATGGACTCCACGGTCACATGCGCAACGCAGGGACCCACACGGTCGATGGTCTCTAACGATGCTGCAAGGATCGCCGTCTCCGCCCGGTCAAGGGACGTGGAGATCAGGATATCCCCGGTGGTCTCGCCTTTCTTGCTTGTGATCTGTACATCGATCCTGCCAACTCTTCCCGTTCTCTGGAGGTCCCGCAGGTCGAGGTCTTCGCCGAGTAACCCTTCAGTCTGCCCGAAGATCGCGCCGACTACATCAGGTTTCTCGACCACCCCCTCTGCGCTGAGGCTGATGTGAATAAGGTACTTGGTAGTATCCGGTGAATACACGTAAACGCACCCCCATGTATCATGCGAATAATGATGTGCCTGATCATAGGTATAAATTATATATAACGTGTGGAATTACTTAAAGTGTAGGTTACTTACTCTTCCTGCTGGATCAGGAATCATTTACAAAACGAGCCGCCCGGCAACCTGATCGGGCGTAAGTCCGGATACGAGGACTTTTTTTACGGACGAGGTCTGGCCGGCAGCGATGCTTACCGAAGACCGGGGCACGCCAAGGACTGTGCTGACAAGAGCGATAATGGCCTTGTTGGCCTTTCCTTCCGTTGCGGGGGCGGCAACCCGGCACCCGATGGTCTTCCTCCACGGATTGTACCCTGCGGGAAAGAGATCGGATTTTGCGCCTGCGGAGACTTCGATGGCAATGAGCGTGCCGTTTTTGTCCGGGAAAAGAGCATCGGTCGGCGCAGGCATGAAAAGGACTTCCCTGTAGTGAAAGTGTCGCCCGGCGTAAACACACGCGGATCACGAGTGGCTGCTGCCGTTCTTCACCGGTGATTAAAACCCTTGCGCCGGGCGATGCCTGTCGCGCACCCGGGTTGTCCCATGGATCACTTCCAGGCATCTGCCACTCGATCACCCGGGGACCTATGGGTGCGCTTTTGTCGGCACGTGTATTCATCTGTTGTTCGTGGCACATTACCGTTTCGAAGGTACAGGCACCGGGGAATATCCCCTGCCGGCATACCACACGGGGGGAATCCGGGTAAACCCGCCATCCTCGTACACCACGGCACCGTCCCGGATCACGATACCGGGAAAGACCGCCTTCATCCCCTCGTACTGGCGTCCACCCGCATTTGCTGTGCAGCAGGTCTGCTTCGATGGTTACGGCCTTTTTCGGGTAGATTGCAAAGTCGGCCCGGTCGCCGGGCACAAACCCTGTCGGCGGGATCCCGATCAGGGCGGCCGGTGCAGTCGAGGTCTTTTGTATGACATCAGGAAGCAGGAGGCGCTTTTCGAGCACCTCTGCCATCAGGAGCGGCACCATGGTCTCGACCCCCGGGACACCGGACGGGGCTAATGAAAATTCCTGCGCTTTTTCCGTCATCGTATGCGGAGCGTGGTCGGAGGCTATCACATCGATCCGGTCCCAGCAGGCAAACAGGGCTTTTCGCTCGCGCTCGCTTCGTACCGGGGGATTGACCTTAAACCGGGTATCGTTGTCGCGTACTTTTTCCCGAGAGAGGAAGAGGTGGTGAGGCGTAACCTCGACCGTTCCTTTTGCCGCTGCAATGGAAAGCGCCGAACTCATGTGGCAGAAGTGGAGCCGGCAGCCCGAGGTATTGCAGGCCTGGACGGCGAGCACGGCATCCCGTTCGCCTTCGGGCGACCGGAGCGCGTCGTGAGCCTGCAAGATCCGGCATCTGCTCCCGGGCAGACGCTCTCTGCGTGGATGGTGGCAAGGCCCCCGAGAGCGTGGATACGCCCGAGCAGGAGGAAGAGATCGGGAGCGGAAAGCGCCTCGCCAGTAGCTGGACGGGGCAAAGAAGGTCTCGCCAAAGGCCATCGCCCCGGCCTCCCACATCGCCTCTACCGGTGTCTGTGGTGTTACCGCGCTGTTGATGGCAAAACTGCATAACGAATGTGCCTGTGCATCGGCAACCCTTCGGGAAAAGGCAGCCGGGTCGGTAAGCGGGGGGACCGTGTTCGGCTGGTCGACAACGACCGTAACACCACCGGCAAGCGCACTCCTGCTTCCCGTCTCCCAGTCTTCTTTCGCCAACTGGCTCCCGCCCCGCATGTGGACGTGGACATCGACAGCACCCGGGAGGACTATCTGCCCCGTGCAGTCGATCACACGATCCTGCCGGCATGGGTGCCCCGGCATGGACGACCCGGCCGTCCCGGACCGAAATATCTGTCTTGCGTCCGTCAGGGAGCAGGACGTTTGCAAGCACGAGGTCGGGACGGGATTCCATGCAGATATGATCGGCACCGGAACATAATAGTCATGCTGCTCTGGCGGAATGCCTGCAGGCTGTCGTTACCGTCATCATGCGGATACAATGTTTTTTCTCTCTGTACTTTCAATTACAGGTAATGCTGCCGGGACTGGCGCACAACAGCGGGATCCCCGTCATCCATACAGTCCCGTGCGGGAGGGGAAACCATGGATAAGATCATAAAAATTACCATTGGCCTGTTTATCGTTATCCTGATTGCTTTTGGTGCCGTCGTGACCTACAACAACTACATTGTCACTGGAATACCGGAATTCGCTCACCAGTACCTATTCGTACAGCTGTACCTTTTCCACCGAGGATGTCCTCACCAATGTTCACGTTCTTCTTACCGGTGCCCGAAGATATTAAGGGAAATTCCCCCATCATCACCGAGATCAGCAACCACAATGTTACCGGCATTCCCCATGACTGGTCTGCCACCCTCTATGGCACCGGGAAGACGACATACCTGAAGATATCGACACCTTCGCTTGGCCTCCCTCCCATCAACGGGAGCTCACAGACTGCGATCGTCATGCTCACGGTAACTGCACCCTCGCAGGGCCCGATCGATACCCGCACCCCCATCCAGAACGCAGCGGTATTCCGCCCGGTCCAGAGTATCCAGGATGAGACCTGCCCTGCGCTGAATGCAACCCCTGGGCAGACTTCCTGTTACCAGTACCTGACGAGCATTTACGCAGATTATACGGCTTCGCCCGGGGCAGTCGTGCGGATCAACGCCGGCCTCGATGCAAGGAATACCTGGAAGATCAGCGAGCCCGCATCAAATGCCTATAAAAACACTGTTGCGGTAGAACTGCATGGCGATAATCACGGGTGGGTAACCACAAGCGGGTGGCTGGAATCCGGCTATCGGCTCGTACGATGTACCGGCTATCACTTCCTGATTTTTCCGGCAAATCTCATTTCCAGGTCCCTTCCTGAATTTCCCTTTTATTGTCACAGACAAAACGGGTACTGTACTTTATGACATCGGAAAAAACCGGGCCGATATCCGCCCGGGCTGTACGGTCGATATTGTCCAGAAGGCAGACCAGCGGAGCGGGAAGCTGACCCGGGGGGTTGTACAGGAGATCCTGACAAACTCCTTCATTCCACCCCCACGGGATCAAGGTCCGGCTCCGTGACGGTCCGGGTGGGACGGGTGGCGGCAGTTCTCGGCAGCGATACTTCAATTAAAAAAGAATGGTAATTATCCCGGGCAAATCAAAGGGCAGTCTCTAAAAAGCGGTATTGCCGTTCTTATTTCCAGTCCCGGGTGACGACCGTGCTGCCTTCCTCTTTTTTGTGCCCGATCTCCTTTTTGAGGGCTGCAAGGATCTCCGGGGTCACAAGGGAACCGGTCATCACGTAAAGCGAGGTCTTGTGCGTCTTCTCATCGGTCTCGTACGTCACCACAAAGTCCTCGTGATTTGCAAGCGCAGAGTACACCATCTCGGGCAGGGTGTCGACAAGGGAGGTCTTGTCGCGTATGCGGTGTTTTTTTACCAGTGTCATAAGGGAGTGTATCCCTGCACGACCCGATAAGGTCTCTCCCTGTTTTTACCGGAAGTGACGGGAACTGGATTAAATAACGCGGCTCTCCAGGTGATCGGTCGGTCCGGCCAATTGTTATCGCAGCGGGGGGGAGGGGGGCTGGTAAAAAAATTCTGGAGGGGTGGGTAGGGGGCATCTGCCATTTTTGTGGGGAGGGGGGTACCCCCACCCCTTCATGCGATCACCCCACCCCCCCACTTCTTTGCCGGAGGGGTGGGGGCCCCTCCCCCTCTCGCCGGACGCTCCACGCGAAACACACATTTTGGGACGGGAAGCATGGGGGGGTGGTCCCCTGTTTTATGCAGAACTGGGGGGTGGGGATCCGTTCACGAAAAAATAAAACCGGGGGGAGGGGTGGGGGGTCATGGGTCGGGTTTTTTAAAAAATCCTCATGCCCGCGATCTGATACTGGCATCGCGAAAGCCATTTGAAAAAAAAGGCAGTAAACCGATACTGCGGGTTTATGCGAGGGATGGGAGTCGAACCCATGAATCCCTGCGGAACTGGATCTTAAGTCCAGCCGAGTTGGCCACTTTCGTACCCTCGCCCACATTATCTTACGGTGCACATTGAACATGGAGGCGCACGCGCTCTATAGTATTTGCCGTGTACAATAAAAAAATCGTGGCCGGATCCTGACAGGATCAGTTGCCACGTATTATAAACAACCCTGATGCCATACTAGATCCGGCGAAAGCATGGCGGCATTCACATATTCCGGCTGGGTTGAGCTGGACGGCAGGAAACTCGCACCTGCCGAAATCGAGAAGATCTGTACGACAATACCGAACGAGGCAAAAAAATTCGGCGGAGAATTTTTTCTCTCCTTTGATTCCTGCCATGCCCGCGACCATTTCGGGATCATGCCAGGCCCGGGGCCCAAAGGCGCGCTGGTCTGCAATGATAAAACGATAACAACTAATCGATCCGGACCCGGCGCCCTGCACGCTCGAAGAAGCGATCGTGACCTGCCGTAAAACTCCGGAGCGACGAGGGCGTTGTCGCACTCTCGGGAGGCGTGGATTCAAGCCTCGTTGCGGCTCTTGCCGGGCGGGAGTGCGTGGCAGTCGGCCTCGAAGACTCCCACGACCTCGCACAGGCAGAGCATGCCGCAGAACTGCTCAACCTCTCCTGCACGATCGTTGTCATCGAAGCCGGACGAGATCGAGGAAGCCCTCCCGAAAGTCAGTCAAAGTCATCCGAAAAAGGACCCGGTGAATACCGGGATCGCAGGTCACCCAGTACTTCATCTCCAAGTGGGCCGGGGCAAAAGGCTACCGGCGTATCATTGCCGGGCAGGGAGCAGACGAACTCTTCGGCGGCTATGCCCGGTACCTGTCATCGCAGAACCTCGAAGACGACCTTGCCCGCGATGTAGCAGGTCTCGAACTCCAGGCACAAGGGACCAGGCGGTTCGCTGCCTTAAACGGCACCGTACCTCTCCATGCCCTACATGGATGTCCGGGTAGTGCGCGCCGCCCGCGCGATCCCGGCAGGCGAGAAAGGTCCGTGACGGGCAGAGGAAGATCCCCCTCCGTGAAGTTGCCGCCCGGCACATCCCGGAAGAGCTTGCCGGCTACGGCAAGAAGGCCATGCAGTACGGGAGCGGGGTCTGGGGAGTACTACAAAAACTTGCCCGTAAAAATGGTTATAAAACGTCCATGCAAGATTACATAGACCACATCGGACGGGGAAATCATGGTCAGTGAAAAAGACGTGGAACATATCGGGGAACTCGCCGATATCGGGATCGATGCCGCGGAACTTGCCACCTTTACCGGCCAGTTCAATGCCATCGTTGAATATTTTGACGTGCTGGATAAGGTTCACGGGGACGATGCAGGAGCCCGGGATCTCTATAATATCCTCAGGGAAGACGAGGCCGAGCCCTCGCTCCCGCGGGACGTGGCATTACAAAATGCCGGTGCCAGTGAAGACGGGTTTATCAAGGCTCCAAGGGTGATGTAGTGAGCGCGCTCCACTTCGAACCCGACGACAAGTACAACGCGTTCCTTAAAATATGCAAGGCGCCGGAAGGCGGGAACGGGAAACTCTCCGGGATCCCAATCGCAGTCAAGGACAATATCTCAACACAGGGCATCGAGACCACCTGTGCATCGAAGATCCTCAAAGGATATATTCCCCCGTACGATGCCCACGCGGTTTCACTTTTAAAATCCGCAGGTGCAGCCATTGCCGGCAAGACCAACATGGACGAGTTCGGGATGGGGACGAGCACCGAGAACTCGGCGTTCGGGCCCACCTTAAACCCCCGCGACACCGGGCGGGTGCCCGGCGGGTCCTCGGGAGGCAGCGCCGCCGCGGTTGCCTCCGGCATGGTCCGAATGGCACTCGGGACCGATACCGGCGGCTCGATCCGCTGCCCGGCATCCTTCTGCGGTATCGTTGGCTTAAAGCCGACTTATGGCCGGGTCTCCCGGTACGGCCTCATCGCCTACGCCAACTCGCTTGAGACCATCGGTCCGATGGCGGTAAACGTTTCGGATGTCTCGCTCCTGATGTCGGTGATCGCCGGCCACGACCGGCACGATGCCACATCGCAGGACCGGCCCTACTCACATACCCCGTCTGCTGACATCAAGGGAACCCGGATCGGCATCCCGCAGGAGTACTTCGGGGCAGGCGTTGACCCGGCCGTTGCCACGGTTGTCAAAAAGGCTATCGGCCGGCTCGAAGAGCTCGGGGCGGTCACCGTGCCGTGCAGCATCCCCTCGATGGAATACGCCCTTGCCGCCTACTATGTGATCTGCACGAGCGAGGCAAGCTCGAACCTTGCCCGGTTCGACGGCGTGCGCTACGGCCCTGCAGTCGAGATCAAGAAATCCTGGCATGCCGCGTTCCAGGATGCACGCCGCGAAGGCTTCGGCCCCGAGGTCCGGCGCAGGATCATGCTCGGGACCTTTGCCCTCTCCTCGGGCTACTATGGCAAGTACTATGCAAAGGCGCAGATTGCCCGGGAGAATATCCGTAAAGATTTCGCCCGGCTCTTTGCTGATGTCGATGTCCTCTGCGGCCCTACCATGCCCACGATCGCCTTTAAGCTGGGCGAGAAGAGCGACCCGCTCTCCATGTACCTCTCCGATATCCTCACCGTGCCGGTGAACCTTGCCGGCATCCCGGCGATCTCGGTGCCCTGCGGGACCGTGCAGAATATGCCGGTCGGGCTCCAGATCATGGGGCGGCCCTTCGAGGACGAGCGCGTGATCGATGTTGCCTATGCGTACGAGCAGGGGGGACAGTCATGACCGGGCCCGAACAAGAAACTCAGGTGGTTGTCGGCCTCGAAGTCCACTGCCAGCTCGACACGAAGAGCAAGCTCTTCTGCGGCTGCTCGACCGATTACCGGAACGACGGGCCCAACACCCACGTCTGCCCGATCTGCCTCGGTCTCCCCGGCACAATGCCGATGGTGAACAAAAAAGTGATCGAGTACGCGATGAAGGTCGCAAAGGCCCTCAACTGCGAGATTGCCGAGGAGTCGGAGTTCGCGCGGAAGAACTACTTCTACCCCGACCTCAACAAGGCCTACCAGATCACCCAGTACGACAAACCGCTTGCCCTTGGCGGATACGTGGAGATCGAAGGAGACGACGGGAAGGAGCGAAAGATCCAGCTCACCCGCATCCATGTGGAAGAAGACCCGGGCCGGCTCGTGTACATGGGAAACGCCGAGCGCGGGCGCTACTCCCTCGTGGACTACAACCGTGCGGGCATCCCGCTTATCGAGATCGTCTCGGAGCCGGACATGCGCTCGCCCAAGGAAGCGCGGAAGTTCTTAAACAAGCTCCGGGCAACGCTCGAATACCTCGGCGTCTTTGACTCCGACAAGGAAGGTTCGCTCCGTGTCGATGCCAACATCTCGATAAAGGGGAGCGAGCGGGTCGAGGTCAAAAACATCACCTCGTACAAGGGTGTCGAAAAGGCGCTCACGTTCGAAGTAACCCGACAGAAAAACCTCCTCAGGAGGGGCCTCAAAGTTGACCGCGAGACCCGGCACTATCTCGAAGCACGCGGCATCACCCAGTCGGCCCGTTCAAAGGAGATGGAGAACGACTACCGTTACTTCCCCGAGCCGGATCTCCGTCCCCTCCGGGTCAAGTCCTGGGTCAAGGACATCTCCCTTCCCGAGCTGCCCGATGCACGCCGCGAGCGCTTTGTCGCTCAGTACGGTTGTTCGCTCAACCACGCCCGGACCCTTACCGGCGAACTCAAAATGGCCAACTTCTTTGAAGGGGTTGTTGCCGGAAACAAGGACAGTTGTTCACTCGCCGCAACCTGGATCGCAGATACGCTCACCGGCGAGCTCAACTACCGCGACATGGGGATCGAAGGAGTGGATCCGGCAAAGTTTGCCGGCCTTGTTGCGCTCTTAAAGGCCGGGACCATCACCGACAAGAGCGGTGTCGAGGTTCTGCGGGTGATGCTCGACGAGCAACACATGGGCGAGACCGTCGAGACCCCCGAAGCCATAGTAAAAAGGCTCAACCTTGCAAAAACCGCAGGTGACGACGGCGCCATCCATGCCGCAATAAAAGAGGCCATTGCTGAGAACCCGAAGGCCATCGAGGATTACAAAGCCGGAAAGAAAGGGGCGATGAACTTCCTTGTGGGGCAGGTCATGAAGAAGACCAGGGGCCGGGCCGATCCCGGGGAACTCAACAAACTCATGGAAACTGCCTTAAAGAGCCTGGAGTGACCACACCGTGCACCTGATCGTTGCGGAAAAGAACATCTCGGCCCGGCGGATTGCGCAGATCCTCAGTGAGGGGAAAAAGATCGCCGAATCAAAGGACGCCGGGGTCTCCACCTACAGCTTCGGGGACACGACGACCGTGGGACTGCGCGGCCACGTGGTCGAAGTCGATTTTGTGCCCGGCTACGAGAACTGGCGCAGCGAGACCTACACCCCCCGCAGCCTGATCGATGCAAAGACCGTGAAAGTGCCGACGGAAAAAAGGATTGTCGCGCTCCTCCAGAAACTTTCCCGCCACGCAGACCGGGTCACGATCGCCACCGATTTCGATACCGAAGGGGAGCTTATCGGGAAAGAGGCATACGAACTGGTCCGGGCCGTCAACAAGAACGTAAAGATCGACCGGGCCCGGTTCTCGGCCATCACCCCGCAGGAGATCAAAACCGCGTTTGCGAACACCACCGATCTCGACTTTGCACTTGCCTCCGCAGGCGAAGCCCGGCAGGCAATCGATCTCATGTGGGGGGCATCCCTTACCCGGTTCATCTCGCTTGCGGCACGCCGCGGAGGGAACAATATCCTCTCGGTGGGCCGGGTCCAGAGCCCTACACTCTCCATGATCGTTGACCGGGAAAAGGAGATCGAGAAGTTCGTCCCGGAGAAATACTGGCAGCTGGGCCTTGTTACCGAAAAGGCCGGGGAGCAGATCGAGGCCCGACACACGAACGGGCGTTTTAAGGACCAGAAGGCGGCGGAGCTTGCCCGGGACAGGACAAAAGAGCCGCTTGTCGTCACCGAGATAAAGGTGGGGACCAAGCAGGACCGCTCTCCTTCGCCGTTCGATACCACGACCTACATCGTTGCCGCCGCCCGGCTCGGCTTTTCCGCGGCAAACGCGATGCGGCTCGCAGAAGAGCTCTACATGAACGGGTACATCTCGTACCCGAGGACCGACAACACGGTCTACCCGGCCTCGCTCGACTTAAATGGCGTGCTTGCTACGATCAAAAACTCACCGTTTAAAAAAGACGTTGAGTGGACGATCGCACACCGCCGGGCCGAGCCCACCCGGGGGAAGAAGTCATCTACCGACCACCCGCCAATCCACCCGACCGGTGCCGGGACGCGGGAAGTCCTCGGGGACGATGCGTTCCGGATCTACGAGCTCGTTCTCCGCCGGTTCTTGGCCACCCTCGCGCCCGATGCGCTCTGGAAGACTCTCAAAGTAAACTTCGAAGCCGGCGGCGAGCCCTACACCGTCACGGGAGGGCAGCTGCTCGAACCGGGCTGGCACGCGGTTTATCCCTTCTCTGAAGCCAAGGAGACAATCCTCCCCGGGTTTGTTGTCGGGGAAAAACTGCCGATCCGCAAGGTCAGCCTCGACGAGAAGGAGACCATGCCCCCGGCCCGGTACACCCAGAGCAAGCTCATCCAGAGAATGGAGGAGCTGGGCCTCGGGACAAAGAGCACCCGGCACGAGGTCATAGCCCGACTGGTCTCGCGCAAATATGTCGAGGGTAACCCCCTGCGCCCGACCCTTGTCGGCCGGGTAGTGACCGAAGCGCTCGAACACAACGCCGATACGATCACAAAGCCCGACATGACCCAGACCATCGAATCGCACATGCAGCAGATAAAGGAGAGCAAGCGCACCCGCGACGATGTGATCCACGAGTCCCGGGGCCTGCTGCACAAGGCGTTCGACCAGCTCGAGGCAAATGAACGGGTGATCGGCGACGATATCCGGAACCGGACCGCGGAGGAGCTCAACCTCGGCACCTGCCCGGTCTGCGGCACGGGAACGCTTGCCATCAAGCACATGCGGGGCTCGACACAGTTCATCGGCTGCTCGCATTACCCCGAGTGCACGTTCAATATCGGCCTCCCCGTCACCATGTGGGGGTGGGCGGTCAGGACCGACGATATCTGCGACAAGCACCACCTCCATTTCGTCCGGCTCGTGCGGAAAGGCGCCCGGCCCTGGGATATCGGGTGCCCGCTCTGCCACCATATCACCTCGAACGTTGAATCGCTCACCGAACTTCCTTCGATGAACGAGGCGTTGCTCGAAAAGGCCCGCTCAAAGCACATCTATACCGTTGCCGACATCGCAAAGAGCGAACCCGAAAAACTCACACAGCAGCTCGGGCTTGCCCCTGACGCAGCGCAGAAACTTAAGACCGAAGCGGTGGCCATGCTCGAAACGCTCCGGAAGCGCTCCGAGTGCCGCAAGTTCATGCGAAACCACCTGATCCCGAGAAAGGGCAGGAGCTCGGCAAAGATCATGGCGGCCCTAAAAGAGGCCGGGGTCACCGACCTTGCCGGTCTTTCAAAGGCAAGCCCATCCACGCTCCAGAAAGCGGGTATCGGCGAGAAGGAGGCTGCGGATATCCTTTCCGAGGCCCGGATCACCTACAACGGGCAGCTCTTAAAAGAGACCGGCATCCCCGCAGTCAGTCTCAAAAAATACCTTGCCGCAGGGATTTCCGGGCCCGAGGAGTTCTGTACGACACCCCCGGAGAAGCTCGCCGGCATGGCAGGCATGAGCGCTGCGACCGTGAACCGCCATATCGCGCTTGTCTGCGAATACCTCCACCGCCCGGTGCCCGGAGGATTGGCGGCAAAACCGGTAAAGAAGGCTGCGGCACCTAAATCTTCGGTACCAAAGCAAAAAAGGGTGTTAAAGGAACTGCTCACCCTGAAAGGAATGACCCCGAAGGTTGCCCGCGCCTTTGCCGATGCAGGAATTGTCCGGGCCGAAGACCTCCTCGGAGCTAGACCCCTGCAGATGTCGCCGGCCGGACCGGTACTGACCGGGCGCTCGTGGACGATTTTAAAAAACAGCTCAAAAAGAGACAGGAAATTATCCAGATCTGATTTTTTATTTGAGCGCAAGCCCGATGGCGACCCGGAGGTCGTTATCGTCGAACGGCTTGACAATAAACCCGTCAGGTTTCGTCTCCCGCGCCCGTTCGAGCGTCTCCCCTTCCGAGTGGGACGTGACGTAGATCACCGGGATATTAAAGCCCTTTTTGATCATCTTTGCCGTCTCGATCCCATCGATCTCGCCCCGGATATTGATATCCATCAAAACGAGGTTCGGCTTGTGTTTTACCACGAGCTCCATTGCCTCGGCCCCCGAGACCGCCCGGCCACAGACCTGGTAGCCGAGGTTGTTCAAACGCCACTGCGCACCTTTGCGATGATATCGTCATCTTCCACAAGTAAAATCGAGCGGTCAGACATGGTCCATCATTTTCCTATCTTTATAGTAATGAGATATATCATTTGGTCATCACTCTTTTGGTTCGTCTCTTTTGTCCTTTACGAAACCGGAATGCCCCGTTCGGGAATCTGCATCTCGAACCGGGCCCCGGCCCCGGGTTTCTCCGGTCTCGCGGATGGCGATCCCGGTAATAGCGAGGATCTCCCGGGTCAGGAAACAGGCCCATGCCTGTGTTCTTCCCGATACCCCGCTCGAAAATGGTTTCCTTGTCTTTTTTTGGGATACCCACGCCGTCGTCCTCGCAGATGAGGGTGAGGCCCACATCCGAGATCTGGTAATAGAACCGGATCGTCGTGAGGTGCTCCCCGTACCGGATCGCGTTATCGATGAGGTTGTAGAATACCTTTTCAAGCAGCGGATCGGCATAGACCTCGGTGCTTTTCGATGTCCTCGGTAATGGTTATCCCGGCGCCGGCAAAGTTTACGCGGGTCCGCCCTGAGGATCTCTTTTATGTTCTGCCAGGTGGGTGCGTTTACCCCCACCGACTGATACTCCCGGGTAAACTCGATCTGGCGCTGGATGACCCGGGTAAGATCCTTGATCTGCCCGAGCAGCTCTTCGCGTTCAGGCGGGAATCTTTTGTCGCCCGGGCCATGTCCACGCAGCCCAACAGGGCCGTGATCGTGTTGAGGATATCGTGCCGGGTGATGTTATTTAAGGAGGTTGAGCTTCCGGTTTGCGAGCCGTATCGCCTCCTCGGCACGCTTGCGGTCGGTGAAATCGCGAAGCACGCCGTTAACCCCGGTTGTCTTCCCGTACACGTCCATGCTGATGGTGCTCTTTGCCTCGACCCAGTGGATAAAGCCCCACTTTGTCCATCATGCGGAGGGTCGTGTCCAGGGGGATGCATTCGGCAATCTGCCGCTGGAATTCGAGAACGGCACGGGTGCGGTCCCGCGTATAAACGAAACGCGAGAAGTCCAGCCCGACGAGCTCTTCGACGAGATACCCGTACCGGTTGATGGACGGCGTCACATACTGTATTTTCCCGTCAGTATCCGATGGTAAAGAGGATATCGGACGTGTTCTCGGCAAGTTCACGGAACCGGGCCTCGGACGAGAGGAGCTCGGCATTGGCCTTCCCGATATCCCCGAGCATTGCATTGATCTCGCGGGCGAGCTCGGCAAGTTCGTCGCTGCCTTCGAGGGTCACCCGCGTGGGGCGGTCACTGCCGGTGCCGATATGGCGTACCTGCGAGATCAGGGTCTTGATCCGCGAGAGGATTGCCCGGTCCAGGAAAAAGATCATCACGAACCCAAAAAGCATCTCGGTAAAGAGGAGGATCAGGATGAACTGGTAGATGGTGCTGATCCCTTCCATATAGAGGGCGCGCGGCTCGGTCATCGTAACGACGAGCGCCGGTTCTCCGTAGATGTCGTCCAGCAGGGCATACCCGGCCACCGTATCCGCGCTCTCCGGCCGTATGATATAGGACGGCGATACTGTGGTTTCACCAGAAAATCCGAGGGTGGAGAGGTTGGCCTGTTCAACCGGCACTATCTCGACGGCAGAATCCATCCGTCCCGTCATCCCCTGCACCCCGCTGCTGTCGAGGTACTGCCCCATGATCACGACACCCCGGGCCGGGCCGGAAAAGTCCGTGCGGACTACAGGGGTGAGAGCTCACGAGAGCCGGGCCTTCGGGAAGCATCAGGATACCGGTGGTATCCGCCCGGGGATCGTCTGCCTGCAAGGAGCGGGCTGCCCGGCCGGATCGCATCAATCAGGGCAGGGCTTACCGGGACGAGCGTCCGGTTTGCTGCATCGTACGACCCGGCATACACGATCCCCCCGGTCCGGTTGGCAATGACAAGGAAACTGATGCGCAGGCTGGCAAATGCGTCGGCGTTGATGTTCCGCTGCACGTAATCCGGCCGTTCGCCTGCGACAAAATCGTACGTGTCGTCCCAGGGCGCCCAGTCGCTTGCCAGTGCCGAGAGCGATTTCTCGTTGTTCGTGACAAGGGAGACCGTCTGCATCAGGTCGTTTGTCATGTACTCCCTTTCAAGCGACTGGTAGTTGGTAAGGAGGATCGCCTGCAACAAAAAAGCCGGTAAGAGCGACGGCAAGGATCAGGAATGTGATAAGAACAACAAGCGTCTTTTTCTGGAGATCCATGCAGGCTCACAGGTAATCGTTTGTTGATTCAGGATCTATATAAATTAATGGTATTTGTACCGGATCCGAATTATCCCCAAATCGGGTTTTTTTCACACGATGGAGCACGATTTTCCCAGATCTTCCATGAGTATGGAGAGGTTACAGAAAAACCGGCAGGGGACAAGAGCTATACCCGGCGGGCGGGACAACGTACCGGTTTATTGGGAGTGACGACACATGTACTGGGTGATACTGACATGAAGTGGAAAGACTGGGTGCACGTGACAAAACTCGATCCCGACAAGCAGCTTAAGCCCGGCGATATCGATGCGATTGCCACGAGCGGCACCGACGCCCTGATGCTCTCGGGGACGCTCAACGTGACTAAAGGAGAACTTGGAGGCCCTCCAGAAGCAGATCGCAGCGTACGACCTCCCCCTCGTGATGGAGCCGGCCGGTCCCGAAGCGGTTCTCATCAACGGGATCGATTACGTCTTTGTGCCCAGCGTGATGAACACGACCGACGTGCAGTGGATTGTCGGCAAGCACCGTGCCTGGGTGCAGCAGCAGAACGGGCGCATCCCCTGGGACATGGTCGTTCCCGAGGCATATATCGTCTTAAACCCCGCCTCCTCGGTGGGCAAAGTGACAAAGGCGGTCTGCGATCTCAAAGGCCCCGAGGTTCGCGGCATACACTTCGGTTGCCGACCGGTACTTCCACTTCCCGGTCGTCTATATCGAATACTCGGGGACCTACGGCAACCCGGAGATCGTGAAGGCTGCCTCCGAGGCGCTCGACGAGTCGATCCTCTACTATGGCGGCGGGATCAACTCGGCAGAGAAGGCCGCGGAGATGGGGAAAGTACGCGGATACGATCGTGGTCGGGAACGCGGTCTACGACCTTGGCGCTGCCGTCCTCAAGGCCACCGTGGACGCGGTCCAGTAACCCTTTTTTATGCCCGAGATCGACATCGTGCTCGTTGCCCCCATCTACGAGGGAAACGTGGGGTTTGCGGCACGGGTGATGAAGAACTTCGGGTTTACCCGGATGGTGCTCGTCGACCCCTGCAAACTCGGGGACGAGGCGAAAGCCCGGGCCTCGCATGCGCAGGATGTCTTAAAAAACGCCGAGGTCTGTACGATAGAGGATGTGTTTGCCCGGAGCAGCATCGTGATCGCAACGACCGGCCAGGTGAGCAAGTCGGTCTGCACCCCGATGAGGATGCCGTTTTATTCGCCCCGCGAACTCCGGGAGAAGATCGGGGATGCGGAGGGGCGGATCTCGATCCTCTTCGGGCGGGAGAACTGGGGGCTCAATAACGAAGAGGTGAAACGCAGCGATATCATCTGCACGATCCCGACTTCAGACGAGTACCCGATCATGAACCTCTCGCACGCTGTCGGCATCGTCTGCTACGAGCTCGCAAACCTGCCCCTGCCGCAGTACCGTCTTGCCTCGCCTTACGAGATGGGGCACCTGTACCGGCATATCGACCGGTTCCTCGACTCGGTTCACCACCCGGCGTTCAAGCGCGAGAATACGATGATCATGATCCGCCGGATCCTCGGGAGGGCCTGCCTCACCACCCGGGAGGCAAGCACCGTGCATGGCTTACTGCGCCGGACCGAGTGGCACGTTGACCCCGATGCGCTCGAACGGGAAAAAGAGGAGATGCGCCGGCACAAGAACCCGCAGGAAGAACCGGATGCGGCCCCTGATTCTGACAAAGAATCGTGACCGATCCTGTCCGGCACGAATTCCCGTTGCCGGCATCTGCGTTCCTTTTTTGGGCCTGTACCCGGGACCTCTTTTGTCACCTCCACAAGCCTTATGATTCCCGTGTGCCCACATGCGCATAGGAAAAAAGGGAAATTCCATGAAGGTAACAATCGACCGGATGCAGTGCGTTGCTTGCGGTTCCTGCTGGGATACGTGCCCGACGCTCTTTGTGCAGAATGCTGACGATTCGTTCTCCCAGATCGTGCCGGAGTACCAGGAGAACAACGACCTTTCGGCAAGCATCGACCTTCCCGATAACATCGGTTGTGCACGCGATGCCGCCGACCTCTGCCCGTCGGCCATCATCGCCATCAGGGAATAAGCAGCCCCGGGCCATCGCCGCATGGGAATTGCCGCTTTGACCCGGATACCAACGGGGATCCGGGTCGGAGACGGCACTTATTCCCGGGTTACGACATTCCCTTCCGGCTCTTCAGGAACAGGCAGGCCGGATTCCAGAGATGCTGTAAAAAAGAACCTGTTTTCGGCCACGGCTGCTCCCTGCAGGCATCGGTTCGATGCGCTGTGCAGGAGTGGGAGTGGCCGGGTGTCCGCCCTTACTTTTTCTGTTGTTCGAGGAGCGTGCGGATCCTGCGGAGTTCGTCGAGGATCAAAAGGCTTGTCCCAATCGGTGAACGTTGCGGTTCGGCGACAGCGGGTGCACCCTGCCGGCCCGTCCCGGTTGCGTCACCGGATCCGTTGTTGCAGGCATGGACGGCATTGCGCAGCAGTTCGCGGAGTTCCTCGGCGTGCTCGATTGCCTCGATGCGGATCTCGGGGGTTCCCTGACCGGAATACCCGGCGGTCTGGACCGCGATGCTCGATATATTGAGCGAGCGCATGACCGGGCCCTGCCGGAGATCGAGGTTGGTGATCCGGTTGTACGGGACGATGCCGGTTGTCCTGAACCAGACGCCGCGGCGCCAGCGGAGTTCGTCACCGTGGAGTTCGTAGAACATGGACGCATAATACAGCTTTGTCCAGGTGAAAAACAGGCCGGTTGCGAGGATGAGCAGGCCAATGATTGCGATGCCGGTATACCCGTCTATGGCCCCGGTAAGGGCCATGGGCAGGATACATACGACAACGATGAAGGCGAGGAAAGAGGAGGAAGTCGACGATAAACCACTTGACAAGCGATTCGGAAGGCTTGAAGGGCACATTGCGGGGAAAAAGTTCTGCATCTGCCATGATTATCTGAATCAATATACCGTGAGATATCTATGAAAACATATCGGGCATTGTCCCGGGACAGGAACCGGCAAGAGAGGCCGGCCGGTTTCACAAAATTCGGACACCAAGGGGGGTAGTTCCCCCTTTTTCGCAGACCCCCACCTCCCCCCTTTTGTGCATGACCCGGGGGGTGGGGGGCTTCCTGAAATTTTTTGGTGGGGAGGGTACCCCCACCCTTTCCATGCGACACCCCACCCCCCCTGATCGGAACCGGAGGGGTGGGGTACCCTCCCCCGCTCGCCGGACGCTCCACGCGAAGCACAGGTTTAGGAACTGGAATAGGGGAGGGGTGGTCCCCTGTTTTATGCGGAACAGGGGGGGGTGGGGATCTGTTCACGAAAAGGGAAAACCGGGGGGAGGGGGGTGGCTAAAATTTTGGAGGGGTGGGGGGTACCCCCCAGGATGTTTAAGAGAGGAATGAAAATTTGTTGTAATAATTTCAAATTTTTATGAATAGGACACTTTAAAAGACAGAATATTGATGATAGTATATGGATATCCCAGATATTCTCACTATGTTACCACTTATTGTAACAATATTGTTAACGGTTTTTGGTGCAGGTGGAATTGTTGCGGTCTTCCTTCAAATGAGATATCAAAAATTACAAAATCTTGAAGAAAAAATACGATTAGAACGACAGAAGGTCTATCTTGAAATTTTACAACCACTATTTGTTTTATTAAAGAAACCATGCACTGATGAAGAATTATTCAACGTTCTGAATTCTGTCAATTATCGCAAAGCAACGTATGAACTCTCATTTATTGGATCAGATGAGGTTATTCGTGCATATGGCGATTTAATGCAATTCTTCTGGAATTCTGAAACTCCAAACTCACCTAGAATGATAAGTAGCGAGACCAACAAAAAAACATTAATTTTAATGGGAAATTTATTGCTTGCCATTCGTAAAGATTTTGGAAACAACAAAACAAAATTAAAAAATATTGACATGTTAAGGCATTTAATTAAAGATCTCTACAAGTTTCATGAGAGTGAAGTCAGAGAAAATATCGAATCTGAATCTTCGAAACAAACAAATTCTGGAATTCCTTCCGTTTTTGTACAATCATATAAATTGCTAAGCAATGTAACTGCAAATGACCTCACCGAGAAGAAAAATGACATTGTTAGAGAATATTCAAAAGAGGACCAAGCGGTTGTTACAAAGATAAATGAGATGAGAGACTGGATGCCACCCACAATGAATTTTATTGCGGAGTGTGCAATTTCTGAAGATTTTTTAAAATTGGGACTTAATACAGTACTTTTAAAGACGTATATTGATAAAAACATTCAAGAAATGAAACTTCTGGCTAATTCGGCAGAAACAAAGAAAATAGATGCACTGAAATTTGTAAATTATCTGGAAAATGTTAAAAATGGGGCAGATTTCGGCACTCAGGCGGTCGATAAACATAATTCCGGACAATTAACAGAAAGTGTGCAATTACTCACAACAGCCGCAAATCATAACATAAAAGCAATAACAAACATTACGCAATTTCAATAATTTTGAAACATCTTTTTTGTATTCGTAATAGTGTATTCCTGTATGATTCCTCCCGCCGCCCCCGACGGGGCGCCCCCGCGGCGGGCCAGTGACTAAACGCTTGTACACTCACTTGCCCCGCCGTGCCCCGAGAGGGGCCCTGAGGCGGGGAGCCATCGCAAGATTATCCAAAAAAGATGCACGAAAAACTTTACTTAAACTGAAGGAAGAGCCAGATTCTTCTTTGAGCGGACCACAATCCACCCGTCAATAACCTCTGTAAGGTTCTTCCGGCACTCTTCAAGAGTTTTCCCGGTCGCCCAGACCCCGGCAAGTTCCGGTATCTCACCGTAATACGGCTCCTCGTCATCGATGATCTCGTACCGGGCGTGCGAGAGTGCTGCTTCGATATACTGCACGATCATGATATTTTCTCCGGGCTGTTTGGTTACTCTTGTTGTACTCCGTCAGGAATCAAATACGTTGTGCAAAAAGATGGGGAAAAATAAGAGACTCTCATTGAACGAAGAGTCAATAAAACAAAGCGACGCCCAGGTCGGAATTCGAATCCGAGTCGATTGCGTGACAGGCAATCATGATAGGCCGCTACACTACCTGGGCATTTGGTACAGTTTATCCCGCCTCCCGGATTCGGACCGGGGACATCGCGGTAGCCGCGCAGTTGCCGAAACCGGCAAACCATACTACAGCCGCGCACTCTACCAGGCTGAGTTAAGGCGGGGCACTGCCTAATAAGATAGGGCCAGTTTCCTATTAAACATATCGTAAGAAAAGCCTGTTTTCCGGGGAAGATCCGGCAGAAAAAAGCGTGGTGCAGGGTTTCTTTAAATAATCCGGGCTCGTATGAATTACCATGGCTCGCAAGGATTTTGCGGGGGATCGTTTTCTTCACCGATAGCCGTGCGAAGAATGACGTGACCGTTTTTGATACGACACTCCGTGACGGGGAACAAACCCCGGGGATTGCCTTCACATTCGAACAAAAGATCGAGATTGCCCGTCAGCTGTCTGACATCGGCGTGCATACCATCGAGGCAGGGTTCCCTGCGTCATCGGCCGCCGAGAAAGAGACTGTTGCCGCGATCAAAAAACTCGGGTTAACCGCGAACGTCTGCGGACTCGCCCGCTCGGTCAAAGCCGACGTCGATGCCTGTATCGACTGCGACGTGGACATGATCCACGTGTTCATCCCGACCTCGGACATCCAGCGGGAGAACACGATCAACAAGACCCGCGAAGCAGGTGCTTTCGATCACCGGCGATATCGTCCGCTACGTCCGCGACCACGTGGACATGTGCATGTTCTCGCCGATGGACTGCTACCCGGACAGGACGAGGACTACCTCGTCAAGGTCTGCCAGACGGCAGCCGAAGCCGGCGCCACGATCATCAACATCCCGGACACGGTCGGGGTCATCTCGCCGTCGGGGATGAAGAGGCTCATGGGCCGGCTCGCCCGCGAGGTAAACTGTCCGCTCGACGTCCACTGCCACAACGACTTCGGTCTTGCTGTGGCAAACACCATTGCCGCAGTCGAAGCCGGCGCCTCGCAGGTGCAGGTGACGGTGAACGGACTCGGCGAGAGGGCCGGGAACGCGGACCTCGCCCAGACCGTGATGATCATGGAGTCGATCTACGGGATCCACACCGGGATCAAAAAGGAGCGGCTCGTCGAGACCTCACGACTCGTCTCCCGGTTCTCGGGGCTCGCCATCCCGCCCATCCAGCCGGTTGTTGGCGAGAACGTCTTCTCGCACGAGAGCGGCATCCACACGCAGGGCGTCCTTAAGTGCTCCGACACGTTCGAGCCCGGCATCATGACCCCCGAGATGGTGGGCCACCGCCGCAGGCTGACGCTGGGTAAGCACGTAGGCAGGCACGCGGTCCGGCAGATGCTTGTCGATGCCCACATCGATCCCGACGACACCCAGCTCGACATCATTGTCGAGAAGGTCAAGGCCATTGCAAGCAAGGGCAAGCGCGTTACCGAGGCGGACCTCTACGAGATTCGCTGAGAGCGTCATGGGTATCCCGGCCGGGAAAAAGATGCTCCAGCTCGAAGACATCGCGATCATGACCGGCAACCATGCAATCCCGACCGCAAGCGTCCGGGCGCAGGTGAACGGCACCGAGCACGTCTTTTCGAGCGTGGGTAACGGCCCTGTCGATGCTGCCTTAAAGGCAATCGTCGGGATCATCCCGTCCCGGATCCAGCTGACCGAGTTCAACATCGAGGCGATCAGCGGAGGTTCGGACGCGATGTGCCACGTGACCATCGCCGTCGAAGACGAGCACGGGCACGTGTACGACGCGAGCGGGAGCGGGGACGACATTGTCCTCGCCTCGGTCGATGCACTCGTGAACGCGATCAACCTCACAAGCAGGGATTAATTTCTCCTTTTTTAGCGCCGGTGTACCGGCGAGCTCATTTCGGAACATTTTTTTATTTTTCCCTCGTTTTCCTATGAGCTGCGAATGAACCTCCACGACGTCAGACTTTTACCCGACGCCCTCAGGTTCACTCTGGGGATGTCACGGGAGACCCGCCCGTATTTTGTCTCCTGTGAAGTGACCCTGCGGTGCAATCTCCGCTGTGAATTCTGTAATATCCCCTCGTTTAACGCGGTGCAAAACGAAGCCCCTGCCGGGCAGATGCTCTCCCGCCTCCGCGAAGCCCATGCCATGGGCTGCCGGGTAATCTCCTTTACCGGGGGAGAACCGCTCATGCGCTCCGATATCGGCGCCCTTGCCGAGGGATGCAGGGAACAGGGCTACTTCACCGGCCTTGTCACAAACGGTCTCCTGCTCGGCGACCATCTCAATGCCGAGTGGCTCCATCGCCTCGATGCACCAGCCGTCAGTTTCCTCGCCGATGAGGAGTCCTTCAACCGGACCAGGCGCCACCCCCGGGCCTATGCCCGGATCGCGGGAAATCTCCGCGAGGCTGTCGATGCCGGGCTCTCGCCCGTCCTCTTTGCCACCCTCACCCGCGACACCGTCTGCCATGCAGAAAAGACCGCACAGTTCGCCCATGACCTCGGCCTTAAGGTCTTTTTTTCTCTTGTCCAGCGGGCACCCCGGGAAGAATTCGATACCATCGATTACGCTGCGCTCAAGATCGCCGATACAGAAGATGCCCTCAACGCCCTTGCCCGGCTCAACAACGAGTACGGGTGTGTCCGGTTCGACAGCGATTTCGAGCGGATGCAGGCAAACGGGGGATTCAACGACACCATCGACTGCCGTGCGGCACAGACGGTCATGACCTTTAAACCCGACGGCAGCGTCTGCCTTCCCTGCCCCCATTATTCCCTGCTTTCGATACCGCCCGAAATGCCCCTCGCCGCTCACTGGTCCGGGGAGCAGGCAACCCGTATCCGCAGGGCAAAAGGAACCCTGCCGTTCTGCCGGGACTGCCAGCAGATCTGCATGCACTTCCCGTCCCTCTACGGCCACCCGGTCAGGGCTGTCCGCTGGCTGGTAAAAGACGGCATTATAGGTAAGGAAAAACCAAAAAGGCACTTTTTAAGCCTGAAAAAAGTTATGCGGCATTCGGGGCAGGTCTTGCCCTCGAGTGCGGACTTTATCTGGGTCTGGAGCTGCTCGAATTTCCCCTGCAGCATCTTCTCCTGCTTCTCTAAGGACTTGACCCGGAGTTCGAGGGTCTCGACCTTCTCGGTGAGCTTTGTGTTCACGTAGTCCTTCTTTTTCTGGACCATGATCGTCCCGATGCTCATGTACATGGGGGTGTCGTCGGTTGCATCGGCGATCTCTTCCTGAGCACGCTTGGCCTCGCGTACTGCCATCTCGTACTGGGTCTTCTGCTGGAGGATCGTCTGGAGCTGCTGCTGGATCTGCTGGAGCATCGCAAACTGGTTCTGGACTTTCGGGGAAATGTTCTGCATGATCTCGTCTTCCGTATCTGATTTCGCCTGCTACCGATAAAAATGATTCCAAAAACGCCCTGCCGCAGGAACCGGGGAGAAAATCAGGCCATATCCTGCATCTCGTCAGCCACGTTCACGAGACGGAGGAACATGTTGAGCGCCGCACGGAGGGCCGCAAGGTCCTCTGCCTCGACAACGAGGACAAGCGTTTCTCCTTCCAGCCGGCAGTGTGTCCTGGACCGGGGGTTTACCTCCTCGGCAAGCTCCGGGAGAAGCGAAGCAGTAGATCCGTTCCGCATGGGGTGTCGTAAACCGGAACTCGGCGGTATGGGGAAACACGGTACAGTCACTTCGTAACGGTACGTAGGAGAACAGGGATATTAAAAATGAACGGCCGGGAGAGCCCCCCGGCAATATTACCTGGCCTTGAGCTCTTTTATCGCTGCGCCGCGTTCCTTGAAGAGGATGCGGTGGCCGCAGTAGGGACACCGGACGTTAACGTCGATCTCCACTTTCTGCTTACACCGGGCGCACTTGTAGGTACTTGCCATTGTGATATCCGCTTACTGGGTCTTCTCTTTTAAAGCTGCTTCCGACTCTGCTGCGGCAGCGCTGCTCGTGCGGTCGATGGCGCGGAGCGCTACACGGAGGGTCGGGGTTTCGGGCTGGTATGCGCCGCCGGCAAACTTGTAGCCGCACTTCCGGCATTCCCAGATACCGGTGCCTGCACGGCGGACCGAGATATTATCGCACTTCGGGCAGCGGTGGGCCGCACGGGAGATCTTTTCCATCTCTGCGACTCGCTTCCTGACAAAGCGTCCGTACCTGCAGCCGAAACGACCGGCACTGCCGGTCACTCTTCCTTTTGCTGAATTTTCCGAGCTTGCCATGATAAACTATCCACCAAATGGTCTTCCTATATTTGTCGTCACAATTAATATACTTGATTGAGGACCTTGACCTGTCCTTCGCCTTTGGAAATCTTGTTTATGAGATCGTAGAACTCGCCCTGGATGCCGGCCGGGATCCGGACCACGCAGACCCAGGACCCGTCCTTCTGCCACTCGTCTTTCTCCATAGTGCTCGCCGAGGCGATGTCGCCATAGGCCCGCGCGGCAAAGTCGGGTGGGATCCTGATAGCGAGCCGGAGCTCCTCAAAGCGTATCGGGAGGAGGGGGCGCAGCGCCTTCATAGTCTCCTTGACCTGCTCGTCGACATGCTTGAAGGGGTCGATGTTGATCCGCGCCTCTTCCATGGCCATTTCGATCCTTTGCGGCGGGTGCGGGTGGCCGGTCTGGGGGTTAACCGCATTCCGGGCAATGAACGTGATGACCTGGCGGCGCTTCTCCTCGGTCATCTGCTTGCGCTGTTCGGCGGTGAGATGGATCTCGCCCTTCTCGATGATCTTCTTTGCGACCGTTGCAAAATCGGTCGTGTGGAAGACCTTCATGAGGGCTTCCTCGGATGCGCGGGTACCCCGTGAGGAGTTCCCGAAGATATCGAGAGCCGCGACTACGTCCTCCATGTTGAGGTTCTCGCCCTGCCGCACCCGTGCGGCAAGGTGGGGGTCTACGAGGACTTCGAACTTTTCACCGTAGCTTTCGAGCCGTGCGACCACTGCGTTCTCTAACGAGATCATACGAGGTCACTGCTTGAACTTCTCAACGTACGATGCAACCTCTTCCTTTGGCATCTTCTTGAATGTCGCATCGTCCTTTCCGACGATACCGATCTCGACGGTGGTTGCATCGAACTTGCCCTCGGTTGCCGAGTGCAGGGCCTTAAGGCCCAGAAGGATGGCAGTCGCCGATAGCGAGGTCCGGGGTGTATTCTTCCTCGAAGACCTTCATTGCCGCCGGCCTGCCGATCCCGATACCGGTTGCCTTGTACTCAAGGAGCGTGCCGGAGGGGTCGGTCTCAAAGAGCCGGCACTCACCGTCGCTGACACCGGCAATCAAAAGCGCCGTGCCGTACGGGCGGATGCCGCCGTACTGGGTGAGGGTCTGCATGTGGTCGCAGAGCTTTCTTTGCCGAGAGCCTCGACTTCGATCTGTTCGTCGTAGGAGACCCGGTTGATCTGGCATTCGACCCGTGCACGGTCGACAAGGGCACGTGCGTCGCCTACAAGGCCCGAGGAGGCTACCCCGATGTGGTCGTCGAATCTTGAAGATCTTCTCGATCGAGGACGCTTCGAGCAGCTTTGAGCTGACGCGCTTGTCGACAATGAGCACGATCCCGTCTTTTGCCTTGATCCCTACTGCGGTCGTGCCGCGTTTTACTGCTTCCCGGGCATATTCCACCTGGTACAGCCTTCCGTCCGGTGAAAAAAACGGTAATTGCCCGGTCATATCCCATCTGGTATTGTGGTTGCATGCAAAATCTCCAGATCTTCTGTTGTCAGATACAATCGGCGTGTATTTTTAAATCCCTTTTCAATCACATCAACCTTATGCCCGCGCCGGGCCACGATTGCGACCGGGGCACCGCCGAACTGGTATTCCGGTTCTGTAAGAGCAGCGCCGTCCGCGGCAGGAGATTCCGGCCCGGGCGGCAGGGGACTGGCATCGTCATAACCGGGTAACGGGCCTTCAGCAGGGGCCGGTTCAGCATGCACTTTTTCCTGGAAGGCCGCAATCCGTTCGCGGAGGGATTCTACCGTCCCCGAGACTGCAAGGATCCGGAGGGCAACCGGGATCTCCCGACAGGCGCCGAGCGTAGAGAGCGCAATCATCAGTTCCCTTTCTGTGCCCCGGCGGCAGCGGAACAGGGCGCACCCGCTCTCGATCCCGATAACCGAGGGCTGCATTGCCGCAGCAACAAGATCGCCAAAGAGCGAAACCACAGCCTCGTACATCGCGTAATAGAGGTCTTTTGGATCGACCTGCACGCCATCAGGATCGATCCGGGCGAGCACGTACCTCCGCTTCTCCCGAAGCGTGGGGGGTCGGACTGCCATGTCAGATCACCCGCACGGGATTCTCTTCCGGTGCCGTCACCCGGGCTACGCCGGCAAGCGCAGCCTGCACGCCGGTCTCGTCCATGCCAAAGAGCGAACACAACCCCGTCATTTCGCGGACGGCCCGCATCCCGAGCACGGACCGGGCGGATGACGAGATCGTGAGCGGAAACTCGAACCGTCGTTCGAGCACCATCACGTCGAGGTAGCGGTGGATTCGCTTTCTGCCGCTGGTGACCCCGGCCAAAGATGACCGGCGCAAGGTCGATGTCGACAGCCGTGTTGTTGTCGGCTGCAATCTTTGCCGTCACGTGGTCGAACGCGTGCTTGTCGGCTGCATAAATTCCCCGCAGGATGTGAACGCCCCGCGTATTCGCAACGGTCCGGATAAACCCGTTATCCCCGACCTGCACGGAGACTATCGTGCCCGTACCCCGGCACTTCTTTGCCCGGTTCTGGACATCCTTTGCAGGAACGCCGCTTACGTAGATCCCGGGGACCACATCGATACCGCAGACCGAATGCGCCTGCGCATCGAGGGCTACGATACTGTCAAAACCAAGCGACCGTGCTTCGAGTGCGAGCCGGCGGACGACTGAATCACCGACTGGATACGGGACAACACAGGCATCGGTGATCTTCATGGAGATACCATTGCCATAAAAAAAGATAAGATTATTTGCCCTGGTTGGCGTTGGAGCGGATGCTCGGGCGGGTCTTCTCGGTTCCCTTGCCCCGGGTCCGCATGCCGCGGCCCTTACGGCCGGCGGAGGTCTTGCCGCGCTCGGCACGGCCGCGGTGGGTGGGGTTTGCCATCCATGCGAGCTGCTTAGTCGCTCGTGATCGACGGGTGGTGACCGTCAACGAGAATGACCTCGTAGTACTTCAGCTTGCCGTCCTGGCCTACCCAGTAGGAGTTGAGGACTTCCATGTTCGGGTAACGGCGGGACGCACGCTCTTCATGCGATCCGCTGGATGCTCTTGCCCGGGGTATTCTTGTTCTTACCCATGCGTGCAGACCGGCGTGCCCTGACATACCGGGAGCTGCCGGCGGCCGCCGCGGCGTACCTGGACGCGGACAACTGCGATGCCCTGCTTGGCCTTGTAGCCGAGCGAGCGGGCGCGGTCGATACGGGTCGGGCGCTCGATGCGGACAACGCTGCCTTCGCGGCGCCATACCTGCATCCGGTCCCAGAGCAGTGCTTTTACGTCGGACTTGTCAGGTCTTGCCCATGCTTCCCTGACATATGCATACATTGATTTTACCATGTGTTATTGACACCTCAAGGTTCAGCCGGTAAGGCTACATTCCTTTGAACGGGACGAATCCCGCGGTTCTATAGAATTGGACAGGTGTGGTATTAAAGTACTAGGGCAGATCCCGGAGGGTCTTTCGGGATGCCCAAAAGAAGTTACTCCCCCTTCTTTTTCTCGACAACGTGGATGTTCTCTATCCTCGTTACCGGGTACTGCCCGTGCTCGTCCTTTTCCGCGGACTTGACCATGTCCCAGACGGTAAGAAGCGCAACCGAAACACCGGTCAGGGCCTCCATCTCTACCCCGGTCTTACCGGTCGACTTCGTGGTAACGGTTGCCTCGATATACCCGTCGCCCTCGGCAAAATCCACGGTGATTGCCCCGAGCAGGATCGTGTGGCACATCGGGATGATCCGGGGCGTATCCTTGACCGCGATGGTGGCGGCGACCCGGGCCGTGGCGAGCACGTTCCCTTTAATGACCGTTCCCTCGCGGATCGCGGCAAGGGTTGCGGGGACGCAGGTAGATCCGCCCCTTTGCCACTGCCTCGCGCACTACGTCCTTTTTCGCGCTGATATCCACCATCTGTGCCTTACCATCGGAAATATGGGTAAACTCCACCATGTTACGATTCTCTCCTGTACAACTCTTCCGGGATATGGTGCACGAGATCGGATGCAAGCATCCCCGCGCCTTTTACTGCCGCCACCCGCTCCCCGGCCTTACCGGTAACGTACGCTGCAATGCAGGCCGCCTCGAACGCCGGCAGGTGGCAGAGGAGCGCTCCCGTGACCCCGGCGAGCACGTCTCCCGTGCCGCCAACGCTCATGGCCGTGTCGCCGGTCCGGTTAAACCTGATCCGTGCACCGTCCGTGATCACATCCACCGGCCCCTTGAGGAGGAGGGTAGCGCCAAGATCCTTTGCCGCTGCCCGGGCAGCCTGTGCCCTCCCGCAGGCATCGGCCGCATCGGCAGGAAGCCGGTGTCCGCCCCCAATCCGGGCAAACTCACCGGCATGGGGGGTGTATACGGTCTCTTCGGCCGCCTTCGGGAGCGGGAGCCGAAGGGCGTCGGCATCGAAGACCGCCTTTTTGCAGTGCGGGGCGATGGCACGGATAACCTCATGGCTCTCTGTCCCGAGCCCGTTCCCGCAGACAACCGCATCCGCTTTTTCTGCAAGCGCAATGAGCCGCTCTGTGTGTTCCTCACCGATCCGGTCGCCTTCAAGGCGCTCGTAGATAAGGTCGGGCACCGGTTCGAAGACCGGCGATGCGATCCTGACGATATCCGCCCCGGCCCGTAGCGCCCCGAGGCCGGCGAGGTACGGTGCGCCCTGGTACGGCCCGCCGCCGATGACAAGCACTGTACCACCGTCTCCCTTGTGCCGGGTCCTTTCCCGGGAGGGGATCAGGGTGAGGTCCCCGGGCCCGGTGCAGATCTCCGCCTCGATGGGGATGCCGATATCGATGAGCTCCGATCCCTGTACCTTGGGGCGGTGGAATGCGCAGATACGGTCGGCCCGCATTCCCGGGGAGGGAATGTCGGCTGCTACAATCTTTGCCTGCGATGCATTCGCCATCGCGATACAGGTTGCGAGGGGTTCCCTTGGTGCCCCGGAGAGCCCGGTCCCGAGCAGGGCATCGACGATCACATCGGCCTTCCCAAAGAGCGGGCCAAGGGTGCGCAGGTCGTCGGTCGAAACAAATGGCTGAAGCGCGACCCGGGCGCCCATAAGGGCTTCGAGCTGTAGGGTGCAGGACGAGCTGCGATCACCGTGATCGAGATAGCAGACCGTGGTATCCACCCCCCGCTGGAGGTACCGGGCCGCCGCCATGCCGTCGCCCCCGTTGTTCCCCCGGCCGCACAAAACAAGCACGGTTCTGGGGACTGTATGCGAGCACAGATCCGGCAAGCGCCCTGCCTGCGCTCTCCATGAGCTGGAGCCCGGAGACACCGAGCGCCTGTGCATTTGCATCGATCGCACGCATCCGTTCAGGGGTGACAAGCCCTGTCTCGGCAAACTCCTCCGCACATACTGTCAGGTCGGGCCGCATGATGCCACACTTCATCAATTAAGACCTCCATAGTAAATAGACAATGGGTTTTTCTGATGATGTGAAGGCAGCAGCCGAGCAGATCGCGGCTGCGCACGAGATAACCATCATCTCACACATCGATGCAGACGGTATCTCCTGCGAGGCAATCCTCTCGCAGGCGATTGCTCGGCAGGGTATTCCCGTCAGGTCCGTTTTTGTCCGCCAGCTCGAACCGCTCACCATGCCGCAGGTGCCGGACGACGATTCCTTCAAGATCTTCTCCGATCTCGGCGCCGGCCAGCAGAACCTCCTTGCGGCAAAGGGCTTGAAGGAAAAAGATGCCCTGATAGTTAGACCACCACGTCAGCCAGCCCGGCGAGATCGCGTACCAGCAGGTCAACTGCCTGCCCTACGGGTACGAGAAGATGAGCGCTGCCGGGGTCTCCTATCTCATCGCAAAAGAGCTCGACGATGCAAATATCGACCTTGCAAAGATCGCGGTGATCGGGAACGTCGGGGACATGATGGCCCGGGAGACCTGCGGGCTCATCGGCCCGGCACGGGAGCTTATCGTTGAGGACGGGATCCGGCACAAGTCGGTGAAGGTCTGCAAAAAAGACCTCAACTGCTACGGCACCGCCACCCGCCCGGTCTACCTCTCGCTTGCCTATAACGACGACCCGTTCGTGAAGGGGATCAGCAACAACCCCGAGGGAGCAAAGCAGTTCTTGAAGAAACTCGGGATCCGTCAGCAGACCCCGGACGGGCGCTGGTACGTCTGGGAGGAACTCTCGGACGACGACCGGCCGTACGATCATCTCGGCGCTCGCCGAGCAGCTGATCGCAAACGGCGAGAGCGTGGACCGGCTCCTTGCGGAGACCTACCGGTTCCCTGACGAAATCCCACGGACGCCACTCCGGAACGCCCAGGAATATGCAACGGTCCTCAATGCCTGCGGCCGGTGGACAAAGCCCGCAGTAGGGAGCGCGATCCTCCGGGGTGACCGGGGGCAGGCCTACCGCGAGGCGGAGCACATGCTCGGGAACCACCGGGCAATCATCCGCAACCTGCTCGAATATATCATCGAGACCGGCGTTGCCGAACTCGAAAACGTCCAGTACATCGATGTCGGGGGGAAGTACCCGGACACCATTGTCGGGATCGGGGCGGGGATGGCCCTCTCCAAGCTCAACGCCAGTAAACCCATCCTCATCCTCTGCGAGGTGCCCGAGGACAAGAACCTCTTAAAAGTCTCGATGAGGACCACAGAACGGGTGATTGCCCGGGGCGTCGACCTCCAGCAGGCAGTAAGCGAGGCATCGGCAGAGTACGGCGGCAGCGGCGGGGGCCACAAGATAGCAGCCGGAGCATTTATCCCGAAAACCGCAGAACAGGAGTTTGTCAACCGTGTCAACAGGATACTCGGAGAACAGTTCGCTCGCACGGGTGCAGGCAATAGCTGATTACCAGTTCGGGAGCGGATGCGGCACTGCGCTCTTCCCTGAGGGCTGCGAATTCCTGCTCTCGACAACGGGAAGAATCCGCCAGATCCTCTATCAGGGCATCCGCCTTGCAACCGTTCGCGCCTCGGACGGCCGGCTCACGCTCGGGATCGAAGGGGCAAAGAGGCTCATTGCCGCCATTCCCACGCCCGGCTACCGGGTTGTGATCCGCGAGGATGTTGCGGAGTTTGTCGAACAGGGCAAGAACGCGTTTGCAAAGCACGTGGTCGCTGCCGACCAAGAGATCCGCGCGGGAGACGAGGTGCTCGTGGTTGCAGAAGGAGACCGGCTCATTGCCTGTGGATTAGCGCTCCTTTCGGGTTCGGAAATGCTTGCATTTAATTACGGTGGAGCCGTAAGAGTACGGCAGGGGAGTGCAAAGAATGCTTCCGGGAAATATCAATCCGCGCCAGATGAAGGCGATGATGAAGAAGCTCGGCATGCAGGTCGAGCAGATTGAAGACGTCCAGAGTATTGTGATAAAGACCCCGAAGGGGAACTGGGTTTTCGATGGCGCCGAAGTAACGGCAATGACCATGCAGGGCGTTACGACTTACCAGGTCACGGGAAATCCCCGCTTTGAGGAAGCGGCAGTAGAGATCCCCGATGAGGATGTGACCATGGTCGCCGAGCAGGCACAGGTCACAAAAGAGAAGGCAAAGGAAGCGCTTGTTGCCACAAAAGGCGACATTGCCGAAGCGATTGTAAAACTGTCCTCTCCATGATCGAGACCGGGGACCGGGTCCTTTTAGTCGGCGCAGGCCGGGAATTTTTTGTCCGCGCCGGCCCGGGGAAACTCTCGACCGACAAAGGGCCAGCTCGACCTTGAGCCTCTTGTCGGGGCAACACCGGGCGACGTTTTTACCACCCATATGGGGCAGGAGTTCGTGCTCCGGCTCCCGCGGCCCACCGACTTTTTCGTGCACGGCAAGCGCTCGGGAGCCCCGATGCTCCCGAAAGACATCGGCCTTGTGATCGCCTTTACCGGCATGAACAAGAACGACGAGGTGCTCGACGCGGGGACGGGGAGCGGGGTTGCCGCCATTTACTTTGGCGGGATTGCGGCGCACGTGAAGACCTACGAGGTCCGGCCCGATTTCTCGGCGCTGGCGGCAAAGAACATCAAAGAGGCAAACTCGACAATGTGGAAGCCGTTGCCGCCGATGTGCTCACCGCGGAGGGCACCTATGACGTGATCCACCTCGACCTGCAGATCGAGACGGCACACGTGGAGTTTGCCTACAACCACCTCCGGGCCGGGGGATATATGGCCTGCTACACGCCATTTTTGGAACAGATGGCGATCGTGGTCGATGCAGCGCAGGCCCGGTTCCCCGAGGTCCACACTCACGAGCTCATCGAACGGGAGATGACCCGGTCAAAGCGGGGGACCCGGCCGTCTACGAGCGTGAGCCACTCGGGGTACATCACGATAGCGAGGAAGTAATTTCATTCTTTTTTTAGACAAACATTGCGATGTCTGCCGCCGACATAAAAGGGCGCCCCGCGGCGGCTTCAATTCCCTAACATGCACCAAGGTAATCTGCCCCGCCGTGCCCCGTGAGGGGCCCTGAGGCGGGGTGACATCGCATTGGGATGTTCTACAATAAATCCCCATTTTCGTAAACAAACAACCATTTAACCCCCCGCCTTCATACCCCAACACATGCCAGCGCAGGCGCACATCCACATCATTACCACCGGTGACAAGCTTCCCTCCACATACACCGCATCGTTTCGGGACTATCCCGATATCACCCTAATATACGTCTTCACCGACAACACCGTTTATTACAAGCATACCGATCCCGAGATCGAAAAGCCCCGGTTTGCCATCCGGAACGCAGTCTCCACCGTAAAGGACACTTCCACCTCCATCGGCATATCGTTCACAAACGAAGTGATCTCCGCTCCGGTATACTCCTCAGTCAGCGATGCCCTCACCCGGATCCACCGGGAACACCCGGGGGCTCGCTATACCTTCGATCTCTCCGGCGGCTCAAAAGCCCTCTCTCTGGCGCTCCTCGCCCTTGCCCCGTGGGTGAACGGGGAGGTCCGGGCAGCATTCGATGAAAAAGTCCTGATTCCCGTCCCGCTGCCGGCCTCGTCATCCGCATCCCTTCTTGCAAACCCCAATTACCAGACCATCCTTGCGCTGCTGATCCGACACGGCAAAAACGAGAAGAAGACAACAGCCCGGATTCCCGTGTCGCGTCAGTACCTCTACGATCAGCTCTGGCCGCTTTATGTGATGGTTCGGGCAAAGAAGAACTCCCCTACGGCAAACTATACGAAAGGGAGGAAGGCGGCGGACGAACTGACGCAGGGGACGTTTTCCGGGTTCATGGCCGCTCTTGTGGATACTGGGCTTGCTGAAGAGATCCACCCTGGGGAAGGCAGAAGGGAAAAATCCTATCGGATCACGGAAAAAGGGGAACTGGCGTTCCGTTTCGGATCCGATCCTGCCACCAGCACGCTGGTCAAAACCGTGCTGGAATCGCTGTGATAGATACGTAGTCTCAGAAAAAATCCGGCAAAAATATTTTCGCGCCGGAAAAGACCTGTTAGTTAGTGAGCCAACAGTTGGATAATTATCCAACTGTTGGATGTACAACTAACTAGGAATTTCCCACTACGGCGTAACTTTTCCGGCCGATCCGGATTTTTTCAAAAACGATCGATCGGCCGTGCCGACAAAAAATTTTCGCGGCCAAAAAAGATCCGGATTTTTTCTTTTCGATCAGAAAAAAGTACCGACCCGCTTGGAAAAATCCTGCACCCGGTTTTCCAACTTCTTTGCGCTTTATACCGCGTCCGGAACCATCCATGATCAGTGCATGTGGAAGGAATGAACCATGACAGCAGCAACAACCGCAACCAAAAATGTCACGCAGGCAATGCAGAAGATCCCCCTGTCTATCAATGTTGCAGGAATCCTGCTCCTTGTCGCGGTCACGGTCTGGTGCGGGCCCGGTCACCTCTGCTCTCCTGTAAGGCAAGGACCAAAAAAGAAAGGAAACAGGAGGGGTTTAGAGGAACGTGAGCGGGTTGAGCTCCGCCGCAGGGACTGGCATGCCCCTTGATCCTTTTTATCAGCGACAGTTCGGCAGTAAGGCCGAGCTCCTTTGCATAGGTTTCGGCTAGGGCGAGCTTATCCGAGGTATCCGCGAACTTATCCGGATAGAGGTCTGCCATGGCAAGATAGAGCAGCGATTCGGAAATGAAGCACTGCGCCATCCCCCACTTCGAACCGATCTGGCAGTAGATGGAAAATGCATTACTGTACTTTGCATCGATATCCTTTGGCAGCGGCCGGCCGAAACTTCTGGCAGGCGATCCGGGCAAGCTCGCACTCCCCCACGAGCTGCATGGGCGAAGCGGCTGATGCTGCGGATGCGCTGCGCTGCCGCCTTTGCCTCCTCGTACAGGCCGGCGGCCCGGGCAAGGTAGGGGTCGGCTGCGGCTGCATCAGGGGCAGCAAATGCATACGCCCGCATCAGCTCTGCAAGCTCCGGGATCAGGCGCACCCTGCCCCAGAACATGCCGTCTTCGTAGACTGCCTCTGCCGCCACGTAGCTCTCGCGGGCTTTGTCGTATTCGCCGGTGAGCCGGAAGAGCGTCCCGGTCCTCCGCCAGATATCCGCCCGGACCTCCTCGGTATCCGGGTCAGTGGCGGGAAGGGTCGGCTTCGGCAGCCTTCTTTGCGGCAAGCGTGAGCCGGGCCGGGGCAAGTGCAGGAGGCTGTTGCACCACAGATCAGTTCCACCTCGGCAGCGCCGAGCAGGTTCTTTGCCTGCGCAAACAGCGGGGCCACAGGATCTCCTTGCATCGGCAAGGAACGCATCCTTTGCTCCCGCAAGATCGTTTTTGTGGAGAAGGAATGCTTCCCCCGCGAGATCCGGGCGGCGGACAGGATCGCTTCCAAGGTCGAGCTTCTGCGTGCGGGCAAGGCCGACGCCGTGCTCGAACGTTGCCGCGGATGCATCGTACAGGTCGAGCACCTGGAAAAACTGGGCATACCAGAAGAAGAACCGGGCCTCGTGTTCCTTAGGTGGTGCGGTTGCCACGAACCGGAGAAAGTCCCGGGCGAGAGACCCGTCGATATCGCTTGCCGGCACTTTCCCGGTGAAGATATCTGCATAGATCCCTTCGAGGTAGTCGCCAATCGCTCCCGGGTTCCCGAGCAGCGAGAGAAACGTGCCGTACGCCTCTTCGACCGCGTGGCTCCGTTCCGTGCGTTCGCCGATGGCCGAGATCACCCGGGGCTGGACATTTTCGGGTTTTCCTTCCCCGGCGCTGCGCGAGATCTCGCCAAGGAGGATCTTGAGGATCAAGGAGACCTCCTGCCGGATTCTCCCGGCAGCGGACAAGAATGTACCGGTTAAAGAGCCACGACCGGCGGATGAAATAGTAGGGGTTGGTACGCTCGTTTCCCGCCCGTGCCACGATCCCGAGGCCGATGAGGACTTCGAGACGTTTCCGGAGCGCAGATTCGGAGATTGCAGTGCTCCTTTTTCCCGTCATCCTGCCCGGTATCGTTGACCCGAACGAGGATCCGGGGGATCTTCTGCGGGCCGTCGTACAGGGCAAGCAGGGTCCCGCGTCCCGCTGCCGAGAGTCCGGGCTCTTCTGCAACAATTTTTCCAAAGGTCTCCCGGTCCGGGTACATGGTTACTCCAAGGATGGTGCGACAGGAAGTAAAAAGATTCGGATATCTTCCCGGGCATCCCGGACCCGTGGAAAAAACAGCACTCTTTTTTTCCATCTTCGGGCCCCTTATATCGCACCCTCCCCAATCATCATGATCAGGCCAGGAAAACTCCTGGACACAAACAATAGCCAGCAGGGACAAGAAACGTCCTCACAGGAATCCATCGGACAGGCCCTTTACAGGAAACAAAAGGGCACTGCCGGTTTCACCACAACGAACGACAGACAGGACCGGCCAGAAACCACCCTGGAACGGCCGGTTCCTGTTGTCAATCCAGTCACCTCATCATACAAGCGGTCCTTTTTGGCAGGAAGGACCGGCGGTTACGGAACGGGGAGAGATGGCAAGGATAAACACACCCTCTCATATCAGGATCAGGCCTCCTCCAATCCACCCCCATACCCCAGGAAAAACGACTCCCCGTTCCCACGACCGGGCTGCATCTTTTCTAAAAAACCTTCACGGAACCAGTGAAAGATAGGTACATTAGGTTTTAGCGGCATACCTATCTCCAGCATACGCTTCGGGAGGGCTTGTAACGCACCACATCATATCCATCGGGGATTTTGACCGCAGCGCGATCGATCGGCTGCTGGACCATGCGGTACAGATCGGGAAGAACAAGTACGATAAAAACGCCCTTAACGGCAAAATCCTTGCCGTCCTCTTTTTTGAACCAAGTACCAGGACGAGGATGTCCTTTGAATCCGCAATGGCACGCCTCGGCGGTTCGTCCATATCGGTGAGCAGTGTCGAGGCATGCTCGATGGCAAAGGGCGAGACCCTGGCAGACACGGTCCGGGTGGTGAGCGGGTACGCAGACGCCATCGTGATCCGCCACCCCAAAGAGGGCGCTGCCCGTCTTGCCGCAGAGTTTGCCACGGTGCCGGTGATAAACGCAGGGGACGGCGCCGGCCAGCACCCTTCGCAGACGCTCCTTGACCTGTACACGATCCGTCAGTCGATGAAGATCGACGGGATCGATGTGGCGCTCGTCGGCGACCTGCGCTACGGGAGGACCGCCCACTCGCTTGCATCCGCACTCTCCCTCTACGGCGTCAGGCTCCACACGGTCTCTCCCCCGGGCCTCGAACTCCCGCCGGGTCTCGTGACCTACCTGACCGGGAAAGGGATGGAGATCGTTGTGCACGAAACCCTCGAAGAGGTGGTAAACGACCTCGACGTCCTGTACGTGACCCGGGTCCAGCGCGAACGCTTCCCCGACCCGGCCTCGTACTTCAACGTGGCCTCCAGCTACCGGATCACCCCCGAACTGCTCGCGGGAGCAAAGAAGAACTTAATCGTCCTGCACCCGCTCCCCCGGGTAGACGAGATCGACCCGAGGCTCGATGTACAACACCCCATGCAAAATACTTCGAACAGTCGAAGAACGGGGTGCCGGTGAGAATGGCGATGCTCCTGGACGTGATGCAATGAAGCACATCGCAGCAACGACCGATGCAGGGGAAGACGTAGGAGAGGGCCTCCTGATCCGGCGGATCAAGAACGGCACCGTGATTCGACCACATCGACTGCCGGGGAGGCATTAAACGTAGTAAAGATTCTCGGGATCGCAGGGACAACGCAGGAGTCTCTTTCGATTGCCACCAATGTCCCGAGCAAGAACAAGGGGAAAAAGGACATCGTCAAGATCTCCAACCGGGAACTCTCGAAAGAGGAGGTAGACCGGATCGCAGCTCATCTCCCCGAACGCAACGATCAATATCGTACGGAACTTCAAGGTCTGCGAGAAAGAGGGAGTCGAAGTCCCGACCATGATTGTCGGGAGCGTGCGGTGCCCGAACCCCGGCTGTATCACCCGGACAAACGAGCCGATCAAGAGCAGGTTTGCCGTGCTCCCGAACGGCAAGGGCCTGCGCTGCCTCTACTGTGACTCGGTGATAACAAAAGACATCACCAGTTACATTATCTGATTTTTATTCCCTGAATTTCGGGAGTATTTTTTTCTATCGCCAAAAGGGAATTTCCCGAAGGTATTACTTCTGCTCCGGGGGATGCATCAGGTGCCCGTGGGAATCGATCTCCCCGCGCCAGATACGGGTAGAGGAGATCCAGCGACCGTCCTTCCGCGAGAACGCAGGTAATCTGGTGGATATCCACCTTGCGCAGCTTCTTCTCCCGGCGCATCCTGTTGATCTCGACAGCGACGGGAAGGGTCTCTTCGGAGACGACGAATCGCATCGAAGTCCGCGTCGAGCGCCGACCCGAACCGGTCGCTTAAGGGTTCGAGCTCCCAGCGGGTTGCGTACTTCTTTTCCGAGGCAACGGCGACTACCCCTTCGGCGATGAACCGCTCCAGGTCTGCTTTCCGCTCGGCAAACGGGTGGATCGGGTGGAATCCTTGCGGCTCGCAAAGGCATCGGTTGTGAGCCCGATCACGACCTTCGCCGTCGGGCCCCGCAAGCGCGAACGAGCGGGTCAAAAGGCGCTTGTGGCCGTCGTGCAGCGGGTCGAACGTGCCCCCTACCATAACCTTCATACTCTCTGTACCTTAAGTTCCTATGGTATTATGGGTATGGATGGGAAGATTGCAGGGACACCGCTCTGGTGTGCCCCCAATGCAACCGTTGTCGGGAAGGTTACCGTGGGATCCGACGTGGGCATCTGGTTCGGGGCCGTGATCCGGGCCGACAAGGACCGGATTACTATCGGCGACCGCTCGAATATCCAGGACAACTGCGTTGTCCACACGAGCGCCGGGTTCCCGACCACGCTCGGGTGCGATGTCTCCGTAGGCCACGGGGCGATCCTCCACGGCTGCACGATCAAGGGACCGGGTGCTTGTCGGCATGGGGGCGATTGTCCTCAATGGTGCTGTGGTAGGCGAAGATCACCATCATCGGCGCCGGGGCAGTGGTTACCGAGGGTATGCAGGTTCCGCCGGGCTCGGTCGTGCTCGGCGTCCCGGGCAAGGCGATCAAACAGACAACACCGGCTCAGCGCGAACATATCGTGCAGAACGCAGCCTCCTACGTGAAACTCGCCGGGGAATATACCCATGAGTGAGGTTGTTGTCATAGGCGGCGGCGTTGCCGGGATCCAGGCAGCGCTCGACCTCGCAAACCACGGGGTCACAGTACACCTCGTGGAGCGCGAGCCGACCATCGGCGGACATATGGCACAGCTCGACAAGACGTTCCCGACAAACGACTGCTCGATGTGCATCCTCTCCCCGAAGATGGTGGACGTCCAGAGGCACCCAAACATCCGCATCCACACCCTTTCCGAGGTAAAAAGTGTCGCGGGAACGCCCGGGCACTTTGCCGTCACCATCCTCCGACACCCCCGCTATATCGATATGGACACCTGCACCGGCTGCGGGGACTGCGTGCAGATCTGCCCCGTTGAAGTCTACAGCCGGTTCGATGCCGGTGTTGGAGTCAGGAAGGCGATCTACAAGCCCCACCCGCAGGCAGTTCCCGACCGGGTGGTAAAGGACAAGGAGCACTGCATCGAGTGCGGGCTCTGCTACGACGCCTGCGGCCCGCAGGCAATCCTCCACGATGAAGCGGAGAACCGAGATGACGGTAGAAGCAGCGGCGATCATCGTTGCCACCGGTTACGACGTCTTCGATGCAAAAAAGAAGCCGGTCTTCGGGTACCTCCGGAACCCCGATGTCATCACCAGCCTCGAACTCGAACGGATGATCAATGCCGGAGGCCCGACCGGGGGGCAGGTCCGGCGCTTGAGCACCGGCAAAGAGCCAAAAAGCATCATCTTTATCCAGTGTGTCGGCTCCCGGGACATGCCCTTAAACCGCCCCTACTGTTCCTGCGTCTGCTGCATGCAGGCAATAAAAAATGCGATGCTCATCAAAGAGAAGCACCCCGAGATCGAGGTCACGATCTTCTATATGGACGTCCGGGCCTACGGGAAGGGCTACGAGGAGTATTACGAACGGGCAAAATCCGTTGGCGTGAAGTTCCTGCGGGGGATGCCTCCTGAGGTGCAGGCTGACGGGCGCGGCATGCGGTTCGTAGTCGAGAACACCGAGACCGGTGAAGGTGCAGACCCTCCGCCCGGAGCTCGTGGTGCTCTCCGTGGGAATCGAACCGACAACCGCAACCGCCGCCCTCGCGGAAAAACTGGGCATAACGCTCGAAGAGACCGGGTTTTACCGGTCTGCCCACGACGCGCTCGATACCGTGGGCACGGTCCGGCCCGGCATCTACATTGCCGGGACAGCTGTCGCCCCAAAGGACATCCCCGACAGCGTAACTTCGGGAGAATCCGCTGCCATGCGGGCTTTTGCCGATACGAGGAAACCCACAGCACGGGCGCGGTCGAAATGAAGGAGATCCAGACCCTCTGGTGGGACGATGAGCTCGGCGGCCTCCGGTTCATCGACCAGACCCTGCTCCCGGAGAAATACGCAATCGTCCGCTGCACCGGTGTGGACCGTCTCGTTACCGCGATAAAGCGGCTCGAAGTCCGGGGGGCGCCAGCGCTCGGTGTTGCCGGGGGGTACGGCGTTGCCCTTGCCGCGGCAAACTGCCCGGAATCGTCCTACCCTGCGTTTGTAAAAAAGGTCACCCGGGACGCCCTGATGATCCGGGAGAGCCGGCCTACCGCAGTAAACCTGAGCTGGGGCGTTGACCGGGTGCTCGCCCGGGTGCAGGCCGCCCCCGGCGTCCCGGATGCAAAGGCTGCAGCACTTGCCGAAGCAAAGGCAATCGCTGCCGAAGACACCCGGTGCTGCCATGCCATCGGCAGTTTTCGGGGCAGATCTCCTGCCGGACGAGTGCACCGTGCTCACCCACTGCAATGCCGGGGCGCTCGCCTGTTCTACGTGGGGGACGGCTCTCGGCGTGAATCCGCTCGGCCGTTGCCGCAGGAAAAACCGTAAAGGTGATCGCCTGCGAGACCCGGCCGCTCCTCCAGGGTGCCCGGCTCACCGCGTGGGAACTCGCCCGGGACGGGATCGACGTTACGGTCGTCACCGACTCGATGGCGGCCCATATCATGCGGACCGGCAAAATCGACGCCGTGATTGTCGGCGCCGACCGGATCACAAAGGACGCAGTCTTCAACAAGATCGGCACCTATATGCACGCTGTCTGCGCACACTATCACGGCATTCCCTTCTACGTCGCCGCCCCGATCTCGACTTTCGACGCGATGCGGCTGGAAAAGGACGTCGTTATCGAGGAACGGGGCCGCGAGGAGATCGCTCTTGTCGGGAACCGCACGCTGCTCCCCGATGGCGTTCCCGGTCAGGAATTTTGCCTTCGATGCAACACCGATGGACCTCGTGCGGGCGATCGTCACCGAACAGGGTGTGGTCGTCCCGCCGTTTGACATAAACGAGCTCGTCGCGCGAAGCACGACATACTAACTAACACACCTTCGGACCGGTATTATCCATGGAACTCGACCTGACAACCTGGCACAGTCTTGTTTTTATTGTCGGAGAAGCAGCCATCCTCATCTTTCTCGGGGCGCTCCTTGTCTCCTTTATCCTTGTCGTCATCTCGCTCTACTCGATAAAAAAAGGCAAGCTCTACTTCCCGCGATTAATCCGGGCCGGCATGGTGCTTCCTCGAAGGCAACATGAAGGCGTTCTTCCGGCTCTTGGGCTCGAAGACCGGGACATGCTTACGTTCATCATCAAGATCCACAATACGATGAACGCTGCTGCCTTCTCCGAAATCCCCCTTGCCGACCGTGCAGTCTTTTTCCCCCAGTGCCTGCGCTCCGCAAAGTGCCCGGCGCACCTGACTCCCGAGGGGCTCAAGTGTATTGACTGCGGGCAGTGCACGGTGGGGCAGGCGAGGATTCTCTTAGAAAAGCTGGGATACCGGGTCTTTGTCATCCCCGGCTCGTCGTTTATCAAGAGGATGGTAAAAAAATACAAGCCGAAGGCGATCATCGGCGTCGGCTGCCTGACCGAGGTAAAAGAGGGTATCGATATGGCCGACAAGATCGGCCTTGTGGCAATGGGCGTCGTGACGTTAAAAGAAGGGTGCGTGGAGACGCTCGTGAGCTGGCAGGACGTGTACGAAGTCGCTGTCCTCGGTCCTTGACCCTGCGTCAGTTCCCGAGGACCTTCATCGTCTTGCCGATTAACTTCCCGCTTTTTATCCTGCCGTGGACAGTGATTGTACCCCCGCTTTCAACGTCCCCTACGTGGACGTCGGGCCGGATCATAACGTTTCCCCCGGCGTTTACCGAATAGACCGCACAGTGGTCGAGCAGGGTGACATCGCCGGCCGCGACAAGCGGGCCTTTTACCCGGCAGTGGCTCCCGATGATTGCGCTGCCGCATTCAATATCGAGGGCAACGCTCGATTTTGCGCCCAGTTCGAGCCGGCCGGAAACGACAAGCCGTCCCCAGAAATGGGTCCGGGGAGGCACGATAAAATCGCCGTCGATTTTGACATTTCCCTCGTAATATGCCCCTTTCGGTGCGTAATACGTGCTGCCGTTCCGGATGACGCCTGCCATAATTCCTAAAATAGATGAGACATGGCTATGGCGATAAACTTTCTTGTGGATCGATCCTTTTAGAGAAGGATTGCCGAGAGGGTGAATACCACGAGGGAGGCAAACATCCCGTACTTGAGGAATGTCGTTGCTCCCGTGGCTTTGAGGGCGGCAGGATCGCTGCAGGGAAGCGCCCGGGCTGCTGCCGCAAGGATGACGAGGTCGACGATGGCAATCCCGGGAAGGTACCACAGGCCCCACCATGCGTACGGGACGGCGCTTGCCGCGACCTGCAGCAACGGCAAAGACAAACGCGAGAATTGCGGATTTTTTCACCCCGATCCGGATCGGCAGGGTATCCGCTCCCCCGGCCCGGTCGCCCTCGATATCCTCGGCATCTTTTAAGATCTCCCGGGAGAGCATGGCAAGGAACGTGATGGCAGCGACCGGGAGCATGTGACAGAAGCCGGTCCACCCGGCAAACGCCCCGCCGAATAGAAAGATACTCGCCGAGAGGTAGGAGACCGCAGCATTCCCGAAGAACGGTGTGCTCTTGAGCCACGCTGCGTACAGGACAAGGAGGGCGGAGTTCGCGACCGCTATTGCAAGGCAGAGCGGGGTGGTAGCAATGCTGATGACGATACCCAGCACAAACAGGACGACCGCGTACGCGAGGGCTGCATCCCGGGTGACAGCTCCCGACGGGATGGGGCGTTCGGGGCGGTTGATTTTGTCGATCTCCGCATCGTAATAGTCGTTGATGACATTTCCCGCAGCGGTCACCAGCATGACGACGACCATGAGCAGGATGACACTAAAAACAAGCGTGCCGGTGGCGATGAGGTAAGCAACGATGGCGGCAAGGCCGGCAACAACCGAGTTTGCCGGGCGGATGATCGAGAGAAAACCTGCTGGCCGCATGTACCGGAGTACCTATCAAACCCGTCTCTTATTAACCTCGCGGCACGTTTGAGGCCGATACCGGCAGGTGCCGGCCCGACGCCGGATAGTGTGGTAAAAAAGATTACGTGAAAATTGCCGGGTTCAGGGACCAGGCTGTAGTGAAACTTACCGGGCTCTCCGATTTAAAGGGTTCTGAAGTTATGAAAACCTCAAGGGTTGCACCCTGCGAAAGGGCGGCATATTCCTTGTCTGAATCTATCACTACATAATCACGGGCGGTATTTGAATCGCCATTCGTGAGCGGGACAGATTCTGCACCAGAGCCGCCATGCGATATCCCAACACCACCGAAAGAGCTCCCGTCGGCGCCAATGATCCGGCTGTACCAACGGAGCTGGACCGGGTCTTTCCCGACGTTTTTAGCGTTGATGTAGATATCGACAGTGCGGGCGCCGGAATCGGACTTGTCGACGGAGATCTGTTCGATGGACGCATTGACCGCGTACGTCCCGTTTGTCAGCATCACGATCTCTCTCTGGCCGGGAAGGTTTCCTCCCACCGTGGCTGCAGGTGCTGTTGAGGATACCGTCGGAGTTTCGGTCGTACTCGCAGAAGAGGTCGACGTACAACCTGCTGCAAGAATCAGGGAGAAAGCAAGGACTGTAAGGATTGCTACTATACCTAGTTTCATGGTTCTTCTCCGTTCTTGTTTTTTAATAATCGTAGATCTTTGTACGGCAGGCCATAAAAAAAGTACAGGTAAACCCTGCATAGACGAACCGGACAAAAAACGGGGACACAACGGGCGAGGGGGGATTTGAACCCCCGACCATTAGCTTAGGAGGCTAACGCTCTATCCGGACTAAGCCACTCGCCCGCTCTCTTACCAATTGAGGGGGAATATGTATAAGTTTTGCGCGCTCGAATCTCTCACCCGCAATGGATCTTACCGAGGCAACGGAAGGAAAGACGACATTTTTTGTTCCGGTCCAGGATGCCGACGGGCAGTTCCCGCCGGGGAACTGCACCGATCTTCTTCAACCGCCGTATGGAGATCAACCGGGACGCAACGATCCTCCTCCTCTCCCTCCTCAAGCCCTCGGATTACGTGGACGCCATGGGGGCAACCGGTGTCCGGGGCCTCCGGGTGGCAAACGAGACCGGGGTCCCGGTCACCATCAACGACAAGGACCCGGAGGCGATCCCGCTGATACAGGAGAACGTTGCCCGGCTCGGTCTTCCCGTGAACGTCACCTGCCGGGATGCCTGCTCGCTCCTCTTCGATCAGTCCTTCGACGCAGTAGGACCTCGATCCGTACGGATCGCCGGCACCGTTTACCGATGCCGGGATACGGGGCTGCCGGCGTTTCCTCCTTGTCACCGCAACCGATACCGCACCGCTCTGCGGGGCACACCTCCACGCCGGCATCCGCCGGTATTTTGCCCGCCCGGCAAACACGATGTACCACGCCGAGGTTGGCCTGCGGGTACTTCTTGCATTTATCGTACGTGAGACCGGTGAAATACGACCGGGGTGTAGAACCGCTCTTCTGCTTTGCCCGGGAACACTTTGTCCGGCTCCACCTCCGGCTCACCCGGGGGCCAAAGGCGGCCGACCGGACAATCGAACGTCTTGGTTTCGTGCTCCAGTGCCCGTCCTGCGCCTACCGCGAGGAACACCCGGGGATGTTTCCCCCGTCCGGCACCTGCCCGCACTGCGGAAAGTCGCTTTTCCCGGTCGGGCCGCTTTTCCTCGGGAAAACCGCAAGCGACGAGATGCTCGCACAGATGCAGGAGCTGCTTCCCTCCCTCGAACTCGGGACAAAAAAGGAACTTGCAAAAATCCTCGAAACCTGCCGGGAGGAATTGCCCACCTCGACATTCTACGACTACCATATGCTCGCCCAGAAACTAGCCACCTCGCCGCCCAAAATAGAGGATGTGCTCGAACGGCTCCGTTCGGCCGGGTATGCAGCGAGCAGGACACATCTCTCCGGGACCGGGCTCAAGACCGATGCACCGCTTACGGTACTGAACGATTGTATCAGAAGTCCGGGGAAGTAACCGTTTTTCCCTCTTGTGCCCGGGAAAAATCCTGATAATTCCGGCAAAATGCCGGGTTTTCCCTACCCTCGAAAAAAGAGTATCAGTGCTCGATGATGATCGAGAGGATATCGCCGTCGATAAGATTATGGGAGATCCCGACCCTTTGTCCGCCGTGTTTGACGGAATCGCCCCAGACCCGGGCGTAACGGAACCGGCGCACGAAATCCCGGTGGAGCTTGGTACAGACATCCTCGACCGTACTCCCGGTCCTGACGATAAGCGGGACATCCATGTCGGCTTCCTCGTTCTGGGGTTTTAAGTAGACCCTCATGAACCCGAGGCAGTCGTAGATCGCGTCCTTGAGCTCCTCCATGTGGTAACCGGAATGGGCGGAGATCATGATCGGCGAAGCACCGAACCGCTCTTTTATGGAGCGCTCAATCTCCTGACACTCCGCCTTGTCGATGAGGTCCACTTTGTTCACCGCGATAAATGCCGGGACATAGACACGGTTCCCCTGCACTGCATCGATGAAGTCCTCCTGGGTGGCGTTCCCGCGGATAAGAACGTCGGCGTTCATCATCTTGCTCTCGGAGAGGATCGTCCGGACTTCCTCGATATCGAGATCGAGAGCGCCGACCGCCGAGAGCCGGATACCGCCGACCATGGACTTCTTGATGGTGATATCGGGTTTGGGGACGTTGATCCGTATCCCGGCGTTGTAGAGTTCCTTTAAGAGCACGTTGACGTGCTGGCCGTTGAATACATCGACGAGGATGATGATGATGTCGGCGCTCCGCACGACACCGATAACCTCTTTCCCCGGCCCTTGCCCATTGCTGCGCCGGCGATAAGGCCCGGGATATCGAGAAGCTGGATCTTGGCGCCTTTGTGTTCGAGGGCGCCGGGCACGACCGTGAGCGTGGTAAAGGCGTATGCCCCGACTTCGCTGTTGGTACCGGTGAGCTTATTGAGGAGCGTGCTTTTACCCGTGGACGGGAACCCGACGAGCACGGCGGACGCATCGCCCGACTTCTTGACCGAGTAGCCTTCGCCGCCCCCGCCGGACTTCATTGCCCGGTTGACTGCTTCATCACGGAGCTTTGCGATCTTTGCCTTGATCCGCCCGATGTGCTTGGAGGTAGCCTTGTTGTACGGAGTTTTTGTGAGCTCCGCTTCCAGCTCGGCTATCTGCTCTTCAAGACTACCAGCCATTTCTCATATTATTCGATGCCCGTTCGGGATATAGTTATTTATGGAAACGACCCGAACTTCAGCCGGATTCACCGGGCAGGTACGGGCCACAACGACCCGCACCGCACCCGGCCCGGTCATTCAGGGAGTGCGACAGGACCTGGCAGGACCCGGGTGAGACCCGGTCCCCTTTCGCGCCCTCCCCCGCGACGGTCATGGCGGCAGGGCGGTGGCATCTGGCAACCTTTAAGTAACTCCATCGCACATGGTATTAGGCAATTAACGCTGCTATAGTGTAGACCGGCCAATCATGCGAGCCTCTCACGCTCGCGACAGGGGTTCGAATCCCCTTAGCAGCACTCCTTTTTCCGATGGGCGAATGCTCAAAAATTCCGCACAAACTAAAATACAGTCGGTATATCTACCGAGATATTCCCGATGTTCACTTAAAAAAAGAGGATTGCATTCATCGGTTTATTACAATTTTCTTTCCCTGATTACATCATGGTTTTCTGAAACACAAACATCGCTTCTTCATTTTTGGGATCTTTTACCCGGATGATATGAAAGCCACACTTATCCACATAGAAGTGGATATTCCTCATCAGACACGGGGGTGTTTCCGTGGTCCAGGTCTTTGTATGAGGATACCGTTTTTCGATCTCCAGCCATGCATTATATCCAATCCCTTTATCGAGGAGTTTTGAATCGATGAATAATAGTGTCAGGATATTGTTGTTGTCACCATTAATAATGAGAACCGCACCTCCCACCATCTTTCCATCCCGGTAAAATAACAGGGGGGTCTCTTCGGGCTTTTCAAGTATGCCATCGATAGAAGGGAGTTCCTGGGCATGATCGTCAGCGTCACCATTTTTTGGAAGATCCTCCATGGTAGTTGCAAAAGATCTTTCCATCATGTTTTTCGCTTCGTCAAAATTATCGGCAGTCATCGGGACAATAGTAATTTCGCTCATTAAATGCACCTTAATGTATACATCAGATTGATTTTGTACCATCGACATGCAAAACCAGATTATCAGACTGCAAATCCCGAAGAAATAAAAAAGATCTCCGGGCGGTCGTCTGTTCAGTCGTTTTACTTACTGTCTATAGCATAATAATCCGGACCTGTTCCTCAAATCGGTTATGTTTCCCCAACAATCCAAATTCAACCGGTGAGCAAACGCTACCTGAACTCTGACTCAAAACCGCATCTGATAATATCAGGGAATGATGCGAAGATCCTCTCCTGAAATGGTCCATTCGGCATCTAACTTAATGGCAGGTGAATATTATTTTGTATTTTTACTTTAATCCTTTGATTACGGTCGGATTTGGGATTCTTGTCATAATAATTCAAAAAAATCCTATCGGTTTTTAAAAAATTGTTCTGTCACACTACTTTCAGGTACCCAAAAATATAGGTCGGGTTCATTGTTAGGGTTCGGGAAAGAGATCCCATCATTGCGATTCCTCCCCCTCCTCGCTTATGCTCGGAGTCGCTCGGGCGCCTCGTCGGGCCCTCGCTGGGCAAGGACTTTGATCGAGATTTTAGGACCCCGGTAAGTGCGTAGCGCAAAACCCGACGAGGCGTTTTGCGCGTCAGACATCGCTATAATTTTCCCAGACGGTGTTGGATTAGGCAACCCCACCTCATGGAAGAGATGTTTTTTACCGGTTCTGCCGGGTAGCAAGGATCACGTACCCGCCATCCGAAGTCTGGATGACCTTTTCTATCGTATCCGGGCGGACATCGGTTATCACAGTCTCCCATTCCCTGCTGCCATCGGCCCGTACCTTCAGGGCATGGGCCACGTCGCCGCCATACGCCCCGGTGTCCCGGTATGCAGATCCCTCCTTTGCCGGGGAAAAACCCGCCGAGAAATACCCTCCGTCAGCGGTCGGGATCACGATCCGGCTTACCGCAACGAGATCCTGCCTGTCGGTGATCGTCCCGTTCCTCCCGAATGTCACGACTTCGGGCCGGATTACAATAGAGCTGTTCCCATCGGTGTGCTGCGCGGGAATAATCGCCCTGACCCGGCCGCCGCTGACATCCCATTGTGCCGGGTACCACAGTACCGCCGGTTCTCCTTCGGCAATCCAGTCAACAGAACCGTTCTCCCGGATATGGAGAAACGCGGTCCGGTGGGCGAGCCCGCCACCCTCCGCCGGGCCCTGCGCATCGATATAGTACCCGTCGCCGCCTTCTCCGGCGGCAATCGACCATGCACTCTCCGGCCCGTAAGCACCGTACCCCCGCTGCCAGAGGATTGTCCCGTTCCGGGCGATCAGCGTTACCGCGGCCTGCTCCGCGGTTCGGTATGGAGAAACGCATTCAGTGACCGGGATCTTCTTGTCCCCCGCTTCGAGCATCGTTTCACGGCACCCGGATGTCTCGACTGTCTCGTTTGCGAGCGGGGCCCGGGGGGACACAGAGCCGTTTTCGCTGTACGACGCCACCGATCCGGCGGGATAGAGCTGCGAGAGAGCGCCTGCCGCAGCGACTCCTCCTTCAGGCCCGGGCGCAAGCGACCAGACACCGGTCATACCCGTTTCTGTGACACCGGTGAGGTTTCCGCCCGGATCGAACCGGCCGACACGCCCGTCATACGTGGCGGCGCTCAGGTTCCCGTCGCTGGTCCGGATGAGTGAGGTAAGTTCCCCGTGGAGGGCCGGGCAGGGGATTTCGGCGATAACCGTCCCGCCCCGGGAGAGCCGGATGAGCTCTGGCGTAGTGCTCCTGTACTCTCCCGTCGCATTCCCCTGCCGCGATCGTGAGATCCCCGGTTCCCGTCTCGATGATATCGGAAGCCACATCGTCGTAACCGGTATCAATGGTCCTGCTCCATGCCTCGGTGCCATTCCGGGTGCAGGGCAATCACGATAATATCGTGGTTCGGGACATAGTCGCCGCAGCCGCAGGACAGGACGAGCAGCACGAGGATCGCTGACATTACAGCGAGCGGGGAATACGGAATAGCACGCATAAGGTGATCAGCCGGGATCTATGATCCGACAGATATGAAACTGTTTTTATTTTGCTGTAACAGGGTATGGACCGGCAGAAACCGGATTTCTTATAGCCTACGCTTGTCAGGGCACGGGGCAGCCAGTCCCCTATACTTTACCCCCCCACCCCCCTCCACGTTCCCAAAAGGGGAGGGGTGCCCTCCGGAATTTCAGCTACCCCCCTCCCCCCGGTTTTCTGTTTTTTATGAACAGACCCCCACCTCCCCTGTTCTGTACAAAACAGGGGACCACCCCTCCCTGCTTCCAGTCCCGGAAGGTGTGTTTCGCGTGGAGTGTCCGACTGGCGAGGGGGATACCCCACCCCTCCGCTAAAGAACAAGGGGGGTGGGGTCTCGCATGAAAGGGTGGGGGTACCCCCCTCACCACCAAAATGGTGGATACCCCCCTGCCCCCCGTTCATTATTTTTCGTGCAGGCCCCCCACCCCCGTCCCCTCCCGGTTTTTGTATCACGGTTTTTCCTGTCGTACCTGAAACGATCCTTGTCGTGCCGGCGGTTACTTTCCCGCAGGGAGCAGTTCCTCGGGCAGATTACGTCCCGGGAAGGCTCACGCGGAAAACTCCCCGGAACCCGGGCAGTTCCCGCAGGCCGGTAAAAAAGGAAGAGACCAAAAAGAGCAAAAGCGGACGGTAAAAAAAGATTATGCACCCGTTACCGGTGAGGAGGTCTGGTTATCCGCATTCACCGGTGTATCGGTCACGTCCGGTATCGTTGCAAGGAGATCGATGGTCCCGTAGGGCAGGGTCGTGGACTCAGTTTTTGATGGCAACACCATTGGAATAGACCGTAACGGTCAGCCGGTCCCCGGACCCGTCGTTCTTGCTGACCGTTGCCGTGACAATCCCGTTATTCCGCAGGATCGGGTAGAACTGGTCGCCGGTATTCGGCTTTACCTGTTTGGTTCCCGTAAGCGGCAGCTGGTTGCCGGGAACCCCCACCGCTCCCGAATAATACTGGTCGTAGGTTATCTCGACCCAGACCCCGGACTGCGGGATGAGTTTTGGCGTGGGGGTGGGAACGGGTGTCGCGGTCGGGACCGGCGTGGCCGTCGGGACCGGTGTCGGGGTAGGCGTCGGGGTAAACATACCCATGATCCCTTCGGAGCTTTGTCCGCCTTTGATAAGAACCGCACCGAGAAGGACGGCGACGATAACGGCTGCCGCCGCAATTGCGATGTACATCGTCCTTTTCCCGCCAGACGGCGACGGGGACTCCTGGCTGCCCGTTGCCTGCGGAGGGGCATCCGGTGCTCCGCTCTCCTTTCGTAAATCGAGCACGATCTTCTTTGCCCGCTTTGCATGCTCGTATCCCGGGTCGATTGCAAGCGCCTTTTCTATGGACCGGAGCGCCTCGTCGTATTTGCCCAGCTGGACAAGGGCGAGCCCCCGGTTGTTCCAGACCTCCGCCATGGCCGGATCGATGGCGCCCGCTTTGTCGAATGCGGCGACAGCGCGCCGATACTCCCCCTTCTCGAACAGGGCGACACCTTCGGAGAACCATTTCTGAGCGTCATCCATGATAATATACAAAAAACGTTCCCGGCATATAGCGGTTCCTGATTCCTGCATGCCGCAGCGCTTCCCGACAGTAAAAATGCAGGATCCCGGCCCTTAAACCAATACTTTCATAAGGTCAGACACTTAGTTCATCTCATGGTTCCTGAGGAGACCCTCATCTCGGTACGGATCCCGACCAGCCTTGTCGAGAAGCTGGATGCGATCGCGCTGCGGAATTATACCAGCCGCGAGGAAGTCATCACCGATGCCTGTGCATATTATTGCCAGTTCCACGACATGAAGGACGAGCGGTTCCCGGAAACGATGCGCAGCGTATTTTTCAACCTTGCCCGTCACGACGAGGAATTCCGGACACTGCTCCGCCAGGTGGTAAAGGATAACCCGGCGGTCGACCAGAACAATTCAAAATAACCGGTATTTTAAAAATCTCCCCGGGACCCGGCCCGGATGGCCGGGGCGTTCCCCCCCTGTAAATTACCATGTCCGCCTGCTCTTTACTGTTCAGATACAGCCTTATTCTCCTTGCCACCTGTCTCCTTCTTCCCGCCGTTACCGCAGATACCGCACCACTCTGGACCGTGCAGGCACCTGCCGGGGACGAATTTTCCACGGTTGCCATGTCCGGGGACGGATCGATCGTTGTCGGAGGCGGCGACCGGCTGGTCGCGGTTACGGGCACCGGGGAAAAACTCTGGTCCGGCTGGTCCGGGAGCGAACTCTGCATCAGCAGGGACGGCAGGTACCTTGTCACGTCCCAGGGAAACACAGTCAGGCTTTTTTCCCGGGAGGGAATCATGCTCTGGGACCAGTCGATTGGCACCACGGTTACTGCCATCGACATAACCCCGGATGCCGCCATTGTTGCTGCCGGCGGGGGATCCTACGTGCAGTCCTGGTACAATTCCGGTGTCGGTCTCGGGACGAATAAAACGGAGACGGTGCAGGATCTCAAAATCTCCCCGGCAAAAGACCAGATTGTGGTCGGTACCACAAAGGCCCTGCGCGGGTTCAACCTGAGTTATGTCCCGTTCTGGGAGGACGAGGATGTTGCTCCCTCTGCGGTAGCGATCTCGGGAGACGGGAACAGTATCGTAGTCCCGAACGGCAACCATCTCCGGATGTATCATGGCAGCGGAACCCTGCTCTGGGACCGTTCGTTTTCGGGCGGCAGTATCCTCGCGCTTGCATACTCCACGGACGGTTCGACCATCGTTGCCGGACGGGAAGATGGTTCGGTCATTGCAGTGGACCGCGCCGGCAACCTCCTCTGGAAGGCAACGGCCGGCCAGTGGGTGACCAGCGTTGCTGTTTCGGACAACGGCTCTGTCATCGCAACCGGGAGCATCGATCGCCAGGTCCGGGTATTCAGCCGGGCGGGAGTCCTGCTCGGGAACGGTACAACAGAGAATGCAGTTACTTCGCGGTCGGTTGCGGTGAGCGGGGAAGGAGCGCTGATTGTGGCCGCGGACAGCGCCCGGATCTATGCGTTCGCACCGGCGCAGTTTGCGGCAAACGCGACCGTTTCGCAGACAACGGCGACAGTACCGGAAACCCCGGTTACCGTAACGACCGCTGTAGTGCGGAATACGGCAAACCCGACAACTGCCCGGACCGCTTCCGATGCAGGGCAGGTTCTTACGGCAACCACGGCACCTGCGTCAGTGGGGACCAGCGTCCCGGCAGATCTCCCATGGATCCTCGTCCCGGTCGCATTTTTCCTTATTGCGCTTGCAGGGAAACGGAAAACCTGAGAAACCGTTGTCGGGGGATACCCTTAAACGCCGTCCCCTCAAAAAATGGATCCGGTGAATCTGTTATGGCCAAGGTTACTGTCGGCCCGATGTCGTACATGAATGTAATGCCCACCGTCCTCGTGGGCGCGAACGTGAAAGGAAAACCCAACTACATGGCCGTTGCATGGGCTACGGTTGCCTGCATGGCGCCGCCGATGGTCTGCGTTGCGCTCAACAAGGAGCGGTACACGGTGCAGGGCATCGAGGAGAACCGGACAGTTCTCCGTGAACATCCCGTCCGCCGCACAGGTGGTCGAGGCCGATCACTGCGGCCTTGTCTCCGGGAAAAAAACTGACAAGTCAACGGTCTTTGCCACCAGTTATGGCAAGCTCAAAACGGCTCCGCTTGCCGATGAATGCCCGGTCAATATCGAATGCAAATTGTTTACCGCGGTGGACTGCGGGAGCCACCGGCTCTACATCGGCGAGGTCGCCGAGATCCATGCGGAGAAGTCCTGTCTCACCGACGGGAAACCTGACATCGCAAAGGTCCAGCCCATTGTCTACGCACAGGCCACCTATTACGGTGTGGGTAAAGAGATTGCAAAGGCGTTCTCTGCCGGTAAGAAATACCAGAAAAAATAATCACGGGACATTTCCCGGAACCTTTTTTTCTTTTCGCAAGGTAACTGCATTCTTCAGGCCGGACGAACCGTTCAACCTCCGCCGGCATTCTGCCGCAGGCAGGTCTTAACGAGCAGGAAGCAGCACCCGACCAGTGCGACGCCGAGTACGGCAAAGGTGATGAGGACACCCGGGCTTTCGAGCGTTCCCGCCGGCAAGGCCGAGGATGACCGGGCCGGCAAAGGACCCTGCCGATGCGATAGCGTTCACGAGCGCTACGCCGGATGCACGCAGGCCCGGGCGGGAGGGCGTCCATGGTGAGCGTAAAGAACGGGGCATAGGCGGCATAACAGGCAGCTATCGCAAGCGAGAGGAGAATAAACGCAATCGCCGGTGACGGCGCGACAAAGAGCAGGATCAGGCAGAGGGCGGCAGAAAAGAACGGGACAGCCACGTGCCACCGACGCTCGCCAGCCCGGTCGGAATGCCGGGACCAGAGGTACATGACCGCGGCAGAAAGGGAGTACGGGATCATCACGATCAGCCCGGTCTCGGTAATCGAACGGGAGAGCCCGGACGAATGGACGATCTGCGGGATCCAGAAGAGAAGGCTCGTTAAAAACAGCCCGACCAGAAATCCGCAAACGCAGAGGAGGGCGAGGTCGCGGGTGGAAGCCAGCTGCCGGAGCGGAATGGACCGCGGTGTCTCGGACGTTACCCGGGCTTCATCGAGACGGGCAGAGAGCCAGTTGCGTTCGGAGGGTTTAAGCCACGGTGCTGTCCGGGGAGCGTCGGGGAGACAGGCAAGCGTTGCACACCCCACGATAACCGCCGGGATCCCTTCGAGGATAAAGAGCCAGCGCCACGAGGCAAGGCCGGCCCACGTGGCCGCGGAGAGGAGGTAGGCCGAGACCGGCGATGCAACCATCATGGCAAGGGGGATGGCCAGGAAGAAGACCGCAAGGGCCTGCGAGATCCGGTTCTTCCGAAACCAGAACGTGAGGTAGAGCATGATGCCCGGGGAGAACCCGGCTTCTGCCGCACCGAGCAGGAACCGGAGGATCCCCAGCTCCAGCGGCGACTGAACAAAGGCGATCAGGATCGTGATGATCCCCCAGCTTACCATGATCCTGAAAAGCCACTTTTTCGGGCCCGCCCGGACAAGGAGCTGGTTGCTTGGGACCTCGAGGACGACATAACTGACAAAGAAGATGCCGGAGATAAAGCCGAACACAGGCGGGATCGATCCCGAGGTCCGGGTTCATGGTCAGGGCTGCATACCCGATGTTAACCCGGTCGAGGATGCAGATGAAGTACATCAGCATACACAAACGGGATGATCCGCCACCAGATCTTCCGGTCGAGCGCCGCTTCGTCGATATCCGGGACATGGCCGTTGTCGTTCATGGGGATCTGGGGTAGACCGGGTGGTACGGGCCTGCCGCACTCCCGGTGCATGAAGTGTTCTCCGGCTCCCGGGTATATATCCCGATTCATCCGGTACTGCCAGATGTAAGGGTGGCCGGAAGAGTTGAGTGTCAGGTCTGCCGGGAAAAACACCGGCAGTTCCGGGGAGGATTAGGGAGTAAAAAGGAGGGGCGGGCGGATCTACCGGTCGATCCGCCAGACCATCAGTGCCAGGAACATCTCGTTCTCAAACCGGCAGTTCCCGTTGACAGCCGTTGTTTTGTAATATGCCCGGATCTTCCGTTTCGCGGCATCGGTCACGTGCTGGTCGTGGCTGAGGATATCGATCGCATGGTCCGCAGCTTCGGCCCACGGGAGGTCTTCGGCCCATTTCCGGCCGGTGATCTTAATTGCCGGCCGGTAGCCTTTCAGGTACAGGTACATGAAGGGAAAGACCATGCCCATGGCAGACCGGCGGGGGCCCGGCGACCTGCTGATGTTCTTTAAGAGGTCCTGCGTCACCGGGGCCCCGGTGCCGGGCAGGGAACCGATATAGAAGCAGTGCTTTTTCGAACAGGCCATCATCCGTTCGAACGTCTCTGCATCCTTGATCGCCGGTGTCATGGAACCAATAACAAGGTCGAACTTCCCTCGGAGCCCGAGCCCGTCGATGTCTGCGTTCCACCACGAGCACTCGATCGTTTTCACCGGCAGGTCTTCCTTTTCTGCTACCTCCCGGAGCCGGGCGAGCATGCCGGATGAGATATCGACACCGGTCACCTTTGCACCGGCCCGGGCGAGGGGAAGCGAGAGGGAGCCCGGCCCGCACCCGATATCGAGAATTTTTGCACCCTTGACGCGGACACCGTTTTCTTCCAGAAACCCGATGTTGTCCTGGCTGCGCTTCCGGCTTTTCGGGGAATGGATCTTCTTTGCAAAATCGCCTGACCGTTTGTTCCAGAACGTGGCAAGCTCCGTTTCGGTCATCTGTTCCGACAGGGGATTTGAGGTCTGCCAGCAGTTCGTCCAGTACTTCAGGTTTGCACCCTGCTGGTCCTGCATGTCTTTTTTCATGTTCGATTCCTCCCTGTCAGATGGTGTTATGGGTATTTGAGCGGGGTACCAGTACAATTCAGGTTGACAACTCCAATTATTAAATATACTCGGTTTATTTTTAATGGGCTTTTAGGGTATAAAAAAGAGAAGTGGCTTATTTCGGTTCAGCTGATACCCGTGTAGCCGGTTTTTTCCCTTTCCGCCACCGGTAGATCCCGTACACTGCCCCGCCGATGACAAGGAGCGGGATGATGGTGAGAATGAGGATAATCAGCGCATCGATCATTCCAAGGAACCCACCAATCCCCTCATTGATTGCCGCGACAAAACTGTGGCCGGACTCTCCGCCGACAGGCTCCGGTTCCTGAAGGCGTACCGTGATGGTGGACAGGTCGATACGGTTATTGAGGTATTTCAGCCGTCCCTCGAGCCGGTCGAGTTCGGTCTGGACCCGGTCGATCTGCTTCTGGACGGTAATGACATCATCTACCTTCTCTGCCTTTTTCATAATGGCATTGTACTGTGCCAGCTGGTTCTGGTAGGACGTTTTCTGTGCTGCCAAATCGGTGTATTCCTCGGTAACATCGCTGCTCTGGGCCGAGACGGATTTTACCGTCCCGATACCCTTTATCCCGGCCAGCGTATCGTCAAAGGCGGCAGCAGGAATGCGAAGAACCACGGTACCATAATAGCGGTTAGCACTCGTTTTCTGGATATTCGTCGAGGAGAGGTACCCGCCTTTTCCTGCGGCAAGACCTTTGAGCGCATCCGCAGCAGCTGTTACATCGGAGACTTCAATCGCGATCGATGCCGTCCGGATGATCTTCTGGTCGGATGCTGCCTGCGCGGTTACTATACCCGACATAGTGGGAGCAGCGGTGACAACGCTGCCCGACCAACTGTCCCCGCTGTACGATCCCCCGGTTTTTTCTGCAACTGCCGGCAGGGGTGCCGTATCGGTTGCCAGGTTCGCGCGTGAACTTTGGGAAATCCCCGTACAGCCCGCAGCCATTATCGCTGCAATACAGAGCAGCAGGACCAGTGCCAAACCATGGTATTTCATGCAAGATCCATATTGTAGGAAAATATAAAAACAAACCGTATACTGCGGTTTTTTTCGAAGTAATCGCCGCATTCTTGTTTTAGGCAGTAGGCCCACCTTCGAAACGGGAGTCGGGACCGGTTCAGTGGTGTTTATATGCCGACGCCAGACATAGGATAAAGAGAGGATACTATGACTGACAAACCGATTCCTCCCACTCCATCCCGAAGGAGCCGGGGATCTTGAAACACAGGGTATCGAGATGCTGGTGCATACTTTTCATTCCAGCGCCGACCCGACACTACGGAGGTATGCTGTCTATCTTCTTGGAAAATCCGGCGATCCCGCTGTCCTGCGGCCTCTTGTAGAAGCGCTTGCCGATCCGGAGAAAACTGTGCGTGAGCAGGCCATGCTCTCGCTCGTGGATTCCGGGAAATCCGCGATCCGGCCCCTGACCGATGCCATGGCAAAAGAGCCGAAGTGGCAGGCACGATACCGGGCTGCCGAAGCCCTGGGGAAACTTGCCGATGATGAGGTCCTGCAACCCCTTATAAAGGGACTAAAGGACGACCGCGATCATGTCCGGTACATGGCAGCAAAGGGCCTTCAAGGAACTGGGTGATTCCCGCGCCGTCGAACCGTTGATCATCCTGTTAAATGATGAAAACCGCGTAGTGAGAATGATGACTGCACGGGCCCTTTCCGCGATCGGGGGCGAAAAAGGGCGGATCGCACTGGAAGCGGCCCTTGCATCCGAGGCTGACGATGAAGTAAAGAATGTCATCCGCGAATCACTGGCGGTAATTACAACCTGAACCGTTTTGCGGGTTAGTCTGTCCGTGACCAAATACAAATCATTATCGTTGAGTCCAGTCAGATGCATCAAACGCAAAGACCGGTGCCAGGGCTGGTATCCCTCAACATTCATCATTCACTGCCCGGAACCGGTACCAAAAGAAAGGGATGACCGTTGGGAACAAAGACCTTCCGCTTTGATAAAAGCCGCTCCTTCTCCTATACCCTCCTTATCTCGATGGTACTGCTGGTCATCTGCCTTGTCGGGTTAATGACCGTTTATAACTATGTTACCTTTAAGAACAATTTTGACCGGGAATCCCAAAACCTGGAGATACAGACCGAGCAGGGTATTACCGCTGCATTACGGCAGACCGATACAACAACAACTATCCTGGATGCGCAGCTCAACCAGAACATGCTCCATGGATTCGATGTCCTTTTCGCAGAATATAACCGGTCCGGCCATGACCCGAAAGCAATGGATCTTTCCCGGGTAAAAACCACCCTCGGCGATGAGTACGATGTCTATGTCATCAATGAGTCCGGCGTGATCGTCTATTCGAGTTATACGCAGGAAATAGGACAGGATTTTAAGAAGGTTCCCTATTTCTATGATTACCTGACAAAGATCCGCATGTCCGAAGGATTTTTCCCCGACCGTGTTGTGCACGAGCTGCTGGGTACCGGGAAGTACCGTAAATATGCCTACGAACCGACCCCCGATCACCGGTACGTGATGGAAATCGGTTACTCTACCCCCTCATTTAAGAATGTCAATTCAAAACTCGACGATGAAAAGAATATTGCAGAGATCGTCTCTGTCAACCCGTATATTGACGGATTCCATGTCTACGATGTAACCGGCCACCGTACCGATGATGCCAGCCTCCCGGATAACCGGACTGAGGCAAATCTCCAGACCGTGATTGCTTCACGACAGAATCTGGAGATCAGCGATTCTGCCAGTTATGAAACCGTGCGATACCTTTTTGTTGATCTCAAAAACCCCCAGTACGGATCGGACCTGAGCAGGATCGTTGAACTGCACTACAACAACATGCGCCTTCAGGAAGGTCTTCACCGCCTCCTCTTTATTCACCTCGTGTTTGGGGCGTTTGCTATCTTTGTCGGGTGTCTGCTTGCCTATGTCCTCTCCCGGAGAATGACCCGCCCCATCGCAAAGATTGCCCACGACGTTGATATTATTGCCGGCGGAGATTTCGATCACCGTATTGGCACGACAAGTGCCCGTGAGTTCGTGATCCTTGAAAAAGGGATCAACTCAATGGTCGATTCCTTAAAATCTGCAACAAAGTCTCTCAAGGATGACGAGATATTCCAGAAAGATCTCATCAGTCAGATGCCGGTCGGAATTTTCCTGAAACGAACTGATACCGGCAGATATATTTTCTGGAACCGGGCGAGTGAGGAGATCTTCGAGAGGTCGGCAGGAGACGTGATCGGGAAGACCGACGCTGAACTCTATCCTGCACCGATGGCGGACCGGATAAAAAAAGAGGATGCTGATGCGCTTGCCACCCGGGTGGAACTCAAGTACTCGAAGGTAACGACAAAATCCAAGGGGGATCGCGTTATCCATATGATTATTGTTCCAATCCCGGATTCCACAAAATCGGTGCGCTACCTCCTCGGGATTGCCGAGGATGTAACCGAAGAAGCAATAAAACTCAAACGGGATCTCCTTTTTAGTATCACGCGGAGTGATATCCTCGACCAGCTCGCCGTGATCATGACCCATCTCGAACGAGCCCAGCTCAAGGCAACACCTCATGAGATGGAGACGTTTTTCACAAAGACTCTCGGGTCTGTAGAGGCTATCAAGAACCAGATTGCCTACGAGCGGGGACTCCAGGATCCCTGTACTATGATATCGCCGGTCTGGCAGACGGTCAGCGAGGTATTTGACAAGGCAGTCCGGATGCTGCCCGGGCAGACCGCTGTCGAGATTTCCTGCGGGACCGGGGATGTAGAGATCCTTGCCGATCCCCTCCTCCCGCGTATCTTCTTAAGTATTCTCTCCCTCTCGTTCCGGCTGGATGGCAGATCCCTTTCAAAGATACACATCAGTACTCATATGCAGGGGATAGCGCTTGCCCTTGTGTATGAAGATAACGGCACCGGTATTCCCGCAGAGGAAAAGGAGAAGATATTCGAGTTCGGGTACAGCCGGGAAAATGCGGCAAGCCTCTTTTTAGCCCGCGAACTCCTCGGTTTACCGGGCATCACCGATCACCGAGACCGGGGAGAGCCCGGGAAGGGGCTGCGGTTCGTGATCCTCGTGCCAAAGGGAAGGTTCCGGGGATTTGACGAAGGGAAAAATCAATCTTAAAAAAGATTACCGGATTTTTGTTCCCGGCTCGACCGGGTTTAACGGCATGAGAAGCGATGCCTTGTCGCCTGCGGCAAGGATCATACCGTTGCTCTCGACACCGAAGATCTTTGCCGGCGCCAGGTTGGTGAGCACGACAACATCTTTTCCCACCAGTTCTTCCGGTTTGTAAAACTGGGCAATTCCGCTCACGATCTGCCGGGTCTCACCTCCGACATCCACCTGGAGTTTTAAGAGCTTGCTTGATTTCGGGATGGCTTCTGCTGCAAGCACTTTCCCGGTCTTCATCTCCACTTTACTGAAATCGTCGATCGATATCATTGGTGTCTTCTCCGTTTTTTTATCGGCATCGCGGACGCGCTTCTGGAGCACGGCATCCAGTTCTGCGATCTGCTTCTCTTCGAGCCGTGCAAACAGCGGGGCCGGGGTCGGGATCTGCCGTTCGGGCATGATCTCCACTCCTTCATCGACCCGGTGGGCGGCAACCTTGTCGGTATACCCGAGCTGTGCCCAGCACTCCTGCGCCTTTGAGGGCATTACCGGCTCGATAAGAAGCGAGAGGGCCTTTGCGATCTGAATGCTGTTTTTTATTACCTGAGCTGCCGCGGCCCGGTCGGTTTTGATCAGTTTCCACGGTGCGTTCGTCTGGATGTAGGTGTTCCCGAACGCCGCGAGCGCCATCACCGTGTCGACTGCCCCTTTAAACTCGTAGACCTGCATCTGGTTGTCCACGCTCTTTTGGCACTTTTCAATCTCGGCAAGGATGGCGGGATCGACTGTTCCTGCAGGGACTCCCCCGAACTCCTTGTGCGCGAAATAGAGCGTGCGGTACAGGAAATTGCCGAGGATGTTGACAACCTCATTGTTGATCCGCTCGCCAAAGACTTTCCATGAGAAGTTAAGCTCCTTTGTGTGGCTTGTATAGGCCAGCAGGTAATAGCGGAGGTAATCGGCCGGAAGGCCCTTGTCGAGATAGTCCTCGTTTGTCCAGACTACGTAGCCACGGGACTTCGAGAACTTGTGGTCGTCGACTTTCACCATCCCGCTTGCAACGACCGCATAGGGTTCGCCATACCCGGCGCCATGGAGGATCCCCGGCCAGAAGATGCAGTGGTGGTAGATGATGTCGCCGCCGATAAAATGCGTCACCCGGTTATCCCCGCACCAGTACCTCTTCCAGTCCTTACCGTTCTTTGCCGCCCATTCCTCCGTGAACGCGATATAGCCTATGGGGGCATCGACCCAGACATAGACCACGAGGTCGTCGCGGCCCGGGAACTTCACGCCCCATTCAAGCGTCCGCGTGATGCACCAGTCATGGAGTTCTTCCTTGATCCAGCCGATGGCATAGTTCTTCGCATTGCTCGTACCCTTGAGCTTGTCGAGGATAAGGGAGCAGGTAGTCCTTAAACGCCGAGAGTTTGAAGAAATAGTGCTCCTGGTCGCGGAACTCCGCCTTTGTCCCGCAGACCTTGCAGACCGGGTCCTTGATCTCGCCGGGTTCGAGGTGCTTGCCGCAGCCCTGGTCGCACTCGTCGCCGCGGGCCTGCTTGCCGCAGTAGGGACAGGTTCCCTCAACGTACCGGTCCGGGAGGAACCGTTTGCACTTCGGGCAGTATGCCTGGTGGACGACCTGCTTGTAGACATAGCCGTTTTTGACGAGCCGGTTCATGATCTCCTGCGTCCGGTGGTGGTTTGCCGGATCGTCGGTCATGCCGAAATGGTCGAAGATAACCCCGATTCGTTTGAAGGTTTCGTCAAAATGCTTGTGATACTTTTCAGAGAGTGCCCGGGGAGTAGTTCCCTGTTCTTCGGCAGAAACGACAATCGGCGTCCCGTGGTTGTCGGATCCGGAAACAAACACGACCTCTTCACCCGTCCGCCGCATATAGCGGACGTAACAGTCGGCGGGGACGTACGTTCGCAGATGCCCGAGATGGCAGGGCCCGTTCGTGTACGGGAGCCCGCAGGTAACCAGCAGCGGTGGCTTTGTCATTCTAACGTACTTTTTAGCATTCGATAGGTAATAATTCCTGTACCATGGCAAAGCTTGTCCCGCTCCCGACACGGGCGTTTGGCGCGGAACCGGGCATCCCGGATGTAACCGCGCTTGCCGGCTGGATTGCAAAACACCGGGGAATGGCGGCAGGATCTCACAGGCTGTATGCTCGATCTCTCCCTTACGCCGCAGCTGGAGGCAGGGATCACCGCACCCTGTGCAGGCGGGCTCTTCTGCCGGGATCGGGTTGTCGGATCCCTTACGGGGTTAAACGAAAAATGGGACACGATCACCGGTGAGATCGATGGCGAAGGAACGGTTCTTGCAGCGGATGCCGCCATGCTTGCCGTACAGAAAAAAAATGTCTGGTGCGCCCTCCCTGCCCCGTCAGAACTGGGGATTACCGATACATTACTATCACGATGAGGATGAACGGGGAAGACGCGGATTGCTGCTGCTACCGGAAAATAATGCGGAATATGCGGGATGCCGGGGGATCGGGGGGCATATCCTTATCGCAGAAAAGACGGTTCCCTGCGACATAGCCGCCCTTGCCCGGAAAAATGTTTTCTTTTTTGTTCCCCGCGGCCTCAAAGAGGACCTGGAGACCCTTCTGGAATACCGAGAAGGAAGTTGCGGTTGGAATCGTCGCTGGCCGGGAGGCCTGTCCTCGCTTACCGAGGAATACGAAATTAACCGGATTACTCTTGTCGATCCGGATGAAGAAGCCATACAGTCTGCCTTGTCATCCTTTGACCCAGATCAGATCGTCGTTGGCGGGTATTGTACTATCGCCTGCGATACCTATTGGAAACATCTTGCCAAATCTGCTGTTTACAGAAAATAATCGTGAAAATGACACCGCAGTACCGGAATTTGTAGCCCTGCTCTCTCAATTTCAGGCAAACATTAATAACGACAGATAAAAAGCAATGATACAATAAAGTGTGATAGTATGCAGTCTTCCTATCGCTTCGCGTTCACGGGTAGAAACGTTGCAGGAGAGCCGGTATGAAGAGCAGATCCCTTCTTTTTGGGACCATTGTCTTCTGCCTGCTGGTACTCATGGCAGGGCCTGCTGCTGCGGATAAACCGGTTGCATCGTTTATTACGAATATTTCGTACGGCGGCACCCCGCTTACGGTCCAGTTCATGGATTCGTCCCTTAATTCACCCACCGGGTGGACCTGGCTGTTTGGCGATGGCGGGACCTCATATGTCCAGAATCCGGTGCATACATACACTACCGCGGGTTCCTACACCGTGACCCTGATCGCGAAAAATGCCGACGGGTCGGATACGCTTACGAAAAACGGATATATCCTCGCTAAAAAACAGGCCGATGTTCCCGCAGTGTCCTTTACAGCTAATGTTACCGGGGGAACGGCCCCGCTCTCGGTAAAATTCATCGATACCTCCACTAACTCTCCGACCGCATGGGTTTGGTCGTTTGGCGACGGTGGGACAGCGACCGGGCCGGATCCGATTCACACCTATCTTACCGATGGAGTGTATACGGTTACCCTGACTGCCACGAACTCGGCGGGAAGCAATACCGTATCGAAGAGTGCATACATCACGGTTAGCAAGGCAACCGATCCCCCAACGGCAATCTTTAAATCTACAAAGACCTCGGGAAATTCGCCCCTTGATATCCAGTTCATGGACGCCTCGACCAATTCGCCGTCGGCATGGACATGGTCGTTTGGCGATGGCGGCACTTCCACGCTCCCGAATCCAACCCACACCTATACGGCACCGGGCAGCTACACGGTCACGCTCACTGCTACCAATTCTGCAGGAAGCGATACGGTCTCCCAGTCTGGATACATCACCGTGAAGGCTTCACTGCCCATCTCCTCGTTTACGTCGAATGTCACATCGGGTGCAAAACCCCTGGTCGTGCAGTTCACCGACACCTCAAACAATACCCCGACCGGGTGGTACTGGACCTTCGGTGACGGCGGTACCTCCACGCTCCAGAACCCGGTATACACTTACACCTCGCTCGGGACTTATGCAGTCTCGCTCGGAGCTTCGAATTCCGCCGGCAGTAATACTACGACACAGAGCGCGTATATCAAGGTCGCCAACGCTGTAACCCCGCCGGTTGCCTCATTTACCTCCGATATCCGGTCCGGGACCGCCCCGCTCATGGTCCAGTTCACCGATACTTCGACAAACTCCCCTACCGGGTGGCAGTGGTCGTTTGGCGACGGGACCTTCAATACCGAGAAAAACCCGTCGCATACCTATACAACAGGAGGTACGTATTCGGTCACTCTTACCGCAGTTAACTCCGGCGGGAGCAATGTATCCCTGATGCCGGGTTACATCACGGTCGCAACATCGGCAATAACAGGTACCCAGACCGCGATCCCGACTGCCACAACGGGTACCACCGACGGTACGAAGGGACAGGAAACAGTGACCCCGGTTGTGACCGAGACCACGGCAGCACCGTCAGGGAGTGGGTCATCATGGACCCTCCTGTTTATCGGAGGGGTCATCCTCGTGATCATCATTATTGCAGTTCTCCTGCATGTACGCGGAGGATCGCGTGGCGGGAGACGGTGGTCGCGGGGAGGCGACCTCTGATCCCCGACCCCAAATATACCTCTTTTTTTAAAAACGGGCAGCCGAAAAAAAGTACCATGAACTATTATACTCTCTTTTCCCTGCTGATACACTCGAAATCGATAAACCCGTTGTAGGGGTCGGTTGCAAGGAGCCGGACCCGGACCTTCTGCCCGACAAAAAGCCCTTTCTCCCCTTTGGTTACACGGCCTTCTGCGGGAGGTTCGAGGAGCCGGACATATGTCCCCTTCTCCGCAGCCCCGGTCACCAGCGCATCGAAGGTCTTTCCTATGCTGTCGGCAAGGAGCATGGCGGCAACCGACTTCCTCATGAACCTCTTCACTTTCTTCGACGCCTTTTCCCGGTCGGTAAGCCAGATGGCCCGTTCGTTCAGTTCAGAGGGGCTGTACGGGCTTGGGCGGTTGTGGAAGACCGCCTTTATCAGGCGCTGGTTGATGATATCCACGTACCGGCGGTTTGGTGCCGTCGCATGCGTGTAATCGATAACCGCAAGGGCGAAATGGCCCGTGGGAGTGTCCCCGGGTTCGAGCAGGACGTATTCGCCCGGTCCCATGAGCTTGACCACCGTTAGCGACAGGTCGGGGAAATGCAGGGGATCGACTGCCTTCTGCTTTGTAAGGAACTGCGCGAGTGCCCGGGCATCCGGAACCTCGGGGAGGGTCTCGCCGACCGCTGCAGCGGCAAGCATCATCCCCGCCCAGTCCCGCGGGGTCCTGACAACCCGTTGTATCATGGGCACACCGGCTTTACCGAGCTCTGCGACCATGGTCCCGTTTGCTGCGACCATGAACTCCTCGATCAGGCCCCTGGCAGGGTTGTGTTTATGGGCGACAAGGCCGCGTACCTCATCGTTCTCCATGACCACTTCCGCCTCGCCCGTGTCCAGCTCAAGCGCTCCCTGCGCCCTCCGGTACGTCCGCAGCAGTCCCGCAGCCTTCGTTCTGGAGCCGGAGCTGCGGTTCCAGGCCCTCTACGGAACTGACGCTCTCCGGCACCTGGGTTGGTCCCGTCAAACCATGCCCCGATTATATCGTATACCAGTTTTGCCCGGTTGCGGACAAGAGCAGGAAAGACCCGTTCCGGGACAAAACTGCCGTCCTGCCGGACAACGAATTCGATGATAACGGCAAGCCGGTCCCGGTCCGGCAGGAGCGAAGTGATGCCGTAGGAGAGTTTCTCCGGCAGCATCGGGAATGTGAGGACACCGGTGTAGATGGTGGTCCCGTTGTGGCCGGCGTACTCATCTGCCGGTGTCTGCCGGTGGACCAGCGAATCGACATCTGCGATGGCGACCCTGACAAGGATCGTCCCGTCGGCCCTGCGTTCGCAGTACTCCAGCTGGTCGAGGTCGCGGGAATCGTGGTTGTCGATCGAAGACCACAGGAGGCTGCGCAGGTCTTCGGTATTGTCGGGAACTTTTTGGAACTTCTGTTCCTGTATCAGGCCGACCTGGTCCATCACCGCGGGAGGGTACCGGGGCACAAAGCCGTATTTTTCCATTGCATGCCAGGCAATGGTTTTCAGGTTAACATCGCGGATATGGCGGGGCGAATGGTTCTGGTGACGGTCTCCGCGCGACCTGCTGTGGTGCGTCCTCATTTTGACAGGAGGGGAGTTCGTTATGAAACGTTAAATACTTCCCCAAAGGGTTGCGGGATCTTCCCGTGAAATCACGACAGGTTTGTCAGCAGGATTGTGTGATCGCAAGGAAGTTTTGCCTGGATTACACCCGAGGAGCAGCGACATTTTTACTGCGGTCGGGATATGTGAAAAAAAGATTACTGTACCGGGAGAACAGTCCATGCTTTCCCCGGGTTTAAGGATCCTGACCGAGATATCGGCAGTCCGTTCGAGGGCCTTTTTGAACGGGAGCGGGTCTGCCGCGATCCGGTCCCAGGTATTGTAGTGGATCGGGACAACTGTCTTTGCGCCGATAAATTGTGCCGCCATCATTGCAGCGTCAGTTCCCATGGTGTATCGCCCTCCGATGGGAATGAGCGCGATATCCGGGTGGCAGAGCTCGCCGATCAGTTTCATGTCGGAGAAGAGTGCCGTGTCCCCGGCATGGTACACGGAGACCCCATCCATCCTGATAACAAAGCCTGCGGCAGCACCGCCATCGAACGAACCTGATTCATCTTCGATCCGTGAGGAATGGACTGCCGGTGTCATGGTAAACGACACCCCGTCGAGTTCTATTGTCCCGCCGATGTTCATGCTCTCGGCCGGAACGCCCCTCTCCCTGAGATAGTGGGCCACTTCACCGAACCGCAACCGTTTTTCTTTTGAGTGCGACAGTTTCTCCGAGATGGTCCGCATGCCCGTGGGTGACTGCGACAATATCCGGGTTTGTCGCCGCCACGCTGCCAGTCGCGGATAAACGGGTCGACCAGCACTTTTTTCGAACCGTCGAGCAGGACGCAGGAATGCCCGAGCCAGGAAAGATGCATGTATGCAGATTGTGGGTATGAAGGGATGTACTTTTTGCGGGCTTGCCGGCATTACCGGTGGAGCGGCCACTGCGGGATAAAAAAGGAAAAACGGGCTGTCACCCTCAGGTGACATCGATAAGTTCTGCTTCGGTGATATCGATGGATTCCCCAAGGTTGTCGACCTGGGCGCTCCGGGTCATCTGCTCGGAGAGGTCCCGGTCCTCCATCACATCGCGGATGCGGGCGATATACGGATCAATGGTCGGGTCTTCCTGTTCCTCGATCACATGCCGGTATTCACGCAGGGTTGACGGGCTGACCCCGAGTTCGTCGGAGACTTCCTTCATCGTCTTCCCGGATTCGAGGAGTTCTTCCATCTTCATCTTGTCAAACGGCATCTTGAAGTCGAGTTCCCTGAAAGAGCTTGAGTCGTACCCGTGCACGTGCGACGGTCTTACTCAGTTTCTCGTCGCCGAGTTCGCGGGCGATCTCGGTGTCGTTCTTGCCGGCATAGAATGAGGTAACGAGCTTTGCGAGCTGGATCGGCTTGAGCGAAGTCTTGAAGATCCCCTGTTCGATGATCTCACGCATCACCAGCGCGACCTCGCGTTCGATTGCATCGCTATCCCTGAGGGTGCCATGAATGTTTTTCATCGGCTCGACAATCTTTGTCTTGCCGGACATGGTGCTGAAGAGTTCCAGCAGCTGTGATTTCCGTTTCTCTTCCGTCATTGCAAACCCCGTCTTGGGATTAGGATATACAATACCCGGTGTACTATTTAATCCTATCTTTACGCTCCTTTTGACCAGAAACCTTTTATTTGGTTCTGGATTGCCATTCCTCAACCCATCGTTTTTGAGCAGTACCAAAAGGCCCTGTTCCCGATCGGATCCGGTTAACTCCCCTGCCAGCGCGCGAACTTGGCATCTTTCGGGGAACCGGTCCTGTACCGGACACGAGCCTTTTTGTCGGGAGTCGTACAAACGTGTATACGATATATATCCCAGTGATCACCATGAGCGATGTTTTTGAGAATGTCATGGATCTTGCCAAACGCCGGGGCTTTATCTGGCCTACCTCGGAGTGTTACGGTGCGGTGGCCGGTTTTATCGATTACGGCCCCCTCGGCGCCATGATGAAGCGGCGGATCGAGAATATCTGGCGGCATTTTTACGTGGTCCAGGAAGGCTACTACGAGATCGAGTGCCCGACGATCGCACAGGAGGCCGTTTTTATCGCTTCGGGGCACGTGAAGGGCTTCTCGGACAAGATGTGCCAGTGCCCGCACTGCAATGAATACCTGCGGGCCGATCACGTGGCCGATGGCGGCGGGGTTGCGAATGCTGCAACCATGGACAATGCGACTCTTGCGGCAGCGATTGCCACCTGCAAGTGCCCGGCCTGTGGCGAGGTGCTGGGAAACGTCGAGGTCTATAACTTTAACCTCATGTTCCAGACGACCATCGGCCCCGGTTCCCAGCGGGTCGGCTACCTTCGCCCGAAACAGCACAGGGGATGTTCGTGGACTTTACCCGGCTCTTGCGATTCTACCGCGACAAGCTCCCGTTCGGTGCCGTGCAAATTGGGAAGTCCTACCGGAACGAGATCTCGCCCCGCCAGGGTATGATCCGGCTCCGTGAGTTCACCCAGGCAGAGGCCGAGATCTTTGTCCACCCGGCCGAGAAGAACCGCCACCCGGCGTTCAGGCGGTATGCAAATTACCGGATGCCACTCCTCACCTACGTCCACCAGCAGAAATGCGAGCCGGCTGTTGAGATGTCGATGAGGGAGGCAGTGGACAAGGGCGTTATCGCAAACGAGTACGTTGCCTATTACGTGGCCCTTACCCACGAGCTGCTCGTGACGGTCGGTATAAAACCGGACCGGCTCCGGTTCCGCCAGCACCTCCCCGACGAGCGGGCGCACTACGCAACCGACTGCTGGGATGCCGAGGTCTATTCGGAGCGGTTCGGCTGGGTCGAGACCGTTGGTATCGCCGACCGGACGAACTACGACCTCAATGCCCATGCCAAGCAGAGCGGTACTTCGATGACGGTCTTCATCCAGTACGACCAGCCAAAGAAGGTCGAACGCCGCCGGATCGTCCCGAACATGGGTGTGCTCGGTAAGCAGTACCGCCAGAAGGCAAAGGCGATCTTTGCCGCGCTTGAGAAGGCAAACCCGACCTCGGATGGTGTCGATGTGACCGTCGATAGCGAGAAGATCCATATCCCTGCCGACCTCTTCGAGGTGCGGGACGAGGTCGTGGATGTTCGTGGCGAAGAGGTCGTGCCCCATGTGATCGAGCCGTCATATGGTATCGACCGGATGTGCTATGCGGTGCTCGAACAGGCTTACGATGAGGACACCGCGGACGGCGAGAAGCGCACGGTGCTCCGGTTCTCCCCGCAGGTTGCACCGGTCCAGGTCGCGGTCTTCCCGCTCATGGCACGCGACGACCTCGACACGATTGCAGAGGAGATCACAACCACGCTCCAGAAGCGTGGCATCCTTGCCGAGTACGACGACTCTGGTGCCATCGGCCGCCGGTACCGCAGGCAGGATGAGATCGGGACGCCGTTTGCAATCACGGTCGACTACGATTCAAAAGAGCAGCACACCGTCACGCTCCGTGACCGGGACAGCATGAAGCAGGTCAGGATCGCCATCGATGCGATTCCGGAGACGCTTGGTGCGCTTGTACGGGGCGAGAAGAAGTTCGCGGAACTGGGATAAGAGAATCTTTTTCTGATTTCATATTTTTTTAATTCAGTATTCTTGTAAATTTTGATAGTCCCTAGACTGTTTTAGACTCCAGTTAGGTGTTTACTTTGATTTGAAAGTACAGAGTGTTCCCACCCCCTTCGGGGGGTCGCTCGGGCTCTCTTGCCGGGCCCTCGACTGGGCAGGAATACCTTTTTTGGGATACAACGTCCTTTGGGGGGAAAAACAGGTAATTGAAGCCGCACGCGGGGCGCCCTTCGGGGCGGGCGGCAGGGCATCGCAAATTAGGGCAGGATTCATCAACCAAGTCCCGTAAACGGTTTGTACAGGTTTTCCCACAATTCCCTATATTACCCGGGCGGACAAACCACTATCATCAGAAATATGTCCAGCATCAGCCATCCCCTCATCCGGCCCGACAGCATCGAGTCGCGGGAATACCAGCTCGCGGTTGCAATGAAGGCGCTGGATGGAAACACGATGGTGATCCTCCCCACCGGCCTCGGGAAGACTGCGGTCGCCCTCATCGTCGCGGCCTCGCGGCTCTACAATGAGAAAGGTCGGGTCCTGATGCTCGCCCCGACAAACCTCTCGTGGAGCAGCACCTCCGCTTCTTCGAGAAGTTCCTGCTCGCCACAAGCCCGGCCGGGTCCGATGCCTCCCCGTTTGCGATGTTCACCGGTGAAGCCCCGCCGGACGAGCGGACCGCCGACTGGGAACGCTCGCAGGTTGATCTTTGCCACCCCGCAGGTAGGTAAAAACGACCTCATCGCGGGACGTTACACCTTAAAAGACGTCACGCTCATGATCGTGGACGAGTGTCACCGGGCGGTAGGGAACTATGCCTACGTATTTCTCGCACAGCGCTACATGGCGACCGCAGACAAGCCCCTGATCCTTGCCATGACCGCATCGCCCGGCGGGGCGCAGGTAAAGGTTCAGGAAGTCTGTACAAACCTCGGCATCACGCAGGTCGAGAACCGTACCGAGAACGACCCGGATGTCCGGCCCTATGTCCACGAGCGGGAGATCGATATAGTCAGCCTCGCATTACCCGTCGAACTCAAAAGCGCCATCCACGCGAATCAACTCCCTGCTGGAGAACCGTCTCGCGCTCCTTGCATCGGTCGGGTTTGCCGTTCCGAAACGTGAGAAACTCTCCATGCGGGAACTTTCCGGTATCAACGCCCAGATCCAGCAGCGGATCCAGAACCGCGACCAGGCCGGGTATGCTGCGGCTTCGGTCTATGCCGAACTCATGAAGCTCCGGCATGCCGTAACCCTTGCCGAGTCGCAGGGAAGCGAGGTGCTCAAAGGGTATGTGGCAAAGCTCGTTGCCGAAGGCTCGGGCGCCGGGGGGAGCAAGGCGAGCCAGCGGCTGAGCAAAGACCCGGTCTTCCGGGAACTCTTTCGACCAGTCCCAACACTGGACAACCGAACTGCACCCCAAACAGGCAGTAGTCCTTGACCTTGTCCGCGAACAGCTCGAAACCCATCCCGAAAGCCGGATCATTATCTTTGCCACATTCCGCGATACGGTCCAGCTCCTTGTCGATTTCTTAAACGCGAACGGGATCGCCTGCGAGCGGTTCGTGGGGCAGGCGACCAAGGATGCGGAGAAAGGGCTCTCGCAGAAGAAGCAGATTGCGGCTCTTACCCGGTTCAAGGCCGGCGAGTTCAAAGTGCTCGTTGCAACGTCGGTTGGCGAAGAGGGGCTCGATGTCCCCTCCACCGATCTCGTCATCTTCTACGAGGCCGTCCCTTCCGAGATCCGCTCCATCCAGCGCAAAGGGACGTACCGGCCGGTCGGCAGCGGGAAGGGTCGTTGTCCTTGTTACGAAAGGGACCTCCGATGAGGTCTTCCGGTACGTGAGCCAGTCCAAGGAGCGCCGTATGCAGAAGAGCATGAGGGAGCTCGCCGGGCATTCGGTTGAACCCGCAAAACCGGTGGCTGTCGATCAGGCCCTCATCGATGAGTTCACCCCGCAGGGGCCGGCGATCCATATCGACGATCGCGAGACCTCATCGAAAGTGGTCGAGATCCTCTCGGGTATGGGGGCTGCGATACGGCTCGAACGCCTGCCGGTCGGGGACTATGCCATCGGAGACCGGATCATCGTCGAGCGTAAGACCGCGAAGGATTTCGTCGATACCCTGATTAACCGTGACCTGCTCGGGCAGGCAAAGGCGCTCTCCGAGGCGGTTCCCCGCCCGGTCATGATCATTGAGGGCGGCGACATCTTTGCGCAGCGGGACATGAACCCTAATGCCCTTCGCGGAGTCCTTGCGGCGCTCACCATCGACATGGGGATAACGCTTCTTTTCACCCGGGACGAGCAGGACACGGCCCAGATGCTCTTTGTGATCGCAAAGCGCGAGGAAGGCGAGCGGGGCGAGCGCAAGTTCCACCCAAGGAAATCGTTTGCGTCCGCAAAGGAGGAGCAGGAGTATGTGGTCTCCGCCTTCCCTGAAATTGGGATGAAGAATGCCCGGCTGCTTTTATCGCATTTTGGGACGATACAGGGGATTGCGAATGCTTCGCTGGAAGAACTCATTGCGGTGAAGGGGATTGGGGAGAAAACCGGGGGGAAGATCTTTGAGTTGTGCCGGAGGATGTACGGGTAAATATTATCGGGCGTTTAAATTTGCCATCTTTTCCTGGAACGCATTTTTCACAGTTATTCCCTGATTTCGAGATGTAGCGATGCCCTGCCGCCGCCCCGAAGGGCGCCCCGCGGCGACCTCAATTATCTGTTCTTCCCCAAAAAAAGGTTTGTTCCCCGACAAAAAGGGTAATCTGCCCAGCGAGGGCCCGACGAGGCGCCCGAGCGACCCCCGAAGGGGGTGGGCTCCCTCGTATTTTGACCTACGCTGTTTTGTATTCCAGAGCTCACCCCAACTCCGGTACCGTATCCACCCACGCCTCCACCTTCTTTTTAATCCCCTCGTCCGTATACGAAGAAACCGTAACCCGGTCCCGGGCAAGACTCAGCGCGTACACCTCGCCATCCGGGTCGTGACATCGGATCGTAACCGAAAAGAGGTCTTCGTCCGGCAGGTGCTTCACGGCGCCCCGGTGGGAGAGGTTGTTTGCCACGTTCGAGATGACCGCCGCGATCCCGGTCTGGTATCCACCGACCGAGTCGTACATCTCGATCGCTGCGCCAATCCGCTTCTTCTTATCGTTCAGGTACACGAACTTTGCCGTATACATCTCCCGGACCTTCTCGACCGGGGGATGGTTCTTCCGGGCCGAGCGGTACGAAGTGCAGCCAAGGGGATTTCCCAGAATCAGGGACTGGACAATCCGGTCGAACTTCCCGATATCCGCAACCGGCTGTTTCAGGTAGTGGAATGCGCTCTTTGTTCCCGTTCGTGGTTTGAATTTTGCCATGTAGTTCACCGGTTTCCTGCCAGGCGGGCCCATATCCGGCATCCGTTGCCGGGACCTGCCTTGGTTTACTATCAGTACAGGAAAATGAACCGGATCGGATAAATCCTTGCCGGTAATGCAGGGGGTCGGGCATGAAAATAGGATATGGTATTGGGAGCGATGAATTACAGGTCTGATTCCCGGATATGCAAAATTTTACGGGATAAATACGGTTTCTAGAACCATGCTTGGGCCGGCTTGGAGCTGGTAATGTTGCCCGGTCCTGACACTAATTATAGGTCCGACCCCCTGCATGATGCGATACGGAACGATACAAAATTTCGGTTAAATTGTCTGGTTTTTAGAAGAGATTTTCTGAACGATTACACAAAAATCCACGCGAACATGATGCAGGGGGTCGGACACAAAATTAGCCAACCGCCGCCACGTACCGTATCCCGTACCGGAATCGCTGAAAAGATCCAGACAATCAAAAAAGAGTGGACTGGACGGGTCAGAGCCGGCCGGTAATTTCGAGCGCTTCGGTCCCGATCTTCACCGCATCCATAAGCGCGAGACAGCGGTCCGGATCGTTTTCCGTTTTTATGCGCTGGCAGAGAACACGGATTGTCGCGGCAATCTCTGATGCGAGTATTTCCGCCTCGGGGATTGCACGGCGGGGCTGGCTGAGCGGAGCGACCTCCGTGGACGGAGCCGGTGCAGGAGCCGGGGAGACTACTGGGGCTGCGGCGGGTTTTGGAACGACCGCTTCCTGTTTTCTCTCGGCGCAGACCACGCAGAACGTCTTCTTCTTGTACTCGAACATCGGGCACCCGCAGACCGGGCAGGTTTTTTCGAGCATCTTACCCCCTTTGAGGAGGTACTCGGCCATGATCTCGTCGTCCTTTCTCTCTGCCATCATCTCACCGTCTGATCCAATATCCAACTTATATATGCGAGTTTAACGTATTAACTACAGGTACCCGGTAGGTGATACCATGGCAAATCCTGAAAAAACAATGGAAAACTGTATCCTGATGCTGCAGCACATTCAGGAGGACAGCACAATTCCCCGAAATATCCGGCGCGTTGCTGACGAGACCCGGACGCTGCTTTCCAACAACACCAAGGCAATGGGCCTTCGCGCCGCCGAGGCAATCTCAAAAATCGATGAAATTTCCAACGATCCCAACATGCCCATCCATGCTCGGACCCGGATCTGGGAGCTGGTTTCCCAGCTTGAAACGATCCCGCTCGACTAGGGCTGAACGGATTTTTTTGATCTCTTTCTTTTTCCTTTGATGCGTATCCGCCGCTGCCAGGAGTAAACCGCAGTCATGCAGCGACCCGTGATCGGGCATTGTTTTTAGCGGGAGCGCCTCGTTATCGGCTTCCCGAAAAAACCCATCCCCGGCCGGCAGGAAACAAAATCCAAAAAAGGTTGGGTTATGCCGCATCCAGCGAGCGGATGCAGTACCCGAGTGCAATCCCGATGATACCGTATACCACGAGGATCACGCCGACCCAGATTACCATCAGGGCGACACCGAGAAGCGGGAGGACGCAGATCATCAGCCCGAGGATGATAGCGAGGATACCCTGGAGGGCAAAGAGGCCCCGGTGCAGCATCGTCTTTTCGCCGACCGCAACGACAAGCCCGATAAGGCCGCCCAGGAAGAGGGCAATACCGGCGATAACGGCAAGAGCCTGTCCCATCACGAAGGGATGGATGATCGTTGCAATCCCGACAAAGAACCCGATAATGGCAAGAACCGCGAGGAGCGCCGACGACTTCCAGCCGCCCGGTGAGAGCGCGGAGAGCACGAGTGCGGAGAACGAGAGCAGGATGATCAGGATCCCGATCAGTTCGATGAGCACGGTTGCCGACACGGTCGGGAAGAGTACCACGAGGAGTCCGAATATCACGGCAAGTGCGCCCAGGAGGACAAGCGATCCCCACTTGACACTGGCGACGTTTTCAACAGTTACAACATCTGCAGCCATAGGCAACACTAGAACCCTTTGCGCGGTTCCAGATAAAAGTTTTTATATGATGGCATTCGCTTTCGGGGAACGGAAGAACCGGGAGAGGGAACCGGAAAAAATGGATGAATATGGTGGGGTATTATGCGATCTGGTGGGAAACCGACGGGATACTGATCTGGTCTGCAAAGGATGACTGGTAGCCGTCGGGGAAGGTGATAATCGTAGTCTGCGGTGCAAAGTCAGCCGAAATCAGCGGGGCATACCACTCGTTCTTTACCGCTTTTTGTGCAGCGGCAAAAGAGAACGTCGGGGTCGTCATAGTGGTCGTCCCGGCATTTGTTGAGACCTCGGCAAACGATCCGATGGTCACATCGGCAGAGGACATGTCGGCTTTCCCGACCGTCACCGGCCGGTTGAGGTTCTCCTGGAGGGCGTTCTGGAGCAGCGTTGCCGGGTCTGCTGCGTGGAAGAAGATGGCGGCCTGCTCGGCAAAGGAGAGGTCGTACTGCATGTCAGCCTGTGCGTTGCCGTTCTGGTCGAGGGATATGGTAAGGGTCTTTGCCGTAAATGCCTGCGCCGGCATCACAGCCAGGCATACGACGCAGAGAAATCCGATTGCAAGGTATCCGAACTTCATATGGTGTCGCGTTTACATTACATTTTTGGATATATAGGCTTGCCCGTTTGCGAAACCGTCATTTGCCGTCGGAAATCACGGCGGATAAAAAGAAAAAGGGGGTGCCCGGGAGGCGGGCCGTACCGGGAAGGTTACCTGCGGTCCCTGCGGGAGCCGAGAGCAGCGATCATTCCCGCCCCGATCAGGCCAAAGAGGACAACTGCCACAGGCAGCGGGGAGGGTTTTGTGGTGGGAACCGTGGTCGTTGCGGTGGACGTTACCAGGTTGACGTTCAGGGAGACGATCTCACCGGCCGCCGGGTGCTGGACTATTGAGCCCGATGCGGTCACGTACCCGTCCTTTTCGACCCGGTAGGTGGTAAACGGTGTCCCGGTCACCGATACCGAGTCGTAGAGTACGCCGTTTGAGATCGTACCCTGGAAGGAGTCGTCGAAGTAGACGTTTGCTCCGTCAACATTGCAGTAGATTGCATAGGGTACCCGTTCCGGAACCGGCTGGCGGGACGGTGGCGGTCTCCGTTACCGGGGACGAGGATGCGTAGAGAGTGACATAGATGTCCTGCGTCTGTCCCTTGGAGGGGGTGGACGGCAGGGTGCCGGAGACGGTGGTGTACCCGCTCTTGCTCACCGAATAGGTGGTGTAGGGAGTGCCCGTGGTATAGACGCTAACGGTCAGGACCCCGTTTGAAACGATACCCTTGTTTGTCCCGTCAAGGTATACGGAGGCACCGTTCACATTGCAGTGGAACTGGTAATACCCGGTGTCGCCGCCAATGAGCGTTGTCGTGACCGCGGTCGTGGGTGCCGTTACCGGTATGGGCACAAGCTCGGGATACAGGGAGACGGTCTGGTCGTTCGGCGGGCATCGTACCGGATCCCGTGTAGGTGTAATACCCGGAGTTCGAGACCGAGTAGGTGGTATAGGGCGTACCGGTCGTGGAAACTTCGAGCGTGAAGCTGCCTCCCGAGATGGTGCCCTTGGTCACACCGTTGAAGGAGACCGAGGCGCCGTTCACATCGGAGTACACGGTGATCCAGCCCTTGCCGCTGCCGGTCGGTTTTGCTTCGAGGGTGACGGTGATCTCCATGTTTGCATCGCCGCCCGGCACATAGTTGACGCTGCCGGTGGCATCGTAATAGCCGTCTTTTGTTACTTTATAGGTGGATGCATCGACACCGTTCTCGATATCGAGGGAACCTCCCGAGATCGTTCCCTTGTAGGTGCCGTCCAGGTACACGCTTGCGCCGTTAACGTTGCAGTTGACGGTCAGCCACCCGGATCCTCCGGCCGGTGCGGAGGCGAGGGCCGGTACCGCTAACAGGCCAAGGACGATCAGGAACAAACAGAACGAGGAGTACTTCAGTCTCATACTCCTCCCGGTTTCCCCGGGGGACATATAAGCCTTGGGCTTTTGGAAAAGGGGAATAAAAAGAAAGGAACAGTCAGTACTGTTCTGCGATCCGGACAAACTCGTTGAAGTGTTTGCTTTTCTTGAAAAGCCACCAGGTGAACCGTTCAATCACGGTAAAGGAGAAGGATCCTCCCGCGGCATTGGGGTGCCCGCCGCCGCCGAACTCCCGGGCGATCAGGTGACTGATGGGTGGGACCGAACGGAGGGAGAACTTGCCGTCCTTTCCGATGATCACTTCGATATCGGTCTTCTTCTTGTTCCGGATATAGTGGGCGGTCTCGCTCGGGTAGCCGTAGAGCGGGGCAAAGACGATCCGGTACTTCTTCCCGGCATACGTGGCGTGGTGGAGGCTCTTGTCCATTGCCTCGTCCATCTCGGCCTTGATCTCCCGGTATTCAGCCTCGATCACGGGATCGGTGAAGATTCCTTTGGTAAGGCAGTCGCGGACATGGTCCCGGTTCTTCTTTCTCTGGAGGACCTGCCCGAGCACCGCAGATCGGGGGTCGGCATGTTTCCAGAGATCGTAATCGCAGACAATGCGTGCGACCTCTGCGGCCGTTGCATTCCCCGGCATGAGGTCGCGGGCAACGATCCCGGTTGCGCAGACCTCGGTATCGACGCAGAGGAACGAAACAGAGGTACGGATCGCGGCCATCTCTTCCTCGCGCCAGCGGTGGTGGTCCCGCCACTCGATCACCCAGCCGTTTTTCTGCGCTTTCTGTGCCAGCGTATCCGCCCCTTTCTGGAAGCCGATGTCGGAGATCGAGAGCGTGTCCCCTTTCCCGGGAGACGCCGCGGCAAGGGAGAAGAGTGCAATAAATTTCCCTACCGAACTCCAGATCGTAAATACGCCGTCTTTGCCGTATTTCATCCGGTGGATGGCATCGGCCCCGACAGCATCGAGGTCGTTGTGCGTCAGGTGGACAACGTGTGCGGTTCGCGAGGCGATGGCAGAAGAAAGGCTCTTCTCATCATCCGTCCGGGGTGGCTGCGGCATTCATATACTACTTGGCATGGCAGGGGATAAAGAAGAGGTACCAAAGTGTATACGGGCGCCCTTGGGAAAGCACATTATTTATTAATGTCCAGTGACAACCATTATAGTCCTGCCCTAGTAGCTCAGACTGGGAGAGCGCCAGACTGAAGATCTGGTTGTCCCCGGTTCAAATCCGGGCTGGGGCATTTTTCTTTTTGAAGTTGTTTTGGCACGGAGTGTGTACGGTCTGACGGGGCCATACTGCTCTGTGGTTATCGCTACCGTCGTAACCTATAATATCCCCCATGGCTGAATCTCTATACCTCATCTGATCCTACAAGGTGTCCACGTATGGAGATCATGCTTGCGATCGTCAGTATCGTCGTTCTGGCCGTCCTTTTACTCTATGTCGGCCTGCGATTCGGGTTTCCGAGCATCGTCAGTTTCATCATCATCGGGATGGTTGTCGGCCCGTTCGGACTGGGCCTTATCACCGACCAGACGGTCATCGATACGATCGGCGAGATCGGTATCGTCCTTTTGCTCTTTACCATCGGTCTCGAATTTTCGTTCCAGACCATCCTGCGCTCGTGGCGGGCGGTGTTGATCGGCGGCATCGTCCAGGTCTGCACGACTATTGTTGCGATCACGGGCATTACGCTTGCCTTTGATATGCCGTTTAACGAGGCGCTCATCTTCGGTTTCATCGTCTCGCTTTCGAGTACGGCCATCGTGATGAAGATCCTCCAGGAGAAAGGCGAGGTCGATACGGTCCAGGGCCGGACACTACTCGGGATCCTCATCTTCCAGGATCTCGCTATCATCCCCATGATGCTCGCTCTCCCGCTCCTTTCGGGAAATGAAGGGGGCATCAACTTCTCCGCCGTCCCCTTCCAGCTCACCAAGATCGCGCTGATCATCCTTGTTATCATCGTCCTTGCCTACTGGGTGATCCCCCGGTTCCTCTTCCGGGTCGCAAAGGAGCGGAGCCGCGAGCTCTTCCTCTTTACCATCGCCGGCATCTGTATCCTGATCGCATGGCTGACCAGCGAGGCCGGCCTCTCGTTCACGCTCGGGGCGTTTATCGGCGGCCTGATCATCGGGGAATCCGATTATAATATCGATGCTCTCGGCCACATCATCCCGTTCCGCGACGTCTTTGCCGCCATCTTCTTCCTCTCCATAGGTATGCTCCTTAATACGGCGACCGTGCTCGCGAACTGGGAGTACGTGGCGCTCATTATCGTCGGGATTATTGTCGTCAAGATCATCACCGGCGCGTTTTCCGCAGCTATCCTCGGTATGCCCATGCGGATCTGCGTCTTCTGCGGTCTTGCCCTTGCCCAGATCGGGGAATTCTCCTTTGTGCTTGCAAAAAGCGGCCTCGATGCCGGGGTGATCCAGGAGGCAGTCTACCAGCTCTTCCTTGCCGGCGCAATCGTGACCATGATCCTTACGCCGTTTGCCATGCTCGCGTCGCCCACCGTGGTCGACCTGCTCTACCGCCTGTTCCCGAACCGGATCGCGCGGGAAAAGAACCTTTCTCCCGAAGAAATGTCTCCCGGGGGAGCGATCTCCAATCATATCATTATCGCAGGGTACGGGATCACGGGTAAAAGCGTGGCGCGTGCGGCAACGCTTGCCGGCATCCCCTATACGGTGATCGAGATCAACCCCGAGATCATCCGCCAGGAGCGCACCCACTATCGCCCCAATTTCATCTTCGGCGATGCCGTGCAGGAGGAAGTGCTCCTGCATGCGGGGATAATGCAGGCAAAGACCTTCGTGGTTGCGGTCTCCGAGGAGGAGGCGATCCCGCGGATCATCCACACGGCACGCCAGCTTTCGCCCGACGTGCATATCCTCGCCCGGACCCGGCACGTCAGGAACGCACAACACCTGCTCGACCTCGGGGCGGACGAAGTGATTTCCGAGGAGTTCGAAGCTGCTCTTGAGATCTTCTCCCGTGCACTGCGCCGCTACCAGATCCCCGAGGACGAGATCAACCGGATCATCCAGCGGACAAAGAAGATGGGCAACGCACTCTTTACCCGGTGCACGGACCCCGAACAGCATAATAAGCTGAAAAATTTCGAGACGCTCTTTAAAGCAACCCATATTCATACCGTGCAGGTCGAGGCGGGATCTGCTGCCGATGGGAAGACCGTAGGGGAACTGGACTTAAAAGAGCGCTACGGGATCCGGGAGTTCGGGTTCCGGCGCGGAACCCTCAAGTTCACCCAGCCGGAACCGGAAGAACGACTCCAGCCGGGCGATACGCTCGTCTTCTTTGTCACCGATGAAAAGGCAAGCACGCTCATCCCGATATTTTCCGCCCCGGGAAAGTAAGGGGACCTAAAAAGCCGAAAAAAAGGGAAAAGCCGGTTACGCCTTTTCTCCGGTCTTCTGCGGGGGATTTTTCGGGAGATGGAGGGTGAACGTGCTGCCACTGCCCACCGTACTTTCGACCGAGATCTCCCCGCCATGGGCGTCCATGATCTTTTTTGCAATGGCAAGCGAGAGGACCGATCCGGTCGAACTTGCGGGAGAGCTGGCCGGCGTCGGGGAGCTGGAAGGGCTCGAAGATCGAGTCCAGCGAGTCTGCCGGGATCCCTTCGCCATTGTCGCTGATGGCAAGGTGCCAGAAGGGATCGATGCTGTCGGATCTTCCGGTGATTGCGATCCGGCGCGGCGGGGAAGAGTAGCGCACGGCGTTCGAGAGTAGCGAATCGATCACGATAAAGAGCCGGGGCGAATCGGCCTGGACAACCATATCCTCAGGAACCGTCACTGCAATCGAAGCGTGCGACGCATAGCCGCTTGTCTCGATAACAGAACGGACGATGCCGGCAAGGGAGACCGGGGCAATCGCGAGCTGGATCTTTCCCGAGTCGAGGACGGAAAGGTCGAGCATCCGGTTGATGATCTGGCGCTCACGGTCGGCGCTCGTCAGGCAGCGTTCGAGGACTTTCCGCGTCTCGTCCGTGATCCCCCATTCCTTTGGATCGGTAAGGAGGAGGTCGAGGTACCCGATGATCGGCTGGAGGGGCGTACGGAGTTCGTGGGCAACGGTGGCGAGGATTCCCCCGGCGGCGCTCGTTGTCCTGTTCGATCTTTGCTTCGAGACGCTGTTTTTCCGAGGTGTCGATTACGTTAACGAGCGTTGCCGGCTGGCCGAGGTGCCGGATGGGCGTGGTGGTGATCTCTGTCCTGCGCAGTTCTCCCGAGGCGGTCCGGAACGCAAGTAACGCTCACGGCAGAACCGATCCGCTGTTTCTCCCAGGCATCGATCCGCTCCTGGCAGGCAAGGTGCTCGTGGTCCCCGGCAAACAGGCAGAGTTCTTTTCCCAAAAGCTCCATCTGGGAAACGCCCACGAACCGGCCGAACGCAGGGTTCACGTATCGTATGATTCCTTTCTGGACGATCAGGATTCCGATGGGCGAGTTCTCGGTGAGCTGTCGGTACCGGGTCATGGTCTCGTTGACCGACTTTTCTGCGAGTTTCCGCGAGTTGATATTGACTGCTGTACAGCTCGTGGTGTTTTTGTCGAGCGGGCTCCAGGAGAGGCTTACCCAGAAAGGTGCCCCGCTGTGTGTCTTTAACCGGGTCTCGAAGTCGCTGCTCACCGGCTCTTTTGCGATCCGGTCCTGGAACCGTTCCACGTCGCCCGGGGAATAGAGGAGACTGGTAAAGGTCATTGCCGCAAGTTCCTCCGCGGAGAACTGGAGCATGCCGGAGAACTTGGGGTTGTACCGCCGGATGGTACCCCCGTCGCGGTCGAACACTACGATCCCGAGCTGCGAGTATTCGAAAACCGAATGGTACTTGTTCTTTTTCGCGGCCGATCCGTTCGAGCAGGATGCCGATAAGCGCGGTGATTGCGACAAGGATGACTGCCTGGGCGGTTACTTCGAGCAGTTTCGCAGGATCGGGGAAGTAATAGAGGTAGCCGGCAATTTCGTAGGCGCAGGCGCAGATGGCCGAGACGATTACGCCCCGTCGGGGGTAGGCATAGACTGCGTAGATGAGGGGGATATAGTAGAGCTTGGGAGACAAGGCCGCTCAGCCCGAGAGGGAATGCCGCGATGGCAGAAAGGGTGACGAGAACGGCGAAAAGTGCGATCAGCCCCCCGCGCAACATGTTATCCCTGCCGGGATTTTTTGTCTGCTGGCGGGCTGACATGACTGCCATTGTCAGTCCTGCTTTTGCACCTGTTCTTATATATTGGTTCCTCATGGCCCCCCGGCTAAAGAGAGCTTGCCCCCTCCCGGCGGGGTATAATACCCAAAAGAAACACAAAGATGATCTGTATGCGTCCGGTTGTTATCGTGAACGTGGCCATGAGTGCGGACGGGAAGCTCTCGACCGGGAG